>JAABUP010000013.1_pt1 | contig 454281 bp, 351 predicted proteins | sample 5559201 | NCBI WGS metagenome assembly JAABUP01 (sample SAMN10711887, study PRJNA513373) | rock metagenome | isolation source: Antarctica rocks | place: Antarctica
GGTGGGGAGGGATGATGTTGGGGGAGGAGGATGTGCCGCTTTGTAAGCATTTGCTTGCTTGTGTGTTGGTGGAGAGGTGGAGGGGGGTTGAGGAGAGGGTGGTGGGGAGGGAGGAGATGGCGGGGTGGGCGGCTGGGTGGGGGGGATGAGGAGGGTGGGGATTAGGGGTTTAATGGATTGTTTGGGGAGGTGATGGAAGGGCAGGTGGTGGGAGAGATGGTGGGAGAGATGGTGGGAGAGATGAGGATGAGATGAGGGAATGAGGATGAGATGTCAGCCGGTACTGAGGCTTTGAACCCGTCGATGAAGTAGGGTAATTGGTTGAATGGTAAGCGCCATCAATTACATTGTGGACTTGATTGACTGATGAGCTAGATTGGAAGCTGACGGAGATCGCAAGCTATGCATGCAGAAATGGACAGATAAAGTCTGTGATAATGCTTCCCAAACCTGAAAGTTTGTGCAGCTTGGTCATATGCTGGAAGTCGTCGGAGCCATCCATCGCTGGAAAGATCGGGAAATATAAGCCAGTCGCAGCCCCTGTGCATCCAACAACCATTCAATCATCAGGCGTAGCCCGCTGATCGATCTTCTGATGTCTACGTTCAAGCGCCGCCGACATCCCAGAAATGTCTCTGCCCAAGATGCTCGTACTGGTTGTACTAATCGACATACCAGACGTGGTATTCTCCTTGCCAGAGCGGTAAAGATCGCCAGAGGTTCTGCCAGCAGCACTTGCTTTGCCAGATCTGCCGCTCGGGGTTGCAATGAATTGAGCGGCGGAGTGAGAGTGGCCAGGTGCACCCTTAGAGCGACTCTGATCTTTGCTGCTCGGAGTTGAAATGTACGTCCTGCTGGGGAGGATGGCACCCTCTGGTTTTGCGTGCTTGTCTTTGCTGCCGGGAGTTGAAAAGAAATGACCGCCTTGAGCGTTGATGGGCGTTACAGGTAGAGGAGTGTTGGCTGCCTTGATTGCCGGATTGCTCGTAGATGCGGGGAGAGACGGATTGGTATAGGCGGCGCCGGTGACAGGAAGACCAGGGCTGTTGCGGACGTTGGTGACGTCCATGAGGTTGTGTACCTGAAGATACTCGCCAGCTGGGAGGTTTATGTTAGTACTCATGGTTCCTATATGACGGTAGGAGTTCCCCTACCAATTTGAACACGACGAGCACCAGGATTGTTATCGTGAGCATTGCGCTGTTTGACTGAAGACTTGCCAGGAGTAGATGTCGTCGAAGGATCCCCTGTGCTCACCTTGCGAACGCCGCGAGCGATATTTTCATCTTCAGGAACATTGCTTGCCCCATATCCCAAAACGCCAGTCATGGGAGAACCTGAGCCATACACCTCCAGGTCACTCTTGCGTACGAACTTACGACCAGGGTACTTGGTAGGATCATAGTCGGGCAAGACGAACCCGCTTGCCTCTGCATTGGCAACGGCACTCTCCATACCATTTCTGAAATAATCGTTTCCCTGAAGCTCAAGGGTTTCGATACGACGCTCGATCGCGTCAGCGGGTATCACATACTATGGAGCGTGTTACCAGGGATCCCCTTGTTGCAAGAGATCGGATTTCCACTTACGCCATCGAGCTCTGGAAACCTTCTCTTCAGAAGCCTCACCATGGCTGAAGGGTACACTTCGTTCTGCGCTTCCATGTGGCAAATGGCCCTATCCATTGCTTCATTCCAGCAAGATGGTAGCTGACTGCCGGAGGGGAGACTCTTTGGCAGCCGAGGCTTGCGATTCTCGTCGCTGCCTCTGGTGCTGGGGATGTCCAGGAGCGATTGAAAGGTTTGACGTTGCATGTTGAGCGAGTGCTAGATGGATGATCAGATTCGGACCGGTCCCTGCCAATGAACTCAACACCCGCTGGTCGAGGAGAATCGTTTAGGGAAAGGCGATCAAATCTTGGATACGCATGAACAAGTTCGATCGTGGTGATCTGCTCGCCCAAGAACGAATTGATAACTTGTGCTGTTGTGGGAAAAGATAGAGTCCGGTCTCGTTTCATGCGGTTGAGGTGAGTGTGTCCTGGACTTCAGTGCCCGAACAGAGGCTGAACGTTGGTCGGTGTATTCGGCCTTTCGTGAGCTCTCAAAAAAGGTCTTTCTGAAGATTGTGATGGAGGAACCCAGCCTTGTAGAAGATCTCAACTCAGCTTTTGAAGCGGGTCTGAATCTTTCGATGGTTATCGAGATTCTTTTAGTGAAGGATAGGTAGATTGTGGATAATGATGTTGATGACTTAGCGTCAACACCAGGCGTGTGAAGTAAACTTCAGATACCAATGACTTTGCTTGAGAACAATATCACTTGAAGAAGTCCTTCCCCAGGAATATGCGGTAGAACTGGATTGATTATGATGGTTCGATCTCCGATGAAGATTTACATTAGATGTCAGAAACCCCAACGAGGGCTACGTTAAAAGCTCTGGTATAGTGGTAGTGCTAAGCAATGTCATAGACCAAGCACAATGAAAAGCAGTGATATTGTTAATGTAATGTAGATTCTCATGTTGATATGGATGGCATGCATCGAACGCTAACGAGACTAGTAAATTGTAAATCCAAAATAAGGACTGGAGGCTGACTGCGTTGTCTACAGCAAAGAGCATATAGCATGACTTCTGCTGAGTTACAGTCGCGAATATAGGCAAGAGCACACTCCGGGGCTCCGAGCGCTGCACTGGGAGGAATCATGAATTGAGAAGGAGTTTTCTAATCTCAATGCTCTCGGGTTGCGAGAAACATATGTAATGGACTCTATTTCGGAACCGGAAGACACTCAATAGTCGCAAAGTCTTCCCAATGTTTTCTGCATGCGGCTAGTGAGAAGTACATGTACTGTTACAGACAATGTAAGATGGTATACAGACCGTCCCGTACGATATGTCAGACACATATGCTCGCCAAGAGCACGATTGCCGGGCAGAGATACCGGATGCATTCCCCGTATATGTTCAATTGGACCGCCACATATCGAGAAATCTAGTGGTAGGGCCTAGCTTCTCAGCCCAATCCGAGTAAGAAGACTGCTACTCGTACTTGAAGTTTTGTCTGCCCCGAAAACTCCCAGCAAGCTCTTCCACACCTGCCCTGGCTCTTGGCTGGCATCGATTGGCCTCCAGATGCCGGTTTTCTTATAATATGCTACAACTGGTGAAGTCTGGTCGTGGTAAGTCGCAAGTCGCTTCTTCAGCGTATCAGCATTATCGTCTGATCTCTGGATGAGTGGCTCGCCGGTCAGGTCATCCTTCATGGTCTCTTTCGGCGGGTTGAAGATCTTGTGGTACGATCGACCAGATGCTGGGTGAATGAGGCGTCCTGTTATCCTTGAGACTAGCAAGCCGTCATCAATCTGTAGCTCTACTGCATGCTGCAGATCCTTGTTCTTCACCCCGAGCATGGCGTCCAGTCGTTCTGCTTGTGCGACCGTGCGTGGGAAACCGTCCAGGATGAAGCTATCAGACCCTCTTAGCTCCACTCACTTCTTGAACCTTGAGATAGCTACCCTCGTTGGCAATCTTCATTGCTATCCAATTCGTTCTTTATCATGTTTATCATGATCTCATCGCTAACCAGACCCCCTTGATCCATAATTTTCTTAGCTTCTCGTCCCAGTGAAGTTTTCTTCGCGACTTGCGATCGTAGCATGTCCCCTGTTGCCTGTAGCTAAGTGTAAGCATGGATGGGCCTATGTCGCATAAGGCTACAGGAAAGATAAGTTTACCAGATGGCAAGCACAATATTTCTCTTGTATTTTGGGTGCTTGCGTTCCTTTGCCTAAAGTACATGTAAGCCATTGAAGGTGAAATTCATTTTGTCTAGGGGCTCCCTACCAGCTCCAGGTGGGCCCATCAAGATCATTCGCACAGATGCAAGGGTACTTCTTGACTGGGCACCATCGTCTCCCGTCATCTTGGCCTCCAATTGATGTACCCGCGACTCGAGCTTACGGATGGTTTCTCGGAGAGCCTCGACAGTATCATCTGTAATTGGCGCCATTGTTGGCGATAGTGATCAATGATGGGCCTGACCAAGGCAACAGACACGCTTAAAGTATGAAAGGGCGTAGGCACTGGGGTTTGGCGGTATGCGGAGGAGTGGAAACATTCGGATGTGGGGTGTGGTGGAGTGGGTGATTGCTATATTGTCCTCGTGGTTCGCCGTATTCCAGGGCTGTAAATTCTACGGAAAGCCATCTGCCGAGGTTAACCATCGAGCCATCCGATTTCTCCTCTTTCCTTTTCTTCTCACCATTAAAAAACGTGTTCCATAATGAATTCTCAATTTCGTAAGCAGTCTTGGATCTAACTATGGCAAAGATCGAGGCAGTGGTTTCTCAGAGTCACGTTCTTGAGCGTTCAACGGGCTTCCTACTATGAAAGCGTTGGCGACAGGCTCGGAAGTTGACAATCCTGGGACTCCGAAAGATGACCATCGTCATGTGGAGTATCCTTTCAAGAGTTGCGGCCTGCTGATACTCTAGGAGGGAGAATTGTCAAGGTAGAACCAAGGTTTCTCCAGCTCAGGTTATCGTTGTGCAACCACCACGAACACATCATTCTGGATGTCTTCCAATTCTGCTTTACGTACTTTGGTATTGAATCTACTGACTTGGCACGAACTCTACAGATTCGCCATGCTAATGGTCAAGAATGAACTATGCTATTTAATTCCATGATGATCGCCCCCGCCGGATCTCGTGTGTTGTCCGTTGGTCGTCAGTCATCCACGTTTCCTGACAGTCAGAACCATATTGTCGGAAGGCAGTCCGTTGGTGTAGCAAAGTCCACGAGGTCATCAGGGGGCGGTGTAGAATAGCCCAAGAAGAGGCATTTCACCATTTCACACGCATCCGTCAAAGGCCTCCCAAAGGTTAATCATTTAGTGCATGAGCCTAACTCCCTAGCGTGCCTCGGTACCTACCTCAAAACGCTCATCTCCTTGTTTCCATGCGACCTACGTTAATGCGGCGCTCTGCCGACGTTTGTTCCTGGAGATGCTAGCGCCGCACTGTGCCTTCCCCAGCCAATGGTACACGCGATGCTGTTCCACATGTCAGGCACACAATACCCTGTCCTATTTAGACGAGCTGCCGCTTTTACTCCATACAGGAATCTAATTCAACGGTTACACCAATCATAGCCAGCCACAGCACGAGCACTCCTAAATTGCATCTCTGGTCCCCCCCCTTTCCGTTTCGCTTGCAATATTTTGCGCGCTTTCTACTTTTTCATTCCTGAATCCTTAAAGCATCACTCTTTTCACGCTTACCTACGACAGTCAACGACGACAACACTGCTCGACGCAGCATTGCACTTTCACTCCTTCAAGTGCACGTCGCTTTGAACAGACATTCGATCGATACCACCCACGTCAAAACAACCCGCATATTCAGCCGGCCGAATTCAACCCATTCCTTTGTCGCAACAAATCTGACAATCGTACACAATGCATTATAGCACAATAGCCCTGGCTGCGACGCCAGTCTTCTTCGCCTACGCCTCCGCATACGGCTCCGCCATTGTGAAAAACTCTTGCGGCGATGATGCGTACCTTTGGTCTGTTGCTGAGGATGCTGGTGAGAGGATAGTCGTCCCAGCCGGCCAAAGCCATTCCCAAGTCTACCACTCAAAGCCGGGAGGAGGAGGTCCATCGATCAAAATTGCCTCCAAGTACAACAGTGGACCAAAGATCGGTCAGATCCCTGAATACTTTGACCTGCCCCACCCGAATTGGACCCAATTTGAGTACACGGTCGGGAAGGATGGTCCTCCCGCCAATGCAGTCTGGTATGACATTTCCAACATCGACGGCTACCCTTTTGTGGATGGAGGAGTGCAGATGACCAGCAATGACGGCTCAGTCAATGTCAATTGCCCTAAGGGAATAAAACTATGCCAAGCCGCCTACAATCAGCCTTTCGATGACCGTGCGACTGGCAGCGCCCCAGACCACCTGCACCTGACTTTGGAGCTGTGCTCAGATGCGCCTGGCACGATTGTTGGCGGAGGGTCGGAAGGATCAAGCGGAGGATCCAATCCACAGCAACCAAGCCCCCAGCCAAGCCCAAGCCCTCAACCGAGCAGCAGCACGTCCTCTACCTCGTCATCCCCGCTGCCAAGTCACTCACATGACGGTGGTCACCCACATGACGATGCCCATCCAAATAACGGTGGTCACCCACATGACGATGCCCACCCAAATAACGATGCTCACTCACATGACGATGCTCACTCACCTAACAATGCTCCCGAAAAGCTTGCATTTCAAGCTCCAGCTCCTGCACCCGCCAAAGCTGGCTCCGCACCTACCTCCTCAATCACCCCACCGCCGGAAGACTCGATTATCTGGGTGACAACCACTGCCGAACCAGTTGTAGTGACGGTGCAAGCGAAGGAGAAGAGGCATGAACACATGCACCAGCACGTCCATAACAAAATCAACAAGAAGCGTCACGGCAATTAGATTCCCAACTATTCATTTCACCATTTATAATCTTCTACTCTTCTTCTTGGACAAGCTGGCATATCGCAAGGTCGCGTGTGGGATGTGGCGCCTCCTGGGGGAGCGGGGCTCTCGGCATTCATTCAACAATCTTCGCCTCCTCACGAGGTGCAGTTTGCGATTGCGACGTGGAGGGGGCTTGGATACGACTGGAGGTTATGTCATCGATACCTGGTACTGCCATCTGACTACACCACTACATTCACTTCTACCATCTACATATGCATATGGATGGCCATGCATGCAGGGGGCAAGAGAGGGAGACAGTTACATTATTGTAAAAACTTCTACAAACTTTTCCTTTGTTCAAGGGGTTGGATAGGAGATTCAAGCAATCAATATAAAACACAATATAAAAACTAAAAATCTGCTTGGGCATGCCTGCTTGAACTAACCAGTGACGCCCATGTCTCCTGTCAGTGCATCCCATGTTGCCCTTGCTTCACCTGATCCACGTCTGTCCCGTGTGCCTCCATGACAAAGACGGATCCCGTTTTCCGTTTCTCTCCCAATGAAATAGGTATATCCCTAAGCACACCCACGGTACTCAGTAGCACGTAGCCATATCTCGGTACAACCACAGCCCACCACGCCACATCTCGCAGCCTGCGGGCCCATCCACCGATCCGCTTCATATCTAGTCGTTCTTTTCGCATGTAACTCAGATACCCACACTCCGTACATGCTGCGTTGATGAGGAAAAGGTACATAGAATAGGTAAAACAGAGGTGTATCACGAATGCTGAAAAGGCTTCTGCTGTGCCACATGCTTCTGTTCTGAGCTACGGCGCCTAAGGTACGGGTCCCTTTGCTGTGCGGTGTGTCTTTATAGGCAAGGAAGTGATGTCCAGGCTTTTGTGTTGGTTTGGTTGCTATGTAGGGTCTAGATGCTATCATGGAGCCTTGTAGATATTGGTAGAGGCGGTCACAATGATCTCGTTCCTATTGCGATGTCACTACATCAGGTCTCCCAGTGCTGATTGGAATACTCCGCCATTTGCTGGCATGGAGTCCATCTTCTGCTCTCGAAAGCTCGATCCTAGAATATATCCCTTTTCCCACAATGACTCCATTCCCTTACGCCCAAGCCTCCAACCCCCCATAAAAGCCACCAAGGCAACACATATCCCCCCTCCCCCCTCTCCCCTCACCCCCCCTCATCCCCCCTAATCCTCCTCCACACCCTCCCCCACCCAATCCTCGCTACCTCCTGAAACCCCACCTCCCCACCCTCATACTCCCCCTTAATCGTTCCTTGCACTCTTGCCTCTGTCGTAGAGGAAACGATAGATGTAGTGGCTATACCAGCTCTCTTCTCGTTTTCTTCGCGGCGGATGCGGATGCTGGCTGCGGCGATGCCGATGGTGAGGGCGAAGAGGGGGTCGAGGGTTCTGGAGGGGTTAGGAGGGTGGTTAGGAAGGGGTGTTGGATGGGGGTTGGATGGGATTTGGATGGGATTTGGATGGGATTTGGTATGATGGGGAAGGGAGGGAGGGGAAGAGCGGATTGGGGTGAGGTACCGAGATATTATGTAGTTGTAGCGTGGGAAGGTGGTGGCCATTTCGGAGGGTTGAGTACGAGTAGATGAGATGGAGTGTACTTTGTGTCCTTGAGAGTTGCAGCCAGTGCAAGCTAGGACCTTAGCAGGTGGGGTGAGTGTGTACAGGGAAGGTGCATGGAATTTACAAATTCTAGCTTGGCAGGCTACGATATTTGAGCTGAAGTACGATAAGATATTGAAAGTGAGCTTATAGAACTGATCATGGTCTTTTCCGGGACCGCCAGAACCTCAGTATCTTGACAGGATGTACAGTCCAATAGTATCAGTGAGGAAAGTATGTAGGTGGAAAGGTTAGGTCTGAAGAAACAATCTATGAGCATACAAGTCCTATCCAGCACATAAGAAGCCCGTCCGTCCTATCATAAAGCCCATGGTCATCTTTGTCTTTGTTTTTGTCTTCTTCTCTGTTCAGGCAAATAGTTGACTCATAGTAAGGACCCACGCCGCAAAGACTGACAGTCCATCCGAAACGCCCAGAGGTCATCCATCACTACCAGCGCAACGAAGCGCATCGTTGGGGCATCATTAAGATAGACTAAGAGTCAAGACCGAAGGTGTTTTCGCCAGAGTAGCTACGTTTGCCTATCAGCAAGGGCTTCAGTTCGCTCATATGATATACATACGTGATATATAAGAAGCCATCCTCATCCTTGTGCTCTTCATAGATGCTGCTCATGAGGGCAGCGGTAGGCGGCAGTACCTCATCGACGAAGATGAAGATTGCCTTCTCGGGCGAGAGCTTGATGCGTTTGCGAATGACATAGACAAACTGTCCTACGGTAAGGTCGGCAGGGACGAGGTACTTCTTCTTGTCGATGGTTGCGATATCCGACTTCTCTACTTTCTCGCAGATGACCTGACGGAAGCGGACATGTCAGTACACTGCAAATCGTGCAGTACTTGAGGTAGACGTCGTTGAGTGACTTACTGGGATACGGTCTGCGTACTTCTGTCGGATTCGCTCAGCCTCAGCCTTGCGCTTCTCGAAAGGATGCTCGTCCTTGAACTTAGAGCGCATGTTGGTGGTAAGTACGAGGTGCTGTATGTAGTAATGGGGAGCTGTTTGTTGTGGATCAAGATTGTTGAAGCTGTCGAAAGGTGATGAAGTGGTGGTGGAGCTTTGGAAGAAAGATGAGGTTGCCTAGCCCCGCGATATGACCAAATCTCAGCCACTCGAACTAGTACTCTTCCGTCTCTGTGACTTGGCTGTGACCCTCAAGTGCTGATGAATCACCTGCAAAAGTCACATTTCTTGATCACAGTTGTAGAAAAGCGTAGAGTTGGCTATAGGAATTGTGTTCGCTTGCTTCACTCTCTATTGATGGTGTGATCCATACGCAAACAGCATGTACTATCGCCCTCCATTTGGCAAGTATCTAGGGTTAGGGCACGAGAAGCGAGGACAAGCCTCCGTGCCTCCGTCACCATTATCTCAAGTCGAGTGGGCAGACCTACACCAAACCAAAGATCCTTCGTCTTAACCTGTTGCGTTACCTCCAATGATCCGCTGTTAATCACCGTGACCCGAAGCTATCAACCGCGAGCTTATTAAACTCCAATGGCACACCTGAAACCCTGTCTTCTCTTGGCAAGATATTCGCTCTCACGAGATGCATTTCGTTGTCAAGGACCTTTAGGGAGCCATTGCAAGGCTATTCGACCATATGTGGCTGCTGGCCCACCAAAGCCTCGACCTTACAATGACCCACCCAAACCACGCCCTCTTGTTAGTGCGAGAAAACCATCTCCAGCTGCAGCCTCAACAACCCCCTCTGCGTCCCCCATTGCCGGAGAAGCACCTCGATCGGCTCCTCCTCCACCAAAGCCACAAGTCGGAGGAGTAGCATTCCCGTACCTTCGTATCTCCATTGGAATTGTTCTTTGTGGCTCCATAATCTATTCCATGGTACCTGCTCTGCCCCATTCTCACAGTCCCAAGCTCACTATGTAGGTCAGTTCACCTCGCCCCTCCAGCTTGAGTCCCCCTCCATCGCCGACCGAGACACCCTTGCAAAGCGAGAATCGGGCATAACACCCTCCTCCCCCATGCGCCTGCGAATGGAAGCCTTCATCAAAGCCCAGCAGAAGGAAATAGTCTCTGAACTCGAAACCCTCGATCCTTCTCACGAATTCCGAATCGACACCTGGACTCGACCGAATGGTGGTGGAGGTATCTCCTGCGTATTGCAAGATGGCAATGTATTCGAGAAGGCCGGAGTGAATACAAGCATCGTCTACGGCACGCTTCCTCGTCCTGCCATAGAGAAAATGCGCGTCAACCACAAAGCGCTAGATCCAGATGTCGAAAGTCTCGAGTTCTTCGCTGCAGGCCTTAGCTGTGTCCTCCATCCCAACAACCCGAATGCACCAACGGTACATTTCAATTACCGATACTTTGAGACCATGGACGGAGAAGGAGACTGCAATGCTTGGTGGTTCGGTGGTGGAACTGACCTAACTCCGTCCTATCTTTTCGACGAAGACGCCATACACTTCCACCGTACAATCAAAGACGCCTGCGACAAACATGACCGAGGCTACTATCCGCGTTTCAAAAAGTGGTGCGATAAATACTTCTACATCCCGCATCGTGGTGAATCACGAGGCATAGGTGGCATTTTCTTCGACGATCTAGACGAGGAGGAGAAAGATCAAGAACAACTCTACTCCTTCGTCCAAGACTGTCTAACAGCTTTCTTACCATCATATCTCCCCCTAGTCACCAAGCGAAAGGATATGCCATACACGGAGCAGGAAAAGGAGTGGCAGCAACTACGGCGCGGAAGATACGTCGAATTCAACCTTGTACATGATCGCGGGACATCATTCGGGTTAAATACACCTGGTGCAAGGGTTGAAAGCATACTAATGAGCTTGCCTTTGACGGCTAGGTGGATGTACATGCACGACGCTGTTAAAGGAAGTAGGGAAGAACGATTACTTAAGGTACTCAGAGAACCGACTGAATGGATTTAGATAGGCAGAGCTTCAGAAAAGAGAGTTTGCTTTTCTACCCATCTTGAGTAAAATATGTGGAATCATTAGCTATGCCAGGGTTGAGGACAAACTAGCAATTAGCAACTTGGCTGTCAATTGCTATGTTCCGTTGTTCACTTGCGTTCTGCAACATTCAGCGTAACTTCGAAACATCTGTCACAATTTCCAGAATCTAAGCAGCCAAATCTTTTGAGAACAAGGACACTTTGACGAACATTGACCTGAATATCCAACACAAATACAGTACAGAAAACAAATCTACATGGGTATATCGCAATCCAAGACCTCCAAACACCGAGACCAGAACTCAATCCTCCAACCAGGATGCCAAGAGCCCATCCGCTATGCATTCAACATGAAAGAAGCCATCCTCATCTCGTAAGCCCTCCGACGCCTTCCATAACCTTCCTCTGCCTACCCAGCCAACTCTTCGGCGCCTCGGCTCGTCTGTGAAGCACGACATTGTTCATCTGCAGACGGCTGGCGAGATCATGATAGGCGCAGGACATGAGCTTGAGTTCTCGTTCGAGGTTCTGCGTGTACGCGTTTTCGTCACGGCTCGATACGGTCTGTACACAATATGGGCATTAGCATCTGCGGACTCGATACTTCGTATATATTCGACTTGGTCAAGGAATAGTGGTCTGAAGGGTCGACGCGTGATTGAGACAGAAGACGAGATTAGAGATGTGATAGTGTGAAGTCTGTGAGGGACTGACGTTTGGGCTTGCCTTGTGGCTTGGGACGTTTCCAGCCAAAGACGGGGTCTGCTGATTATCGTGTTGCTGCCCGATACGAGCTTGGAGATCTTTGATCGTGGCTTTCTGGTCCTCGATTGTCTGGAAGTTCGATCTTGTCAGCGTCCTTTGGTCCAAAGAATTTCCTTACCCCTTTGAAGGACGTTAGATGAGGAGCAGATTGGGGAGGAGCTATAAAGGTGCCGCCAGATTCAAATAATTGTCTGTCTACCTTTTGAGCATTCGCTATCCGCTCTCGGCTTCCCTCAATCTGGGTCGCATAGCCTTCTTCGATCTTTGCAGTGATGACTTGCAGGTTCTTCTGTGAAATGTCGGTGCTATTCCTGATCGAATCCGTTGTGTCTTTCGAAGCCTGCATGATGAAGTCTGTAAGTTGTTGGTGCGCCAGCCTGGTCGTCGCGTTCTCTAAATCTTCTTTCGTCTTCGCAACCACGGTGTCATAAGATAACCGCCAAGCTTGGTTCCGTTCCTCCCATAGCTTGTCGGACTCTTCCTGGAGACGATTGTAGCGTTTCCTGAGCGCACCATGTTCGCCCTGAAGCTGTGTTAGTGCTATTGCATACTGCCTCTTCACCCCCTCAATCATTTCGAGCTTCGGCTTCCCGACGAGTTCACCTTCAAGGAGGTCAATAGTTAATTCTGCCATCATGCAATGTCTGTCAAAGGCTGACATACGATCATTGGTTGCTGCATCGATATCCTTCTGGGCTATCGACAACTTTTCTTCAAGCTCGCCGCTCTTCTTCTGCTCGTCGTTGAGCTGAGCGCGCAATCGCCGGAAAGTTTCGGTGCTTTCAAATGCGTGAGCGAGATTGACAATATTCTGAGCAGGGGATACAGACCCCTCGATTGGATGTCCTTGCCGCACGTCTGTGATCGAAGACTCAAGGCTGGAAATGTCCTGACGCAGTCGCTGCTCCTTAGCTGACTGGTTGGCTGATAGGTCCTGAATACTATCAAGTTGCCGCTGTAGCGCTGTAGCTTTATCGTCCTTTCCGTTGGCGGCGCTTTCCAATTGACAATTATCTTTCTCAAGCTCAGAGATCCGGATTTTCCTGGCTCTCATTAGTCCCCGTGCCCACCAGAGGAGAGTACCAGCGACTTGCATCTGCTGCTCATGCTTATAACTTTCGGTTAATTCAGACTCAAGCCCACCATTGACTATGGTTGGGGAGGAATGTATCTCTGATCCACCAGATCCGTCTTCCAATATTGCGATGCTTTCCAGATTCCTTGCTAGAGCCTCGCGCATCGCTATCGACTCGCGTCGAAGCCGGTCATTCTCAGCGATGACACTCTGCTTAGTTTCTCGCAGCTGACTGTTGTCGCGTTCGCTTCCAGAAAGGGCACGATGAATCTCTTGGTTCTCCTTCTCGAGCCTCGTGTTGTGTCGCCGTATGTCCTCATAAGCTTTCAATTTTGGGCGAGCTTCGTCAAACTGTGCGCGAAGCGAATCCCGCTCCTTCTCAATGGCCTGATTAGCTTGAACCTTTTGCTTATATTTCTCCCCAGCATTTGCCATTCTTGTCTGCTTCTCCAGCTCCCGTTTCTGGATGTCGAGTTCATCTTCCTTCTCTCGCAGTTTAACCTCGGTATTGGTAAACTTGTCAGCCTTCCGCCGCAATTCGGCTTCACGGGACTGGTGTTCCTTGATTTGTGATTCCTGACCACGGATAATCTCTTCTTGCTGAGATATCTTGTCTTCCAACTCCCTGGGTGAGGATTTGTCTCTATCACTGTGTGCTAAGGTTATTTTCTTTAGCTGATCCTCAACCTCGGCGGACTGCTTTTTGATGGCTTCGTAGTTCTCTTCCAGCCGTTCATACGCATCGTCAAGTGCTTGTCTCTCTAGTTCCAGACATTCAACCTCACCATTCCGACGCTTCAACTGTGCTGTAACCTTGAAGAGCTCCTCCTCCAACTGAAATACCGAAGTCGCATGGGGCGAGGGAGAGAATGGGGTAGCTCCTCTCCAATTGCTCTGATCTTGATCGGGACCTCCATCATCTTCACAAGCGTCTTCAACATCAGACGACGACTGGGACGGATCCAGATCTTTAATGAGATCGGATATCACCTCTGGAGTCGGGTGGGGTAGAGTTGCGATCTTCTTGATTATATGTGCCTTCGGTGGGGAAATGGCAACTTGGAGGATGAGCTTCACAAACTGCGCTGCTAGTTTAGATCTAGTAGCTGCTATTGTCGAGTTCACAGGACTTGCCCTGGCAACAATGGAGCTCGGCCCATCTGAAGCAAGTTCCTTGATTTCATCGTCTGAAATAATGGTATACGCCGCACCTTGTTGGTCCAAATACGAGGACAACCGCTTGTAGATGACCTGTACTGCTCCATATTAGCATTTGTTTATGCAAATACCTCATAACCCAGGTAGGAAATCTTACAATTTTGCTCCCTAGCATAATCTGACTGTCTATTGGTTGGTAGTTGGCCGAAAAAGTAGTCATAATTGATTTCACCTGGAATTCCATCAGTATGCACCCGGGTCTCTAGCAGCCAGCTGTACGTACAGAGCATTTCCCAAAAGGCATGCCCATCATTCATCTCCCCTAGGGAGTCCACATGATTGCGCAAATGGAAAGAATTGGCCTACGAGTAAGTTTATCAGCATCTGATTCCTGAAAAGTTGGGAAAACGCGTTACGTACCCAGACGACCAGCGCCGCTTCGGTCTCGTGGAGGAGAGTCCCATTCGTAGTCATGTTTTTCTATATAGGGCCTTGCGATCAGATTTGTGTGGAAAGGACGGGCGAAAGAGCAAGGTAGCATATTGGCGGAGCAGTAAAAGCATGAAGAATGAGGCTTTAGGGGAACGCGATATTGAATAAAGACCCTTGTCCTCGGCTTTTCAACACCGCGCTAGTGCGACGTAATCGATAAGGACTGAATGTCTTTTGCACACTCCCGTACTCAACCTTTGTCCTCGAAGACAAATTTTTCGTCATAATCATCTCGCTTATGACATGGATCACAATGCAAACAAGAGCTAAGAATATTTATCGTCGACTAGACGGAGATTTTCAATAATCGCAGGCGTGTATTAGGGCTACATCCCGCCCACTTCTGAGTATCTTGCCACCTTGCATAGTAGTACTATCGAGGGGCTATGTGATGCTCCTTAAATACGGCTGGATCTTGGTACGGCCATCCTTCTATACTCTGCAGTATTGTACAAAGTAATGCGAATGAACCGGACCACCTGGAGAACCCTATGCTTGCTCTTAGTCAAGCGTTGGCAGATGGTTGTGTATCCGTTGTCGTGTAATATCCTCATGACCCCAAAATACCCGGATGGTCCCTCAGCTTCCAAAAAGCCAGCAGAGACAATGCTAATGTAGGACCGACATTACCGGCACTGCAATGAGATGATTCGATCAGTGTTCCTGCTCTTGAGTGGTCACGGTCTGGTCATCCTCTATAGTAGGAGCAAATTTTTGAGACAATGTATCAATGGAATCGATCGCTTGGGACGAAGCCTTGACAATGAAGCCTCTGTAACGTTCTCTTAGCACTATCCCATCAGACAGGAGCTGTCAAGTCAATACTTTATAAGTTCGAATTCATGTAGCACCACTCCTCCAGCGGCTTCGATGGCGTTCTTGTATTCATTCAGATCAGACTGAGGTGCGTCATTTGGATATGTAATGAGGACTTGTCTCTGCGACTCCTGTGCAGTGACGCCGAAAACAAGAAGGCCAAGGAAAGAAAGAAGGATGATGAGATTCATCTTGGAGACAGATTGTTTGAAAAGGAAGCGATGTTGATGTTGATGGGTAATGCGAAGCGATCGAAAGATACCGACGCCTAGAGGAGTGAAGCAGTGAAGGTGCCAAGCTCAGCCGATAGAATACCATTAGTCATCAATTATTTGACCAAGATCCCGATCCTCTGTCCGCTTGCAACTCTTTCTTTCATCAAGCTCACCTCCATCATTCACAATCATCACTTGCCCCATCCGCCGTCTTCTTGGATCGTTTTGCAATTGATAGACCATCACGCCAAGTACTTGCTGTCTCGGAAGGTGGGTCTCGGTAGTTGGGAATTCTGCTTGAAAAAGGAAAAGGCGTTTGGAGCTGAGGAGGTACATTGGTGGTGAAGCGCAACTTGCGCAGGTCAAGCCTTCGTGCTTGGATTTGAACAAACATAGCTAGCAAAATCTTCAGTGACTGTTCCATCCAAGAGCATAACTGAGGTCGTGGTTCCGTGGTCTTTCCATCCTCGCAAGGAGTAATAAAACACTGTGGCGCATTGGATTCAACCCAATAACACACTTACCACTCAGTCAGAAAGAAAGTCTTCCCTTTTTCTGCGTCTACTCTGATCATAGAAACTCTCTATACCCCTTTCAACAACAAAGCTCATCATGTCCGTTGGACTCCCTTCCGATGAAGCCGCTGAAGATTACAAAAAGGGCCTCGAGGATTTGACCCTCAACTCGCGAGTCGAAATAAGCAATCTAACACTCGTTGCAAAAGAAACTACAGAGCATGCATTAGCAATATCCCGGGTCTTGGAAAACCATATCAGAAATGTGAGTCCAATAATATCTTCTTAGCTACGGCCTGATTGGTGTACTGTGGAGAAGCCATAGAGAACAGTAGTTCGTATCAACCCCTACAACCGATGCTGACTGCATTGTAGACTCCACCAGATCGCAAGCTTCCAGCCCTCTATGTCCTTGATTCGATCGTGAAGAATGTTGGCACCCCTTATACTCTTTTCCTAGGTCGAAATCTTTACAGCATCTTTATGAATGCATATACTTTGCTCAATCATAACGTACGGAGGAAGTTGGAGGAGATGCTTGATACATGGGAACAACCTGTACCTGGATCACTGGATCAGAGGCCAGTGTTCCCCATTGAAACAATACGGCCCATAAAGAACGCACTCCACAAAGCCCGAAGTGCTGCTGCCGAACGATCCCAGCAAGAGCAAGCTCGGACTCAGCAGATGTTGGCCCGTCAACGGCCAATGGTCATGCCAAATACCCAATGGCGAAGTACCCCAACTCCACCACAGGTGAACACTGATTTTCCTACCCCCCTACAACACGGATTCTACCAACAGAACCTACTTAATGGCCAATATCAGGTATGTGATGCTTTAGTATGCCGTCCTGGGCTATGTGCTGATTGTTGCTGGCAGCAACGTCCGTCTTATCTGCCACAACACCAATACCCTCCTTTGCAGCAGGTACCCCAACCATTCCAGCAACCGTTTCAGCAGCCAGTATCGTATCCTCACAATCCACCGCCCCAACAGCCTCTGGACTCGTTGATCAATGATATAGCAGAATTGGTCAGGACCACGCAAGAACTACTTGCCGCAAATGTCTATGATAATGGCCTCAAAGGTCGTTTGACTGCTCTGCTACAATTGCAGGATGTAATGAGCAGGCAGTTGGTCACGCCCAATCAGGTTCAGGCAATTCGAGATCAGATTACAGCGCTTTCCGCACCCCTGAGTCGCGTGCCAGCCACAGCTTCCTATGTGCCTCCAACACAAGCACTCCATCAACAACCGCTGCCCTTTCATCAACCCCTAATACCCGCACGACAGCAACAGACAAATGGCTTGCAGGCTTCCCTTGATTCAAAGAGTTTAGCGGACATCATTGCAAGAGCTCAGCAAAGTTCCGCAACTCCTCCGGCTCCCCAGGCGTCCCTGCCGCAACCACAATCTGCACCCAATCCTCATTCTTCCATGCAGCCAGCGCCAGGTGTGGATCTAGTTGCGGCACTCAGAGCGCAAGGCTTATTGCCTTCTGGCTCCATAACGCCAGCGAACGACTCGAATGGGTATGTGCCGCTCCCAACAACTTCACATACCCCATCAACACTTTCCACAAGCTTGGTACGCCCTGCCTTGATTAATGATGTAGAACTTACGCCAGCTTCCCTTAAACGGTATGTCCAGCCTCGGCCTTGATCTTTCATGCTACGCCTTTACTAATAAATCAGACCACGACCTCATCTCATCTCCACTTTATATGAGGCGCGGCCAAACCAGTGCTCGACTTGCGGCAGACGTTTCCTTTCTACAGAGGAAGGTAGAGAGAAGAAGGCCCGGCATCTGGATTGGCACTTTCGGACCAATTCTCGACTGACTGCCTCTGCTCAGCGAGGACAGAGCCGGAGCTGGTACGTAGATGAATTGGTAAGGATCTCCCATTGCAAACTCCAGACATGAACTAGGGCTAAAGTTTGCTAGGAGTGGATCCGATCGCGCGACAGTCCTGACGACGCTCCGCTAGCAGAGGGTTCTCCTTTGACAAGTAAAGCCGCGGTGGCTGCTTCCCTTGCTGCTGCCGACCCCCAAAATAAATTCATCCCTGTTCCCTCAGACTCAACACTAGAACGGCTACCATGTCCAATATGCCAAGAAAATTTCGTGACCACATACAATAAGGAAGTGGAGGATTTCGTGTGGCAAGATGCCATCCACATAGGCAGCAGGGTGTATCATGCAAGTTGTCACTCTGAGGTCAAGAAGGACGGTGGGAATACGCCTGGGAGGTTGGGAACACCAGACAGCGTGCTGGGAAAGAGGAAAGCTTTTGCAGCGGAGGTAAGTACATTGGAGGGTGGACCTTCACTAGGCGTTACTGATTGGTCGCAGATTCCTGATATCATGGCAAATCATGCTAAGGCGATCAAGGCATGAGTTCCAAATAGGTCGATCGTGCATTTTGTCTTCCCTCATCCATACCCTAAGCCTGCGTTGTTCGACATTTCCGTTCTGGCAACACAAGGCGCATTGATTCCTTTAGGCATTTCTTGTCAAAGTTTGTTTCGCAACGTTGAAAACATGGGTGCTGCTTCCTAGCGTCTCTCAAACCTTTTGGCCCAAAGATGTGGTTCTAAACTACCTAGGTAGTGATAGCTTCTACTATCCAGTGTTATACATGAACCTTCCATGTGCGCGAGTTCCTGTGGCTGGTCGATAACTGCATGCATGTCAGGCAAGTACTGACGTCGGTCAATGCCCCACGTTCCCCGCCACAGCTCGGGAAGATATCCTTTACTTTCTCTCCGTACATTTTATAATGCACTGCCAATGAACCAATTGACCCGGATATCCTCAAGCCATCACATGCACTCAGTATGCCTTCGCCATATACCATCCGCTGGGGCATTCTGGGTACGAGTGGATGTCTGCCTTGTTCCGCGGCCTTCATACCTGTTCCTCCCTACTGGGAAGAGAGTCTGCAACTCTAGGCTAACATGACATCTAGCAACTGGAGGCATTGCCGAAAGTAAGCTCTCTCGTCAGTCTCAATCGCCTTGATATTCGCTCACACACCACCCTTAGAATTCGCCAAGGACCTCATGATCGACCCGTCTACTCGCATTGTCTCCGATGTCAAGCACACAGTCACAGCAGCAGCCTCCTCTTCTAGCAAATCCCGAGCGAAGCAGTTCCTCGAAACCTGCAAATGCCCCTCTTCAGCAGCCGCGTACGGTTCCTATGAAGAACTCGTCAAAGACCCAGCCGTCGACATCGTATACGTAGCTACTCCGCATTCCCACCATTACCAGAATACCATGCTTTGCCTGCTCGCTGGTAAGCATGTGCTATGTGAGAAGGCTTTCACAGTGAATGCAGCGCAGGCGAAGAAGTTGGTCGAGACGGCAAGGGAGAAGAAATTGTTTCTGATGGAAGCCGTGTGGACGCGATTCTTCCCTCTGAGTATTGAGATCAGAAGGAAGATCGAAAGTGGAGAGTTGGGTGCTATACATCGTGTAATTGCGGACCTGAGCTTTGCACAGGATGTAGAAAATACGTGGGGTGCGGATGGAGCGAAGCATAGGATGGTCAACATGGATCTCGCTGGTGGTGCGATGCTGGATCGTACGTCCCCATTTGCTTTTCCTCACTTTTCGAGAAACCTGAAATGGCTGCTAACAGAATTGAATCCCCAGTCGGGATCTATCCACTCACATGGTGCTTCCAAAGCATCTACCACACCGTGCCAGTCGCCCAACGAAAACCACCCACCATCGTTTCCTCCGTAGCAAAGTACCACACAGGTGCCGACGAGAAAACCTCGATGATCCTCACATTCCCCTCCGCACCGGGAGGCAAGCAGACAGCCCATGGCATTGCACTTACCAACTTCCGCGTCGCCACCGACCCTGACGGCTACTTTACGACGAACCCGGCCGTGCGGATCCAGGGCACCAAAGGCGAGATTCAAGTCTCCGGCCCAGCCTTCCGTCCTAGTCATTACAGAATCATACCCGCGGAAGACGACGTGGAGCCGCAAAGTGATAAAAAGGGAATTAATCCGAAGGTACAGGATTACGATTTTCCGATTCCGGGACAGGGCATGTTTTGGGAAGCTGATGAGTGCGCGAGGTGTGTTTCCTTGCATGAGGAAATCTTTGGACAGTGGTATTATGGCATACTGACGATATATATGTAGATGTCTCAGGGACGGGAAACTCGAGAGCGAGGGAATGTCCTGGGAGGAATCCATCGTCATCATGGAAACCTTGGATCAGGTCCGCAAGCAGGCTGGCATCGAATATCGCAATAGGATCGAGACGACAGAGTACCCTGTCAGCCTGTAATCCGACTGATGGGCTGTAAATAAATTGGTAAAAGCCACTGTGAATGTCCATAGAACCGAATGGAGCTTGTTGTACATATGAACGCTCGCTATGAGAAATGGCACCTTTTCCTGTGGTATGCCTTCTATGCTGATGAGTTCGGTATCCTTCTCCCCAAAGGCTTTCGCCAAAATCACTTCTTTTTATCTGCCTCCTTCCCTTTCTCCTTCCCACCACTCTCTTCCTCCTTTGCCTCCTCAACCCCATTGATACCGTCAACGCCATTGGTCTTCTTGCTCTCCTTATCCTTCCCCTCCTCTTCCTTCTTCGCGTCTTTCTCTTCCTGTTGTTGCCGATTCTGTATCTTATTCTCTATCAGGTCATGGAAGGCCGTAATCGCTCTTATCAAACTACTCAAATAGATTGCCATCAGCTGGTCATTCGTCTTGACGCTCATCGCCCGCGCCAGTTCCGTGTTGTTCGTCCTATCCTTCCCTTCCCCCCCTTTACCACCAAATGCTTCACTCGGTGTAGCTGTAGGATTGCTCAGGTTCGGCAGCAGATTGAATACATCTTGTAGATTCCCCAGTATGGCGTGGTTGACCGGGAGGTCCTTGTCCATAACTTTTTGCAAATATTGACCGATATCGCGGAGACGGAGGTGCAGGCCTTGAAGCGATTGGAGCTGAGATGTTATGCGGGTGGAGAGAGTGCCGACGGCTACGTCACGGATGTCGCGCAGGAGGTGCTCGACGCCTATTTCTTCTGCTTCTTCGGCTTCGATTATGGAGGGGGTATGCATGAAGGTTTTGGTTGTGGTGGTGCCATCCTGCCAATTAATCTGTCAGCACACGAATTCTTGTACCAGAGTAAAACAAATAGCGCAATCATACATCTTTTATCTCTTCGACCGCAAAGTACGCATCCGTAGGCACGCCCACTTCCTTCGGCTGAACATCTATGATGACGAGCAGTGGATTCGGTGTGTAGCGCTTGAATAGCTCATTGATCTCCAAATCTGACGCCCGTAATTTGGGTCCAGAGTGGTACCATCCTATCAGCTTTTCCCGAGCGTTGACTTTCTTAAACATGTCGTTCATGCCCTCGACATAATTGTGGTCCAGGAACCATACTGATGGATCCTTCTCGTCTTCTTCGAAAGGTACTAGATTAAGCCATGAGCAGAGCCCTGCTTACAGATCTTAACGGCAAGCTGGGGGGTGTGCGTACCAGCAAAGCTGTTCGATACTCTCACGTTCTTGCCATCGTTCTGCCCAAGTAATACTCCTACGACTCGCTTTCGTAAGCCTTTGCCGGAGCGGCCAAAGTGATCTGCTGCGGAGAGGAGGACGAGGGGTGCGACGGAGACGTTACGCGATACAAGTGAGAGAGTCTCAGCTGTGGTGGCAGGCATAACGTTGAGGGGAGGATCGGGGATTTGATGATCGACTTCTATTCAAGCAGAAAGAGCTTCGAAGCTCTGATATACGCTAACCTCTTTAGGATAATGGTGGGAGTGAGGCACTGCTCATCAACATCATCTGTATTACGCGAGGCTTATATAGAATAGGCCTTTTCTAATATCGATTCCTCGTACAGGAACATGATTGCTTTCCAATCGAACAGTGACCAACAACGGAGGACATGACAGAGGAATCAGATCCTTCATTCCGAAGCTACGGCATCTCTAGCTATGTCACCCACGAAACGAAGTTTTGCTCCTGGATCGTCCTTCAACATTGTCAATCAAAGTGCCGTCATTATGACTTCTACGATGTTCCAGCTCGATAAAAGATTCATAACTCAACCCCAGTGTCTCTGCTGAGCCTTTAGCAGACCAGCTCCAGACATATCGAGCTATGAAGATCTGCGATGCCCGATTCAGTAGCGTCTTCAGGGCCATATACCTGGAAAGGGGGTAGACCGGTATTGTCTTTGAACACGCTTCCATCGACTAACATTATCCAATGTATGGTAAGTTGAATACCTGTCAAATTAAAAAGGAGGGTTCCTGCCGCCAATCACGCCCAATCGAGGAAGGTAAGTTCTTGGGTTGTGCAGGTGAATCAATTGTTACAGCCCCCCCCCTCGCCCGCTCCCCCACCAAAAAATCGGCAGGGACTTTTGCAACCGACCCTCGGTCAGCAAGACAGAAGTTCAGAAGATCTGTCTAACCAATGCCCACTGCCAGATATCATAAGGCATAGTTACAGCAAAAGCCTCGATTATGAGGATCGTCCATTAACAGACGACAGATTGGCGCTAATCCTAATCAATCATATATTCCTTTCACCCTTCGCGCCTTCCTACTCTACTTGCTTTGGCTTTGTCCAAGTTACTTTCACAATCTGGTACGAGCCCTATAGCTAAAACAAGCATCTCGGCATCATTATTGATACAGATATCTTCCACTATTACAATGTTCCCATCTTGCTAGGGTCGATAATAAGGAAGTACTATACTCCTTAGTGCATGACCAACTCGAGAAGAAACTTATTGTACTAGCATCACTTCGCCTCGAACCCTCCGCTTGTGCTTCGAGCAAAGGACCCTTGCTCAATGAATATCGTTATCCAGACTTGCAGATCGAGAACTCAGTACGAAAAGGCCATGGCTAAAGACGGCCTTTGACAATTGCCTTCTGGGTGCCCTTAAAAAGGTGGTATAGGTTACATTCCAATTGACAGTAATACAGGCATGTGTCTGAAAACAATGGCTTATACTCTCCGTTTCCGCTCGAACGTGAATGGGCGTATTGTACGGGAGAAAGCTCAGGCATATGAAAACAATTATTAGAGCCTGTTCCATTATCTCTTGTTCTTTACTTGGCAACGAAGACAATGCCTTTCGATCTCGGCCTTCACGAGGCTTTGTTATCCTATATAAGGGAAATAACATAAAATGTATTGTTCACTGCAGTTCGTTGTGTGAGGGTTTACTTCATAAATTGTACAACCGCGATTATGTTTCGCTCATCTCCCATACCTTCTACGCAGTGCAAACAACAACATCTCGTTCGTCGTCGAGAAAACGAAAACAATCACCAACTTCATTGACACTTAGAATCAAGCTTCAACATATACAAGCGAGCGAAAATGCCTGACTACCGTCCTCGTTCTCCTCGACGTTCGTCCAGAGTCCATGGAAGCAGTAGCTACTACACTTCTCATGACACTTACACCGAGCAGTCACGTCATCATACTGGTGGTCGCAGACACAGGGTTTACCGCGAGAGTCACCACGACAGCCATTCTCATGATGTCCGTTATGCTCCCCACACATCATCTTGCTGTTCCCCCGATAATCTCCATCGTCTTGGTGAGGTGCCAGCGTTTGGAAATCATTACGTCGAACTGCCACCATCCGAGGCACCAGCTTGCTGTAATCGTGACTATCCCCACAAATATCGCGAACATGTTCGAGGAGACCCTGCACGTCATTACTTCGAGAGGGCACCTCCTCGGCGCGAAGCTGAATCCGACAGACATCAAGCTCGCCGTGGATCTGGCGATTATTCCCATAGAGAGCGTGGGGCAAGGTCGACTAAAGACAGGAAGAGCAGCTATCACTCTTATCCTTCTCCGAGACATTCTTCCCATGCAGAGTCCGACTACAGTACTGACGAAGATTCAGACAGCAGTAGCTATCCTCGGTCACACCGAAGCAAACATGATTCACGCCGACCCCCTAGTACTCGAAAGCCAAGCTACACTACTCCTCGATCCGCAAGAACCAGAGCCTACGAGAGTCGAAGGGAAGGCGCTCACGATAGCAGGCCGGCCCCAAGCAGCCACCGTCGTGAAGAAAGCTCCCGCCACTCCCCTAGACCCGACTCAAAGTACAAGAGTAGCCGAAGCCACCACCACGACCGCGACGAGTACGAGTCGAAAGGCAGAAGTAGCCACTATCATCACGCGGGTCACGACCGTAGTAGGGATGACAGACACTCCAGAGACAACTACCGCGACGATCGACACTACACAAGCTCGGTTCCACCACCACCTCCTCCGCCCCCAACGATTCTACCAGACTACTACAAAACCCTCGGTATCTCCTCCAGCGCATCGGCCGACGAGATTAAGATAGCCGCACGTTCGATGCGCGTCACTTCTCATCCGGACAAGCTCCGGAAACCGGGCATGTCGGAGAGGGAGCTGCAGAAGATCGACGAGAGGGCGGCGTTGGTGGGGCAGGCGGCTGATGTGTTGCAGGACGGGGATCAGAAGGTGGTGTATGATCTGAAGAGAGCTCGGTGTACCGCGTACTAGGTGAGTCACTTTGGTCATTCTGCATGTTTGTTGAGGATGTAGGGGGTCCTTTTTGACTTGCCTGATTAGACTGACAGTTTGTACCTACCATTCCTTAATAATCCAAATACATTAGGCGTGTATATCAAATGCATTCGAGATGAGTTCTCCTTTGCATTTGTGACTCTGCCTGAGACATACACCACTCTTGAAATACATGGACTCCGAATATGCGTTCAATCCGGTGCGAAAACGAAGGGTATGGAGTCCCTAAGGTAAAACATGAATACTAACAATTTTGGTACTTAACCTCTCAAAATAGGCCTTGTCCATCAATAAAAGCCAGCACATACCCACCACCCACCACCCACCACCCATTTTTCCACATCACAATTTCCCGTCCTCCCAGCTCGATCATTGTACGAGTTCTTCGTTCTTAGTAGATGGTACTTTGTACAGCTGATGAAGTAGAGTAGGTGATCGGACAAATCGACATTATTCAGCGTTCTCATAGTGCAAGCAACGCATCCGCCGTAATGCTGGTGATTCAATACAGGTATATATTCTATATTGATGAAGCAAGTGTCAGATTCAGCCTTGTGGCCTCGTAACCAGTAGAGAGAGTTGTTATCAGCAAGCCGGTTTACTTCATCTTTAGAGCTCATCATATCCACTCATACCTACCTATATACAATCTTGTCTAGGCGCATACAACATATTCCGTCGACATTCTGCATATCATCCTCTGTCTTGGGCTTTGGCAGCGGGCCATTTTCTTTTTGCAGACGTGGGCTCTCGAGTAAAAAAGTGAGAGAGTAGGTTATTATTGGAGCTTTGATAGCCGGGTTTGTGGGAGCTTTTTTGCAATGGAGTAATGGGGTGGGTTTTGTGTGTTGGATGATGATGAAGGGGGGAGGGGGCGGGGAGGGTAGTGCAGTGGTGTTTGAGGCAAAGTGGGGTTTCAGCTATAGAAGGGAGAGATTGCAGATGTTGGGGGATTTGCTGGGTCTATGATAGATAAAGCGTCTTTTGGCTGGGTACTGGCTTCTACTGCTAGGGAAGCGACACGATAGCTCATTGTCACATGCTATACCACCTTAGTGCATAGCTGGATCTTGAATGTGTGCAAATGAAGCTTCCTCGCTGCTCTTTGATACTCCTTCTAGCGCTCTGTGGTAGACGCCGCGTTCTCATCACCTACTTTGTTCTCCACCTTAGCTACCCTTGTCGTCCAATCTGGCTAGGCAGCTCGGCCTGCAGTGCGCTTAACGTTGTATTAGCTATCCTGCATGGGTCTTGCCCTACTGCGATGATTGCTTCTCAATGTCATACGCTCTCCACCTTGCGATCCCGCTGTCGGCTCCCCAATGATCGTACCCCCCGCGTCTTGAAGCTGATCTGTGGATTGGTCGGAAATGCACTGCTCGTGATCAGTTTGACGATCTTGGTTTTGTTCAAGCGCGTATGCGATACTGAATAGAGGTTCCTGAGGTCCAGTTCCGGTGACATCTGCCAACGTGAACTTCCGCTTTTTCAAAGGAGCATTCATAATCCACTCTGGACCCACAACGACTGGAGCAAAAGACACACGCAGGGCATTGTGGAATACCTTGAGCTTAGAACCCCGTCCCCGGCCCAGTGGTTGTTTTGAATACTTGCTTGGTATGACATCGTTCAGTGTGAAAGAAGATCTTTTCGAAGAAACTGCTTCTGGGACAATGTCCTTGATAGCAAACAGTGGCCTTCTCTTGATAGATTTCGTAGCCCTATTGCCTAAAGTGAACTTTTGCTGTGAGTTCTCCTTCTCCATAAGGTCCACTTTGCCTTTTACATCTGTAGACTGACTGATAATCGGTCCCGCAGATCTAACGACACGGATAGGCTCGATCGGCTTTCCTGTCTGCGGAACCCTGGATGCGGGATGTTGTCCGTGGTCATTTTCAGTAAGATTTTTGACCAATCTACCTCCAGATATCGAACTTTTACAAGTCTTTCCTGAAGAACTATCAAGTAGCGAACCCCCAATTTCCAGGCAGATCCGAGCATCTTGATCATCCTCCGTGCCACTGGCCTCCAATAGTGACTTGGTTCTATTCTCGTCAAGTGGGCGGTCACGTACGCTTTGGGTGGAAGCCTCGATGGGTATTTTCCTTGAGGTAAGGGATATTGCATTCGAGTCAGAGGCATCACCTCCACTGCTCCCAAACGTCTGACCTTGTTCCGGGTTGACCGTTTTTGGAGATGGATCAGCAACATCAGCAGCTTTCAGTCCGGCAACCGGAGACATGGCAAGTGGGCTCTTCATGAAGGTCAGGGGTGGATCAGAGTGATCGGAGCTGTTTGGCTGCTTGTTCCGCCAGGCAGGATGGCGTTTTGCAAGACGTCGTTTCTTCGAAAGGCGGATGGGTGCATCAGAGTCGTCGCAGCTGCCTGGCTGCCTATTCGATTTGGCATGGCGTCTAGCAAAACTTCGTTTCTGCGAAGGGTTGATTGGTGGGTCAGACTCCTCAGAGCTGTCTAGCTGATTTTCGGCCGACGAGCGAGTGGCAGAGTTTCTTTTTTGCGAAGAGTTGATTGGCGGGTCAGAATCTTCAGAGCTATTAGAGGGAGACCGATCCATAGAAAGAGACCGTTGCACGACAGGTACTGGTAATTTCGGTACGGTTGGCGTGGTCTTGTTTCCATTACTGTCGACAGCATCGCTACTGACTTTCCGTGGAATTGGCTGTTGTTTAGTGGCCTGGATGACATATTGCCGTCCATTGAGTCTGGAGATCGCTGTGTGACGAAGTTTCGTAGGATCCTCGTTACCGGGAACATCAACAGTGCACCGACACTGCATTCATGTCAGCCAGGCAGAATTGTGGGCGCAGATTCACCGTCCGACCTTGGTTTTGCGGCGACCCTCGCAGGCCGCACATTCAGTCCGAACGAGGGTGGTACTTCGCGCAAAAGTCCTTTCACCACTTACAGATGATATTTTGCGGTCTTTGCCGAGATAATGTTGACGGCGAAAGTCGTATACACTAGGGCTGGGTGGAGGTGCAGGATTGTGTGAAGCGATTGAATAACGTGGGGACCCATGGCCTTGTGTGAAAATGTTTCGAGCACCACTCTCACTGTCACTACTACCACTACTCACCTCGATCGCGTGGCTCTCATCTTCTCCCAGAACTCCAAAGTCGTTGTGATCATCATGCCGCGCGCTCAACGCCATTGTCCTAGCCAAGGGACTGCTCTACTTTAATCGAGGAGGAGCGTAGCGTACGCTATCACGCGGTACCGAATGTTGGCTGCCGCTTGTTCGAAGTGTGCGGAGAGTGTGTTGACAACGTCAATGCTTTCTAGTACATTGGGGTCTTCAGATAAGCTTAGAGGAGCGGCAAGCCTCCCTCCTAAGTATTCCTTTGTTTCTTCTGCAAGAAGATCATTGACACGTAACTTAGGATTATGTCCTGTCGGAGTGGGTGAGGGTGGGGTGTCTTCTATTTCAGTGCGTGAGATTCTGGTTTCAAGTTTGAAGGCTATTCTTCGTGCTTTGTCCTGCGGGGTTCCTACATTGCAGTGCTGGAAACTTAGGTCTTTACATAAGCCATACAGAGACAGGGCTTCATGGCACTTGGGGCTTGAATAAGAGCAGAGTAGACAGCTCGAAGGGGATACAACAGGCAGTCTGAAACATTACCGTCATTGTTTGAGACCTTCTCAGATGGGTCTTCGCCGGAGACTACTATTCCGGTCTGTCTTGGGTTCCATTTTAGACTTTGAATTTTCGAAGGCGTACTTGAGAGGACCAGACTCGCCGTCTGTTGCAGCTTTTCCAGATATTAAGCTGGGTACAGTGCCTAGCCATGCTGACTCGACTGCTATTCTTGGTCATAAATTCTGGTATAATAACGACCCAGCATGGTGGCTTACTTCATAGATCATTGGAACGATGGGAGGGGTAGGTGCTATTGCAAGATTTGCCTCGATTTGCCTCGATTTGCCTCACACGACACAACACTAGCCAGCGTGACTTGGGGTCACACTGGGCTAACGTGAAGTTCCACAATCTGCGCGAAGGTTCCTTTTGTAGAGAAGAGGATCAAAGCCCAGGAATGCGGCAAATGCTGCCGAGTCATCAAGTCTGTCACATCACTCTTTGGCAGTTCAGATACGTTTGGGGGTAACGTATCATATCGATTGATCAAGGCGATCGACAAGATCCTGGCGATAGCCAAGGTTTTAGGACACAGCGAGTGCAGAGTGTTGTATCCAAAATCCTCCGATACCCCCTGTGCCCCTCTCGCTACTTGGTACTTCATCGAAACTACTTAGCGCGCTAGCCGCGTGGTGTTTCATTACCACATCCCATTATCATACTCCACAAGTACCCACCCACCCAACATGGCAATCCCACCCATCTCCCAACCCACCCAACCCACCCCCGAATCCCCCGAAGTGATCGCCTTCGCAACCCGCATCTACAACGCCGCCCGCGCCGGCGACCTCCCCATCTTCCAACAAGCCCTGCCCGCCGGCCTCCCCGCAAACATGACCAACGACAAAGGCGACACCCTGCTCATGCTATCCACCTACCACGGCCACCATGCGCTCTCCACGCTCCTGCTATCGCATGGCGCCGATCCCAACCGGCTGAATGATAGGGGGCAGAGTCCGTTGGCGGGGGCGGTGTTTAAGGATGAGGGTGCGATTGTGGAGTTGTTGCTTGGGGCGGGGGCAGATGTTGATTTGGGGAGGCCGAGTGCGTGGGAGGTAGGTTTTGTTCTTGATGTGGATTTTTAGAGGGAGGGTAGGGATGTGAGATTGTGGCTGATGGGTGGGTTACCTATGTAGGCTGTGGAGTTGTTTCGGAAGGGCGAGATTTATGGGGAGAAGTTTGATAAGGCGCGAGAGCAGATGAGGAAGAAGACGGGTATGGGTGGAGGTGGGGTGGTGAATGGGGCGAGTGGGTTGTGTTGATAGGCGATCTTTATGGATTGCAGGTATGGAGGGATGATTGTACGATTCATGACGTGGAAGGTAAGCGGCGTGTACTATTGGATGTCGAAACCGACGTCTGTATCAAGTATAATTGGATGGGTGAGGCGACATGTAAGTTGTCTCTGTTGACGCCAAAGCAGTGCAGCAAAATCGGCTTTGGATCCTAGCTACGTGTCCCAGATGATTGTTGTCGAGACGGTGAGATCACATTTCGCATCGCTGAGGGCAGCGAACCGCTTTATCAATACTCCGACACAGCGCACGGAGTACTTTACATTTGGGATGGAAAACCCGGCTCTATATACAGTCCATCATTTAGGATACAATCCCTTTATACAGATATCTTATCCACATCAGTCGCATACCGCATGAAGTATTGACTCATTTCTTTTCCACATCAACATGCTCACCCAGCCTTAACCAATTCCGGTACAGGAAATTCATCCTCCAGCCCCACTCTCGCCACAACGTTCATGCTCAGCAACTCCTGGATCAACAGCTTTGCCGCATACGGTATGGTCATCTTCGTCATACCTTCGCTCTTCTTGCAAGTTTGGCAGTACCCGAGATATCCCATCATACCGCACGTTCCGCAAATATCGACAACATGTGCGTCGCTGCTCAGCATCAATCTTTCCAGCAAGAGCTGAGATGCGCCATACGCGATCAGGCAATCACGCTCCATCTCCCCAAGACGTAACCCTCCGTCACGAGAACGACCTTCCATAGGTTGGCGGGTGAGAGTCGCACGAGGACCGCGAGCACGGGAGTGCATCTTGTCCATGACCATGTGCTTGAGTTTTTGATAGTAGATGGGCCCAAAGAAGACATATGCTGGCAGAGACTCTCCTGTGATGCCGCTTGTCACGAAGTCTTTGCCGCCGTAGTTGAAACCGTGCTTGATGAGTATATCGCCCATGTCTTCGATTTTGCTGCCGCCAAACGCTGTCCCGTACTGCAGGTCGCCGGACATAACGCCCGCTTTCCCAGAGACGAGTTCCATCATCTTGCCGACGGTCATACGAGAGGGAAAACCGTGCGGATTCATGATGATGTCTGGAACGATGCCTTCGTCGGTGAAGGGCATGTCGATTTGTTCGGCGATGAGACCCACAACACCTTTTTGACCATGGCGAGACGAGAATTTGTCGCCGACTTCTGGGAAGCGGGTTTGGCGTGTCTGTACTTTAATAATCTTATGATCGCTCTCCATGGTCGAAATCATGACTTTATCGATATAGCTCGGGTCTGGGAGGCGATAGGTCATAGGCGTATCTTTGAAGTCTGGAACTGTCAGGTCGCCACCGATACCGGTGGAGGCATGCGGATCGATAGGCGTTTGCTTCATGATGAAGACCTCGCCTGAGGAAACCTTTTCACCAACTTGTGCCAGACCGTGGTCGTCAAGAAGAGCATGCTTTTTGATGTTGACATTATTCTCTTTATGAGGATCGCCCACCCGCTCTTCTAGGCCGTTGGGCCATCTGCGTAGGATGGTACTGTACTTACGGAACACTTGGCAGCGGCCAAAACCTCGATCGCAGGAAGCTTTATTGAGGACGAGGGCGTCTTCTATATCGTAACCCGAATAGGACATTACAGCGACGATCGCATTTTGGCCGGCGGGTAATTTGTCGTACTTGATGAGTTCGATCGCCCGGGTCTTGACCATCGGTTTCTGAGGGTATACGAGGAGGTAGAGGATGGAGTCAATGCGTGTATATTGGTTGTGAGCGATGGCACCGATGGCTTGTTTACCCATAGCGCATTGGTAGGTATTTCGAGGAGACTGATTGTGATGAGGGTATGGAATTAGACCTGCCACAGCTCCAAGTATGGTAAATGGCTCGATCTCAAGATGAGTGGTTGCTTGATTGATATTGGTCTCGTACATTGCAATATTCGAGTCATCCTCCTCGTTGACGTCCAGATACTCGACTAGTCCTCGAGAAAGGAAGTCGTCGAAGTCCATTTTCCCCTTTCGCAGAGCTCGGAGAAATCGAGATGTCACCTTTGATTTTGCTTTTTCGACGATAATAAGGGGGCGACAGATTCTTCCTTCATCCGTTGCAATATGGACCGCATTCTGGTGACCGTTGAGAGAGACGCTGACAAATTCAGAGACTCGACCCGCTCGACGCAGTCGTCGGAATTGAACTATAAATTGCCTTGGGTGATGCGTAAGAGCTATAGGTGTACCATTGATGAAAATCATATGGGCTCCGTGTGAGTACATGTCTTTACCGTTGGCTGTATGCACGTCTTGGGCCCCTAAAATAAACACGATCTTTCTTACTGGAGCTTCCTCATTGTCCGTAGTGATATGAGTCATCAGGGCCAAATTTTTTACCAATCCGCAGGCTTCTCCCTCAGGTGTATCTGACGGACAAAGCATCCCAAATTGCGATGGCTGTAATGCTCGCGGCCCTGTAATCTTCCTCGTCTTCTCAAATTGACTGGTAATCCTGGTCATCATACCTAAAGCACTGATGTAGCTTAGTCGACTCAAGACGTGGGTCACGCCCGCGCGCTTCATCTTGAACCTTTTTAGGTCCCAATTCCCTGTAGCAACGGATCGCGATATGCCAGCTGTGATATGGTTGGCCTGCATTGTTAGATATCTTAGCGCATCAAATTCCTCAGTTCTCGCCGGCTTTTTGAGCACTTTGTCTATGCCAACTTTTATGTCATGGTTGAACTTTTTGAATAAATCCTCAAACAATAACGATAAGAGCTGCCCAGCCAATTCAAGCCGTTTGTTCCCATAATAGTCCCTATCGTCTACCAGGGTGTCATCATGGAATGCCATCAGCGTCCGCCTTGTCATATAAGCAACGTAGAGAGCTTTCGGGCGGAAGTCAAGGCCAATGACAGGGACGTGATTGATTATCACATTAGCCATCGCCTCTATTGCTTCCTGTACATATCTCCGTCGGAAATCTGAATACCTCATTGTCCCTTTCATCTGAACCTTCTGACCAATGTATTCTAGAGCCTCATACTGCGTAGTGACCCCTAGCTTGGCGCACTCTTCGAAGTTGACCGCAAATGTATCTTGATAAGCAGAATCTTGGCCTGCAATAAGCAATAGGATCTCGTGGTCGGAATGTATTCCTAGCGCTTTGAGCACCAAAACAACTGGGAGATCTTCGCTAAGGAAATTGTGTTTGAGGAAAATCCGATCATGCTTCATAAAGACATAGGTCTTCGATTTGCGCTCGTGAGTAGAGCTGGGGAAATCAGTCCAGGACAAGCAAGGAGGCTAGAGTTTCAACACACCAAGTCACAGAGGCTTGGACAATGCCATATTTTGTTCCTTTCTCCACGATAACCCTGTTCTTACTGATCTGCTCTTGGACCAAGATCACTTTCTCGGTGCCGTTCACAACGAAATAGCCACCGGGGTCTAATGGACATTCTCGAAGGTTTGCCATTTCGTCCTCTGTCTTGTTTGTGAGGATGCATCTAGAACTTCGTAGCATAACAGGTAGCCGCCCGATCACGATGCCCTTTCGGCGGATAGTGCGAAGACCACGCGAGTAGGAAACGTCAACCATAATTGGGGCGGAGTAGCTATTGTCGCGGAGGCGGCATTCATTTGGCGTGACAGTCGAATTTCCCCAGCGATACTTCGCCATATCCGCCTCGTCTTCCTCTATGCGGGTCGGCCAACCGAGGTAGATATTCGTATACTCGATGAAAAATTTGGGGTCTATATCGCTAAGTATTCTCTTATTTGCCTTGACAATTCTCTTCATATCTACATCGATAAAGAAGTTGTAGGAGTCAATGTGCTGCTTCACAAGACCTTTGACCTTGAGAAAGGCTGGGAGAAGGTTCCATTTGTCCTAAGTCACCCGTCAGTTGACGCAGCATGCTTCACCAATGGAAAGGGTTGGTGGTGTCTCGGCGTTTGATGTTTAGCACTGGCCAATCTCTAGGCCGTCTACACCACAAGGAAAGTTCTTTGGGATTCTTGTGACTTCACTGAACCATGAAAGCTCGCAGCCAAATACCGAGTTAAGAGTCTGGTAGGATAGGACAATAGAGAGGACTTCTGTGTCAATACCTTTGCAGTGTCGATAGGATCAGTCAAGGATTTTCCCTGATAAAAGGGCTCAAGGAGAGCATCGAAGCCCTAGAAGGAGGGTTTTTATGTCAGAACATTCTTGCACCGTAAGAGACCAAATATACATCTTTCTGGCCAACATTGCGTTGCTTCTCAGTTGCTGATTCAGCTTGAGTGACGGCTGATTTTGGCTGAGCCTGTTTTCTGACCCTTTTGGGAGCTGGTTTCGAAGTTGATGTGTGCTAATCATTGTTAGTGGAAGCGAGTGAAGAGAAAAAACCTGCTGTACCTGAGATGATACTGGATCAGCTTCTGGGTCCTTGGATGTCTCTACCGGCTCTGTACCTCTTGTACGGGTGGGAGGAGGCGCCATGGAGATTTATATTCCATGCCAGAAATATCGTAGGTTTTCGCAGATACGATTTGATAGAGCATCTGATTGGCCGTAACGCACTCCGTTTACACTTTACTGACACAGCCGTCGTTGTCGATCTGCCGTAACGTAGTGGACCCTGGCACTCAAAAAGGAATAGCCGAATCCTCACCGCTTCAATGCGCGGTAGGCGGAGTGGGGTTTTTGCCTAAGGTACCTACTTGGCACCTTGGTAATTCACGTATCTTCAGCTGCCTGCTACCAGTTGCCTCACGGTGTCACACCTACCATCTTTTTCTTGTGGGCTGTTCACTAAGGTAGGTACGTTCCTATAAGATCACCATGGACGCATGACCTCGGAGCGTAGAGCCGCAGCGGAAAACTGTTAGGACTATTCTACTTCTATCAGGATTTTCAGGGGTAACTTAAGTTATTGAATGAATTTGACAAGTGCCTCATGATCCTAAATGTGGGGAGCATGATGCACTTGTACTATGTAAGGCTCAGTATCTTACTTCACTATAGATCTTGAATGGCAGATGAGGGGGTTCAGGGTGTGGCCTTCTGGTATCCTCCGATTCGCGGCTGTAGAATTGGAAGATGTGAACTCATAAGGGTTTCAACTGCTTTCGCAACAGCAAAGAGCAGACGGAATGGTTCAGCCAGTCATACCGGTAACTTTGAGTCTGATCTTGACTATCGTCACGCATGGCCATCTTTACTTTCTTGGCCAATTCAAAGGTACAATGAACGAACCAAGGTAGAATATTGATCGTAGCGCAAGCCTAGATCGCCAACATCAATCCCACCCCAATTTGACACCTTAAAACGCTTTCCTCCTTCTCTACCACCCTTCCTATCGCGTTCTTTTGTATTTGTACTTTGCATATCCATCACTAGAAGTTTCGATTCTTCGGAACGCTGTACGAGATCAGATCGCAGATACGAGAACCCGCGGGGCTTCGCAGGCGGAGCCGATGCAAGCAGACCCATTCACTTGGAAGACCAATTGTTGACCATCACTCTGCTCCAATCGTGACCTTCACATTGGGCCTCATTCACTTTGTGAGTATTTCGTCATTCCGACGGGCAATAGCCTCACCTCACTGTTCCTCTTGGAAAAGACGGCTTCTTTCAGTTCACCTTCAACTTCTCAATTGCCTACCTTCACCGCCCACCTCAACCCCACACTCCGACCTCGCTTCAGATATCTTGGTACCCAAGTACTAATGGCTTCTATCTCGTCTTAGCATCATGGCATTCAATAATTCTATCACTGCACGTTACGACGAATTACGATCACCAAATCCTCCTCTCACTTCAACCAGTACCGGCACCACCACACCTTCCTCAAGATACTCTGGCAGTTTTGTGCCTAATCACTCTCAACCCTTCGGCAGCGACGCTCGAACAAGCCTCCAGCGTAGGCAGACTACAGACTTGAGCAAGATGCCCCCTATGACACCCATTGGCCAACAGCCAACACAAGTAATGGAGCCAGTTGATCTGTCTGCTTCAGTGAGTTGCTCAAGACCTCACTTTTCCATCCTATGGATCTATCTTTCATATCACTTTTTGCAACCACGAACATCAAGAAGCTGCGCCATTACGGTCCTTTGAATTCATTCTCGTGACCTTTGTGCGGTTATCATATGATTTAACTGACGATTACTTCCTTCAGACTATCCACAAGGCTCAGCTTGTAAGCCCATCTTCCCTTCCACCCTATGCAGCTTCCTGGCATCCAGAGCTTGTCATGTTCAAAATCATTGGTCACTACAAGTTCTCATCCTGACGCATTGCAGGTCGAGAAGAAGAGACTGGAGCTGAAGAACCTTCAAGAGCAAAAGGAGCGTTTCGAGGCCCAAATGGCTATTTTCAATAAGCAGCAAGCGCTGGAAAAGGAGGAATTAGATCGAATGACAGTTGATCTTCAGCAATCTAGTCTGAACGGTGGACACCAGAGCGAGCCGACAACACCGCCTGAGTACCGAGATTCGGTCTTTGGTTCAGCCTTTGGTCGCAGCAATCGCTACTCGACCTCGAGCATCACTTCGCCTCCTGGTCTCAATCGAAGCAGTCGCTCCGGTTCGCAGATCACTTCGCCACCTTCCGAACTCGCTCAGACCTTACACAATCACATCACTTCCGACACCCTGCCCTCAAAGTCCGTACCCGGTTCAAGGCGTGGATCGAACGAGGCAATCCGTGCATACGTCCCCGAGACCAATGGTACGAGCCGTCGTAATGCGGCGTAAGTTATCCTCCGCTCCATGGATTAGGAACTCGGAGCTTTACCTACTGACCTTTGGCTAGTAGCAATCGATACTCGATGCCCGTTACAGGTCTGAGGAGCCTCAATCACGAAACCGTACCCGAGCACTCCGCTACTGGGACCCTTGGTCAGATCAATACTACAAGCTTCCTCTTCGATGATGAAGATGCCAAAGAGGCAACCACGTCTCCAGATGTGAAAAACTACCTCCAAATGAACGCTACTGACGATAAGTTTCCTATTTTGGTCCGTCGCAATGATTATCCTGGAGTGGTGAGTCTTATTCGAACCTATCTTCCGCAGGTCAAAGCTCACGGCATGCCGCAGCTTTCTGCATCTTCGCGTGCCCTGGACTTAGCGCTTTCACAGTCTCCTGGACCGGAGGCGCAGACAAACGGCTGGACTCCTGTTGCTGGTCACCGCCTTTCTCAACAGGGTCTCCCACAAACTGTTCTCCCCTCTCTAACAGCCAATCAGATGAGCAACGGTATTGCTAACATTGAGTCCCAAAAGTCAACCGAAACAATGAGTAACCTGCGAAATCCCAATCGGCATTCTATGGAAGCAAGCCTTGCTGCATACAATGCTCAGTCGAGTCAAGCTTCGTCAAACGATTCAAGCCGACCAACAACCTTAGGCAGCATTCACAACTCGTACTCGACCAACGATGTTCCGACATTGAAGAAAGCTAATGGGCTGATGACGACGAATATCACGCCTCCAAAGTCCCAAGCTCAGCAGCAATTCCATAATCATAACGCCAGTCTGGGCCGCATTCCTCCAGGTGCGATGAGCCATAAGCATAGCCGTGAGCTATCCGGAGGTGATGCTCGACGTGATGAGCCGGCCAATCAATACCAGCAGACGATGTCAGGTCTGCAAGCCAGCGCTGCTTCTTTTGGCCCTGCCACCACTGCGGCTTCCCCCGTGGAGTCATTACCAAATCCAGTGGCTCAGATTAATACCATGCAATTTGCAAATCAAGCTTTTGGGTACCCTCAATATGGAATGCAGATGATGGATATCGGAATGACACCTATGAACATGGCGAGCCCAATGGCCTTTCAGAACCAGATGCAACCTTACCAAACACAGAATGCTTATACTCTTTACCCCAATTACTCTGCCCAAAACCGCTTTCAGGATAGCCAAGCACGTGTCATTCAGCAGCGACGTATACAGAATGGCGAGGAAAACGCTCGCTTCAGTAATGTCAAGCTGGAGCAACTTCAGGGTGAGATCCTTGGTCTGTGCAAAGATCAGCACGGCTGCCGTTACTTGCAAAAGAAACTCGAGGAACGCAATCCCGAGCACATCCACGTCATCTTCATTGAGACGTACTTGCATGTGGTAGAGCTCATGACCGATCCCTTTGGGAACTACCTGTGTCAAAAGCTCCTTGAGTTCTGCAACGATGACCAGCGTACCGTTTTGATCAACAATGCAGCCCCAGAAATGGTTAAGATCGCTCTAAACAGCCACGGGACTCGCGCTTTGCAAAAAATGATTGAATTCATCAACACGGAGGAGCAAATTCAGACTATCATCAATGCCTTGGACGACAGGGTGGTAGAACTGATTCAAGACTTGAACGGCAATCATGTCATCCAGAAATGCCTAAATCGTCTTTCTGCCACTGACGCTCAGGTATGTTGGTTGTCTGAGGTTAACGTTCAAACACACAGAGCTGACACCTCATAGTTCATTTTTGACACTGTTGGATCAAATTGCGTTGCCGTTGGTACTCACCGCCACGGCTGTTGTGTTCTTCAGCGCTGCATCGACCATGCCACGGGCTCCCAAAAAGCGAAGCTCATTAGCCAAATCACCGATAGCGCCTTCCAGCTTGTTCAAGATCCGTTCGGCAACTATGTTTTACAGTATATCGTCGATCTTCAGGAGGAGCCATTTACAAACCCTCTGTGCCATGCGTTTCAAGGAAGAATTCCTTTGTTGTCTAAGCAAAAGTTCAGTTCTAACGTCATTGAGAAGTGCATCCGCGGAGCGGATTCAAGCGTCACTCGGATGATGATTGAAGAGATGCTCAACGCACCCGAGCTTGAGCGTATGCTCAAAGACTCATATGCCAACTATGTCGTGCAGACAGCGATGGACTACGCGGATCCAGAGACTAAAGGCCGTCTTGTCGAGGCCATACGTCCCCTTCTGCCATCGATTCGCCAGTCGCCCCACGGTCGACGCATCCAGAGCAAGATTATGGCGCAGGATGGCCAAGGCCGCTTCAGCGGCAGTGGCACTCCCACTGACCGTTCCTCAGGGCAGATCCCGTTGGGATTGCAAATGGCCTCAAGTCCAATGACAAACACATACGCAGCACCAGTCAACGGATTCAACGCAATGAATTACAATTTTAATACCCAGTACCGTGGCGCCTATCCCCAGTACACTCCTTCCGTGGTTCACTCTCACACCATGAGCAACGGGTCCAATAACTTCTTGCAACTCAATGCGGACAGCAATCAGCAGTCTGTACAACAGCCTGCACCGTCTTATGGGCGTTTTGGGGCCAACGGTGGCTTCTTTTGAATGTAAATGATCTGTACCCTACGACATCATGCGAATACGGCCTGATAATCCTATATTACGCACTTCACAATTATGATACGCATGACAACAATCGCCTGGATACATATTTGGATGATCGGCCTTCCTTCGAAGCCTGGCGCTCAACGGATATGAATTCTTTACGCATTGTCACACATCCCGTCTTTGCTCTAGTACATCATTTGCAGCGAGCTCAACAACATTCTGCTGAGTGTAGCAGAACTTGCTGATCGACTCTGTAGCAGCATGGAGCACAGGCACAGAGCATCACTTTGATTCCCTGTATCCATATTGCGTACAGCATCACAGCGACACCTTGTCTCTTTTTGTTATCAATCACCTTCGACAACTTAGTGCAGGCCGAGGCTCGCCGAGTCGGGTCGCCAGCGTGCGGAACTTCTTTGAAACAAGTCTACTGGAGTTGTTCATCATCAAGCAACAAATTTCTGCATTCTTGCGAGACAGATCCTGTGAACAACACACCACAGTACCATTTCGGCCGCCCACACAGACCGCGACAATTACAGATTTTCTGCATTTCTATTTTCATTATCTCAATCTGCGTCACAAAACTTGCGAGAGAGAACCCAATGTACCCTCTTTGGAGGCAATATCCTGATCTTACCACCTCTGTTGCGAAGCCTGACATGATGAGCGAGCATTTCAGGTTGAAGGGGTCATCATTGGCCGTATCTAGTAAGCATGGCTGTATCTAGCAAGATTTCGATAGAACAATGCCATCTTTGACTACAGAATGGGAGGTCTGGTCCAGTTGATGCGCCTATGAGGAAGGGTAGAGATGCATATTTGTGTATGCAATCGACAGATATAGTCTCGAGTAAGGTTTCGTGCCCAGTATTTATCAGAGCTTTGCAACGACCTACAAGGGTATTATAAGGAGAAAAGCCTGTCGAGGGGTACGATCCATGAATTTCTGCATACAATAGCTCCTCGGATCAGTGACCTATATAATCTTGTGACATCTTCTTCGGGGACCATCCGTCATGTATGTCTGATCTGGAAACATCCATAGCCTTTGGTTCTCACCACCAGCCTGGTAGGGCGCTATGCTAGCGTAGTCTTTTAATACCCTCAGTTTTACCTTTCTCTGCAGAGCAAGATAGCCAATGCTCACCACTAATTCAATATCTCTGCAAGGCGCAACATACTATCAAGGTCGCTACCACGGTCCATCTATAGCGGCTTATAGCGTTCAAGTTCAGGAAGTTTAGCACGGACATACAAGATGCCTACAGCGACCAAGCCGACGAAAAACCAGCTCCGGAGGGCGAAGAAGAAGGCCGCCAAGCACAACGGGGTATTCCCAATTCACACAAAAAGCATTATACTCCTGCTGACGCTCTGTTGCAGAACCTCCCCTCCCCAACGCCTGAGCTTGTGACTGATACTGAGACGGAGATTGAGGATAAGCTAAAACCCGGTGAAACAGCGCCTGCTGTGCTATCAACACAAGACGAAGATGGCCTTTCCGATGGCATCGTTGGTATCGACGGAACGGATCCGCTTTACGAGATGTACAAAGACATAATGAGTAGATTCGAGCAGAATGACAAAGAGGACCCATCTACAAAGGAACCCGAAAAGCCCGAAATCTTCTACGATGACGACGATGAAATACCCGACGAGGATGAAGAGGCAGGCCAGCCTAAAATGTCAAAAAAGAAGAGGAAAGAACAGAACAAACTATCAGTCGCGGAACTCAAGGCATTAGTGGAGAAGCCGGAGACTGTAGATTGGACTGACACATCAGCTTCAGATCCGCGATTGCTTGTCCACATCAAGGCATACCGAAACATTGTACCTGTACCCTCGCACTGGTCGTTAAAGCGTGAGTATCTATCATCCAAACGTGGCGTAGAGAAGCCGCCCTTTGCACTACCAAAATTCATCCAAGAAACCGGTATCGCAGAGATGAGAGATGCAGTTCTCGAAAAGCAAGATCAAGCAAGTCTCAAACAGAAACAACGAGAGCGAGTCCAGCCTAAGATGGGAAAGCTCGATATCGACTACCAAAAACTTTACGAAGCCTTCTTTAGATTTCAGACCAAGCCCGAGCTGACACGGTATGGAGAAGTGTACTACGAGGGCAAAGAGTATGAGACCAACCTCAAACATCTGCGACCTGGTGAGCTCAGCGAAGAGCTGAAAGAAGCTCTTAACATTCCACCCGGCGCTCCGCCGCCATGGCTGATCAATCAACAGCGTTTCGGTCCACCTCCATCATATGCTGCGCTTAAGATACCCGGACTCAATGCTCCTCCTCCACCTGGTGGCGCTTGGGGATTCCACCCTGGTGGATATGGGAAGCCACCTGTCGATGAGTACAATCGCCCCCTCTATGGCGGTGATATCTTTGGTGTGCTGCAACCACAGCAGAACACTCAGCTAGGCGAGCCCGTCGAGAAGACGCTGTGGGGTGAGTTGCAAGAGCCGGAAGAAGAGTCTGAAGAGGAGAGCGATGAAGAAGAGGATGAAGGCGAAGAAGATGCTGCCACAGGTTTACAAACACCAAGTGGCACGGAAACCCCAGGAGGCATGGCTTCTACTGTTCCATCAGAGTATGGTGGTGCTGACAGCGTCGCTTATGAATTTGATCTACGGAAGCAAAGGCGTGGTACAGATACAGAAGAGTCTACACATCCCCGAACAGCATATCAGGTCATTCCCGAGCAGCAAGCGAAGGTGACTGGCTTCTTCGGTGGAGAGCGTACGTATGACCTCAAGGCAGCTCAAAGCACTTTGCCTGTGCTGGGGCAAGAGGACTGGAATAGGAAGAGGAAGAAGCCAGGGGACGTGGAGGTGGCCATGGATCCAGATATCTTGCAAGCTAAGGACAGCATGGATAAGGAAGAATTGAAGAGGCTGTATGACGCACAAAAGAAGGAGGAGCAAGGGCACTGGGGGCATCAAGAAGATTTGAGTGAGATGATAGCAAATGAAAGCCGAAAAAGGCAGAAGAAGGATGAGGAGCGGAGCGGCAAGCGGTAGCATGATCAATCTAGGGTGAGATGGACAGGAACTTGAAGACTTGATCAGAAGCATTTCAAGATTGAGCATGCCATGCAATCCAATCACCTAATGAAAGTAAGAACAACCAAGATTTGAGCCTGGCATCACAAGTGATCTAAATGCATTTATAGAGGTAAGGATCTGGAGTTTCTCTGTGAAGATAAAGGAGTATTCACTCCAGGACAGACCAACTCGGAACTCAAGAGGCTTTGCTGGACAACCAAAAGTTACATTGAAGCATAGACAACTAGCCGTTCAGCCCATTGTGGTTAGCGTGCTGCCAAGGAGAAACATTTTCTGACGATCATCGTCGAACTTTTGCACAGCTGCTACGCGTATCGTACTTTCACATAACCTGCGGATTTCAGTATCCGCCACTGCTTCGAAGCTGGTATATCATTCAGCACTCACTCTCCCGCTGTGACAGCCACTTCGCCGAAACATGGATCGAGGCCGAGATAGAAGGTCTGTTTGCTTGCACCTCTTCGAGCGATCGTTGCCAATGCCAGTGTGATTCGCAAGACAACACATACCTTAGAAAGCTAACGTAGCCCAACTCAGGTACGATGACGGTGACCGTTCTTTTGGAGGCGAGACGTATCGCCCGTCTGACCGCAATGGGCCTCCGCGCTCAGACTACCGTGGATACCGCTCTCCACCTCGTAGAGGGCGTACACCACCTCCATACGCTGCAGATACTTATGCTCCTCCAGAAAGACGTCGCTCGCGAAGCCCTGGTAAGTAGCCTCCTGAATGGTTCAGTCTCCCGGCATTTGATGTTGGACACACTATGAGATTCAGGTCTTTCTTGGCCACAGACTTTGAAGGTTTAATGTGCTCAGCCAGTGTCTTTGGAAGGCTGACAACAGGATCTGCACAGGCCCATCATACAGTGGAAGGGGTGGCGGCAGCTACAGAGGCCGATCTCCAGCCAGAAGATACTCACCAAGACGAGATACACGCGAGAGATCACCACTACCAAGGACTCGACGATTTTCTAGATCACCCCCTGTACGACAAAGATCCTCACATGCTGTCAAGCGAGACCTGTCACCGTACCGTCGACCACGCTCGCCACTCCCAGCTAAACGGGAACGAATGACGTCCCTACCAAGAGAACGGTATGATAGGCGTGGGTACTCTCCACCCCGGCATGGGCGACCTGCATACCCTAATGAAAATAATTACCGTCCTGGAGAGCGGTCTCCTTCCCCTCGACGCTCTCAGCACGTGTCTCACAAGGTATCGCCCAACTCTTCACGTCGCTCTTCACCTCCAATCCATCCAGACCGGATGGTGAATACCAGATCAGGCCAGCACTCTCCTACCTTTCGTGGATCTCGCCCACATCTTGCACGAGATCCAGGATATGTTGACAGATCCCCTCCACGAAGAGCCCATTCGCCATTGCCTCGATCTCCACCTCGCGCGCCACCTCGTGAACCGGTGGCCTACCGCAACCGCTCGCCGCAACCGAGGGATCGAGACGATTTCAGGGACGATGTTACTAACGGAGCTACTCCCGTCAAATGGTCTGAAACGCCCAACGCTAATCCACAGCCATCTGGCTATCGCAATGGAGATGTTCGTCCACCGCCAAGCGGTCCTGCTAATAGAGGCTCGTATTCTCGCGATACGCAACCCGAAGTCCCACCTGCAGCACCGATATCTATGTCGGCTCATAACCGTCCAGGTAGTGCTTCTGTTCTTGCTGCACCTACTCGTCCTCGTGGCGGATCCTCCTTTGCCGACCGTGGTTCACGAGACCACCCACATGGCGGCCCTCCACCCCATCGTGGGGGACGTCCGCCACCACCATCGCCTTATCATGGCCCACCTCGTCAGCATTTTGACCCTCGCCAGTCACCATCTGACGGCCATGCCCCGTATGGCCCTCGCTCGTCTCACCACGGCCCCGCGACTCCATACGAAGCTCCTTACCGTGCTCCACCACCTTTTCGCTCGAACAACAGCAGCTCCACAACATATCCACGCACCCAACGCTTCAACCACTTAGCCTCAGTACCTGCCATTAAAGATGGAGGTGAGGCTTTGCCAAGTCTTATCGATCCGGCTGCTAAAAAGCGTTTGTTGGAATTAGAAGAGGGAAAGAAGAAGTTGATGGAGCAGATTGAAGAGAAACAGCGGGATAAGAGAAAGAATTTGAGGGAGTGGGAAAGTCTAGAGCGTGAAAGTAGAAGGGATGGCCTGAGGAGTGAGTTGGCTGAGACAGCGTTGGAGGAGATGAGTGGTGAAGGGATTGGTAGCGGAACCGCCTTCTGACCAGAAGAACAAGTGGATTGACATGGTTGTTGTGATATTACAGGAGATTGGAAATGTGGTACTTTTAAGTCAGATGGAGATCTTTGTCCGGCGTTATGTGCAGACTTGGCCGGCTACTCAGGTTTCGACGTAGATGGTGATTCGTCGAGCATTCAAGTGTCAGCGATAGTGCACTCAGAACGCGAAATGGGGAACGAAGAATCTTCGTAGACCCGGGCTGCTCGGAATAGTGTTATCAATCACAACGATCTCTAGACGTGCATAGGTCTTTCATATCCAATAAGAGCAACTTTGCGATCCTGTATAACAAGTTCTAGTGCACTGGACCGTTTTCAATGCTTCGAATTGAGACACTGCAAATGTGCACCTGTATTCCACAGGCTCTTTACTCCGTCGCTATGATCAAAATTATATATGTGCAGCCTAGACTCTATGCTCAACAAAGGATATCTCATGCCGCACTCGCAGCTGGAGCCGGCTTCTTCTTCCCCTTGGACTTTTTCGATTCTATACACCACATGATTAGCTGTTTGACTCCAAACACTTTCCCACCTTCAAGCCAAAACAACACAAGAAAATACACACCCTCAGCAGTCCTCTTCTTCTTCGGCGCCCCCTTCCCTCTCTGCTTCGCCAGCACTATATGCTCCAATCGATCTTCCTCGTAATCATCCCATGTCTCGAGTTCCTCGTCAAAACCTTTGTACGCCTTTTGCAGATCCTTGATCGTAGCTACGCGCCGCGGATAGTAGGAGGCGACCGAGGGCCCGCGGAGACGTTGGCGCAGGACGCGGTTGCCGGTGCGGAGGCGGAGAGGGTTGTAGGTTGAGGAGAAGATGCGGCATTGGACCTGTGGGATAGGCGGGGGTTAAAGCGATGATAGGGGGAAATTAACGATGCGGGTCAGGGAGGGAGAGGGAGGAAGTACCTGCAAGAGATCCAGGATACGGGCTTGAGGAACCGACATTGTGATTTTCTGGATGAGAGCAAGGGAACACGGACGTCTAGTGAACATCGGAGTGACGCTAGTGGACGGCGCTATCAGTTCTGTTCTCTTCCCCAGAACTTTGCAACTACACATTACCCAATTCTTTGCAAATTTTACTCAAAGAAGACATGAGCCAGATGGTACAATATACTGCATATTAGGTGATATGCCATCTGTTCTATTTCCAAGACAGAAATCAGCAGAAGGCGTCTTCAAAGAAAACAGCAATGGGCAAGAAGCGTAGCAATGATCAGGCTGTTGAGGACAAGCAGGCTCCTTCCAAGAAGCTGAAGTCATCGTCGGTGAGTGACAATGGGTCAAAATCGAGGGTCAGAGATGTTGGAAGCGAGCAGGTACCTTCTGAATCTAAGGGTATACTCAACTTTTCAAACTTAAACCAAGACACTTACCTTTGAAAGGCCTTGCAAAACATGTGGAAAGGGACGACCGAGGGCCATCTCAGGCTCTTAACTTTACAAAATCCACAAAACTTTACCAAGCACCTCAGCAGTTGTGTGAATCCATCAACGCCCTGCCACCTTACACGGGCGACCCTTCAACCCTCCCACCTCTTCCCCCAATTCTCTCCGAGTCTCTCACCTTGGTCCCCTTCACTAGCCCAGGCTACTTAAACAGCTCAGTTTCTTCAAAACTGCACACCACTTACGACCGCCTGGAATTCCTAGGTGATGCCTACATCGAAGTCATCGCCACCCGTCTTATCTTCCGTTTGTTTCCCAATCTACCAGCCGGTCGCCTATCGCAGCACCGAGAGTTGTGCGTTAAGAACGAAACACTATCCGAATATGCACATGCCTACGGTTTCGACAAGCGGGCAAGGTTACCGGTCCAGATCCACAAAGGGGAGAGAAAGCTTTGGATCAAGACAATGGGTGATGTATTCGAAGCTTACGTAGCCGCCATCATCATATCCAACCCTAGCACCGGCTTCCAAACGGCGGAGGCATGGCTTACGGCACTTTGGCAGAACAAGTTGTCTCCTCTACAATCGAAGCCAGCCTTTGAGACCCAAACAGCCGATCCCAATGCTAAGAATGATCTAGGGAGAAAAGTATTGAGCAAGGGTATCAGATTGAATTATGTAGAGGAGAGCCCGCCCATAGAGATCAGGGACCAAGGAAAGAGGGTTTACCACATCGGGGTCTACCTTACGGGCTGGGGCTGGGAAAATCAGCATCTAGGTAGTGGAACGGGATTGAACAAGTCAGAGGCTGGAGCTATGGCAGCAGTCGAGGCCGTGAAAAATCCGCTGACTGAGGAGATCAACGCTGTGAAGAAAGCCTACGATGCGAATCTTGCTGCCGAGAGGGCCGCGAAAGGTGAGGGGGAGATTCCCTGGAAAACAAAGGCCCAGATCAAGATCGAGAAAAAGAGCGTGTTGGAAGAGGAAATGGAGCAAATCAAGGTTCAGAAGGAGGAAGCTTTACGGGAGGAACTGGAACAAATCAGGAGTATGAAAGAAAAAGCGCTGAAAGAGGAAATGGCTCAATTGCGGATGGAAAACGAAGGAGCATCACTACAGGATTAGACGTGATCAAGGCAGAGACCGTGTCGAAAGGGGAGCGAGTCCGCAGCAAGGTCGATTACAAAAATCCGAAGACGTGTGCACCAATGTCTCTAGGTCTCTTACCATTTACGTCTGCGAAACTTGTTGATGTATTGTAACAGATGCCCGTGAACATAGACGACGCTTCTACATCATACATACAGCTACGAGCTCTAGCAAAAATGACGATACACAGAAAGCCGCAGACGATATCGACCCATGGATAGTGATCTCCGAATCTCTCTTACTACCAAATCCAACTGCGACTCAGTGCCTTCTCTTATTCCTCCCCCTTCTATCACCTCTCCCCCTTTTTCTCTCCCCCCTCCATCCCCCCTCTACTCACCATACCGCCTCGCTACCTGCACCCAACATCTCCCCCCACCAATCAGGAACAACCTCACATACGTACGCCGCACACCGCATCCTCATCCCCATCCCCATCTCCACAAATACATCACCCTATCTCCAAATACGTCTCCCATACCAGCGGCTCCGCAGATCACATACCACTATTTACTCTCTGGCCTGCTCACGATGAAGTGGTAACATAGCTTCGAATGGAAGCGAGAGATTTGATTTCGATGGAGAGTAGTCGCTCGTGTTTAGATGGTGGTGCGTATGGGTGTGGGTGACCTGGTGGTTATGAAGACTTAAATTATCTTGCTTTCGAAACTTCTCTGAAGGCTGGTATGGATCCTTTTCCTTTTCCCTTCCCTTTTCCGGTTCTGGATCCATATCTCGCATGAATAGCTCCGCTTCAACTATCTAAGAAACGAAATCCCTCAATTCCAAGACTCAACTGGTACCTGCTTTATCCGTCGTGGGTTTGTGGTGCGTGCCTCGTTTGTTATGGATTTGGATTTGGATTCGGGTTCAGGTTTAGTCTCGGTTTTGGGTTTGGGGTTTTTGGTGTAGGTACATGAACTTTGGGTTGGCTGTTGGAAGTAGCAAGCGTGCTGGTACGCCTTGGTTGTTTAGGAGGTGGGATTTGATAGGAGTATTGGGGTTGAGGTGGGTTTTCATGGTAGGATTGGTGTTGGGATTGGGATTGGGAGGGGGATTGGGATTGGAAAGGACTTGTTGGTGGGAGTTTTTGGGGGTTTGGGGGTTTGGATATTGGTTGTCGATGAGGGGAGGTTTGGGAGGTTTGGGGGTGGTGGGATAGGGGTTGGGTTTGTTGTTGGAGGAGATCTTGTGAGGGTTGGATATGGGGTCGGGGGATATGTGTACTGGTATCTTTACGCCTGCGGCTTTCGATTTCCGATTTGGGGCTGCGGATTCGGTGTTGTATTTTGTTGTTTGCACATTTGGATGGAAGGTCGGAAGTTTTGAGCGAGGGTGGGTTGTGTATGGTTTCTCGTAGGACCATGATTGATACTGATTATGATTCTGAGGTTCTGGATCAGCTATGCGGGTAGGGAGGTTGGTTGAAGGGTTTTTCTGGTGTGGGGGTTTGTAGCGATGAGGGATGGGGATGGCGTTGGGGGTGTGGTGCGCGCGATGGGAGGGGAGTGGGAATGGTAGACACATTTTGAGAGGGGGAATGGTGGGTTGGGGCTCTTTGGGTGGAGTGAGATGTTGTTGTACTTGGCGAAAGGGGAAGGGGATGGATTGTAAGGGATTTTGTGAAAGGTGGGATTCTTTCGTGTAAGGTTGGATGTATGTAGGTCAATAGGATTAATATAACGGCGTGCTTTTGTTTGGATCTTTAGCTGTTTCTAGTAGATAGATCCTACTTCGTCGTTGATGAAAGAGGATTCGGGATGTTTGCTTCATGTCGGACACTAAGCGCTGTAAAAATCATCTTTGTTCCTGTAGGGCTCTTGGGGAAAGATGGATATGGGATAGGTGTCTTGCCATGTCTTTGTTCGGATATCGGGAAGCTGCATCAGCGAGCGTATAGCGTTGATGTTTGGAATTGGCCTGTGAGTAAGGTAGTTGTGGAAATATGGTATGAAAGTCTTTTTGCATATATTTTTGAGAAACATCAGGATTGACTTCAGGATGCTGCATGCCTTTAGCTGTTTCCCACTTTGTCATTGATCAGACGGGTATAGGATGTTTGCTTCATGTCGGAGACTAGGCGCTGTAAAGCCCATCTTTGTTCCTGTAGGTCTCTTGGGGACAGATGGATATAGATGTCGTATGGTGTCTTTGTTCGGTAGATGTGAGGGCTGTATGTTTTATTAGCGACTATATATCGTACAGCGTTGATGATTGCAATTGAACCGCAGGTATGGTAGATATGCAGATATGGTATGAAGTCTTTTTGCATATATCTTCCAGAAACATCAGGAAAAACATCAGGATCCTGCATGCCTTTAGATGTTTTAGATAGGTCCTGCTTCGTCATTGGCGCAAGGGGTTTTTAATGTTTGCTCCTTGTCGGAGACTAAGCGCTGTAAGACCCATCTTTGTTCCTATGGGCCTTTTGAGGCCAGATGGATATAGGTGTCGTATCATGTCTTTGTTCGGATTGTGTGATAGCAATCAGGTCGCAGGTGACGTAGCTATACAAATATAGTATAGAACATACTCGTATATACCTCTCAGAAACATCAGGATTGACTCCACAACAATCCAGGCCTTGGTGCTTTTGGCTAGGAGTGGCCCTCAGAGTCATGACTTCCTCATCCGTTGTCAGTATCCTCAAGTAATCTAGGTCCCTCTGTGAATCTTCCAACAAGTAACCACCTCTTAATATCAGGAAAGTGCTCAGCGACACGTAAAGCGCTAACAATCTCGTCATCCCTCCTGTAGCATATCGCAGCCCCTTTAGCAACAAGTATCTTGACCGCTTCAAGGCGACCAGCTCCACAGGCGCCCATCAATGGTGTTCCAAAAGCACCACCTTCAAGCTCAAGGTCTGCACCTGCATGCAACAGGATATCGATGAAGTCGCCTTGCAAGTGCGAAGCCGCTATTGTCGCGGCTGCGTAGAGTGGTGTGCCACCACACAAAGCTCTATGAGTCAAGAGTTTGGGTGCTAATTCTGGTGGGACGCGACGCAGCAATCTTCTCAGAGTTGAGGTTCCGATAGCGTTATTAGAGACAATGGCTGTCAAAACACTGCTTTTTCCAGGTATGTAGACGCTAGGATGTGGTGCGTAATTCAGCATAGCCGCCACTGTGGGTGTTTCTGCTGTTGCTAGTAATGCAACTAGCGGAGACTCGCCCGAGTGGTCTTCTATTCCAAGTTCATGGTCGTCCACATAGTCCAGGATTAGCAGAAGCATAGAGGGATCGGATACATTGATCGCCGCATGATGTAGGACTGTTCGACCCTTATTATCATGCATTCGAGGATCTGCTCCGCTCTGTAGTAGACTTTCACAAGATGCCACACTACCATACCGAGCTGCTGCAATAAGTGGGCTCTGCAAATCGCCGTTCACTGCATTCAAATTCGCTCCATTTTCGAGTAGTAGCTTGACTACTTCGGTGTGGCCTTGAGCTGCTGCATAATCCAATGCCGTTCGATGTTGAGCATCTGCGGCATTGATGAGACTTCCATGATCGATGAGCGTTTGTACGATCTGAGCATCGCCACCATCGGCCGCGATCTGCAGTGGCGTTGCCGAGTAGAGTCTTGACGGAAAGCTCTCGCCATGGTTCAAGAACCAAGACCAACGGATCTGTTTGTGTTGTACAGGAAGGTTGGCCAAGAACTGTGCAAGGTTCTCTCCGGAACGAGCTCGTCCGGAGCACCAATGGTCTACTCCTATTTTCCCATCAGTACGTTGTAATGCTTAATATATGGTGGAGCAGGTCTTACCCTTTTCGAGAAAACCCAACATCAGCCTGCAGCACTCAACTTGACCATTTGCTACAGCTAAATGTAGGGGATTCACGGCAGAATGGAGCCGCACAAAATGTTTTGAAGCCCTTTCCAACAGAAGAGTCAGAATTCCAACCCAGCCGAAACTTGCAGCGTAATGAAATGCGGTGTAGCCGCGTGAGCCATATTTAGCACACGCCTCTCCAGCTATCTCGGCGCTTTGTTCGATGAGATAGCTAGCAATCTCGGTGTTTTCATGATGGAGAGAGTAGAGTAATGGTGTGCATCCGTCACACGAGGGATATCCGAGGATCAGATCAGCCCCCTCCTGCACAACTCGTTGGCAAAGATCCAGGTCTTGGGTCTCAATGGCCACTTTCAAGGGCTCCGAAGGGCCACGCTGCTGAAGCTCTGAATCTAATTCAGGAAGATTCGCGGCAGAATGATGGCGATCTGGTGATGACTGTTCAGAAGATGCTGCTCCCACAATGCTGGGCAGATGCGATACGTACCTTCGCTGGGAATGCATCCTTTTAGAAGGTTTGCAAGTTCTAGATGTTTCCCTCTTCGTGCAATGAGTTCAGGGGTGAGACTCAAGCGATCCTTGATCAGGGTATCGCATCCATGATTGACGAAGGCCATAGCAACTTCCGTATGTCCTAGCTCTGCAGCAACATGCAGAGGAGAGCGGGCCAGCGGACTACTAGATTCGCGGATAGTCGCATCCGCGTCTCTGAACAGTAGCAGGGTTACGTTCTGCTCGCGCCCCATGTAAGAAGCCACGAACAGTGCCGTTGATGTAGACTGAGCAGTACTATCAATGTTGGGAACACACTCATTGTCAAGTATGAACTTCAAGATACGAGGGTCTTCGCGCGATGCTGCGATATGCAGGGCAGTGACGTCGGAAAGCCATCTCCGGCCTATTTTTGCTCTTACTGTAGCAGTCCAGTCCAATGACAAGCTCTTCAATATGGGCAATACATCCACATCCCCAGATTCACAAGCATGGTGAACCATGCTCCAGCCTCTATTGTCTGTGATGAATGGATCAGCATGATGGGAAAGTAGGGTGTCGATCAGGGCAGGATTCCTCGTCCTGGCAGCCACCATCAACGCAGTCACGCCCCCTATAGATCGACCGTTCGGATCAATTCCTGCTCGAAGAAGTTGTACTACTATGCTGACTGACGTAGTATGGTCACTCGCGCAGGCCGAATGAATCAATCCAAAATGTAGTCTCGTTACCTCAGATCGAAGTCTCGATTTGTTAATCAATTTTTCGAGCAGGGAATGACTGCAGCCATACCGGCAAGCGGCCTGTATCGCCGAGAGTAGAGTACGTCGGTCAGCTTTGGAGTCGACATCGTGGGATCCATCGAGTAGATTATGAGCCAACCCCTCCTCGCGAAACCGAATCGACAGGAAAAGCAACCAAGGATCATTGCACATCTTGGACAAGGCATCACCATTGGTAACAGAAGCAAGAAACCAGGAAATAACTTCGCGCCATTCAGACAAATGCAATATGCCATTGGATCCTGTCGCTACTCCCCTTGGACATCCCTCTTTCCATTTATCCACTATAGTATTGAAGGCTGTTCTGCCGAAACCATCTGGATCTTGAGGGTCTGCACCATGCCTAAGCAAAATCTTCACTACCGGCATAAGCAAAGTTGACTCAAATCTCGAAGACGTTTGACAGATTTGATGCAAGGCGGTCAAACTATCAGTATTAGATTGGTGTAATGTTACTGCGCACCGAGCAAACCGATGAAGGACTGATCTCTGTTCATCTGACAACCAGGGCTCGTTTGCCTTCAAGATAGACTCAATCAAAACGTGTATTGGAGCCATTCCGTCTAATCGGGCTCGCTGCGGGTCTACCCCTACTTCAAGCAGTAATCGAACGATATCATCGCTCACTATGTTGGCATTCTCGACAGCACAATGAAGCGCGCTGGAACCATCACTAGTCAGTGCGTTCGTATCGAACCCGTTGTCAATAAAAAATCCGAGTGCTCTAACAGAACCAGCACGAGCAGCAACGTGGACTGGCGTGGCACCGTCCAACGATCTGATCGCGATATCTTGTCCTTTGTAGAAATAGATTGGCTCAGAGGGTTCCGCAAAGCCATTTGATGTATGGGACCCACTGTGTATATCTTGGGCTACTGTGATGGTGGAACGCTTGCAACGTACCATGTACCTCTCAAGAGCTTCCAGCGCTTTAATGTTATCCTCTTTAGCGGCTAAATGCCACACCGAAAATCCAGTATGGGTTTTCAAGGAAACATTGGGGTTCTGCTTCAAGAGCATCGACAAACAATGCCATCCTCCCGATCTGACCGAATGATGTAGCGCGATATTGCCTTTGTCATCAATCACACTGCAGTCGACATTATAGTCCAGTAGAAGCTCAACGATTTCAGCATGATCAGTCGCAGCAGCATAATGGAGGGCTGTGCAACCACTACCGTTGTCTACAGCGTTGATGTCGAATGATGTGTTATGGAGAATGCTTTTGACGATACCTACTTGCCCAAATTCGGCAGCAATTCGCAACGATGCGCATCTGTCTGAGAATGAGGACCCTTCCACTGACTTGTCGACATAGGTATCAGATTCAAGAGCGAAGTCGCGTAGCTTGGCAAGTCTAAATTCACTCATGTTATGGAGAGGCTTTTTCCCCCCGACTTTGAATCCGTAATGCCACCTGAGCTTACTTGCTGTGTTCCTGTCCATTAGTGCTCCTTTCTTGCGTAAAGCTGTGATTGTAGTCCAATACTCGCGGCAAAAGGCTATATAGAGGGGCGAAATAGAGGGGCACTGGTTAGAGTAGGGGCAATGGACGTCAGCCCCTGCCGCTAAGATAATCTCAACTGTTGAATCTATCATTCCCTGGTAGGCATGACCGTTTCGATAGTCTAAGCAGCCGATTTTTATGCTATGACCAGATAGGGGTATTTCGATAGCAACGGGTCCAAGTAAGGCACAATGGAGCGGACTTCCAAAACCACTCTGTTGATTAACCCGACAACCATTCTTGACGAGCCAGTCGCAGATACTTGGGAGGGCCAACATAGCGGCAAAGTGTAGCGGACTGGCAGAGCTTAGGTAGATTAACAACAAGGCTTCAAAGTCATCGCGTTTATTGAAGTATCTCGCAGTCCCTTCATTATACGTGTATTGAGCGTACTCAAGAGCCCAATTGAGGAAAGCATTTGGCTTCATAGGATGCAAAAGCTTTTGTATCAGGGAGAGGATGGTTGCCTGGGACATATTGTTTCGCGAATGTTCCATCCAGAATTTCACAGCGTACTCGCGAAATGCATATTCCCTTTCGTAGTGTTGTGAAGCTCCTTCGCCAGTGAAGTTCAGGTGGGAGAAGTCCTGCAAATTCAGATACGTGAGACATACCTCGGCAAGATAAACGTTGGTATCAACAGGTTGAATGTGAAAACGTCTGAATTCAGGACTCGGACATTCTTCCAAACCCAAAAGGAATTCTTCAACGGTGAAGTGCGCAAGTTCTAAACCAGGACGAACTGCAGACCGGCGCACAAGGCTACTACAGTAGCGGAGTATCTCGTCCTCGTGTGGGACAGCATCTCGATCAAAAATCTTATCTCCAACGTTGATGGAGACGGCCTCGCACAATGCAGCAATACTAAGAGATGTATTGGAGTGCACAATAACCCTAAGTGTTCTCTGAACCAACATTTGAGCATCTTGACTACCATGGTTGACTTGTCTGAGAATTCGTTCATACGTTGCATTGAGTGTGGGAGGGAGGGAGTTCAAGGCTTTTCGTCGTGCAGTGTCGTTAGTTAGCTCGCAAAGATAGTCCATTTGACAAGTAACCCAGCGAAACCTACGCTCAGAAGTCTTGATCAGTATGGTATCAATACGTTTTGGTGCCACTAAGCAAGGGACCTGAGCTGGAAAGTCTAACATACATGCCTTCCGCGCCTCCGACTAGCCGCTCTATGATGTGGTCCTTCATTGATTGATCTTTGATTCGCAGCTGTTTAGTGCGTGTCCTCATTTCGATCTCCGCTCCAACGTATAATTCAAGATCAACAACATTCGCGGCTATTGAGACCTGTGCATAATTCTTCAAGAGCTCCTGGATGTCCTGCTCTTGCCTGCTTAGGAACAGCGTCTTGATATTGCAGTTCTCAAGATCGGTATTGAGACTTGCAAGAAGGTCAACTACGACCCTTGTATTTCGTCCGCATTCGTCCAAGCCGTCTACGACAATCATGGTATGGTCGTAATTCGAAGCCATGCTCACAATCAGAACTCGAAGTTCTTCTGGATCGTAATGGACGCATGGCAGGCCGTCTCGAGTCTTGCTCTGCTGGAGCTTTCGGAGCATCTCAAAGCTCTGCTCATCCTGCTTGGCAATCTGCTTCGCCAAAGAACCGAGAATATTGGAAGGATCTTGTGTTGTAGTGTCTTTGTAGTCGCAATAGAAGAAAGCCACTGCGATGTCGCGGTTACTCCTAGCTAAAGCTATTTCGATCACGGACGAGCACAATATGGTTTTCCCCGCTCCCGGGATGCCATAAAGCCAGAGTCGTCGGGACTTTGGCGTCATCAGCCAATGATTGAATTCGTCACCACTCGTGAACCAGTGACCTGTACCAAAGTGTCGCAACTTCAGATTCGTCCTATGACTTTCGTGTGGATCGATCGAACCAAGGGTATCAAGAATAGCTTGGTTTGCCTCGCTCAAGGCGATTCGTGTCTCTGCCTCACGACGCTCCCGGAGATCCTGTCTAATCGAACTGACGTCGTTTGCCATAGCATTTTGCTCCGACAGAACACGGAGTATACCAGTCAAACCATCAGCCGTCAATGCCAGGCTGAGGGTTGACTTGTGTCCCTCAACTTCGGCGAGCAGATCTTTGGCTTCGGTGATAGAGAATGGCCATTTCATTCTCTTCATCAGTGATTCCATGACACGGTCTTGGGTCAGGCTTCCCTCATGTTTTTCAATCAAAGCTTTTATTTTTTCCAGTGTGTGATGACAGGCATGGACATGGCCTATTTGAATTGTTGTATTTTGTAATCCTACGTCGAGTTCAGGGGCTAGTACATTCAGACTGACGAGAATTCCATAGAGACGGCCGAGCTCCCCGGATAATGCTGCTATCTGTTTCGGAGCTCCTTTCACATCTTTGACATATCTGACCGTTCGACTAAAGACCGATTCTGCCAATATCATCAAGCCAGCGATGCTGGTGGATACGGAGAGAGGATCAGCCATTATGTCTGGTGACCTCGAATTACGTATCACCGATTGATTGAACAGATAGCACAGTGTCTGTCGAGGAAGCAATGAATTGATATCTTGTTGCTTGGGGACGAAAAGATAATATGCCGCAGGCCTTGAGGACTGACTAGACAATGCGACGCATAGTGTGTTGGCCCTCAAGACAGTATGCAAGCTGTAAGAGTTTGCATCTCAATCATATAGAGGGATGTGATTGGGCCCATCCAAGGCTTTCTGAGCATCCAATGCAATAACCCGAAGGAATAGCTGTTCATGTTGTCCCCGTCCCCGAATCATGAGACAATATACAACGCTCAGACTCGAAGGCATTTTCGCGCTACGTGATCCTGCAGGTAGGTAGTCGGTGATTGACTCGGTGTTCAATGCCATCCTGCTTGTGGTACTTCCGTCTGTGGATAGTCCTTTTGGCTAGAATCTGGGGTCCCGCAAATGCTACTTGGTACATGCCGATATTTCATAAGAATCAGAGAACATGGTGATTACGTAATTAAAGGCCGACTGTTTTCCAATGAAGTGTAGGAACGGTAGCGGCAAGTAGGACTACCTTACCTATTCACGCGGGTCGCAAAAAAGCTGGAACGTTCAAGCCAAGGGTTTTGGTGGGCACGTGGGGTTCCCGCCAAGGCCCAATTCTGTGCTATTCTACGTTATAGGGCTGAGAATAGAGATAGGTCTAGCGTAGACCGGTGGCGTCCATACTATTCCACAGTACGGAGGATGACACGAAAAGTCTTGAGCAAGCGCTGAATCTACAGGGGCCAAGGCATTAAGATTTGGGGACTAGCTCCAGGGGACCCGGGTGCGGTTTCCGGGGTGCCAGTGGCGGTGACCCTTAGAAATCTGGTGCCTCTTCCGTTAGCACCTGCTCAAGACTTTTGGTGTCATCCTCCGAAGATGTGACAAATCAGCCTGAACTGTAAGTTTCTTTACAACAGAGGAAGTGAAGTAAACATCAGATATTCCTCCACTATCACGCTCTCCCTACACCAAATATCAATTCCAAGCCTCCAGCGATTCTACAAGACATGACAGCCATCCCATCGCCATCCGCATCGCCATCATCCCAACCTCCAACCTCAGCAGAACAACCCATCAGCATCACCTTCACCCACCACGGCACACCCCACACCTACACCTTCCCCCCAACCTCCACCCTCACCGACCTCTCCACCCGCATCCACACCGACCTATCCATCCTCCCCACCAACCAAAAATTCATCATAACCCCCAAACTCGGCGTCCTCAAACCCCCCTTCGCCACTCCCTCCCCACCCCTAACAACCCTCCTCTCCAAAAAGATCCTCCTCCTCGCCCCCACCGCCGCCGAAATCGCCACCCTCACCCCTCCCTCCTACCCCTCAAACCCCCGCCTCAAACCCTCAACCCCCACCCGCCACCGCGACTGGCGCAAAACCCAAGAAGAAGCAACCTACACCTTCCACACCCTCCTCCCCCTCCCGCACCTCCCCCACCCCTCCCGCTCCCTCGCCCTCCTCTCCCGCCTCCGCTCCGACCCCGGCATCATCACCACAATGCGCCTTCACAAATTCAGCGTCGGCCTCCTCACAGAAATGAACCCGGCAGACCACACCACCCACTCCGGCAAAACCCTAGGTCTGAACCGCAACCGGGGCGAAGTCATCGAGCTGCGCCTGCGCACCGATGCGTACGATGGGTATCGCGATTATAAGACGATACGGGACACGCTGTGTCATGAGTTGGCGCATTGTGTGTGGGGGGAACATGATGGGAGGTTTTGGCAGCTGACGAGGGAGATCGAGAGGGAGGTTAGGGAGGGGGATTGGAGGAGTGGGGGGAGGGCGGTTTCGGATGAGGTTTTTTATGATCCGCAGGATAGAGAGGGGAGTGGAGGGGAGGTGGATGGGGGTGGGTGGAGTGGGGGGGAGTATGTGCTTGGAGGGGGCGGGGAGGGTGGTGCTGGTGCTGGTGCTCCGGCGCAGACGTTGAGTAGGAGGGAGGTTATGGCGAAGGCGGCGGAGGAGAGGATGAAGAGGCAGAGAGAGGCTGGTGAGGGAGGGAGTGGGGAGTCGGCTTGACAATGCGATGTCATTTCGAGTGTCTGGAATAATATCACTTGGACGGATGTGAACGAACTAGATGATATGAATAAACATGATTGGTTATCAAAGTAAGCTTTATCGAACCTAGGCAGCATCCCACGCTCTCCAGGTCTCCGCTCATACATCATGCCTTACGTAGTCCCTATAAATGAATGAGAAACAGAATGATGTAGCCAATTTTCAGCATAACGGCGTCATAATGACTAGTTAGGTCTGGCCTATGAATCCATCCGTCATACTATTACAGTCGCTGCCAACGCCTTATAATCCTAAAGAATAAGGAAGGAACAGCGCCGTGTATTGACAGTCGCCGGTGGTAAAACATACATACAACACAGAAAGTATGTACAGCTCGCTTTGAGAAAACGAAACGTAATGGGGGTATCGATGGAAACGAAGGAAGGCTAGGAGAGTGGTGGCGCTGGGTCAGGGGATGCGACAGGGTGATAGAGAAGACCATCGAGTGACATCCAGCTGCTGTCGACGTAGATAAACAAGACTCAAAGTTTTCCTCTCCAGTTGCGTCTCTTGATCAAGGTCAGCGTTCGGCTTCAGCTCAGCATTGCATTTCTAGTGAGGTTCCTTCTCCGGCTCCTTGATACCATGATCATCCTGAATCACCTCTTCCGGTCCCGGAACGACGGCAATACCGTCTGCCTTGGCCTTCCCTCCAGCCTGAATCCGAGCCTCTTGATGTTTCTGTTCCGCCTTCTCCATCTTCTCCTTTTTCTTGTCGGCTTTCTCCTCCTGCTTCCTCTGCCTGGCAGCGTGCCTGACAAGCCGTGCCTGCTTGATCTCTGCAGGGGTTTTCTTAAGCCATTGTTTGGTATCGGGATGCCATTTGTGCCTGGGAGAGGATTAGCTGGTTTTCCTTGTCATTGCGACCGAAAGCTCTCACCCTTCATACTCGGTCACAACGAGCGCCTTCTCCTGATATTCTTGTGTCAATATCCTGTCGTACGCATATGGCACCTTGGCGACAACGCCCTCGAACATGCTCTCCCTCATCGGATACAGTTCCGTGGTCTTGTAATGATGATAGTTCTTACATGACCAGACTCCAGGCTGGTCCCTTGGCTCCGTTTCAGACAGACCGGTGACATCAATGTATAGCCCGTTTCGTATGTCGATCCACCGCGCATCGATGACATTGTCGCCATTGCCTCGATCGCGTTCGACGATAGCAGGATTGATATCGAGAAGATACCGGCGCTCGACGACAGGCTCCAAGTCTGGATCCGAGTCTTTCGAGGTATAGTCGTATGTTGAGCAGTTGAAATACTTGCCGAGATACATCAGCGAAGGCCCAGAGATCTGGGTATCGATATCCCAGTCCCACGGCAGCATCTACCCTCATATTTATTAGTCTCGGCATCTGGCACCAAGAACAAGATACATATCTCACCTTCCCATTCCACCACCATCCCAACAGTGTGCCATGTGCTAGCCACGTCTCAATGCCGTTCTTCTTGAAGAAATCCAGATATGCTCTCATCATATGGACCTGTGCGTCCTGCTTTTCTTCGTAACTAAGGATGCCGTGCTCGTATCTGCTATCGTAGTGGTTGGCAAGCTCGGTGCCGCCAGGTTCGTGGAAATATTTCGCCCAGCCATCCTGTGTTCGGGGTTTTAAGATATGTTTCTTTGCCCGGCTTCGTCGCTCTAGGCGTTCTTTGAAGTCGGTGGTAGAGCGAGGTGTTAACGTAGCTTCGATGAGGATGTGGAGATTAAGAGATAAAGTGAGGATAAGGTGCCGCAGTTTCATGATTGCGTTTGTGCATGTACTGATAGGAAAGACCGTGGGGACAGTGAGTATGAAGCTCACCTATCCCCGTAGGGATAGTGGAGTGAGGGACTTCAGCATTGGGGCGTGCGGCGGACAAGTTAGGGCGCTGAGTGAAGTTTGGGGACTAAGGTAAGCCGGTCTTCACTGCTTGCGGATGGTGACTGCCCGGTGTCACCGAAGATGTAGAGAAGAGGCTGGTGTACGGATGGTGAATGGTTAACAATGGGCCAAGCGCAGGAATATAAACAAGTGGGAGGGTGGTGAGGGTAGGAGGGAGGGAAAGCCATGGTGAAGAAGTTGGTCGTGTGCTTGCCCAAACGATAATGATATCTGGGCAGGACTTGGTTCACCGGCTCGGCATTCAGTGTCGAAAGTCGCTGCCGAAATCTTGGCGGGGCAGCAGAAAGTCGGTAGCGAACCGAGTACAATACTTATCCCTCGAGACTACACTGGAAGATATATGATAACCTGCCGTGTATTGGTACTTCGTAATGTTTGAATCGTCGATCACATCAAATATTCGAAGACCAATTGAGCAGGAGCCTGAGCAATCGGCCGGTGACAAAAAGGGGCGACGCTATCATGACCGCGCCAAGCGATAAGGTGCGGAGGTGGGAGGGTAGAATAAGATGAAAGCTCGCCGTGGCACCTTGGCTACCACGCATGCAAGCATTATAGCATTGTCAGCAGACAGGACGAATGCATATCGCCAAGTCCGTAGCCTATTGTCTGCACTGTCTGCGTTTCCGTCTCAATTCTCAAGCCTTCGTTGGTAGAATTTCTGTTCAGAGTAAAGTCTCCCGCTAAAGTACCTTAGTCTCTCGCTTCCTCAGATTTAGCTCCTATCACCACGCGACTTTACTGGCTCTAATTCTAATCATAGGAAAGCTTGGCACATCCCCGGATCTTCAAAAGGTCGGTTGCAGCTGCCCCCATCGATCACCATATCGTACTCTATGTAGAGTTGAACCCGACAGTCATTCTCGTCGCGTAGGTTGATGTGAGATCGTGATTCCCGTAATGCCGTACTAATTCTGTAGTCCTGGTGAGCTGATAGATCTCACCAGTGCACAACAGCAATCAGACTGATAAGGCAAGTGGATGGGATATGAGGACGTAAATTGTTTTTGGTATCCGAAACCGAGGATGAACGACGTTAATACACAATTCATAGATGTTTCGCCAACTACATAAATAACATTGAAAGTTATACTCGCCCCATGTTGGGGTCAATCATTATTGCCCATCGTTATTCGCTTCAATATATGGACCACGTAATGCACTACCGTCGAACCGGCCTTCCGTCCCTTCCTCGCTCGGGCTGAAGATGATCACTTTGGGCGCTGTGATTAGTGCCGCACTCTGAATGGCCGTTGGTGGAAGGTGGTGGCAGTGCATTCGGATGGGACGTGACAAACGAGGACGCTGCCGACAGAAAAGCGATCAAACTTGCCTGAGCCGTATCGGAGTCGATACCCACGCCCCAGACTGTTTCTTCAGTACCGACGATAGTGCATTCGACGTAAGCCGCAGCTTTCGCTCTCTTGTCTTTTCCGACAGTGTGCTCGCTGTAACCTTTCACGTCCAGATCGATGCCGAATTCCTTGTAGAAAGCATTGGCGAGAGATGAAATGGGACCGTTTCCACGACCGGAGACATGTACTTCGGCACCATTTACTGAGATCACACCATCGAAACAACGGTTGAGTCTTCGAGTGTCTTGACTTTTGCCCTTAATCGAAGGAGTGGGGCTGCGGGAGCGATCCGGAATGATATTATAGTCGACTAGGAGGAAGCGAAGCTGAGCGGTAGGTCCGAGATAATATGTGTCTTCGAATAGCTTTTGGATCTCTGCGGAGAGTAGTTCGCGTCCCAATGCGTTTGTAGTGCGTTGTACAATGCGTGAGAACGCAATCTGCAAGTCTCGAGGAAGATCTGTGCAGAGTCTGAAATTAGCCCTGCCCCTTTGGGGGAAAGTTCACAAAGAGAGAGATTGCGAGCGGGAGGAGTCTATAACAACTTCAACGAGTGCAAAACGACAAGCTGCAACTTTGACTTTGTGCAACTGAGATCCTGAAGCTGAAGACCGCTAAATACAAACCTACCGAGTCCGAGACTTTTTTGGATAATCCACGCAGCACCGCCTTTGCCGCTTTGACTATTGACTCGTATGACCGCCTCGTAAGTGCGACCAATATCTTGGGGGTCAAGGGGAAGATATGGTATCTCCCATTTGGTGGAGTCAGTGAGCTGATCACGAACGTGGAAACCCTTCTTGATCGCATCTTGATGCGATCCACTGAAGGCACAGACCACGAGCTGCCCACCATAAGGCGCTCTCGGATGGACTGGTATCTTATTTGCTTTTTCCACCGTTTCGATAACGGAGTTTAGGTCTGAAAAGTCAATACCTGGGTGAATTCCCTATATGCTTGTCATTTTAGATATCGACTAACGGCATGGAGTCAGTTATATATACCTGCGTGTACAGGTTCAATGCCAAGGTGACAAGGTCCACATTTCCCGTCCGTTCACCATTCCCGAAAAGAGTTCCTTCGACACGATCAGCACCAGCCATCTGTGCAAGTTCGGCCGCAGCCACGGCACATCCCCGATCGTTGTGTGGATGTAAGGATACGCAGAACTTTTCTCGTTCCGTCATGTGAGTACAGAAGAATTCAATCTGATCAGCATAGACGTTAGGAGAAGCGATCTCTACCGTTGCCGGAAGATTAAAGATCAGAGGATTGGAGGCTGAGGGCTCCCAGGCTGCTTTGACGGCTTCACATATCTCGACTACGAATTCCGGCGATGTATCGGAGAAAGTTTCGGGAGAGAACTCGTATGCCCATTCTGTCTCGCTTTGTAGGTCCTTTGTTATTGATCGAGCATACTTGGTGCACTCCACGGCGCGGCGGATGCTCTGTTCTTGAGTGAAACCAAAAACAATGCGTCGAAAGCATTCACTCGTGGCCAGGTAAAGGTGGAGAATCGCTTTGCGGGCACCTTTTACAGAATCCACGGTCCGTCGGATTAGATCCTCCCTACATGGCGAAAGTACTTGAAGCCAAACATCGTCCGGAACCACTTCGGGATCTATGAGACGGCGGGTAAAGTTGAAGTCTGTATCTGACGCGCTCGGGAATGAAACTTCGATCTCCTTGTAACCAAGCTCGACTAACATCTTGAAGTAGTAGAATTTTTGCTCCTCGTTCTAGAGATTATAATAAGAATTTCATTCTCTGAAGATCAATGCATATTATGACGTACCATTGGATCGACAAGAGATTGATTCCCATCGCGAAGGTCCGTTGACAGCCAGCGCGGAGGCTTGTCTATTGTACGAGAAGGCCATTGGCGCTCAGGTAGATGAAGAGTTTTAGAGCGACGATATTTCAAAGAAGGATCTTGAAGCCTATGTTTACATAGAGCATGTTAAAATGAGTCATAGTTCGACGACAAACAGATGCTTGCTTAGCTTACATAGGCATTGCGACTCTTCGATTATAGATGATCGGAAAATTCCAAGAGACAATGTAGCTAAAAAATAACTTTTGAGCGCTGTAGAGGGAAGAAAACGGGCTTCACCGAGGAGAAACATAGAGAAAGAAATATTATATTCGCTTCCCCGCGAGGCGATCTCTCCGCGCGCTAGATAAGTCAGGTACGGTAACTTTAAGCCACACAGCGGGCCGAGGAGGGGTAGCCTTGTAGGGGCTTGCGGGCTCGGCGCGAGACAAGAGGCTCCTTACAACCGCCAAGTTTTCTTCATCTGTCATATTTATATTCAGACTTTCAACACAGAGACCTCAATTGTCCCTATCTTGGAAGATCTGAAGGAGCGCTTCTTGTATGATGATCTTTCGGAAGGATGATTTCTTGATGTGTGGGGTATCGGTAAAACCTGATTCCTGGGGCATGCAGGGTTCTCTGTTCACCTGCAGGATGACTAGTCGTCATGCAAGTCAAGAGCAGCCTGCATATGCCAAGGCACCTCTGCATCTTGAACTGGCATATTTTGACGAATTTTATCTCCTTTCGCCTAGGTCCAATATGGCGGGAAATCTTGGGAAAAGTTAACGTGGCAACACCCTGTAGGTCCCCTCGTTGTGAAGCTGTCAAAGGCGCGCAAGATCAATGGTGTGAACGCTTAATATCCACCAGTACTTTCACGCGCAAGAGCGTGGAACTCAAGGAGCACACGAAACAATGACGCTGGCCGCAGAGGCATGACCGCATTTGTTGACCTTGAAAGTCAACCACCCACTCCACTCGCTGGTCGAACCTCAAGATAAAGGCTGCATCAGTGCATTCATTGACTTTCAAAGCAGTACACAATTACCGGAGGACTTGGACTGGAGCCTCTCTATATCCTTCTTGCGTGGTGAACACGTTAGCCGGTATTAGTCCACAATTACGGCATACCTAGAGATGCTTTTGGGTGGTACTTGACTGATGGCGCTCCATTTCATCCTTCTAGAAGCAGAGTATATGGAGTATCGGTACTTGTGATAGATCATGCACAAAGCTCGGCTTCAAGGGTCACGAGTCATCCACTTAATCAAATCGGAGGTTTGACAATAGCTGCCCAGACACTTCATGCATCCTCGGTACCATGCCCTTGGGCACAAGGTAGATTGGTCCCTCTTCCTTGACAAGGTGAACATCTACTGGCCCATGTCGGGCTTGATCTCGTAGTCTTCTACTTCTGGACCAGCGTGCATGTCTCTTTGCCATTTCCATTATTGTTGGTTGAGAACAAACGCGTTACATCGATCAGTGCCAGTATCACTTTCTCCAGAGCAGCGCAATCGCAGACGGTCATCTTTCCTCCGAGTCTGATCTCCGTTATGAGGACTGTCCAAGCTCTACCCGATGATTATGCTTGAGTACCAAAGGTCTTCTCCTACGGAAGGACAAGATCTTTTTGTTGCGTATCGTATAGGCCTGTAGTCCAGCAATTGGCCCAGGTAAGTACGTGCAGCGTCCGAGAATTAATCCTGCATCATGAAACAAGCAAATCACGTACGAGTCCGAATCTAGACTACCCTCAATGGGTAAATGGTCCTTGTAAGCTTCTCCTACAGCTACAACCTATGTTCAAGCTATGAAGTTTGGAGTACGACTTCATATTAAGATATGTAAATGCCAAGGAAACTGATCGCCGTCATCGAGTTTAGCCCTAACAGACCCAGCAAAGCATGAGGCAGGTACATATGCAAGGGGCATGAGATTACGGATTCATAGCGTGCTTATCCGGCTACGATAGACTCTCCGTTGTGCTATCCTACACTGAAAATGATGCTGTTCTGAAACTCAGTACCCCTGGAGGTACCAACGCGATGTCTGATTCTGTAGGCAAGTGCTGCTCAAGACTCGAGGTTGCCCCTGCTCATGCTGACTCCGTCTTGTAAGCTGCAGACAGAGTCTTTGTACACGCGCTCAATACCGTCAAGAGGATCCCCCGGACCGGCTCCGCAAGACCTCCTCCCTCAGACCGCCTCAAACTCTACGGTCTCTACAAGCAAAGCACAGAGGGTGACGTTGAAGGTCTTTCGCGAAGACCAGATGGTAGCGATCCAGAAGTGGTAGCGGAGAGGGACAAATGGTATTTCGCTCACTGCTAGCAAGATGAGGGAGAATCTGTCATATTGATCCCAGACAGGGACGCATGGCACGCCCACCGTGGCCTCTCGCGCACAGATGCCAAACGGCGATACATCTCTACCCTCATTGAAACCATGCATGAGTACGCGACGACTACATCGGAAGCGCGCGAACTCGTCTCCGAATTGGAGTTCGTTTGGGATCAAATCAAGTCCAATTCAGTCTCTTCAGCAGCTTCATCACCAGGCCAAATACCCGTGGAATCGAGCCATCAAATCACAAACCCTAGCTACGCAAGCCTTGGCGGACCCTCTGCAAGAACCTCTGCAAGAGCCTCTAGAAGGGCAGACGAGGGGGGTGGTGGACTAAGAGTACTTCGACCTATCAGCGATGGAGATGAGGAGGAGGAAGAATATCGAGAAGCTCGTGGTGACGCGTATAACAACGGAGACGATATCGTCCCAGAGACGGAGGACCTGGACGTCCGAAACCGCAAGTGGAGGAGGAGAATAGAGCAAGCTCTTGTAAAAATGACAGCGGAGGTCGCCGCACTGAGGGAGCAAATAGAAGCCAAGACGATCAGCGAGGGCAAGAAAAGGAATGGAATATGGGCATGGATGGCATGGCTAGTGTGGGCTGCCATCAGGCATGCGCTTCTGGATCTGGCTTTCGTGGGAATATTGGTTGCTTGGGCCAGAAGGAAACGGGACCGGAGGGTGGAAATGGGGGTGGGACTGGTGGTGCAATACATCATGGAGCAAACCAGGAAGCTGTTGCGGCCTATGAGGCTACCTACTCAGCAGCGATAACACGCATGGAATGACCTGTTTTTCGTTATGGTGGTGGCTTAGGAAGGGCAGCATTGGGTATCGAATGAACATCGGATGTTTATCTGTTCGGGCATGTTGTGTGTGACGTATTACGATATAACCAGAATCATGATAGCATCAACTTCTGGACAGCGACTAGGGGTGGAGCGCCGATTACTAGGAGAATCGTGAGGTCAAAAATGCTTTCGTGGGTACTAGCGTCTTGGCGATCTGGCATCAGAAATATAACTTTGAATCCCGGAGAACCAAATGCAACACTCTACCTTCATACGTGTGTAGGATACACTTTTTTGATATTATGCGTGGGGTACGTTTGTCTTCGACGCCTCGATTCTGGCGTGAAGGGGAACATGCATCTTCTCGTGCCAGAGTTTGATGGCAGAATTCCTGACCGAGCGACGGTATATATAGAGATCTTCAACGGCATTAAGCTACCTATTCGGATTGAATTTCTGCGTATCGGCAAGCTCGGCGGTATAAGCATTGCAGGCATCCTTAAATTGGACAGCAATGGCCTGCCTATACTTCAATCCTCATCACCTCAAGTACTTGGAACCCGATCATCCTGAATCTCCTTTATTGTATGAAGCTGTCCTCCCCGTCACCCTCATCGATGCACCGATATCGCAGGCAACTCACTCGAATATTTGTTGTCGCATGATGAAGACTCATATCCTTCGAATCTGAAACCTGTACTCACAAAAGGCCTTCCATATCATGCACAGCTTACTCGTTCAACCGCCTGCCAAAGGGCGTTTCCTTGAAGAACCGTGCAAATACCCACTCGAAACTGACTTGAACATCGTCGAACCTTGCACCCAGCCGCCGTAGCTCAGGAAGAAACCCATCAAAGGGGCTTCCTTCGACTCCAACACATGTCTCTGGGCCATTCAGCTCGCAAGGTTGGCACCACCATATCACACGCTTCAGCTCTGGCAAGCTTACCAGTTTCGCTTTCGCCATCCACTCCACTGCCGCAACGTCCTCCTCTCGCGTAGAGTCTGTCTGGTCAGATCCTTCAGGAACTTCCGCAGACATGGTGAACTGTATTTGCACTTCTTCCACCGTGCTAGGAAGGAGACATGGAGGCCTCCTAGCAATATCCTGAAGGAGGAGGCATTTAGGTACAGCAACACTCCGAAGGTTTGTAAAACAATGGTCGAAGTATCTTTCGCTGAGAAGGCATCCTCCGTACGTGCCATCGCTTGGGCTCAGTACCAACTCCTCTACGGAAGCCATGTGCCGTATCAGACCGCGCGAAATTCCATGTATAGATGGACGACGATCCTCTGCTAAGCCTTCGAAGACGGGTGAGACGTTGCTCACAGTGACAAAACGTGTCAAGACTCGGATATTCGCTAGGAGGATTTCAAAGCACTCGTCAAATGTTGCGATATGGAAGTCGGTCAAGCGAAGGTCCTCTACACTACACATTCCTCTCAAATCTCCCTGTTTTGGGGTGAACGAGGCAAAAATTCCGTACAGAGATTTCTCGACATTCAGATTCTCGATATGGAACTTGTGGAGATTTCTGTACCACATAAAATAATGAGTTGTATCTGAGATCTTTGTCTGGAAAGAGGTCATAATCAGCAGCTTCTTTGCGGTCCAAAAACAAATAGCCAGGCATGTCTGGTGGTTATCGCGAGGATTGCGAAATTGCCAGTCACCGCAGCGACCCCAGATTTTATGCAAAAGATAGCAGAAGATATACGCACCCACCAGTCCATGTCATGCCGACCGTGACTCGTATCATAGTGATCATCCTCATGCTTGAAGTCCAGCAGGATCGATGACAGACGGTGACCTTCCAGTCTATGCCGTTCTGGTGGCGGTGGCCTGAGTGTCAAATGTCGCAAATTAGGAATATGCTGCATGAGCCTGAGATAATCGCCAGTTGCGTACCAGCGATGGTCTGGGACCGTCAAGGAAAGAGCATCCGTCTGATTCCTAGTGAGTGCCGTAGTCTCAGCATCTCACATTCGGTATCTTTCAGCGCTGGCAGTGTGAGATCTGAAAATAGACGTACCCGAACTCAGATTTCGTTGATAATTTGTCGATGAGACGGGAGGACCGCTTGAACATGTGTAGCTCATCACTGCTTGAGTGAGAGGATAAGCTTCCTTCCTCTGTGCAGCCAACGGTCAGGTTGAGAGAGCGATACAGAAGTCCTTGGACGAGGGCATCGAAGTTTCGAGACACTAGAGCGACTAACGCAAGGTCGCGGCTATCAGGAAGGCGAGAAAGAATCTTAATCAGCACTTCGTTCGGCAGGTGCGGTGTCATTTTTGACTCCATGCTGAGGATTTGTGGAGGCATGTCGAAAGTGGTTTGCAAATAAAAACCGGCATGACTGCGAAAAAGAAGTTCGAACGCTCTATCTATTTTCGGGTATCAGGTCGCACAAGCAGTAGGGCAATGCAATGAGGCAAACCGTCGCTACAGGAGATATCATGAACGGGTCAAGCGTTGTGTTGCAGTGGCGATGAGATTTTTGACGATAAACTTGCCGTGGGACCGGACTGGCACTAGAAGGGTTCACCCCCTTCTGGTCCAAACTTACTTCTGGTCCACGCCCTCTAGTTCCACAACGACCGACTTTTTCGACTTATTTTCGCAATAAATATTATAGAGCACCTTAGGCCTAATAATTCTTATAGCACTCTAATTAATATAATCAGGCTGGTTAGAGACTTATAGAAATAAACGTTATTAGGCCTAAGGGTACCCTAGAGCTAGACCCGGGAGTACGGAGTTCGAAAGATCCGGCCCGCTAGCCGCGAAGGGTTGGACCAGAAGTAAGTTTGGACCAGAAGGGTGAACCCTTCTATGTGTTGAAATATACTATAAATACCATAATAAGAAGCTTCAAGTGCTTGGCAACTTTTGCCATTTCAACAGGTTATGAGCCCGGTTAGCTTAGTGGCAACGAAAGCGCCCCCGCACAGGGAGGTCGGGAGTTCGATCCCCGCACTAATTTCCGCCATCGCAAAAACCACACACCAAAAAATAGTTAAAAAACACATCTACCTGATCACCTACGTCGAACACCCAATTAGAGGTATCCATAGTAAGGGGAGTGTTGAAATATACTACAAATACCATAATAAGATGATTCAAGTGTCTTGACAACTTTTGCCATTTCGACACTATGACCCAGTGCGCACCTTTTGCAACGATCAAGGCTCCACCGCATCCTTGCTGCGCACCTATTTCCAGGGTACGCTGAGTCTGAAATGTGTAACGGCTTACATCGCCGACCAAGTAATCATCTCGGTTTCAGGCGAGTAGGAATACTGGTTGGTAAGACATAGAGAACTCTCTCCCCTTGCAATATCATTTGACTATGCAAGTGAGAAACTGAGTCTTCGTCTCGTTCAGCCGGTTCGGAGTAGTAAGTATCAAAACGATCCCATCTCTGATTCTCTACAACATTGTATACGCATACCATAGAGGAAAGGCGATTGTACGAAAATGTTTTTCCCTTTATATATAGTAATGAGGACCGAAGCTTCAGAGAATTTAGATCTTAGATATAGCGAACATGATCCAGCAACGGTACGTAGCGTCGTTAACTCTACAACCGTACACCTATACATATATATCACACGACCTCGTAATACCGATAGCGAAACCCCACAACAGAACCTGAAAAGAATCATCTAGACATTCGTCGTCGACGCTACGATAAGTCGCTTTCACTTTCGAGCAGTCACAGAGATGACCATCTTCATACCATTGGCATCAGCACCTTCGTCCAACATCATCTATGGGGTCGCGGCGTCCGTCATAGAATATATGAACGTAGATATTTGTGACGTGAGGCGAATCATGTCGTAAAGCGGTCATAGAACTTTTCCGTACAAATGGTGCATCTACAGTAGTGACTTTTCGGTAGAAGGATATCGGATCTTGTGTGCTGTTCTCTTATTCGTTTTTGAGCTACGAACTCAGCTGGTAGGAATGTAGATTTTCGGGAGATGGATGGTTATCTTGTTGGGGATTGTGGATGTATGTTTTGTTTTGTTTTGTTTTACTTGCGTTTTTTTCTTGGGTATGGTGGAGACGATGGATGATCTGATGACTTGAGGGATGTGTAGAGAACCCAATAATGGTCTCCACGATCCAAGATACCGTAGATGTTTCACGACGCGTTATTCTTGGGGCTCGATGCGGTCAGAGTAGTATGCTGCTACCTGTTGACCACTTACGCATCGAACAACCATGTACCCTGATCATTCATTCATCACCCTCATCTTCACCTTCGATTGCACACCGTATATCTAGCCTGCGGATTGAGCTCATACGCAATCTGCCCTTTGACAGCGGCAAGACGGACAATGCCCTCAGCGTTCCATCTCTGAGGGGTAGGGTAGGGTTGTCCACGGCGCACTCTGGTATCCGTTCAATTCCGTACTGTTATAGTGGGTACGCATGCAGCTGATCCCGCTGTTTGGCTATCTGTGGGGCTGGCCAGAGTTGAAAACACCTCAGCTAATTGTGCAGCAGGAATCATAGGCCACAATATGGCTAGAGGCATGAATACATGACGACGCAATTAGACGTGATAAAGCGAAGCAAGCGATCGTGACACCAAGCAGGTACGCATGTGACCGGATGGAAATACGCTGAGACATCCTGGCGTTGGTGTTGGAGATTGATGTACACGGCCGTGATGCTGAGGACGCTCCTCGCTTCCACTAGCGGGGCAATCTTGACTTGGTGGGATTTGAGGCCATCGCGGAAGTGCGTAGCGACCTAGCTTCCAGGAAGGTTGCCTTCGACGCAAGGTGCTAGTCTTTGTAGAGTAGAGGATGCTAGAAATATGAAATATGTTGGGACCCTTTGCGTTATGGCTGTCCGGCGTCCTCTCGCTTGCGTTTTTATACTTGATTGGTCCTTTGTATCTTTTGGAGAGTAACGTTACAGGCGAAACCTTGACTGCTTCAGAGAAATACAAGCAGGGGTTCCGAGCGTTTGGGCTCTTGGAAGTGCGTTGGAGTCAAGGACCAGGTTTTGATCCCTTAAAACCTCTGCTGCCATGATGTTGGAGCCGACAACTGACATGAATGTTTGCTCTTCCTTGAGATTGATCAACAGGCAATTTCGTCTAGCTATCGATGTTTGTTGAAGTCTGTAGGTCAAACTCCGTTCCGTCAAGCCTCATCCGCAAAATCCCCGCGTGTTATTCGAGTTTGAGCCTTCATCGCGAAAGCATCTCAGCAAACAAAGTGCCGATGTACGGAATTAATACGCTAGATGGTAGGTAGACAACAGCAGACAGTTTAGCGATGAGTGATGCCGAAAAACTCTTTTATGGGCATCATTGCTCATCACTAGACATCGCATGTGATATGCGGATCCATGTTCATGAAGAGCAGCTGCACTGCATCATGCGTCCATGTCGCGGAACATCGCCACACCATCGCTCTTCTTCTTCTGTGTCGCCACCCCAGCTTTCCTGAAAAGGATGCTCGGCCATCGTCATAGCTCTCTTGATCACATCTCTTTCCCCTCCATGCTCAACCCGCTGAATGATCTCGTCGAGTACCCATGATCTGGGGATGAACTTGGGGTTTACTTGCTTCATCTCAGCTTCTCGTTCACTGTCCCGATCAAGACCCCAGTCTTGCTTCACTCTGATAGCCCATTTCGCAAGCCAAAGAGCAATGCGATCGTGAGCCGCGGTCTCAGTGATACCCGCCGTGTTAGCCATGCCTTCGACGTGGAAGAAAATATGTGCTTTTTGCTTTCGTTGCTCTTCTGTATCCAGTTCAGACACCCTAATCGACGAAAGTCGGCGGAAGAAGTGGTTGAAGTCGAGTTCCAACGCCTCGAGCGTATCGAGCAATTCCGAGAACAGTTCCTTGAAATCAGTGTCTTGGTCGCTTTGCAAACCCAACCGCGCCCGCATCAAGCGTGTGTACTCGGCCAAGAAGACAGCTTTGTACTCGTCACCTACGTTGTGAATTATTGTCTCAGCTCTCTTTATCAGCTCCGGCGCGAAGGCCTCGGGCACTCCTTTCTCTACAAATTGCTGATCATCGACCTTCGGCCCCAAGCCAATGAGCTCACCCATTGACTCCCCTAGACGAACGAGATTCCACCAAATTATGCTTGGTTGATTCTTGTAGCTGTACCTCAATGCATGGTCATCATGATTGGGGGTATAATTAGGATCAAAATTATCCAGAAAGGCGAACGGACCAAAATCAAGTGAGAGACCAAGAAGCGATGTATTATCTGTGTTCAAAACGCCATTCGTAAAGGCGTAAGCCTGCCATGCGGCGACTGTGAGGGCATTCTTGCGGGCGATGGCTCGATAGAGACGCGCGTAGCGGTTTTCTTCTACACCTTCTGCTCCTTGGATGGTGTGTTTTGGTTTTGAACTAACAGGATCGGCTGCATCCGGTTTCCATGGATCTTTCTGGGCTCCAGGCAGTGACTCCCAACCCTGATACACATGCTCAGCTACATAGTTGGATAAAGTTCGAAGTAAGCTCCTGTCGCCACGAGCACGAATGATATCGAATGTGCCGATACGCAACCATGATTGTGCAAAGCGAGCGACTATTGCGCCAGGTTCAAGACGTTCACGGCGAACTCGAGAGTTTGGAGCCAGGGTGAGGGAGAGAGCGCGAGTGGTAGGGATGTGAAGACCATTAAGAGCCTCTGAAACGATAAATTCGCGAATACTTGACCTCAGAACGGCCTTTCCGTCGGCAAATCTGGAGTACGGTGTTTTCCCTGCACCCTTAAGCTGAACTTCGTATCGAATTTTTGTGGAAGGATTGGTGGATTCGAAAAGAGATATGGCTCTACCATCGCCAAGCTGGCCGGCCCAAGACCCAAATTGCCAGCCGCCATAACACTGTGCCCAAGGATATATTCCTTCTTCTATTTTGTTGTCCCAGAATATCTTATTCCCAGCGACTGTTTTCTTGAACTCTTCAGTATTCTCTTGACCTTCGGACAACCCGATATCTCTCATTGCAGTACGACTGATCCCAAGAAGCTCTGGATTCTCCGTCTCTTCTGGTCTTACATATGTGAATAATGCTCCCTTCACCATTCGAGGTCCGAGATCGCTTCGGGGAGCGTTGTATGATGCAGACGGTGTCTTGAACTCGCGATCTGGTGGAAGATTCTGGGTGAATGTGTTTGATTTGGGTAGATCTTGCAGCGATACACCACGATAGGTGCCATTGCTGGTGCCATGGGTGGCGCCGTTGGAAAGAGGGGCAAACATTCGGACGATACGCAAGTATGGAATATGTGGACGATGAGACAGAGCGTGGAGAATCATGTACAATATGAGATGTTGATTCTCGTATAGTCAAAAGCTCATGGATCGCAAAGTAAGCATCCTGCGTGGTAAAAGAGGAGGCAATAATTCATTACCTACAGTACGTCAAGTCCCATGTCCAATGACGTGCAGTTTAAGATTGAATATAACTCCGGCTGCTTATCATATCTCCGACCCGTGTATACAATACCAATTGTGGTCCTGTGTTCTTAGTATTACGCATATCTAGAAGTACGCATATCATTGAGACCAGTGACAGCTGTTATCAAGTTGATTAAGCTATCCTACATCCCCTCAGACGACTTAAACACAAGCCTTGGCCCGACGGTTGCTACAATGGCAGGTATACCGCACGCAACCATTCCCACATTGAGACTCAACGACGGCACTTCGATTCCCATGGTAAGGACACAAGACTTCGATTCCATCTAAATAAAGCTGATGCTACCCCAAGCTCGGCTATGGTACCGGCACAGTATGGAGTAAGAAACCCTCAGCTACCGGCGTTCTTGGCAGTATTACTAGCAGCCTCTCTCGCAATATCGATCGGACAATCGTCGAGGCTGTGAAGTCGGCTATCAAGATGGGCTACACACACCTTGACAACGCCGAAACCTACAACACTGAGGAGGATATGGGGGTGGCTATCAAGGAGAGCAAAGTTGAACGATCGAAGCTCTTCGTGACTACAAAAGTACTGGAAGGCATGGACGATATCCACGGGGCCATTGATCGAAGCCTCAAAAATCTGCAACTGGAGTATGTCGACTTGTTTCTCATACATTCACCGTTCTTCGCGAAGACGGTAGAAGATTTACAGAAGGCATGGAAAACAATGGAGGAGGTGAAGGAGAGCGGGAAAGCGAAGAGTATTGGAGTATCCAATTACCTGGAAAAGGATTTGAAGGCCACTCTTGCGACTGCAAGAATACCTCCATCCATCAATCAGATCGAGTTTCATCTATACCTCCAGCACCCAGGTCTCGTAGCCTACCATCAAGCCCAGAACATCGCTCTCTCGGCATACGGTCCTCTGACTGCTGTGACCAAGGCAAAGCCCGGCCCTTGCGATAAGATGCTGGCGTCTTTGGCGATCAAATATTATGTTTCCGAAGGAGAAATAGCCTTGAGGTGGTGCCTCGATCAGGGGGTGGTTGCGATTACTACGAGTGGCAAGGAAGAGCGGCTGAGCGATTATCTGCGGGCTATGACGTTCAAATTAACGCCAAGAGAGGTAAACGAGCTATCAGAGCTGGGTCTGCAGAAGCATTACAGAGCATATTGGCAGACAAAGTTTGCCGAAAACGATAGATCATAAGAACGTTAAGATCGTCCATGCCATAGCCCTTTCGATCAACGTCGGCGAGATTGATTGCTGACTTCGAAGCCTTGTGGCCACTATATGATGACTGGAACATACTTCCCATGATAAGTCATCCAACATCGGCCGCAGGAGAAGCTTCGCGCATGGGAACCATCGACATTATCGTCAAAAGTGGTACCAGCCATACAGAAAGCCCATAGGACGGACAAAATGAATTCGGCATAGGGTGTGTCGTTGGGAACTTACAATACCTTGAACTCAGACACAATTCCATCGTCAGCACGTTTAATGTCTTTCGGATCTCTCGGTCATTGTACATCTCTTCTGGCAGAGCGAAAGACATTTGTAAAAGAGATTGGAAGAAGGGCTGATCTCATTGTCTTTTCTGGATTCCTCCTAATGAAGATGCTTAAGATCTGAAGAGGTCCTCGCAAGAAACCACGAACGCAGTCGCCACCTCCGATACATATACGACCAGAATCCCTTGGAGTCTTGTCGAGGTAGGCTTTCAATTACCCTGAAGCAGCGAGTTCCAGGCGCTCTTCACCTCTCCTTTATTTGTTTTCGCTACATTTCTAGGATCGCAGAAGTCGTCAAATATTTTATTTTTCGGCGGAAAGCGGCTTCACTTCGCTAACACGAGGTACATGGGGAACTATAACTGTGAAGTTTTAAGTGAGAAGTGCAATATTGCTGAATGTTATTTATGCTGTAGGACACATTATGCTATGAGAGAATTGACTTTGATAAAGACATTGACTTTGATGTGGCAATGCAAGGCAAGTGGAGGAAATAGACATTGGGGGCGGAAGCAGCCGAAGGACCCTGTTGACGCACGTCATTTCCAGCCATCCCGCGGCATAAGACCAACTCCAAGGAAATGAGTCCAGCCTCTCTACAACATACAAAAATCCATCAATTAATCTAATTCCAGATCCTATCTCATTTATTCTTGCAAATTCAGTGATCACACAGTACTCAGTATATCCAATTGCCATCATCCTAACCCAACCCAAATAATCCAAAAAGCCCTCAACCGTCTCCACCATGTCATCCACAACCTCAAACGAAAACACCGGCGGTGCCGAAAAAGTAGACAAGCCTCTCCACGAGTACGTTAACCCTTTCCCTTTCCCATCCATATCCCCCACCCAACCAATCTACTAACCACCCCCTCTCACCAAACAGACTCCTCTCCACCTCCCTCGTAGACATCTACATCGGCCCCGAAAACACCCACTGGATCCTGCACGAAAAGCTCCTCTGCCACCACTCCCCCTTCTTCCGCCACCGCTTCTACAACAAATCCAACTCCTCCGCCTCCTCCAAAACCTTCGGCCTCCCCGACTCCGACGACCCCCCCTTCACCCTCTTCGTCGGCTGGCTCTACTCCAGCGCCATCCGTGCGCCCTCTGTCGAAAACGACATCGGCCCCCTCCTAGACCTCTACTTCCTCTCCGAACAATTCGAGATCCGCGCCTTATCCGACGACGTCGTCGAGGCCGTCCGCGCCTTCTACCACGCTCACGAAACCTATCCGGGGCTGAGACGGGTGCAGTATGTGTACGCCAACACGAGCGAGGATAATGCCATGCGCGAGATGATGGTGAACTCGATCGCGCGCTATTTGACGCTCAGCGACACGATCCCGCAACATTGGGAGAATGCGTTGAAGAAAAATGGGCAGTTGAGTGTCGATATCATTAGGAGCATTCAGCAGTGGCATTTGGAGGGGAGGAGCGTGCCGGATCCGCGGGATGCGAGTCAGGATCGGGGGAGGGGGCAGAGTAAGTTGGGCTTTTCGGTGGTGGAGGAGGGGCATTCGATGACGGATCAGATTAAGAAGGAGGAGGAGGAGGCCAGTGTGGATGGGAGTCAGGTCAATGGTAATCATTAGGTGCTGTTTGCGACAAAGCGGAGGGAAGGTAATTAATGGGCGAGTGACGAGGATATTCGTGTTTGTGGTGTCTCCTTGGTTCACTTGATTTTGGGTATATCCTTGGACATGCGCAGTTTGTGGACAGGTGCGGGTTCGTTGATTTCCTTTCGTGATCTGAAGACTTGGCTGTCCAACGACCTGCGTTTGTGTGGGAAAGCAAAGTTCGTATTTGAAAATTTCCTTCCCTTGCATGAATGTTCCAGTTTAGTATTGCTACAGCTCCCTGCGATGCATCAATACCCTGTCCGTGCATGCGTCCCCAATCATATACAACAAAATTACCGTTCGCACTGCGAGACAGCTGTACCCTTGTCATTGCGCTTTTCTTCCGCCCTCCTTGTCCAATCATCAAGCTTCACGGTTCTGACATGCTGCCAGCCCTATCACCTGCATTTGTCCGCTGTCACTTCTTTGCTTGTGCATCCCTTGCTGCCCGAGTCTTTTCCTCAACCCCTCTGGCAAAGCATGCGGCGCATTGGTAATTCTTGGTGGTTTGCGTGGTGGTTGTGTTGTGATTCATCTCTATCATCGCTTGTGGGCACATGCTGTGGTTCGAATCCTCCACGTGACCGCAGGAGAAATAAGTGATATGGGTGTGACCTGGGCGTAGACTTCAAATCAGCATAAGTCTCCGTTGATGGATGACCAGGATGGGAGTCAGGTTAAGACATTTCAAGGGACAAGACAGGTTCAGTGCTCCCGAAGAACATCGAGATGCTCAATGACCCGAGTATATGAGGGAAGACAGGGCCTGAAAGGACGTACACATTATGGTAGGTGGAGGTACGCGAATTGAAGCAATGTCAAAATTTGAAGATGGCACGCTGAATGTGAACAATTTAGCTCGAGGTTGGTGTGATGTGGATTGATTGAGACAAACAAGCCTAGCAAAGACGAGGGAAGGGTGTTTGCAAGTAAGTTCGAGGCTAATAAGCAATTGAATGGGCTAGTAAGGGTGGCTTGGATACTTTGACAATGGAGATGGACTTGAGTCAATTAGAAATGACGAGTGATCGGGTGAGCAGCTGCGAGGTCCCGTTTGATAAGGTTGCAATTTTGTCGTGTTTGTGGCACCCGCAGGTTTCGGTAATTTGGCAGATTTCGAGGCCACGATATACAGACACTGCTGGATTTGTTGTTGTCTGCTGAACCTGCGCGACAATACATGCTTTATAGGAGACAGCTCGCGAGGTTTCTCCTGAATGACACGCTATAATGGAGCACTATCGCACGCAACTTCGATATGGTGATCTGCATGCAGTCTCGGCAACCTTTTTTGAGCCTCAGATGCGTAGGTTTGGCAGATCTGACAAGCAGTGTGGAGTAGCGAATCAGCGTGTAAGAGAGGAGTATTAGGGTTAAGCTTTACCGACATTTCGGTCAATGAACCTGGAAATCTAGGTCAAGATCGCGTGGCGTTCAGCTTGACATGATCGTGTGGCGCAGAAAGGGGTGCCATCTGATTGGCCGAGGCAGATATCGTGCTACGCAGCGGCGATCCAACGCTTTCCTGAAAGCGTTTGATATGCCTCCTTATATCGATCCAGCGTATTCGATACAACGTCGGATGGCATCTCCACTTCTTCCTTCCCCTTGAGTCCGTTTCGTGTGAGCCAATCTATTCGAAGCATTAGCAGGAGCTGTACCCGTTGCAGCTGAGTTGACTCAATTGGGATCCTACCACGGAGATATTGCTTATCGTAGGAGTCCTGGCCTCGACCGACCTCATATTTGTCAGCTCTCCAGAATCGACTGCTGTCCGGTGTAAGCACCTCGTCGATTAGGACGACTGTGGGTGGCGTCGTCTTTTCGTCGAGGCCGAATTCGAACTTGGTATCTGCAATGATGATGCCTCGCTTGGCAGCGTAATCGTTCGCCGATCGATAGATCTGGAGTGACAGAGCTTCGATCTGATCTGCATATTGCTTACCCACTATATCGGCCGCTACCGGGAAGCTATCAGCTGAGTGTTCCGCAACTGCTGAGGAATGGACCTCTTCGAATGGAAGCTAACGTACCCTCAGCTGGGCTGATGTTCTCGTCCTTGCCTCCCAATTGGGCTTTGGTACTCGGGGTCCAGAGTGGTTGCTGCAGTTTTTCGGATTCCTGGAGCCCAATGGGGAGTTGGATACCGCAAACCGTGCCATCTTTCTGATAAGAACCCCAAGCAGATCCGGTAATGTAGCCCCGTACAATGCTCTCAATTGGGAACACCTTGACGCGCTTGACTACCATGCTACGCTGCTGCAGCTGGAGCTTAATCGCCATCTGAGGTGGCAGGAGATTTTCCACTGCAAGAGGAACGCCCATGGATATGTAGTGTGTATGCAAGGCCGGAATCATGGTTTGGAGTAGTGTGAACCAAAATTCACTGAGCTGCGTGAGTATAGCACCCTTTTGGTCAATAGCCTAGGGTGTGCAGCACGAATCAGTCGAACTTGTACCCGAATCGGGAAGGAATGAATTGACAGCTCTGACAGTCTTACATTCTTCATGACGACATCGTATGCTATGGACAAGTTAGTGATGAGTCAATGAACTATGGGCCAGGCAATACCTGATATCCTATCTGTGGCCACAAACAGGAGCTCTGAATCGTCAAGCGAATAGACTTCGCGAACCTTTCCAGAAGCTACCAAAGGCAGATATTCCCTGAGACTGGTTTGGATGACAGAAGCCATCAGATGGGCCCTAGCTACAGCCCGACGACGGTGTTGACTGACTCAGAGTGTTCAAAGCCTGCTACTCGAGTGGCTAGGGGAGTGTATGGGCGTCTTATAGATGTTCTCAATCGAAAAGTCACCAAAGGGACGAATTAAATCTTATAAGACTTGAGTGACAGTGCGTGAATTGATGGATCTTCACCAGTAAGTTGATACAGAGGATTGAAGGAAATGCGATTCAAAACATGTCGCGGAGAAGCTCGGTCGAAGTGTCAAGGGAAACGTAAACGGTTAACTGCGGCCTAAGATTAAGGTTGTGCACTTAACACGGGAGATCACCAATAATGCCAAATCTTATTACATTCGACCAAGTGTCAAAATCGAATTTTCATTGAAAGAGTGTATTACTCTTCCTGTTGCTTGACCGTGAACCACCCACCATGTGTTGTGCATGGCCATCGCGCGTTCCTAAGTGGCGCGTGGTAAAGAAGTGGATCGAGAATCAAAATCAGCCCTGCTGCATTGATCAAGTTCGTTCAGTTTCTGCAATCATAAAAGAAGCGGCCTCAACTGGATCAAGGATGCATCCCATCATGTCCTTCGTGGCGCAAGTCTTGGATCCCTGCTTGCCGCCACATGGACGGGCTCCTTGGCGGCGCCGAGATTCTTCACGAGCCGCGCAGTGCCTGGATTCGCAGCCCCTGAAATCGCATCCCTACCCTCTCTAGCAAGTTTTACAGCTTCAATCGCAGGCTTCATAGTCCTGTCATAGTCATTCAACCTTGCAATGGCTCTCCTTGCAATAGCAACATGGCTGTTAGACTCCTGCTGTAAATGAAAGACCGGCTGGATTCTTCGGCTCTGCTTCACGACTGGTGGAGGCGTGCCACGCTTCCAGGTTTGACGTGCTGCTTCGCGGAAAGCGTTAGGTCGAGGATCGGGATAGGGTGGGTATGATGACGGGTTTGTTGTAGGCTCCTTTGATGCGTTGGCAGCTTCGCAGAGAGCGTTGAGCCGGATTTTGTCTCTGGCATCGGTGTATTAGTGCGAATTTGACTGTGAGGGGGAGAAAGATGTACTTAGTATTTTCCATGTGCTGCTCCAGAGTGGTTACAGCGTAGGTGAGCTCCTGCTCACGAGTGAGACCATGAGGTAGAGAGACGCTGCGACTTTTATTCCTCAAGCTTTCTTGAATTGTCTAATGTCACTCACCTTGGGAATGGCCGAAGAATGTATGCCCGCATCTCATCCTGAGCTGACCCCATGGTCCGGTCTGCTCGCTGCTGATGTGACTTATTTTCCAAGCCTATTTCGGTAGGCTCCCTTGTTCTCTATATCAACGATGGCTCATCTATTCCTTGATGATGTTTAGTGAACGTTGGTGGAGAATGTGTATGGCACTGTCACATTACCATGTGTACTGCAGGCTTGACAGGCACACAGGTGACAGCCGTGAGGGTACATGTCTTGCGGCGCTTGTGGACGCGCTTGGAAAGCTTGGCAGAAGACTACTTTACTTACTTTAAGGGCGCTGGGGGGGTCGAACAAATGGTACCAGGACGGTCGTTCTAGTAGGAAGGATCCAAAGACCTTGTTGTACTAGTTACCTTACCAGAATCCTCCTGATGTATTAATATTATGGGTAGAAGAGTATTACCTGAAGCATAGTTCCTGAATAAGATAATATCCTAGTATTATTAGTAATTATAGATATTTTAGCGCTAAGGATATTATCTAGTAGAGAGTATTAGCTAGGTAAACCTTAATTCTAGATACGCTAAGCCCTTCTTAGGTATCGTATATATCGTTACCTATTAATACTAGTAATTATTAGAGGTTAGTATAAGGAATAGTTAGGAATACGGTACTACTATCGACGTGGCGTCTATAGTACGTAGTAGTACTACGCTACCCCTTTACCTATAGTATATAGAGGAGGGAATTCCCCCTAAAGGGAAGGGTAGTAATTAGTCTTACTATTAATAAGAATAGAGAGTTCTATATATATATATATACGTACTATTTATAGTACTTAATAGCTATATTATTATATAGTACCCTTATATTCTAATTACTCTACCCTATTTAGGGGTAGTAGCCTAACTATTAGTAAGATAAGTAGAGAAGGGTCGTTATAAGTATAAGGTAAAAAGGTTAGTTAACTAGCGTAGATAACCCGCCTAGATATAAGGGATTAAGCTTATAGAGAAAGTAAGTCTTAAGAATTAATTAATAAATTAATAATAGATATATTACGATTATAACTAACTATCTAGGGGTAGCTACTAAGTATATAAACCTAGTCCCCGCTACCTAAAACCTAAGAAGTACTATTATAAAGGATATAAGAACTTAAAGAAGAAGTCTCTAAGAGGTAGTAGATATAAGATTTATAATAATATTTATAAGAGTTAGAGTAGGAAATATATATTAATAATACTACTTAAGTAGGTAATTAATATTACCTATTATTAATAGAAGAATTAGAATTAAAGTATCCTTAATATAAAACCTATATTCTTAGGCCGTAGGACCTATATATATATAACGGGAAGTTAGTATAAGAATATTAAGAATAGTTTAATAATATAGTTAATATAATTAAAATAAATATAGCCTATTTTTTTAATAACTTTATAAAAATCTAATACGCGTTATAATATATAGCCCTAGACCCTAAGGCTATATAATATAAGTATATAAAGGATATATTAAAGGATAAATAGTCCTAGAAATACTTTAATAGTTTCTTAATAGATTAAATAAAAGATCTTTAAAATTAATATCTAATAATTAATAAGTACTACTTAGAAGCTAAGTAAAAGGAATATTAAAAGATTATAAACTTTATAAATTACCTTACTAAGTTAGAAAGATAATTTAAGCTATTAATAGAGTATATACTTTATAATAACTTTTTAAATAAATTATATAAGGATCTTTATAACTAACTTATAATATAACCTAATATCTTAGAGATAAGGGATACTCTTATTATATTAATAATCTACTTAGAGCCTTATATAATACTACTTATATATAAAGATTAAAGGGATAATACTCCTACTAGGGGTTAATATCCTTAAAGAGGAAGAGGAAACTTCTAAGAGCGAAGAGATAATAGCCTATATATAAAGTAAGAAGGGTAGGGTAATATTAGGGTATTATTATACCTTCCTTAAAGGCCTAAGCCTAACCTCTCTACTATTAAGTATTATAATTATTAAAAGAAGGGATATATAACTAAGGATTACTAGAGCGTGAAATTAATAATTATAAGTATTATAACTAATAAGCCTATAATTAATAAGATATCTAATAATAAGCTAGCTAAGAGAAGCTTAAATTTAAAAAACCCCTAAGTACTATAATTATATCTACTATTATAGTATAAGGGAAGAAGCGGATATAGCGACTTATTATTATAATATAAGTAGAGCTTAAGAGCTTATAAAGAGAATTTATTATATTAATTAATTTTAGAGTAGATATTAATTATATTAATATATACTTAATAAAGGAGTAGGATTAGGAAATAGACTTAAGCTCTAGTAATACCTTATATAATAGAGTTAGGAACCTATTATTATTATTAAGTTCTTATATAAGAGGAATTAAACTTATTAATTTTAATAGTATTATATAATATTATAAGGGCGCCTTTTATATAATAATAAACCTTAATTATAACTTCTACCTTAGGTATCTATAATTAAAAGAATAAAATCCCTAAGTAGATTAGCCTATATAAAACTAGTAATTCCCAATTAAAAAAAGTAATATTAAGGAGTACTTTAGTACTATTAAAGCCTTAAAAGAGTAGTTTAATAGCGTCGTATTTATTATAATATACTTAGGAGTAGGTAATAAAAGCCTACTACTTAAAGTTAAGCTCCTTCTAGAATTTTAGGAATTCTAAGATATCTTCTTAATTAAGAATATTAGGGCGCTATTAAATTATATATATTATAATTACATAATTAATTTAAAGGAGAATAAGGAACCTCCCTTCAACTTACTTTATAACTTATTAAAGAAAGAGTTACGCGTATTAAGGGAGTACTTTAAATAGGCTTTAAAAAAGGGATAGATTTATTATTTTATAAGTTTAATAGGTATATTAATTCTTTTTATATTAAAAAAAGATAGAATATTATATTTATATATTAATTATAAGGCGCTTAATAAGATTATAATTAAAAACTACTATCTACTTCTATTAATTAATAAAATATTAATAAGATTAATTAATTACTAAGTACTTAATTAAGTTAGATCTTAAGGATATATATTATTACTTATAAATAAAAAAGGGTAATAAATAGAAGATTATATTCTATATAAGGTATAGCTATTTTAAATATATAGTTATACCTTTTAAACTTATTAATATACCTACCTTATTCTAATTATATATTAATAAAGCCCTAGCGGGACTACTTAATATTATATATATTATTTATCTAAATAATATTCTTATCTACTCCTAAGATTAAAAGTCTTATATTAGAGTTATAAAGATAGTATGATAATATCTTTATAAATTTAAACTTTATATTAGCCTAAAAAAATATAAATTTATAATAGTAGAAGTAGAATTCCTTAGCTTTATTATTAACCGTGACGGCGTATATATAGATCTATATAAAGTAGATACTATAATAAAATAGCTAGAACTTAAGAGTATTAAGGATATTTAAATCTTTTTAAGGTTTACTAATTTCTACTATTATTTTATTAAGTACTATTCCTCTATAACTACGGCGTTAATAGACTATCTAAAAAATAATTATCTATATATTAAAAATAGAAAGTTAATATTAAGTAATATTATAAGAGTAGTATTTAAGTAGCTAAAGCGACTCTTTTAAGAGGTACTAATACTTATATATTTTAACTTTATAAGAGAAATCTAATTAAAGACTAATACTTTAATTCTAGTTATTATAACTATTTTATTATAAAAGTTTCTAATTAGTATTAAAGGGGTAGAAGTAGAATAATATCCTATTACCTTCTACTCTTATAAGTTATATTTAGTGGAAACTAGATATAAGACTTATAACTAGGAACTACTTATAATAGTTAAGGTATTCTAGATATAAAAGTACTTCTTAGAAGGTAGCTTATACCTAATTATAGTAATTATTAATTATAATAACTTAAGGTATTTCTAGATAATATTATTATTAATAAGGAGATAAGTATATTAAGTAATAAAGCTTATAATATATAACTTTAAGATATACTATTATATAAGTACTAAGAACCTAACTAGCGCCCTATTAATATAACTAGATTATATATTAATAGTAGATAAAGAAGATACTTATCTATTAATATTATAAAATAAGTTAAAGAATATTAGGTATATTCCTTTTAATAAGTATTATATATATAGTATTTATAAAGGTTTATAAGATAATAAGGCCTATAATTATAAATAATATAAAAGGTTAGAGATAGGGCTTAAAAAGCCTTATATCCTAAAAATAGGAGAGAGTAACGCGCTCTTAGGGATATAGAGTAGTATAAGTAATAGCTTAAACCCTATTATAGAATAGTTTAATATTAATTAAATAGTACCTAGAAGGTATATTATAACCGCGTTAATAATAGAACGCGTATAAAATAAGTATAATAACTTAATATTAAAGATACTCTAATATCTCTAAGAGGGAGATAAGGATATTTATAATAAGAAATAATTATTAAAGTCTTAGGGCTATAAAAAGGCTACTAATATATCTCTATTAATAAATAAGATAGGGGTCCTTTATAAGGGCGGCGTAGTTTTTATACCTAAGAATAAAGTAATTAAATAAGAAATTTTAAAGCTTTATTATAATAACCCTTACGCTAGCTACTACTTATAAAAGTATATATAGGAGCTTATTAAGTAGAAGTTCTATTAGAAATTAATAGGATAAGATATTTATAATTATATATAAGAATACTTAACCTACTAATTAATAAAGTTATATAGATATACTATTTATAATATACTATTACTATTACTAATACCTATAAGACCTTTTTAGGAAATTATAATAGATTTTATTATAGATCTCCCTTTAAGTAAATAAAAGGGCGGCGTTTATAATATAATCTTAGTAGTTATAGACTATTATATTAAGGTAGCTAGGTATTTACCTATTATAAAGATAGTTAATACTATTAATATTACTAACCTATTATACTATAAAATCTTTTTAAGGTTTAGTTAGCTAGAGGGTATTATTAGTAATTAAGGAATAATATTTATAAATAGCTTCTAGGTAGCTATATATTATTATACTAATATAAAAAGAAAGCTTAACACTAGTTTCTACCCTTAAATAGATAGTTAAATAGAGAGATAGAATAATACGCTTAAGTAGTATTTATACTACTATTCTACTTAAAGATAAGATAATTAGGTAGAGTTACTTTATCTAGTAAAGTTTATATATAATTATATAAAGTATATTAGTACTAGGTTACCTCTATATAACGCGCTTTATAACTACTTACCTAAGCTAGATATAAAGCTTTTAGAGCTACTATTAGGAGAAGTCCTATTAATATAAGAAAGGGTTAAATTACTTTAGAAATAAAGGGAAGGTTTAGAGTAGTACTTATATTAAGTATAAGCTATATAAATAGAGTATATAAATAAATAGTAAAAGTAAAGATAATATAATATAAGTAATTATATCTTATTAAATATAAAGTATATTAAATTAGTATAAGTAATTAAAAAACTATTATAATATTATTTAAGGCCTTTTAAGGTCCTTAATTATATTAGTAGTTAGGTATATAAGTTATAACTACTTAATACCTTTTATATATATAATATCTTTTACGTCTTACTTATAAAGCTATATTAAAGTAATAATAAGAGTATTATAAAAGTTATATAAGTAGAGCTTATAAATAATAAAGATAAATAGGAAGTTAAAGCTATTCTTAACTATAAAATCTCTTATAATAAACCTTAATATTTAGTAAAGTAGAAGGGTTAATCTTATAATTATAATTAATAGTTATATAAGTAGGACTTAGTTAATATATTAAATATATTAGAAAGATTTAAGTAGGATTACCTTAAAGTATAAAGTTTATATTATATAAGAGGGGAAATAATTTCTATTATTATAAATAAAAAAGAAAAGATACCTAATATAACTAGACTATTAAGGGCGTTATAAGAGAGGGCTACTATATTATATTAATAGTAGTACTAGGCTTATTATTATTACTACTACTAGTAATAGAAGTATCCTCCTTATTATCCTCTTCTTTATCCTTTATAATAGGAGGGAGGTACTCTTATAATATATTAGTAAGGCTTTAAAAGTACTTTAAAAGGGGAGATAGAGTAATATATATATACTAATAAAGGATATTAAGAATACCCTCTAGGGTATTTATAATATAGATAGTAATAGCTAGGTTAACCCTAATAGGAGCCGTAGTAAAGGTAGTAATAATACTATTAAATAAGCCTATTAAAGGTTTACTAGAATCTAATAAGTTAAGGGAGGTTAGAGCTAGTATCTAAAGTAGCTACGGCGTTTAAAGACTAAAGAAGGCGCGTATAAGCGCGGTAAGTATAAGTAGGAATCTCCTATTAATATTTAATATTAAGATCTTTATAATAATTATATCTAGTAGAGCTAAGGGAGGCGCGTATATAAGTTATACTACTAAAGAAATAAGTAAAGCCTTAACTAAAAATATTAAACTTATAACTCTTTAGATTAGAATATAATATAATAAAGGTATATTATATAAGATAATATAAGAATAGGCTAGGAGTAGCTTAATAGGGGAGGTTATATACTATTATAAGTAGAGGGGGTAATAGTAGTCTTCTTTTAATTAATAGTAAGGGTAAGTTTATTATTAAAGATTACTTATAAAATAACTATTAAAAGTATAAGGAGGTATAGTAAGGCGTAGAGGGGGTAATAATATAAATAAGACTTAAAAAGGACTTAATATAATTAATAAAAAATAAAAGATATTATGATTAAAAGAATAATATTAAAGTTATATAAAGAAGGTACGCCTTAAGTACTTAATAAACCCTTAATAGTAATAACTTCTTATTTACTTTAAAATATTAAGACTTCTAACTACTTTTATAATAAATTAATAAAAGATAATAAGAAGAATAATAGGAATATATTATAATAGAAGATTATATATAAGAGTAGTATCTATAATTATTATAATTTAATAAAATTATAGATTCCTTAAGGCTTAGCTTAGAGGGTCTTATAATTAATTATATTATTACGCTCTTATTAGGGGGATATTCTATTACTAAGGGAGTATCTTTTATAGATTATAACCTTTTATACTCTTAAAGCTTAAGAGCCTAGATAGGGAGATAATTATCAGGACTAGTTAGGAATATAATACTACTATTAACGTGGCGTTTATAGTATATAATAGTACTATACTACCCCTTTACCTATAATATATAGAGGAGGGAATTCCCCCTAAAGGGAAGGGTAGTAATTAGTCTTACTATTAATAAGAATAGAGAGTTCTATATATATACGTATACGCACCGTTTATAGTACTTAATAGCCACGTTATTGCGTAGCACCCTTATAGTTAGATTTAGTCGATTTAGGTAATTTCCTCGCGGAGATGACCTCCTAGATACCGAGCGTATAGTAGTAGTAGTCGGTACCTACTACGGGGAAGGCATAGCGTACTCTAGTAGGGTGAGCCTAGTTAGTAGCGTAGTATCATTAGCGCTATTATAAATACGGCGAGATTTACGGCGAGATTTCCTCCCTACGAGATTTTTAGTAAGAAAAGCATCTGCCTAGATTTTTAAAAATTAATCTTATAGCCCGGATATTATATATATATACCCCGGGGTACTTTATTTAAGGAAATCTATTAGTCAAGAATATCTACAGATATCTACCCCGTATAATTTATTCGACCCCCAAGGCGCTCTAAAAGTACTTTACTTTACTTCTCGAATTAATAGAGTATATAACATCAGCATGTCTCAAGAACGTAGTCCAGAATATATCACAAGAAGTGTTTCGGCGACAGACACAATTTCAGGGGAATTATGCAAAGCATAGGGGCTTAGTATACTGTGCCGAGCACGGACCGCTCTGAGACCCAACACTGCCATAAGTGTTGTATGTTGACAATAGTATCAGTCTGTTGCATCGAACTGCAATGATCTAAGCACGTCTCTCATCAGTGTACGCGACAACATTGCTTCAATATTGCTGCTGCGAATCTCTCCTCGTCTGCTCTTTGCACACAACACGAGTTCTCGAGTTTATATCCATATACTCGTCGACCTCTTCATCTTTCTGAATAAGCCCGTGGCATGCGCATGCTGCATATCTATTCGGAAGACATGACTACAGCATACATGGCTCAGCTTTATCATAACATCTACTCAAGCTATTCTATCATTTCCTGTATTTTGAGGTGAGTATAATGATATGTTGGTGGCAACATGGCGAAAAAGACTATACACATATGCAGCCTTTTTTTCACAAGGACCTCAAAGATGACATGGAAGCCAATCATATTTTCTATGCCATTCAACGGTCAACAGTATATGTTATCAAGTTCATGCTCAATACTATGTCATCAGGCGATATCAAAAGCGGGATGAGCGTCGAATGGGAAAAAGAAGGAACATAGACTGGTGGTGTAGGTTGACTTGAGTGCGTTCGCTGTCATTATGGGAATTCTGACATCCTTTTGAGTAAGGAAGTGGGAGTCTGAGTGGTCATGAATGATTGAGTTCCTAGCTTGGTACAGTGACATATTCCAAGCATTGCCATAGCCGTAGACAAATAATTGCCTTTAAACTGCCTGTCCTCGAATTATGTGCCAGCGCCAGGTAGTAAGAGTGAAAAACGATTAACTCTAGTGACGTCGATCGGCAGACTACGTTGCAAGTCTATGATCTGATCCGAAATTATTGCGCTACTCGGCTGCAAATTGGGGAACACTCTACCACTGGCGACTCGAGAGCCACTGAATCAGCTGGCTGTGTTGAAGGAGCTTGTGCAAAGCCAGGCTGGCTGTAGTCACGCGACGCGATCTGTAGGACGACCTCGTCTTTGACTATGACGACGGCAGATGAGAAGAATGGAGAGATGCCGTTGCATCTGGTCAACAGGCTGAGTGAAAGCATGAGTCCGTACGTAAGTTCTTTCGAGGGCTCTTCAAGAGGCCAATGAAGGAAAGCATTGGCTGAAGAAATACTCTTCAGGTCCGGGGACACATGCACAATCCAGTGGCATGGCAAAATTGGGGACCAGAAGCCTTGAATTTGGCTAAGAGGCACAATCGGCTACTCTTTGTAAGTATTGGATATGCGGCGTGCCATTGTAGGTATGGCGGATAGCCATTGTTCGGTCCCGATATACTTGAATTATCAGCCAACACCTGCCAGGGTGCCACGTTATGGAACGCGAAAGCTTTGAGTCTCCCGAGATAGCGCAGGTTCTCAATGACCACTTCATTCCAATCAAGATCGACCGCGAAGAACGACCTGATATCGATGCCATCTACATGAATTACGTCCAGGCAACCACAGGATCCGGGGGATGGCCGCTCAATGTATTTATTACACCCGATCTGGAACCAGTGTTTGGGGGAACCTACTGGCCCGGTCCGAACAACTCAATGACCGCAGTGGGCACAGTCGTCGCTGAAACAGTAGGCCTTTTGGATATTTTACATAAGATGAAGGACGTTTGGATGCTACAAGAAGGCAGATGTCGAGAAAGTGCAAAAGAGATAACAAGGCAGCTGAGGGATTTCGCCGAAGAAGGGGTGCATAGCCATGGTCGCCAAATGGGCGAAAGAGGCGAAGGAGAAGGACTGGAGATCGAACTGCTAGAAGAGGCATATCAGCACTTTGCGAAGAAGTACGATAAGGTCAATGGAGGTTTCTCGACTGCGCCAAAATTTCCGACCCCTGCAAATTTGAGTCTCCTGCTGAGACTCGGACAATGGCCACAGACGGTGAAAGATGTTGTTGGCGAAGAGGAGTGCAACAATGCCGCGGCCATGGTCGTGAATACGCTTCGCAAGATGGCAAGAGGAGGCATTAGAGATCAAATTGGCTACGGCTTTGCACGTTACTCGGTGACGAAAGACTGGAGCCTTCCACATTTCGAGAAGATGCTTTACGATCAATCACAGTTGCTAGATGTCTATCTCGATGCTTTTCTAATCACTCGAGATCCTGAAATGCTTGGCGCTGTCTACGATATTGCTACCTATCTTACGAGTCCACCAATGAACGCTCCAAACGGTGGTTTCTTTTCCGCCGAAGATGCGGATTCGTACCCTTCACCGAACGATGCCGAGAAGCGGGAAGGAGCTTACTATGTCTGGTCTCTCAAAGAGTTCCACAATGTTCTGGGCGAAACCGATGGGGACATATGCGCTCGATTCTACGGTGTAAAGGCAAACGGAAATGTCGCGTCAGCCAATGATCCACATGACGAATTCATTAGCTTGAACGTACTCAAAGTCACGACGACTCCTGCAGCTCTAGCCAAGCACTCCGGTTTGTCTGAGGCATCCGTTACCGAAACTCTCAAAAGAGGCCGCCAAAAGCTACGTCAATACCGAGACCAGCACCGACCTCGCCCAGCACTCGATGACAAGATAATCGTCTGTTGGAACGGTCTCGCCATCAGCGCCCTTAGTCGTACATCCGCCGTGCTTGGATCGATCGACCCCTCCAAATCATCCGAATGTCTCAAAGCCGCCACCGCCGCCGTCAACTTCATCAAGAACGAGCTATGGGACGCAGGATCCAGGACCCTCTACCGCGTCTACCGTGAAGGTCGTGGGTCGACCATTGGCCTTTGCGATGACTACGCGTTCCTCATCCACGGCCTTATCGACCTCTATGAAGCCACCTTCGACGATGCATATCTCGAGTTCGCAGACACACTCCAGAAACGCCAGAACGAACTCTTCACTTCGGCCGATTCGCCGGGCTTCTACACCACGCCGTCGCCACACCCACCGGATCTTCTCATGAGGCTGAAGAGCGGCATGGACGCCGCCGAACCATCCTCCAACAACATCAGCGCACGCAATCTCTACCGCTTGAGCGCTTTGCTGGAAGACGAGTCTTACTTTCGACTAGCAGGCGAGACTGTGCAAGCTTTTGAGGCAGAGGTGGAGCAATTTCCCCACTGCTTCGCTGGTATGATGGGCAGCGTTGTCATGGCACGGTTGGGCCTCAAGGCTATTGTGCTGACGGGTAATAGCGTGGAGGCTTTGAAGGCGTTGAGGCAGCAGATACGACCGAATGCTGTTGTGACTGCGCTGGGCGGTGGGAAGGGTAAGTGGCTGAGGCAGCGGAATGTTCTCTTGAAAGACATTGATGTGGAGAGGGATGGTGTGATGGTCTGTGAGGGAGGTGCTTGTAGAGAGGGATCGGAGTATCTCTGAGCGGATGAACGGTTGACGAATGATTGATATTCGACATGCCGAATCATGTATGTGGATGTGGGGTTATTACGATATTGGATGGTAAAGCTGATTTACGGATTCTGTTCAAGGAACGTTTCTCCATCTGTAACAAGCTATCTATTGGAAATAGTAATGATACTCATACCCACGTTGGGACGCTCACAATTCGTCTACAACAGTATACATAAGAACGGCCGTTCATTCATCTTCTACACCAATGCCTCCGAATCCCTCCCTACATCCTCCATAACGTACAGTACTCATGCACTGCCTAGTCACGTCCAAACAGATGCTGCTGGTCAAACCAACTAGCTCGCGGTAGCTTCTTCAGCACCTTGGCGCTTTCTCAACTTGCTTCCCTTGAAGAAGCCGTCCCCCAGCTTACCGAGAGTAGCCTGGTGAGACACGCCCTCTACAGACATAGCCTTGAGGTTTGGAAACCTGTTCAGTGTTCTCAAGATGGGCTCGACCTATGTGGTTCATCAGCATGGTCTATGGAGACTAGGCATTCCACTTTATACTGACCATGAGAGCCTCTTTATCGCTCAATCCCCACTCAGTGAAATCGAGGATCAGCTTTTCGAGAGAAGGGAAGCTCAAAGGCGAAGCAATGTGATTCGATGCGTATTCGCTCTGCTTGGTGTCAGAGAACAGCGTCCGTGACCAGTCTGTTGTGTCAGGAGTCAGCATTCTTAAAAGTACCCATTCCTACGCTGAGTCTTACGGCATGAAGGATTGCCTTGATTACAACGAGATTGATGCTAGAAAGTCGCGTACCTGCCCACACATAATCTCTATCTGTTGCATTGGCCTGTCCGGCACCGAACCCTCCTCCAAAGAGCCCCGCAAGGCTAGCGGTGAATCTCAAACGGACCATTCGTAAAAGAGTCAGTCTACCACTGGGCGCGGATACGAAAGCGAAGGCTGTGGCTTCATTAACGATCTTCTTCTTGGGTATGTAGCTAGAGGAGGACGTACTTGCAGGGTTGAACATACTTGATTTTGACAGCCCCGCATCTGCGAAGTGGCTTATCGAGTTTGGGGAGCTGAACTCGAATACGTTTTCCCCGTAGAGGATTGGCAACGTCTCCGCGTAGATTAATCGACAAGTTTGCATTACTCGTGAGTCGATGTTTGAAATGGGATGGTGATTGCTCGCAACCAAGGTCTTGTAACCAATGAGGTCATGCGCGCGCGTGACACGCTCTGAGGATACCAGGACGTGTCGGTAGATCATGTGCCGAACTTCAACGGGTAACCTGGTGTAGAGTGGACAATGATTGACGGCCATACACGTGTTCTCAGATCGATACTGACTTGCTTTAGGTGGATCCGAAGCAGCCACAATTTTGGAGTTCTGCCGCCCAGTCAGTCTATGAGGTCTTCCCCTGCCTGACTGAGATGCAAAAGGCAGAGCTTGTCAAGAGGAGCGCTGAGATGAGCCTACCCTGTTGTCAACAGGCAACCTTTGCATGGACTTGGGTCTGGTGGCAGCTCTGATAGACTTAATCTCCGTTTCCAATGAGTTGATAGTGTCTGAGTAGGGGGTATCGAGAAAGTCAAGGTTCGGAATGGTTATGCCATGAGCGTGGTTCCCAAGGCTAGGACCGCCTAGCATATCACGGCTAGGAAGAGGCATCAAGCCATGATCATGCCTGTCAACCGAGACTTCATGTGGCATTGCAGATCCTCTTGACGCCGGCAGCTTGGCACGGCGCCTCAAAGTAGGTTCATCTGACTCGAGTTTTTCTGTCGTTGTCGTACTGGCAGGAGGATGTCCGATGGTGAAGCTGAAGTTGAAGTAGCTGCCCATACCAAAGACAAACGAGAAATGCAAAGGCATTGTACCTGCGGACTCTTTCTATCAAATCGGATTGTGCTAAGGTATATGTATCGCTATGGAGCCGGCAAACGAGAGCAGGTTGGTGATATGGAAATAACGAAGGTTCGCAGAGGGTGTGCGTCGCAGTCGTAGTATGTCAAGCTTGATCTAGAATAAAATGACGAGGCAGAATTCTGCGACTTAGTTTGGAATAGAACTATGTTGAACTTATGTTTCTGGTGATGCTGTGTAAGCGCTGAGAGACAGCGTCTACCTTATATCAAGTACTTTACGGAGTGGTGTGTACCTCAACGGCTAACCTGTTGAGGCTTATCTCAACGGCTGGGCAGACTAGGCTTCATAGGGTAAGGTAGCCGATACCAAGCGTATCGCCGAGAACGGAAAGGTGCCAGTCACTAGACCGCGGTACCTAAGCGTGCCAAGGTTAGGTAGCTTGCAGACTTCATTGGACCAGCCTCGGTCAGCGAAGATGGGATCTATGTGCATCGTGAAGTTATGAGACCAAGGTTAAACAAGATAACGTGTCCTATGCGTCGATGAAGGCCCGCGTATACAATAGTGCAACATCGCTTTGACATGTAGGAAGCTGGCATTGTTGAAGTGGGATTCCACGTCACTACAGCGCCTCACTATGTCTACGTCTCCAGTCTCTCCAGCCAAACGGAAGCAGATCTTGCAGGTCATCTTGATCTCCCTACTGCTAGACTTGGTATACCCAGGCCCCCTGTATTCATGCGTCCCGCTCTAAGACTTGTCTAGATTTCTTTCACGTTCATCCTTCCGCTGTTTCCAAAGCTCCTCGAGTTTTACCGCAACCTCGAATCCTCCCAAGACTCTTCCTCCCTACTCAATCGCGTACTATATGGCCTAAATACTTACAAGCAATCGTTCTCACGGCCCATCAGCGATCGCTATGACATAGTCCTTCTCGGAGGCGCACTCGGCTCCCTTTTCTCGTTTCTGCAGGCGATCGCCTCTCCGATAATCGGTACACTATCCGACAAGTATGGGCGCAGGACCGCTCTCCTATGGTCTATGGCTGGCAACATTGCATCGGTGGCTCTTTGGGTGGCTGCTACAGATTTCAGAACGTTCCTGGCGAGCAGAGTGGTTGGGGGCTTGAGCGAAGGAAACGTGCAGCTTGCAATAGCCATGGCGGCAGACATTAGTGACGACAAGCAACGAGGGGCTACAATGGCACTCATTGGAGTCTGCTTTTCAATTGCTTTCACCTTCGGGCCTGCGCTGGGAGCGGCTCTAGCGAATGTCGAGACCGTGGTCGCCAACCCCTTCGCAACGGCCGCTGGCTTTTCTCTGCTCCTTATCGTTGTCGAAACTGCATACCTATATTTCTTTCTGCCGGAAACCTTGCCTTCATCGCGAGCACTATTAGCAAGGAATAAGTTAAAGACGGAAACTAAAGCTGAAGTGCAACAGCAGCCTAATCATACCAATTCGCATACCCTTCTCAATTTCACCCATTTCATTTTCATCTTCTTCTTTAGCGGCATGGAGTTTTCTCTACCGTTCATGACTTATGACCTTTTTGCCTACTCCTCTTCTCAATCTGGAAGACTACTTGGGTTCATGGGCCTTATAGCAGCAATATTGCAAGGGGCTGTCACCAGGCGACTGCACCCACTCAAAGTGGTCCAGATCGGTGTGGTAGCTTGTGCAGCAAGCTTTTTCATGCTTGGCCAGTTGACTACGGAAGCCGCACTTTGGGCGGCAGCCATCCTACTGGCAGTCACGACTGCCACAGTGGTAACCGGACTAAACAGCCTGAGTAGCTTTGAAGCTGCCGAAGGTGAAAGAGGAGGCAAGTTGGGCAATCATCGTAGCTGGGGTGAGTAATGATGTTGATGGACCTTTGATCTTTCGCTAATCAGTCCTCTACATAGGTCAATTTGGGCGATCATGTGGTCCATTGTTCTTTTGTACTCTATACTGGTGGGCTGGCCGAGATGTTGCGTACAGTATAGGTGGAGCTGGCATGTTGGGTGTATGCGCAGTCGTCTTTGGGTCATTGAAAGCTCCGCCGACATCGCTAGTACAGAATGAGGTTGGTCGTCTTTAAAAAGCGTCAAGCGTTGACGAAGATGAAGTATCTAAGTAACTCAATAAAAAGTACTGTTCGAGTAATCGGCACATTCAATAGGTTCTCTCTGTTTTGGGTTGTACTGAATACTAGTGCCACGATGACGATAACAACACTTAATTCCTTTTGCAACCCCATAGTTGACTTGCCTCTATATCGTCATAGCTAATGAGCACTAAGTGAGACGAAAGCTTCGGAATCTAGAAATGTAGCTCTTATGTTGGTCGAAGGTTCACTCCAAATGTGATAGCTTGGCAGTCTAACCTCTCGAAAGGGTAAACTAGATCTAGTTCTCGGCATAATTTAGATAGTGTCCAACGCGTTCACGTCTTGCTTCAAACGACAGACCAACCTACCTTGAGTTCAACTGTTGCTACACCCTGTGCAGGTTTTCCATACATGAAACACAGGTAGTGGCGCAGATGCAGGCCGCTCACTCCAACAACATCATCGACCTCACAGAGGTAGACGACGACGACGATCAACTTGAGACATTGAGTGAAGCGGCCTCGAAAGCGGAAGCTGCTGCAGCTAGTTTGAGAAGGAAATTCTCAACCATTGGCCATAACGTTACTCTCAATAGACAACCACCCTCCGAAAATAACAGTCCTAGACCTACCGCGAACATTAATGGGATCAAGTCAAGAGAAGGGAAGGTACAAGGGACTCAGTCGTCCTCGGCAAGCTACGAAGTTCGAAACCCAAGCCTAGGGCCGAAAATAGGTAGAAATGAACCGATAATTGACGTAAGACCAAAGATTACTCTACAATTGAAGCGAAAGCGCTCGGCCGCGTCACCACACTTGGATGGCATCGCTAAGTCCGCAAAACGGGAGGACTCAAAATCAAGGGATCCATCAAGGAAACTGGAAAGCTTGCATAGCTATGAACGTACTACACCAACTAGCGTACAGCTCGTCACTAAGCAAAGCGCACAGAATGTCCGAGATGCTACTGGTAGTAATGGAAAACTTGACGGTGGGATTTCGATCCCAGGCCCCAGCAGCAGCGTCACGGACATTGGTGCCATACTGGAGGTCCCGCTTTTATCTGGGGAAGATGCACCGATTTCTGAGATATTCAACAACGTTGTGTACCCCGTCCTTGAAAAGGCTAAAAGAAGAGCCAATCAGTCTCTTACAAACGACGAGCTCTTGGCTATCGGAACAAGCGTTCGTCTCCACTATCTTATCTCGAGCCCTTAGCTAATGTTGCGTTAACAGGTAGCCATTGAAGTCGTAGACCAGAAACTGAAAGCCTATGTCTCACAGCCACCGCCAACACTGAATGATGCCCAAAAGTTGGATCTCAAGCATTTCGTAAAGAAATCTTTCCGCAAAAAGGTGCAGGAAGCTGTCTTGCGTTCTATCGCGGCCCAGAGAGTCTTAGAAGGCCAATACCTCCCAACCAATCCTGGACGTATAAACAGTACCAGACCCAGTTCAAGGAGATCTCCAACGTCATCGGCCCATATAGACTCGGCGCATAGAGGGCATGCAGACTTGAAAGGTAAATTGTCAACTACGGATCCTCGGAAATCAGGGCTGTCGTCCACTTCCAAGCCGGCTACTTCGAGTATGTCCATGGCCAAATCGTCCGAGAAGAAGATAACAGACCTCTCTGGCTATCTACAGAAGCTTGAAAGTGAACTTCTACCCACAGACATCGATGAGTTCAACATAACAAGCCCTGCCCGTGATCAGAATTCAGTCCATGGTGCAGAGGAAGACGAGACTATCACTGAGCCAAGCCATCAGCCATTGCGGCCAACCTCATTGACCGGCGCTGATCGCATTGTCTACGGCACACTCAATGAATACGTACCCAGATTGCCCGCTGTCTTGCCCACAAGCGTACCGCTACCTAGTATAGTACAGGATGATCCCCAGTCGCTTTTAGAGTCGTCCTTTCCCCCTGATTACGATCGAGGTCGCTATCCTCTATTACGCCGCAGACGTGAAAATAAATATTATACACCGGCACCGCATTCATTAAAAGAGGTCCCGTACAATTCCAACCCATCGGTGTCGGCTTCTCAGTCTAGCCAGACAGCCACAACATGGACGCACGAAGCTAGCAAGAGATCGCACGCACCGAGTGCTACGAGTGCTACCAGCTCTTCCGAAATGTCCCAAGGTGTGTTGAGCCAGATGTTTATCGCCCGCGTCGCCACTGATCCATTTGCTGAAGCCTTGTTGAAAGTGATCGCTTCAGGCACAGCTTCCCCAGCACAATTAGCAGAATTTCAAGCCCTTACCAAGGAGCTGAAGGGTGCCAAGCAGTCTCAAGAGATAGGCGATTCAGCAGGTTCTACGAGTAAATACGCTAATGTAGCATCATCCGAAGCCCAATCAGACACTACTATGAACTCGGGTGCCTCTGCCTCTGCCTCTTATTTCCAAGGCACCGTGAACCATCCAAGAATTCAAGCGACCAGCCAGGAGAATGTTAAACGTACGGTGAAACGACTTCGCTCAATAGTAGACGTACAACCCCAGACTATTAAGCAACCATCAATATCTCGATTATCAACTACAGCTTACGATCCGCACTTAGAGCAGCTTGTTGCAGTCTTAATCACAAATGAGACTAAGGATCACAATCCATCGAACAGAGCGAACCGACATTCCATTTACCATTTCGAGCAAGAAGAGCTTCTTCATAACAAGGCTGTTCTCCGATCTGCCGACGTTGCACGTCCACATTGGGAGACTGAGCTCCATAAAACCGATAAGCCGAACTTCACCAGACTGGAGACAAAAGTGGTAGACCCGGTTCGAAGACCGGAGCGTCATATTCCATCCTTGCTACGTCATCGAGAGCTTGGCTCAGACTCTAACGGTCGCTGTGTTAATATACAGAGAGAACTTTGCTTGCGAAGATCTGAAATGATTGAACCTTGGAGATATTGGAAAGGAGCCTCCGGTGACATCGTGGCGGCCGCCTGGAGTCCTGACTCAATCACGTACGCTGTCGGGGCCGCTGCTCATACCAACCCTGAAGATGTGCAGTATAATCGTTCTTGCAATCTGCTGCTGGGCGACCTACATCTCAATACTCTGACAGAGCTGCCAGACCACCGAGTTGACAGGCCGAAACCAGGGACTTTGGCCGATACATACAACGCTCGCCAAGCTGTTTACGAAGCTTGTGACCCGATGGTATATGAGACCGTATCCTCGATTGCATTTTCACCCCGTGCAGATCGCATGTACACTGCGAGCCATGACCGCACGGTGAAGATCTGGGATACCTCTGCTCCGCACCATTCTCCAATGACTCTACAACATGACGCTCACGTTACCAGCGTCGAGGTCTCAGCGCACACACCCGGCTTATTCGCTACGGGGTCTAATGTCATCGAGAATGCAGTCCGTGTTTATTACATGGAGAACAACTATGCATTACACGTTGACTTCTCTTCGTCCCGTGCGGTAGCGAAGCCAGCCTTGAACATTCACCCCGAATGCTTACGCTGGGGCCCCTCAGCGTGGACTAGTCATTTGCTTTTAGCTGGTTTTCATCAGAATCACACGGACGAACCTTCACAGGAAGGTCAGCTTTGCCTATGGGACGCGAACGCTTTCCAGTTCATCAAAGTCATCCCGTCATCTCAAAGCGTTTTTGCGGCAGCGTGGCACCCTACCATGAATTACTTTGCGACTGGCGGTGCACCTGGTGGTAATCTACTTACAGATAAATTCAGAACCAAGACTGTGGTTCGAACTTGGGACGTTCGAGCTCCTGGCCACTACACGATGGAGTATGAGTGTTCCGCGCTTGATATGCAGGATATCACCTTCCATCCTATCAATTCAAACATTGTTACTGCTGGATGTACAGACGGTACTACATTTGTGTGGGATTATCGCCGACCGGACTATCCACTTCATCGTTTGAGACATGGAAAGCCTCTTGTCGACTGGGACCACACGCGCGGCTCAAGGGAAGTAGTTGATACCGGTGTCATGATGAGTCTTTGGGGTCCAGGTGCAACACTCTTTTATACAGGCTCATCAGATGGGATGATCAAAGCATGGGATATTCGACGGCATCCTCAAGACGTTTTGATTCGCAACGTTGCGCAATTCGGTGCTGGGATTCAGAGCGGCGCTTTCTCACCTGATGGCACTAATCTGCTTGTTGGTGACGCCGATGGAGGCATCCACGTTTTGTCCTCAGCTCCTTGCGGGCCGCAACCAGTTGACAGTGGATGTGATGACCTAAGCCCCGAGCTGCCTATCACTCTTGTACGAGCGCCAGATGGAAGTGGGCTAGCTCTTGACGTTAATGACAACGACCCTGGCACCGAAGGTAGAGAAGCGGCCAAAGATCTCACCAACTCTGGACAAGTCGTTCTCGATTTAGACTTCGGGGTCACGCAAGGCCTAAGCTACAAGACGCCCTACGCTGAGAAGGTTGGAAAGGAGGACCTAGATCCAGATGGGTTACGCTTGTGCACAGTTGAAAGCGCCGAAGGCAATCAGTCCTTGATACGTATGCGCAAGAGTAATGACGAGGAGAAAGACGTTAGGCGTGCCATCATTAAAGCACGAAGGCAGAGAATTGTCGAGCTATATCCGCAATCGAAGACTGCACAAGCAGAGGGGATTAGAAGCGGTCAGAACGCATCCAGCGACGGTCTTCGTAATCGTCCCACTTCGGGTCATCCAGAGTACGATCGCTCAGGCCTGACGACAAGAGAAAACGTGCTTGATCGAGATGGGGACTACCCAATGTTCAACTCATTGCCCTTGGACCAACGCCGGACCAGCGCAGGGGACTCCTTCCCGGCCTCCTTTACGCAGAAAAGCACCTATTGCCATGGCCTTGCATTCTTTGGAAAAGTCAAGCCCCCAGTCCTGGGCATGCCAACCGACGATGTGGAGGACAACATCATCTCTGAGAGTGAGATGGTGGAGCAAAATGACTGGTGGCCGCGCTTGAATGAAGATGAAATTCAGAGGGCGAGAGCTGGGAAAGGGCATGAAAACCACGCTGACTGAAGTGGGAGGAGACTTTGAGCATGTGGGTCTTCTTGGGGACAGTGTGTGTCTTTTGGAGATGGGTGTAGGAGGGTAATTGCAGGAATCGGCACGGTGTAGAAGTCATCCGAGGTCCAAAACACAACCCATCCTGGCTTGTCGTCGTTCTCGATGCATAGGATTCAGTGAGGTGGGAGGTTACTGGTCACCGTTATGTGGCAATCAATGACACATGGTGTAGAACCCCTGCATCGCCTCCCTCGAAAGCTATCAAGCACATGCTACTACATACATGTTTGTGAGGTCTCGTGGAAAGATTGACTTTCGATCGGTATTGTTCTCCGGTCATGCTGTTGGTCGTTTCGATAGTACTCACACAACGTCGACCGGCGCTGGATTGGTTGTCTGTTGGCTGATGTCCGTAGCACACAGCGCATGACCGCTTGCCTTGCGTTATTTGTTAAGACAAGTATATCTGAGTATCGATCAAACTGTCCAAGACTAAGCACCGCTGCCATCTCTCCATTCGTGCAAGGTGCTTAGGTAATTGCATGTCACGTAGCTCTCTTGTCTATTGCGACGGACATTCATGTTTAGCACACAATATGATGATGGTGGTTCGTTCTCTTGAGCGGAGTGAAGGACGAACCTCCGAGGGCATTACTCCGGATCGTTTTCTGACCTATCGTGGGTAGAAATAACGACATCTGATGCGCAAACCGTCCGCATGGTCAACATGTACGGAGAACAGAAAGCCGCAAAGTCTCGTATCGGACAGATGCTCCGTCCGGAGATCACAACGCACAGGTTGAACAGTTCATTTTACGAAAACTCTGAAAGGAGCGTAGCTTCATCAAATGGCGCAGCGGGGGCTTGTTCATCGTCGATGTGATGCCGGATTTGTCCTGAATAAGGTTATGCTCCACAGTGGAGTGGTAGACGCTAGGGAGCCGACGAGGTCCGGATATGCACGTGATGTGGCTTGGCATCGAATAAGGTTTTGATTGTTTCAGGGCTTATCGGGCTTATCGTTGACCTGCGCCAAGACACCTCGGGGTAATATACTCAGCTTGCGTCCTATATCAATTGCTCTACAAGTTCTGCATCATCTCCCTCTCCGCTCCCTGATGTGAGCAATGAGACGGCATCAGGGACGTAAGTCGCTCTCTCTCACGGCGGCCGGTGCGTGCCTGGAGCGATGACACCATTCCCGCTAAAACGGATAGGCGGGAGATTTCCACGGAATGGTGGGGTGTTATAGAGCTTCACATCTTCTTCCATGTGGATGCAGTTCGATTTGCACTTCTTCCCGTTTTGCTGTCACTCATTCCGAGACTCATAACCTGGACTCCTCTCAAGGTTGAAGATATTTGCCCCAAGATGGCGCCAGAAGCTCCAGTACAGAAATTTGAAACGCTGCAATTGCACGCTGGGTAGGACTTTCAAGATTCATTTACTCTACTTGTTGTATCGGACCGTAGTCTGACGGTACGTCCTAGTCACGAGCCAGATTCAGCTACCAATTCGCGCGCTGTTCCAATCTATGCCACCACGGTAACTTCCCCGTTTGCCCCAGTTGGGGGCTTCACATATACTGACGGCAAGGACTAGAGCTATGTATTCAACGACAGTGCCCATGGTGCTCGCCTGTTCGGTCTCAAGGAGCTCGGAAATATCTATAGCCGTATTATGAATGTGCGTACCAATGATACTTCAGATCAATGTCCTCAATTGTAGCTTATAATCCTACACTCCTAGCCCACGGTCGATGTCTTCGAAAAGCGCATAGCAGCACTTGAAGGCGGCGTCGCAGCCGTGGCAGCCTCCTCTGGCCAAGCCGCCCAGTTGATGGTGGTTGCAGCTCTCGCCCACACGGGGGACAATATCATCTCCACCTCCAACCTGTACGGAGGCACCTACAACCAATTCAAAGTCGCCTTTCCTCGCCTTGGCATAACTACCAAATTTGTCAGAGGCGATGATGCCGAGGAGTTTGAGAAACTGATCGACGACAAAACGAAAGCCATATACCTGGAGAGCATTGGAAATCCTCGCTACAATGTCCCGGACTTTGAGAAAATCGTTGCTGTGGCACATAAACATGGTGTTGCGGTTGTTGTAGACAATACTTTTGGAGCAGGCGGCTACTTCTGCCGTCCCTTTGATCACGGCGCCGATATCATTGTGCATTCAGCAACAAAGTGGATTGGAGGTCATGGGACTACAATCGGTGGCATAGTTGTTGACAGCGGCAGGTTCGACTGGGGAAAGCACGCGGCCCGATACCCTCAGTTCAATGACCCATCAGAAGGCTATCACGGACTCAAATTCTGGGACACCTTCGGTCCTATAACCTTTGCCATCCGTGTCCGCGTCGAGATACTCAGAGATCTCGGAACAGCCCTGAATCCATTCGCGGCACAGCAATTACTACTTGGTATGGAGACGCTAAGTTTGCGATGCGAAAGACATGCCTTCAATGCCCAGAAAGTGGCCGAATACCTAGAAAAGAACGAAAACGTCGCTTGGGTCAGCTATCCAGGCCTGGAGAGCCATCAGTCCCATCAGTTGGCGAAAAAGTATCTCCCAAGGGGCAATGGAGGTGTATTATCTTTCGGAGTCAAGGGCGGAGAAGCTGCGGGTAGTCAGGTCGTGGACGGCTTCAAGCTGATCTCCAACCTGGCCAATGTCGGCGATTCGAAAACCCTGGCCATCCACCCCTGGAGCACCACCCACGAACAGCTCAGCGATCAGGAAAAGACGGACAGCGGTGTCACAGAGGACTTGATCAGGATCTCGGTCGGGACGGAGCACATTGACGATATCATCGCAGACTTTGAGCAGTCGTTTGCGGCGAGCGAGGCGGCGAAGCCGGATGCGCCGGCGGATGAGAAAAACGGGGAGGTTAAGGGAAGTACAGATGGGGATGCGAAGTTGGGCGGTGCTACTTGATCTGTAGTGTTGTGCCTTAGTGGTGCTGCATCAATAAAGAATACCTCACTCTTCCGGACTTATTATTGCAACAGCTTACTTTCTCACTTCCTCTCCTTCCTATAGCACTGTTCCATCTTCTTCCATCTCAGACATCAATAATGTCCCCCACATACCCTCAATTGCAATTGCCTAATCCACTATTCATCCAGCGGTCACGCTTCCACTCCGAGCAACCGTCTACGAGTGACTCCAATTCCATACTTTTACCTGGTATCAATAGAATGCAACACTCGATATACTAATATGATATCTCTTCTATAAGTAGGAATTCGATCATTCATTGGTTTACTTTGTCCTGGCGGGCGTTAGAGCGTACGCTGCATATCATGTAGCAGATAATATTGATCATGCAGGAGTTTTTCGTGCTGGACTCCAAAAAGACCATGGTACACTAGCGACTTGGCAGAGAGCACACTAAATATCTATGAATTTATTAACATTTCCCCATTGATAAATTATCACTTGGCGGTTATTCTCTAGGATATCTTAGAGTCGCTGAGACATAAGAGCTACTTGTGTAGTAGTAATGAATATAGAGGTAGGTGAGGGTAGAATCTTCGATAGTTTTAGTAGGAACTTGATAGGGAACTCTCTGCCAAGTCGCTAGTGAGTGTACCATGGTTTTTATCACCCACTTGGCCTCCCTAGAGTAACCCGGATGAACTTCGGAAGGTATCTGCACTATTCCTCTTCTTGGTCTAGTATACGGAGTACGGGGATGGAATGCCGGCTTGGCAAAACGACGGAGATGCCGATCCAAAAACGGCCGAGGTTGTTCATACGGAGACTCCATTCGAAGGATTGGGGCTGATTAGCTCCATCCTACAGATCCTTTTCCCCTTCAACGATGAGAGGAGAGGCATCACAGTCTGGTATACAGTCCCCTCTTAGCTGAAGTATTCTTGAAGGCTAGGCCACCTTCCACATCTTCCCAAAGTATAGCTCCCATATCATGGCTGCCCACCTAGAGCTTGCGAAGGACTACCATTCGCCTGTGCCAGCCGGCGCTCCCTTCTCCGTCCCAGTTCCCGCCTCACACAAGACCGGTCGGAGCGCTGTATACCGACATTGGAGGTTCAAAGATGGTCCATTAAAGACGTTGGATCCGAACGTCACCAACGCACATCAGATGTTCGAGGACACCGCGAATCGCCAGCCAACAAACAAATGTCTAGGCTACAGACCATACGACCCAGCGACCAAGTCGTTTGGGAAGTATCAATGGATAACATACGGTGACGTTCAGAAGCGAAGGGCCAATTTTGGCGCAGGTATCGCCCAAGTCAATCAGGAAGCTGGAGTCTTGGACCGCAAGTATGGTGTAGGCCTTTGGTGCCAGAATGGCCCAGAATGGCAGATCACAGGTGCGTCGGCAGAGCCGGAAAGACAGCTTCGCCGCTCATCAATATCATAGATTTGGCCTGCATGTCGCAATCGTTGTATACCGTCTCGTTATACGACACACTTGGACCATCAGCAACGGAGTACATTATCAACCATGCTTCTCTACCATGCGTCGTCACGTCCCTGCCTCACATACCGACTCTTCTCAAGGTGAAGCCAAGGCTACCATCCCTTCGAGTGGTCATATCTGTAGACCCTCTTGACAATGGCGAACGAGAAGGACAATCAAAGCTTGCCCTATTGAATGCTATGGCTGCGGAGATGAATATCAAAATATACTCAATGGAGCAAGTGGAGGCTTTAGGAGCCTCGAACGGGCCACCTCAGTACCACCCACCGTTCCCCTCGGACACAATCACCATAAATTACACGTCAGGAACTACTGGCCCACCGAAAGGGGTAGTATTGACACACGCAGCTGCAGTAGCAGCGGCATCAGCTGCACTCATCACAATTCCTCATACCCCCAATCACAGTATTTTATCTTATCTTCCCCTGGCTCACATTTACGCACGTATGACCGAGCACGGCGTACTTTGGGCCGGGGGTCAATTGGGTTATTATCATGGCGACATCCTCGCTCTGGTCGATGACCTGCAGACGCTCCGACCTACTGTATTCACCTCCGTACCCCGTCTCTACAACCGCTTCGGCGGCGCCGTCCGTGCTGCCACGGTCCAACAGCCAGGCTTCAAAGGAACGATGGCTCGTCATATAATATCCACAAAGCTTGCGAATATGGAGCCGGCCGACTCGCCCTCTGCAACGAACAAGCATGCTTTCTATGATCGTATCTGGGGCAAAAAGGTCGGCGCTGCTCTAGGTCTTGACCGAGTGACAGACATGGTGTCAGGTTCCGCACCCTTGGATCCCAGCCTCCAAAGATTCTTCGGCGCCGCTCTGGGTGTCAATTTCATTCAAGGCTACGGCCTGACCGAAACATACGCCCATGGTCTATGCCAAACACCGGGCGATCTATCCGTCGGCAACTGCGGCGCCGTCATGCCAACCATGGAAGTATGTCTGCTAGACGTACCAGATATGGAGTATCACTCCACGGACAAGCCGCAGCCGCGTGGCGAACTACTCGTAAGAGGCAACTCACTGTTCACTGGCTACTACCGCAACGACGAAGAAACCGACAAGGCCATGACACCCGACGGCTGGCTCCGCACCGGCGACATCGCGACCGTCGACGGCCGCGGTCGCTTCCAGATCATCGACCGGCGGAAAAACGTCCTCAAGCTCGCACAGGGCGAATACATCTCCCCCGAGCGCATCGAAAACATCTACCTCGCACACCTCAATTACCTTGCCATGGCATACGTGCACGGCGACTCGATGCAGACGTTCCTGGTCGCCATCTTCGCCGTGCAGCCGGACATGTTCGCGCCGTATGCCAGTAGAGTCCTTGGGAGGAAGATCGACGCTGCGGATGTGGAGGCTGTCAGGGCGGCGTGTTCGGATGTTAAAGTTAGGATGGCGGTGAGGAAGGACTTAGATAAGGTGGGGAGGAAGAATGGGTTCGCGGGATATGAGAGGGTGAGGAATTGCTATCTCATGCTCGATCCTTTTACGATCGATAACGAGCTTTTGACACCGACGTGAGTATCCCCCCGCCCTACCTTTGGTATCTCATCACACTTCCCAAAAACCCCTCGATACTAACACCCAAAAAAAATCTCAGATTGAAAATGAAACGGCCGCCGACGGCGAAGAAGTATCGCACGCATCTCGATGAGCTTTACGCCGAGGCTTTGGCCGAAGAGGAGTCGGGGAAGAATACCAAGGCGAAGTTGTGATTATTTTTTTGCTTTTGAGTCGCTGCTCAGATGCGGTGATTCTGCATTGTATTGCATTACATTACATTGCATTGCATAAAACAGTCCTGGTTTCCCACGCATATAGATCTAATATATATATATATATATATATATTCTTTCGCATATCAACTTCCATCAAGACGCCACACATCTTTTTCTTTACCATAATGAACGAACGAACGTTGTTGAATCTCGTATCTTACCGACGGACTAATGTTCGGGTTGGGCCCTTTCTGCTCTACGGACTTTAAGATCTCGCTGTGTTGTGTCTTGGCTTGGCTTGGCTTGATAGTGCTATAGTGGTATTGTGGAGTGGAGTGGAGTGTGGAGATGGAGATATGTTGGGCTGAGGGTTTCATGTACTCAGGTTCTCGAATATGTACATGGATTGTAGGTGGGAGATTGGATATTAGCGTTGGTAGAGACTACGAATGAATGTAATGTTGCGCTAATGGGAAGAGGTTAGGAGCTGGGAATTCTGGTTGGCTGTCCCAATTCGCTATCCCATCGTGCCTATGTCCTGGCACGGCACTCGTCTCAGGGGGGTTTTCCGAGGTAGGTACAGCCGAGACGGAGGGCCAAGACATAGGATAGATAGAACATCGACGACCCCATCGCCTACCTTACGTTCCCAAAACCCCCCCCTTCAAGCCAACTTCGCCGGTATCTTCCTCCTCGCCCTCACCGAAGCCTCATACAGCGCATCCTTGAACGCGAACAGGAACGCCGCCGTAATAACACTCTGCGTGACCTTCGGCCCAATACCCTTATACAACCCCCCCCATCCCTCCTCCATAATGACACGCTGAAAGCTCCGCATCATGCCATCCTGCGGCACACCCTCCTTGGTCGCAGTGGCGACGTGCATGCGCGACTTCACCGTTATGTAAGGGTATGTGATGGAGGTGGCGAGCAGCTTGCCAAGAGCGCCGAGGACGAAGGCGTCGCGCGGGGTGACGCGGCGGCGTTGGGAGAGGACGTCGCGGAGTTGTTCGAAGATTGTGTATTGCAGTATCGGGTTTATGACTAGGACTAGGGCGGGCAGGACGCCGGCGAAGAGGGCGGTGGGGCCTTCGGTTGCGAATAGGGTTCGGATGGTTTGGAGGGTGGAGGGTTTTTTGGGGGGTGGGGAGGATTGGACGGATGGGGTGGGGAGGGAGGAGGTGGGGGATTGGCGGGCGGTCATGCGGGTGTTTATGACCCAGATTGGATTCGTTATTAGGACGGTTGCGGAACCGGCGAGGGCGCCGGCGATCATGGATTCGATGGTTGTGAGTTTCTTTGAGGCGCGTGAGGAGCGGATGGCGGCTCGTTCGAAAAAGGCGCGGGTCCGTTCGTACCCTGGGTGTTGAGTCTTTAGCAGGGTTGATACTATACTTGGGAAGAGAGGTTGTACAGTAATAGTAGACGAAGTTTGTGACAGTGATGCCAAACAGTGCGCTGTCGAGGCCGGAGTAGAGGCCCGTTATCCCTTCTCGTTGAACGATGCGTCGAATTGCGTCATAGGTGGAGGACTGGGCTCTTTTCGATTCGACTTGAGCGCGTGTGGAGAGAGTTATCAGGGGATAGCTACAGTTTCTGAGAGTTAGTGGGGCTGCCAGGATGGGATTTGGAAAAGACTGACGTCAAGCTCATTGAGAGGAGGCCCCCACCAGCGCCGGCGAGAGCATGGGCGATGTTGTCGCCCTGCTGAAGGGTAGTAGTCGTTTGGGCCATGGCTTCTGTCTTTGCTGGTGTTGAGTGAGATATGAAGTGGTTAGATTGGAAGCAATGTCGCTGGCCGAACCCTGCTTTTGAATGTGAGAGAGGGCAGGCCGAGGTTATCGGAATGTGGGGGAAGTCCCGTGCTTGTCCTCTGTCTATGATGTTGGTCTCGTCGTCGCGTCCTTCAACCAAGATATACAGGCTCAGAGACTCACATTCATCCTTCGAACCGAGAACGATCCACACTCATATCGACCAACTTGAGCATTGGTTCTCTCCCCTGAAAAGATAGCTATCGTAAACGTTCACTTTCGACTTCTCGGAGTTTTCCCAAAGCTGCACTTTTCCTCGCTTCAATTGCCCTCACGTCGTTCGGAAGAGAATGGGTTTCATCGAGACCTGCTTGATTGGAGCTTGTCACTTATCGTTCTCGTAAACCTAGAGCACAAGTAGTCTGCCAGACCTTGCAGCAATTGGAAAGCATTTCTCTTGCGTCTGGCGTGTGGCAATGTAGTAGTGTGGTCAGTAATGTCGAGGAAGGGAGCTGCAATGAGGTACTCAATCGAGTATCCAGTGTAGGAATGGCTGAAGACTATCGTCATCGTAACAGGATCAGCCTCTTTGCACATTTTTCTTCTTCCCTGACAGAGTGTGACTTGAAGAGCCAATGCTGAAGAGTAAAAGAAGGCAAGCACGCTCAATCTCAGACAGCGAGCGATATGTTGTAGGCATGGCCAAAAGAGCTGATCAGACCACTCGCAGGAGATTCGTCACCATATAGATGAGCTTTCCAAAATTGATCACTGGACACTAGGTCTTTTGAAATGAGACATCTGTCCAAAATTCCGATCTGTATGAATCTGCTAAATAATCGGTTTCAACACCATTCATATCAGTAGTCTCGTATAACAGCAACTAAATCATCCAACCTCCCTACCTCTCCCCAAATCCTCTCTTCGACCGCTCTCCATTTCTCTAATGCTTCGCGTTCCTGGATCGTGAGATATTGTTCCTCCTTACCTACGACATCACTCCTGTTCGCTTTTTCCACCGTCGCTTTGACTTTATCCCCTTCTACCCGCGCTCTCTGCACGCATCGTGCCATTGCTTTGTACGAGTCTTCCAGCATCTTTGCCTTGTATCTCTCTATGTCAAAGAACCAGAGAAATATGGTTCGCTGGACGGTCCGAGCGGCGTCACGGGGAACTTCTTGGAGATGAGCTACGCCATCTCGGTGGAGCGCTGCAAGGTAGCTTCGCAAAGTCTGCTGCTTGATGAGTGATATGGTGCAGAGTTCTTTCTCGCCCACTTTGCCTTCCTCCAAGAGGATACGAACGAGACGAGTCGCCAACATCCCGTGACGGTAGGTGATATTTTGCATCAAAGTGTGCCGAATAACGTTCCCCGTGAGCGCGGGGAAGTTGACGGTCCATCTTTCCGGATGACTTGCGGTTTGAGGAAAGTGGTGTAAGAATTCAAGGGGATGATGGGTTAGAAGGAGTAGGTGGTCGCGAATCGTTTCGCGTAGAGTATTGTTGGGTACCGTACTTGGGTGCGAATTTGGATTATACTCCGCTTGGCCATTGGCTTCGTCCGAATCGGAGGATATGTTTGATGCATTGCCGTCCGAAACCCCTTCCTCATCCTCACTCTCGTCTGAACTAGCATCGCCGTCTGCCATTACTTCGTCGTCACTGTCGGCTTCCTTTTTCCGTCGCTTCTTACGATGCCGATTCTGTGTCAGGTCGATCCTCGAGGCATCAACTTTACCCAGCGCTTTGCCTAGCTCGGCCGAGTCCCTTAATGTGTAAACTAGCTCGTCCGTAGAAACCTGAGGAAGAGAGCTAAGGTCCGATCTCATGTCATCGTCCTCCACTATGCCAGCCTCGTCTTTACATTGCAGGACACCAGGCTGGATTGATCGGAGGACTTCCGCATAGACTTTGGATGTGCTTGTGCAGATGGATTGGTCCGCAAGCTCGATGAGATGATTGTTTCTCGATATGAGGGCAAACTTGTCATGATTGATCCGAAGAGTAATTGTATCCTGCAACAAGTCAATTTTCGGCGCTCCGTTGAGGTTTCCCCATACCTCTTACATCTAGAACGCCTGTCTCATTCGTCTTCAGTTGGTAGGTTGTTCCGGGTGCACCAATGGCGTCTTGAACCTCCGAGGAAAGACGCTTTTTGGATTGAGGTTCTTCTGGATTTTCAAGGGATCTCTTTTTGCCTCTCTTTGTGCCGTTGCTCTTCTTTAAGTCTTTAGTCTCAAGCGCCTCAGCTTGGATGCCATACTTCCACTCCGCCAGCTTCTTTTTGATGGAAGTTTCCCACTGCGCCTCATTTTCCCTTTTACTCTTTGCTCTATAGTACTCTGGAGGGGGCACGACTTTCTCTGCCTCAAGTCTGTTGTCGGCGTCTGATCGAAAATGGGACTCGTGGACTTCAGAAATAAGACCGGCTCGCAGTAATTCGGACAGTGTTGATTGTATCATTTCGAACGTGACCCCATGGCCGTCAGTGGTGCCCGCTACGTGCTTCCATCCATTCAACAGCGGCATTTCTGATACGTCTGTTGTGTCCAGAGAGCCATTGGTACTTTTGCTATGACCAACGCCAAAACCCTCCAACAGGTCTCCAACCTGAGCATGTCCGAGACTCAGCAAAGTTGAGATTATTTCACCGGCGAATTTGCCGATCTGATCCTCGGCGATTTTGATGTATTTTCCTGAGCGTACGAGGGCGTATGCAGATGCAGTGTTGGCTTCGTATATTGTCGAATTATTGTCAGAGGTGTGCCATAGGATGAGTTGATGTTGGATGAGGACGGATAGGCCGTGTTTGATTAAACGTTCTGAAAGACAAGTGTGATGTCTCAAAGCTGGAATGGATAATCGTCCGTAGCGAAGCAGAATTCTAAAAAGTAGCTACTTTGATTAGCTTCGTCCTCGTAAAATAGCACGTTTTGTCGCGGAAGATCGTACGTAGCTGAAGTTATCTTACCGAGGTCAACTCCCCATAGACATCGTCTACGAGGAGAGTGCATAATTCGGAAGCATTCTGTGGGGAAAGTCATAAGCTTTTGAATAGTTGTTCCTTGGGGGCATGGTGGAATCCCACATACTCGAGACATATTTCTTACATTCTAGAGAGTATGTCAAATTCTCTAGATGTACCACCAATGTCACCGCTGTCGACCCATGAGTATGTTGAACGGAACAGCCCACATGCTTGAAGACGTCCGTATTGCAGCAAAATTTCGTGGTGAGGGACGAGTCATTTTGGAGGGGCATCCGAGCTGGGCCAAAAAGTCGATTTCGCGGCAAAAGAGGGTCAGCCCTACCTATTCTACGGAGATTGACCTTTCCCATCTCCCCTACACCCTAAGTACCGTTCACCTATTGCGACCATTGAGCACTGAGGGCCAATTATTCTTGCCTGTCCTTGGCTCGACGAGATGATATCTCGGGCATCACTCGCTCGCAATGGGCAACGCGCCCTCCGACTTCACGCGAGGTGGAACGCCAGCCGCTGTCTTGCTACCACAGCTTCAGGAAGCTTCTCCTACGAGATTGGGGACGTCGCAGGATTGAACATCGCAAGTCGAGATCTCCCAGGGCCTACATCACATTTAGCGATTGTCGCGAAAGCAGGCACACGATACCAACCATTGCCGGGTTATTCGGAAGGCCTGGAAAAATTCTCATTCAAGGTTCGTCCTGCGAGGTCATGACGGCTCAATTGATGCTCAACCGCTTGAGGCTGTTTCTGAAGATTTCGAAAGCTGATTGTCATGTTCGTTGCTGTATAGAACACCTGGAAACGATCCGCCCTAAGAATAACGAGGGAAACAGAACTACTAGGCGGGGAATTCAGCTCTTATCACTCAAGAGAGAATCTTGTCATCGGTGTCAAATTCCTACGAGATGACCTACCATATTTTGCCGAGTTGATAGGAGAGGTTATATCTCAGACAAAGTACACAGGCAGGTTATTGTCTGCGAGCCATTCAAAGAATGACTAGTGAAGCTGACTCTTGAAAGCCCATGAGCTTCATGAACAGGTCATCCCAAACATGAAGCTTTCCTCGAAAAAGATGCTTGGTACACCTGCCGAATTCGCCATGAATTCCGCCCACGGTGTTGCTTTCCACCGCGAGCTTGGGAATCCTCTACATCCATCTTCATCCACGCCAATGACAACATACCTTGACGAAAACCGCCTCGCAGAGTACAGCCGAGCAGCGTATGCCAAATCTAACTTTGCGATCGTTGCCAACGGCGTCGCACACCAGGAGCTGTCGAAGTGGGTTGGCGAATTCTTTACTGAATTGGAACAATCACCAGGCGAGACCTTTAAATTATCTGGCGCTAACCCCACCAAATACTATGGTGGCGAAGAGCGGATTGCTCACGACTCTGGCAACACCATGGTCATTGCCTTCCCGGGATCAGGTTCGGTGACTGGCAATTCATACAAACCCGAAGCGCAAGTGCTAGCAGCACTTCTCGGCGGCCAATCGAACATCAAATGGGCACCGGGTTTTTCGTTACTCTCAAAAGCCACAGAGGCCTACCCGCACACACATATTGCTACTACACACCATACATACTCAGACGCCGGTCTGTTGACTATCTCCATCTCTGGCAATGCTCGACAGGTTCGGGGGGCAAGTGAAGAAGTGGTCAAAACATTGAGATCTGTAGCTAGCGGCAATGTCAGCAAAGAAGACATAAAAAAGGCTGTCGCTACAGCAAAATTCAAGGCATTGGAGTCAGGTCAGAATATCTCCACAGGAATCGAATTGACGGGTGCTGGCCTTGTCCAGGGTGGAAAGCCTTTCCAAATCGATGAGCTAGGGAAGACTATTGATGGTGTGACCGAGGATCAAGTTAAAAAGGTATTTCCTTCCGCTACTGCTGAAGATCATCATGCTAATTCACAGCTGTCGCAGGCAGCAAAATCATTGATGGGCGGAAAGGCTACCGTCTCGACCGTAGGCGACTTGTACATACTTCCTTTCGCAGAAGAAATAGATCTACAAGTTTAAAGGGATCTGGTCGAGCATTTCGATTTGTGTATCATTAGCTATCAGCACATTGTGCAATGTGATAGACAAAACTCCGCAGCTTCCAAGCAGAGACCTTGATTTGCTGAAGTGCGAAGGCAACGCAGTCTGCTCATTCAATAGGTTTGAATGTTCCGCATCAGTTTAAAACATGATCAAATTTCGCATGCATTCGTTTCAACAGTGGTTGTGGCCTGGATAGCTAGCTCCGGGGTAAAAATATAGTCTCGAACATGCGGGACGAATGGTGAAGCAGGACATCAAAAAGCACGCTGCGGATAATAACGGTAAGCGTTTTCGAACCGCGCTGGTTGTAATGATATGCGCTCAACAGCCCGGACGCAAGTGTGCTACATGTGAGATAAAGGGCAGTATCCCCGAAGAACTTTTACACAGAAACTCAACGTTGCATCATACACAATGAGAACCTCCAACACATCCATACTTGCCGCATCGTTTCTTCTATGGGCCACAACCGTCGCGGCGCCATTATCCGGACTTCTGGCGGGTTTCATTCAGCAACCGAGCCGGAATGTAACGCTGCCGTTCAACGTCGCTGGAATTAGTCATAAGTACGCTCACTCTCAGTACATCATTCAACTCGAGCCAGATCTAACGAACACCAGGCCCCCATATGATCCCTACGACTACCGCGCTCGCGGTTCCCGCCAGACCATCAGATTCTCCCAATACGGTCCTCCCATCACGAATAACGGAATTCAAGAGTGCTTAACACGTGCGATATTCGATCTAACAGGGCGTCAGGGTCGCGTATATGAGTACAAGGATGACCTGGAATATTCGGCTTATGGTGTCGTTCTGAAGTTAATACCGAGCGAAGTGATAACTTGGACGATGTGGGAAGAAGCAATATCTGGGATATTGAAGTTCTCGCGGGCGGAATTTGCGGGAGTCCTGAGGTTTGAGATTATGCAGGATGGGATTGCGGGATGGGTCGGGCAGGGAAGCATTGAGATGGATGGACATGGTGTGGGTTGATATGTACACAGGCGTCTCGTTTAGTAACGGAATCTGCGTATTGTATCGACGATAGGGTTTTGATACAGGGGTACTTGCCTCACTCCATCCCTAGAATATTGTTGTCGAATCTAGCGTATTCCAGCGACTGTCAGGTTCAAGCTCACAATATGTACAGGATTTGATCCAATAAGGTATGTTGGCTTCTTCTCATTCCCCATTAGAGCTCGATTAGGACTAGCGCCATCAAATTAGCGCAAGAGGTGGAGAGAAGGTCTCCCTGCATTCCCTATCACTACACCTCCGCTTTACACCAACACAATACGAGAATAACGCCATGCCATCTGCATGGCAGGCCGCAGGCCTTACGTATGCTATCCAACTATCCAAGAGTCTCAATGGCTGACAAATTACAGCTATAATCGATATTTGGCAGTCTCAGCCCGCGTTGTCCGCCGCTCTCTCAAAGAAGGACCACGGCTGCAGGCGGAGAGAAGAGGAGAGATGGAGCTGAGGTTTGCGAAGTGGGAGGTGAGTTCAAGAATCGTCTGGTATGATGCGATGGCGAGGGACTGATGGGGTATGGGATACAGAACGGCAAGCAGGGTGAAAACAAGGGCCTAGCTCAGGCGAACACCAGTGCTATGGCGGAGCACTCTGGAGGAGAGCAGAAATGAGGAGGCAAGAAAAGGAGATAGAGATTATTGGTGGTGCAGGAATAGTGCTTGAGGCAGGCTTGTAAATATATGCATGTGGAATCTTCAATGGAATTCCTCGATATACCAGTCGGCTCTATGAATGCATCGATGATCATTTGACGCTCCTGATGTTAACATGTTTGCGTGCCGAGAGGTGTGCCTCTTCTCCAATCCCATTAACATTCACGTTGTGATCGCTCGTCAATTCCGAACCCTCTCCATCCCCACGTCAATACTCTTAGCTTTCAACAGTCGAACGTGCAGCTCTGAGTATTCCTGCTCATGGTACATAAAACCTCTTGAACATATGGCATCCGATCCAGACAAGAAAACCATCTAAAGTGTGGGCTCTGTACTCCATAGTCTCTGTAAAGCTCATCAACGTGAGGAGCCCAATGGCAGATATATCAAAGCTCAACATTACCGCCGGCTCGAGCGAGGCCACCCTCCAGCTAGATTACGGCCAGCCGAAGATCATCACCGATCCGAGAAGCGGCCGAACGATAGCTCGAGACATTACTAAAGACTTTCATGCTGCGGTATTGGGTTCGTAGGCAGCCCGCACAATTTGCGTCTTCGATAACGTTCCTTACACCGTTCAGGTCTCAACAATGGGCAGCTGATCAAAGATGAGTCCTTCACGCTGTTCGAAGCAGTGGGAGCGTTGGAGGTACGCATATATATTCGTGGTGCATGATGCGTGGAAAAGAGGCAAGGATACGAATTGAGCTGAGGATGTGATAGATCATGGATTCCAAGATGGACAGCGGCTACCTGACGGCTGGGGAAACGCTCGACGACGACTACAATGTACTCCGAGAGCTGTTGCCCGAAGAGGTCCTTGGGATTATGGATCAAATGCTGTGCTTCGAGGTGGGTTCTACGCCATCCCCACCAGAGGTAGAGTGATTCTGATACTGATCACAGGGCTAGTAGATGGCATGGCACATGGGCAGTCCTCTGTCACAGTCTCTTTTCACCTCCCTATATCTTGATCGACTGCTCTGGCCAGAGCCGAAAACGCTGGAACAGGCTCGTTTCGACCGCGGCACGGTGCCTCAAGGAAACCAATTACTACATCGAGTACTACGGGCTTTCTGTCTGGGTGTCATCAAGAGTTGTGATTTCGTATATCGAAAGATCATCGCAGAGCATTACTACGAGGTTGGTCGAGCGAATCATATCGATACGTGCGTGTATTGTTAGTCGTCGATTGCCAACTTCAAATAGGAAGAGGATTTCGTGGCCAATCTATACCATCGAAGACTACTTACGGACTTTGAGGCCAAAGACATCGACCAGTGCTTGGATGATGCCGTAGATTATTTGAATGTGCAAAATTCGGTGGTCGAGAAGATTTTAAAAGACGCCCTCGTCGCTCGACTGGTGTTTCGAAAGCGGTTCTTATCAGCCGTGCGAACAGATGAGGTCCCGGATCGACAAAAAATTATCTTCTGGGAGCGTTGCATGGAGATACTTCCCGTCATCAAACAATCCACAAGTCATGGTATGCCGGTCAATGAATCTTTCAGCGTGAAGATACAGCGAAGGCTAGCCAGCAGTGTACCACCTCGACCTATAGCCAGCATCAACTTCGATGATGCTTACGCATTTCTGAGCAGACTCTGCCAGCACGGCAAAGATGCTTACCAAATCCTTGAATACCACGGTGGAGCTGATCTTCTGGTATGTTAAAGCTGTCTTTCACAGCTGCTCGAAGCTAAGCTGGTCACGACGTAGACATTCGTGTGGGCGTTCCAATCTCGTACACCACAGCCCGCGGTGTACGTCCGCTCTTTACTCCAGTCTCTGATTTTCAGCGAGATGAAGGTGCTCAAGACAATGTCTTTCAAACAACTTTTGTTTGATGACCTCGAGGAAATTGTGCTGCCTGCAGACCTACTTCTTGATCCCGCGAATGGCAATATCGAAGCTCCTCAAGACCCGCGATTCCAGATATTGAAGAAGATGGACGCTTTCGTGACACGAGCTGCAGATGTGAGTATGATTGTATCTACTTCACGCAGCTGCAACGGGCGAAGCTGACATGTCAAGCCTTATCTTGACATCTTTCGGACAGTATGTATGAATAGATCGAGACTGCGACGCATGCTTTGCCATCTAGTTCTTGATTGGGACAGCATACAATTCGACGTTAGTATTCTCCAAACACGGGGATCAAATACCGCTAACAGATGGGCAGGCTGAAGCTTACGACACCGAGCTTCGTAACTTCACCATGGAACAACCGCTCAAAAGTTCCACTAATACGGACGAAGAGATTTGGGCCTTCCCTTTGTCTTCGTGGGCATACTATCACAAACTACGCCAGATACAATGGATTGTTCAAATGGGGTTTGAACTTGACATTTATCAGGTTGATGAGCTAGCAGGCACGTACTGGTATGTACTTCCAGCCAACGTGAGGGAGTAATTGACCGAGAGGTGTATATCGCAGGTATCTGCAGCATGTTGCCACCACCCTGATCCAACACCTGGAGCGCATCCGAACCTTTGCTACGCGTAGCCTGGCACGCATCTCCAAGCCCACTCCCGAGCAAAAGACAGCTTTTAGACGATCGTTCTCATTCCTTGATTATGCCATGCTGGAGGCATCTGCAACCCAATCCTTTGCCGATGGGTTATCCTGCGTGAGTCTCAATCAAACACCTATCAATATTTGTCGCAGAGCAGAAACACTCACAGCGATCCCTTAGCTTTTCTCGTTCCTCTCCCATGCAGGTCTTGTGCCGCCCCCTTACCATGCAATGCCCTACAGCACGCCAGAACTCCGCTACACGCTCCGAATGCGCCCTTTCCTATCCATGTCTCTACCAGAAACCCCTTCTTACGAGGAATTCGCTTCTCTGGTCTCCCTGCGTACGCCAGAAAACCCCGAGACGCACGGCTCAAGCAGAAGCTCTGCCACTCCCGCCCTACTGAAAGAACAGGCGACATCCATCCTCGAAGTTGCCGATCAAGCGCTCAAGATTGCGCGCAAGGAATGGGAGGCCGTGTCCAAAGCGAACGCCAAGACTGCGCGGTGTGTGGAATGCGAAGACTGGTGGAGGGCGTCGGTCAAGAACGTACTCAGAGCGTGTATCACGGCGAACATTATGGTGGCGACTGCGAAGAAAACGGTTGCGAATGCTGGGTCTAAGAATATCCGAGATGCGCTTAGTGTGAAGATACCAGATAGTGGTAAGGGCTATCATCCGTGGTGGATTGTTCCTCGGATCACGGCGGTTTAGATCAGGGAATTGATCCTGATGACTATGGGAGAAGGGAAGATGCTGGCGCGCTGATCTATGCTAGAGTGTATTCATATATCACACCGTGGTGTTGGCCTGCTCTGTACTTATACGATGATACTTCCCCGTTCAAATGTTATGAAGTGGGCCTAGTTTGGGCCTCGTTACCTGTGTCACGTGGCAATAGCCATAGCCTTAAAAAATTCTACAACGAAGTGCTGCATTCATGTAGGAAATCAAGACTAAGCACTGCTATACCGAGAAGATTCGAAAAGATTGACCGCAGACCATGATACCAGATCACAGCCCAATATCTTCCCCAAATCGCACACTCTACCCCCCTCTCACCTACGCCGACCGTCCACTCCCCCGCTGCGAACGCGCCAGCGGACCCAGCCCCTCCCCCTCCAAACACCCATCCCCCAACTTCCTCCCCCCCGCATCCCCTTCACTGATGTCATAAAACGCCTTATAAAACCTCCTCCCCCCCACAACGACATGCTGCAGCCCCCTCATCGTATCCCTCAAAACGCCATACGTCAACGCCCCCCCAATCGCCGAGCTCGTCGAGCAATGCGCGCCCGGCAGGCCGAACTCGTAGGGGTCGTCGGCGTCGGTGAGGGGGCCGTCGCCGTGGGTGGCGATGTGGGTCGTGAGTTGGTGCTCGATGGCCGACAGGACGATTTCGGCTTCCATGGGGGGGAGGGGGTGGTGGGTGAAGAGGAGGACGGAGATGTAGGTTGTTGTTTGGGGGATTAGGTAGTCGATCCGTTCGAAGGATTCGCTGGTTGTGGGGGGTTTGATGAGGGGGTAGGTGGTGGTGGAGTTGTTGGTGGGGGGGAGGGCGATGAGGTTGGGGTGGGTTAGGGGGGGGAGGGTTAGGATGTTGGGGTGGGTGAGGGGTGGAGGGGTGGGGAGGTAGGCGGTGGTTGCGAGGTGCAGGGAGGCGAGGAGGAGTGCGAGTGGTGGCGAGTGCATTGAGGCGACCTGGTCATTTCTGTCCAGGTAGGGAAGGTTTTTGGTTCATCGTGTAGAGGATATGGAGTAGGGATGAGAAGTCAAAAGAGGGTTTTTGATCATCGGGCTCGTGGGATATGTTTCTGACAGCTGCCAGACTGCCGATAGGCGACCGGTAGCGATGACTGTAGTACGGTCATAATGGCGATCGAACCACGCTTAGTGCATGTATCTGATCCGTGTCTGGCTCCCGACTTGGTGGCTTATCCAGATGAAGTTGTTGGGGGCCATTGAGAGGTGTGCTCTGTGGGCCGTGAGCATTGCAATAGGATAGCTTCAAGTCCTCATGGCGTCATTCATTCTGTGCCCGTCTCTTCTTCGCATCGCAGCTGATCCATCACGACACGTAGTGAGAATATCACTGAGATATATGCGTGGGGGTGTCGCACTTACAAGAAACGTTGGGCGTTTCAGTTTCCGAAGTCAGCCAACCATGTTTCCTGTGGTTGGTACGTTCCCGTTGGCCACCAAATCCATAGGTGATCCTAAAAATGCATCGAGAAAGTCTTATCATCAGCCAATCTCCAGATAAAACCTTCGCTGAAATAGTAATTGTGAACACCGTCAGATCTTTCAGTGTACCCGAATTGTCATTACTCTATGGATCGCGTCAAACCTCATTCCTCCAGAAAAGGCGATATTCTTGGCAGTTTTAACTTATATAGCCGACGTAGATGTGATGTTCATGGCTCGTTATTGTGATCTATCGTTTAGTCGGCCCAGCATCGTTGGCCATCGGTGCTCGATCAGCCCAGGTAGCCATTGTACTGAGAACATCTTAGCCATATGTTTTTGATTAGCTTGAGCCCAGTGTGAGCGCGCTGCTCAGCGAGCGCTAGGAGCCACCTGTCAGTCCTACTAGCAGCGTTTTGAACATTGACTTCAGGAGCTTTGAAGTCATCATTGGGTTCTGGCGCAGTCATGTCAGCTTTGTATTTACTTCTGGTCGTCAGCAACTGTGTGGGTGCAGCATTGGTAAGCTTCAGCTTCGGATGGTATACGGCTTCCTTTAGCAAAATCACATATCTTTTCAGCTTCGCGATTTCAATAGGGACTTGGAGCGTTAACTGGACCATGCATGATCTCTTTATAACCTTCGCCCTGGCTGGCGTCCAAGCCTATAATGGCTTGTTACGCATCGTCGCGGCAGACCTAGGGGACTTGTGGAAGCCCTAAGCAGGATCTTTTCTTGTATTGTAGCCTGTAGGTCCTCGTCCCTTGAATCATCCGAAGGCGCTTAGGGAATTCGACGCCGGAGTATGGTACCAAAGAAGATGCCTGCTTCACATGAGCTCTCTAGGCTGTAGGCCCCATAAAGTGTGTATATCATAGGAGTGACTTAGGGTCCTCACTGGCTAGTGATTCTCTCGTAGTCACCCTCTTTTGCCTGTTACAGGGGGTCTCGATGGCTGAACATTCCTCAAGAACTATGCAACAAGGACTCCGGAGCCTCTCTGAAGCCCTCTCGATTCAATCTTGGTCCGATGCGGTGTACAACTTCTTTCGGAATACCTTGCACGGCCATGAAATAGCCTTCCACAAACCTTGCATTCGCACACTTTGAGACAAGCCGGAGCTATTGATTGTATATGCCATATCAAGATCTGGCAATTTCGTAATGAGCAAGGGTTCTTTTGAAGGTATGCTGACTGATCGGTACAGTAAACCTCTCTCTAAAAGGTGAATCGACACCTGGGTAATTGGGACTTTCCATTCTTGTAAGGCCGCATAGGTGGACATACCACAATTGAAACTTATCACGAGTGACTTTGTCCAGCATCTTGCTTGAAGATCGAAGTTGAGCTTCGAGCAATGGAAGAAACAGCCCAACTTATAATTCATACCTAATGGCGGTGCTCAGATGTTAGTGATGCCCCCTACCTGTATATCTCCATAGCGTAGGTACCCTTCCACTTTCCACAATCCATGCGCACGCCTAAACATTTTACGAAATTTGAATTTTCACCACCCGCTACGAGCGGTCGGGCACACGAAGTTGAGCTACTACCTCGCACATGGTCCTTATACCTATCGAGATACTTCCCCTTTCTAGCTTTTGCAGGAGTTGACGTGCCAAGTCTGGAAGCCTTCGAGATATCGCTGGTAGGCAATCTATGGCCGATGGCTTCAGCTTTGGTGAAAGTTATCAGATCGTGGCTAGCCAAAATACGCCAAGTGGTAAAGCGTGTGCAAGGACAGTGTGCCATCAAAATCCGATTTGATTCGGCTTGGATATAGACTTGGACTCGGCATATATCTTTCCCAGTACGATTGATCGATCAAATAACCTCCTGTGGAAAGGTAATCGTCATCCCTCTTAGTGTTCAGTCTGGAATGGTCTATTGGCACCATACGCAAACAAGTCCGAAGCCACCAAGAACATGTTCATATCTCGACCGAAGTGCCGACCTGAGAAGGAGCAATCAATCGGCGATGTTTCCCCGCTACCCTCAAGTTTGATAACTCTTTCGCTGAGCCCTCCAGAACATTGACCATAAGATCGGGCTTAACCTACAGTAATGACCGAGCAATTCCTTTACAAAAGCGAGAGAAAGCCAGCTCTAGAAGAGAGCTTCGATATCGTGCCTTTTCTTGAATGATGCTGCGAGGGAAGTGCCGTACGCCTGAGACGTCACCATCTAAGGAGAGCGCGTGATGAGGTCCTTCCTTATGGAAGTCCTTTGAGAATTCGGCACGTTTGCACTCCTCCCAACATACATGCAGACCAATCTCAATCTCCTTGTAGCCACCATGCTGTGGTAGGAGATGTTTTTCCATGACGCGATTGCATCTCTAGGCCAAGTGGCATAACCTTTACCATGCGAAGGTCCACCGATGCAGATCGATAGGGGATGCATCAACTTCTCACAAGTTTGGTTTGCATGCTCTATTCAATTCCGAAGTGTCTTGATCTAGGACAGGAAATGCTCCTTCTGCAGGGATATATTCTAGGAAACAAACAATCTTCGGTCGTACAGTCGACCAATTGCAAACTGAGTATATATACTCGTGAACAGTCATCTTGCCTTCAAGGATTCGTGCCAAATCTAGCATCGGACGTCCCCTGATTCGTAGTAATAGCTCCATTCTCCAACATGATTATTCCCAGGATGAGCAGGGACGGGAAGCGAATACTCGGTAACTATTCTGGGCTTAGGCATGTCTGACTTATCACTTTGGGGACTAGGGGGATCTTCAAGGGAGCCATTACGCTATTTTGAGTATATTATCGGTAGGCTCGGCGACGGGCGCCCGTTACGGTACATTTAAGCGTAAAGTAAGGTAGCGTGGTTCTCCACTGGGTACCCGGGAGGCCAAAAAAGGACTAATCATACTTGATCGTCAACCTCGGGCCGAAGGTAGTCGTCTTGGCACCAAAGCTACATATTCCAGTAGACGACCTCCGTGCTTTTCTGAACCATGCATCATTCTGACAGCGACTGGCGACACTGCTTCCCGCCCGCACTTCACCACGATCTGCCCCGCAATTCGCCTCTGATCGCCCTTTCAAGCGTTCTACTGCCGCTCCTCGGTTTACCGTTATAACGACCGTGACCTCCAACCCCACAAACTATTGGATGGCTTTGTCCTCGGTACCTCACGGACACATTCGTCAACCTTACTGTCTTACTTTCTACGCGCCAGCGGGGCAGGTGCTATGACGTTTCGCGCAGCGGCCAGTGGATGGGTGGTGGCTGGCTTCAACACACATTGCCCCTTGCCAAACGCCCCTTGGAGAGGGCAAGTGGTGGATTGGCTTGACCCGCTGCTTCAGCCGTTTGCCAAAAGCATCATTTTCTCCTTCTTGGCTTCCACGCGATGTATATATGCAAGGGGTGCATGGATATACATATCTTCTTCTGTCCTCAATGTCCCATGACAGATATTCGTCTCTGTATACATAAGTCTATATCACCGGACATCAGGCTCTTCTACTGATGATGACTTTCTCTATCATATCTAAGCTAGTCGCGACCGCGTTCCTTTATAGCTCCTCAATCCTTGCAAACCCGATTGAGTCTCGATGTCAGAAGTCCATCCCATTCACTCACAGCCATTTCTTCGCTAACACCATGAGTAAACAGCGGTTGACTCGGGTACCTTCGCAAACCTTGAATTTTTCGAACAATTTGCGGCCGCAGCCTACTGCCCAAGCAACAACAATGTTCAAAATGGAGGAGCCAAATTGACCTGCCCCACGAGCAACAACTGCCCTCTCGTCGAAGCCGACAACGTAACTACAGTTCACGAGTTCGAAAAGTGGGGTTCTTCTTCTACTAGACATTCATCAGCCTCAATGACTGCTCGAGCCTCTGCTAAATGGTTGCTTTTCCAGCTCTCTTATTACAGACGTTACCGGCTATATCGCTCTTGACCACACCCGCTTCCTTACCATTCTCGCCTTCCGCGGTTCCAGATCGGTTCGCAACTTCGTTGCCGATGCCGACTTCCCTGCAGTACCCACAGACCTCTGTTTAGGCTGTACTGTCGATCAAGGCTTTTACAATAGCTGGCTGGAAGCACGCACTGGGGTTCTAGCCGTTCTGATGACCGCAGCAGCGGCCAATCCATCTTACAAAGTCGTCGTCGTGGGCCATAGTCTTGGAGGTGCCATTGCGGCTATCGCGGCGACTGAACTACGCAATGCAGGGACATCGACCGATCTGTATACCTATGGGCAACCAAGGATCGGCGGATTAATTGTGAGCAATTACGTTACGAATCAAAATCTTGGAGGGAACTTCAGGGTCACACATTTGGATGACCCGGTGCCAAGACTGCCACCTCTTATCCTGGGCTTTGTTCATATTAGCCCAGAATACTACATCAACACTGGCAACAATGTGGTTGTCACTGCTGGCGATATCACGAAACATTCAGGCCCAGTCAATATTTTTGGGAACACAGGCAACATTGGGAACGGGGCTGACATTGCAGTAAGTCATCTCTCCCAAAGCTTTTCCATCCGAAGACATTCCAAACTTCGAGTTGAAGTACTGGTTGCGAAAGCGTCACACCTCTCAATCTTGTCACGTATCTCCGGTTGATTTCATGAAAGGATCTGCTAATGCCAATCTTTCTTAGGCACATGGATGGTACTTTAATAAAATAGGCGCGTGCGATACGAGTAACAGCTTAGAGATCTACAGATGATTCCCATAGGTGTAGCGATAATGCCGCAGCAAGGTAATGTAGCGTTCTAAGGTGGTATTCTGATGACCGATGTAATAGCCCTTGGATGATGCAGCTTCTGACGAACCGGAAATAACATCATATATATCTGTATTCAATAATGAAGTCTGGTGTGCTATCAAGATAGGTTTTACCGAACTCAACAGCTCTCTTATCTCCAATACATTCTATAGACTACTAAGCAACGATTGAAGTGTGTTTTGCAGTTTCTGTCAAAGATGTTCGGGAATGGTAATAGCTGAGGTGATGGCGGCAGATGTTGCTTGATGTAGGACAGCGTCCTCCCCAAAAGTATCTCAAATCCTTGCAACCCCATCGCGCCGATTGCCTATTCGAGTTCTTTTCATCTACCATAAGAACCAAATTACCCAGATAAATCATCAAGGATTATTCTTCAACATCTAGCTCTAAAGTTCGCTTAGCCTTTGTATACAGATAGATTGTCGGTTCATGTAGGGCAATCAAAGATCTGGCGTGGTGGATGCGTCTTCGCTGGGGCTGAGTCCTTTAGCTTGATCCCCAGCGCTCAAAATTTTGCGACATCTACCCATCCTACGCGATGGAACATCCAGGCGTTCGATGAAGCACGAGTTGATATTGATACAATACCCTTATGATGAACCATATCAACCCATTTTACCAGCAGCAGCAGCAACAACAGCAGCATTTGCCGCGACGGGCGACCGAACCTGTCACTTTGGCCCCCACGGCTCCCATGATAGATCCGAATCTTGAAAGTCACCGAATTCAACAGCATACTCAATTATCTCCTAGCTATGCCAGGTTTCAATCACAACAGAATACAACTGCGATTCATGGCCAGAATAATGGATACCCAATCCCTATCCATCACAATAATACCCACAACAACACTACTTCAGCAGAGCGTAGTCTGCCACCTACTGGAGTTAACGACAGCTCGATAGAAGACGCATATGTACAATTTATATTGTTTTGCAATCCGTCTGTTCCTACGAATGTTGATACTACGGAATTGAGAAAAGTCTTCCAAACTCCACCGAAGAGCGACGGCAAAAGCTTTAGCCCTTTCAGACTATTCGATTTGATCAGGAAGCTGGAGGTTCAGGATATCAAAACTTGGAACCAGCTGGTCATTGAATTGGGAGTTGAGAAACCGGACGCGGCTAAGAATCAGAGCTCGCAGAAGGTGCAGCAGTATGCCGTCAGACTGAAAGTAATTACCTCTTTCCATTCTCTCCTTCTGCTCTTTTTGCATCCTCCGCCTCCAGTGGGAGAAGGCAGCCATTCGTTATACTGCAAGAATATGCTACTTATCAGGAGCGTTCTCCTTGATACTTCATTCAGCTATTGAGTCACAAAGAGACTTTTGGCCGGCACACAGTCCTGACCCGTTTCTTTGCATCTCCATCGGTTCTCGTAACACGATCTCCATAAAGCGTATTCAACAATATTCTCCGCTATCGCCGACGTGTCGATATTTGCACAACTCCACCAACACAATACAACATCGTTGACGAACGCCTTTGTATTGCACGTATCCTTGCCTGCAACATTGTAAATTGAAGTGCCCAGACCTCTCAATCTAGTCAGCAGTATGCTCAAATTACCACTTCACCACAATACGTTGTAGATCATCTCATGGAAAGTAAACTGTTCCCAACTTTTGTTCTCATAACATGGTCCAAATTAAATTCCGTCCGATATTTTAACTATCATCATCATCCTCTTATCATATCGTTACGAGTACTTCACCTGTTACCATTGGTTGATGCAGGCTGCAGAAAGATTATGCAGCTATATACCACCTTTGGTAAGGCAAAGAACATGCTGACATGGTGACAATAGCGATGGCTCAAAGTCACTCATGTTGACGCATTCTTCAAGTATCTACAAAGCAAAAACAGCGAATACATTACGGAGAGACCTGCATTGGATGAGTCTCTAGCCACCACCGTTCGTGACACAATTCCTGCAGAAGAAGACCTGGCGATTCGAGCACTACTCCCTGAATGGAGACCGAAGCGTGGACGACGGAAAGCGGAGGACATCGAGGCTGAGTCTGAGGCTAATGCCACCAATAAGAAGCAGAACACTCGCTCCAGTAGCGCCGAATTTTCTAGCATGTTCGAAGACCAATACTCGGCAGCTCCAAGTAGTGTTATGCCTTGGAGCACACAACCAAGTGAAACAGACGTGTGGTCAGCAGCCCAAGTTGCTCTTGCTCCGGCACCGAAAACGCCAAGCACTGGGCGAGAATCGACTCCGAACCTGCTCAGCGCTCAAATTGGAGCCCAGCAGATGCGATGGCGATTCAATAATATCGAGACCCCTTCTTCACCGTATCCTCAATCTGCAATTACACCTAGACATGCATTCTCCGCCAGCCCTGCCTTCGATGAACCTAGTTCCGCTCACCCTTCTACAACATCCACAACGGGCAAATCTCCATCACGGACACGGAAGAGGCACGGACCCGCCATATCAAGCGCTTGGCCCTCGAACAGCAATACCTCGACCGGCAAGTTGCGAGGCAGACCTCCGAGCAATCGTTCCGTACAGGACGGCCCTTATTCGACGTTCCCGGCGAATCCGGATGCCAAGAAGACACCGAGCATAAGCATAGGAACACCAACGCAAGGAACCCCCGAGCCGAGCCGGGAGAGTACCCCAGCGGCTCAGCCGCCAATCCAGCTCGTTCAGGCACCCATTCCGAACGACCAAACAATACTACCAAAGCGATCAAAACTTCAACTCCAAGTACCCGAACACTCCGGTGGCCCTGTGAGGTTGGCAACGCCGCCAAGATTACTGATCAATGGCGAGATTAACCGTCCATCGAATCACAATCGGGAGCGGAGATCATCTGCTGATTTCTTCAATCAATTAGATGAAGGGTCGGAGGAAGATACGATTGAAGTTGCAGATGAGGAAGAGCATAATGTGGATTGGAAGAAGAGAGCGCTGACTCTGAAGCGAAAGCTGATCGAGAAGGAGGAAGAGTTGAAAGCGATGAAGAGAAGGGTACTCGATGCCGTCATGTGAGCAGAGCGATTACCAGCAACGTCATACTTCGGCTTGCATTGGGTCCATGAATTGGAATATCAATATCTCCGAGAATATTACTCTACCCTACGTCCTCTTATCTATCACTGCTATGTCGTCTCATGGATACCACGTAAAAAAGATAATAATATATATAAGGAGGATATCACCTCATCCACATCACTCAACGAAGAGACGCTAACAATGTTTCATTCCACCATTTGACCGATAAGCAACCACAGGAGTCTGCTTCCATGCCTATACACAACGAATGTGAGCAGCTCCAGTGCCAAAGGAACCCCCTACATCTAGGCGACGCAGTGCCGGGGTAGGCAAGCCTGACCATGTATATAAATAATAGTCCAAAGGATGGAAAGGGGAAGTATCCTTTTGGGGGGATAATTGTACTAATGGTACCTGAGTTCCCCTGATCGACAGACTAGGCCTAGAATAGTCTGCGGGGCGGAGCGCGCGCTATATTTCTTTCCGCTCTATTCCTTCGTCGATCTTGACTCTTCCCTTGACGTACTTCGTATCTAAGTCTGCTTCCAACTCAAGGCTGTCGCAGATGCCTAAAACGATGGCTTTACAAAGTTCAAAGTGCCCCCACCCCTTCAGCAATGCTAGTACGAGCACAGCCACCGCCTGAAAAAGCCTCGAGCTCAGAAGTCAATTAGTTTTCTTTCTTCTTATGTCTTTCGGACTACTTCAATAGAAACAAGCAAGATTGTCCTCATTTTTTTGACAACTGGTGACCTGACACAATGGCTGAGATTGGCCTCGTTGCCAGCATATTCAGCGTCGCTGCTTTTGGGACATCAGTAGCGACGACTCTTTACGAGACAGCCGACATCATGATAAATGCTAACCAGCAGATATATGCCTTGGCCAAACATGTCTCACAATTCACTGCTGTTCTCAAGCATATGGGACAGGTGCTCGAAACGGAGAGGACGAATTGCTCTGAAGAGGTGCTCCGTGACATTCGAAAGATCAAGCATTCTTGTAAACGGACATTCAGGGAAATCAACCTTACAGTGAAATCGAAACGTTCTCGGTATTTTTTTGCTGTTAGATGGTTGTTCAAGAGGACAAAAGCCATGGAGCTAGAGGCCAGGCTGGATTCCCATCAGTCCATGCTACAATGCATAATACATACACTCACAGTGTCAAAATTGGGCCACATAGACTCAAGGTATGTATTACCCCGAATTATAATTTAGCATCTCCTAAGATCAATAGGTCTAAGCAAGATTCTGAGAATATCACTGGTCTGAATGTGGAAATTAGGCTCCTAAAGACATTTATCATGGAGAGCTACAATAACCTGACAGAGCTCAGACGTGCTGAACGATCAACGGAAGCAGAGGTGCGATCTCAGCCCCTGTCCGGAGGTAGCGATGATCCAAGACTACGCTATCCGCATGGGAACAGTAGGACAATTCCAACAAATACACTGAGCGGATCCAATATTAACGAGCCGCCGATAAAGCGGTCTCCATCGCCTACGTCAAGGGCCTCCGATATCCAGAACGTGGACTCCATTTTTGATGACGGGACTGGTGATGATACTAATAGTACAAAGTCCGAAGATCAGGATGACCAAGACGGTACTGGACCAGCGGGCTATACTTCAGATACAGAAGTGTTGATTTCGAGACCTTCTTTCCAGCCGCGATCGTTACACTATCTTGCTTCAGATCCTATCATGCATCGTGAATCGAATGTTCTCCTTCAAATGATCCCATACAAACCGAAGGTTCCTGACCGGATTCGCTCCGATCGCCTTATCCCTGCCGGGCAGGGTCCAGACGTTAATACAAAGTCTGTAACACAAGAAGCGACAAACAGTGTCCGCTTGCTACTGGACAAATGGACGACCTCGGGTTCTGCACCTATTTCCAATATTTTAGATGAAGAAGCTGCTCGAGAGAAAACCGAAGCGTTAGTATGAGGGCCACCGTTTGTTCTCGGATTTGCTGACATCCTTTCTTTAGTGAGCTGGCATCTAAGCGTAGAAGTCCAGACCCTCGTTTCGATACGCACAGACGGTCGCCATCTCCTGGCGCCGGATCTAACGAAGACCATCTTGGTCCGACACATTATCCAGGATTATATGGAAATTCTTCTCATCTTCAGGATGATCATATGCCACGATTTCCACCATTAAATGAATCACAGCCACGATATAGTAATGCCCCTCGTGTAATTACTATTCCACCCCAGAAGGATTTCTGGAGGTCATCTCATCCTTTTGCTCAACCACCAGATAGCCGACTTGGGGATGAAATACTGGCCGCATTACGGTCTACGACGGGCGGCATTTACTATACAAAAAGCACCCCATTCAACCAAGTACATTATATAGATCAGCATCCTATCTACTCATGCGAATTCGTGCCCTCGCACCTTATTCCTCGTCATCATCGGAAATCTCGAAGTACTGAGCTAGGTAGAGGTATGATTCGAAGAGAAGCGCTGGATCTCCTTGGATACTCGTACACCAGATCAGAAACGGGAAACTTTTCGATCTCAGCTGATCTTGAGCTAGTATGTGAGAGATTCCAAAGTAATGACTTGGGTTCACGAGCTGACTTTTGCCTGAAAAGAGTGACATTGAAGAGCTTGTCAAACTTTCATACCAGGCCCTCGAAAAAGACTCGAAAGAGCGTTCAAAGACAGTCATCAAGGAAAGAGGCTGGGGTGAAGCTATCGACGGCATGAACCGCGGACCCGATATGTACTCAACCGGATTTCCTGCGGTACCTCGAGGTTCTCCTCCAATGCCTGAAATTTGGAATGAAAACAATCCTCCATACGGCAGATACACTGAGCACCGTTCCGCCGCTGAATATGAAGATATTTTGCCAGCCAGGAGCTCCCTATCAAAAGCTTCCCTACAGGTTCCTCGCGGTCACGAGACCATATATGTTAGACGGCGTGCAGACCCTACGGTACCTTTACCACCTATTGAAGTCGACCGCCAGGAACAAACAGGAACGGAAAGAACAGGCCCAGAAGTGAGATTTACGCTTCCCCGAGCGCAACCTGCTTTTGCTACTTCAGATACCGCCAAAGTGGCCCAACCTAATCCAGACCAGCCAAATATCCCTCCAACCAGTACGGGCGAAGAGCTCGAGAAAGCACGCCATAGACTCGAACAGCTCATAAAGAGGAAAGTAGAAGCCCAGAAAATCAAGGACCTCGGCATGGCATCTGATATTATATATTATGCTATCCCGGATCTGGAAGAAAAAATTGGGAGGTTAATGAGGCAGCAGCGTGAAGAGCAAGAGATGCGTGCTGCTCCAGCATCTCGGAATGAGGGAGACAAGAAGTCTTATCACCACGGAGTGGAAACGGAAAGTGAGTCCGGCGATGATGAGGGTGGATCGGAAGGTCAAGAATTGCACAGTTGAGTTTCTTTCAGTGCCCCACCAAGAAGAGAATCAAAGCTTTGTCAGGTGTCCACTACAGGGAGAAACGAAGTGCGTACTTTGTTAATTTGGAGGATGGGAAGGGAATTTTTCGTCAGCGGACGATCCGCGTAAGGCTGTGATAGAGATGTCTTCTGTGGGGCTACATGCGACGATGATTAGAATACTGGGATCAAGCATAGACTGTATCCAGCAGTATACTGCTATCTAAGTGTAGTCTTCCGTAGTGATGAGAGCGACGAGGTAGATGATGCGAAGGATAGCAACGTTGGTAACGAAACCGGCAGATTGCAAAAATACCACACCTTGCTAGTTCTAGACTAGATCTAGAAATTTTACAAAACCACGCTAATGTAATTGCCTTCAAATCTTCCACATTCCCTATTTTATTCCCGATTGTACCTTCTATATCAGTCCAAACGCGAGACTCAAAGCCGCATCTGAAAGGGTTTCCCCGCGAGGTCTATAACATCGACGACAAGCTCAATGGTGTTCAGTGCGTCCTGATGGAGGCCCATCTTCCATAGGTGTCCCATTGCCAAACTCAGTCGACTTTTCTCGTACGACAGAAGCTCCTCGGCTTGACTCCTTATACTTCCCAGGTTGGAAGCAGGGAAAGTGCTACAAGATGTGGACAGCTCTTGTTCGAGTCGAAAGACTGTTGCGGAACAATTGCGTACGTCTTCGGCCACACGCTTCTGCGACGCCGTGGGGCATGATTCTCTTCCATTACGTGCCCTCAGGCACGTTGCAACGGCGAAAATGAGAGGCCATCCCGTAAGGCTTGCAGAAACCGTTGGACCATCCCAGTGGGCTGGATCGCGAGGATTCATACCACAATGATCCGATCTCGGGTATTCTGTTCTACTACGCTCATCTATACGCACAATTTGAGCCCGGAGGAAGTAGTTCACTTCATTTTGCAAAGTTGCCCTGTCGTGTCTGCTAGCTCCGGAGAGACCATCGTGGTCTTTAAAGAAGCCTAGGAAAGCGGATATAGTGTCCTCAGCCATGGACAACCCCTTGGATCTCTTGCTTTCACCATTAAGATTATGATCTCCGTTCGGCATGTGCGGGAGCGAGGGATGATTTTCCTTCTCAACAGCCTTGTCGATAGCATCGATCAATTGGTCAAGCTCTGCTCGGCTTTGGTAGACTGAAGCGTCATCTAGCAATGCAACAAGGCGATCTTTCAAGATTGACACGCTCATCATGTCGCAGAGGAATCGGTTGGAGAGTGCCAAACCTGTTCTATGATTTGCAAAGATCCAATGGAATACCGTGATCGCACGGTATTCGACCAGTCCTGGTACCTCGCCGGCATCTCCGAGACTCCTTTGCAGCTGCGGAACACAAAGCCGGCCGTCTATCCAGGACGCGAGTACTAGCCATCTAGGTTGCTTCGACAGTGGCCCATGGTCAATCAGACTGCCGAACTCTGCTAGATCCTTATAGTGCGTACTACAAAGCTCCGTCACACCTCGTCCAAGCGATGGTTCATCTGTTGAAGCGTACAATGCGGCAACGCTGTACGCTTTTGCCAGATTTGCAGACCCATAGGTCACCTTCTCGACCCATAGACACTCTGGTTGAAGGACTTGCGACGTTTTGAGAAATGAACGGCCACGCTCGATCGCAGACGCAAGTTCTGTGCGAAAGAATTGGGCCAAAGGCAAGACACGTAAACTTAAAAGAGTGAGAATTGCATAACCTGTCTCTTCATTCGGTCCCTTTCGACCCCAAGAGCCGTCAAGGTTCTGAGATTGGAGAATCTGGATCATGCACTGGAAGAGTGTAGGCATAATATTGATCTGGATAAGCACGCGCGAAAATTGCGAACACCTCCCCGTGTCCCATGCCCGAAGTAATTCAATGAACGATCGAGCCATCAGCAGTGCTGGATAATACGCTGAAAGGTTCTGTTCCGGCAATGGCACATTGTCAGCTCCGACATGAGATTCATCAGAGCACATAGTATACTTACCCATTTATCATCTAGCGAACCGTCCGTGTCCCACCAGCTGTTGCTCACATAAGCTGTCACTTTCTCCATCGTTGGAATTTTCGATTGGTACTCTCCCGAGTCAAGAACCATGCTAAGGAGGGCATTACAATTGGCGCTGATACTCGAAACTCTCTCAGCGTTATACGTCTTCAGACAATTGGAAGAATCGAAGTGCTCTACAATGCGGGCTGAGAACCCTGGTCTGCCAAACAGGCTGAGTATAATAGACGACTTTGCACTGTCGTCCAAGTCAGATTCGATACCGGGGGCTGCCGCGCTATGAGTATCCATATTCGCTCGATATCAAAGATAGCTCACCAAAGCCGACAAGGCCTCCAGCACTTTCTCTGGCATCTTCAAGGATTTTCAAGACCTTATCTCGGGAGTACTCATGCGCACCTTGTGCCCATAATCCAGCCTCCAGCAGCGTGGAAACAACCTGCAAATGGAATAAGTTGTCGGAGATTTACGACTGGAGCAAACGCTGTACCCATATGACTTCAAAATTCGTCGAGGGGTATGCACTTGGCACAGGGATGCGGTCTCCGAGGCAGAAATCCCCATAGAATAGCATGTTTTGAGGGATCGTGTGCCTTTCCCTTGGAATAGCATATGCTCAAGATTTTGAGAAATAATCTATGTAGAATTAATCGTTTATGTGATAAGTATTGAGTTGGGGGTTTTGGAAGTGGGGAAACGGGAAGGTTTGGAGATTGGGGATGCTGGGATGGTGGATGGTGGATATAGTCCTTCCTAGTATACGTATAGTATACAGTTGCCGTATGCTATGCTATACTATGCTCATCCCCATTCCCCTGCCTGCCTGCCTGCATGCCTCGAACTCTATCATTCGTCTCTCTCTCAAATACATAACGTTATTGAAGGTGGTAAAATTGACGCCGATTTTCTCGACTTCCCTGCCATAGCCCGTCCATACCTTACCCTTACCATAGCCAAACCCTACTCTACTCTATCGAGAAAACTCGACGCACGAAAATGTGATCCTGGCGTCTGAAATCGTTCAGATCGTCCCATGGGCCGCTTTCCGGGATGCTGTTTTGCGAACCCGTACTCACGTACGTTTTCCCATACGACGGTAATTTGATCGGGCTCATTTCGACATCCGATCTGAGGCCCTGTTTGTTAGACGCGGATTCGTTGACGCGGGCGAAGCCGTTGCTGCTGTTGGGGGCGTGGTAGCTTTTGTTGTTGCTGCGCTTTGAGATTGAGATTGAGTTGAAGGGGGTGGTGGCGTTGAGGAAGAGGGGGGATTGGACGAGGCGTTTGAGGACGAGGGGGAGGAAGGGGAGACAGGCGTTTATGACGCCGATGATGGGTTCGAGGGCGGTTATTAGGGCGATTAGGGCGGCTTGTTTGGTGTAGTTGTGTATGTAGTAGTAGTGTGAGCAGATGACGCGGTTTAGAGTTAGGGCGCAGATGCTGAGTTTCTGGGTTAGTCGCGAATTGATCGTGGTTTTGTGGACAAGGACTGACATGGTTCCCATGCCGAGGATGATGCTGATTCCTACTTTCTTCCTCACCTCCATTTGCAGCCTCCAGAGCATAGGCATAGGCAGGACGACGATGGTGGTGTCTGCGAATAGACTGACGATGGCGGTATAATTCTCGAACCGGTCCAGGTCTCCGCATTTGCCGTGCGGGATTGTCTTGTCGAAACTGTAGGTGATGGGGCGACAGATGAGGCAGGTGGCCAGCACGACGGAGATGAAGATTGCAGCGTTGAGGCCTGCGATGGTCCAGCAGATGCGGCGGAAGCTACGGACGGGGAAGATGCGGATGTAGAGGAGGAGCATGGAGATGCGGACTGCTACCGTTGCACCGTTCCAGACTATCTCGATGGCGACGAATGTCTGCGTCCATCAACAAAGTTCTGGCTGCAATTGCTGCCGGCAAGAAGATGAAGTGCAGTGCTTACCCATGCCGCAATGCGAGCATCTGCCAGCGTGAAGCGGCTGATGTCCTCGCCCCAGCCATGCGAGAACGCTGAAGAATTCAGTAAGGAGTGCGAGAGATGACGATCGTTGCACGTCTGTAACCTCTTACCTCCCCATACTATGACGACAAGACCCACATCCAAGATCTCGGAGATGTTAGTAAATTTGTTGAAGTTGGTCTGAGTAGTTTATGGTAGCACTGACCAAAGCCGCCGTGCAGAAGTAGTCGCTCGCATCAAGCGTAGCCTCATTCAGTCGACGAGAATAAACGCGCAGGGCGAGGGCCAGGAGGGCCAAAAAGAGAAAGACGATGACGATGGTAATGAAGGCTCTTCCCTCTGGATTACTCTGTGGGATGGACCACATGGTTCACCTCAGGTCTGAAGAATGTGAACAGAGGGAGCTCATAACGAATAGATAGATAGCTGAACAATCCTTGGACACGGTTGATGCCCAGATCTCATCAAGCGGCGCAGTTGAAGAGACATCTCGAAAGGTGACAGGGATTGAGTTAGGTGTGGGATGGATTGAGATGGAACAAGAGCATACCCATGCTTGCGAGTACGAGCATGGAGGTGGGAGTATGGCACGGTGAGTAGATCAGCTTCATATCGTCCAGTCTTGACTTTTCATTCTTGACCTTCCTACTCCGTGGCCTGCAAAAACATGAGCTAGTTTCCAGCCTTAGCTGATGTCGCATAGCGTTACATTGCAGATAGCGCTACTGGAGATGTAAAGTATGCACGTTTAATGCACTTGAGGTACTTTACGTCTGACAGCACTAGGACTAAGTCAGCGGAAGTCCGTTCCAACGGGCCGCATGGCGCATTAGGGTCCCGGAGTCGGTAAAGTAAGCGTGGTAAGATACCTGCATAAAAGTATGTTGTACTGCGGTACTTACCTTAGTGCTTACTACTAGTATAGTATGATAAGTCGTGCCGCAGGGTTGCATAGGTACGATACCTTACTTCATTCAACAGGATCAGTACCTACTAGCGTGCATTGACGGGCATCCCACCATCTCGCGAACCCTCCACCCCTTCCTTCTTGCCTGCAATACATTGTACATGTGAGGTTATGGCATTGTATACTCGCAACCTTGCCCTGAAACCCAAAGCTTGCCATCACCTCTGTCAATCATGGCTATCTTGAGCGTCGTCATTGATGCACTCCAACATAACTTTGCGCTTCAAATCCTTGCGGCAACCTGTGCTGTCTTATCCGTCAGCACAAGTCCTGCTCCACCTGTTTCGAATATACTCAACTGACCGGGCTTTGTCGTAGTACCCAGTTGCCCAAGCGATATACAACCTGTACTTTCATCCACTAGCCAAGTTCCCTGGACCCAAGCTGTGGGCTGCCTCTCGCTTGCCCTTCATTTATTGCCTGTTGACCGGCAAGCTCACTCGACGCGAGCGGGAACTTCACGATAGGTATGGCGACATCATACGTCTCGCACCGGATGAAGTCTCTTTTGCAAACGAAGAAGCATGGAACGACATCTATGCCTTCCGCCGCGGCCACAAGCGAGCTGTCAGAGACAAAGCATATTACATAGGTAGGTCTTCCGCTTCGACATCGTCTTCACACTCATACTGACTTAAACAGCACCAAATGGCCAAGCTGATAACCTCATCACGACGAGTGACGCCAAGTTCCATGCCCGTGTCCGCGGTCTCATGAGCAACTCCTTCACAGAAGACTCCCTTCGAACGCAACACCCTCTGATCCACCACCATGCAGACACGCTCGTCGCCAAGCTTTATCAGCACACGGTCGCCTCCAACGCCCTGAGCAACGGCGCCCTCGTGAACATGACCGACTGGCTGAACTTCTTCACCATGGACGTGATCGGGGACTTGGCATTCGGGGAACCGTTCGGCTGTCTCGAAGCCGGGGAGTATCATTCCTGGGTCCGCACCCTATTCAGCTACCTCAAGGGCATGTCGATCGCAGCGGCGCCCCGATACTATCCCTCTACCGAGTTCCTCTTCGAAAAATTGATCCCCAACAGCATTAAAGAAGGTCAACGCCGCCACACCGAATATGCAAACGAGCGGATCAACCGTCGTCTGGACATGAAGAGCGACCGACCGGACTTCATGACACCGTTCATGAGAAACAACGTCGATTTCGAGAACATGTCGCGGGACGAGATACTCTCGACGTTCAACTTCATCATCGTCGGAGGCTCGGAGACGACGGCGACAACCCTGACCGGCATCTTCAACCATTTGTCCAGGAACGAGAAGATCATGCAAAGATTATGCGCGGAGATCCGCACAAAGTACCAGAGAGAAGAAGACATCACCATCACCTCCATCCAAGGTCTCCCATACCTAGAAGCCGTCCTCAACGAGGGCCTACGCATGTGCAACCCCATCCCCGGAGGTCTACCACGCATGGTTCCCGAAGGCGGCGACACCTACTGCGGTGTCTATCTTCCCGGTGGCGTAAGTGACCGAATCTTCCAGACCAAACCATGACCAAGACCGAACTCTAATAGCTTCTCAGACCAGACTAGGCGTCCGCACCTTCGCCGTCAACCGCTCCGAAAAACTATTCACCAACCCCGATCAATTCGTCCCCGAGCGCTGGCTACCACAAGGCGAATGTCCCGCCGAGTATGCACACGACCACCTCTCCGCCAGCAAACCCTTCAGCGTCGGTTTCCACAGCTGCCTAGGGCGGCCTCTCGCATGGGTAGAACTGCACCTCGTGGTGACCAGACTGCTGTGGGCGTTCGATATCGCGGAGGAGCCGACGGAGCGTGTCGAGTTTGACGATTTTCCAGTCATCATGCTGATTCAGAAGGAACCGATGAAGTTGAGACTGAAGGTCCGGCGGGGCGTGGAGTATAAGACTTCGTCGCTAGAGGGGAGTTTGAAGGAGAAACGGGAAATGGAATCTTAGAAGCAGGCGTAGATTTTGGTCAACGAATTGATGAAGGGGATGAATATAGTAAGAGGTCGACTTATCTTCATTAGTAGATGTGGACAGGAGAACCACGTCATGCTAAGGAAACGTCAAATTCGAAGCGGCAGTGGCTAATCTATGAAAAGGGACCTTGGAAGGCCAATTCATATCCCTCCCCTCACTTACCTTACTTGACTATGATGCAAATGTTAGCAATCCGAACGGCATGGACCCGGTGTTGGTGGTAGAGGCAATATTGCCATGAAGACCGAACGCTGAGCTGATTAACGAATCATGGAAAGTGTCGTTGTTTCCTACTTACCTTACCTGGTTGGGAAATCCGGATCTGCCATGTCTGTCTCATGAGACATCTTTCTTTGGGTATTACCTTTCCAAACCTTGCGCCATTGCCATACCTCGGATGCCATCGAGATGCACCTACTAGTATGTAGTATGTGCTTATATACCCCCCACATACCCAAATATCTGCTTTCGTACCTTCATCAATGATCATCTTCAACAACGACCTCCATCCCCCCATTCTCTTCCCTCGCACCCTTATCCTGCAGATCTCCCTGCCGACTCTGACACCCGGGACAATTATGCACGACCTCGTGCGCGAAAACATCGCAATCGATACAGAAGAAGCACTCACAGCTCTCACATTCATAGCGCCCGGATTCGGAAACTCCGTCTTTGCTCGCTTTGAGTGGTTTTTTCGGAGCACTGGGTTTACCACGAGTAGTCTTGAGCGACATCCGATCATGGTTCTGTCCACCAGTCGTACTTGGACGTCGATCGACAGCAGCTGGCCTCTCAGGAAAAGGTGTTTGGCACCCAAAACAATGGTTTTGTCCCGACGCGCTCGCTTTGATCCAATTGACCTCTCTCCAGTTGTTCAATGGGAACAGATGATGATGGTTACGTGCCAGGTGGGTGCTTAGGATTAGTGTGAGCCCGCAGGCTGGACATTGCGTGGGTAGAGTGCACACTTTGCTGCTGCAGCGCGAGCAGAGATAGCCTTCGCGCGAGGGTTTGCCGTGACATGCACAGAGGGTGGGTGCTGGATCGACAGTGCGCGATGGGAAACCCATCATCAGTAGAGAGCTCGTGGCAGCATCCTCCTCGGCGTTGGCGTGAGGGGTTGTTGGGGGTGTGGTAGAGCGCATGAGCAGATCGCGGTAGTGCTGCTCATGGAGGGCAACGGTATAAGTCTGTGAGGTGGGTAGGGTGGGGTTTGTGCGAGTGGCGATGGTATGGCAAATGGCCACTTGAGCGGCTAGACCAATGATTTGGACATTGACATGTGAGGAGACGAGTTCTGCGATGGTGGTATGGATATCGTCTGGATCACTTGAGAGTAGAGAGCCGAAGAGGATGAGTACCTCTCTCGTTGTGTGACTAGGCGTATGGTATAGCCAGCCGTGAGCCATGTTGAGAGCGTTTTGAAGGGAGGGCTGCCCTTTCGGATCCTCCAGCAGCAGTTTCTGGATATTGACAATATGGTCGTTGGGGTTGCCCGAGAGCGGAGATACGTTAAGTGCTATACCATCTCGCATACCAATTATGCCGAGTTGAGAGATAGGATTCTGTTCGAAGAACTCGGTGATGAAGGCAATCGTATAGCGAAGCGTAAGAAGATATCTTGTTGGCCGTAGATCCTTCTCAGCCATAGCGTCCGATAGATCGAGCACCAGGAGCAAGTGCCGTATAATTCCTCGCTGAAGCGGTGTTGTATCTTTGAGCAACCTGCCACCAATACGAAGACCGTCAATCATCTCCACTTTCTTGTGGGGACTGGTATAATTTCACCATGTGCCCTCTCACCTCTTCCTCTTGCCTGCTTCGAGTAGCCCCTCCACTGTAGAACTTATCGTCCCATCCGCTCCTTCCACAACGTTCTCCCACGTACGCATAACCTCCCATCCTGCACCTCGAGAACCATGGCCGGTCGCTCTAGAGCTTGTTCCGGCACCTCGGGTGACTTGGTGTGCTGCCACTTCCTCGTCAGAGATATCCTGCACATAATCGTCATCTGAGTCGGCCATGTTGAAGACTAGCTATTTTATGTCATCGTCTAAGGTTTGTTGTTGCTACCGTATCTTTTGGATTCGACATATCTTAATGCCAAGCTTTTCGCTTGATGGAGCCAAGGTTACTCCATGCGCTAGTGGCTCGACATCGTTACTCGTTCGCCATGAACTCCGATGACAGCTTGCCTAGGAAACACTCATACTATACAAGGTCCTCATTGACTGTATCTATCGTAGAGCTGAAAGTATCGACTCATCTACTCAAACATCGAATCACAAATCATCTGGAAACCAAGCCTAACCCCCAACTTCTCCTTCTCCTTTAAAAACCACACATCACTTAACCACCCTTACTCCAAACCTCCCCAACAATTCAACCCTCCATCTCCAAAAAACCCTAATATCAATCTCCAAAAAACCCATTCCCCACGACCAATAGCCTCCTCAGCAGCCCCATTCATGGACTTGCTAACCTTACTCCCCCTAATGCAAGGCTAGCTCAATCGAAAAGAAAAGCACACCCACTGCCTCTGCAACAACCTACTCAAACCCCCACAAGCGTCCAACAACGATTCACCTATCCATTCGCAACGCGTCCTAGGCCAAACCCAAACACCACCATTATAACCTAACCTCACCCTCGATATCGCAGGCACATAGCTTCCACAGCTTCCACGAAACACATGTAGACGGTGATCTCATCCATAATCCCCTCGGTAGCTCACATGTATTTCTCAACAGTACAATTCAGGAGATACTCGACGATCTTGATTCACAGCAAGTGGAAGCATTATTTCTTCTCTGCAAAAACATGTATTACCATGTCTTGCAAATGCAATCGGTCCATCCCGCACCATCGAAGACATAATCATGGGGTGAGCTGTTGGAAGAGAAGGGTGCGTAACGCGACCTTGGTCAGCAGAAAGGGAAGACCAGGTTATCATGCATGATACATCTTATGAATTGAAGTCAAAGTCGGAGCTTGCGAGACGGATGCATGCCAATGGTCAACGCAATTTGCAGGTGCCCGGCGCGCAGCTGTCGAATATGCGTCTGGAACGATAACGGAGAGGGAGAATTTCGGTCGGGAGCAACAGAGAAAGAACCTTGTACCATAGAAAACCACCGAGAAAAAGTCTTTGATGATTAACATTTATTGTTTTTAGTATACATCTATTCGATGCGGACATATAGCCCTCCTCGTCTCCATCTTAGGCATCCTGCTTACTCCTGCTCGGAAGACACGCGCAGCCTGTCTATTCCAAGATGATGCAAGGTCTGATGCAATATTGTTTGTACAGCTAATGACATGCAATATTAAAGACAACTCGCTCAAAAAACGTCAGTCATAATGTATCTTAGCGACGATATGGTGCTATTATGTATAATTTGGTTCTCCTGATACGGGCATTGGCCAGTCGTCTTCAGTAATGCTTGACCAGAAGACCCAGATCGTGATGACGGAGAGGAGGGTGAAGAGGGTTTCGAACATGGCACCGTCGATCTTGCCGTTGGTGCCGTGACAGATGTGGGTGCTGATTACGTATTGAAAGATTTGGCCGATAGCGAACAGTAAAGTCGCCGCAAATAGGTATACTAAGATTCGTCAGCGATAGTTGGGAGAAGTACTGGCGTGAGGCAACGAACACATAGGCTTCTTTTCCCCCAATACTCTCAAAACCAGTATCGTCTCGAGGAGGAAGAATCCGACTAAGCAGATCAACGGAAATAGTTGGTAGAGGACGTAGAGGGCAATATTGCGATTGTTTGGGCCTGACAGACTGGGTACGAAAGTATTTGTGTAACTGAAGGCGGTGTCGAGCGCGATGTATCCCGTGCCAACGAAGAAGGCTATGGCGGAGAGTAGTATGAGTCCCAAGGATAACGGCGTCCCATCATCTAGGAGCTGATAGCCCACGAAGCCGTTCAATAGTAGAACCCACAGCGTTGCCGTTATCGAGCCGAGGTGTACCGCGGTGAAGCCCTTCACTGGTCAGCATGCCTGAATTGAGTAGCTGGTGGTATTTTCCGTACAAGTCTGACCTTGCGGTCTAGAGGGAAACCACCGACTGTGAAGATCTCGCATATCGAAATGATTATATAGCCGACGAGGAACAGCTGAAACTCCCTGAGCAGAGGTCAACGACTGTTAGAGAATCTGTCCTCGATGAGCATACCTCCGACCCACTGCCGCCTGTTTCCTGTCTGATCTGTAGAGGAGGAAAAGCGTTACGAGGATGGCAAGCGCGCAGAGTAGGATAGACCCTGAACAATGTCAGACCGCATGCTTCCTCCACAACCTCATCAAGATATACCAAGATTTGACAGATGCCGTCCGTTGCTAAGGCTTATGCCTGTCAACGCACATCCTCCAAAACCAGCTCCTTCTAATTGACTTCCGGAGCTTGCTTGTGTAGGCGATTCTTTGAATAGCTGCAACATCCTTTAGCGCAAACTCCCACCAAATATGCTGCAATGCTTCAGGCTTCGAGAGATTTGTCGATTGGGGTCCGGAATGAACGCACATTGCATATTGGGAGGGTAGAGTCTCGACAAAAGTTCTGCATACGTCAGTGAACATAAGACTCATCGTTCCCTAGCTAGGGCATACATGAAAGTTGCCAAACTGTGTGGAACCCATTGTGAAATTGTTCTACGCTTCCTACTTTCACCTACGCCCCACCAGCAACAAGTGTGCTTTCTCAATGCGGGAGCAGTCAAGTGCTGGAGGTCGTTCAATATTCGATTTATGAAGGCGGACGTCACTCAAGATAGCCAATGGGCGATGTTGGTTGTAGTGCTACGCCAGCGGACTGGTTGTTCTAAAACGAGAATGAGCGACGCGAGATCGGCAGGGCAACTGCGGGCGACGTCCAAAAAGAGCGATTGGGCGTGCGTCGTGCAGGACTTCCTCTTGAGAGAGTGGCAAGGAACGAAGTACTTTGTATTGACGGCGACGAGGTCGAATGAGGAGGGAGACAAGAGGTGGGTAGTTCGTGATGTCTGCAGACAGGGAAACGAGATTGCGCGCGGGTGCAGGAAATGAGATGGGTCGAGAAGAGGAAAAGTGGCTGGTGGGCCATCAATCAGCCTAAACTTTAAACGTTAAGGTCTAAACAATCTGCTAACTCTTGCTCGACGTCGCCTCGTTGATGTCGACCTACGTGGTTTCTTGCGGATGAATACAGTTTCATCGCTCAGCTACCTCCGAGTTACAGCGTTTATATTCTACGGAATTTGTGCATGCGCTGACGGGTCGCAAGAGGCTGAGGCAGCTTATGGCCCGAGCATGGATCTCTAGCCTCTGCATACCTGTCGTGGAGGTGAGAGCGAAAGCCAAAGGATCTCTGGGCTTTGGTGATGACGGCTATCTACGATTTTCCGACTTTCTCCATCTCTGAATCATGATTCACAGTGATCATGCACGACATGTTGCGGTCGATAGCCAACTCCAGTTCTACGCTGTACCTTTTCCCCAACGAGTATCCCTGGTCACAATTTTCTATCTTGGTCTCTCCACCTTCATTTCGGATCGGTGCCATAAGCTATCTTTGAGACTCTGGATGAATGATACAGAAGTTTTCATCTGGCCAGGCTGAGAACGTACAACACTGACCATCTGTGGACCGAGGTCATTATTCTACTTGCTTGCTGGGATTCCCTAGAGCTCATCATGTAAGGATGTGCACATGTGAAGGGGATACATTTCGCTGTCATAATTCTGTGGACAAACAACTTCTTTGACGCTGCAATAGCGATGGGGATTTCTCCGACACTGGCTGCTGTCATACCCTTTTGCTAGCGCCGTACGTGATCACGTGACATTGAGCCTGCTGAGCATTGTGTCCTTTCCTCAACGAAAGAAACATCAAGCTGCTCTAAAGTAGCTTCCGTCTTTACCCCGTCCTACCCACGCTATTCTACCTTAAGTTAAGATGACTTTAGCCTCTCTTTGAAACAATCCACTAAGCCATTGCTAAATGCTATAACATCGCCAAGTGTCGCGTTTGCCCTAAGAGTACTGTCTAGCAAAACCTAGATGTGGCATGTCTTTTGCTTGTCGGTCACAAGCTCTCCATGCTACGTGGTACACTGGAAAGTGGCTCGAAAAAGTCTCGAGCCCGTTTTCTGAATGTTGTTGCGCTATGATAGGTAGATAGAATAGGGCTAGCAGTGCCGCCAAGAGGGCAGCCCAGCAGCACGCAGTACTTAGGCCCCTGGCTCCTGACTAAACACCCAGACCTCACTTGCCAGATATTCGCTCAACGAAGTCTCGTGCGATATTCTGCAAAAGTATCTTGTAACTATTCCCCACCCAGCAATAGTAAACTGCGGCTATCGACCAATGCGTGATCCCCTCCCATCGTGATCCAGTCCCATTTCCCACGCAGAAGGCGCGTCCGAAGCCCACCGTCGGCTGCTGATCCATTCCACGATACTCTCCGCCTACAATACCTCTATTTACCCTCGGGACTACATTTAGATTCATTTGGGCTGCTCATCGGCCAGCCCACCCATCACCGGCACCATTTCTCCTTCAAAGCCCCACGGCTTGACTATACCCCTCCGAACCCTTGCACCTCCTTCGCAGCCCAGAGACGAACATTCAGAGGCACTGCTGGATGAGAAGCGGCCGGATCGGCGCTCTTCTGACTCCGCGGGCTCGGACTTCTCACTCTGGAGTGACACCGGCGACCTCGCAGAACAGCTTGCCGACGAGGAGGATCCTCTACGTATACAGATAAGGGAGTCCGCTGACGGCGCTCCGGGGGAATCGAGGGCTCTACAGCGCCGACAGAAACACGTTCATTATACACCCCATAATCATACAGAGCAAAAGACTGCCGATCCTGGCCTCAGTAAAGAGGCTATCGAGATACCGAACCCTCCGGCGAGGCAGATCGGTCGTACAGAGAAAGTCCTCGCCATCATCATGACGGGGGACCGACAGAGAGCCCAGATGCATGGCCTGACGGGGCAGCCCTTGCTGTATGTGACTGCACTCGTATGGCTGAAGCTCAGTGCTGACATGTCACAGGTATTTTACCAGTGTGTTTGTGTCATTAGGAGTCTTTGTTTTTGGCTATGACCAGGGTGTCATGTCTGGCATAATAACGTAAGGCATTCGATCTTTCCAATTCGAATCACCACATTGACAATTGGATGCCAATCAGAGGTTCATTTTTCATAGACTACTTTCATCAGCCAACGCGTGCCCAGATTGGGACCATGGTTGCTATCCTTGAAGTCGGAGCGTTCATCGCATCACTGTGCGTTGGCAGGATTGGGGATATGATAGGAAGACGAAAGACTATACTGTTTGGCTCGATGATCTTCTTCGTTGGTGGAGCGTTCCAGGCTTTCGCGAACGGGATGCCGATGATGATCTTTGGAAGAATCATTGCTGGTTTGGGTGTGGGTGCACTGTCTACGATCGTGCCAGTCTATCAATCAGAGATATCGCCTCCGCATAATCGCGGGAAGCTTGCTTGTATGGAGTTCACTGGCAATGTCTTTGGTTATGCTGCCAGTGTGTGGGTGGACTATGGCTGCAGCTATATCAAAAGTGATTATGCGTGGCGCGTGCCATTAGTCCTCCAGTGCTTTATGGGGCTTCTCCTTGGACTGGGTAGTCTGATCATTTGCGAATCGCCTAGGTTGTGATTTCATCATCCTAGATAAAACTTTCTCGCTAACACTGCATAGGTGGCTTCTCGATAACGATCACGATGAGGAGGGCATCGTGGTAATTGCGAACCTTTATGGGAGTGGAGATATTCACAACGACAAGGCCCGACAAGAGTATCGTGAGATCAAGATGAACGTTCTGCTCCAACGACAAGAGGGCGAAAGATCCTACTCCGAGATGTTCAGAAAATACTACAAGCGCCTTTTCATCGCCATGTCCGCGCAGGCGCTCGCGCAGCTTAACGGCATCAATGTCATCTCGTACTATGCACCATTGGTCTTCGAATCTGCTGGCTGGTATGGGCGCAGAGCCATCCTCATGACAGGTATCAACGGAATCACATATCTTGCGTCTACAGTACCGCCTTGGTATTTGGTTGACAGATGGGGTCGACGCTTTATTCTTCTTTCCGGAGCTATCGCCATGATAATCTCACTGTCCGCGATTTCGTACTTCATTTTCATCGACATTCACTACACGCCGATCTTGACCGTGATCTTTGTCATGATCTACAATGCTGCCTTTGGGGCGTCATGGGGTCCGATACCGTGGCTATATCCGCCCGAAATTCTCCCCCTCAGCATTCGAGCGAAGGGCGCAAGTTTGAGTACAGCATCCAATTGGGCCTTCAATTGGATTGTGGGCGAGATGACGCCGATATTGCAAGAATGGATCAAGTGGCGATTGTACCTTGTACATGCGTTCTTCTGTGCGGTCAGCTTTGTTCTTGGTACGTTTCCACCGCTCACCCCTTCCTTGCCACCGAGACACGCACTGACAGCTCGCAAGTTTACTTCCTGTATCCCGAAACAGCCAATGTCCGCCTCGAAGATATGGATCAACTCTTTGGTGATGCAACGACAGCGATGCCAACCCCAGCTCAACACGCCGAAGTCGAATCCTTGATGGGTGCTGCCCGCTCGCCTGTTCCTTCGCTTGACTTGCGGCGCCCGGGCAACTTTGGTGCAGACGACGCGATCCCTGGCCTTGATATCAACCCGCCGTTAGAGAATGGTAAACCCCGATTACCACCCGAGACACCCGCAGCTAGCGAAGGCTTGGGAGGTTGGATATCACGAATGGCATCGAGAGTGAAGGGGAACGGCAAGAAAGATGAGGGAGGCGGATATGGCAGACTTGGACAAGATGATAGCTAAGGCATCTTCTTGCCTCCAACCCACTCAAGTATGTGAACAGGCATGGTCAACATAGATGATTTGTTTTGTTTTTCTAGGTAGGGGCGTATAAGAATGATTCCCAGCCTCGAACCGAGATTTATAGGTTCGAATGGCTCAGCGATGTGTGGTTCTGCAGGGTTCATCTAAGAAATCTTGAGACCAAATCTGTCGGGAACACACATACGTGACTTGTTGTTTTATGGTTGGATTGAATGCTACCGTGGTTACCGATCTTACTGGCTTACCTAGGTACCTTATAGGTAGGCATGTTTGATAGGTATGGTAACTATTCATCCGAGGCTATGTATTTAGCGTCGAGCCTTGACCACGTTGATACGAGTACCTACCTAAGTAGGAGATATCTTACCGCGGTGCCAAGCCACTTGTATTTGAAACAGCCTTATCCTACCTTAGTGTCTTCCTCCCTGCTGCAACCGTGCAACGTGTCTTTACAATAAATAGTAAGGTAAGGTAGGTAGACAACCAATCACCATCAGTACTATGATCTAAAAATGGACAAGATCACCACAAGCTTCCGGCAAGGATTTCGAAGGCGTCTCTCTCATGCCTACTATATATGACATATCACTAATTTAGTAGCTACTAGCGGCAGATGTGATTACTGACTTCTGCATCAAAGGCAGATCTGGAGAGGTACTTACACTCCGCCTTCATGATGTGATCCCGACTTGTATGACACAATTCGCTTAATAGGTACTGCAATCGCCCAGTACTGTGCCGCTGTATCTGGCTTTGCCACCTTGAGCCTCAGCCTCAAATCTCATCTTTTGAAAGATCTCCAGCCAATGTATTACTTGCATCCCACCTTTTCGATTGATTCGATCTGTTCACCAGTTCCTATAACTCAATACTTTCGCATACGAGGGGTTTCCTTTCAGCCGCGATGCCTTGCCGTCCAACAAACTGCAGCGAATGGGCAAACGGTAGTACCCCTCATGTAGCAGCAGCAAACCCCGACATCTCAGGTATAGGCGTAAGTCTCTTGCTCTGCAACGTGAGTACCAACCGCAGGTGTGCTGAATGATGTACTTCAGATCCTTGTGACTTTTGCAGCTTCCGCTTTCTTCACCCTTGTGTTCTGTACGGCTTACTATCTGATCGATGACAATGCAAGTACGAAATTGGTCGAAAGTCCAGATATGGAGGAAGGGAATAGAGTCCTGCGTTACAGGAAAAACATGGTGGACGAAATCTTCAGGGGAAAGGTCGCGGCTCTAATGAGCGAAACCAGAAAGATGCACTCCAAGAGATGGAGTGAAGCCTTTCAAAGTGCCGTCCTTCTTTATAGCGATCAGCAAAGCCTTATAGGCATAGCTGTACTGGTGAGCGGGTTTAGCCAGCTCGACTGTTCGCTCGCCACCTATCATTGGCAAATTACCTTCGATCTGGCATGGTTTACTTCTCTAACGCACCTGACGACACTGACATGTCTTCGACATTACTTCCAACAACGGCCAGCGCTAAGGGCGTGGAGATTGTTCTGCATCGCCATAACGGCAGCGATGCTGGCCACTTCCTTAGGCTCTACAGGCTTCATAGGTCAGAACACCAATCCGTCATTCCCAGCACTATGTCTTTTCCATCCCAAGGATCTCGAAAGAAGTGGCAACGAGGGCCACTACGATGGCTGGTACATTGGCGTCACTTTGGGCTTTCTGATAGTATCTTACTTCACTCGTATCATACAGCTATTTCCAGGTAGAACAGACGCTGTGCACCATTTCTTCCGAGTCAGGCCACGCGGCAGGTTTCGAAGAACGCTCGATGCAGTGGAAACCCGTGCCAATTACACACATTCAACCCTTTTCAGGGTTCAAGGGGCCATACTATATAGATTCATCTATTCATTATGGTGCACATTTGAAGCTACTGCAGAACTTTGGGGCTCGCTTCTTTGGGAGGTTGTATACAACAAATGTTTCCGGGTGTTGATGATTGCTGATGGGCGTATAGATTACTTGGCTGGTCTTCGCTTTGACGTGGGGCACTATTCGGATCGTTGCAGATTGTGGGGGTGGACAGTACGGTAGCCAGGGAGGTATAGATATCTCTGACGAGGACCAGTGGGGTTTCGGCCAAATCGTTGCTGTGATGCTTTTGCTCTCGCCCTTTGTATCATTCTTTGGGGTGTCCTATGGTAAGTTCGCCGTTCCAGGTTCATTGCAACAGCCATATAGAACACAGTCTGATGTTTGATATGTTTGTGCCATAGAAATACTTTTCAGACCCACTGGAAGCTCAATAAACCCTAAGGGGGCCTTTGACGCCAGACCTCCTTCGGATGCTACTGATGCCAAAACGTTACAAAATATGTGTCGGCCCAATCACAATCATACAACCGAATTGCATCTCCAGTCCATCCCAAATCCGAGGCAACGGTCGACGAGAACAAATACAGACGCTGTCCAGTACGAAGCAATAAGGAAACTTGCCGCAGAGGACAATGCTACCACCGTGCAAAACGCACATCACACGATCGATGGCGAGGCTGTCAACCAACGGCATCATCCAGACTCCACCGCTCTACCAACGCAGCAAAGACTAGAATTCTACAAATATCGCTGGTTCCGCATGTTGATCCTACTGATCTATTGCCTGTCACTAGCCGTCGCAGGAGAAATACTAGCTGCCTTCCCGGCCGCAGGCGCCATCAGGCGCCTCAAAGACGCTGGACCATACCTCATACCATTATATGCTGAATGGCTGGCTATCAATTCAGGAGTCATCTGGGCATCCTCTATCATCGGTGTCATCTGCACCGTTGAGGATGTTCCCATGCCACGACCTAAGTGGATGATTCGGGTTGGAGCGGTATTCGAATCGTGGCGGGACCGCGTAAGAGGCTTCATACCACCGGCCTTGGTAGCATGGGTCGAGACTGTTGCGTGGACTCTTCTTATATTGGGAGCGACTGCGTCTTCGACTTGGCTGAGCGTTTTTCTCATTTGGCCGAATCGGGTACGCCAAGAACTTTATTAGATAATGTATCTTCAAGCTAACGTTACTATATCAATGCATTTGATTTTGGACGTGGGATGGCTTGCATTTACCATGAACAACATATGGACCTGCGAAATCGCTTACTTTCTCCTTTCTGCAAGCACAACTTCATTCAAGACTCAACAATTTCGCATCACGGTGTTCAAATTCGCTTGAGGTCCCCGTCTCCTGCAGCATTACACAATTCAACGGATATCCTAGGAAAGAGCTAGGAACGGGAAGACACCCCTTGACCAAAAGGCTGATCAGTAGTACATTTTATTGATACTGTACTAAGTAGTAAGCCACGTCTGGACAAACCCAGTCTACTATTCTATCGATATTCCAGTTTAATTCCTAGTACAAGGAATTTTCTAATCTGATCAACATCGTCAATATTGTTTCACTAGATAAAACCCACGTCACATCACCTATGTACTCACCCCATGTTGGAAATAAGCCCTTCTGCCAAGACAATAAGCGAGTGGCCACGTCTACAAAGTCTTTGTCTCGTTGTCTTGTACCTTTTCACCTTTTTCGGACATTTAGAATAGCAAATGATAGCCAAATCATCCATCAGACCCCTGAGACCGTTCAACACCCCAACCCTACTCATCTCAACCCGCGCGAGAGGGTAACCCCCAAGCACCGATAAGAAATTAATTGATACGAGATGAAACACCTCTTCAATATCAGCGATTTCTCTCCATTCAAGCCGAAGATTCTACAACTATATGTCCTCAAGGCTGCGAGATCGAACCTATTGACAAGTTCTATCTATCATACCTCCACCCATAACCCGCACCTCCCCATCTGCACCCACACATCATCAAAAACACATCTCCACCCACGCGCCTCATCAAATACACCATCTCTCCACCAAAATTCCAGACCATCCCCCTCTCACATCACCCAAAAACAAACATCCATCACAAAGCCAAGTAACACACCAGCCATCAATCCACATGTTACCTTACTAACAAACAGCATCCACAACATCCCCACAATATCCTGCGAGACAACAGCAACGTCGATGCCCTTGAACAATATGACCTATTGAACTTCTCTATAAGTGTAGAATTCAGGTACAAACATATACAGAAACGATTCCACAGCTGTGTTCTAGCGAATGATGGAAAGAACATGGGATATTTCTCTTCGCTCTTTTGTAGAGTTTCGTATGTATTATGTGGTATGAGAGGTCGTCGTATCCCACCTGATATTCCCTCATGGTTCTTCGTTCCCGTCTCGAAACACTTCGTGCTCGGAATCGTGACATAGGCCATGACTATACTATCTCTCCCTTAGTTTCTCAACAGCTTGGCTTTGAGGTATCGCTTACAACATCCTCTCTTCTATTCCAGACATCAAACACGAAACCTTCATCCTCATCCCTACTCCTACTCCTAACCCTACGCCTAACTCCTCGCTACTCACCCAGCTATATTCTTTCTATATACCTATCCACCCATCATCCCCTTCCCTTCCGTTTCAATCTCAATCTCCAGTATCATATCATATCATAGCATTACCTGTCTATCAATTCTATACCCGTCTACAACATAGAGACCTTGGATCCAACATTGTCGTGATTAACTGTTATCTGTGCTACACCTCTTGATCATATTCGACAACTCTGACGGCGGGTCCTTCGTCACGTTATAGCTATGCAGTCGGAGTGTCGATGCATATGTAGACTTGTTGAAGGATAGGAGGAAGATAGGAGACGTTGTGGAGTTGTGGGTGTGTGAAAGTCTCCATCATCTCCATGCTTCGGGGACTAGCTGGGAAACCAAAACCTCTTCCAATAATAATCGTGACAATATTAATCTACAACTACAACCCCTTCCCTTTACATGGTACTTTCCATTTCCCTACCTCCACGCCCGATCGCAAGAGCTCTGCTGTATCTTATTATGATAGGTATGCTGTTGATGGCTATTGAATAAATAATGTGTTGTTCGGATTTGAGGCTAGGAGATGAGAGGGCGGTGGATTGGTGGTGGTGGTGTGGTGGTCTTCATGGGGATTAGGAAGGGAGGGATGGAGGGGTTGAGAGGGGTTAGAATATAGGTATGATGGCACGGTTTGAGGATCTAGATGAGTTCGGATGCTTTTGTTGGGCAGGTGGGTTAGGGATGCTGCGTGCCTTCTTGGGTTCTGCTATCAGATTACTATTGACACGCTGTTGTATCTCTGTTGTAGTTGTAAAGGTCAGCTACTATCATAGTCACGGTTGATTAGAGACGGGAATCATGGATCGAGGCGTAAATATCATTAATGATGTGAAATGCAACGCATTTTGGTTAGAATGGGCTGGAATATCGTTCTATTCGTTAAAAGTCATTATCAAACAAGGCGCGAGAAGAATGACATGCGATGCCGCGTAATAACATGAATCTGGACAAACTCCCTAAAAACATGCTCAAACCTCATCCCGAACTTTCCTATAACTTACACATTCGTCGATACCAATACTAGCCAGCGCAATAACTTCCCATAACTTACAGATTCGTCGGTACCATTACTAGCCAGCGCCGTGACAGTTACCAGCACTAGTACCACCAGCACTCCTCACCGCCCTACCCATGCACGACTTCGTCCCAACAGGTAAGGTCCCAGACGCATACCACTGATACTTGACATCCTTCGGCGTCCAATTGAAATGCCAATCGGTAAGAGCTCCGCAACCTTTAATCTCCTTCTTCAGCCCCTCCCCATTCGCACCCAACCGGGCGTCCGCGAAATTCTTGCCGCGAACCTCGAAAGTGTCTATGGCAAACTTGTACGAGACGTCGCAGCTGTCCTCGGTGGGTTTCGTGGCCGTCGGCTTCACTTCGAAGGTCCAGCCTTCGGGGCTGGTGAAGGTGCCGCCGAACTTGTAGTTGTGCGGGTTGTTGACCGGGTCGTTGCTGTCGCAGCCGTCGATGATGACTCTGAATTTGCCGACGCAGTCGTTGATGGTTGAGAGGGCTTTGGAATCGTCTTTGTTGTGGGCTGAGAGTTTTACGGAGTCGGCGCTGCCTTGGAAATATCTGGTGATTGTCAGAATTACAAGGAACTGCTGTTGGGAAGGTTTCTCGGGTGGGGAACATACTCTGAATCTTTATGGTCTTGCTTGCAGAATTGTTCTGCGGCGGACACTGCCTGGTCTCTACTTAGCATCCACGTGTCTCCACCAACTCCATGACACTTGGGAGGCTGAGGGGCGGGATGCTGTTCAGCGGACTTTCCTGTAGGAATACCATTGTCGTTAAGGGCTTTGAGGACGACATCGCGGATCTTCTCATGGCCGCGTGTGGTAGGGTGGAACATGCGTACGGTATCGGACAAAAAGGACTCGGCGTGAGGGTCGTCCTTGGCTGCGTCGGCCAAGGCGTTGATGTAGTCTTTATCGGTCTTTAAGGCAACGTCAGTCTTACCTTGAATGCTCGCTTGGTAGACTGGGAGTTTTTTGGTGATTCTCTGCGCCACCTCCATTTTCGGGTCGTCGGTCGTGTAATAATTGGAAAAATACGTATCCGGGTCGTTGGGCCTGGGCTCTTCGCGGTCGCAGAACCTATGACCATCAAAGTCCTTGTCGTAATCGACCCAGTAGACTCCCTTATCTTTGAAACGGTCGGCTGCTTCAGACAAAGCTTTGTTAAGGTGGAGTGCAAGTCCATTCATCGCCTTCCGCCTTTCGACTGTCAAGTATTGAGATGCCATAGGATTCCAATATGACTTAAAGGTGACCTTGTTGCACTGCGTCGTCTCTTGATTGAAAAACTGCGCGTAGCCGACGATGAAGACCTTGAACTTATCCCCAACCTTGGTACCGCGACCCTTGTCGACAATCGCTTGGACAAGGCTGTTGAGGTCATCTTTGAACACCTGACTGTTGATCGTGTCGTGTCCATATTTGATCACCCCTTCGCAGTCCAATCCCCAAAGTTTAAGAGATAAAATGCAGGTGGCGATCAAGTTCAAAATGCCAATATCATTTCCCCCCATGGTGATGGTCACGAATTCGGGAGCCGTACCCCAGACCGGACGTATGCCGTTGTTCCCATCCGGCAGGGGTTTGTCAAGTAGTTCCTTTTCTTTGATCTCTTTGAATACATTGCCGCTACAAGCGACGTGGTGAAACTTCGATGGGACGGGGTACAGCCCCGCTTGCACAACAACAGGATAGGCTTGTGGAAAACGGAAGCATCTGTTCGTATCGTCTGGTGGCTGAGGTCCGGCGCCAACGCCAGATGCATAAGAGTCGCCCATTCCAGTCCATTCCTGTATCGGCTCGGCGCCACGTTTTCCTAGCTCACTTGGTTCATCGTAAGACAGGGGGCTTGGATAGGCTTGACATTGTAAGAATAAGCCAATGAAGGCAAGGCAGGCTTTTGGGAGTAAAATCATATTATAGAAAAGAAAGAAGACCTCGTTTAGTGAACTCCGATGATGGATATCGAAGACGCTGTCAAACCCTTAAATATATACCTGTATCATCGAACAATACCATCTTGCTGAGGATCCAATCCATGCAACAAAGCTGAGCTGAGCATGATCCAGGCGGCTCAGACCTCTGCAACCTCAAGAATACTGCTAAGAATCAATGATGCAACATGCTTTCTTGCAGTATGGATCTCTGCGGACACGAGACAATAATCCTATCCATTCAGCGGCTCTTGATTTTCACAAGGTGGCCACAACGAGTACTGCCTCTTTGCTGCGACTCTGAAATCATGTTGGATTTGGAAGGAGTGCGAATGACTCTCAAGCAACCACAACATCTCACCCTTACTATCAAAGGATTGGAGTGAAGTTTCATCTTCGAACGCAGTTAAAGAAAAGGGGGAAGAGGTTGTCAAGATGTGGTCAGAAATGGAAGAATAGGATTTTGGACAGTAGTAAAAGTCATCGCGAATGTGGCCACTACGTTTCACATAGTTGCATGAAAAAGTACTCTATCGTGGCATCCTCGGTGGAGACACCCTCTTGAACTAGCTTGTAGACCTGAAACGAGACGTGAAATAAAATTTTGGTACCTCGTTACTCACTCAGCCTTCACAAGGAGTATGCAGTGATACCAAGATCGGCTGGGTTCTGGCTTGGTATCAGTGATTGGTGGTTTCAGCGTCTTGGTGGTTGCAACGTTGATGTCCATCGCCCCCACATTATTATGACAGATCGGCAGGAGGTTTCACGATACAGAAGGAAGGAGGAAGAGGAGCGCCTTTCTGTTCATTGCTTTGGCACAGCAGGTGTTATCAAACGTAAATGGATGCGCGGCATCGGGGCCTAGAGGTTGATGCGACTGAAGTGAGTATTTTATCTTTTTCTACGTAGCCCCGCGCGAGGCTATCGCGCCCCGGGCGTGCCGATACCCCGCCCCGAGCTCTAGGGGCGCTTAGAGAGAAGCTAAGATTCGTAGCTTCGGAAGAAGCCACCAATGACTGTATCCTGAGGATGGCCTTAACGCTCTCATAATAGTATGTGCTCTGATTGGAGTAGTGGAAAATCGAAGGATCGTAAGTGAACTGGTGAAACACTGCAGTGCATTAGTTCTAGGGCGATGCGATGCAAGACGACCCATCCAGTGTTGTATCTCGGACCTGAATCCTAAGAGGACCGCTTAGCGCCCATATAACACATCTTTGAAACTTACTCGCCGATCAGAATCTTGACGCCTTCCCACGTAAGGGAATGAGAGTAAGCTGCGAGGCACGGAAACACGCAACATACCTCACTCAATCATTCTTCTTGCTACCCACAATCGTCTCCAAATGATGTCTCCAAACAGTCTCTTTCGTCGTTTGACCTCAGCAATTTGGTTAATGCAATCGATGACACAAGCTCTGGGTCCTCTCCAAGCTCCAAGTCAAATCATCACTAACGTCAACACAGTACCTCATAATGGGAGTGCTGTGCCCGGTGTGTCACCTGTCAAATATCACAATGATCCCGCCAACGACCTTTTCCAAATTGAAAACCTCGACATGCACCCTAATCCATGCGCCATGTAAGTCTCTCAGTCCCGTTCTCCTACCCAACAATTCCCAGAATCGTGCAAAGCTCGCACTTCTTTATTTCATGTCCATGTCCATGTTCGGAGGGAACGAGAAGCAGATCATTGATGATGAGAGGAGTACCCACCACGATGAAGAAATGATTGCACAAAAGAACAACCACAACCTCCTTCTCACCCCATTTCTTTCTGATTCAAAAACAAATACCTCTAACGCAAACCAACCGCAACAGAGAAGCTTACTGCGGCGTCCTCATCCGCGGCGAATTCACGACCTCCCTAACAAACACAACCCCGCACATCTCCTTCAGCGTGACCTCACATCTCCCCAATAACCGCACAGGCCTGATCCGCGGCGAAGATGCTTTCTGCGAATGGGCCACCGTCCGTCAGGAAGGCAGCGACGACGACGACGACGACGATGCCAACACAGGAATTCAGGCACAAGCTCTGGCACAAGACTACGCCAACCAACCTCATCCCGACCTTCTCCCCGATCTTTTCAATCCCATTGTACAGAGACAGAGGCGGAAAGAGAAGGCTGTCTGCCCGCCTAAGAAAGGAAAGGCGAAGATCAGCTCTACGCTTCTGATACTAGGTGGCTATCAGCCGGAAGCTAATTACACGGTCAAGGTGAAGGTGACGGAGGAGGGCGCGGAAGGCAGGACTATTTTCGATCTGTGGACCGAGTTTGAGTTGAAGTATAGAGATGGGTATCTGGTGATGTAGGGGGGGAGGAACATCCAGGGAATCTGGCATGGAAGGAGAAGGGATAGAGGGTGGAAGGGCAGAGAAGAAGGTTTTGGCGCAGACATCGAGAAGTGATTTTCGCCTTATATAGCCAGTCTTCTCTCCGTCTCAGAATGAAAAAGTAGGGTAAGAGTGTTCATCAAGCAAGCAGGATTCTAGCCTGACCTCTATACCGATCCTTTCTATCTCAATAGTTACTAAATAATGCTCTAGAATTTCGCGGCTCCCAAAAATCATGAGATGTTCTCGGAGCCTTTGAGACAATCACCGCGGTCCGATTTTCTTCCACCCTCAACGTGATCACCTGCGTCCAGGAGCAGCATCATCCTTCCTTCCAATAACTTTCAATATCAGTCTCTCGGTTACTTTGCATACGGCTGCCGCCTATTCAGCATCGATATACCAAGATATGGCTTATCGCACAGCACCTATACTCGACAGAACTCAAGGTAGTAGATAGGAACGTCGTCGCAGTAGATACGTAAGAACCTCTACTTCCGAGCTCTCACAGACATTGACCCTCAGGTAAGTCTCTACCCCCCAGCTTCTTCAACCGCAATCTCACCTCCAACCCCGACTCCCCATCGCACCCACAAACGCCTTACCTCTCGATCCTCAACCCACACGAAAAGGCACCTCCACCTCTCTCTCAACCACACACGTCACCCCTCCATCCCCCTCTTGACAAACCAAAGCCAACACCGAACTCCCCGTCGCCACCACCGTCTCGCTACAACACCACCACTCATCAGTACATACATACCAATCACCCAACCCCACACCAGGAATCAGAAAAGGACTCACTTCCCACACCCCACCCCCTCCCTAATCGTAATCCCATCCCCATAATACAAATACTGCACCTGAGAATCCGCACACGCGTAAAAGTTATCAGTATCAATAATCGGATCGCTGGAGTCCGACGCTATGCTGCGTTCACAGGATATCGTAAGTCCGTTATTGGCGTCGTGGAAGGTGAAGGCGATGGTGTTTTTGTGCGCGGGTTTGGTTTTGTGGGTGGTTGTGTAGGTGGAGAAATGGGAGATGGACCAGGGGACTCGGTTGGAGGTGCAGTAGTTTTGTTCTGTGAGTGGGTGGGAGGGGAGGGCGAGGGTGAGAGTAAGGGTTGAGGGGAGGAGGAGGAGGAGAACGTAATGGTGAAGGTGGAGGTTGAAAAGGGAGTGCATGGTTGGTGGCAATGTCTGGTTGTGGAGAGGTGAAGTGAGAATGCTTTATAGACGGAGCGAGTACCTTGTTAAGGAATCTCAATCTGAGGTTATGAAGATGTTCTCGCAGCTCGCTTCCCATTTTTTGCTCGTGTAACCTCAATGCAGTATGACGTGGTGCGCTTGGAAATTCATGCGTGTATGCAAGGAGACGATGCGTCGCCGGCTACACGTGATGGCGGATGCGACATGCAGTGTTGAGGGTTACGAGATTTATGAGACTGCTTGCATATTGCAAACAGACGAATATCTACCCTTACTGGAAACGAAGGACGAAGGAGGTAAGTCGAGTGAGGGAAGTGACTTTCCCACCATGCAATTAATTCTCCTTCGGGTTGTCGGCTCTTGCAGCTAAGCGAGAAGCCTTATGAGAATTCTTCTGAAGATACAGAACACCTCATAGAAGCTGCAAAGGAACACGAGAGATCCGTAATCGCTGTGGGTCCAAAATATGAGGCTAACATTGACTGGTCTCTCGTTCATTATTGGATGGAAGTACTTGAAGAAGTCGACAACGCAGCTGAATCTTACAATGATACTTGAAACGTCTGTGGTAAGGTCCGCAAGGCTTTTCGCTCTGTTGCAGGTTACCGGCAACTCTTTTCGAAGCAAGACTTGAGCTCTTACCAACTCAATCTAGATACTGTTTCAATGTCTGTGGGGGAGTCAAGTCGATCTTCAGAGTTCGTCTTATGAGAGCGAGAGCTTTGTAGCTGATGATACAATGGCAGCCTCGTGGTTGAGAACCCCCATGAAGGAGGCCCTTTCACCTAAACTCTATCCTCTCTGGAAAGACCGCGAAGACACTCAAGATCTTCGGCGCACCAACAGAGCTCCACAAGAGCATTGAAGCTGTTTATGTTCCAAGCTTGATAACCCTTGAACACATTCTGAAATATATAACAAGAACAACGCCGCATGTCTGTTCACCTAGATCTCTTGACGTTGGCACACTGGTAAGAAATGGATCAATGTAAGCTTCGTTTAAGCAGACTGTGTACGCATCAGTTCTACTGAGAATATCAAGATTATGGATATCCATTTCCTGGATGTTCAAAGACCTGGCCACCCAATGTATTTATTAAATCCGGGTCATCACTCTGCACGAGGTCAGCTATCTCTGAACCCAAGAAATGGCCAGGGAGCGACAAGCAAAGGCAAAAAGAGCGGACTACTATGCAGAACATCACATATTCGAGATATGAAACAACCTTGCAGCAACTGATTATGATCGACGTTGTCAAAGTAGAGAATAAATACCCAGGGTAATAGCCAACACATGAGGGCACCCAGCTCAGGATTGAGCAATTAAGATTGCATGAGACCTCGATAGGCAGGTCCGATCGCGTGGCTGAGCTCACGAAGGCCGTGAAGGACTTTCATAAAAGCAATGCGCGCAACAACCCTCGACCTACTTTGATACAAGTAAGTGGCCCTTAGAGTCTTCTTGCTTTGAGTTAATGTTAGGTAGTCTGATATTGCTCGTATGCCGAAAAGTGAGTCCATTGTTGGGCTTTCTGCTTTGGCCAGTGATTGTCCCTAATCGACCAAATTCTTGCGCAGCCTGTGCCAAGCTCTTGCACGACTCTTGCATACGCTGAAGGACCTAATGCCAGCAGAGGATATGGGATCGCTGAGAGGGAGAATGCCTACCTCCGACCGGCTGGACCAAACCTTGGAGTATGGTGGCAGATTACGGGATCTACCTAGTCAGCCTCAATCGGAATATATATATTCTACAGTATTCGCGCTTGCTTTGGCTGGGAGAGATCGCACTGTAATTCCGGTTGTTGTTATTCTTGACTCCTTCGACTAAAGAGCCGAGATCTTGAATCAAGCCTCCTCAGGTAAATAATTTTCCAAAGTATATTGGGCACGGCTAACTATGAGCCTTTGCCGCTAGCCAAGGCAGGAATAGGCCACATCAGCCTTGGGGCCGTGGGGTTCCTACAAGAGCAGTCAGCTGTGATAATGAGATGAGCTGATATCTGCCATTCAATCACCAGCGTCGATGCCTAATCAAACCAGAGTCCCATGAAGCCTTCGAGACCGAAAGCGATTACCTCACACACGGAGCAAGGTAGCGGAACGGTCCCTCGTGCCCATACAATATGCCGTGAAAGAGATGGAGCATCAAGATTATACCGTGGGATGGATTTGTGCGTTGCCGGCGGAGCTAGCTGCAGCGGTGGCCATGCTGGACGAACACCATGATCAACTCAGTCAGGATTCTTGTGACACCAACGACTACATCCTGGGGCGGATTGGAAGGCATAATGTAGCTATTGCGTGTTTGCCGGCTGGATTGCCTGGCATTACTTCGGCGGCCATCGTGGCGAGTTACATTAGCTTTACCTTTCCATCAATCAGGTTTGGTCTCATGGTCGGAATTGGCGGTGGAGCTCCAAGCAAGGAAAATGATATTCGACTGGGTGATGTGGTGGTCAGTCAACCCGCCGAGACGTTTGGTGGGGTGATCCAATATGATTTCGGGAAAACCGTTCATGGAGGTCAATTAAAGCGGACAGGGTCACTCAATCGACCACCTGATGTGCTGCTTACCGCTGTGAGCAGTATACAGGCCCGACATTTCATGGAAGACACGGAAATCCCAAGACATCTGTCACAGATGCTGGCGAAATACCCAAAGATGCAAGAGAAAAGCGCATATCAGGGCGCAGAGCACGATCAATTATACGAGGCAGAGTATGTCCATCGAACCGGCCAACTGACGTGCGTTCATTGTGACAATGAGCGACTGATTACTCGATCTGATCGTGAAGACGAGACTCCTACAGTTCACTATGGATTAATCGCGTCAGGGAACCAAGTGATGAGGGACGGAGTAACGCGGGATAGCCTACGTAAAGAGCTCAACGTGCTGTGCTTCGAGATGGAGGCAGCCGGTCTAATGGATAATTTTCCATGTCTAGTGATTCGAGGGATATGCAATTATGCCGATACACACAAAAGCGAGCGCTGGCGACATTATGCGGCGGCAACGGCAGCGGCGTATACTAAAGAGCTTCTCTACATCATCCCAGGACCGCTGGTAGCCCACGCGCAGGGGGCGATTGCCATATCCACGAAAATGGGTGAGTAGACTTTATTGATTCCTATCGCCTAGGCATAGGGAGGAGAGGGTCAGGACGTGGAGATCACTTCCTTAGAGACCCCGAGTTTGATGAGGACATTGGATCCCATCTCTTTATGTTTGACGAACAAATGCCAGACTCAGATTATATATAGCTGATTCTTCCGTGGCTACTTTGGTAGAGCCTCTCTTCGTGCCGTTCCGAAGAGAAACGAGATTTATTGACCGGAAAGACATATTCTCCCACATTTAGAAGCAGCTGCACATGCATTATCGCGTTTCTATATGTAAAGAATGGGAGGAGTTGGGTATGCATTCTTCTCTTGCATAAATTCTCCCAGACACTGACAAAAGATGCCAGAAGATTCCTGATCGTCTCTGGGTACGTTTACAAGTTTCGGCAATCCCACCAGCAGGGTCATGGCTTCTGGGTGTACGCAGCCAACCCTGCGTCTATTGCGCGTGACTTTCACAGCATCGTACGTATGTTTCAGCTTCCTGCATGCGATAGTTCCAAGACTGATGCAGGTGAACAAGTTTCAAAGTGGCTGGAGGAGAAGGACAATTGTTAGCTTATGATTATAGACAATGCTGATGATACGGATCTCCTTTTCCCCTTGGCCGAACCGGGGATGCCACCTGCCACTATTACAGAATCTCGAAGACCTCTAATCGATTACTTTCCAAAAATCCTACGTTCCCAGAAGTCATTACTCTTTACAACAAGAAGTAGATCCATAGATCGTGATCTAGCCGACGGAGAACCAGGTATTGATGTGCCATAACTCTCACTTCAAGAAGCGACGGAGTTATTGCAATCGAAGGCGAACAAAGCTGTGGATCTTTCTGACAAGCACAGTGCGGGAGAGCTCCTAGCTGTCCTGGAATATCTTCCGTTAGCCATTACACATGCTGCTGCTTTCATGTACCGCAATGGATTGAGTATATAAATGTATCTAGCAGATCTCGGACGCAACGAGCAGAACTTGACGGACTATCTAAGCCAGGAGCATCGAGATCACCGGACGCAAGTTAGATTGCTCATTTCTCTGCCTGGAACGTTGACTTTGTCCTTCAATCAAATCCTCGCTCAAGAGCCCAAAACGGCGAATCTACTATCGGTTTTAGCAATGCTTGCTCCGCGAGGAATCCCAGAGAGAGTGTTGCGACGGCTAGCTGAGAGGGATGTGGATTTCAAGACGGCTATCGGTACAATTTCCGACTACGCTTTGATTCGTCAAGAGACTGGAGGAGAGACTGGAGCAGAGGCATACACGATCCACTCACTCGTGCGAGCATCGGTGCATTACTGGCTTGAGCAGAAAAGCCAGAAAGCGGACTACGCAACCCAAGCTTTGCAGCTATTGGCTGAAAGAATTCCCGGACGATAAGCATGAGCATGAAGAGACGTGTAGATCAATGTTAGCGCATGCTCAAGCAGTGCTATGCCACAAATGCACATCAGACAAGGATATGAAACACCGTGCACGTCTCCTATACAACGTCGGATGATTTGAAGTGCGCCAAGGCAGATATGTCTCTGCATATCAAGCACCCCCGAAATCATATGAGATCTACCAAGATCGAACAGGGGATTCCGCCAATACAACATTGAACAGCTTGAACTTACTTGCATCCATACTTTCAGAACAGGGGAAGTATAAAGCGTCTATAGAGATGAGTGAACGGGCGCTAGAAGGAAGTGAGAAGGCACTAGAAGTTGACTATCCTAGTGAATTACAAAGCCTACAAAATCTAGCAGGAGCGCTTGGATATCTAGGGGAGCATAAGGCTGCTGAGACACAATTTCGGCGGGCTCTAGTGAGATATAAGAAGGCACTAGGAATCACGCACCCTTACACATTGAGCTGTATTCAAATACTAGTAAGAGTGCTTCGGTTTCGCGGCAAGTTAGAGGCGTCCGAAAAGATGTACCGACAAGGGTTAGCAGGACAGGAGAAGGTACTAGGAGTCGAGCATCCTGATACACTAAGAAACGTTGGCGAGCTTGCAAAATTACTTCGCTTACAGGAGAAGTATGAGGCGGCAGAGGAGATGGGCCTACGAGCCTTAACAGGATTCGAGAAGGTACAAGGAGTCGAGCATCCTAATACACTAATCCACGTCGGTGATCTCGCATGGACACTTCGGTCACAGGGAAAGTATGAGGCGGCAGAGGAGATGGGCCTACGAGCGTTAGCAGGATTGGAGAAGGTACAAGGAGTCGAGCATCCTGACACTTTAGCCAGTGTCCGTGGTCTAGCTTTGACATACCGAGAAATGAGGAAGTACAAAGTGGCAGAGGAGATGAGCCTACGAGCGTTAGAAGGATTCGAAAAGCTACTAGGAGACGAGCATTGTGATACATTAAATAGCGCTTGGCACTTTGCCAGCCTATTACACAGTCAAGATCGGTACCATGAAGCTTCCATCCTCTATCGCAGAGCTTTGGCAGGGTTTGAGAAGACATACGGCCTAGACCATCCTGACACACAGCTGTGCTCCCAGTATTACGCATCTCTGGTCCGCGAAATGCAAGACCGGGATAAGACAGTCGATACCTCAGACCAGAGTCAGAGAATATCGGAAGAGAGTCTTCGAGTATATCCTCCATCAAGCATCAGCATCTTTTACGTCTCTAATTCTAGTCTAGGACCTCCCACAGGAATCACAATCGAACTGTGAATATGCTACTGTCAGTATTACAGTCCAGGTTGACCGTAAATTGCTTGAGGTTACTAACGCTGAACAGGAGCGCCCTGGGTCTGACCCAACAAGATGGCACGGCAGGACAGTGAAGAAGCTAGGCTTCCGTGGATGACCTCGAAACAATTCCAAACGAAACAATCGAGCTGGGTTGCGTTCCACAGGACCTCAGCTTCTCAGACAAAACCCGACCTACATTGATTGCAACGTGCCTTTCGATTCAGCTTCCAATCATGAAAACGGGATGACTATATCGACAAAGCAACAAACGGCTTTTTGTTACTCAAGCCTGCCAAAACATCCCACGACGTATCCAAAGTTCACAAACGCATCATCCCAACGACAAGGGAAAGAAATCATCCGACAGACGGTAGGATGTACGTTAAATCTATGATTTCCCTACTTGAAATTCGCAACGATATCACTCACTATGAGTAGACCACTCCCACCTTCAAAGGCGACGTATACACCAATTCAAAACGCCGCAGATGCATTACCTGCTTGCTACCATGCAGAAAGCCATTCGTTGTTCGTGGAAGGTAACTTCTAGTCCGATCTTCATATCTGCATACCGCTGATTATGCTTAGCTTAGAAATTGGATCTTGAAAAGCAGTCTCAGCGAGAAATTGAAGATATCCAGTACATGAGCGAGGGTTATGGCAATTCCGTCATCGAGTTCACAAAAAGGCCACAAAGATCATCGAATCTGCAAAGGTATATGATAATACCAGGCACGACAGGAACATATAGCACTTGCTCTACCAGAAAGACCTCCCTGTTCGAAATCGGACCATACAACATACAGTAATGGTCATGCTGTTGCTTCCTCACTTACCTATAGCAAAAACCATATATATAGAAAAATCATCGCATCTTCCACTAGTCCATCCATCATAATTCAGAGTAATGATACCCAACCAAAGGCGTCTATCGATTATAGAAATGCGAGGACGTAGAATCAACGCTGCCTTCCCTCTTCTCCCCCCCTTTTTCCACAAAAAGTACAATTCTCTCTCACATCCCCTCAAACCCACCAAAAAGCAAAAATCCAACTTTTCCCGCCATTCAACCACGGACCAATACTCGTAAGCTTACATACACACATACATACACGCATAGCAAACCTTACCTCCCCCTCGTCCCCCATAACAACACCATCAAAAACACGACATTCTTGACACCTCAACGTCCCATATCCATTGAGACTACCTTATGCATGCCCCACCATAGCAAGAGATTATTTCCTTGCTGAATACCTAAGTTACGAGTACTAAGGTATATGTCATCATAGGATATATGGAATTACAATCTTTGTCAGCTTTCTTGCGTGGTGTATGTGAGAAGACGATACGGTTTTATGTTGTGAGTCATGAAGGATAATAGTTCGGGTTCCTGAGTGTACGTGCGGCTTTGAAGAGGATATTACGAATGTTCTAGGAGATCTTACTCGAGGCGCGGGGTGGTTGAGGGACGTGGGGGAATGGTAGAGCGTACCTAATCTTGAGATAGAGGGAGAGGACTTGAGCGTAGACATTGAGCGAAAAGGAGCCACTATGTCAATAGTGGGGTCATGTTGTTTGAATGATGCTTAGCACCATGGGAGGTGGTAATTCTGGTCCGTTCCTATTGATGCCTTCCAAGAAACGTGACGATGATACAACATGCAGAGACCAATTTCAACCAGCCGAGTTGATGTTACAGACAATTCAGCTTACGCCCCGCTTCTCTTCCTCCACAACTCACCCACCTCAAGTTTCTTGATCTTTTGCCATAATCGGAACATGTTCAACCTAATCAGTGATCCTCCATTTCTCGAACCACTTCAAATGCCTCCATTGCTTATTATCCCCCTCCATACCAAACACCACCGCTCTGAAGAGAACGAACATTCCTATAACAGCGACGTAAAGAACACCATAGATAGCCCACTCGAACATCTTGTTCTTCCTCGCTAATGGTCGTGTAGCCCAGTCCATCACGAAGCCCATTGTCAGAATTGCGAAGTACAATGCAGGATAGTAATGGTGCACATAGGTGACTCGGGCCATCGCGACGAAGGGTAGATAGTGCAAGAACCATCCAACGACTGGATATATGCCGGCATAATGGATTTGGTCGATCTCGGAAGGCTTGAGCTCCTCGTAACCGCGTTGCCAACGCACAAGGTACCAAGCTACAATGCCGGCAAAGACTAGTAGCGAAGCCGTGCTACCCCAGTAGACAATGGGATTACCAAGAAGGAAATACTTGACGATATGGTCGTCCCAGCCGCACATTCGAAGCCCAACATTAAGGATGGGCCACTGCCAAAATTGAGAGGCAAGGTCATCTTGCTTGTCAGGATCAGGTACTAGGGCGTTATTAGAGGTCATCATGGCGACATTGAGGTGCATAAAGTCGCGAAGGAAGGGCGATTTGTAGGAACCTGGGTCGCTAGCCGGTACTACGAAATTTAGTAGATGTAAATGAGGTTTTATAATGTCGAAGCTTACGTCTATCGTTCCAATGAGACTCAACATTCCAATGTGTGTACACGTCTCTTGGTTTATTTTCCTTCACGCAAGTGACCTCTATCTGCTTAAAGCCCCACTGAGGAAGGTTAACGTTGCCCGCCCGTAAATAGCAGCCGAGGGCTGTATGCTTCAGCCGAAACGAGGTAGTCAATGTCCTGATCTTGGACCAATCTCTTGACGCTGCGTCATTCACAACCTCAACGGTCCAGTGATCCTTTTCGTCGCCTACAGTTGTGTTGCCATACGACGAGACTTCATTGTCACCTTTAGTCACAGGAGCCGAAACTGCGTGCGAATGGAGGTTTCGTCCTGTCTGAGAGTGAATCAATCGGATCACATCCTTATTTCCAACGTATTCGATGGGAGCCTCTTGATCATACAATGGCTGACTTCGGTTTGGGTAGAAGAACCAATCATTGTTGGCGTCCTTATGGTGATAGCATGTAACCTGCTGTTGGTTGGATCCTTCAGGATATGTCTGCACGTGAGAATGTAGCAAACCACCTCCGTATCCCATGTTTTTCAAGGTAGCTCTTGAGCCCAAAGCGATCTCTAACGGGCTGTCTTTTCCGACCTCGGTACCTTTCAGGTTTGCTTGGAATAGAGAGCTCATCTGCGCGTCGCCAGGGCCGCTGTTCTCGAGAACGAGGAAGTGGACCCAGAAGGAGAACATATACACAAGCAGTGGGATAATGATGAGACCAGCTACCCTAGATAAGAGGTGCGAAGCAAGTTCGACCTGTAAGAACGTTAGCATGCCCAACCTGCTGCATTCTCAGTCTCATACCTTGGGCATCTTTAGATCTCCGTACTTGTTCCATAAATCTTCAATTGTGTAAAGTCCAACGAGCGCCGTACCAAACATCCCAACCCATTTGACACTACAGACGCACCCAATACTGATACCCGTGAGGAAGAGCCACAAGAACCATTCAATGGAGAAACTCTGATCCCTCAAACGGTGAAACCTTGCCCAACAAAGCACAGTCGTGAAGGTAAAGAAAAGTAGCATGGAGTCCAGAAGGATGAATCTCGAGATGGTTGCGTATGAATTCTCGAACAGCACCATCAGGGTTACTAGCCAGACTGCCGGTCTCCTGAAGTTCAACTCTTTCGCGGTGAAATAGGCCACAGGGACGCACATTGCGCCAAAGGCGGAGTTGAATAGACGCATGAAGGTATAATTGAGCTCCTCGGGATACTTTTCCCCCGACTTGAACTCAAAGGAGCCATTGTAGCCTGCCAGCAAACCGGAGAGACCGACCAACATCTTCCCGAGAGGAGGATGCACGTCGAAATAGAACTCTCTTTTCAAGTAGTGGGAACCGAACTTGCCAAAGCTGAGGTTAGGAAGCTTATTAGCATTGACTTGAAAGCCGAGAAAGCGTACTGGGGCTTGAGCTGCGAGACTTCCAACTTACTGAGCTTCATCCCATGTGACAATATCCGATATTCCTATCTTGTACATTCGTGTGAAGAAGGCCAGGAACGTGAATATCAGGGGTGCTATGAGGAACTCATATTCATCGAGTATATCGAGCATTGAAAACTGCAATTTGGGCTGCTCCGAACCATGTTAACACCACGCCATCCACAACACAAGACCTGTGCGTACCTTTTGGACTTTCTTATTGTCGTCCTCTTCCTGTGTGGGTACGACGCTGCCATTCGTACCATGGCTGGGCACATTTCTCCGTCTGAGATCAAGCCCATCTTGTGCTGCTCCTGAAGCGATGCTCGCTCTGTCACTCGCCATGCTTGGCTTCGGTCGTCAGGTGATGTCGCCAAACTCCGTAAAAAATACGGACAGCAGAACAATAGTTCCAGAAGTCGTCTTCGAAAGTTGCGGCAAGGGGAATCGGCTATTCTAGCTTGAAGATGGGAAAAGAAAGTAGAGAAAAAAGTGTATTACAATGACTATGCAACCATGACATCGGTAAACACCGGAATACTGTAGGAACTGAAGCTTTTGAGGGAGCTTCCAAGCTGCGAATGAAAGCGAATTTGGGTTTCGAGAAGTCAACGTGTTTTCACCGACCTCATTCAGGGCTGATCCCTTTGGCTTGGCGCTAAGCCATTCTAGTCTGCTAATAAGGCCAGACCAGATGTCAGCAACATATCTCAGCTACTTCATATCATTCACTTTAGCAGGAACTGGGCGCCTAGCTGATTGTAGCTTTATCCGCTAGAATTGAAAACTGTTTGTCTCTTGAGACTGATGAAAGATTTGTAGGGCTGATGATCTCCGCTAAGGCCGTGAGAATTGGTACCTGAATGCGGTTCTAGGGATCCTCTGCCTCGTGCATCATTTCAACGCGAAGCTATCGCCTTCCGCTGTCTGAGTGACTCTGTTAATTCTACTATCTACGCACCGCAAAGGTCTTGCCAGCTGTCGAAAACACACAGTATCCAACATGTCCTCCCCTTCAATCTCAGACAATTCCCCACCTCCATCACCTCCCCCAGACCCGGGCTATAATCCAGATGATCCCGATCAGCCAACGGAAGACATCCGTGACCAATCAACGGCTCCTATCACTAATCCCAGAGCAGACGTCGACGACCTCTCAGACAACGATTCCGTTCTCTCAGACGTCGATGAAGCCCAATTTGAAGACTTTGATCCAAACCAAGTCGCGATTGAGGAGCGGCCTATCGCCGTCGATGAGGATACTGTAAAGCTCTTGGGCCGACATAAGCGCAAGCGAGCGGATGGAGAGGTTGACGGAGACGGTGGAAAGAAGAAGAAAAAGGAGGGGAAAAGGGAAAAGGTGAAGAAGGCGAGGAAGAGACAAGATAGTGATGATGACTTCAGTGGAGGGCAGGAGGTTGAAGGAAAGCGGGTCAGGAAGAGGAAGGCTTTTACAGAGGAGGGGGGAAAACCGAGAAAGGAGAAGCAAAAGCCTAGGAAGCCGAGTCCGGAGAACGAGGAGGAGCTGGATCCAGAAGAGCGTAAGTCGATTCAGGAGCGATACTCGTTGGTCGAGCATAGACTGAAATGAGAGGTTGTCTAGGGCGGAGACGTGCGCTCGACAGAGCTATGGACGCTGCACTCAAGAATCCGACCAAGCGACGTCGCAAGGCTGGCGAAGTCGTACGTATTCCCATATATCACGCAAAAGCAGGGGACACATAGACTAAAACTTGTTTTAGGATCTCAACAGTATGGCCGACGAAGAAATCGCCAATCTCCGCATTCGCATGGCTGAAGCTGCCGAAGCCGACATTCAAGCCCGTCAATCCGTTCCCCCAAAGCCAGCCATGCATAAACTCCGTCTCCTCCCCGAAGTAACAGCTCTCCTAAATCGCAATAGCCGAGATGTCGAATCAGCCATTGTAGACCCTGAAAACAACCTTCTTGAAAGCGTTCGCTTCTTCCTCGAACCCCTCTCCGACGGTTCTCTCCCCGCCTACAATATCCAGCGCGAGCTCTTCGCCTCCCTCGCCAAGCTGCCGATCGACAAGGAAGCGCTGATATCCAGCGGCATTGGCAAGGTAGTGCTCTTCTACACCAAATCCAAAAAGCCCGAGCTCGGCATCAAACGCGCCGCCGAACGTCTAATGGGTGAATGGACACGTCCTATCCTGAAACGGAGTGACGACTACCGCAAGCGCCAACTCGAAACTGCCGACTATGATCCGTTGTTGCGCCCGAGGGTTGCTGTCCCAACATCAGCAACGCAAACGAATGCAGAGGCGATCGCAAGGGCGTTGGAAAAGCCGCAGATCAGCAACAGGGCGAGGGTCGAGATTGATCGGAAGACCTACACGATTGTGCCGAGGAGTGGACAGGTTTCGGGCGGGATGTTTGCGAGACCGTTGGGTGCGAGTGGAGAGGATGCGTTTAGAAGGATGAAAGCGAGGCAGGCAGCTGCGCAGGGCAAAGCACCTAGACGTGGTTGAATTTGCCGGTAGGTTTGATTTGTAGCGATCCGTACCGAGACATGATATCCATATGGTTTGCATTACCTGAGCTTTTTACTCTGAGAAGACCACATTGGTTTATGGTGACAAAGATCATCCTGAAGAATTCAATTATCTAATTTACATATCGCTTTCCTTGATATCCAGACACCGCCCGCTATGCAAAACCTAATACCACCCTACCATGCCATCTTATGTACGATACAGATCCACAACAGCAGTCGCAGCAACAGTCAATTCAACAGCACCCGCCTCCCCATCCCTTTGGACCCTTAGCCGCGCTACCATCCAATCTCACTGTTCCCCCTGTCGTCTTTTGTCCCTGCCCAGTCCCAGGCCCCCTAACGCCGCTTCTCCGATCATTCAAGTCGTAACGACCCTTTTCAATATTGGCATAGATGCGCTCCGCCACTTCCAAAAACGCATGTTCGACGCCCTCCCCACTCTTCGCACTCGTCTCCACGTATCGCATAACGTCATTTCGCCTGCACCAGTCTTCTGCCTCGGAAATTGTCACTGCTCTTCTATTCTCGCTCGCTAAGCCTTGGGCTTCGTTGGCGGAACGAGAAATGGTGGATGATGACGCCAAATCTGACTTATTGCCCACCAGAATGACGACGATCCCTTCCTCCGCTATCTGCCTTAAATCATGCAACCAACTAGTCGCATGCTCGAACGTTTCCCTCCGTGAGATATCGAAGACTAATAATGCCCCACTTGCGCCTCGGAAGTAACTCCGCGTGATACTCTTATAAGTCTCTTGTCCCGCCGTGTCCCAAAGACTAAGCTTCATCTTCTTCTGCACCTGCGCACCCGTACCACTTGTCTGTGCAGGTAGGCCTGATGTGGCCGAGGCTGTTGGAGAGAGCGAGCTGTTTGCAGGAGGTCCGACGGGGACGATGCGGGAGCCGAATTCGACGCCGATGGTCACGTCGTGCAGGTTTGAGAAACGGCCTTCGCAGAGACGAATTGTGAGGGAAGATTTGCCTGTGGCAGAGTCGCCGATGCAGACGAGTTTGGCGATGTAGTCCCATGGCTGGGTCATTGTAGTGGTTTACAACAAAAGAGAAATGTAGATAGAAATCCCGAGCGGATCTATACGCTTCTTGCGAACGACGGCTGGATGGACAATTGCACAGGAACGCGTAGCAAAGGTTTAAGTCGAGCCGTGTCAGCAGTCATCATAGTCGACAAAGGGCGTTTTGGAACCGTGCTTGAAAGCCGAATCATTGAGACGTTGATATCATACAGCCTTGGCATGGAGATAAGTATTGATTCCGGATATTTAGCTAGCGTGGCGTGAAATCACGTTTGGATGACCGTACGATCAAAGCGGATGACCGCCTGGGTGACTCCGAGCATGACATTCATTCGATTCCGCATGACATTTTACCATTCTTAGAGCTCCAAGACATGATATATCCTTGCACACGATCTAGAGATCGGTGAATACTGAGTGGTCGTCAGCGTCCCTCAATATCTGGACTTCACTCACCTTATCGCCGCGGATATTATTGGAGCAGACGAAGCACGTCTGGCGACCGCGGGGAAAGAGCTGAGCAAGCCCGTTGTACTGCACCATGTTCTCTGAATGTATGTTGAGCTTTTCTGGAGCTGGAATCTATACCCATACAACATCGGTACAAGGTTTACATGCTGATGCGTTTATCAGATGCGAGCAGGTTCCTCGCTCAGTCACAGTCGAGAGTCGGATTTGGTCAACCCGAAGAACCGCCTAGGAATCCTTTGCAAAGGCAAAGGAGGCAGGACTCTTCACGATTCCAGTCTTCAAGGTCATACCTCCAGCGTCCTACTTTAGGCAACCCTTATCAGGCCAGCGCTTCACAATTCTCCCAATTTCCTTTCGCTTCACGACCAGCTCCAAATGCGCCGCTGTTCTACAGTGCTACGGATCAGTTCAGGGAAGAGGACGACGAAGAGGAGCATGAGAGAGAAGTAGCCGACTTCTACGCGCTGCAGCGGTCGAGAAGGCAATTTGGTGGAAGCCGACTGGAGGAATCATCGGAAGCAGAAGATGAAGGCAGCAAAGGATCGCTGGAAGATAACGGGGATGGTAGAAACGTAGATGAGCGGGGTTACGGCAGGGGTAGAGGCATCAAGAGCTCATGGATGGGCGACAAAGCACGCGGGCGAGGTAGAGGAGGTGGCACTACCAAGGCCGACGCAGTTGATACGGCGCCTCTGGCCAGAGTCGACAGTGAAGCAAGCAGCGGAAGTAAAGGGAGAATGGAAGATGTGGGGCTTGAAAGCACCACGCAAGGCAGTGCGAATGGGGACGAACCTCCAGATGACCTGGCTGTGGAGATACCACCAGACGATGACCCTCCGTCGATACAGCAATTCCGTAAATTACCAAATGCTACTAGATTCGACGGAACATCGCCTTTATTGCCACAGGAGACAACTGCAGAGGACGCATATGACAGACCGCATCCTCCAGATTCAGACATTTCATCAGCTCCGCCAACATTCGCGGATCCTATTGCAGAACCTCCTCGACATGATGCCTTCTGGGGTTCACTATACCTCATCTCACTGGCCGCGCTCTTCGCAAGCTTTCTACTTGTATGCCTGCATACAGCAGCACCATCTCTCAAGCATCCACTAGGCGACACTGTCTACACTACCCTGCATGCATCATACTACCTATTGGCAGTCGACACATTAGTCGCAGTCATCGTTTCACTACTTTGGCTTGCAGTGCTACGTTCCTATGTCCGGCCTTTGGTCTATATGATACTCGTCGCAGTGCCAGTGATCCTTTTCTCCTTCTTTCTGTACCCGCTCATCTCAAGCTACCAAGGGATGTACCACGGCGCAAGCATCCAAGACAAAGCAATGCGCTGGTTTTCGTTCATACCCGGACTACTAGCTATCCTATGGGGTATCACCGTCTATCGAGGCCGTCATTCATTCAGCAAAGCCATCTCGATTCTCGAATTCTCCTGCAGGATCCTAGCCGCAAATCCAGGACTCCTAGTCGTAGGCTTTGCAAGCCTAGTCGGCGTCATCGCGTGGACTTGGACCTGGATGGCAATGTTCACCCCCGTCTTCCTTGGCGGCCATCTCTCCGGCGCCAAAACGCTTTATGTCATCGATGCAAGCACTTGGTGGCTAGGCATGTTCTTCGTGCTAGTCTACCTCTGGAGTCTTGGTGTCCTCTCTGGCATTCAACGTGCTACCACTGCTGCCACTGTCTCCCAATGGTACTTCCACCGCCTGACCGTACCGACCCCAACCTCCCGCCAAGTCATCAACGCCGCCTTCTCTCACGCAACTACAACTCTCTTCGGCACGATATGCCTCTCCACCCTGCTCGCACTTCTCATCCGGCTACCGTTCCTTATACTTCCTCGGCGTGTCCTTGCTCTCGCTGGAATCTGCTCCTACACCGTCATCCCCTCTTCGGTCGCTACCCTCACCAACCCTCTGACCCTTACCTACAGCGCTATCCACTCTCAGCCCCTCACGACCTCCTCGCGGGCCTTGGCTCGCCTATCCTTCATCACACCCAAAGATCCGGATTCCACACCTTTCCGAACCCGCAATATGCCTTCTCAAACACCCCTCCACTCTTACACACTCTCCCTGCTCCTTCTCAGAGCCACCCGCTTCATCACCTCTCTAGCCCTCGGTTTCGGCGGCTGGGTCAACACAGCGCGCTCGCTCACTTTGAAGACCGCCGAAGGCGCGACTGGCGGCTCCATCAAAGGAAGCTTGTACGCGTATGTGGTAGGCCTCATTGCTGCGGCGATCGGATGGGGTATCTTGGGTGCTATGGATGGTATCGTTGCTGGTGTGGTCGATGCAGTTGTCGTGTGTTGGGGTAGCGAGAGAGGACGGGGCGATGGAGCTGTGAAATATTGTAGGGAGGCGGAGTGGTTGCTTGGTGAGGATGGGAGTGGGAGGGGTGCAGATGAGGAGACTCAGGGGTTCCTTGGTGGAAGACGGTAGAAGAAGGGCGGAGAGCTTTGATTCGACAAACAGGCGTTGAACCGTGGCTGAATTTGATTGTGCGAAAGCGTTTTGAAGGTACTGAGCGTTTTTCGCAAGGAAGATTGCCCGAGCGAGGGCGCTCTGGAGGATTTTGGATCGGCGGCATACATAACACAACATGACCAATGCAATCTATCACATATTCATATCCATATCCTTCTCTCCCTCACATGTGCCCAGTGATACATACAACTGTATATCGTAGCAGAAAGACAGAAGCCATCAGTAACATCCAGCCCCAAACCCATCAAACCAGGCACCCATACCCCCAGGGAGAATATATCCCAAAATAAGCGGCATATCCCCAGTAAGTCAAAAAGCACAGTTGGCGCAACGGGAAATTTCCTTATCTAAAGAATCTCTCCTTTGTCTCAAATTGTCTCGGTCTGATTTCTCCGAACGGAACCGGAAGATATAAATATACCCGAACGACAACAACACAACGCTAACAAGCTTCGAACGGTTACCGACGAAGCTTCGAGTCGCAAGTAAACCACCGGGGTTTCTACAGCTGTTCACCTTCTTCTCCCATCTTGGGAGTTGGGGCTGAGCTGTCTGTTCTTTTGATATTTTTGGGTGCTGGAGTTGGGATGGATGTTCGAATCTGGGGGTGGGATTTGGAATTTGGATTTTAATTTTTGGACTTGGGTGTTGGTATTTTTGGGGAATTGATTGTGTTGGGTGGGGGTTCTGGGTTCGAGATGGGAGCTGTCTGAGATTTTCTTGATTTTTTTGATGTCTGTATGGTGGCCTTGGGGTTTGTGTTGTCCTTGAGTGCGTAGTTGGGTGCTCGGTGTTTCTGTCAACACACCGGCTCGGCACAGGCGAAGATTGCTTGATCCCCCCGTGATGTGGGTGCGATGATTGGTGATCTGTCTCTTGAATTCTATTATTGGAGGGCCTATGTCGCTCCTTTGGCCGATCGATGGAATGCTTAAGCAAAGGCTGATACCGAGTAGATCGGTCGCTCCTTGAAAGGCCATCCTCTTGCAGAAGTCTGTCTGTATGGTATCCGCAATGATCGATCGTATCGAGAAATCGCTCACCTCAACAAAACTTTCGTCCTCTTGCGGTCGCTGTAGAACAGCATCAACCAATACTAGGAGAACAACGAACGAAATATTGCAAAATTCTTCTTACGTTCGATCGCACCGCCATATTTGAGGTCGTCGTAATGAGTATTGTGACCACGATTTGTACCACCATTACCAGCGCCTTTCCTTGTGGCGAAGGAGACGTTGCAAGAATATCTTGTACCTGAAGGGTGAGTCCGATCAAGACGCCGTTGCTTACTGAGCGACTCGTGGGTTCAACAAAGTGGACCTCTGGCACGGTGAGTCTGCGTTCGACTTATAAGAAGCGTCCAAGACCTTTAAAGTCTGCCTCTTTGGAGGAGTATTCGCGCAAATCCGGACCGCCTTGAATCATGTCAGGGGTCAAGTGGTCATAGTGCTGGGTCTCTTTTATTATCTGCAGCCCTTTCGATCAGAATCGAAGATTCAAGCTATACCAGACTCGAAGCCTGAGTCCTGGTTGGGCTACCTTTCGGATGAAATGGACTGGTGGCTATGACAACCGTCGATCACCATCTGCACCTCTTTGGATATCGTTTGAAAGTCATCGAGGAGCTGTGGCAGCCCCGCCGTTGACTGCCTGCTCTGGGTTATGGTTGGTCTTTCGTGATATTCGCCTGGTTCGCAACTTCTAGATATCCACAAGCTGATACGAGACAGCTTGTCAGATCTAATATCGGAAGAAGAGGATCGGAAGAAGAGCAATCCACATAGATCGAGATCCAGGATTGGGGGAAGCATTAATTCTATGTGGAAGGTGGTAGAAATTTACCGCGCTACCAGCAGCGTGGTTTCCCGCAAAGTCAAATATAGAATCAAATATGTCTCCCGTCTCATGGCTTGAATCCTTCATGGCTCGGATCCTGTTGTCATTATTCATAAGGTAAGGTAGTAAGTAATATTCATGTGATAATCTATACAGAATGAGAAGCTAAGGACTTTAATAGGCCGAATGGACGAACTATCGCTTGAGTCTATCTGCAGCCCCAGCGCTTCTCGCGGTCTTTGCTCTATGAAGCACCCTTCTTGCGGCTTTGCAACGCGACTAAACGACGATTCTACGTACTCATGCAGGTGGTGCATAAGCGCTTCTATATATATGTCCCAGATCCTACGGAATCCTTCTTGCAGTGAGCACGAACTGCTCTGGCGCAGAAGAATACCCGAGTCGTATCAATATTCCGAGTAAGATTGTATAAAGTCAGCTCGAAGTACTTAAGCTATCTGAAGTACAGTGAGTACCACGCATCGTTCAGGCATCCTACAGGACAATAATGCTTTCAAAGTTGCTATTGTGCTTGGCATGGGCTTTGGCCGTCTTCGCAGCTTCGCTGCATGGCAGCAGACAATTGAACACTAACGAGACCTCGACGGCCGGGTACTCCTTCGGTGTGGCGGGAGTTGACTCTTCGTTCGACTATGTCATCGTAGGTGGAGGCACTGCTGGTTTGGTTCTTGCAACTCGACTCGCGGAGAATCCATCAATCAGTGTTGCTGTGGTTGAAGCTGGAGGATTCTACGAGGCCGATAATGGCAACATCAGTACCACGCCTGCATACGATATTTTCTACGTTGGAACCGACGCGAATGATACGCAACCTTTGGTCGATTGGGGCTTTGTCACGGAGCCTCAAGCTGTACGTATTTGCCATTTCTAGAGTCAACTTCCTGTTGATATTCTTCAGGGTGCAGATAACCGAAGACTGCATTATGCCCGCGGCAAGACATTAGGGGGCTCTTCAGCCCGCAATTTTCTTGCCTATCATAGGCAAGTCGATATGACGGAGTTGTTCCACAGCGTACTAACCGGTGCAGGCCGACAACTGGATCGATGCAGATGTGGGCGGACGAGGTTGGTGACTCAAGCTACACTCTCGCGAATCTACTGCCCTTCTACAAGAAGAGTGTGCAATATACGCCGCCAAGTATCGAATACAAGAACAGCTCGAACGATCAAGCAAGCGGTGCTTTTGAATCTTCAGGAGGGCCCTTACAAGTAAGCTTTGGCAAGTACGAGGACCCGTTCGGCACTTGGGCACAAGGAGCATTCCAAGCTGCTGGACAGGCCGCAATCAAAGGCTTCCAATTAGGCCAGCTGATCGGGTCTGCATACATAGCGTTCACCGAGAACCCTGTCAACGGCCACAGGTCTTCCTCGCAGTCAAGCTTCCTGGAATCGGCGCAAAGCCCGAACAACCTAAAAGTTTACAACAACACTCTGGCCCAAAAGATCATCTTCCACGGCCACAAAAACATCGCCCATGGAGTCGTAGTTTCCTCGGAGAGCACCTCCCAAGAAACAGGCGCCAGTTACACGCTCACTGCCAAAAAGGAAGTAATCCTATCCGCCGGAGCCTTCCAATCGCCCCAACTCCTGATGGTCTCCGGCATCGGCCCCCGCCAGACACTCCAAAACCTCAACATCACCGTCCTACACCACCTCCCCGGCGTCGGCCAAAACCTCCAGGACCAACCCTTCTTCGGCACCTCCTTCCGCGTCAACATCCCCACCGCCTCCGCCGCCCTCAATAACGCCACCCTCAACGCCGCTGCCATCGCCGCATACCTCTCCTCAGCAACCAGTCCCCTCACCAACCCCGCCGTCCCCGTCCTCGGCTGGGAAAACGTCCCCTCCCCCAACCGCACAGCCTGGCTCTCCCCGTCCACCCAAAAAGCCCTCGCAGCCTTCCCCCCCGACTGGCCCGAACTCGAATTCCTCCCCATAGCCACCGTCGTCGGCCACGCCGGCAACTTCCTAACCCTCGACCCCGTCGACGGTCACAACTACGCCACCATAGCCACAGCCCTCATAACGACCCTGAGCCGGGGCACCGTCTCTATTTCCAGCCCCAACATGACCGACCCGCCCCTCATAAACCCAAACTGGCTCACCAACCCCGCAGACGAAAACCTCGCCGTCGCGGCCTTCGAACGCCAGCGCGAAATATGGTCCAAGCTTGCCGCTATCACGATCGGAGAGGAATATTTCCCAGGCCCGGACGTGCAGAGCGATGCGGAGATTTTGGCGTTTGTGAGGAAGGCCGTGGCGCCAATATGGCACGCGGCGGCTACGTGTAAGATGGGGAGGAAGGGGGATGCGATGGCTGTTGTTGACGGCGCGATGCGGGTGTACGGGACGCGCAGATTGAGGGTGGTGGATGCGAGTAGTTTTCCGTTTTTGCCGCCGGGACATCCGCAAGCGACCGTTTATGCGTTGGCGGAGAAGATTGCGAGTGAGATTTTGGCGGGGTGGAGGTGAGGTGGGGGTTCTTTTGCTGTGAGGTTGGAGGGAGATGGGTTTGTGGTTTTGGATTAGAGCTTTCGGGAGCATTGTGTTGTTACTGTCTTGTTGTTTAGGTACATATATCTACGTATAGCCACGTATATGTTGGAATTTATTCCGGGTAAACCTCGGTAATTATCAATCACGGTCTTCATAGTAGGTAATAGAAGAGATATTCTTCCTATACCTCCTTTTCTATATAGCTATTATATTATCTATTAGTTATTAATAAAACTAGTATATATACCTAATTATAGTAGTAGTAATAAATAGGTTAAGGAATAATACTTTTAAGACTATCTTAAGACTTATTAAAAAGCTTACTATATAGATTATATAACTCTTAAAGTTATACTAAATCTAGGCTTATAACCTATTAAATATTATAATAAGTATAAGTTATATATATATAATTAGATATATATACTAATAGTATTAATAACTAATAGATAATATTATAAATATATAAGAAAGATATAGAAAGGAAAACCTCTTCTAATATCTACTACTAAGACAGTGTTTATAATTACTAAGGTTTATCTAGACTAAATTCCAACATAGATTATATTACTTACTAGTAGCTACTACGTAACGTGTGATTACGGGGGCTTATGGGTGCTCTTATCGCGTAATATTATTAGAGTCGTTAAATAGTCGTCGCACACCGCTCCACTGAGATCAGTGGCACCAAGTGAATTTCCAACACCCCTGGGGGACTCTGCGCAAGTCTAAAGCTGACTAGACTACTGTACTACAACAGTCTCTGCCATTGGGATGGCTTCTATCGGCACGGCCTCCTTTCCGAATGTGCCAAACTTGTAATCGGCAGCGTATTTCCCGTAATCTTCCAAGACCGGATTCGACACTTCAATGGCCCACTTCCCGCGCGCAAGCATATCATCCCGAAACTCGGCCATGAGAGCTTTGAACTCCGTCCCTGTGGCCTGCGAATCCCGAACCTGGACGAGGGTTTTCCCAAGCCTCACGGCGTCGGTGAAGGCGCAGACGCCCGCCTCACCACGGACTTCACGATGATCAGCTCAGATCTTGCGTACAGGGGACGTTGGAGACGAGACTTACAAGGTGTCATGGAATGCGCCGCATCGCCAACGACTAAGACCCTACCAGCCGGCAGCTGGTGAGCTTCCAACTGCACCCCTTGGAGTTGAAATCCAGGGCTTTTGTATCCCTTCACGGGGACCTTGTCGACAAGCCCCCGGAGGTGATCTGGGTACGACTTTGTCTTCTCGTGTGCAAAGGCAGCGAGCTGCTCCGATGTGGCTCCGACGGTCCAGCTGGGATTCTTGTCGTCGGTCAAGGGAGCTTGCTTGTCGACCCAAAGCAGGATGTAATAATAATAGCCGGTCTTCCCATCATCGCTGACCTTGTTCAAGGCGCCGAAGATGGCACTCTGGTCATCGCTGCCCAAGGTCGAGTTCATGACGATGTAGCCCGAGTGAGCAAGCTTAAGCTGGCTGGCAAAGTCATCTCCGCTGAGCGCGACCTCGCCGACGATGGAGCCTAGCGCCAGAGGCTTCATCACATCTTGGCCTTTCAGGATATGTTTCCGCACCACACTCCGCGTACCTTCCGCACCCACCAAGATGTCGCCGGTCGCCGAGGTGCCATCCTCAAAGTGCACGGTCACCTTCTCCGCGCTCTCATTCACCTCCACCAGGCGCTTCCCGAATTGCACATCAAGTCCCTGAAGCAGCCAGTCCCTCAGCCTTTGTCGATGAGCACGAATGATTTTGCCGGTCTCATCGCTCTTGACGCCGACTCGCATGCCGGGCCTCGTGACGTCATAAAACACGAACTGTGCCGGGAGGTCTAGCGGTAGAAGATGGCTTGTCTGGTCGATCGGGCCCAACTCCGCGGGCATCGTGGCTTCCAGGTCTGAGAGTGCCTGGCCGAACAATGAGAGGGCCCATCCTTGAGCGCGGGCGTTACCATCCGGGTCACGCTCGAAGATCTCGAAGGTGATGTTGTTTTGCTTGAGCTGGTGGGCGAGGGTCAGGCCGCTCATGCCCGCTCCAATGATGAGCACGTGAGGGGAGTGGTTTTCAGCCATGTTGCGCGGAGTGTGTTCTTCCTGCTGGATTTTGGGATTCAGGATGGATGCTAACAACATGTATTACTTTCAGCCAAGATGTGTAGATCCTTGTAGAGCCAGAAATCCGGATAAGATACAAACTCCGATTACCATCTACATCATCCTCTGCGCTTGTCATCGTCATAAGAATAAGCATAATAAGTAAGCCATTATTGCGAATCTTCCCCAAAAGAGATGTGGACCTTATTACGCAGGTAAGTAGCCGCCGTAAGGATCAGCTCCTGCAAGAGGACACAGGGTCGGTGACATTCAAGTAGCCGAGCCCTTATGCTTCGTTCTGAGCTTAGCGCTGACAGTGGCAAATGTGATCTTGATGATTGATGATTGAGGCTACGTTGATGAGCTATTTAATGACTGCAGATATGCCGTCAGGGGTCGGGAAGCCGTTGCAAGGAAATTGCCGACAAGGCTTAACGAATCTGATGATGGACACTTCCTTGTCCTCCGAAATCAGTGAGCCCTAACGCGCTGTCTTCACCTGCGATAAGGTATCTTGGCTTGCTCGAGCTAGCATATGGTCGGGATACTGTCGAGAACGCCCTATAGTGTTCACAAAGTCGAGTCCTTGAGCCTTGAGCCTCGAAGCTGGAGCCTCGAGGCGACTTTCCGTTATCCCAACAGCGTGAATGTAGGCTGAGCAGTACCCCCTTCAGGCGACAGCCATCAATATCATCGATCCTCTGGGTCAAATCTCACGGGGGCTACGCAAAGTCATCCTTTTGCTTCTTGAGATGCCTAACGAGTGCCAGACGACCAGATCTTCACAAGACTGGTATGGGCTCGAGTATACTCCGGCCTCAAAAAGTCAATCGATATGGTTTCTATGAAGATGATGGCATTTTTGCTAGGAAATGATTGCGTGATCAGAAGCAGAGTATTCTTTACCTTGAGAAATGGTAGCCCCCGATCGGGTGCACGAGGGTGGCTTGAATTGGCCATTGCCGCATCATAAAAGACACACTGTCCAACACTTATCCTCCTGAGATTGCGAGAAGGGCTCATCTAGTCCGTTCGGTGTCCAGCCTGTTCCCGCCGGTCTCTCAACAGTGCAGTGGCAGCAACAAAAAAGATGCATTTAAGATGAAAGAAGACTGCTAATCCAGTGTCGCTGCAATTGGAGAAGGTAGAGAATGACCACGTTCAGAACCCATCAGCCATCGGCATGGATAACAGGTGGGGCAGTGGCAGAGAAATCTGATTGTTCTAAGTCGATGTACAGCCGCAGATGGTAGTTCAGTTCCTTAAGCAACCCTCACGTCAACGTAGCACAGATTATACCGTGGCAGAGCTCGCGATTGTAAATGATGCAGTCCTTGATAACCAAACCGACGTCGTCCAGTAGCTCCTGCCACTCCTTCATCCGACGCTCTCGACTGCCGCAGGCACCTAACATCACGAGGTCGAGTGAAGCTGAAAAGGCGGGTACTCCGGCTTCGGGCAGTACCAGGTCATTGATCAGAAGTGTGGACTGAGCAGTCATTGCGGACTTGATCTTATAGAGGATCTCCTTCGCCTTCTCATCGCTCCAATTATGGAGGATCCAACCAAGGTGATAATACTTGGCGCCTAGACGGAACCATCAGCATGCATGGATATCTGGTAGATTCACCCGTTCGAATGGTTCACTAACCTTTGATAGGTTGAGGCTCAAAGAAATCGTGTCCAAGAGCTTCAACGCCCGGAGTCTGCACCGCATGAGCAAGGGTAGAGGGCAGATCTTGCAAGATGACACGGCCAGGAACTGCAGGAAAGCGGGTTTTGAACAATGCGCAATAGTGGCCAACGTTGCCACCGACGTCCACGAACACAGGCTGGTTGGCATCCCAGCTCATTGTTTCACGCTCGAACGGATATTCGTCCAACCAGCGGCCGCGGACCGTTTGCTCCATCGCCATGTACTTGATCAGAGCTCCCCTGTGCTCGGGATTCTTGGAGAACCACGTGTACGTGTCCAAGTCGGTCTTGTACGCAGGCTGGAAGACAGTGGCCTTCCCATCGGTGACGTCCTGGTATTCGCTCCTGCGCAAGAAAGCGGGCATTTCCTGGAATAGAGGACAGCAATTCTCAAAGCTACACGCACAGAACGAATCATCATCATCATATTCTTTACATCGGCGGCTTCAAGCGTCACTTACAAATGCGTCACTATTGTGACTGCCGCTGGCTTTGCAAGGTTCTGGCATTTCTTGTTGGCTTCGAACCGGTTGGCACTTGGCTCGCGAATCATGCCGACAGAGGCCATGTATCGAAGCAGGCGGCCTGGCGCGAGGATAAGCATAGGCTACCAGGAAGCGCGCGAGGCTTGATGAACTTGATCATGGCCGTTTTCACCACTGCAACATAGCACCATTGCCGATGAGGCATCGATCTTTCGTGGCCACGATCGAATTCATCAAGCCTCGAAGCGAAGGGTTGGCAGAATAGAACGCACCAAGAGTGATGGGATGAGCCTTCGTTTCCTGCTGGAGTTCCTCGAGAGTCTTCGGTCCCGAGTCGGCGAGAGTTTGAAAAATCTTCAGATCATGGCCGATTCGAGCCACTGAGGTTTGCAGTGGCTACGGAAGTGGTTAGTCATGGCGAGGAGATCGAGGTCTATTGATTGTTCTGACATAAAGCGAGCTACAAAGATGTGAGCGAGACGGTCTGAATAGAGTTCTCCAAAAGGAGATTTTACTTACATGCGTGTGGCAGTTTCCTCGGGCGTCTCTGCACCGACAATGATCTCGTGCAGATCACGCAGCAGGAGCTTCTTCGAAATTCCATCCTTGGACGCCAAAAGCTGCCTCACATCTTCAAGAGAACTCGACATGATAGCTTAATAGATGGTGCAGGGATGTTTTCGTAGAATGGAACAGCACAAAATTCGAACAGGATTGCTAAGAGCTTGAGATGGATTGCACTTCTGCTTCACTGTCTTCCCAACTACTTTCCTATATAGGGGCTTCTGGCGTTTTCCTGGCATAGTGGGCGTTCCAAATGGATGTCACATCATGTAATGAATCCTGCGGGTCTAATAAACCGTAAGCTAAGCATAAGAAAATTGGGGGCTGGCCGTAAGTATCCGACAGTAAGCTTACTTACTCGGCTACTATGGAGGTTGATTTAGTATTTGAAATCGATTGATTGATTGAAGAAGTGTTTATCGTACAGTTCAGCCGATTTACTCGCTTAGCCGAGATATCACGGCTTGTGCGTCTATTACCCCTGAGGTCTAAATGGCCTCCTAAAGGCTTGCAGATTGCACGTACTAAACAGTAAGCATGTCGTCTTGAGAGGAATAAGACTGGCGGTGACAGAGATAAGACTGGCGGTGAATCCTGCGTCACAAATGTGACCAATAATGTGAAATTAGCATTCGACATGTTTTCGGGTTCGGCTCTGACAGCAGTGACAGGCGGGAAACACGGATTTGCGAGGCCTTTCTTACCCATAATAGCACGCTTACTGCTGCACGTTGATGACAATCCGGCTCATCCCATCTATCAATATGATGCTGTTAATCAAGTGGCCGATAAGAGACTTGTATGTAAGGCGGCTGAAGAATCCTTGCGCAAGTGATATATGTCTTCACTTGATATAGTCCCACGTAAATATTGGAGTAATGATTAAGTCTTCACGAATCTCTGGACTGTGTGTTTTCAAAGACGTCTGCGGGAAACAAACCTTCGTTGAACATGTCCCCGGCAAAGGTTCTCTACTTCTCCGGTGAAATTCCCCAGGGAGACCCGGAGGGCGACCAACGGGATCTTTTCAGGAAGTTGCACCTGCTCAGCAAGGAGAAAGACCACGCAATCCTTGCTTCGTTTCTCGACTCGGTCACCTCAGCTTTGAAAGAAGAATGCAGTCGACTGAACCGAGCTCAGCGAGATGTGGTACCATCCTTTGAGAGCGTCTTAGACTTGACCGACCACGTCGTTCAGCTTCGGAAAACGTCCCTTGGCGGAGCTGTGGAGCGAGTGCTGGTTGTCGTATTCCAGTTGGGTAGCTTCATTGCGTATGTATCTCGAATCACAAGTGATGAAGAAGAAGCGTGCTGATGTCTCACAGATACCATGAAGCTCACCCACTCGAGTACAACTTTCGGGCGTCGAATACGTCTCTCATCGGAAGAGGTCCAGGCTTGCTCTCCGCGGCAGCTGTCGGGCTCTCTCCCAGCATATCAATGATCCCAAGCATCGCTGAACATATAACTCGGGTCGCATTTAGATTTGGACTTGTCGTTGACCAAGTTTGTCGGTCACTCGAGGTCTCATCGGACGAGATCAATGCCGAAGGCGCCTGGATATACTGTGCCCACGGAGCTGACGAGAAAGACGCCCACGAAGCAGTAGCTCGTTTCAACATTGACAAGGTGAGTCAATATTCCAGTGTACATCGCTTCAGTGCTAAAAAGCACACTAGGCATATCCCATGACGAGTATGGCATCGGTCTTCAACGTCGATGGAAAGTCTGTCAGCATCGGTGGTCCACCGTCAACTCTTAAAGCTCTCTTCTCAGAGTGTGAGTTCTTCAAGCATACGAAGAATGTGCCAATGAGGAAAGTTCAGGGCTTTTGGCACACGGCCAGAGCTTACGGCACGGAGCACGTTCGGCAAATCGTCCCCAAGATCGACCAAGGACACCAAATGCATCTTCCACTATTCTCTCCTGTGACGGGAACCGCGTTTGAGCTGACCGACGCCACGACGCTGCTCGAAGGCATCATGGAGGAGATGCTGACGCAGAGAATCCATTGGGATCTAACCGTCAAAAGCGTTACCGATTGGTTGAGGCAACATTCGCAAGACTCCATCAAGCTTATCAGCATTCAACCGTCACACTATCTCGAGAGTCTGCTTGAGCACTGGCGAAGCGAGCTTCCTAACTCAATTCCGTCGAGCCAGGATATGATGTCCGCAGTCGTGAGTCTTCCTCTAGGGATCAGCCGGCCCAGAGACCCGCAGTCGTCTAAGTTAGCCGTCGTGGGCATGGCATGCCGATTTCCTGGAGGAGCTGATAGCACTGAAAAGTTTTGGGAGCTGTTGGCGCAAGCGAAAGATGCCCATACTCGCGTCCCTTCCGATAGATTCAATGCAGAGACCCACGTTGATCCAACAGGAAAAAAGCACAACACGTCCAAGACACCCTACGGCTGCTTCGTGGACAATCCTGGCGCATTCGACGCAACGTTTTTTGGGATGAGCCCACGTGAGGCTGAGCAAACCGACCCGATGCATCGACTGGCCCTTGTGACCGCCTATGAGGCCCTCGAGCATGCAGGGTATGTGCGTGGTCGAGGCATACATGCTCGGCGGGTGGGCACATTCTACGGACAAGCCAGTGACGACTATCGCGAGGTCAACTCCGGGCAAGAAATCAGCACTTACTTCATCCCTGGGGGATGCAGAGCCTTTGCCCCTGGTCGCATCAACTACTTCTTCAAGTTCTGGGGCCCGAGTTTCAGCGTCGATACGGCATGCTCATCTAGCTTGGCCGCAATTCAGACTGCATGTTCGTCCCTGTGGAGCGGAGACGTCGATATGGCTATCACCGGGGGCCTGAACATTATCACCAACTCGGATGTCTACGCTGGGTTGAGCAATGGCCACTTCTTGTCGCCTACTGGAAATTGTAAAACGTGGGATGAGGGTGCCAATGGCTATTGCAGGTCTGATGGTAAGCCTGACCAATTGGTAAAAGGTAGGATGAGAGACTTGGCTGGGTGCGCTCATCCAAGACGTTTTTCGGGCTTTTGTGTTAGAACGGTCTCTAACAAGATCGTTTCTAGCATTCTTGCTTGAAATATGCCGGCCGACCGACCGACTCTAGCCATGTGTCTTATCCTACCCTAGCCTCCAAGTATTCGTTCAAGACACCTGCTGACTCTTTAACCCATCATTTCAGGCGTTGGAAGCGTCGTATTGAAACGATTCGAAGACGCTGAGGCTGACAACGACAACATTCTTGCTGTTGTGTTGTCCGCAGCCACGGATCATTCGGCGGAAGCCGTGTCCATCACACATCCCCACGACGAGGCGCAGGCCCATCTTTACACGCAGGTAGTCAGACGGGCCGGAATCGACCCATTGGCGGTCGGCTATGTCGAGATGCACGGCACGGGAACCCAGGCAGGTGATAAGACAGAGATGAAATCGGTCACAAGCGTGTTCGCCCCTGAGAACGGCCGTGGCCGGGCCCACGATGTCCCTCTCCACATTGGAACAGTCAAGTCCAACCTGGGCCACGGAGAGGCGGCTGCTGGCATCATGGCCTTCATCAAGACCATGTTAGTCTTCCAGAAAGGTATCATACCCCCTCATATTGGGATCAAGACACGATTGAATCCGGCTCTGCCTGATTTGACGAACCGGAATGTGGTCATTCCTTACACGGCAACTTCCTGGGGACCAGGCAAGAAACCGCGGCTAGCCATGGTGAACAACTTTGGAGCTGCTGGTGGGAACACTTCCATCATCGTAGAAGAGGCGAAGCCACGGCCAAGGATCGGCGAGGACACGCGGCAAGGACAGGTCATTACTGTCTCAGCGAAGACGGCCATTTCTCTCCACGAAAACCTCAAACGTCTTGTGGATTACATTCAAACAAACGAAAACGTCTCCATCACAGATTTGTCGTACACCCTGACGGCCAGGAGATCACACTACAACTACCAGGTCTCCATCCTTGCCACCTCCCGGACTGAAGCTGTTGATATGCTCCGACCTCACATCGAGACCTCTCTCGCCCAAAAGCCACACTCTGGGAAACAGCCTCCTGTGATCTTTGCTTTCACCGGACAAGGTACCTTCTATGTCGGCATCGGCAAACAGTTGTATCGAGACTCTTCTCTGTTCCGACAGCAGCTGGATCAGCTGGACAGTCTTGCACGTCGACAGAACTTCTCTTCCTTCTTGCCCATTGTTGCAGGGACCTGCGAGCCGGACGATGTCTCGACGGCGTCTATGCATGTGGCCATAGTGTGCGTGGAGATTGCCTTGGCACGTCTCTGGACTTCATTCGGAGTCAAGCCAAGCGCCGTCATTGGTCACAGCTTGGGAGAGTATGCTGCCCTCGCTGTGGCAGGTGTTCTCTCCGACAGCGTTGCCATATTCCTGGTCGGCACCCGTGCCCTGTTGCTGGATTCGAAATGCACCTCTTACACTCATGGCATGTTATCCGTGCGCACTTCCGTGGCAAATATCGTAGAAGCGGCAGATGGCCTTCCGGTCGAGGTTGCGTGTATCAACAGTCCCAACGAAACAGTTGTTGGTGGCTCAATTGCAGACTTGGATGCACTTTCAGCGGCTCTGGCTACAGCAGGCCACAGAACTTTCAAATTGCAAGTCGCACATGCCTATCATACCCGTCAAATGGACGCTCTCCTGGATGAGTTCGTCGAACAGACCCAGGCGGTCGTCTGCAAGAAGCCCAGTGTCCCCATCATTTCGCCTCGGCATGCCAAAGTACTGTCCTCGCTAGATAAGGTCGATATCTCATACTTGGCTGCTGCGACTCGAGAGAAAGTGGATTTTGCTGGTGCCCTCAATGTTGCGTGGGATACTGGCGTAGTCTCTGACTCAACCATTTGGCTTGAGATAGGTCATCATCCTACTTTGTGTGGATTTATCAGCCGGACGCTGCCTGCAACTCGCCTGGCATGTTCGAGTCTACACCGAGATGATGACAATTGGAAAACCATGGCCAAAGCCCTCTGTGCGTTGTGCAATGCCGGAATGGATCTCGATTGGGATGCGTATCATCGTCCGTTTGAGCAGTCGCTTCGACTAGTTGATGCACCAGCGTACGCATGGAATAACAAGAACTACTGGATCCAGTATCGTGGGGAGTGGAACCTGACGAAAGGACGAGCCGAAGCCGAACTCAGGCCCACCGCTGCCGTTAAGGGCTTCTCCACATCTAGTATTCACCAACTTCTTTCAGAGCGATACGACGGGACCACGGCTCAGATCATGGCCGAATCCAGTATCACGGACCCCTCTCTACAAGGTGTGGTCGATGGCCATGCCATGAACGGGTACGGCGTTGCTTCGTCGGTAAATCATTACGGTCATCCTAACACATCAGGCATTGCGCTGACCCCATACAGTTTCTCCACGCCGAGATGGCATTCACTTTGGCAAAACGCATACGTGACCAGGCACTGCCGAGCTCGGCCTCCAGTGGGATCAATGTCCGAGATTTCGAGTATCACGAGCCAGTGGTCAAGCGGCAAAGCACTCATGATCCTCAGCCCATTAAAATTGCTGCAGAGGCTGACCTGAACAAGATGGAGGTCCACGTGAAATGGTTCAATCCCGCAAAGGAGCTATGGTATTGCCACGCCACGGTATCCTACGAAGATCCGTCGTCTTGGCTTTCAAACTGGTCTCGCTCTGCAAAACTCATCACATCTCGGATTGAAGCACTGAACGCCATGGCAGCCGCGGGATCAGCCAGCAAACTGACAACCGACCTCGCCTATAGTCTCTTCGGGAAACTGGTGGACTATTCAAAGATGTATCGGACCATGCAATCGGTGATTCTCAACGAAGACGAGGCCGTAGCTGAGGTGTTTTTCCCTCACGATACCAGCGGTACCTGGACTGTTCCACCGCATTTCATCGATGGTTGTATCTCCCTGTCCGGCTTCGTTCTGAATGGCGGTACCCACTTTGAGAACACGAAGAACTTCTTCATCACACCCTCATGGAAATCGATGCGTTTCGCAAAGCCACTGACTCCAGGCGGTCGATACTTGGCTTATGTCAGGATGGTGCCTGCGGAAAACCACTCCTTCGTCGGCGACGTGTACATCCTCCAAGGTTCTGAGATTGTCGGGGTCGTAGAGGCCATCCTGTTTCTGCAGTGGCCGAGGGTAATGCTCAACCGCTTCTTCAGTCCTCCGGATGCTGCAGCGAAGACGACTGCACGAATGCCCGCTCAAAGCAAGCCTGCCTCACTTCTTGCGCCCGCTGTTACACCAGCCCGCCCAACGCAACCCTCGGACAGTCTGACTTCCTCGCCAGTGATTGTGCCTCAGCTCGATCAGGGCTCCTCGACTCGAGGCTTGACAACCCTAAGCCTGACCACAGGCATGACCCCAGGCACGACCCCAGGTTCATCGAGCGGTGCACGTGAGGGTACAGGCGTAGAGGATATTACTGCGCGCGCACTTGTCATGATCGCCGAGGAGCTCGCGGTCGACGTTGGCCAGCTTACGGATGAGGTTGAGCTTGGAGACCTTGGTCTTGACTCCCTTATGTCGCTTGTCCTGTCCCAGAAATTGCGTGATGGATTGGGGATCGAGATGCGCGATGCTTTCTTCCTCGAAGTTGACACCATTGGGGAGCTGAAAAGATTGCTTCGTTGAACACGAACAAAAGATAGATTCCTTACTTGATACGCGGAGGTTGTATGGGCAAGCTTTTAAAGTGGCTGGAGCCGGTAGATGTACATGACAGAGGTAGTGCAAGTTGTATTCTAAGAACACATTCACTATTCACAGGCAAAAGTATGCAGCAGGATCAACGTTGATAGCCCAGTTTGGTAGAGCAAGGTTTATAGACGAAGTAGGTGGATTGATGGTATCCTTGTAGAATAGGCGTAGAAGCTAAGCACATATGGCTCTCTCAGAACCTCGGCCTTTTTCCAAGCCGGGCGCTAAGCTCCTTCGGGTTAACGATGCTGACTACCTTAGCGGCGGGCAATGGATCCTTCTGACGGTCTGTAGGCGGTAGCAAGTTGGGAACGGTAATTACTATAGTAAATCAAGATTTCACGTATAATATCATTAGCGCTAATTTTAATCATAGTATCTAATTCCTAGCCGTCTATATATAATAGTAAATATAGTACGTCGCTAGTTTTATTACGTTTTAAGGATAGTACTACACGTAATAGTAAACGCTTGTAATACTACTAAGGCTGCTATAAGCCCTACTTGGAAGTACGGGGTTAAGTATTTTATCGACGTTGCTTGGAATCTAGTATTAGAATCAATCGATTCAGCCGTTTTTCACGCGGGGGTAATACGCTAGGTTCCTAGGCTACAGGGGTTAACATGTAGGTAGTAAGTAATAGGTACTCCTAATATACCCTTAACGCAGCGGCGTTTTTTATTATAACACTAAGATTAAGGTTTGTAAGGTATTATTAGTTAAGAGAACTATTATAAAAAGTTAATACTATTACTTAATTAGATATATTAAGAACGAGATTCGTTTTTAGTAGTATAAATAATTTTTAATATTACCTATTAATAATAGTAACTAGACGGTTCTATTACGATCCTAGTAAACTACTTCGCGACGCTAAGGTACGTAGCTAGGCGGTAACACCTTACGTAGTCAGCCTTACTAGCCCGAAGGGCTTAGCGATCGGCTTGCCCGGCTTGGCACGTCTAAGGTAAAATGGCCTCAAGATTAGTCTAGTACAATTAGACCGGTCTATAACGATATGTAATTTCTATTAAGGGATATTATTAGACTAATCGCATCGAGTTAGTACTTCGAACTCGAGTCGAGTACCCGACTTGAGTCTTAGCGATTCGATACTAAAATCTGGTACTAAGTACCTCGAGTTAGTACCTAGGTAGATACTAAGTATTAGTACTAAAGTATTAACTTAAATCGCTAAGATATTTTATCTAGTAATATTTTCTATTTTTAGTAGTATTTCTTACTATATTTTCTATTATTTTTTCTAATTAGTATTATTATTATTACCTAGGTAATTCTTAATAGTAAATAAGATAATTAGAAAAGTAATAACTATTCCTATAAAAATAATAACTATAATACTATAGGTATTTTCTATTTATAGTAGTATTTACTAATATATCTATAATTTACTACTATATTACTAAGTATTATTATTATAATTACCTAGCCTAATCTAGGTAATTCTTTAAGGTAATACAAAAAGATAATATATATCCCCAGAGAACTAAAAGGGGTATTAAAATTCTAATTAAAAAAAATCTATTTTTAATATAGGGGTAATTCTAGAAAATTTTTAGTGTCCCTTACTATTTTATTAGGGGCTTGGCGTCTTGGCGATACCTTGGCGATTTAAGTAGTATCAGCCTAATTCGCTAAGGTATTAAGGCCTTAGCGAGTCGGTACTAGAAGTAGGTACTAAGTATTCGGGTCGGTACCTAGAGCTAGTACTAAGTATTCAGTCTGTACTAATTCTTAGTACTAAATCCTAACTCGACGGTTAGTCTAGATATTATTATAAAGGGGATATTATAATACCTAATATTACAGAGTACTCCTACGTACTTAGTAATTAGTAATACTAACCTGAAATAGCTTATTAGCTAGCCTACTAGCAAGTAAAATCGCGGCTCTTAGGCCTCTAAAGGCTAGTCTACCGTAGAATATTAGTATACCCCGTAAAATACTATAATAATATATACTAAGGATATCTATAAAACTAATAATAATTATTATATCACGAATATTATTATTCGTTACTAAAAATAATTAAATACACGGAAAAATATTATTACTAAGCGGATATTATTATACCTAATATTATTATAAACTAGTTTAACTGTATTAAATTCAGGATATATATATTATATTAAAAGCGTAATCTTAAATTATAGTATCTAATTTCTAGCTATCTATATATAGTATTAGATATAGCACGCTACTATTTATATTACGTTATTAAAAAAAATACATAAGGTAATACTCGTAATACAGTTGAGAAACGATAGGCTAGACGGCCTATAAAAAGGGGAGCTAGCTACTCCCAAATGGAAGCTTCGAATAGCTTCGAAATTTCCTTTCTAGGCTCAGGTTTCCAAAGGGGAGAGTTGGAATATACCTATGGAATATGGTGGAAACGGATGGAAACCCCCGCTTATATTAGCCCATCCGGCTATATTATTACTCCCTGCAGAGTTTTCCTACATACCTTCAACATCATAGCCAGCATGCAGGCCCTAGATTTGCATTTTCTACAAGCAAAGCACATCGAGACAACTTATGTCTATTAGGACGAGACCATAAAGAGCCATTGTGCCGCGAGCATTGCAAAAAGGTGAGAACATCAGATAAGTCACTAACTGAGTCCTGCTAGCTTCTCCTTGTGCCAACGAACAAAATGTTCAGAATGGTGACCAGAAATTAATCTATCCAGTCAGACGTCGAGTCTTCTATACATTCACTTTGAACCGTACTCTTACAAGATCAGCTTTCTATCACATAGAATGCCATGCCAAGAGGGACACCGCGTTTCCTTGTATTACTGAGCGCCTGTTTCATGCTTTGATTGTACTATTGACTGAACTGACTGCGATTTGGCTTGAATCCTCTTCATGAACTCCTGCGATTGTGCGGCGTACTTGCATCTCGAACGGATTGCTGCGCCGTACTTGTAGAACAGGAATGGGAAAGGAACGCATGCCAAAGCCAAGAGAGCCGGGACTGACGAAGCCCAGTGAATTCCCAATGAGTCGTACATCTGGGTTGTAAAAAGCGGAAAGGCGGCGCCAAAGAGGGAACGAAGGACTCCGTTTGCTGCGAGGACGGAGGAGGCAAAGAGCGTGTAGCTGTCAATCAGGTAGCTCACTACTCCCAGGAAGATCATGATCATACCGGCGCCCATTGGAATCCCTGCGGCGATTGACACCAGGTAGTGGATGTCAGGAGAGTTGGTCCCTGGGCACACAGTTCAGTTTCAAAGTTTGACTCGACGTCGAGGGATAAGATACTCACAGGCAAACCAAAAGAATCCAATGGGAACCAAGATACCACCGAGCATCGCACACGGAAGGCGTGCCTCTGGAGGTGCAAAGCCTTGGTATTTATCGCTGATTCTGCAATAGCGTTTATTGTCCCACAGACTGAAGGCGATGGCCGCGAAGCTACCAATTGCTATGCCCAGAAAGGACAGTCCACCAAGACCTGGCGACCAGCCGCGGTCCTGTTGATATACGATTGGGAATGCGTCGAGCAGCATGTAGAGTGTTCCATAGATGATCGCCATGTAGACGCTCAAGAGCAACACGATGGGCTCACGGAAGAGCAACACCCACGGGCGTAGAAGAGAAGTCCGGAACACCTGGCGGAAGGTCGGTTGGCCACGGTCGACATCACCACGGCTCTTGTAGACTTTGCCAGTCATCTTGCTGAGTTTCTGCGCACGACGACGTTGGAGAACGGGTGCATATGTCTCTGGGATGACTAGCATGCCAACCAACCACAGGACACCCGTGAATATCGCCATCACTCCTTCGATCCAACGCCAACCGACCGTCTCGCCGATAAAGCCTCCGATAACGGGGCCGAGCACCGGACCCAAAAAAGGCGCTGCGGCGAACAACGACATGGCCGGACCTCGCTCTCTTGCGGCAAACAGGTCTGCAATCACACCCACGGCCCCGGTCAGTGGGCTCGATCCAATGGCTCCAGCCAAGAATCGCAGGATGAGCAACGTCTGGATGTTCTTGCTTCCTGCCGCCCCCGCATTGAAGGCAGTGAGTGCTCCGTAGGTAATGGCGAACAGGATCTGGCGGCCGAAGAGCTCTGAAAGCGGTGCCCACAGCAGAGGACCAAGAGCGAAGCCCAGAACGAACAGCGATACGCCGAGCGTGAAGACTTCGCCTCCGATGCCAAACTCCCGCACAATCGGATCTCGACCTCCCGCATACACGCTGGATAACAGTGCGACGGCGAGCGTAGAGAGAGAGGCCAACGCAGTAATACTCCACTTCTTCCGCTGGCTGTATAACATGGGGTTTCGAGCATCGTCGTCAATCCACAGAACGATGTACGGGTCGTCTTCTGTGCCAGCACCATCGAATTTCCAAGCCTCGATCTCGGGTGTGATGCCTGCTTGGTCGATGATTTGACGGAGGTGGGAGATGCCATCAGTTCGGCCACTCACCTCCTTTCTCCCCATCGCTATGCACGATGGACCGTCGTTAAGTAATTTTGATCGGTGGTAATAGTGAGGGACGTAGATGTATCGGGGCGGCTGGACAAAGGATCTGGCAGGAAAATGTCCTCCAGAATGAGTGAATGTCCGGCCGACTGTAAGTGTCTATACATGGCCATTGTTTCAACGAAGGACTGCATGGATCCCGAACGGCCCGGAAGATCTCGTTCTGTACGCATGACCGATCAAACAGCTCACTCAGCGCTGTGTGGAGCATCTTGCCAATTTGCTTTTCGCCGTGTGGACAGCGCTGAAGCTCGATCAGTTTCTTTTGGGAAGCCGCGCGCGAATTCGCCAAGCCTAACGTTTGCCACTTCACACGGGACCTGTTTTACTTGAAGAGGGAATTAGGCAAACGAGCGGGTACCGAATTGGTCTAGAGTGTAGTAGACAATAAGTAAGACTCTCACACGGGGCCAAAACTACTGCATCACCTTGTCTAGTGCAACGCCTTTGGCTTACCCAGATACGCCTATGCTTGCTGAGTGGATTGCCAAATGGGGTTATAACTGTACTTTACGTAGACTCGTTCACGCACCCGCGGACCTTTTGGCTTAGTGATACTCTGTATTATTCTTTGTATTTTCTATGCTTATGGCTTAGTGATACTCTGTATTACCCCTTGTATTTTCTACGCTTATGCTTACGCTTACATCTGATCTCCTCAGCGCCCCGCAACCCGTCTAGACGGGAAATCAAAGTCCCGAGTCTTCGGACTGGTAAAGCTCCGTCGTTTGATACGCCTTCCAATTGCTGCAAGTCTGGTTGAAAGTGTTTTCATCCGGCAACGTCGTATTGTCCGGTGCTTCGATGAATTGCATGCCAAATCCCTCGGCAATATGAAATGCAATGTGGCAGTGCATCAGCCACGTCCCAGGATTATCGGATCGATATGCGATCGCCAGCCAGCCGGCGGCAGGAAGCGAGGTAGTGTCGCGTCTCGTCGGATTCTGCCAGTTGAGGTTGGCTGTCGCCTCATCGAATAGTCCCGCGCCGTTGCCGATCACGAAGAAATCATGGCCGTGTAGATGGATTGGGTGCGGGATGGGAAATGCGGTCGGGTCGTTTACGATCAACCAGTAGTTCCATGATCCTTCACTGCTGGCGTCGATAGTGTTGAAAAGTTTGGGATAGTTGGTATCGCCGCGCATCACGTAGCCGAGGGTAGGGTCGGCGTAATCAGTCCAGATGGGATTGTTCAGAACCCATACCACCATGCTGTCTCCGTTTGGCATGGCAACTGCATTGGTGAGATTGGCGTCCAGGGTATTGGAAAAGGAGGCTCTTGGTCTGTAGGAGTAGAGTCTAGTGTAAGCAAGACGTTCAACGGGCAAAACCTCGTTGGGTATGCTTACACGGCTTCGTCCCAGTAAGGTCTCACCACAGGCTCGATACATTGTGAAGTTTCGTTGGGCCACGGAGAAGAAGTAGGAATCGTCTGGTTAGCTGGGCTTCCATAAGTCCAAATGGCACTGCCATTGCGGATGGTACCACTAAAGCACAGCTTAGGGACGTCTGCGCGGAACCAATAATTCCCCGAAGTCTGGTTCGCGTCAATGATCACGTCGTAACGCTGCCCAATGGCAATCAATAGGTAGTCCGTCGTAAAGGGGCTGATAGGGACGAAGTCGGCGGCAATCACTGTTAGGAGGTGGTTATCCAGGGATACTCGGATATATGTATTCACTGAAGTATTGATGAGACGTAGGCGATATTTCTTTCCGCTTTGGATGGTGACGTTGTTGTAAGTTCCCCCGCCGGCGGCGTTCGTGCTTGTGCCGTTAATGAGTAGACTTGTCCCCCGTGGTGGTCCTCCCCTCAGCTGGATGCTCGCATGCGCGAGTGCGCCGGCCTGCCAAGCCGTGGTTGTCCCAAAGATTTCGTTGAATGTGTAGGGACCTAGATCGATGTCATAATTCGCTGAAGCCGGCCCGTCGATCACTATAGGCCCGAAGACACCGTCGCCGTATTGGAGAGATGTGTGCGAATGATACCATGAGGTCCCATATTGAGTTGCTTGGAAACTGTATGTTGCCGAGTCACCTGGAGCAATGGCACATTGAGTGATGCCATTCACTCCATCACTTCCGGGGCTGTAATGTTGGCGAACGCCGTGCTTTAAAAGCGCAAGTAAGCTTCACAATCCCCAATGTTGATGAGATATATCGTCACGTACATAATGGATCGAGGTTCCGTTATTCTGCAGAGAATTCTTGACCGTGATGTCCAGGGTATCGCCCCATGAGGCCCGAAGCGTCGGACCAGGATACTGACCGTTGACAAGCATACAGATCCTGGATCCACTGCCGTCAGGGTTGCAAGTCGTGTTGGTAACTTCCAGGGTATAAGACACCGTTTTGCCGGTTGTTGGAAACTTTTGGTCAGAGTCGGTAGCGATACTGTATCCATTCGTCCAGCAAGCTCGCGTGGCCGGACCATTCACGCAAGCAGAGCCTCGCTCCACATTGCGGACTTGAGACTCTAGGAGGACAGCACATAGTGAAAGGGGTGAAACAGTCAGAGACCAGAGGAAGCTGCGCCAAAATGCCATGTTGAAGGAGACGTGAGAATTTTACGACGATGCCAGCGAGAGACAAGCAAGACTTTATAGCCTTGTATGCGGTCTCCTTCCATGCCAATCCTACAGAAGAGGCATCAGGTCGTTGAGGCATATTGCTGACTTCCAGGCCCCCCAAAGAAATCCGTATTCCAGCCTTTCCTGGGTGATTCGTTGATTGGCAACACGGCACATAACAAACGAAGGATGAGCCAGGTTGTATCAAGTTGCTGACACTCCATACGGAGGTGGACATCGTAAGTTCTGGCTTGTCAAGAGCCGGCTTACACGGGTCGTCACGGGCGCCTCAGAATTGCCTGGGGGCGCACGGTGCCATCAAAGTAGTCTTTCAGCTGACGATTCCAGCTGGACGGGATTGATCCTTCGAGCGATCCTCAGTTGACTCTACTACGGTATCTGGGCAAGTCGGTGATAAAAACCAGTGTACACTATTCTAGCGACTTGGCAGAGAGCCCACCAAAGATCTCTAGAAATGATTTCATTTAGCCGTTACCACCAAGGAGAGCCTAGACTTGCAGAGACATACTTTTTTAAGAACGTGAGTAGTAGGAGACGACATACTAGTAGCTAATGAAGAGGTGGAGAAACGTGAACAATTTTGGCGGGCGGTCTCTGCCAAGTCGCTAGTGCACAATGGTCTTTATCACCGACCTGCTGGGGTAACATTTGTTAGTACTGATAACTGAAGCCACAGCTAGTGATCAGCTTCGCCCTGCTGACCAATGAACTCCCCCGTATCTGGAGATCGTCTTACTAAATAAATCCCCGGTTTTAGCCTGGGACTAAGGCTGTGCTCTCTGCCGCTCTACCACCAGGCAAAAAGTCGCACTTAGCAATGTACCTTACATATTGTGTGGCGCTATTAGCGTCTGTCAGAACTTTTGGTGTCTAAAGTACCTCTGTACGGAGATCGACATCGAAAGTCCTGGCAAGCCAAGAGCCGGCTTGCACGGGGAGTCACAGGTGGTACAGGTGTTATATAATGTTAGGCAATGTTAGATAAAGCAATAGACTGAGCATTGACTATGGTGGCTCTACGAAGGAAGAGTGTTCGGAGAGTAAAATCTCTGCAGCGGTAGGGCCAGCCCTATCCCATCGTGGCAAGTCTGGCATCTGTCATTTCTTGGCAAGAACCATCAAATTTCTGACTACGGGATCACCTCTTCCAACATCGCATTTCACGATAAAGATACATGTTACATAGCTTATAAGCGTACCTAGATTGTAGTATCCTTCATTATTAACGTTGATCCTCAAGGGAGTAGACAGAAAGATCCTAATATGAATGGTGAGCACATCGATTCTTTAGTGTTCAGGAACCCCGGGTGAGCCTCGGCATTACTGACGGATGCCATGCCGACATGGGCTAGTAAGGAAATTTTCAACATAGGGATGAACCCTTGGTGCACCACCCCAAATTCCAACACTCTCTTTTGGAAATTGAGCTCTACAGCTTCAATGTCTATGGTATTTAACCCTGATCCACCTCTTCATAACCACCTGGACTCAGCCCCATCATGGACCTAGAGGCCAGGAATCTGGTGAGTTCCAGTGGCTTGGTAAGACCATCGGCCACCATCTGGTCGGTGGGTATGTATTTCAATTTGATTGCCCCCTTTTCCACTTCGTCTTATACAAAATGATAAGCGACGTCAATATGCTTTGCCCGGGGCTGATTGACCGGATTGCTGGCCATTTTGATCGCCGTCTGATGATCGGCCAAAATGGTGGCCGGCCTAGTATCCTGACCTTCGTAGCCCACCTCTTTCAGTGCTTGGACTAGGAATTTGACTTCTTTGGAAGCCTGGCATTCGCCAACGTTTTCGGCCTCAGCAGTAAATGTACTGACAAGCTGGGCTGGCGTTTGGAACTCCAGCTGATTGGTCCATTCCACAAGAAATAGATATAGCCGGACGTGGAGCTTGGTAAGCAATCAGCATAGGCCGAATCGGTATAACCCACTAGACCTCCTTCGTCTGCTCCCTCTGTTCCTTCAACTTTGGTAGGACCGTATTTCAGTCCTAGATCACTGCTTCCAGCCGAATACCTCACAATCCGCTTGATTGCGGTATCATGGTCAGGCTAAGGAATAGCAGCATATCTACTGCACCGGCTCACTACATAGGCAATATCTGGCCGGGTCTGACAGGCGATCCAAAGCAGTGTACCGATTATGGATTGATATCCTGCTCGTTCTTCAGGGGTGGATTGATATTCTATTCAGTCGGAGTTCCGATGAACCCCCTTCTTCAGTTGACTCCTAGAGTCCATTGGACTCTTGGCGGGCTGGCAGTCGCTCATGCGCATTAGTTCGACGGCGCGCTTGATATAGGTGGATTGATTAATCCATAGAACTCGCTCGGATCGGTTGCGAGTAATATTCATGCCTAGCTACCAGCCGATTGGGCCTAGGTCTTTCGTTTGCTAGCACTCAGAAAGTTGACGCTTCAGGACTTTGATGTTCGATATATTCGGTCCCAAAATTAGTAAATCATCTACATAGATGGCGATAATGGTGCCATTTTCGTGGGTGAACACCGAATGATTTTTGTCTATGCGCTGATAGCCTATAGATATTAGATAAGTTTTGAGGGTGGAATATGATTCCCTCGGTGCTTGCTTCAGGCCATAGAGTGTCTTGGTCAATCGACAAGCTAGAATTTCCTTGGCTGACCCCGTTTGTTCAAATCCATGGGGTTGCTGCACCCACACCTCTTTTTGTAGATATTTGCTTCCAGAAAAGCAATAATGACGTCCATCTGCTCGATTTCGTAGTCATATTTAGCCGCCAGCGCAAGTAGCGTTTTGGCAATAGAGGATCTGACCACACATGCACCGAGCTTTATATTTGATGATTTCACCCGATGCACCTCTTTTGACGTTGAATACCCAGCGGGTTGGTAATACACGCTGGCCAGGTGAAGGTGCTAGTAGACTATAAGTATTATTCGTTTGGAGAGCGTCAATCTCGCTTTGAGCGGCAGCCTTCCAGAGGTCCCAGTCCGTCCTTTGCTTGGCCTGTTCAATAGAACTTGGGCATTCGGATTCTATCTGGACCTTTGTTTGCTCGGATTGCAAATTCTCGCTTGGAGCTTTTGCTCCATGGATCTTGTAGTGTTCTATAGTCGACACTGTCAGCAGCAGCTCGACGAAGCCCAGTGCTAGGAATTTCCTCGTCGGGTGAGGTTTCTGAGTTATCTGAATCAATACTAACATCAGAATCAACAGACTCAGCTTCTTGAGCACCGGCATTGATAACGGTTGGCTCGGCATCTTCGATGATGAAGCTTGATGGTGGTGTTTGATGAGGGTGACCATCGGAACTTTCGTTGAATTCCGACTTTTCGATAGATTCAGTACTGGTGTCATCGAAAATCAGTGCCGCAAGGTCTTCGCCCCCTACTTCGGTGAAGAGTAATTCATTCCATACTACATCACTGGATACGATCACTCGATCACCGGTCCATGGGCGGAATTGATTGGCTCCCTCATAGCCTAGAAAGCGATACTTTATGCTCTTGCCATCGAGCTTTCGACGCGCCTCTACTAGATGATGATAGACATCATACCTGAAGGTGTGTAAATTCGAAAGACCCGGTTTCTTCTTGTGCCAGGCTTCGTAGGGTGTTATTTTGTCAAGTCCTTTGGTAGGACTTCATTCTTAAGGTAGGTGACAGTGCTTATCGCCTCCCCCCAAATCGTTGAATTTGATTTGGCATTGGCCAATATCGAGTGAGTCCGCTCGAATAGAGTACGAAAGCAACGTTCGGCCACACCATTTTAACTAGGATCATAAGGGGCGGTCGGCTCCCATTTTAGTCCATATTCTTTCATCAATTCGATGGTATTATAACCGGCATACTCCCCTCCATTACCGGAGCGGATGCACTGTACTAAAGTCCCTCTAGTCTTCATGAAGGCTAGATAATTCCTGAGTACTCTTTGTGATTCCGATTTTTGACTCAGAAGGGATGTGACAGTGTAATCGGTCTTATTATCGGTCATGGTGGCGACGAAGCGCTTCACTCCGATTGTTTTCGGTATGTTAGATTATAGTAGCAAAGTTGAGGACTATAATTCAGAATTGAAAATAGTTGTAGAACCTCCCTTTTAAAGAAGAAGAATCCTTCTAGAGTAGTAATAGGATTTAGCCAATCTACTTACCTAGTTGAGATATTGGTTAAATCCACAGCTATGTGTCTATCATTCTTGAGGTCTAATTGGCCTGTCAATAGCTTGTAGATCACACTTTCTGGCACAATCGACAATCAGTCAATCTTCGCCCCATGTTCTAATAGTAATTCTACGGCTGGTTCGAAACCCATCTCAACAGCAATATGTAACGCCGTCCTTCCCTCTATGGTATATCCGTTTACTAAAGCACAATTCCCTGCACAATGCTTCAGAAGCTTCTGTAGCAGACGCTCACGGCCGTGGATTACAGCCCAATGCAGAGCTGATCGATGGCAATCATCAACATGTTGATAACCGGCTCCGTACGACAACAGCAGATCCGTCACCTCTTCGTAGCCTCCAATCGTGGCATGGAGCAAAGGTGTGAAGCCAGCAGCGTCCTTGCTATTGCAGTCTGCCCCATGTTCGAGCAGGAGACGCACGATCCTGCCGTTGCCCTTCTGCACTGCCGTGTGGAGCGTACTCGCCCGAAAGCGACCTTCGTGATTGCTCTTAGGAGTGTAAGTCGCAGTTCCATCTCCGCCGAGGTTCTCCCAAAGAACATCGGAGTCAATGCAAGGGGAACACTCGAGAGGTTCCTCATTCTTTTTCGCTTGGGATGACTCGATTTGCGAGAAGTTAGGCGCAGGATCGAAGCCTGGGCCTGTCATCCAAAGCGTACCGATGTTGCCGAATTCCATGTTATCTGGGACCACAAGAGTATCGACTCCAGGAGCGATTGGATCGTGCAGGCTTGTCAAAGACCTCTTATCGTCCAGACCAGATGTATCTCGGGCTTCAGGCAGAACGGCATCTTCCGGGCTTTGAGCATCGGAATCCAGACTGCGAGTGCGTTGATGTTGATCTACGGACTTTCGTTTTCTGTGTTTCTCTAGATGTCGAGATCGCTCAAGATCAGTCGTCATCCATCGGTTTAGTTCATGGCCACTCAGCAGTGTGTACTTACGTCGAAATCTGCGTTGTGCAAGGCGGTTTTGCTCTCGACGACGTTCCTCTACCTCCGCAAGACCTGTGGAAGCGTCGCACGTCATGAGTTGAAGACGGCTAAACGATATATAGTAGTGCAAGGTTGAGCTGCCCACTACCACTAATCTCCCGACTCTGTGTAGTAAAGCGTATATAGACACTGCGACGCTACTGCTGCTTATCAAGACACTTGAATTGTACATGTTCTCATCTACCTCCTACGTCGGTGATCGACAAGGCAACCAGGGTCCTTCGTGCTGCACTGCTGGCAAAGCAGCATTGCTAACGTTGAAAACTGCTTATCGCAGAGCTGGCTGAACGACCCGCACGCTGTCAATGTAGGTGTGCATGCAGTCAGAAATTGTGTCCCGGGCAGCCGTTCAGGAACAAGCCGGCCAGCAGCAACGTGATATGCTAATCACCTTGTTCAGCTTGTAGAAGTGCTAGATGACAGCATCACGCCACTGCACGGCTCCCATACTCAAGGCTGAAGATCCACAAAGCCAAGTCTTCTAGATGCGCGCGCTCACCTGAGTGGGTTATCGGGTGATCCCCCACCAACAAAGCGGTGAGGCCTGCTCAAATAACTGAAAATCCTTCAGAAATCCCGTAGAAGGGTTCACCGTCTATTAGCGTGTGTAGGCTCAATATGATTAGCGTGCTGTAATACCCCGACCCCGACCCCGCGTAATAGATGATGTTACGCCTCTATAACTATACAATTAAATCGGGTTATAACTATATTACTTATAATAATATCCTCTTAGTAATAATATATTTCTATATATTTAATTATTTTTAGTAATAAATATTATTTTCTTAAACTAGATCGGGGTAAAAAGGTAGCCGTTTTCGGTAGACGTGGACGCTGTTTTAAGCACCTTTTGCACCAGGGTCCCCTGCCCATACCACGCCGCCTGGACGGCTGACGCGCTCCCCCACCAATCCCCTCTCTCTCAATGGCTGCATGCAGGCTTGCGCGCTAGTCGATCGCATTGAGTCAAGACGTTCCTGCATCAACTCCTTGATCATCTCTATCACTTTACCATGGGTCGCCCATTAAATCCTCGATGCGTGGTCGGGCAGTGCAGAGATGAGGAGGGAAAGAGGCGAGAAGAGAAAGAGAGAGGGGGCGAGGTGTACACACTGGGACCCCCGGCTGCTTCAGGCGCCTCTAAAGATGGCCCTCCCCCCCTCTGCATTCCTCTCTTCCCAACTTACTTCCCTCTTTTTACTGCTGTTCTCCAGGACTCGCCTTCACTCGTTCTGCACACAGGCAGTTATCCTCACCGCCAACTGCGATGGCTCGTCGCAAAGCACTGCTGCATGCTCAAAAGCAAGACGCAAACTCGTCTCACGCCTCCTCCACGAGAAGCCAGCTCTCAGCTCGAGAATACTACAACGCACGATACGAGAAGATTGATAAATACTATCGATCAACGACTCTTTACGCCGATGTCACCAACTTACACATCGATCGTCTCGAGGGTTTGTGGAGAGAGTGAGTCGCCTCCAGTATTGATTCTACAGTCGTCCTGCTCACGTTGTTAATCCTCGATCTCTAGGTATTGCGACACCGTCGATATCGATCCCTATTACACACTTAAAAGGTCGATAGAGGGTCGAATCAAGAACTTTTTTCATTGGATGTGTAACAACTACTCCGTCAAGAAAATCAGTTCGGTCGAGACCTACTGGCATCAACTGAGCCAGCTCTACATCAAATGGAAGGGTCGACGGATCAGTCCGTTGACCTTGAAGCAAATCTATAATGTAAGTGAAAGGTGCACACGTTAATGCTTCTATACACGAGTAACGTTAGAACAGTTCATCAACGGTCCATTGGCCGAAGAACACAGGCTGGACGGCAGCGAAACCGACAAGCCTCTCCTGGATGCGGTAGATTTCGTGGAGCTGCTGCGTTGCCATTGGGTGACAGACACCAACACCTTCCCTCACGAACGGCAACGGGTGCAGCTGGCAACGATCCTGCTGGTCGCGGCGTTCACTGGATCCCGACCCGGAGCCCTTCTTGGACTTACCTACCGCGACCTGGATTTGTTCGTCCAGTACAACAGGACCACTGGGGAAGTGGCGCTCACTTTGCAGCTGAAGCTCACCCGAACCAAGTCTCGCAAGAAGCGCAAGAGACCGTAAGTGACCGCCCAGAAATCGAGTCCATCCATCTGACAGGCGTGCAGGAAAACCTACACATTCTTTATCGACACCAATCCCGTCTTCTGTATCATATCCCATATCATCGGCCTCGCCTGCGACGACGACGCCTACCTTTTCCCGAATACAACCCCCAGGACAGTTCTGACGCTGGGCGTCCGAAAGGGACTGAACTGCCAACTAATCCCGTGGAAAGAGGATCTACTGGACGTACCGTTGTTCCGTGCGCCTGTGCAAACCCCCAGGGGCTGTTCCATCTCGGCCGACACGGCACTCTCCTACGAGAAGTATCACGAGTGGATCAAAAGGTTAGGAGAAGAGACTGGCTTCGTACAGGTCTTCACGACCTATTGTCTCCGGCGAGCGACGGGAAATGCCATCAATGGTAAGTCCTAAGGCTTCTGGTCCCAGGGGGCCTAGACTAACACGAGCATCCACCAGACGATCCCAATTCCAATGAGGCCGTCCGCAACCTGGTCATGGATCACACCAACTCAGCCATCTTCCAGCGCAACTACCTGTCCCGCATGATCCGATACGACACCCAAGCTGCATACGGGGGTACGGCGCCTCGGACGGAGTTGATCCAAGCGGCCAACCGGATGAGCCGACGAATTGACCCCCGACGACCCAAAGAGCTGACCGAGGCGCAGAGTGCAAGTATCCGCCAGGAGGATGAAATCCAGGAGCTTCGCGGCCGCCGAGATGAGCTGTTCCAGCGCATTCGGCACCAATTCACGTTCATCTACCGTGCAGAGGGACACGCCATCTACGATCAGTACGAGGAGGCCAAACGAGCCGTGGATCGAAAGATCAAAACGCGAGAGCGGGAGCTCTTGAAGCAGATCCATAAAGAATACGATGCCGTCGCTCCGGTGCAAGACATGCGAGCGCAGCTCGAGGGAGATACGGAGTCGCTCAGTCCCATTCTCTCCACCTCAGGGCCTGTTCGATACGCGTTGGTGGAACGATCACGCATCGCGAAGGCCTTCTTCGACCCGCCGTCGACTCGTGGTGCCGAGGGCAATGTGGATTGGCGGGTCTCCATTGTCGATGATATGGTGTCGCTCTGTATCCGGCAGGAGGGAAGGTTCCGCAAAGCCCGCCGAATACGGAGGATTCACGCGAGGGGAAGTTTTCTTGATAATGACGCAGAATGTCCCTTGAACGCCGTCAAGTCCGAGTCTGAGTCGGACTCCTCGATCCCCCATCTCTTTCCTGTCAGATGCAAACCCTACCAGTGCCTTTACTGCCTAGGTGATACCCACTTACCGTTGGAGGAGCGACTCCATAACCTTGGAAGTAAACATTCGTTGCAGCGGCACCTTGACCGCCGTCACCCTTTTCGGCCTCGCGAACCCTGTCCTTTCCCCCATCCCGAATGTGCGGCAGTCACGCTTGACAGTGTGATGCATTTTAAGAATCATGCGGCAATCATTCACGGAATCTATATGTCTGACAAGATTTAGCATGCCTCGTGGAGTTTTGGGTTGGTTATTGAGTTATCTGGCCTCACGGATTGATTGTGTATATTTAAGTAACTGTTCTACGATTTGTCTCTCTCGATACTTTGACGACTTGGAAAGCTCTAGCACTGGGAGAGTGGGGGACACCCTCTGATTCCCTGGGTTCCTCTCTAGAAGGCTACACCCTGAGATAGTGTATTAAATCGAAGGATGTATAAACTTTGAGGGTATGCTTTCCATTCGATGTTGCTATATTAACATATTTCCAAGTGTACTAATAGATAATGATATACTGCAGTAAGCTCTACCGACTTGGCTCCTGAACACAGCACAAAATCTCGCCACGCTTATCTGCTGTGGTAATCTTCTTTCCGCCTTAAAGGAGCAAAGCGAAGAACCATAATGATTGTGCAGGATTTTTGGTTAAAAAAGTTTGCTGTGGGCATTGTTGTTCATTTATGCATATAATTACGTTCTCATTGCGAAGCTGAACACTCTAGATGTATGAAAATACTTAAATCAAGGCACCGAAGCTATTGGCGACCTCTCTTGTCCTGGCCGAGTATATATGGTCTCATCCGCGTAATAAATCCTTGAACGTTCCCACAATGACCATTCTGACTGCAAAACCACCTTCACTTCACTTCCGTTCCCCCTTCATCTTGCAGCTATAAGCCGCAAATGCTCCACAGGCATCGACATCTGTCGTACTAGCTTAACAAGCGCAGTTTTTGTAATCCCATCTTCCCAATTTCACATCATCTATATAACCGCGTATGAGATCCCCCATAGTCTTCTACCTTGTCCATCGACTCAGATCACCACACCATTAAAGACGGCCAGCAGTCTCCTTGACGTTCTGATTTCATGCCACAAAGACAAAGAGGTGGAACCGTGGACGGTGTTTGCGATCACACCAGAAGAGATTCAGGCGGTATGGTTGATCCTGGAGAGACACAAACCGCTTTATGACTACGTGGTGGGCAAACTCCGGTAAGTAGACAGGGCTTTCCTGGTGTTGCAAAAGTATGGAACTAATGAGAACCACTGTGATCACTAGATTCGACTGGTCTCCACATACTTCCCGGTTCACCGTCAGGATGTCAACATCTACCCACGATATATATACGGAGCTTGTTATTCAGAAGATTGAATCCCAGCTGAAAAAGTTGGTCGTGGGGACACGGATATCGCAGCTGTTGTTGATCTGGTTAGATCAGAGTCGACCTCGGACGTCTATCTCTATGGATACCAACCCATCGACGACCGCTATCCCAAGCACACACCAGACGCCTCCTTTGCGCGTGCCGATTCTCAATATCCCTCCGTCGTTATCGAGAATTCTTACTCGCAGCGATAACAGAGACTTGGCGAGGCTAGCTGCCGAGCCAGACCTCTCGCTCGACAAAGTCTCCACCTTTGAGTTATGCGGAACTTCACGAATGGTGTGATCAAAGTCTTTGGATTACATATTAACAGGCTTAGGGTAAGAGGCTCCCTAAACTCGCGTCAGCTTAAACATCGATATATCGGCTTCATCCGTACGATTTCTGTTATACTAGGAGGCCACCGTTCGTGATCGGTTGATCGACAAGTATAGTACTTTCCATACATAATCGCGCCAACTGACCTGCTTTTTTCATCAAATCTGATTTTCTCCTCGTGAATTGTTGTGTCTTTGCTTTTGCTGCGTAAGGCATATTGCAAGATTGCTGACTTCGATTAATAGAGACTGGACAAAGATTGGACATCTCCTATAGAAGTTCGAACAAACCAGCGAGACCATCTTTGCCTTAAATGTAAATGAGTCGAAGAGTCTCCAGTTTTGGCTTGTCACCTCAGGTCTATACTGGATGCCCACCCCAATCCAGTTCTAGCACCCTGTACACAGCCAATGCAGACGTGGCCCCTCAAGCCAAACTTGGCGCCTCGCTCCCTTTTTAGTCCAAGGGCGACGTTTGTGGTCCCTGGCTTCGTTCGTCTAAGTGGTCGTCTAGGAAGCGCTTTAACACGGCTTGTAGTTGGAGCGATGAGCTGGCACCCTGCTCCAATTCTCGCACCACCCTGCGGTGCATGCCTCAGCCAGCTGGTAATACGGTGTCGATGAAGAGATAGTGACCTTGTAGTTTAGGCCCGTTTCGCAGTTCCTGCATTTTGCACGCCGATCTGGTGAAGAGTGGGAAGGAAGTGGAAAAAGGCAAGTTGGACCAGATTGTAGTTGACTAGTTACAGGATAGCGCGGAATGAGATAGGACGTCACAGGAGGGGCTACAATATACCGTAAAGCACCTGGCGCGGGATTAATTCTCACTTATTATGTATAGTGTTGCAAAAGAAAAACTGCTAGAGCCTCTTTTTATATATTCTTGTTCTAAGTAGCAATTTCAATTCTAAACGCTGCTTATGATTTAATATCTTGAAAATCCATTAAGCTTGTATAGACTAGATCACTGTAAGGTAAAGGACGGCATTTAAGACTATAAAACACCGACTCAATTTTCCCCTTCACGTGCTGTTAACCCTTTGATTAAAGGAGAAAGAAAATTTAAAGATCCCTAGTAGACCTTTTATAGCTCATCTAAAATGATTCGGATAGGCCTACTCTCAATCCTTACCGCCTCGTCATCTTGCCTATTTGCTTCGTAAGAACCGGCGAGTTCATGCTATGAAGCAAGCCGGGAGGGATAATCTTCGGTCAGCTTTTCTTGAACCTTGACGACGTGCTCGAGTAGCTCGACGGCCTCGCTAACTTGCCCATTTGCTTCGTAAGTACCAGCGAGGGCATGCTGTGAAGCAAGCCGGGAGGGATGATCTTCGGCCAGCTTTTCTTTAACCTTAACGACGTGCTCGAGCAGCTCGACGGCCTCACTAACTTGCCCATTTACTTTATAAGCACAAGCGAGGGCATGCTGTGAAGCAAGCCGGGAGGGATGATCTTCGGCCAGCTTTTCTTTAACCTTAACGACATGCTCGAGCAGCTCGACGGCCTTACTAACTTGCCCATTTACTTTATAAGCACCAGCGAGTTCATGCTGTGAAGCAAGCCGGGAGGGATGATCTTCGGCCAGCTTTTGTTCAACCTTGACGACGTGCTCGAGCAGCTCGACGGCCTCGCTAACTTGCCCATTTGCTTCGTAAGCACCAGCGAGGGTATGCTGCGAAGCAAGCCGGGAGGGATGATCTTCGGTCAGCTTTTCTTGAACCTTGACGACGTGCTCGAGCAGCTCGACGGCCTCGCTAACTTGCCCATTTACTTCGTAAGTACCAGCGAGGGCATGCTGTGAAGCAAGCCGGGAGGGATGATCTTCAGCTAGCTTTTGTCTAACCTTGACGACATGCTCGAGCAGCTCGACGGCCTCGCTAACTTGCCCATTTGCTTCGTAAGAACCAGCGAGTTCATGCTGTGAAGCAAGCCGGGAGGGATGATCTTCGGTCAGCTTTTCTTGAACCTTGACGACGTACTCGAGTAGCTCGACGGCCTCGCTAACTTGCCCATTTGCTTCGTAAGAACAAGCGAGTTCATGCTGTGAAGCAAGCCGGGAGGGATGATCTTCGGTCAGCTTTTCTTGAACCTTGACGACGTGCTCGAGTAGGTCGACGGCCTCGCCAACTTGCCCATTTGCTTTGTAAGCACCAGCGAGGGCATGCTGCGAAGCAAGCCTAGAGGAATCGTCTTCGGCCAGCGCTCGAGATCGACACTCGACAATCTGTCTGAAGACATCAACGGCCTCTCCATATTTTCCCTGTTGCAAAGATATACGCCCAGTGAAGATTTTGATTTGTAGTGTTATTTCCTGGTCGGCTCCATATCTATTTTGCAGCCTCAAGCGGATACGGTGAACAAGAAAAGCAAGCGAGCTCTCATCCTTCATAATATAGAGAACATATGCAAGTTGGAAGAGTATTTGAGCAGCTTCGATGTCGGACATGGTCTGTGTGTATTCATCGATTTCGTGGTTCACACAGGCTCGCACGTGAGGTTGGAGGAAGATGAAAAAAGGACAATAGGAGTACCATCCCTGACACGATAGCGCGACGATCGTCGCGGCCGACTGCCACGCTCTACATCGACTTTGATGGTCTTGCCGCTCTTTAGCCCACGTATGTACTAGAGAATGCGCGGCAATAGTTGTGGAATCGTCATCCTCATGCACGGTAATGATCGACAAAGATTCCAAGATTGTACAAGCTTTGCGCCACCGCAAGCGGTCTTGAAGGCTGGACCACCCCTGCTTGGCATATTCCGGTAGCCTCGCGACGTGACGCACGGATAAAGATAAGACTTCATCGTCATTACTTGTCCCCGTCTCCTTGAGCTTGGAGGCATATTCAGAAGCGTTCTGAAACATTGTCTCCGAAATTCCACTGTTATGCATGAACGCAAGAGTATGAAGAAAGTTCAAAGCATCCAAACCCTCTGGCAATTTAGAGTTCTGGAGATATTCTGCGGAAACCTCGAATGTCGTGTACACATTGCGATACACCGACAGGTTTTGCTTTGAGTGAAACTTCAGAAGCTGCCCCTTTTGCTGCTGGAAGATGGTCGGATACTGCTCGAGAGTGCATAACTTTTGCCTGATAAACGCGCCTGCTTGGATAATTGCAAGTGTATGTGACCCAAGAATCGTGACAACGGCCATAGCATCTTTCTCCTTCTCCTTCCACCGACTCTGTGCTATATCAGTAGCCCGGAGTAGGAGTTCCCGGGCAAGCTCAGGCTCGAGACCACCCAGCGTTTCACGTCCCACGGTGTTGTATGTACCGCATTCTGGATTGCGTGTGGTGAGCAAAATGTCGCCTCCTCTACTGGGCGGCATGTATTCAGAGTAATCAATCTCGAGGTCATCGGCGTTGTCGAGGATCAGAAGCCACCGCTGGCGATTGCAGGCTAGCCATGACTTCACATTTTCAACGCTCGGTTCAGCGACACCGCACCGTCGCCCGATATCGATATATCCCTGCTCGGCCGTGGCGGTGATCCTAACGTCAAGCCAGAAAACCCCCCAGTACCTAGCTTGTCAGCAGGACATCGGCAAGACGTTTGATTCTACGTACTCATCTCGATGGTCTTCTGCAAACTTTAGACAGACTTCGCTCTTGCCTGTACCACCGACACCGACGATGACAAAAGTCCTCTGCTGTTTCGGAGGCGTCGCGGGATCAAATGAGAGCACTTGAGCAAGGCGCTCACCAATGTCTCCGCGTCCGGTATAGACACGGCTGGCGGAACGAGGCACTATCCATCGGTTGGCCGTTTTATGATCTGTGTACATCACGTGAAGCTGTTAGGTGGTCACTGGTCTTGGAGTAAATCGAAGGGCTGCGTTCATAGCGGACAAGGGGCGCCCAATATGTAATAAGATTACTGACCGGTGGAGTCAGGCCACGCCGTCGTTTTGGGGTCTTGTAATGTAGGTCTCGGTTAGATTTGGAGTACGACTAGCGACGAGAGGACTGACTAATGACTGCATTATAGAAGTTTCCTTGGACCACCTGGCTGTTCCAAGCATGACTGTCACCAAACCGATTCGAGCCTTGCTCGGCCATCATACCCCCTGACGTCAGCTTTTTGCGATCACCTATCTCGGTCCTTATACCGGTCGACGTATTTTCTCGCTGATCCGTGACTTTGTCCACCGCTGACAAGAACAAGCAGATCAGCTTTTGAGTATCTGACCAACGCATTCACGGCGAAGGAATTCAGAGCTCTCGACCAACGCCCACTAAAACTGGTAGCGACGTCTTACGTAAAATCACCGGGGGATATAAACCAAGACTCGAGCCTAACCTGATTGCCGATCATTCCCCAGTGCTCTGTGGACTGACTTCTTCCAGCGCTCAAGTTCACCTCGAATGGCGTCGTATCCGCGATCTTCTCGATTTGGGAACTTCGTCATGTCCTACGGTGATTAGCAAACAGAACAATCGATGGCATAACCCGGATTACCATGTGATTTGCGTGAATACCATAACAGCTATAGCCTCTAATCTCTGCGGAATGTAAAGGCACAATCTAGACGAATCAGGATCAACGCCTAGCGTGATGCATTGACATTCATACCTCTCCAACCCCTGCAACACCAAGTTCTTCATAGAAGCATGTGATTAGGATCTCAGACCCTTCGTCCTTCCTTCGTCTGAGGATGGTTTGAAATCCATTCCCCACCATGCGAAGCATTTCGGATCCTGGCTCCAACACTCCTACGATGTCTGAGTTTGAGCGTTTGAGGAGATTGACCATTCGTGTCCCAAAACTTGCCCAGGATGCTAAATCAGACCCACAATGCGGGACTCCCAGGAAGACTATCCCAGCCGTGCAGCGCTCGATCTGGTGGAGGAACTTGTCTGCGGTATTCCTCGAATAGCTAAGAGCCTGCTCAGTAACAAGTCCACCGAGACTATGAGCAACAAAAAGAATCTTTCTGGATTCTGTATCCGTTCGCTCTCGCTTTCGCACAAGTTCGCCAACCATATTCTCAGCATGGTTGCTCAGTCGACTGTTGGATGCAGGGTTCCAGAAATTGACGATATCTGCGTCATAGCCAAAGCTCAAAATGCGTGCGTCCGGGATGTCTTGCCTCAGAAGTTCGCTCGGCCAGTGCACCCTTGTGCCTTGGTCCTTGTGAAGCCAGGTGTTGTACGCATTGCCCGTCAACCCGTGCACGAACACGATATCGACAGTCGCCTCTATGCCCTCTATGTCACTATCGTACAGCGGTTTAACGCCATAGTTCTGGCCTTCTCCGATGGGTGGTGGAGAAGCTTGTATGTTTGTAGCCGTCGATGCCGGACCGATGGTCGCCTGCGATGGTTGGACGTTTAGGTCTTGCGGTGGGGCGGCTTGTGAGGAGTATGCGCGGGACGGTTCAGGTATCGGCGGGGGAGGCGTCGGCAGTGGTGATTGCGACCTTGACTCTCTTGAGCGGAAAAGGCCTCCGAGCTTGAAAGGCATCTCGATCCAAGACTTTGCGACCATGCAGTTGGAAAAGCGTGCGATCTATCCAAGAGAGGGGGTTCGCAGCTTTGTACTGCGCCCCGGCGCAAGCAAGGAGAGGCAGTAATCGTCTGATTGGCTAGACAAATCGACTAGTAGATCACCAGTCGTATCGCTTCACTTATTCGAGTGCTGGTAATGGACTGTTGGCCCGAGACGTCTTGAAGGGAGCTGACTCATCAGACTAGCGATCCTACAAATACAATAGCCAATCAAGTGAAATATTGCAACATACAACTCAGTCTACCATGGTTACAGCAGAAAGAATTACCAACCAGTATACCCTACTCCGCACCTTGGTCCAATCCCGGCACCTATGTCGCCCCGCAAAGCGCTTACGTGAACGAAGCTTAGATAAGGCAGTCAGGAGTGGATGCTGGGAGCAAGAACTGGATGCTGATGCGGAAGGATGAGGCGCAGCAACAAAGCAAGGAGTTTCATCACCAAAAATGGTCCACACCACCAGCCATAGCGTACACCCAAAGTGGTCCGCACCATGAGGCGTGGTCCACACCACCAGCCATGGCGTACACCCAAAGTGGTCTACACCACGAGACGTGGTTCACACCATTAACTGTGGTGCACACCAAAAGTGGTCCAAACCACGAGGTGTAGTTCACACCAAAAATGGTTCAGCAATACCGAAAGTCTTGTGGCTAATTCAGTAGCGCCGATTCATTGACCATGCAAAAAATCTTGCGTAGTCGAAGGAAAACCCTATTCGTAGCTGCGTGGAATACTTTAAATTTATCTTACGCGTAGGCTAACGCTCACGTATTATTTATTCGGTTGATAATCCATTTCCAACAAACTCAATCCGTCATCTAAATAGCCTCGCACAAGCCTTCGCAAGCCATCTCGCATTTCCTGAGATCCCGACACTTCGGTGTCCATTAGTAAGTCATCATCGTCGACCGGGCAAGGAGCCTTACCCATGACAAGCATTTCACCGCCCTTCTTCCTTTCCTTTGGCCCGCTCAGCATTTTTTTCACGGATGCCAGCTTTACTTCGCCAGGTCCAGGAACTCCGTCCACAAGTGTGTCTCCATCCCCATCCCAATCTTCTCCTCCCTTTTCCATCGTTGTAAGCATCACGTCTGACTTATTCGATTTATACTCTCTGAATACTTTCGCTCGTAACACATCATCCAGATTCACCGTCCCCTTATGAGCAGAGACTCGCCGATGTTGGCCCTCATTTAAGGAGCCATGCTCAAGATGTCCGGACGCGTAGTAGATGGAGATGCGTAAGATCTAGACAAATTAGTGACATCAATCTCGGGATGAAATTCGCAATTTACGTACGTAGCTGTCATCCAGTGCATCTTCCTTCAAGGCTTGATTCAAAATCTCTTGCGCCGGTGCCCCATCCTCTGCCATCGTTAGCGGCTCATCCACCGCCGACGACCTGCGCACTTACCGATGTTTTCCAATTGCCAGACCAAGCGAATTCGCCGTGTGCGGGTGGTGAAGTCGTTGTAGCCTCGGATCAGTAGTCGTAGGTATGGCAATTGGGCGACTATTCCAAATCCCGAAGCGACCATGAGAACTCGTTCAAATTCCCCCAGAGGAGCGCTGGCCCCATGCGGACCAGTGAACAATGCCACACGGAAATCGCTCCAATCGGATCCGCTTTCGTATCTGGCCAGCCGCTGAAGTTTAGAGGTGAACCCTTTCTGAGGGTCGACCAGTAAGTCCAGAGTCGTCTGCTCGCCTTCCTCGCAAGACGCTACTACGAACGGATGACTTTGCAGGAAGGACCAAAAACTGACCGATGGTATCCATAAATTGATATACTGTCCTGGGTTGACCTTCAATTTGCCGTGGACGGTGAGGCTTATTTTGAAGCCGCCGCCAGCCTTGGTGATCACTGCTCGCGGGAGGCGTCCCCGAAACACGCTGTTCCGATACAAAGTGGCAAAGAGCTGAACCACGGATGTGAAGCCGAAGATCCCAGCCGTGACATAGAGACAGACCTGATTGACGAACGATTTCGAACTCTGATGACGCCAGAGCACATACCCAATCAGGAACGCCAACGCTTGGTGGTCCGGAGGAAGAATTCGTACGAAAGCTTGCGGATGAAGCGTAACGAGAGTATCATTAAGAAGCTGACAGAAGATATACCCTACCAGTCTGTGAGTGACGTATTGGCGAAGGTGACGATGTGACTTACGATGAGCAAATAAAGGTTCCCGGGCACGCGTAAAGAATACGGAGGGTTGTGATGGACAGCGGCAAATACGTGTAGCGCGATGAGTGCGAAAGACATTATCTCCACGGAGCGATACAAGACGTCTCTAGACCAATGTTTGAAGACATGCCAGGTCTGGCGACATGTTGTGTCTGGAGACACAATATGTCCTCCCCACGGTAGCTCCAAAAATGATGGTGGGAGCCAGAAGTGGACGCAAGTGCAAGGATGGGATACGGGTCCAGAAGTGGATGCCCTGCGAGAGGAAGGATGGAATAATACAACGAAAAGGCGAAGACTACCAAGGAACGGATTAGCCCGGACAGCTGGATTCTCTGGGAGAGACACGTTCAGAGTCAAAGCTGCAGGAACCTAATCCGCGACTTGCTTCTCCAAGTCCGATATGGCACAATCCACCGGCACGTCGCAATCGCATCCACCATGCCCAGGTCACCCGCTGCGCCCGAATCTTGGGCTCAACGCAAGTAGAGGACCGAGACCCACGACAGAACACAGAAAGACGAACCGACCCCGAAGAAAATGGCAGGCAACTCAACAGGAGGAAATTCAAAAAGGAAAGGAGCTCCGCCTCCAAAATTGGGCGAAGCGGCGCGAACGCCTCGACGAGCTGTCTGCCTTGAACCCGGAAGTCTTGAAAGCATTAGACATGAAAGAATGTGTGCTGGAGGTGCAGGGAATGTTATCGGGAAAGCTCGCTGCCGAAGAGAATCGCCTGAAGGGACCAGCAGAGGACTCAGGCCCGCCGATGGCAAACCTAGATGAACGAGTTCAAGAGGTAGAAGAAGTGATACGATCCATGCAGTATTGAGTGCCTTGATCAAGGTTCGAACTTAGGGAATGCGAAATAACGAGACCAGGGTTTGAGACGTGGCGATAATCGTCCCGAATGAACGGTTCAAATATTGGCGCAAGACTTTGCGAGACCGTGAGAACTGCGTCGTCTCACCCGGACGAGCCATCCGAATCTGGTGTTTGGAGCGGTGGGGTTGAACCGCTCGACGTGTTGCCGCACCTAGGTAGCAACCACAGAGCCATTCCTTGGGTCCATACTGTACATAGACTTGCCGACGCACATACGGTTAGTTGGACACTGGTTGGTTGGACACAAGTTTGTATTGACAGCAGCAAATTCAGTTCAACATTGAATCATGGCACAGGACGTGAAGGCATGTAAACGGGGTTTATAGAATTTGTTTCTTTCGTACCTGATCTTCCGTGGAGATGTCCTCGTTGGCAAGTCTCTTTCTAGTGTTACCCTTAAATGATCTGGCGTGATCAACCAATTGGGAAGCAGATGCGGCGAGCTGCTGGGATATACAAACTCTTCCTGCGGGAAATACAAGAATGACGTGCGTGCCATTTGCTATAGCAGCTTCAAAGCATTCCGAGGGGTGCAATGACTAAAGAGCAGTGTCGAATAGATATCGTCCCTCCCTCGCGTGGTTTTCTGCCGTGAGCTCCACCGAAGAGGAAAGAGATGGACCGAAAAAGTATTCTTCCATCGTAATCCAATCGTCTCCGTCGCGAAAGATGAATTGGAACCGTTCTCGAAAGGGTTCGTCCTTTTCGGTAGCTTCCATGAGCGCTGAAGTCATTGCCCGAAGAGGAGTTTCCTCAAACGGGACCCTTTCCTCGAGCGGGCCTTCTTCGGGCGGGATCTCGTCTGAATAAAAACTTAACGAAATTATAGAAGGCGCCACCGAACCCCGTTCTCCCTCGCCGTCATCCGTCACCAGCTCTTCGACGTCGTCCATCGGTTGAGGTTCCTGATTCCCCTGAACGCTCTGTGAACGGGGCGGACTTTCCAACCGATGGCTCGTGTCTCCTTGCTGCTCCGCATAATCTGGCCATTCGCTTGTGTCTCGATCCTCTCGCGTTTCCTCTGCGTTTGGTTGCTCTTGGGGTGCGTACATTTAATCTCTGTCTTCTCGCGTTGGGTCTCGTTCTTGCTCTTGATCGCCGTGTTCTCTGTCCTGATCATTCAATTCAGGTTCCGAATAGGATACCCGTCTGCCAAAGTAAGCCAGATAAACGGACCTCCTCACGAAAATGGGTTGGATACTGCTCCCCTGGCTTTTATCTGTGCTATGCATGTTATCGAGGAAAAGAAATTCCTTGCTCTGCTCATACGCCAGGTCAAAGGGACATGCACATCTTCTCTCCTGGCACTCTCCAGGTCCGTCGACGACGTACGCAGGCTTCGATTACACGGACGGTGACCGTTCGTCTGCATGACCGGAGTATTTCGCCTTCAAATCGCTGATCTTCTCCGACTGGAATCCTAGCCGCTCCGCCAAGTCAGCCAGTCCGTATAGTACGGATTGATTGGGATCCTTCGTCGTCCGGATCTTTCTCTCACTCGGTTTGGGCTCCAACTTCGTGGACCTTGGTGACAACTCACGAAGGTGTCGCATGACGTAGAGAAACACTTGTCGGTAGTGGAGAGCCACGCGGTTTTGGGTATTGCTGGATCTGAAAGTGAAGGCCGATTCCGCTTCCTGGACCATGCATTTACCTCTCTTCTGATTTGTCTCGGAGAAGCTCCGCGCCATCGCCGTATACAGAGTTCCCCCGGAAGGCACCCTTACCAAGCTCTTCACCCAATGGGCGCAGGCTTTGAGGTACTTGAAGTCTTCAAAGAACGTCCAAAGAGTGGGGATGAGACCCTCCCACGCCTGCAGCTTCGCCCAGATCTCCATGCGACGGTCCAAGTTGAATGCGCTGAATATCTCCCCTTTTCTCAGTTGACGATACAAAGTCATGCTGTCAGATATCGACGTGCCCGGTGCTTTCAGTTCTAGCGCCTTCACCGTACCGTAATCCACCTTCTGCATATCGTGCTTGTCGTGTCGAACCAAGCCGGTCCAGAATCTCCTCACATGGTCGAGGTAGTGGAACATCTCCTGCGGCTTGATAGTCTCGTGAGCTCACAATCCGTACGAAGGGCTGGCCTACCTCATCACATTTCGAACCGATCATGGCCTTCGTCACGCCGAACCGCATTCCGTCCGGCCACAGACCCGGAAAAGGCAACAGAGCATCGAAAGCCGCTGCGTAGTCTTCTCTTCGCAGCAGCCTCCGCAACTCCCGTTGCTTGTTCATGAAAGGTTCTCCATTCATCCACCAAGTTCTCCAATCGCTCAACGTTACCATATCTAGGTATCTCACCTATCCATTGGTCGTCCGACGTCACCGCATTTTGGGGCCGTGGAGTCCCGCCGACATTCTGCTTCAGCTCTTGTATATTTCACTTAACGTCTTCTGCGTCACCTTTCGCGTGACTTCCTTCGACGGGGTGGGAGACAGGACAGGAACTCTTTCGATAATCAACATGGCGCCGCTTTTCTTTGGTCTTCACCTGAGCTTCTTGGCCGATTTGTTGGGTCTGTCACTGTCTAACTACCGACGAATCCGTCTACTGACTAGATACGTCTAGAGACCGTCTGGAGACAGTCTTTGTCTTAAGACGGGTCATGCCCATTAGCCAGGTTGATGGATCTTATTTGCGCTTATCAATGCATAGATTAGTAACGATAGCAAAAGCTTTAAATGTCTTCAAACGAGCGAAATCCTAAAAAGGCTTCCTCGAGACGTGGTCTTCTGACAATCGTCTCTTTGACCTACCGAAAGCTCCACCCTCGCACCTAGCCGCCGCTATGGCTGGTATTGCAAGCTCCGTACTTGCCCCGGTTACTACTCTGCCTGGTCCTGTAAAAATAACTTTTTGCTTCATTTGTACGAGACACCGGTACATCGCGAGGACCTCAGTAGAAATACACGTGAGGGCCGGCCAGCTGGGAAGGAGCTAGAGGGAGGAGACGGCATACGACCTTAGTGAGCCTAAAAAGAAGTCGCCACAAGAGCTTGATAACAAGGGCAAGGGACGGAACGGAACTCGAAGGTTATAACTTGGCTTTGAGGGATCATATGTCTGAGAATCGAGAAAAGCAAAACCCTGCACGATACTCTATATCTGCTAGATAACGCCTCTCTATACGAATCTTAGATTGATCCGTCTCGCTTATGTAACTTGTCTGTCTCAGCCCCTACATCTGAGAATTTGTCGCTCTCGGCCCAGTTGTAATTGCCCTTTTTGAAGGGAAGCTGCACCGCTGCGCATGGGGATTTATTGACTGTTATGTAAAAGGGGCAAGTAGACTGACTGCTTGATTTGTTTGACAAGACGACGATATATACTTCTCGCACCTCAGCGTTGCTGCCCGCCAGCTCGCTTATTCCTTGGCTTCTTGAATGCTGGCTCCGTTGCCTGAGTGAATGACGTAGTTGGTGTAACTTCTTGCGAGGCCAGAAAGCTCGATTGGCTATCGCCTTCGTCCAATGTAGACTCAACGTTTGATTGCTGAGAACTCAGAAGTCCAGACTGCGAGAAAGAAGCTGACTGTGAGAGGTCGAAATCAATATCAGGCGGCAAATCATCGATGGCCGAGCAGATCCTTTTATGCAGAATCGGCATCCAAGTGTCGTACACGTTCTTGGTGAACTTATAAGCTGTCCATTTCTCCTTACCATCTTGTTCGGTGAAGCTGAACTCTCGGATTGGATGGCGATAGAAGGTAGTCTTGTCTTCTTCGATCAGGGGGTAATGGCCGTAGATTCTCACGGACCTGTGATCGTGCGAGATGGAAAAGGCGAGGATCTCCCGGTCCAGCTCTTTCTCGCGCTTCACCAACCTAAATATTTCGACAAGAGCTCTTACGGCGACGGTCATACTGTGCGCGTTCTGGCGATCGGCAATGTCGAGAGCCGCGGCGCCGCACTTGACCTCGCAGGTGAAGAAGGGAAAGTACATCCGCGTTGTAGTCATAAAATGGGTAAGAAGCTTGGACCCGGGCTCACCCACGAATGGCTTAAGCTTATTCAGTTGTTCCTGGCTAAATGCAGATCGCCCGAATCCGACTGAGTAGTCCGGTTGTGGACGAGTACCCTCAAACTCTTCTATGCTGTTCCAGCCTTCGTTAACACCTTCGTAGAGATGATTGAGATGTTTAGCACCATAGATTGCTAGGTTCTCCGCCGAGGGGACGATTAGTCGAGTGATGTCTTGAACAACCATGGCCTCGTTCCTGTTTCGAACCTTTTCACAAGTCTTCTTGAACAAATCATCGCGAAATAAAGAGTCCTGAGGAAGCGTCTGGTCCCTTTCCAGTAAGTCATTGCAGAGTGTCTTCATATTCTCTCCCTTGTTATCATCATCAATATCATCATGTTCGCGCATGTAGCTGCCCTTTTGCTCCAGGCGGATTTCATACTCTGGATTATTGTATTGGGCACTTTTGACTTCCCGCGGCAGTTGATCGCTAGGTGTCTTGAGGCTTGATTGCGATTTCTTGCGGCTGAGGGAAGATGAGGACCTTTTCCTCGCAAACAGATGAGGTAGATGAGGAAAGCCGTGCATTGCGTAAAACTCCCGTAGCCTAGACCTTTGTTCGAACTTTTCTGGAGACTTGCCCCTCTCGAAATCTTCCCTGACCTGGCTGTCTTGCTCGAAGTAGTCCTTACGCCACCTCCCGGTCTGAATCCAATATCGAAGAGGGTCAAGGCAATTCCCGCTAATGTCAGTCACGGCCTCTGGATGTAATTCCTTTTCAGTAGTACGGCTTGAAGGCTTGGTTCGTAGTCGCTTCAAAGGAAGCTGGTCTTGGGTTGGAGGAGAGCGATGTCCGGTGTCTTGTTCTTCTTGCCCTCGTTTCCGTTTTTGAGAGGACGTGAAAAGTTTGTGGAGGATTTGCAGGCGCTGTGGTACCTCGATTAAGTCAGCGCTATGACGTAGTAAGAAGAGCTACGAAAGCACATACTTTTCTGCCCTCGGGGATGTTGCTTGCTGGAGGGGATTGAGGTGTCCGCACTACCTGGATATGATTGCTTTTGGATAAGCACTGCTTGTGAGACTGTTGTATGGCTTGTAGACGTGGGCTTTTGCGCACGGCTTGCTGTTTCTTGATGCCTTGAGGCCGCTTCCCTTTAAATGGTCAACTCAGACACAGACCGCTGACTCGGAATGCTCACCTTGATCCTTTAGTACTGGAGGTTGCCGCAGTTTATTTTTGATATTTGACGTTGCTTGATCGCGGGCCATGTCGATTGGTAGTAGGAGATGGGAGGTCTGTTATGTAGCCGCTGGTGTGACAGAAGATGGTGTTAGCCAACGGCGCGAAAAGTCTTGGCAAGAGGCACTACTCTAGTGCCCCCCTAGACCCCGCACCCAGAGCACAAATGAGTCATCACAGATAATGCCCCAGCGCTTTGATAAACCAATCGCAAGCAGTGTTGTTTAAGTTTATGGTTTAAATTTAGGGGATCGCCTGGTTGAAGGCCATGTCGATCGAACGAGAAGTTAGAAGGTGAAACAAGAATGAGTTATAGCCGCTAGTTCTTATTAAATGGGTCTCCGCAGCCATCGCCTTTGCAACTGCCTGGGCCTGATGTTCTCCCTTTGTTTCAAAACAAGCGGTTGCATATGGAAGGTCTCTTGTGCAAGAGGCAGGTAGTGTATAGGACTTGCTTCCTACCAGCCAAAATTTGTGGCTTTAGAGATCGATAAAACTATTGGTGCGCTGTTGTAGATCTTCTATACGGATTGGGTCCGCTACTTAGGTATCCCCACGGATGGTCTATATTATTAATGCTTCTTGGCAAGATGTATAGATTCAATAAAGCTTAAGCTCAGAAACAATATTATGCTCTCCCATTTGGAACGTATTCTTTAGAATTCCAACGCGCAAGTACTAAGCTCGCATCTTTGTCAGGGAAACGCCAGAATGGGCGATACTGTAAACGTAAAAAATGCCTTCATCATTGCAATCAAAGGACCATGGACAGCTGCTTGATGTGATTAATCTGCTTCGATCCCAAGACATCAGTTATTACATCCCATTGCCCCGACTCATCGTCTATAGTGACTAATCCTCTGGCAAAAGAGGCTGTCTCGGGAGTCCGGTTCCCAACAAAGGACAACCTGTGTACTCGATTCGCAACGGAGCTCATTCTTCGCAGAGGCTCGACCACGAATACGACTGCGGATACATCTCGTCTCACATCTTGCCCTTCAATCCTGGCACCCCGCTTCGATTTGGCACGGCGTATTAGAGCGGTTCGCTGCCTGATCGCAGCTCCTAGGGAGTTTGTCCCAGGAGAATTCTCCTGGGGCTAAGAGGCATCTGGGATGAGCTGGTACTGGGTTAATGACGGTCAAGCCGTGTCAATAGTCCTAGGAAGATCCGCTCCGGATAAATCTCCTAGGACATATGGTGCTCCAATTCTGGCCCCCTGCTCCTATTCTGGCATCTCTAACTCTCCTGGGTAATTCCTCTTGGGAAAAATCTCCTGGGCCTTGAACCAGCTTGAATGAGCCAGTTGGATCAGTTCACCTGGTGATTTTTCCTGGTATGATCACCGGATAAGTCTATGGGTAGTATCGATCCCGTTTTTGCAAACCTATCCATCCATAGAAGAAACATTCAGTCAATGGCTTTTGGGAGCGCCGTTTATTTTTAACTCAAAAGGCTGTCAGATAGACCCTTCTAGAATCTCTGACTTGCGGACCCATTAGGTCCGCAAGTCCGCAGCTTGAGGAGTCTTCCAGGTCTCGCCGTGAGCGTCAGAAATGACTCCCGAAGTACCACAGCACATATGACGGCGACTCAATCTTTTCGTAGGGCGAGAAGGGCGTGGGAACAGTCATGTAGTCTTCGTTGATGGATTCCATCCGCGAGCCGTCGCAATGTTCGGCTCCAGGCTCAAACTCCAGCGACTCAGTATTGGAAATACGAGCCAGCTAAGCTTTTGCTGCTTCTTGCCCAACAGCATTCTTTAATTGTCAATGACCGCTGCGAAGAACCTCTCTTGCAGTTGACGGATTCACAGACAGAAGCTAGCCCATGTTGCCCAGCATCGTCGGCTCCAATCGCTAGTCCTACATCTCCGGGGAAAGGTACACCCGCGACGCTTTGCAAGCCTTGTCCAGAACCAAAGAAACACTACGCTGGCCACGGTCGTGCGAGACCTACTACGCGGCAATCTTCTCGATTGCCTTAAGACTCCTAGGAAACTTTGAAGGTGGAAGGGCTGTTTGCGATGCCCTCGCGTCAAGTGTTCACATTCGACTCTAGAAGGTAGCTCGAAATAAGTCCGTCGATTGCACTATCATCTTATCCTCCGAAACTTTCGATATGGAAGACGACCTTCACCAATAGTGGCGAAACCTAGATGGTTATATAAGCTTCTTTGCCGAAGCTCAAGCCCAACAAAGAATCCACAAGTAGACACGCCACAGTGGAGAGAGTAACAGCAATAGAGCATACCAAGAATACCTCACATATATCTACGCGGATCGGACCCCGAAAGATTACAAACATGTAAGGCAAGCACTTAAGAAAGACCTGCGATATAGGCGACGATAGTCAATATTAATCGATAGGTTCGTTACCGACAACGGCGAAAGAATCCCGGGGCTTGGCCCAGGGCTCCTTTTACTTTGGGCCGGCCGTCGCCAAAAAAATGTTATGCCCATTTACGCAAGGAGAATTTGCTAATCTGCAGTTATAATACTACAGGATATACTGATCGCTACCTAAAAACTCTAGTCCAGTACATCCGCCATTTACACACGCATACATTGAGGATGTGTAAGATTTTGCAGTCAGCAGCGGAAAGCCTAGTACGTCATGACGGACTAGGTGACGATGATGACTTCAACGCTATTGGATTAAACTCGAAGCAGTACATCTAGCGTGGCTCAAGTCTGAAGCGGGTCCTCTGCCAACTTGGTTGGAAACTCTTGAAACGATCTTTCTCGAGCCTTGAAGGACCTTGACTTATACATGCCAGAATTGGAAGGGATGCCAGAATTGGAGGGGTTATCAGAATTGGTGGAGGGTGTCAGAATTGGATGTCTCTGTGCTCATCCGCATATAAGGTAAGGATAATCTCGTTGCTTTGCTTGAACTTCTATTAGTAATCTAGTTCCTCGTCGCGTCTCCGTCCAATCGAGGCAGCAACCTCATAATATGCCTTACGCAGCAAAAGCCAAGACCCAGCAGTTCACTAGAAGGAAATCGAATTTACTGAAAAAGGCCGATCAACTAGCGCGACCATATCACGCGGACCTTGCCCTGATCATCCGCAAGAATAGAAGGTACTATACTTATCGGTCGAGCGATCACGAACAGTGGCCTCCAACTTTATTAGAAGTCGTATGTTGGAATCCGATATACCGATCTTGAGCTGACAGAAAACTAGAAGGCATCGTACCCGTTACCTATCAACCTCCTACCTAAAGACTTTGACCACGTGGTTGGCGAAACCCTGTGCAAACCGGAGTAGGACTCGTTGAGTAGGGCATTTAATTCGGCGGAGAAAGGTCTTTAGAGGTATGAAAGAAATAAATGCACGATTCCTTTACGGTACATTTGAAATCGGCGGGAATTATGTAGAGACTATATCAAACCGACCTTTGCAGGTGTATTGTATATATATGTGCCATCAACCTTTTGATAACCGATCCTATTAAGAGAATTCTGTCTCTATATCCTCTTTTTTGCTTTTCCCATTCCCTGGTCCGAATCGCTTGGCAACGCGTGACGGTTACAGTCGGGCCATACTTGGTCGTGAGCACTCTATAACCTTTATCACAGTACCGGGGGCTGATCCTTCTCATCAGCAACGACGAGACTGGTTCTCCCGTGACTATGAAGAGAACCGCCAAGCCGAATCCGAGGATGAATCAATGGGGGATGGTGAGGAGGACTCTTCGATTAAGAGGTGCGATGGCGTTCTCGTAAGGAAACAGGACACTGCCCTAAGGAAAACTGTTTCGAAGGTTAGTAAGTGCTCCCACAATGAGTTCTAGCTAAGCTGAACACTCGCCTTACAAGGTTTATCCAATTGTCAAGACTTGTGAGGGATACACATCTTCTTTGTGATTTTTCCTTACGGTTTGCTGTGGAGATAAACAGCTAGAGACGACAGGTAGAGAAGATACCACGTCAATACGACAACGCGTGACCGTGGAGCGGGTAGCCCTAAGGTCAGGAAGAGGAAAGAGTCGTACTGGCAGAATACCAATTTGGGAGCCATCAACTCCGATAGTATCAAGAATATGTGTACTTCTTCTGCGAACAAAACTAACCAACGGTCACCGACCCTTATCTACACGTGCCGGTCTTCCCCGTTTGCCTCCCCCCTGCGCCTGGCGGTTGGCCTCAAATTCCCGCACCACCTCCTGTGCATTTCCTAACTCGCGTTCGAGCAGCCACGTTCTCTTCCAGCACACCTTGTATTCATAGTCCTTTCCCCTTCGTCTCTTACCAACGATCCTTACAATCTCCCACTCCTCCTGCTCCTCGACTTGTGCCGCATCACGTTGTCCCTGAGCCTGCTCAAGAGTAGGTGGGCTGGTGGCAGTACTACTAGCAGGGCCGCGGGGGATGGATGCATTACGGATTTCAGGCTTGGCACCCTTCGACTCAGGAGAAGTGCCGTCGGCCTGGGTGTCGAGATCCTGATCCTGGACCGCAAGTATGTTATCTGTGGAACGTTAGACAGGCTATTCGCTCTCCCATGTATAAATGCGCATTCACACCCACTTGGACTGCCAACAACTCCATCTCGCTCAGGTAACAAACAGCGGCGACGTTTGACGCGACGCTTCGACGCAGACTTCCCCTCAACGGCAGACGGACGCCCTTTCTTTGTCGATCCCAGCGAAGGTAGAGTCTTCTTATTGCCATCCCTATTATATCTCTCTTGATGATCTCCCTTGTTGTCCGCCTCCGCTTCTTGACCGTTCCACGGATTCTTCTTATCCCTTCCCGTTGACAGATCCGGCGTGAGACCCTCGCAATCTCTGTCTTTGGAGCCGCACGTTCGCTTGCCGAGGGTCGACGAGGGGGTATTTCGGTATGGGGGAGAGGTATTGGGGATATCATATTCACTCTTCTCGTGGAGTTTGAGAGATCTGGATCTACGTAATTTGTTAGTCTTGGAATCATCGAATGGGGACTTAGGGCCCTACCTAGACTCTGAGCCCCCCACAGACGTCGGCGAAGTCCTGAGCGACCCTTGGTTCCCAACCTGCTCCTCCGAAGTACCGTCGCCGCTGCTATCGGTATCCTCATCCTCAACCACGATCGGATCACCTAGAGAGTGTTAGGCGACCATTTTAAATCGCAGAGCGAGAAACATGTAGTCAACACTTACCTGGACTCCCGGGTTCCTTCCGAGTCGAACTTGCGCGATTGTTTCTGTCTTCAGGATGCTTGAATTTAGGCTTCGGCTTGTTTCGTAAAGCGGTATACGCATCGGAGTCATCACTGTCCATATCGTAGGCCACGATCACCTTATCTAGAATCATCAGATATGTCCACAGTCGTTGAGTCGTCCACACTGACCTAGACGCACGGCCTCTCTCTTCATTACCTCTAGCAGCGGTTAAGTCGTCGCTCATATAGGCGCTAATACTGCCGCCGGCCTCTCGTTGAGCGTCTTGGGTATCGCGATCCTCTGTAAGACCGTCACCCAATGCTACCGATTTTTCTGTCGACGGTTAGTATCGTTTTCGGCGGCATGTGGATCTGATGTACCCACCCTTGTGTTCGCCTTTGCTCGATCTGGGGCTGGCAGCGCTGTTGCGAACACCCTCAGCGGTATGCTCGAAGTTGCCTTCAGATCCTCCCGTCACGTGTTTATCACTCGAGCCTGTTCGTTGCCATTCTTGCGCTTCTCCCGCACGGAGCAGGAGTTCCTCGACAGGTAGGAAATCATCGTCTTCTTCGCCACCGCTGCGACTGTGGGCACGAGTGGCATTGAGTCTGTTCGAGGTATCTGGGAGTGTTAGTTACCGTCCAGCATAAAGCAATAATAGGGAATTGTACCTTCGGCGTCTCTTTCGGTGTAGTCGAGACCCAGCGCTGGCGCGCGGATCGGATTGTGAGATTCTTCCCGCGGTAGGCCACTCATATCGACAATCTCGATCGGGTCGTAGTCTTGGAGTCTCCCACTCGTTTTCTTACTTGGTCCAAGAGACGTACGATCGTTGCCCCTCGCATGAGCCGCAGGGAGACGCAGGTTGGAGGCCGTTGGCCGCTCATCGCAACGCAGGCCTACGGGTGGGGGTTGATAATGATAGAAAGAGCCCTTCCCGACAGAGGACATTGTACAACACATGCGCAAAGGGAACCAGAGGATACAACTAGTCGGACCGTTGTTGACTTGGTCGTTTAGAAGGCAGATTCCAGACGAAGAGAGAGAGAGAGATGGCGAGCGGTAGATTACATATACCCAAGGTTACCAGACCGCGCATTGGGATCTTCCTGGTTTGTATACCCCGTCCCTCGCCTTCTCTTCCTCATAACACCATCGATCGCTGATCTCCAGCTATTCGCCTCACACCACGTTGCACGCCCAGGCGCAGCTCCCCGCCATTGCACCCTCGTATTCGATCCATGTTCCATGCGAGCTGAGCGTTCCCTGCGCATCGGCATCCTATGCAATTTGTTTCCCACTGCGCCCCTCGGAGACGTCCATATCCGGTCGAGCCACGTCAGCTGCGGCGGGCTGGATCTTTAAGCTGAGACTCCATGACGCATCGGCTGTACCGCGCCGTCCACCGCGCCGTCCACCACGCCTGCCCAAACACGAGATCGACGTCTCGAGGCCACGTCGCCGGATCCCACGCCATTGCGGCACCCTTGCGGGCGCAGCCAGGCAGACACGCAAAGGCCGCTGTCGATCGAGGCGAAGCCAACTCTCCTAGGACTCCATTCGCTGGCTTACAGCTCACCGCCCGGTGTTTGTCTTCACGCTCAGGCCCTTCGCTGCCTAGTCATCCGGTCACTGCCACGGTGCGATCCCTGTCGACGCGGCCAGGCAGACATGTGGAAAGCCCGAGCAATCGCGATGAGGGATGAGGCATTTCGTTCATTGGTCGTGTGGCAGGCATCCTGTGATCCAACACTCGTATCTTTGTAGGATCCTCGCCGTAAGGTGAAGCTCTCAACCAATATCATTGCAGAGTCGGAGGTCAGCTGAGCAGTGGTGAAACGGTGGTCGACGCGGGAAGTAGAGGCATCAGGGTCCAAAGCGGCAGAGTCGAGCACAGGGAGTCCTTCAGCTCGCCCCGAAACAGAACCGTCTCCGTTCGAGCTGAATTGCTGCAGCGGTGTGGAGACAGAGAGCAGCGAATGAGAGGGTGTGGTTCTGTTGCTCGCTCAAGCTTTGGATCCGACTGGGCAGGTGAGAAGGATAAGGACGCGAAGGGGAGAAGATAAGAGGATGGGTGGAGGGCCGAGGATCGATACGAAGGCGGTTTGGCGAAACGCCTCGTGCACGGTCGAGGCAGGGCGATCGACGATGGTCGGCCGGTCAGGCAGGCGCCGGACAGCTGAAGGAGCGAAGGAGACGGCCAGGGGGTGAAAAGGAAAGATGGAGGGAGAAGGGAAACCAGCGAGGGACGGGTGGTCTTTATACTTCGACAAAGCGGCGGGTCCGCCGCAGCACCGCGCCTTGCCCGAACGAGGCGCGCCAAACCCGACCGGGTCGACGCTTGGCTGGAAGCAGGAACGGGCGCGCATTTCACCAGGACGTAGATTATTAATAAATATTATTATAGTATATTATAAAGTATATAGATATTTTATAGTAAGCCTATCTTTTAAGAGTTAAAAGCTAATATTTTACTTACTAGTAGGCTAATAGCTAAGCTTCTTTAAGTTAGTACTATTAGCTACTTAGTATATAGAAGTACTTTATAGTACTAGGTATTATATTATCCTCTAATAAAAATTATATATAATTATAAATAGATAGACTTAATAGAAGGTATAAATAAGATAGTATAAGAGTTATATAATAGGGTAGTATATAATATCTAGAGATTAAGATATAGTAATAGAAGGGGAAGAAAGTAAGATTTTCCTTTCTAAGTTATAATTTCCTCCTAAATTAGCTAGTTAGTAAGTATTAGATTACCTTTATTAACTCTAAGTAGCTAGATAGTAGAGTATAAAATATAAATTTATTATAAACTACTTTAACTATACTACTTAATTTTTAGTACTTATAATATATATCTAAGTAAGTTAAATAAAGTATATAAGTTTATAATATCTAAAAACTTTAAGATTAGATAAATTAGTCCTATTTATAATTAAGATATAACTAATTTTATAAGTTTAAAAAACCTATTAAACTTATATATCTTAGTACTACTTTATCTACTTATACTATCATATTAATACTAATATCTAGTATCTTATTAATAATTTAAATAGCTAGAATCTAACTAGATATCTAAATTTAATCTATTATCTATAAGCTAACCGCGTTAATTTAGTACTGTAAACTTAAGTTAAGTACTTTAACTTAATACTTAGGCTTTTAATAACTTAATACTAAAATATTAACCTAAGTTTTTAAGTTAGGAATAATAGTTAGTAATAAGTATTTAAATTAATACTATAAGATAGTACTAATAGTTAATAGTATAAATAAGGATAGTAAATATATTAAGTAAATAAGGTATCTAATTTAATTACGCTAAGGCGTAGGGCTGAGCTAATTGAGTATGTGACTTCTGCTTATGACCGATTTTCAAAAAGGACGATCCAGAGGCTGAGATGTTTGAGGAAGTCTATCCGCCGAATTCTTTTCTAGATGTTAATAGGAATCGCGCATTCTACAGATCAAATGCGTGAAATCGTGTTCATCAACTGGATCGAAGCCTTAGAGTGATGTAGAAAGAACCGTTTCATAGTTACATCAGCGCCCATCCGCTGCTGAAGGTCGATCCCACCTCACTTTCCGTCCTCTACGCCGCCGCAACAGCACCGAACCGGTACTGCGCCCAATTCAGACTCCCCTCAGGGAGAGCCCACAGACGTTCGCCCACATCCGAACCTGCAGCGCCGGCAGCGACATGCATCGGCAGGATATGCTCCAAGCTTGGATGTGCCGCTTTGGCATCACTGCGCTTCAGCAACGCCGTCATCGCCGCCTGGCGGCCCTCTGGCTCTACGGCGACAGCCTCTTTCACTCCCTCTTCGAAGCTGGAGGCGTAGCTGCACCAACGTTAGCGGGAACACACACACGGTCAACCCAACAGGACCAGCATGGTGAACTTACGGCATGAGTTTACTGTTTGACCTCGCCTTCCGGAAATCATGAAGATTGTGAACGGCCATACCCGCACCGATAATTAAAACACCTTCGTCTCGTAGTTTTTCCAGCGCTCGCCCGATGCGGTAATGTTGGTCCGGGTCCTCGTTGCTAAGCAGCGAAACCTGCACGATCGGTACGTTCAACGGGTTCTTCTTCGGATCGAAGGCTGTTCGGGCAGTGCATGAGCAATGCGATGCACACAAGATCCAAAGTCCAAGAAAGAGACTCATCACATACCAGCCAAGAATCCCACCCAGACGCCATGGTCAAGCCCTCGATGAACCCGATCCACTCCAATACCCGCAATGGAGAGCTCCTCGATGACCTTCTCGGCCACCTCGCGGCTTCCCTTGTTCGGGTACTCGTATTCGTAGTAGTGAGGTGGAAAACCGTAGAAATCATAGATCAGATCCGTCTTCTCGGCGACATTGACTGCCACCGTGCTTGGGCCATGTTGCCAGTGAGCCGAGAAGACGACCACGGCCTTTGGCTTCACTTGGGTCGTGATCTCCCGCCCGGTTTCGCCCAATTTGAGAAAGGCAGGATGGGTTTTGTCTTCCATGAAGTTCGGCCCGCCAATACCGAGGAAGTAGACGGGCATCCTTGAGGGGGATTTGGAGTGAGAGAAGGCTTCAGACATGGTCCTTGCTGCTGGTGCGGTTGATGGTGCTATGGTGTCGGTTTGCCAGATGCGAGACTGCGCAGTGCGGTAGATGACCTGGATGGAGAAGATCCCAAGGAGAAGGAAACACCAGACGTATTTCGAGTGGAGGAAGGAACGGTCGTATGATGGCGCCGAGGGCATGACGAGCTGTATTCACACTTTCGTCCTAGGACATTTCGCGTCTTATCAAACTCGAGAAGCGCTAACCTGATAACAGGTTGCGTGCACATGACGCTGTCCGGATTTGTATTATCCCCGCGCGTGTGACACGTTACTGCAACAATGGTGCAAATGGATTATTGGGATCGCGCGCGGGTCCTTCATTGAGACTAGCAACATTCTTGAACCTTGAAGCTCGCGCGCGGCCTGCTGAGCTTACAGGGTTACAGCCCATGCAGACTAATCGCGCGCGCGAGGATTCATGCATGCGCGCGGGCTCTAGGGACGGAGGTTGAAAGTCCTGACATGCCAAGACTCGGCTTACAGGGGTAGCTTCAATAGGCTCTTGGTGGACTTTGGAGATGTCAGGTAAGTTTCAGATGTCGTCCCGATAATAGGAACATTCAGACTTCTTAAAATAGGTTTATTGACGTCTGCCCGGACTTTTGCCGTTAATGTCCGTATGCATGCATGGCGCGCGCGGGATTGCCCTCGAGACGCACCTAATAACAGATAACGCTGTCACGAGTGACGGAAGGAAGGCGATGGCATTATTGATCTCTCGGACGTGTTACTTGCAGCCGGTGTGAATTATGACCATGATGACGAAGCCTAAAGGAGAAGCGGGGTATGACCAACGAAGGCGTATATGAATGAGGCCGGTGTTTGGTATAAGTAGATCGAATCTCAATTGAAAGATGGCTTTCCTTCACTCCATCTCTCAGCGTCTTCAAAATCGGTTGTCATCAAAACCAACCCCCAACTCCACCTCTGTCACCACCTCCAAGTCCACCTCCCAACCCATCAACAAAAACAGCACTATGGCACCCACGCCCATCGTCCTCATCCTCGGATCCGGCCCCAGAGTCGGTGCTGCCGTCTCGGAGACATTCGCTGCCCACGGCTACAAGGTCGCCGTAGCTGCCAGGAAGGGGACCAATTCCAAGACCGACAAGGGTTTCCTCTCGATCAAGGCCGACTTCACCCAACCCGAGTCTGTCGCAGCCGTGTTCGATGCGGTCAAGGCCGAGTTCGGTGCCGCCCCCGGCATCGTCATCTACAACGCCGCCGCACTCACGCCTCCTCCCGACAAGGACTCGGTCTTCTCCATCCCCGCGGCCAAAGTCACGTCCGACTTGAACGTCAACGTCGTCAGCCCATACGTCGCAGCCCAGGAGGCGATCAAGGGCTGGGCGACGCTTCCTGCCCAGGCCAAGAAGACCTTCATCTACACGGGCAACATCCAGAACGAGGCCGTCCTGCCAGTGCCAATGATGTTGAACCTGGGCGTGGGCAAGGCGGCTTCCGCATACTGGGTTGGCCTTGCCGACGGCGCCTACTCGGCCCAAGGGTATCGGTGAGTGGTTTTTGATCCCTTGTGTGAAGAGACTAGTACTGATATGCATGGCTTGCTAGGTTCATCTACGCCGATGAGCGCCATCCAGATGGCAAGTTTAAGGGCATGGCCCTTGACGGACCAGCCCATGGCGACTTCTATGCGCAGTTGGCGAAGTCTACGGAAGGTGTGCCGTGGCACGCCACGTTCGTGAAGGACAAGGGCTATGTTTCGTTCAAGTAAACGAACTCCAAGTCACAAGTTACAGACTGTGCGAGGAGGGAAGTGTCGAGTATTAGATAAACCAAATCTATGCCATTGATCGTGAGTGAATTGCGTATCTTGACCGCAGTGAAACCTTTTCCCCATGTCTCGCCCCTGTGCTGTTCTACACAAGTAGCACCAGATCACCTCGAATTCGAAGACAGGCAGCGAGGTCGCGGTTTGCCGCGGTTCCTGCGTCTCTGCTGCGCCATACATTCTCCATAATTTCAAGTGCCTCGTGTACAGTGCCAAACATGCTCAGCGGTTGCAACGTCTCCACCATGCCACGCAGGTGAGGTTCCTGAACGGGCTCCGCGAGGCAGCCTGCCACACAGAATGGCCACACCATTGTGCGTAGCAATGCTGGCGGCGATATTTGATGCGTCAGCAGCTCGACGATTCGCCCAACGTGATATCGCACATCGACGCTAGCGGGCTGCCATCCAGACACAACGACAAATAGATAAACAATTGCGGCATGAGCCCAGACCTGGGTGACCAAGGAACCTTGACTGGCGGGTGTTTGAGATTGCTGGCAGTAACCCGCCGTGAAGACATCCAGTAGGCTGCCGCTGTCCTGTGGAGTTATCACTGGATTGGTCTCAAGCCGTGCCAGATCAGCTTCCAGAGAGTCTTTGACTGATGTGGCGCGGTGAACCAGCTGTATGATATCGAGATTCTCCGCTTTCTTACATCGCTGCTTCCAAGCGTCGAGTGCAGCAATTTCTCCGATCCGTAGCAATGCCCAGTTTTGACACCCTACTGAAGCCCCAAGATTGATGACGGGTTCGGTGCTGTCGAAGCTGCTGAGAAGACTGTGGTGATACTCATAGAGTCTCGGTGGCTCCTGGAGCACCGTACTGGCGATAATGTCATCCAACATCAGAAGGGCGGATGAGAAGCGAAAAGCGGCCTGTTCAGCGCTCGGAACTTGGACATTCTGGCCTAACAAAATCCAGGACGACGGTCCTAGGCGGCTGATCACGGCATCAAAGCTTGAACAGGGGCAAGCAAGACCGACGGCACCTACGCCGCCGCTGTCGAGAAGCTGTCGAAAAAGAGCCAAGGCGGCACTGAGGTGTGCTTGGCAGTTGTTGAAACTCCTGACGGCAACCTCAAACCGCTGCAACTGCATGATGCTTACCATGATCCGAACGGCACCGTGCATGTGGTCGGTGATGCCTGGGCCGTCGATGACATGCAGTGACTGCCTCAGCACAGCAAAGGCATCTCTAGTCTGCGCGAGCACCATCTCGCACGCCCCATCGTAGTTGGCCGTTCCGCGCGCAAGAGAAAGATAGTATGAGCTCTGACACAGCGTGGCTTGCCGTACCACCGGGCTGCTGATCATCATTTCTAAGATCCATGACCTACCGCCTTGTAGGAGAGAGGGTTGGTAGAATGGGAACAGGAAGGGAAGCACGCTTTCCAGGTAGAACATGATGAGGATGCTTTCATGACTGTCTTTGCGGGCGAGTGTGCAGTCAGCCTCGCGATGGATCAAGGGTGTAGAGGTCCCGGGGCAAGGATCCACCGCGGCTGCTTTGAGGAGGGCGCATTTCGGAGTAGTCAGATTCATAGGAGATGGTCTCTGGGGGAGCACGATCCATTCGCCAGTAGGCGCCTCAGCAGCTGAGATACGGTCGGAAGAGATGTTGACTGACCGCTCACCACGACGGCGATGAGCATTTTCTTTGACCTTACACTTCAGCCACTCGGCCATCGCCTCCTGTCTCAAGGCGCCGTCCATCCATTCCGGTTTGGCCTGGTCATGATAGCAGGTTATTTGGAGTGCAGCGCAGGCGTCGCAGACCGGGGAGTTCTCATTACATTTCTTGCGCCGGAGTTTGCACGTCCAACAGCCACTGGACGGTTTTGGTGGGGTACCATGGCGTGAACCGCCAGGCAATTCCACATCCATAATCCGTACGGTACAGACAAATTTGAGAATTTTAGGCAGCAGCACTCCACGTTTTTGCAGTTTAAGCAATGCGTCGTTTTAGAGATCGAAGTTGGCGAGCCAAAAGTAAAGCGTAACAGACCTTGAGTTCATAGTAATTTACAAAGTTCTGAGCGGTTAGCTACGGACGGACATATTCTAATCTTTTTAACGGCAAATTACAAAAATACCACACTTTTCAGGAATATTTTTGAAGATGCCACCCCTATATTTTAAAAATACTATACTAGGGATTTATCGACCCCGGATACTAGGCGTATCAGCCCCACAGCCGCCCTTAAAGCCTGAGACTCCGCGTAGCAGGCCCCGTAGCAGCCCTCGTAGTAGCTCCCGTAGTAATTACTATAGTAGCCACTATTATCTAGCTCCCTTAGTAGGGCTCCCAGCGTAATTACCTAGTCTAATAGAAGAGTAGTAAGTACCCTAAGCTCTAGGGATAAGTCCTTAAAGAAGTAATATTTTACCCCTAAAAATTTTATTCTCTATAATAATAGCGACGATTAGGAGGTCTATATAAGAGGTCTCTTATTAGTAAACTAGGAACGTGGAATAATATAGAAATATACGGAAAATACGTATATAACTAGCGCGCTTATATATTAGCCCTAGGGCTAGGAATAATACTATAAGTTACTAAATATATATTTAGCGTATTTAGTAACTTTTAGAAAATACTAGGTAATAGGACTAATAGGAGATAAGTCCTACTAATTAGTTATAATATAACTATATTAGGCTAATACTAAATAGGTAATTATAATAAGGTACTAAGTCTTATTAATAACTAATAGTATTAATACTTAGTAGGAGAATTAATTATAAGCGTAATATAAGTATAAGAAATAGGGCTAGGCTAGGGGGGGTACTCTACGCCTATATAAGTTATATAAATTAATTATATTTAAAACCTATATAATACTAGCGTTAATAACGTAGCTATTATAACTCTAGTAAGCTTCCTATTTCTTCCTAGTACTAGAGGAAAATCACGGATTTAAGGCCTTAAATCTAGACTTTCTATATATAGGACTTTTAAGCTAGAATAAAAAAAGCCTAAAATTTTCCTATTTATTACTAGTATTTACCCTGGAAAATACGCTTTTAGTAGATTTTCTAGCTTCGAATTTTCTATACTAGTTCCTAGTTTACTAATACTAGGCTAGCCTATATCCTAGGGACGGACTTACTAGAACGGGGGCTGCTACGGGGTGTTTCGCGCTGTAAGGGGGCTGATAGGCCTAGCGTCTAGGGTATGTAAGTCCCTAGTATAGTATTTTTAAAATACTACCCCTATATTTTAATAATACTATACTAGGGACTTATATACCCTAGATACTAGGTGTATTAGCTTAAGATACCTTATAAGAGCCCTTATAATAGCTCCTATAACTTAGTATCTAGTACCTCTAATATAAGTAGGCCTAGAGATATCTTATATAAACCTCCTAACTATTACTATTATTATAAGGAATAAAATTTTTAGGGGTAAAATATAACTTCTTTAAAGACTTATTCCTAGAGCTTAGGGTACTTAGTACTCTTCTATTAGGCTAGGTAATTATATTAAGAGCCTTATTAAGGGAGTTATATAATAGTAGCTACTATAGTAACTATTATAAAAGCTATTATAAGGGCTATTATAAGGCCTATTCTATAGAGTCTTAGGCTTTAAAGGCGGTTATAAGGCTAATACGCCTAGTATCTAAGGTATATAAGTCCCTAGTATAATATTTTTAAAATATAGGGGTAATATTTTTAAAATTATTCCTGAAAAGTATAGTATTTTTATAATTTACTATTTTAATTACTATAGTATTAGGTATTAAATAATATAATAAGGATAAGTTATATATATATAATTAAGTATATATATAATAGTATTAATAACTAATAGGATATATAATAGCTATATAAGAAAGGAGATATTAAAGGAAAATCTCTTCTAATATCTACTAAGACTAACTTAAGAAAAAATAGCGGAGAGTAACTTAAATATATAAGTATTAAGTAGCGAAGCGTTTAAGAAACGCGTACGAGAGGGGAGTAGGGGAGTAGTAGGGCGCCCTAGCCCTAATTAGGGGACTACTAGGGGTAAAGGTAGTAGAGCTAGAGAGGGAGGGGAGCGTAGAGAGCTACGCGTTAGGGTAAGGGTTATAAGGGCCTTTACTCTACTTATAAGCTTAGTAAATATAATAATACTTAAACTACGACGTATATATATTATAGGGACTATAAATAAATTAAGCGGCTAGGCTATTATAATAATAGCGGCCCTTAAGGCTATAAAGAATATATAATTTAAGGACTTAAATACGTCTAGATAGAAGATTTTAATAGTAGGTATTAGCCTAATATAAATATATATTAAGGAACTCTAATAAAAAGGGAGAGAATATAGGGAGAGAGTATAGGACCTTAGTAGGCCTAGGACTACTAGTCAGGCTAGTATCCTAATAAGATAGGACTCCTTATAGAGCTAATAGAGCTAAGGGAACCCTTTTATAAGGAATATATTACCCCCCTTATAGGGGCTATATACGTAGATATTAAAGGCGGCTAAGGCTAGGAGGGTCTAGTAGATACTAGTAGTATTAAAAGATAAGAAGGAGAGGGAAGTAGTAATAGGAGTAGTAGGTAAGAGGCTAGTTATAGTATTCTAGGCCTCTAGCTATAAATACGCGTTAGAAATTATAGTAGTAAATTAAATAAAGAGTAGGGATATACTACTATAAATTACCTTAATAAAAGTAAAGGAGGTACTAGAGAGGGAGTAGTTATAAGTAAATATAATATACTACTTTATAGTAGTAGTTAAGAAATTATTTAATATAATAGTATATAGGGTATAAGTATCTATCTTTAATATAAAAAACTAGTAGGTAATTAAAGAGAAGATCTAATAGGAGAATAGGGCCCTCTACCTTAATCTAGATATAATAGAAGGGAGGTAGTTAATAGGTATATATATACCTAAAAAAGCCTACTCCTCCTTTATAATAAGCGTCGCGTTATTAATAATAGTAGATAAATTAATTAAGAAGGGTTTAATAAAGGTAGGAGAGATAAAACTTATAAAGTAATATAAATAAAGGGCTAGATTAATATAATACTTTAAATACTAATTATATAAGTATATATATTATAACTACCTTAATAATATATAATACGCCGATTATAATTAGGGCTATAATATAATAGAGTATGAGGTAAAGGTTATAAGCGCCTTATAAGGGTATACCGCGTATAAATAATAGGGCTACTCCTCCTAATTTAATAAATACCTAATAAGGGCTAGGGAGAGGTAATACGCTAAGTAATAGGTCGCGAATAAGACCCTATTTTATAGGATTAGACGGGAGCGTATAATAGTAGTAATAAATATTAAAGGATTTATAATTATAAGAGTAAAGAAAAAGAGGAAGGTTATAACTAATTAAATAATATATAATATATTAGGCGGTAGGAAGTAGTTAAGATTATAGAGTCCTAGGTATAAGCTAGGGAGACTATCTATCTCTAGGAGGCTCCTAGTAAAGGAGCTAGGCTAGAAAATATTAGAGGTAATAATAAGTAGTAGTAGAGAGCTATTAAATAGTATTAATAAGCTACTTATAAAAGTAGTAGTAGGTAGCCTTACCTACCTAGCTAGGGAAGGTAAATAGGCTACCTTAAAAGAAATAGATATATAGGAGGAAAGTAGTAGTACCCTAGGCCTAGATATCTAATATATTAACCCTAAAGATATTATAATATAATATTAGGGGTAAGATAGGTATAATAATAGCCCTATTAGAAGATAGGGCTATCTAGGATATAGATATCTTAATAATTTAGGAATTATATTATAATACTAGGAACTACTTATTATATAACTCTAGCTCTAGGGCGTTCTTTCTAGTATATAAAGTAGAGTAGGGTATATAAGCATATTTCTATATTAATAAAAGACTCTAGATAGATAGCTAGAATATAGAGTTCCTTATAAAAGATATTAGTACCCTTAAGCTTTAACTCTATATCTAGGAGGAGGGGGAATACTTAATATACCTCTAACTATATAATATATATAACCTAAGCCTATTACTAGTAATAGGTAAGAACTTATTAAGCCTTTAAATAGTAGAGGAAGAGGTTAGTTACCCTAGGGAATATATTATAATAGGAGATTTTAACCTTTATTACCCTAACTAGAATAATCTAGGATAGTTTTTATACTACCTTAAAGTAGACTAGCTAGTAGGAATTATATCTAATAATAAGATAGACCTAGCTCTACTAGATAGGATAGTTACCTAGAGGATAAGGGGGTTTAAAAGTATAATTAACCTAGTCTTTACTATATATAGGCTCCTTAGTATAGTATAGGCCTACTAGGTATACCCTAAGCTATAATTTAGCTCTAACTACCTCCCTATATATATAAAGCTCGACCTAAGGGTAGAGGAATAGTAATATACGCCTAAGAGATTATAGAAAATAGTAGACCTAGGAGAAATTAAGAATAGGGCCTATATATTAAGCTAGAAGCTAGGCCTTAGGCTATTAGAGACTATAAATTAGATAGATAACTACCTCTTATAACTCTAATAGGGTCTAAAGGGGATAGTAGAGGAGATAGTCCCCTAGGTAAAGCCTAGGGGTAGGGGGAGAACCTTTTAGAACTTAAAGTACTAGCTTATTATAAAAAATATTATAAGAAGTATAAAGGTATTCTAGTAGAGTAGGGATACTACTATAAAAGGAGCTAAGAATATAGCTATTAAAGAGAGAGATAGGACGCTATAAATAGAGAAGGTAATTAACTTTAAGAGGAAAGTCTATAATATTATTAAATTATAGAAGGGTATATAGGGCCTTACTAAGTAGGTAAGGAATAATAGCTTATTATTATAACCCCTCCCTAAGTTTCCCCCTTTAAAAAGGGATAATAGGGACGGGGTAGCTAAGACCTTTAAGGAGAAAGTAGAGGTCTTATAAGTAATATTCTTCCTACCCCCCTTATAAGCTAATCTAAATAATTTTAAGAGGGTAGAGTACCTACTACTATTAATAGACCCTAGTAACGGGGTAATATATAAGGAGGTCTAGTAGGCTATTTATAGACTAAAGTAGGATAAAGCCCTAGGAATTAATAGGATCTTAAATTAATTCCTTAGGCTAATAGTAGATAGGCTCCTTAAGGAGCTCGCCTACTTATTTAATATATACCTCTCCCTTAGCTATTACTTAAGGGAGTTTAAGAAGGCTAATATCATTATCCTAAAAAAACTAAAGAAGGAAGATTATATAAAACCTAAGGCGTATTATCTAATAGTACTATTAAGTACCCTTAAGAAGGCCTTAGAATTAATAGTTATAAAGCGACTTAGTAATTATATTAAGAGTTAAGGCCTCCTCCCCTAAGAATAAATAGGGGCGCGAAGAAAGAGATTAATTAAGATTATACTAGAGACTATTATAAAAGTAATATATATAGTATAAGATTATAATAGGATTAATATAATTAACCTTCTCTTATTAGATATTATAAGAGCTTTTAATAATATCTCCTATTAAAGACTTATTTATAACCTTAGGGGAAAAGGGATCCCCTATTATATTATAAGCTAGATAGAAAGCTTCCTAGATAGGAGGTCTTTATCTATTACTATTAGAAGGATAATAAGTAGAATAAAGCTAGTAGAGATAGGGATCCCCTAGGGGTTATTAATCTCCCCTATCCTCTTCCTATTCTTTAATATACTACTTATTAAGGAGTATATAACTATTAAACTATAGTTATAAGTTAGAGGGTTTATAAATAATATCTACCTACTAGTATATAAGAAAATTATAAAAGGAAATTATAAGACCCTAGAATTAATATATAAGATCTACCTTAAATAGGCTTTAATATATAAGGTAAGCTTCGCCCCCTAGAAGTATAAGTTAGTTTACCTTACCTACTACCCCTACTACTTTGATATAAGTATAGTAGTTAGTTTAAGGTATATAATAATAAAACCCTAGGTAGAGATCTAAGTCCTAGGATTATATATTAATAGTAAACTATAATAGAGCTTATATTTAAAGAGAGTATAAGTAAAGCTTATTACTTAGAGCCTAGCCCTTTCTATAATATTAGTATTAATATAAGAAGCTACCCTTAATAAGGCTAGGAGGATATACAATATAATAGTAAGGCTAGTAATAACCTACGCGTCTATTATATAGTATATATTATAAGGCCTAAGGGAAATAAAGAAGATATATATAAAGAAGCTTAAAGTTATCTAAAATAGCTACTTAAGACGCGTATTAGGGGTATATAAAGCTACCCTAACGCGAGTACTAGAGGTAGAGGTAGGGATAGCCCTTATATAACTAATATTAAACTACTTAATTCTCTACTAGTATATATTAAAAGGGATTTACCTAGTAATAGTAATAGGGAATAGATATATCTAGAGGAAGCTTAAGGCTAAGAGAGGGAAGAGGAGAAAGGTAGCGGAGTCCCCTATAAAGGAGGAGAATAAGTAGGCTTTATACTCCCTATACCTAGACGACTAGAACGCGGTTATAACTAGGGAGGTAACCTAATACCCCTAGGGGATTAAGAAGAGGATATACTATTAGTAGAAATCCTCCTAGGTAGTAATATAAAAAGAATACTAGGTAGGACTAAGGGCTAGGGACTATCCCCTAGCCTAGCTTAAAGACTTATAGACTAGTAGGAGGGCCCTTTATAAGGGCCTCTAAAAGGCTAAGAGCTCCGCCCTTATATAGATAAAAATAGAGAAGATAAGGCTAGCCGCCTTCTTATATTAATATAAAGTCCCTAGTATTATATCCGCGGGTTATAAGTATAACTAGCGTAGGTAGGATATAAGATATATCCTTATTAACTACCCTAGGTTTTATAACCACTATTAGGAGGTAAGAGATACCTTAAGTATATTAGATACTTATAAGATACTTATAAGTATAAAGGGGGTAAAGTAGATAATAAAATAGATAATTTAAACTAGGATACTAGGCTAGTTCTCGCTTATAACAATATAGTTATATTAGGACTAAGCTAAGGTATAAGTCCCTACTATTAGAATAATACCCGTTACTATAATATATAATCTAGCCCTAAGGAGCTAGGATAATAAGGTAATAAATATAGGTACTAAGTATAAAGAGTTAAATATAATATAAAGAGAAACGGACTAGAAGTTATAAAGAGATAAGAATAGTAAGGGTTTTTACCTAGGCCTTTATAAGGTATAAGTATACGGTTTCCCTTATAAGTTAGCTACTATAATAGCGATTATAATATACCTATAAGCCCCCGTAATTATCTTTTAATAGTTTAGATAGACGCGAGTATAACTTATTAATTAATTAATTAATCTACTAAGACTATAATTTATAATTACTAAGGTTTATCTAAGCTAATTTCTAATATTAGATAAGTTAAAAACTAGTATAATAGGGACTATTTTAATAAGACCTTATAAGTAAGTCTACTCGCTTAGTAGCTTTAAGAGAAGCTACTAATTACTTAATTCTAAACTAGTCCTTTTAATCTTAGGCTAAGACCCTAATTTTTAGCCTTAGAAGTTAAATATAGTTAGTATAAATAGGAATATTTAGAAGATATTAGGTTTTATATTTTTTATTTTTCGTTTTTTATTCTAGGTAAAAAGGAAGCCTCTTCTAACTTACTTTAATACTATTTTAAGTAGCCTTTATACTAGACCCCTACTAATATTTATACTAGCTACTAATTCTACTTATAAAAGATAGCGCTTCTTAGTTATATACCCTTAGTAGGTAATAAAATAAATATATAGTAAGGTAAGTACTATACTTAGTAGAGAATACTATAATAATCTCTACTAGTATTCTAATATAAACTTATTATATTATTAATATATCTACTAGAAGGCTGTAAGATAAATTAAAACTAGATAGGTAACTAATAGAGTACTTAATAAGTAGAAGTAGTATTAGTATTTATATTAATAAGTATACTCTACTAAGGTATATCTACTATTAGCTTATTTTATTACCTAAGCAGTATATTAAAATATACTATAAATACTATAATAAGATAATTTAAGAGTCTTAGTAACTTTTACTATTTTAATAGGTTATAAGCCTAGTTAGCTTAGTTACTAAGAAGGCGCCAACCCTCTCTTGTCTGATACCGTAATCACTCGTAGTCTCCGTCTGACAGACAATAGCTCGTCGCAAAGCCCCACGCCACATCCTCCGGGCAGCTTCCTCTACGGCCCACTTCCCTACTCTAAAGGACTATGTATCTGCACGCGAATATTAAAACCGGCAATATAAAAAGGTGGATAAGAAGCATCGGTCTACGGGTCTCTACGAGGATTCTATAGAATCATAGAAGGATGGAAGGTCTATGGAGAGAGTACGTTAAACGCTTCTCCCTTTACGCTTCATGCATCTATCTAGTCACCAGCGACCCTCCCTAGGTACTGCAGGGTAGTGAACATCGACCCAATTACACGCTTAAGAAGTCTCCCGCGGGTAGGATCAACAACTTTTCTCACTGGGTGTGCAACGAGTATACCGTCCAGAAAGTCAGCTCTGTCACCACATACTGGCACCAGCTCAGTCAAGTGTACATTGGATATAAGGGGAGACGGATTAGTCCGCTGGTATTGAAAAAAGTCTACAAGGTAAAATACTATGTATATAAGAGTACTAAACAGTGCTGACGGGTATGGATCTTTGCATCTTCTCGGGTTACAGATTTTCGTCATGTGATTCTAGACGGCTACTTACCTCGACTGTGATGATCTTATATGTTGTTCTTCAATGAGCGAAAGACTTGGAAGGAACTAATGAACTCTGTGGACGAGAGAAAGCGAGAAGATTATATTCGGTTGAATATCATTTTACCCAGCAGCGAGTCGGTCATTTATGACATTGATCGCATGGGTGAGCTACGAGAAAGTGTCCACGTATCACAAATATATCGAGCTTGTAAAAAGGCGCTTTATGCATTGCAAACAACTTGCATTGCGCTAATGCAGTGTTTGCTATCATAGGGCTGCAGAGCTGGCTTGTTTGCCTTATCAAGAAGAATGCCTTACGCGTCTGCTCCCTTTAAAGAGCGTGCCCGTGTATTGCTATACCTCCATAAGCTTACTGTATCATCGGAAATCAGCATCTTCCCTAGGTTCCGTGCATTCGTCTGAATTCTAAGCATTGGTCTCTTCCTTTGATATGGATTCTAACATCACAAGGACTGTATCTTTACAAGAAGATCAAGATCATACAAAGTCAAGTTCCGTGGCTCGGACTATATCAAAGTATCGATTGGCACGCTCTAAGATTTACCGTGAGCTCACAGAGACCAGACAAGAGGTAAGTAGACCTGGCGATATGATCCTCCAGACCCAGTCCACTCGGCAGAGCTAAGACTAGGCTCCAGGGGTGGAAGAATCCAGAAGGAGACAAGTACTTCCAGAATCAGCGAAAAGTGCAGTAATAAAGCAGAAGGACCATGACATAAATGGACACAAGTGCTTTTCCGAGAGTGTTGTGACGCTGCAGCAGTAACAGAAGTTGGGTGAAGAAGGTCTGTAAATTCAACACAAGACTTGTGGTCAATTTTCTTGTTCTGACACAATACCGGTAAGTCAGTAATGAGGAAAATCAGCCTAGGATGCTAAATGGTTTGTGCTTGAACGCAAATCGTAGTTGACAAGACTTGTTGAATTATATACTATATGAAGGCAATCTAGCCCAGCGTAAATACTTTGAAGTGCTTTTGTAGTCTTATGGCTACAATCACACTACTTCCTCGCAGGGCCCGGGCACATATTGGGCCAATGGGTTATGATGGGAAATTTCGTATGAGCGAGACCTTTGATCGTGTTTGATTGTGTGAAACGGTTCAGCATCTGTACCTTTCGATAAGCTGAGCTGACCTTCACCGGATGTTCTGTTGGCAAGGTCTTTGGAATAACGTTGAGATCCCTGGGACAGATTTAAGGCTCGACCAACATATTGTCGAGAATACAATAGTCAATGAGAAATTCGAGGTGAAATATATAGAAAGAATCCTTTCCCGCATACATGATAAGAAGTCGTCTCGATTCCAAGGGCGTCCGGGCCTGCAAGGGCGGCAGCAAAATGCTCCAGATCATCCAATGAATCAAGCCATGGTATCATACCTTGTGTATGAATATGAATATAGGTCTTACTTCCCCGCCCGTAATTTATGGAGTCGATTCATGGCCGCTCATTTCCAGTTCGACCGCGCGAAGACCAATCTATGACCTAGGGTGGGACCTTAGGCGCTCTGGCAACAGGGACGAAGCTAAGGAAATCGTAAGTGAAGTGCCCATTTGGAATTTTCCTCTTTGTATCATCCTTGAGAAACCCTAGCGGGTTGCGTCGTCCTTGAAATCTCCAAAGCCGTTGGGGAATCAAGCCAAAAACTTGCGCATGTTTTCTTTCGACCTGGATGTCGTAAGTCTTAATTACCCTACTAAGCTGTCGAAAGCTTCGGACACCCACGTTTCGATAAGTTTGAACCACTCGGGACAGATAGCAGCCACAACGATGTCAGTACGACTACAACAGGTCAGTGTTTGTTTCCACGTATTTATTAGCACGTGGACACTTACATTGCATATATATCATGACGGTCGTAAAAATCCTGCTGGGGCTCAGAAGCCCCGATTTCATTCTTATACATGTCGATGAAATCCATTCCGAAAATGTAGCGGGGGTCGCCCATGTTTTGAAGGTCCACTAGAGCGTATCCCTGTCAGTCAAATGCCCCTTGACCAATATTGTCCGACAGCATACTGACTTTCATTATGTCCATAAAAGGCGCATGAGTCGAACACTATAGGCTGCTTTGTATTCACATCAATCTGGACGTTGCCGTCCCATAGGTCGCCATGGCACAGAGTGGGCTTGATATCTCTGCCACCGGTCTGCAAAGGCCGCAGGAGCCGAGCGACAACCTTCTGTATAAATGCTTCTGTCAGATCAGACAATTCACCATCTTCTCCGTAGACATTCTGCAGAAACGAGATGTCAGAACGAAATTGACGCGTAAAGTACTCCTCCCAGCTATCCGTCCAATCATTGACCATCTTAGGAGGTCCATTGTACGTCGTCACTTGGAATCCAAATTTACCAGTCGGCGATACGGAAGTCTGGTGAAGTTTCTTCAAAATGGCGAGAAATTGCACAGTGGGTGGTGGACGATCGCACAGGTCGCGGAAGCGGGTCATAAAGAACGCCTTAGACTTGTCCTCTTCGAACATGCCCCATGCCATCGGAATAACGACGTTGTCAGGTATTATCGCTGCTAAGGCCTTCTGCGATTCATACTCCCCTTCCGCCATACCACTCCATTGACTTTGTTTAATGATCTAGAAAGCAGCCATCAGCAGAGTCTTGTAATTGCACTCAAAAATTAAAGAGCTTGCCTTGAGGAAATGTTCCTTTTCTTCGCCATCTACTTCGATATCGACTCGAAGCCCAATGGACCACTGATAGTCCGCCAATCAGTATCATATCAATAGAGAATACTAGTCTAGTATAGTATACCCTAGTCTTGCCATGTAGAACGACGGATAGCACTTTACTCCCGACCGGAAGAACTGTCACTATTGTTAGTGCCCAGCATCACTTTCTCCGGTGTATATTCATCTCGTCGACGCTGCTTTCCGGCAAAACATGAAGCAAGCAGGCCGCTTACCTGCCAAAATTGCTGGATCGAGGTTCTCAAAGCTCATTCTGGACAGATTACTTACGGGCAAATTTCTGAAGAGCCCCTTGAGATAGGTGCACAAAGGTGTTCGCGCGAGATCAAATATCTCTGTAGTCATAAATTATTACTATTGTAAATTAATTTATAATCATTAATCTACAATTAATTTATAATTTGAATTATAAGTAAAATATAAAATTTAATTTATAGTTCTATAGAATTACTTTTTATACCGAATATAATAGAGATTCTTATAAGATAGAAGAAATAGTAGTAGTATTTAACTATTAAGGTATAGTTTAAACTTTATTATATCTAATTTTAGTAGTAAACTAAGATTACTACTTTATATCTTAATTATTATGAATATAAATTAAAGAGTTCTACTTCTATTATTCTATTATTAAATATATATATAGGTTCTACTTAATTATATTATATAATCTATTTATAAGCTATTAAATAGGATATATTAGACTTATATTAAATATTATATTTATATTTATATTTATATTTATATTTATATTTATATTTTATACTCTACTATCTAGCTACTTAGAGTTAATAAGGGTAGTTTATATCTAATTTACTAGAGGAAATAATAATTTATAGAAGAAACCCTTATCTTCTACCTTATTTATTATTATATTTCTAGATCTTTAGATATTATATACTACCCTATCTTATACTCTTTATACTATCTTATTCTCTTCTCTTATTAGGATTACCTACCCCTTATCCTTTAATTAGAGTCTATCTACTCTTATATAACTTTAAAGAGTTATTCCCTTATTAATATAAATTAGCTAAGTATATTTTATTGATAACTTACTTAATTACTACCTTTAGCCCTCTTAAGGTTAATACTATCTAGTAGAAGTTACTTAACCCTACCTTTTATAGTAGTAATATATTATTAGGTAAGATAACTAACAAGTTAAATAGTTAAAAGATATCTAGCTATCTAGAAAGTATAAGAATAGCTAAGTATATTACTAAGGAATATTCCTTAGTAGCTCTTTATAAAAGGCTTCTATAGGTTATATTATAATAATATACTAGTAATAAAAAAAGATATTACGCCCTTATAATAAGGTAGTATACTAACCTACCTTATAATTACTTATTAACTTCTAGGTATTACCTAGTTCCTTAATATTTATCTATTAATTATAGTAGATTATATAACCTCTCTATCTTACTAAGTACTTAATAGCTAGACTATATCCCTTTCTAATAAAGTACTTATTAATTAGTTATTCTATCTTAAAGGATTTAGTAATATCTATATCCCTATTTATAAATATAGATAGGGGTTCCTTTAGTTATAGCTAGTTAAATAGGTTATTACTTAGGTATAGCTCTAGTTAAGCTATTATAAAGATATTATAAATCTACTAATATATAGGAATAGCTACTTAGTAGGCTAAGTAGCTAACTTATTTAAGGACTTTAAAGGGACTAATAAACTACTATTTATACTTTCTACTTACAGCTAATAGGATAGAATATCCGCGATAGAGATATAATTTAATAGAGTCTCTTATATAGAAGAATTACAGCTAATAACGCTAATTATAGTAGAATTTAAAATATATTTAAGCGAAGGTAATAGTATTAGATACTTAGAGGTAGGTAATAGCTCTAGATATAACCTCTTTATTATATATATTAAGGTCTAGGGGTTAATTTAGTAAAAGATTATAGGCTATATTATTTAGGAATTAATTACTAGGGGTAGAGAGCGAGTTATTATAACTTAATTAGATAGCTAGGATTATAGTAGGTTATATAACTATATTTTCTAGAGTACTTATTTAAAAGTATAAGGTAATTTCTATTATTTAATTAGTATATTTACTAGACCTATTAGTTTAAGGGTAGTAAGTTATAGAATATAGTAGTTTTACTTCTAGCTTATTAAATAAGGTAGGCTATAACTTACTTAAGAATTTATAATTCCTATCTAATATAATTTATTTAGGGAGACTTTAATTAATCTTATAAAGCCTTTTTAATAACTAGTTAGCCTAGTTTATAGCTATAAAGGTTACCTTCCTAGGAATTAGAGTAATTTTCTAAGAAAATTTATCTATAATAGTTAAAATAATATTATAGCCCTTAGTTAATATTAGTAGGGCTAGAATAAAGTTAATTATTCGGGTATAAAAAGGTACTAGAGGTAATAGAATAGGTTATAAGGAACTATAAAGTAAATAACATAGAGTCTAATATAATTAGTATTATAGATAGTAGCTAAGAAACTCCTAAAGCTTCTTAATAAGGCCCTTAATATACTATTACCTAAATAAGATCTAATAATATTTAGTAAATCCTATATATTCTAAATAGGTAATTTCTAGAAATATCTTAACTACTAGGCTTAGAATATATAGTCTATTAGGTCTACTTATATTAAGCTTTTATATAAGGCCTTTAACCTACTAGAAAGAAAGCTTTATAGCGTCTTCTATAATAAGGTAGTTATTAGTATTAAGGACGTTCTTAATCTTATTTTATAATAAATCTACCTTATAGCTATTAATAAGTTATTAATAGAGAACTAGGCTAATCTTAATAAGACTAGTAATAGTATAAGTATAGTCTTATAGTATATTAAGTTTACCCTCTTTATTTATAACTACTTTTATAGTAGTAGTATTATAAAGTTTAGATAAGGTATTAGAAATAATATACTATTTCCTAGGCTTATAATAAAATTCTAGATTATTAAAGTATTATATATATTTAGAGGTATATATAAGGTAAAGGTTTAGCTTAGCTATTAATAAAGTTAATATTAAATTTTACTTTATAATTTTAAGTATTATATTATAGTCTATATATATTATAGTCTATAGTATAAATTCTATTATATAGTAGACTTTAATTAAAACTTAGATAATCCCTACTAATTTTAACTTAATAGGCTAGTACCTTATCTCTACGTCCTTTAATAAATAACTAAGAAATAATATAGGCTTAACCTAGGTATAACTAGAATATTCGCCTTCTTTAATAGTACTATTAATAAAATAGACTATTATACTAAAATTAAAAGCCTTATTAATATTAAGATCTATAAATAGGATAATTTTATTATTAAAGTATAATAAAAATATAGGAGATAATAAAGCCTTTTATAATACCTTAAAAGATATTAATTCTAACTTAGAGGGGTCTATTATAAGCTTTTATTAGGTAAAATTCTTCTATTTATTTCCTACTTTAGGTACTAATATAAGTATAAGCGTTTTCCTATCTTATAATAGCTTAGTAATTACTATATAATAGGTAATATACCTACGTAGTTACCTAGTTATATTAAGGTAGGTTTTTAGCTATAAGAGTAATACTAAGGATAAGAGCCTTAATATAATTAAAAGCTTATCTTTTATTATAGATAGTTTAAAGGAGTCAACCTTTTACCCTAATACCTATATTAAGAGGTATTTAAGGAAGGCTTTAATAGGATTTACTAATATTCTATACTTTTATAGTATAGTAAATACTTATTATAAGTAGTATATATACTCTTATAGAGTTTAAGAATAAATAATTATATTATTAATATATACCTTTATAAACTTTTAATAGATATAGAGGAGATAGTTAATTTACTACTAGATATAAGCTAGAGAATTCTTAAAACTTATAATAATAATATTAAATAATTCCTAGCCTTAATAGCTAATAATAGTAAGTTTATAATAGTTATTAAAATATATATACTAATAGTAGAAGAAGCTAGTAGTATTAATGATACTTATATATTTATAGTCTTCTATAGTAGCTATTATTTCTAATTATAAAGATAAGGTATAGATATCTAGGTAAGTAATAGTAATTAAGCTATAGATATTAATAATTATACATCCTTTATATTTTCTATTAGGTATTATCTTCTAGACGGTAAAAACTAGGAAATTAAAAGGTATTAATTTAGTTATTTAGCGTAGTCTATCCTAGTTATAAAGCTTATTAATAGTATTATTAAGAACCTTCTTTAACTTAATATAAAGGGGGTAGACCCTAGCTATTTTAAGGATTTTTTATTTCTAGTTAGACTTTAACGGGATTCTTATCTATTATCTTTAAGGGATATTAGTAAATCCTCCTTCTTTTTAAAGCTTTAGGAAGTTATTAATAATATTATATATTAGCTAGTATCTATTATAAATAGTAGCCCTATAAAGTATAATAAAGTCTTTTATAGAAGGCGTAAGATTAAGGATAGTAAAAGTAGAGGATAACTAGAAGTTACTAATATAACTATCATAAAGGTAGTAATAACCTTATTAAATATTTTCTAAAGCTAGCTACTATAACATTTATTTTTTAGCTAATATATTACTAATTTTACTATATCTTTTATTCCTAATATTATATAAAAATACCTGTTAAATACTAATTCTTAGACTATTCCTAGATAATAACTATAAGGTATTATAATTACCTTATCTCCCTTATTCTTTACTAATATTACTAATAGTAATATATTAATTAAATAGGTATAGAGAGATAATTCCTAATAACTATTAAGCTTAAAGAAATAATTATAGTTTAGTAATAAGATATAATAGACTAGGATTTATATCTAAGAATTAGGAGGTATAATTATAGTTCGCTTAATATCAACTAGGTATATAACTACTATTTTATAAGCCTTTATTTCTAATAAAATATATATATTATAGCTCCCTATTAAGGCCCTTAATTAAGAGGCTAAGATATTAATTTTCTTAGGTATTATAATATCTATCTTAATAAGTATATTTAACTAAAGGTTATTAGTAATATAAATTTTATAAGGAGATATTATTATAATTATATTTCTCCTATTATTCTTCCTAGGTAGATAGAGAGATAAGATAGTATATTTAAAAGTTATATACCTTGTTAATCTAATACCTCTAAATATTATTAGGCTAGCTATTATTTAGATTTATAAGTTAGGTAAAAAAGCCTTTAAGTATACTTAATTACCTAAGCTAATATTATAGCTTATATTAAGGTATATAAAGTCTATCTTTCTACTAGGTAATAGCTTTACCTTAGCTATTATATAGTAGTATCTATAAAATATATACCTTATACCTACTTCTTTAGATAAGTTAGTAGAAGACCTAATAATACTTTCTAATTCTTTAGGGGTAGAGATATAATTAGCGTCTAGGAATCCTAGATTTTAGGAGTCTAGTAGAATACAGGTATCTAGAAAACCTAGATATCTTAATATAAATACGCGTTAACCTTTTTTAAAGCTCTTAAAGTATTAATATAACTAGTAGTAATAATAATATTAATACCTAGGTAATATAATAGAGGTAGTATTAAAGTACTACTCTACCTTATTATCCTATTAAGATTAGTAGTAATTAAGGTTTTTATTAGGGTAGTAGTTATTATTTTCTAAGGTTTCTTTAAGTATTATAATATTTTTTAGAGAGGTATTAGAAGACTTTATATTAGGGGATATATAAGAGGCTTTTTTAATAGCCTAATAAGCTACGCTTTATAGCGGATAGTAAGGTTAATATTCTATAAGATAGGGCTAATATTTTATAAAATAACTCAAACCTCTTTTATACCCGCTTTAAGAGTAAGGATTATATTAGGGAGATATTAAGGTATATTAGAGTAATATTAAGGTTGAATTTAATATATTAGGTATATTTCCTATAGTAATTTATAAAGGTTACTAAGGTTCTAGTAAAGGCTAACTTTACTAGGGGGTTTAGTTATAGGGATTAGGCTAATAAGTAGGTCTATTAATATTACTATTACTATAATTACTATATATTAAATACCCTTAAAAAAAGGGTAGCTAAAACAGCTAATAATAAGAAGGAAATAGTAGCCTAGAAAAACTATCCTAATAATTATTATTCTAGTATTAACCTATCTTTAGTACTAACTTTCTATTAGCCTAATACTTCTTTTAAGAATAATCCTTAAGAGCTACTTAATACTATATATCTACCTTATTATCTAAGGCTTTAAGAAACTTACTAAGAGTTATAATCTTTATTAGCTTATTAATAAATTATTAGTATTCTAAGATAAAGTTATTCTATATAATAGATAACTAGTTAGGAATATCTTTAAAATTAGTAGCCTTTATATAATAAGAGGCTTTATATAAGGACTTTAAGTAATTTACCTTACCTTATATCTTTTTATATATACTTCTCTATTTATAATTTAGAGATAGTAATAGATTATCTTTCTTTAAAGTATTTAATTAAGGTATTAATTTAAGACTTTAATAGGGTAATTTAGAAGAGATCCTTTTCTAGAGTTATAAGCTTTAAAGAATACTACTTATATACCTTACTATATAGATATATAAGTAATATATTAAGGACCTTATCTTACCCTTAGAGGTTATAAGATCTTATAGCCTATTAATAAACCTATAAATATCTTAATAAAAGGCGTAATATCCTTAGTAGATAATTACCCCTTCTCCTTTTATATATAAGAAAAAGTAACTAATATCTTTAGGTTTAAATAAGGTAGGGCTACTAAAATTCCTATTACTATTAACGCCGTCTTACCTAGGTAGTCCTAGAGGTTCTAGAGTACCTAAGGGCCTAGGCTATAGTAGATTATACCTTATATAAATTATTATAATATACTTAATAATTACCTTAATATTTTATTCTACTATTATATTTTTAGGGCTAATTAGTTAGTTATAAATAGCTTTCTTAGCTAACGTAGCCCTAGTTATTATTATTAGAGTAGTCCTAGATAAAAATAATAAATAAATAAATAAAGAAGGTAATATTAGATTTAATCTTAATAATAAAGAAGGCTTTTTCCTAGCTAATAATAGTTCTAGTAAATAATAGTAAGCTACCTAAATCTATTAGTTACACTTAAATTTCTTAACTATAATATAAAATAAGGGTTTATTTAGTATCTAATTAACTAGATAAAGGTCCTTAGTACCTACTTCTTTCTTAAGGCTAATTGCCTTAAAAGAGGTAGATCTTAAGTAATAATAGCTTTAAGTAAGACTATTTAGCTTAGGAGGCCTAAGATTTCCTTTAATAATTAAGGAAATAATTAAATAATTAAGATTATCTAAAAGATTAGTATAAATATAACTAGAGGTAATAAAATTTAACAACTAGAAAGTAGGTATAATTATCTCCCTACTTATAGAAGTTAGTTTAAGAAGGGTTATCTATTTATAAAGCGTAGAAACTATTAATAAGATATAGGTAATAGATAAAGAGTTAATAAAGTAGCTAAAAAGATAGAATAATACTTTAAAGAGGTAGAATTATAGAACTTAGCGAGAATAATAAGGCGGGGAAAGGTAGTATATAATTATACCTACCTTCTCTAGATATCTTAGTAAGTTAGAAACGTCTTATTAGTAATAATTAGGTAACTAAGGGCTATAAAAGGCTTTAGATAATTATATAGCTTAATAAGTATAGTATTAAAGGCCTTATTATTATTATATATAAGAGCCTTACTAAAGGCTATAGCGGGCTATAGTAGAGGACTAGTACTAGGGATTTCAGCTAGTACTTTACTAGATATAGTCGGCTAGTACCCGATCTAATACTATCTAATAGTAGTATTAGATAGTAATAATAGGTATTACTACTAATTATTAGGTAATATAGCTAATAAGTTAAATAGTTAAAAGATATCTAGCTATCTAGAAAGTATAAGAATAGCTAAGTATATTACTAAGGAATATTCCTTAGTAGCTCTTTATAGAAGGCTTCTATAGATTATATTATAATACCTTAGTACCTTAGTAAGTTAGATTAGACTAACCTAACTTATAAAAATATTACTAAGAAGCTAAGCTACTAATAAAATAGTAAAGGACTTTAATATAGTTTCCTTATAATATAAATTTAAATAATTTTATATAATTAAGATTTATCTTATATCTAATATTCTTTACTTATTATCTTATATAATATAATAGTCTATATTACTATTTTATATTACCCTTAATTCTCTTACTATTAGCGCCTAGAATATATTAGTTCCTTTAAGTCCTTTAAGAGTATTAAGTTTTATAAGCCTAAGTAATAAAGCTATCTAATTAGAATTTAATAATTTTAATATAAATAATTTTATATCTAATAGTCTTTATCTTAGTTAATTTATAAGTTAGATTAGATAGGGTATATTAGATAGATCCTTTAAGAAAAGAAAGTACTTCTCTAAAATACTATTAAAGCTATTAAAGAAGATTTCCTAAACTTAATTTTAATTAAAAAATAATAAATTTATTAAATAAAGTTAGTATATTAAAGTTTAATTTAAAGTATAATAGTAGTAAACTACTATTATTTGAATTATTAAGATAAAGTCTAATACTAAAATTAAAGATCTATTTTAAATTAAGAAGACTATATTAGGTAAATAGGCTAATATTTAAGATAACTTTATTTAAGTTACTTTAATAATTAAAGGATTATTAAAGATTAGTTATAAGAAGTATAATAAAAAATTTAATTAGGTAATAGCTACTAGTAACTTAAGTATATCTAATATAAATAAATATATTAAAATAAATAAATACTTTCTTTATAAATAGCTTAGCTTATTATTATAAATAAAACTTTCTTTAAGTTAGGTATATTATTTATAATAATATAAATTAGTAATATAAAATTAATTATCTAGGGATAACTTTAAAGGAAAAGTAATCTTAGGTTTTCTACTAACTTTTATTAAGAGAAGTATAATAAATAATTATATAAATACTTTCTTACCTTAAATTAGTCTTTTTAGACTAATAATTAACTAGAGTTTTAGTAGTTATTATTAATAGCTTATCTAGATTTAACTCTAATCTATTATACTAAATTATAAAGTATAATCTTTTATTATAAAGGTATTAAGATGTAGTAGAAAGATGTATTCTCTAAGTGTAGAAAACCTACCTATAAGCTGAAGGGCTAAGCCTATCCTAGTTAGGCTACGGAAGGCTTCTATAAGTAGTAAAGTAGTAGGATTATAATAAATACTATTAATAAATAAAGCTATTATCCTAATAGCTATATAGAATACTAATAACGCTAATAATTAAGGCTAGATCCTAGACTCCTTACTAAAATTATTATTATATTTATTTACTAGTATTAAAGTATTCTATAATAGCTCCCTCTCTAATATCTACTAATCTTTTTTAGGGCTATAATTCTTCTACCTAATTAGGAACTAGGTTAATTAATTATAACCTTAGTAAATCCTCTACTTCTAGATTAGCCTTTCTGTTTCCTACTTATTCTATCTATTAATAATAAGGGGAACGGCTAGATAATATTATTAATATAGGTTATTCTTAGAGTTAGTAGTAGGCTTAAGGTAGGCTATTAATGTAATATTATAGGTCTTTATATTACTTAGTAGATCTAGTTAATATACCAATTAACCTATATATTCCTTAATCCTAAAAGGCCTAGCTAATTACTAGCTAATCTTCTATAATATAACTACTAGAAGCCTATATCCCTAGTAAAGGCGTAGGTTAACTATATTACCTACCTTAAAGAATATTAGGGCGTACCTAGTATTATAATACTCCTTTATTTTAAGGGCCGTAAATGTAATTATATCCTTAGTATTAATATTAAAAGGGTAATGTTTATTTATAAAGATAGGATATACTAGCTATATATAAGTAATAAGGTTCTTAATATTTAAGTTATTAAAGCCTTTAGTAGATAGGTTATTAATACGTAATAGATCTAGGGCCTCCCGTATTTAAAACCTATATATAATTTAAGTTAGTATTCGGTTTATAGTACTATATTTAGTTAAATTATTTAGGGCTAAAGATATCCTAGCTAAAACGCTAGGCTTAGACTAACCGCGTCGGGTTAGTACTTCGAACTTAAGTCGGGTTCCCGACTCGACTCTTAGCGAGTTAATAGTAAATTCCTAGCCCGAGTATTCAGGTTAGTACTAATAGTTAGTACTAAGTATTCGAGTTAATACTATAAGGTAGTACTAAGTATTAGTACCGAAGTATTAACCCGACTCGCTAAGACTTTTTTCTCTAGTAATATTTTCTATTTTTAGTAGTATTTCTTACTATATTTTCTGTTTTTTTTCTATTATTATTATTATTATTATTACCTACGTAATTCTTTAAAAGTAAATAAGGTAATATAAAAAGGTAATATATATCCCTAGGGAATTAAGAGGGGTATTTTAAATCTAATTAAAAAAAAATCTAATTTTAGAATAGAGGTAATTCTAGAAAAAAATTAGTGTCCCTTACTATTTTATTAGGGGCTTAGCGTCTTAGCGATACCTTAGCGAGTCGGGTCGGTCTAACCCGACTCGCCAAGGTACTAAGGGCTTTTCGGGTCGGTACCGGAAGTAGGTACTAAGTATTCGGGTTGGTACCTAAACTAGTACCGAGTATTCGGGTCGGTACCAATCTATGGTACTGAAACCCGACTCGACGGTTAGTCTAGCTAGGCTATTACCTAGAATCTTCTAGGGTTATAAGGTAGTAGCGAAGCGCTATATTAGCTATCTAGTTAGACTATTCTAATATACTATCTATCTAGGGGTACTAGGCGGTTAAGTATAGTAGACTAACTTTAAGGGCCTAGAATATCTATTTCTAAATTTAACTAATAAACTTTCTATCTTAGTCTAAAATAATTACTCTAGGAATTCCCTAGTTAAGTTTAGCTAATTAATTTAGTAGCCTAATTACCTATTCCTTACTAGTCTATATAGTCTTTCTTAGAATAAAGCTAACTACTTTAGAGAATTTATCTATTACTAATATAACGCATTTATATTAATCTAGTAGGGAGATAGGAAGTATAAAGATAAAATTAATTATAATAGTATAAAAGGGTCTTATAAGTAAAAGGATTAGTTATAATAACTTATAAGGTCTATACCTTAGTATTTAATTAAGTTAATAATATTAGTAGTAATAAATAAACTTATAAAGCTTAGTAGCTATATTATAAATATAAAGGCTATTAGTAAGATACTTATATATATAAGTATACCTAGGGTAACCTATTTTATTATAAGCTAGTTAAAAAACCTCCTTCTTAATTAATAAAGGTATATATTGTTAGAGACCCTTCTTATTATTATTAAAATAGAGGATCTTATTAATAATATAATAAGGTAGCTTAGTAGTATTACTACCTAAGGCTTTATTCCTCTTAACTATAAATATTACTTATACCTAGCGGGGTTCCTTAATAAGGCCTTTAATAAGCTATTAATAGAACTCTAAACTTATTTTAACTAAGCTAACTAGGAAGACCTAAATAGATAATATATCTAGGCTAGACTTATTTATATTAGCTAGATAATACTCCTAACTAGCTAGCCTAGATAATATATCTAGAATAATATTAAACTTTCCTAGTTTATAGTAAATATTAAGACGGAAATATTATAAATATTCTAATACCTAAATAAGGCGTAAGTTAAGCTTCTTAACTAATATAATATTTAGACTAGTCTGTTAAATAATAGAGATAGTAGCTAAGTAGTTAGTATATATAATAGTTATTAATTTAGCCGCCTCTACTATATAGTAGATCTTCTTAATATCCTAGATTATACTAGTAATTTCAAGCTCTATAAGCTAATAGCGTGTCTTAGCATTTATAAGTAGATAGCTAAGAAATATAATAGGTTATTAAGACTTTTATCATAGTGGATTATCTATAAAAGCCTTTAGTAGAACATAGTAAATATAAGCCCTAAATCTAAATTCCTTACTAGTATTAAGGTCTATAAATAGCTATCTTAGCTTATTAAAGTAGTATAAGATAGTTAGGGAAGTAAATAGCTTTTAAAGCTAGTAAAAGGTATTACTTTCCTTTAGTATAAGCCTACCTAGGTAGGTACGGTGGGCTAGTCTTTTATAAGTATTACCTCTAATACTTTTAGTACTACTATAAAGGGATTTATTTAGGTAAGTTTTATATAACTAGAGTAGTTTAATTATTATAGTATACTATATAATATATTACCTTAAATAGTTAGTTAGACTAAGATATTTCTCTAACTAGGCTAATATTCTTAGGAATAAGAGGTTAATAATAGTTATAAGCTTTTCTTTAGCTATTATAAAGCCTAGAGTATTAACCTTCTAACCTAGTAGATAAATAGAAGGATATCCTCCGAATAATTTTTAAAGAGAAAGGTAAATATTTATATCTATTAAAGCTTAAAAGACTTAATTAAGCTAGAATAAATACTCCTCTAATAACTTAGAGAAGATAATAATATTATCTATATATACCTTATAAAAATAATAGAAAGGATAAAGAATCCTATTAATTATACGCTAGATATATATAAGCGAATTATAATAGCCTATTACTAGAATATTAAATAATTCTTACCTATAGTAGCTAGCTACTATTAAGTAGTAGTAATAGTCTCTATTTACCTACTATTAGTAGAAAAAACTTAATATATTAATAGTAGTAATATAAGTAGTACCCTTTAGTAAGGCGAGAATCTTAGCTTAGGAAGGAATAGGATATATATTAAGTATAGTAATCTTATTTAATACCCTAATATTAATAATAACTCTCCCTTTCCTACTAAGTTCCCCGTCTTTCTAGATAATAAAATATAGGAAAGAAAATAGGGTTAATTTAGAAGTCTATTCTATCTAACCCTATTTATAGAGCTTATTAAAGGCTTTATAGATTACCTCCTTATTAGCCTTTCTAACTAGATAAACCTAGGCCTAGCCTAGGTTATATAAGTCCTACTAATTATCTACTAGAGGAATATCTATCTACTAAGACTTAGGTATATTTATAATATTACCTATATCTTATTATAAACTAGGAAATTTATTAATAACTAATCCTAATAAGGACCTTAATTAGGGTAAGTTATAGATTATAATACTTATATTATAAACTACCTTAGTATTAGAAGCTAGGGTATTTAGTATAACTACTAAAAATACGGTGGCGGCGGCTACTAAATATCTTAAATTTAACTTAACCTAGTTTATATTTTTCTTTAGAGGTCTTACTACTAGGTCGTTATAAAAGGCTTTTATAAGGAAGTATCTTATAGCTTTATACTTAGTAATCTTACTAAATTTAATATTCCTAGGAAGCTTAATTTACTCTTTAAAGTTATTATAGATAATAATATAAGATATATTATAGTCTATTATATATATATAAGCTAAAAGCTTATTAAGTTTCTCTAGTTTAAATAGAAACTCTCTATTATATAGAAGGTCTAAAACCTAATAATAAGGTCTAGTAATTAAAACCTTCCTATTTATATAAGGGGTAATAATTATAGCGTTCTTACTATAGATAGTAGAGTCTATTTAACTACCTCTACTAGAAATATTAATAGGAACGCTAAGTCCCTTATAAGATTAAATTATTAGTATATTTTAATTAAAGTTAATTACTATTCCCTTAAACTTAAGAATATCTACCCTAATAATTATATTAGCTAATAGATTATTAATAATATAAAGCTCTCTTTTAATTAGAGTTATACCCTTAATTAATTAATTAATTAATTATACTCCTATGCTAGTTAAAGCTAATAAGGGTAGACTTTTCAGGGGGTACGCCTAGCGTACCTATCGTTCGGGGAGAAACCTAGCTAAGGGATAAAAACTCTACCTACTATCCGCAGGCCATACTATTATTCGGCTCCTTCCCTCCCCCCCTTAATAGGCCTGCTATCGGGGCGGTATATCGAGGGGTCGGGTCTACCGTCTATAATACTAAGGTTTCGTCGACTATATTCTCTTCTCTTTAGTTAGGGCGGAGCCCTTCCTCTCTATCGGTTCTCGCTAATATCTCTTTTACTAGTATAAACTAGTAGAGGGCGCCTGACCTAGTTAACTACCTCGCCGCTACCCTTATCCCTATCGGTAATAAGAGAATAGTACTATAGTCTTCCGACCTAGCCTCTAGTAATATCTAACTCCTACTAGTATAATAGTCGGGATAGAATAGTAGGACGTATTTACCGGTCTACCTCGCTACCCCGTACGGGTAGCTAGGACTTAGGATCCTAGGCACCTTCCTAATAAATAAGAAGTAGTTAAACCTAATCTTATCCGTGCGTAACTAGACTGTTATAGAGCTCTCCGGCTTCTTTAAGCCCTTATAGAGGTCCTATCTCCCCCCTACTAGGTTACCCTTCTATGCTAGGCTCTTATATCGGCTCTCTAATCCCCGCTAGTAGTGGCGCTACCGGCCCTACTACCGGCCTTCCTACTAGGTTAGTATCCTTTTCTATAGCGTCGGGCTATCGAGTACCCCGTTTAGCGACCGCTTCGCCCAAGACTCCTTCTTAGCTGACGGGGGTAGCGGAGGGCGTAGCCTCCTACCCCTTCTTAGTTATAACCGAGACTTAATCTTCGCGTTTCCTTTCAGGACCGTCTTATATATCCCTCGGAGGATCTTACTCTATAACAGGGCCTTGTTAAGGAAGTCTCTTACCGACGGGATTCCCGCCTCTACTTTAAAGACTGGAATTAAAGTGGCCTTATACGCCCCTAGTACTTTACGTAGTCCTTTATTCTAGATCGTTATCAGGGTCTTTACGTGCTTCCCTACTACTCCGGGGGTATTCTTTAAGCTATATTATATTGGCGCCGCGAACGTTATTATAGGCCTTACTACTACCATATATATAAGCCTACTAACCGGTAGAACCGCGCCTTATATTAAGCCGGCGACGTAGTAGAGCGCCTGAATCTAGTTATCTATCTTAGCTTGTACCTTCCTTAGGTATATATTCTAATTTAGCTTACTATCAAGTATAAGTCCTAGGACCCTAATCGACGTCTTTAGTTTAACTTCGATTCCTTTAAGCTTAACTATTACGTCTATCTTCACCCCCTTTATTTTATAGGTTATATAAACGAGCTCGTACTTCTTTAGTATAAATAAGGCTTTATAAGTCTTCGCCTACCGCAGGTATACCTCGTAGGCTTTATCTAGAACCTCGTAGTTCCGTTTAGTACTCCTGTTATAAGCTAGTAGATAGACGTTATTTATAAATCCGCCGACTTAAATTAGTAGCTTTAGCTTTTTATACTCCTCGATTAGGGGAGCTTAAAAAAATAGAAATAATATCGGAGAGATAGGTAAACCCTAGGGGATCCCTGTCTCTACTAACTCTATCTAACTCGTCCTCCTACCGAGGGTAATTAAAGTCGCCCTCTCTATAAGGAAGCTTGCCGTCTAGCGTACTATCTTCTCTAAGACCCTCTTTATCTTTATCGTATAAAGTAGCCTAGAGTAGGAGACGTGATTAAAGGCTCCGGCGATATCTAGGGAGAGGAGGCTCGTTATATTCCTCTTCCCTATTCCTTATACCGTGTAGATTATATTAGTAATCATTTCTAGCGCGGTTTCTACTAATCTCCCTTGCCTTATACCTATCTATTCTTCCGGAAGGAGGTTATTAACCTCCGCGTAATCTCTAAGCCTAGCCGCTATTACCGTCTTAAATATCTTTCCTAAGGTATTTAAGAGGGTAATCGGCCTATAAGACTTAGGGTTAGCGTAGTTCTCCTTCTACGGTTTCTTTAAGATTACTATATTAGCCTCTTTAAATTTCCGGGGGTAGTATCTAATCTCGAAGTACCCTTGGAAGAGATAGTGGATCTCCTCCTCCAGTTTACTATATACGGCCCGTAGGAACCTATTTAAAATCCTATTTATCCTAGGAGCCTTATCCTATAACGGTCTCTTTATAAAGCTATAGACTTCCGCCTCCGTTAGATCCCCTTCCCCTAGTATCGGGCTTAGGTATTCTACCTCGGTAATATCTTCTAAATCTACCCTTAAAGGGGCTAGGAAATGGGTTTCCTAAAGGCGCTCTACCTTCTCCTTAAAGGTAGCTACCAGCGTCCCGTCTTATCTACTTAGGGAGGGGAACTTAGGTAGGGCTCTTAGCGATATACTCTTGTTTTTCCCCTACCGGGCTAGTACTTATACCCCCTGAGGGTCTTCTAAGGCCTAGTATATAGCCGCCCGGAAGTAGAGGGTTTTCTCTCTTTAGATTATAGCTACCTTCGCCCTTTCCGCTTCTCTTAGAGTCTCCCTTATCTCCGTATTACGGTACCGGTAGTAGGCCTTTAGTTCCCGTTTAGCCCTTTACGTTATATCCCTATAAGCCGAGTTTTAAAAGGACCTTACCTTGCTAGACAGCTTCGCCTACGGAATATATTCCTATACGATAGCCTGGAACCTATCTAGTATCTACCCTAGATACTCGTCCGCCTCGCCGGCAGATCTAATCTAGGGGAGCCCTAGAGAAAGTCTAAGCTACTAGGCCCTGTTCCTTATATTCGTGGCGACCTCCTTGTCTTTAAGTATCTTCTACGCCCTCCTTTAGACTGGGGTTTAGCTCTCCTAGCTCCATTTAAATTCCGTGTATACCGGGAGGTAGTTAGATCTATACTAGAGGTCTGCCCTTAGGCCGCAGTTTCGGAGTACGTTAGTAGTACCCTCGGTAGTAAAGACTAGGTCGATTACTAACTTCAGACCTCTCCCCCGCTATATTACCGTACCCTCTAGTAGGGCGACTTCTATATTATATTTACTCGTTTCGCCTAGTAATATATCTATTATAGCGTAGTATATACTTCTCCCTTTATTATTCTACCGGGGATAGTAGAGATTAAAGTCCCCGAGGAGGATATATTCCCCTAGCCTCTTTAGGGCCTCTACTATTAGAGGGATTATTATTAGGCCATCCTTTAACCTATATATCATTAGAGAGGGGCTATAAATATTATATATCTAGATATTATCCTCTTAGATTCCCTATTACCCTCCCCTAAGGCTGACTTTCAGCGAGTAGTAGTCGCCGCTCGAGAAGTCCGCCTCCTAGCTCTCTATATCAACCCTTTTATTAATATAAAAGTATACCCGAGTATCTTCCTTAGCTCTATAAACTAGATAGAACCTATTATAGGATAGGTCGTACGTCGACTTAGTCCTCGGGTTAATCCATAGCTCCTGTATTACTAAGATATCCATTTACTAGACTTTAGTATCTTCTAGGAGTGGCGTTTACACGCCGTCCTTTTCTTTTTATACGTTATACTGCAGGATCTTAAGCGGTTATCCTACCATATAGTCGGTATAAGGCTAGAGTCTACTGCTATTTAATCGTCTGTAGCCTAAGCGCCCCTAAGGGTAACCTCGACCCCAGGTACCCCTTAGGGAGAGTTATACCCTTATTACTAGGAAAGTATATTTCTAATTTTATTAGGATATCTTAATATATCTAGCTAGTACTATATAGCTTACTAGTAATATCCTAGCGGTATTAGTTCGGCTTCTTATTATCCTAATAGATATCCTTTTATCTAGATATCTAAGAGGCTAGGTAGCTTCCTTAAGGGGTATTTAGATAGTCTTCCCTCTACCTCCTTAATAGGTAGAGATTAGTTCTTTTATAATTATAAAGTTACTAGAGTATTAAGTCTACCTTTATAATACTACCTACTTATTAGTAGTTTATACTATCTATTCTAGCCCTTAGGAACTAGCCTTCTAGTCTAATTCCTAATAGTTCTAATCTCTCTACCTAAAAAAGGGGGATAATCTAGATTATAATAATATAATAATATAAAGATATCTAATACTAAATAAGATAAAAATATATTAGAAGTCTATTATAATAAAATTAATATAATACTAGAGTCTAATATAAGAGATATTAAAGTAAGAAATAATATAGCTAGTAATAGAATTTCTAATAAAACCCTTACTAGCGCTATTACGCTTAATAAACTTATTATTATTACTAAAGTTAAAGAAGAGTAGTTAATAAAGGGAAAAAAGCTTTAAGGTATCTAAAAAAGGATAACTTAATTATAAGTAGAAGTAAAAGTAGTTATATTAGATCTATATTAAATTACTAGTAGATTACTAGGTAGGATATAATAAGGATTAAGACTAGGCCTAGTAGAGAATTAATACCCTTTAAATTAGGGTACTAATATATAAGGTATATTAAACCCTAGGGTAGGCTCTATCTTTAATAATTTTACCCTAAGTTAGTCTACTAGAGGCTAATTAGAAGAACCTAGTAGTTAATACCCTAGAAACTACTTAAAGCCTAAGGGCTTACCCTTTTATAAGGGGAAGAATATATATAAATATAAGAAATAGTATTATATTATAAATATTATATTTTAATTAATACTTAATAAATTCCTAACTAAGTTTATAAAGGTTATTTAAGTTATATAATTCTTAAAAGGTAAACCTATTAAGTTATAAGATTATTATAAAAAGTTATTATTAGGGAGAGTAGTTACCTAGGAGTACTTTACTTAATACTTATTAAATCTTATTAAGGACCTAGTAGATTACTAGTTTTATAATATATAATTATATTTAGATATATAATAGAACTCTAACTAGTTAGTATAAAGCTTTAATATATATTTAAGTAGAATTAAATTATAAATCCCTCTTTTTTAAAGGAGTATTAATAGGTTAACTTTTTTATAAAGTTATACCTAAACCTTTAAAAGGGCTTTATAAACTATTAAGACCTCCTTATAATTAAAGAAAGCCTAATTACCCTTACTACTTAATTAGAGAATAATTAGTAGTATTATATTAGAATAATAGTAGGTAATAATTATATTACTAAAAAAGGAGATTATTCTAATAAGTAGAATAAAGGTTAGAAGAGGGAAGGAAGTTAAGATAGAGCTATTAATCCTTTTATAAAAGTAGGAAGTATCTAACCTACTAGTAGTTATAATAAGTTACTAGATATTAAGGAAGGGTTAATATATTTTAATTATAAAAAGAAGGGGTATTATAATAAGGATTATTATAAGCCTCAGATACCTAGGAACCTAAATATAGTACCTATTAATATTATTAAAAAAGGGACTATTAAATTAAAAAAAGGAAGTATACCTCTATTTAAACCTTAATATTAAAGTACTTACTTATTAAAATAGGTTTATTATTAATTTATAATATTAATATTAGTAGTTCTATTAATATATAAGGTATATAAAATTATATAAACTTAATAGATATAAGAGTAGAGATTAATATTATCTCTTAAAGCTTTATTAAGTAATATAACTTAAAACCCTTAAAGGGCTACTAGCTATTAATTCTTAAATAGATAAATAGTTAATTAGTCTATTATTATAATATATACTAGGTAGACTACTACCTTATTAATAGCTAGGGATAGCTAGGTTAATATACTAGCGTATTTTATATAATTAAGAAGAAGGGGTTATTAATTATTCTTAATATACCTACCTTATTAGAAGCTAGGGTATAAGTAGATTTAAGGAATTAAAAATAGTAATTTCTATTAGACTCTACTAGTATATCTATCCTAGAGTTATAAGTATTTATAAATACCCTTAAAGATAAGTTAGTAATTTATACCATTATTTATACTAGGTTATTCTAGATAGAAACCTAGAGCTTTAATAGTAAAGTATTAAAGCTACTTAAAAGTCTTTATAACTTTTTAAATATCTTTTTAAATAAGGAGGTAGAATAGCTACCTCTATTTAAGCCTAGAGACTACGCTATTAATATAAATAGTAAAAGCCTCTTTATAAGCCTATTTATAATTTATTATAAAGGGAGTTAGAAACTCTATATATCTACCTAAATAATACTAAGTTAAAGGGTTAAATATAAGAGTCTACTAGCCCTACTAGGGCTCCTATTTTATTTATACTAAAAAAGGATAGTAGCTTATATTTATATATTAACTATTATAAGTTAAATAAGGTAATAGTAAAGAATTATTATCTTCTCCCTTTAATTAATAAAATACTTAATTACTTATAAGGTATAAAGATATTTACTAAGCTAGACTTTAAAGATACTTATTATAAGATTTATATTTATAAGGGTAATAAGTAGAAGATAATATTTTATATATAATATAATTATTTTAAATATATAATTATATTATTTAAGTTAATAAATACCCTAGTTAAATTTTAAGCCTATATTAATAGAGCTTTAATAGGCCTAGTAGATATTACTTATATAATATACCTTAATAATATCTTAATTTATTCTAAAGATATTTTAAGTTATAAGTAATATATCTATTAGGTACTTAAGTAGTTATAAAAGTTTTAATATTATATAAATTAAAAGAAATATAAATTCTATATTAATTTAATAGAATTCCTTAGATTTATTATAAGTATTAATAGTATATTAATAGATAGTTATAAGGTATTTACTATTTAAAACTAGCTAGTATTAGTTATATATTAAGAAGTCTAAGTATTCTTAAGATTTATAAACTTTTATTAGTATTTTATATACTACAATTTATATAATATCCCCCTTAACTAGCCTTTTAAAAGGTAGTAAGGATAAGAAGAAGTTAAGACTATTTATATAAAGTACTAGTAAAGAGAAGGCGCTTTATAACTTATATTATACCTTTATAATTATACCTATTTTAATATATTTTAACCCTAATAAGAAAATTTAGATTAAAATAGATATATCTAATTTTATTATAACTATTATCTTATCTTAATAGGATAATAATAGGGCCTAATATCTAGTAGCTTTCTAGTCTTATAAATTAATACTTATTAAGACTAGGTATAAGATATATAATTAAGAGCTATTAATAATTATTAAAGCCTCATATTTATATTTATACTTATATTTATATTTTATACTCTACTATCTAGCTACTTAGAGCTAATAAGGGTAGTTTATATCTAACTTACTAGAGGAAACTATAATTTATAAAAGAAAACCTTATCCCCTACTCTACTTATTATTATACTTCTAGATCTTTAGATATTATATACTACCCTTTCTTATATTCTTTATACTATTTTATTCTCTTCTTTTATTAGGGTTACCTACCCCTTTACCCTCTAGTTAGAGCCTATCTACTCTTATACTACCTTAAAGAGTTATTCCCTTATTAGCGTAAATTAGCTAAGTATACCCTACTAGATTACCTACTTAATTACTACCTTTAATCCTTTTAAAGTTAATACTATCTAGTAGAAGTTATTTAACCCCGCCTTTTAAAGTATCTACCTCCTCCCCTTTATATAATTAGAGTAGAATATAAGTATATACTTAGCGTCTTAATACCTTTATTTATATTTATAATTAATATTATTAACCCTAGGTACCCTCCTCTTATATAGGAAGGTATATAATCCTATCTTCTTTATATATAATTAGATACCTATAAAGCTCTTAGCCTTAAAAAGCCTTATATAAAGGTTAACTCTTATCTCTTAAACCTCCCCTTTTTATACTACTATCTTTATATAATTAGGGATACCCTCTTGATATCCTAGCTACCTCTCTTTCTACTTCTCCTTTACCTACCTCTTAATCTCTTTAGGGGTAGGGTTATCCCTCCTTACTACCTCCCTACCTCTTAGGCTCTAGTCTACTATTTAAATATCCCCTCCCCTTATTACCACCTAGAGGGCTCCCCTTACTTAAGACTACTTCTCTTTTATTAAAGTCTTTATAACCCTCTTCTCTCTTCCCCTTTTCCCTTTTAACTTATAATAGATCCTCGCGTTCCCTTCCTTAATTAATAGGTAGATCCCCTATATTACTAGTACTTATAATATTAACTAGTTAAGGCCTATCCTTATTAATAGGACTTTTAACTCTACCTCTAATACTTATATATTAGTTACCTTAAAGGCTTTAAGTACTATTCTTAAGTACCTATTTTATATAGTTTTTAATATTATAATATTTACTTTCTTTACCTCTAATATCCCTTTTAAGCTATATTATATCTCTATTATATAGGTTATTACTAGCTAGATTATAATATTATATACCTATCTTACCCTGTTAAGTATAACGCCTTATATTAAGCTAGTAATAATTAATAAAGCTAGCTTTTATATCTTTATCTTTAACTTTACCCTATTAGTATATAGGCCCTACCTAATTTTACTATTAATATAAAGTTTAAAGACTTATATTAATACTTTAGGGTATATTATTACTATCTTAAGGTCTATTATTACCTTTATATTAAACCTCTTTAAGCTCTTTAATAAATAGACTAGCTTATATTTATAAGGGGTAAAGGTCGCCTTATATATATTTACCTAATAAAGGTATATCTTATACACCTTTACTAGGATCTTATAATTCTCCTTAATATTTTTATTATATACTATTAGGTAAATATTATTAATAAAGCCCTTAATTTATATCTAGAGTTTTATCCTCGCGTATTCTTTTATAAGTAGGGAGTTAAAAAAATTAAATTAAAATTAATAATATTAAAGATCCTTAAGGGATGCTAGTCTCTACTATTTCTATCCTACTTATCTCCTAGCCTAGCGTAATTATTATAACTCTTTTTATTAAGAAGCTTTATATCTACCTTATAATAAGGGTTAAGACCTATTTCTTCTTTAAGTTATAAAGTAATCTTTTATAAGAGATATTATTAAAGGCCCTTATAATATCTAGTAATAATATACTTATTATATTAGATTTACTATAATTTTATATTATATATACTACCTCTATTATTATTTTAAGGGATATTACTATTAACCTTCCCTTTCTTACCCCTATTTATTATAAGGGTAGTAGCTTATATTCCTTTATAAGGTTACCTAGCTTCTTTATAATAACTACTTCTAGCGCCTTCTTTAAGGTACTAAGTAGGGTAATTAGATAATATAACTTTAACTCTAAATAGTCCTCTTTCTTTAACTTCTTTAAGATAATTATATTAGCCTTCTTAAACTCTATTAAGTAATATCTAATTCTTAAGTATATTTAGAATAAGTATATAAAGCTAGGTAGTAGCTCCCTTTCTACTATCTTTAAGAACCTATTTAAGATCCTATCTATCCCTAGTACTTTATCCTATTCTAGCCTATTAATTACCTTATAAACCTCCTCCTTAATAACTTTTATATTTATTATTAGGGGTATCTTATATTAAAACCCCTAGATATTACTTAGATCTACCCTTAAGGGTAGGGGGAAGAAGGTCCCTTAAAGGATATCTACCTTCTCCTAGAATAACTCTACCTTAAGACCCTCCCTATCCTTTTTAAGGGTAGGGAACTTTAGGAGTTCCTAAGGTAGTATACTTCTCTCTTAGCCCTATTTAACTAGCCTTTAGAGTCTATTAGGTATTTAAGACGCCTTATATACTACCTCCTTAAAATAGAGTACTTTTACTTTCTTTAATACCCTCCCTTTAGTCTTCTAAGCCTCTTATTATACCCTTAGACTCCTCTAACTTCTCTTATAATTATACTCTACCCTAAGTTTTAACGCCGTCTTTATTACCTTTATATAATCTAAGTTTTAGAAGGACTTTACTTCTAAAGAGGGCTTTACTTATAATACCTCCTTTTCTATAATTTCTACTAGGCCTTAAAGTATTTTAACTAGGTAGCTATTTATCTACCCCTTAGTTATTAGCTCCCCTTTTAATAATAAGTATTAAAGTGTACCCGTTTACCTCTCTATCTCCTCTAGGTCTATTAACTTTTATACCCTTTATAATTATAAGGCTACTATCTTTACCTTAAGGCTAACTTTAATATATATTAAAATATAATTAGACTTATAATAGAGGTCTAGCCTAATATAATATTCTAATAGTATTTACTTAATAGCCTCTATTATAAATACTAGATTAATAATACTTTCTACTTTCCTTACCCTTTAAGTTATTATATTCTCTAATAGGATAAGCTTTATTCCCTTTTCTTTTATAATATTTATTAATATATCCGCCGCTTTATAATATATATATCTTCTCTTATTATTCTAATTTAAGTAATAGAAGTTAAAGTTTCCTATTAGTATATATTCCCTAGGCTAACTTAGCTACTCCTTTACCCTTAATAGTATAAAGGGGCTATCTATTAAGGTCTTAGACTTTAGGCTAGGGTTATATATATTATATATCTAGAGGCGCGCTAATACTCCCTCTTCCTTCCTTATAACTTATATCTCTAGGGAGTATAAGTCCCTTAATATAAATTTAACTCCCTATTTATTAATATTCTAGTATTTATTTATAAAGAAATATATCCTTATATCCCTCTCTACCTTATATACTAGGTAAAATACGCCTCTACTTAAGTTATATATTAAACCCGTCCTCTTTATATATAATAGCTCCTAGATAGCTAGGATATCTATTTATTATATCTCTTTATCTTCTAATAGTACTATTATTATTATAATCTACTCCCTTTATATATTATATTATAATAGTTTTATTATCTTTTATACCCTTATAAGGATCTCTATTAAATATCCTTTATAGCCTCTATTCCCTTAATAATTAGGGCTTCTTATACTAGTATTTCTTTTAATATCTATTAGCCTATCTCTATTACTTAGAGAGTATTAGCCTTCCTAGCCTATTTTATAATATTACTACTAGTAGTAGTATAGTTCCCCTTTCCCTTATATCCCCTTAAGAACCTATTTATATTATAACCTTACTAAGGTCTTTAAACTTTAATATAGGCTTCCTCTTCTTCCTTACTACTATTATTATCTACTCCTCTTAGGGCTACTTCTAGGTATCTTATTACCTATTTCCTCTTATAAAGCCTTTATATAGCTTTTTCTTATTTTCTACTATCTTCTAACAGAGCTTATTTAACTCCCTTACCTTAATTATATACCCTTACTTCTAGGCTATATAACTATTCTTCCCGTAGTTATTATATCTCTTAATCTCCCCTTCCTTTATCTTATATTCCCTTAAGTTATACCTACTAATATAGATCTTATATTATACTAGGCTCTTATAATATCCTATTATATACTTATACTATTAGTAGTTAAAGTACTATATTATAACCCTATTCCTCTCCTACCTCTTATACTCTAAGAGGTTATATCCCTTTATTAAGCCCATTTTAATTACTTTATCTACTATCTCTAGCGTAGGGAGCTTTAATAGTAGTAAGGCTCTCTCTTTCTCTACCTCTCCCTCTCTCCTCTCTTATATAACTACTTACGGCTAGGCTACCCTTATAATCTTTAGCCCTAGGAGGTTCTTCTTATTCTATTAAATAATTACCTCCTTTATCTCCTTTTATTTTAATATATCTACTACCTTCTTTAATACCCCGTATATTATAATTAGGAAGGTTTATCTTAATACCCTTATTAACTTATATACCTTCCTTACCTAGTTATTATTCTCCTTTAACTCCTCCCTTACCTCTATCTTTATTATAAATAGTATAAGGTTACTTTTATTTAGGTACCTTACTATTATAATCTCTTATATCCTTAAGAATATAATTATCCTAAACCTCTCTATTAGCTACTCCCTAGTAAGCGCCCTTACTATTTCCCTCTTAGTCCTATCTTTAATCTAGACTATTAAGGTCCTAGCCTTCCTATTATTCATTACTCTAGATCCCTTCCTTATAATATTACCTATTATTATTATAGTAAACGTCCCCTAGGGGCTTATATTACCTATTTTTATACCTATTAAGCTTTAACTAGCTATTTATACCTAGCTCCTTCTACCCCCTTATATCTTCCCTCTCTAGGATTACTCTTCTACTATTTTTTTAAACTTATATACCTCTTTAAGCTATTAATCTACCTTTATAATAAACTCCTTTATATATTTAAGCCCTACCCCTACTATCTATCCTACTTTACGCGTTATTCCTCCCTTTAACGCGTCTTATACTACTATTATAACTTTTAAGGCCTTTATTAATATTCTCTTAACGCGTATTCCTTTATCTTTAAGTTCCTTCCCTTTTATTAGGCTCTCTAACCCCTACGCGGGTATCCCTCCTCTACTCCCTAGCCTACTACCTCTACTACTACTACTACTACTTATAATTCCTCCCCTTATACTATATCCTAATATTAGGACTTATCTCACTATATATTAAAGTAATTTTAGATTAAGTATTCTTTTTAAATATTCCCCGTTTTACTTCTAAGGTATTATTTAGATATATTCTTTCTATTAAAGCCTTTAAGTAATAATAATACTATATAAAAGGTAGTTATTATACTATTAAAGTACTTATAAATTATAATAATCTTAGGGGATTTATATAAGTAAAGTAGTTAAATAATTATTAAGCTTAATAAGCTATTTATCTAATTATATATAACTTTAATATTAAATATTAACTTAATAAGAAGAATCCTATAAATACTTTATTATATAGACTTAATTATAATAATATTAAAACATTATTTAACTAGCTCCTATCTACCTTATAAAATAAGCTAGTAAATTTAAGAAGTATTATCTCTAATTAAAAGTAGCTAGAAGAAATAACTAAGTATATAAACTTATCTAGCTTAAAAGGGCTTAAGAAACCCTTAATTAAGCCTAAAATTTAGATAGAAGGGGTATAAAGCTACCTTCCTAGTATTAAAGTAATATAATAGTACTACTACTTAATCCTATTACTAAGGTTATTAGTTATAAATAATATATCTTATAAATACTAATAAGAGTAATTACTAGACTTAAAATAGCTTATAAAGCTAGATTAAAATCTTTAAAAGAACTTATCCTCTTATTATAAAGTAATAATCTATTTATTATTAAATAAAAAGATAAGGTAAAGTATATAACTTCTAAGTAAAATACTCTTAAATAGTCTTAAAAGGTTAATTTAATAGGATTATTAAGATTTAAAGGGATATTTTATATATTAAATATTTTAATATTATATATAGAAATTATTATAAAGTATTATAATAATATTTTAATAAGTTATTTTAAGATATAAAAAACCTTAGAGCTATATTAATATAAATATTATTAAAGTAGAATATTAGTAGATACTAAGTTATATATCTAAACTTATAAAATATATTAAAGGATAAAGGCTCTTAAATATAAACTTTATAATAATATAATATTAGTTAAAAGTCTATTATTATATAAAGATAAAGAGATAATTAAGTATTATATTCTATTTATAAATAGATAGATAGATTAAATACTAGAATTAAATATTAAAATATTACTAAAGAGTACTTTTAAATAAAGAATAAGATAATTAGATTATATTACTTTTAATAGTTAAATTTATATATTATAATAATATTTATATAATACTAGGTTATTTACTATTTTATATAATATATAGATATAATCTATATATAAAAGATAAAGTTAGGGATAACTTTTTAAAAGGAGGAGTACTTATAATTAAAGATTTTATAAAAAAACCTTTTAAAAGTAAGAGTTATACTAGTAAATTAATAGTAGATTATTTAAGTATAAGTTATAAAGTTTTATGATAAATTTTATATCTTAAAGTCTTATATAATAGGAGAACTAGTAATATTAGTTATAAAGAACTTAAAGTAGAAAAGATTAAATTAAAAGTTATTATATAAATATATTAATCCCTTTAAAGTAATAAATATAATTAGATATTAAGTATACTACTTAAGTCTTTTAATAGTATAAAGAATCTACCTTATATTATATATTTCTTTACTAGAATTATATTAGAGCTATCTTAATGAAGGTTAGTAACTATTTATACCTCCTTTAAAACTTATTAATAGTAAAGAATATTATAAGGTAAAATAAATCCTAGATAAAATAAGAAATAAAGGTACTTAATACTACTTAATTAAGTAGTCTAGTTATAACATAGAATATAATTAATAGATATCTATTAAGAATATAAATTTAAAAGACTTATAAAGGGAATATAATAATATATATATAATAAAGAGATATTATAAATAAAATACTTATATATAATTATTATAATAAAATTATTTAAATATAAAGTTAAGTTATATAAGGTAAGTTATAAGTTATATTTATATAATAGAGATTTTAATAAAGAAATATATAAGAAAAGAATTAATTAAAGGGAAAACCCTTATAACTTAAAAGAAGAATCTTTACTTAAAGGTATAATATTAATATCTTATAAGGGTAGTATATTAAAGTAGGTTATAATCTAAGAAAAATAAGTTATTAAATAAAAGAGTATTCCCTTTAAAGGGAAGTAGAGTAGGCGTAAGAATAGGCGCGGAAGAGAGGGTATAAGGAGTATAAAGGGTATAAGAGAGGTAAGTAGTATAATAAGGGTAAGTAGCGGGCGTAGTATTAATAGCACTATTATTATAAAAAGGGCGGCTAGGGCTAGTAGAAGTAGGGGTAGGTAATATTATAATAATAGAGGTAGAAGCCTCTTCCTCTTTTATATCCTCCTCTATCTCCTTTATCTCCTCCTCCTTATTATTATTATTATTATTATTATCCTCCTTCTAATATATAACTAACTTATATAAAGATAGTCTAATACTTTAATAATATATTTACCTCCCTTAACTCCTTATTAACCTCTATTATAATAAGGGTAATTAACTACTCTTATAAAAGTATTAATATATATTATAAGAAATATATAATAAAAGAACTTACCTACTATTTTATTATATTTAAAATACCTTTAAGAATAATAATTATATAACTACCTACCTCTACTTTAAAGTATAATAATTCCTTAAAGATTTATAACTTATATAAAAGTATTTTATTATACTCCCTTAAGTAAATTACTACTTTTATCTTAAAGGTAAAGGCGGTAACGTATATTATAAAGGTAATATAATAAAATAACTTTTTACCTTAAAAGGTAATAATAAAGTTATAAATAAAGAGGTTAGATATAAAAATATAAAAGGTAAGGGGGACTTATAACTTATTAATATATTATAAGTAAAATATATTTAAATCTTATTATTATAAATTAATTTATATTTTTTATAATGGTTATAATACCTTTAATAGGCTCTACCTATCTTATAATTATATAATAACCTAGGACTTAAACCTAGGTATTTAGTATATTAAAGATAGTAGGGCCTAGGGAGGGTTATAACCCTAGTAATATAATAGGGAAGTAAGGCGTAGTAAGAGTATTTAACTATCTATTATAAGAGTTAGCTAAAATAAATACCTTTAAATATAATATAATATAATATTAATAAAGTCTTTAAATATATAATATAATAAACTTATATAAAAAGGTAATTTATAGGTAATATACTTATAATATATTAAAGAGGATTAAAGTCTATTATAAGGTAATATTATATATAATATAATAAGGAATATTAGGTAAAGACTTACCTTAGTTATTATTATTATTAATATTACTATTTAATATATAATACTATATTAGTAATTAATCCTTTATATTATATTTATACTCTAATAGTATTTATCTTATAAAGTATAATAGTATTAATATTAAATATATTAGCTTATATTATTAATATATTAAGATATAGCTTAAGGTAACTTATAATAGGTTAATATTAATAGTAGTAGTTATAAAGGGAGTTAGAAGTAAATAAATTATAACTTTATTATATATTATATTATATATATTAACTACGCGATTTAATAGTATAATATTACTACCTAATTTTATAATTACTTATTATATTACGCGTTTATAAAGTACTATAATAATAAACTTAATTAATAATTATATTCTATTACTAATAATATTATAACTCTAAAGGTTATTATATATTAGTATTATATAATATTAATAGTATATTACTATTATTATAATATTACTATCCTTAAAACTCTTTCCTTTATTTTCCCTACTAGGGTTTTAAAGGTTTTTAATAAGTCTTATTATAAATAGTAATACTTAGTATTTAGAGATAAATACCTATAAGGCTTAGACCCGCTAGCTCTATAGTAGCGTATTAGGTAATAAAAGACGTAGAGTTATATTATAGGGTTTAATAATAGGTATAAGTCTACTAATAGATTAGGTAGTAGGCCTATTATAGTAGTAGAACTAATCTCTAAGGAACTTAGAAGAATAATAGGGGATAGCTAGGAAGATATATATCTACTAAGTATAAGCTTTAATCTAGGCCTCCCGTTACTAGGATATTACCCCGTATTTCTAAGGAAGGTTACTTAAAGTAGGTTATAAGGTAGCGCGTAAGGCGTATATATACCTAAGCCTAATAAGTACCTCCCCTCCTAGGCCCTAGTCCCTAAGGCTAATAAGATTAACTAGAATACTTATTTAAAAACCTTAAAGCTATATAAGAAAAATAAGGGAAAAGAGTTATTTAATATACTACTACTAATATAGTATTAGCGTTAGCTAGGCTAGACGCGCATATTAAAACCTTTTATAAGGTAATAATAATAATATTTAGTAGTTAATAATAGAGTATATTAATAAATTATTTAAATAGTATATATATACTTCTAAACTATTTATATCTTTTAATTATACTAAGATAATATATAATATAATTTAGAATTATTCTAAATACCTTTAATATATAGTTAGAGACTTAGTTTATTAACTTTAAGTATTAAGGTATATAATATTTTTATATTATTAGTATTATTATATATTAATAGGGAATAACTTATTAGGTATAGGTATTAGTAATATATATTAATAATAATATAGAAATAAGAAGGTAATATTAATTAGTAGGCGCGTATACTTTATTATTAATAATAGACTAAATATTTATAGATATAAGATATAATAAGTAACGCATTACTTTAATATATTAATTATAGAATTAGATAGAACCTTTATTATTATTATTATTATAATTTAAATAGCTTTAAAGGAAATTATACTAAGATAGTATTATAAGATATTAATAAAGTTTTTATCCTAATATTTAAAACTTCTTATAACTCCTTTAGCCTCTCTTATAAGTAATTACTTTAACTTAATAATATTATAAAATATATTTACTAATATATTTACTAATATATAATATTTCTCTTATAAGTACTTATAATATCTTATTAATATTACGTAGTATTTATTAATATATTAATATTATATATAAATATTAACTTATATATATTATATGACAGCTCGCTAACTTATATAGTATATCTCTTCCCTATAAGACTTATTTTATAAAGGGTTTAGATAATTATAAATAAGGTAATACTCCCCCTTATTATTAATATACTAATAGTTATTATAATATTAAACATTATATAGAGGTAAGTATATTAAGCCTTTAGCTTTATAATAGTATAAGTACTTATTATAATAGTTTTTAACTCCCTTTTAAAGGAAGGCGAGGAAATCTATACGCGCCGTTACTAGGACTAGCTAGGTAGATATATATTTAATAAAGAGAAAGAAGCTTAATAAGAAGATAACCTAATAATAGAAAGCTTATAAGTAGATAGTTATAATAATTAGGTTAGCACCTAATATTATTATTAACTTATAAGCTTTAATTAATATACTAAATATATAATATAAGGAGTTAGAGAGTTAGGTAGAACTCCTCTAGACTAAACTTAATAATATTTAATAGTATAAGGATACGCTAGATAATCTTAACCTTATAAAGCCTTTAGACTTTAAAGGGTTTAATAATTAAAGGTTAATTTATAGTTATACTTTAATATAAATAAGTTATTTATATATCTTATTTACTTAAGTTATTTATTAGGTATAAGATACCTAGGCTTATCTTTTATTAATATATCTCTAGTATCCTTATTAAGTTATATTAAGATTAAAAGTATTCTTTTAATATAATATATTATTAATAGCTTAACTCCTTAAATAATATTAATAAAGAATATTTTTAAACTATATTATTATACTTATAAGTATACTTATATATAAGAGATTAATTATTATATAATATATATAAAGATAATAGTCTTAACTTATATTATAACTTATTATATTATTACTACTTATCTAATATAAAAATATATTTAATATTTTATTTATACTTTAATTACGCTAATATATTATAGGCTCTTATTAGTTTATAAGACCTATTAAGGTCCTTATCTAATACCTATTAATTATATTTACTACCCTAACTAGTCTACTTAACTTTATATTAGATACCTTATTTATTATTAACCTTACTAATAATTTCTTCTACCTCCTATTATTCCTTATTATTAATAAGTTTAGGTACTTATATAAAGATATCTATTATAAGAGAGTAGTCTCTTTAATAATAAGGTTTAATTAGTAATATATAGAATATATTATAAATCCTATATAATAGTAGTAATAGTAGATAATATACTTATAAACTAACTTTATTAATAACCTAGAATAGTCCTATATACTTATAGGCTAACTTCTTACTTAGGCGTTATTACTTTAAGTTCTTTATAACTAATATTATTAAATTATTAATATTATATATCTATAACTTATAATTCTAATTATAATACTTTTCTTAAGATACTTAGGCGGCTTAAAGGTATTTTATAGCTTTATTCTTTACTACTTATAATATTCTAACTCTATTATTTATAGTAGGTATTCTCCCTTCTAGGGACTTATCCTTAAGTTCCTAATAAACTTCTAGGTAATAACTATATATAAGAAAAAATAGTATTATTCTAATAAAGGAATAAATACTATTTATATATATAAATTTAGTTATAAGTAATTACCTAGCCTAATTAGTTTACTTATTATTAGTAAATATATATAAATAGTATTCTAATACCTAATTCTAATATTTAATCTACCTATTAGTTTATAAGTAAAAGGTTATACTTAGGTAGTATTTTATCTTAGAGTAAAAATAGACCGCTAATTAAAAGGTATTTATAAAGATAGAACCCCTATTACTTATAATACTATTAAGTATATTATAGCGGTAAATAATTTTATTATAAAATATATCTACTAGCTTAATAGTATTAATTATTATTATAATAAGTATATACCTAACTATTTTTATAAAATAATTAATAATTATAAGGATAGAATTATAAATAATTCCCTTAGCCTTACTTAGGGGTAACTTTATAATAAAGTTTATAAATATTTCTTTTTATAATTAAGTAATAATAGGTAATAAACTTAATTTATTATAAGTATAATAACACGGTAACTTAGTTCTTTAATAGATATTATAAGTTTAATAATACTTAGTAACCTATTTTATACTACTATTCTAATAGTATTTATATATAAGAAGATTATATATCTTCTTATATAGTACTAAAATATCTTAATAATAGATTATTATAATAGTAATTAATTAGTTTATTATATAAGGATAACCTTTATAGGTTAATAGCCTATTAGAGTCTAAATTCTAGGCCTTAAAATATTTATAATATTATTATTTAATAGGCGCTTTTAAAAAGGACTTTACCTAATTATTATATTTTTATAAGTTATAAATTAAGGTCTTTATAAGCCTTTAAGTATCTTTATAAGTTAAGTCTAGAATATTTATAATATCCTTTCTAGAGATAATAACTTAAATACCTATAATTCTAAATATAGGCGCTATAACTATAAGAATAGCTTAAGTTTCTTTAAAACTATTATTCTTTTATAAGGTAAGCTTATTTTATAATATTAATAAGAGCTTTATATTTAGGGGTAATTTTCCCTTATTATTAGGTTAGTAAGACGGCGTGTTAGTAGGGTTTAACTTCCGTAGGTAATAGAATATCTTAAAGTTATAAGTAGCGAGCTTAAGCGCCTATCTAGCTTACCTAGAGTTTAATTCCTTTTACTTTATAAAGCCTTTCAAGTTATTATAATTAATTTATACCTTAATTATAAAAGTACTTCCTTCTAAGTAGTATTATTACTATTTTATTACTACTATAATAGTAAATAGCTCTTAATTATAGGTTTTATAATTTTATTCTAGGTTAGTTATCTTCTAAGACTAGAATATAATAGGTTACTAGTTATTATCCTTATCCTATTAAGATAGGATAGTACTTATAATAAAATTTAAGGTATCTATTTCTATCTTTAAAGCCTTTATAAGGTTATAGTAGCGTAGAAACGGCGCTAATATAAAGGTATCTTATAGTAATTAGAATACTCTATTAATAGTAATAATCTAATTTAAAGGACTTATTTTCTTACTATCCTTACTACCCTTAAGTAGGCTAGTAAGTAGCTTAGTTATATAAGAGTAGTTATAAATAAACTAATAATAAAAATTTATAAAGCCTAAAAAGACTTATATATCCTAATAGGTCTTAAGCTTAGGCTAGTCCCTAATTATTATTATACGCTCTAGATCTATCTTAATACTATTAGTTAAGATAATAAACCCTAAAAATTTAACCCTTTTAGTATTAAATTAGTACTTTTTTAGATTAGTATATAAGGAAAACTAATATAACTATTCTAGTACTTACTAAATATACTATTAATAATCCGCTAGGTTAGAGCTATAAATAAGGATATTATCTAGGTATATTATATAGGTTATATTAACTAGATTAATTAAAGCCCTATTAATATAGGCTTAAAATATAGCTAGTATATTAGTAAGCCTAAAAGGTATAACTAAATATTTAAAGTAGTTATAATAAGTTTAAAAAGTAGTTTTCTATTTATTACCTTCCTTAATATAGATCTAATAATAGGTATCCTTTAAATCTAACTTTATGAAAACCTTAGAACTATATAAGCGGTCTAATATCTTAGTAATAAGAGGTAATAGGTATTTATTCTTTAAAGTTATAGTATTTAACCCCTTATAATCTATATATAAATATAGCCTACTATCCTTCTTTAATATAAAGAGAATAGGTGCTCTAGCTAATAAGATAGAGTAGTAAATAATCCTCTTTTAAAGTAAATCCTTAAGGTAGCGCCGTAGCTCCACTAGCTTAATTTAAGATAAATTATAAAGTAGCTTATAAGGCGGTTCTTTACCTTTTATAAGATTTATAATATAGTTACCCTCTTTAAAAATAGGTAAGGTACCTGCTTTCTTATTAGAAAAGATATTAGTAAAGGCCTCTAATTCCCTAGGGAGTTAGGAGACTTCTTATTTACTAGATATTATACTACTATATATAATAGTAAATATATTTAACTCTTTCCTAATATTTTAGGTAAATACTTAGGGCTTATTAACCTATAATATACTAGAATTAACTTCAAAGCGCTAGTAATCCGCCTCTAGATCTAATAGTACACGCTGTTATTTTAATCCTAGTATACTTAAAATAATATTAGAGCCCTTTTAATCTACTATATAAAAAAGAGTAGTATATTCCTTTTTATAGCCCTAGCTATCTATTAACTAGTAATATAACTAATAGGCTTTATAGATATATATACTACTCCTACTAAGTACTTATACTTATAATAAGATAGCTTTATAAGGCTTTAAATCCTATTAGATTATAAACTTTTATAAAATTAAGTTTAAGTATAACCTAGAGTCTAAAAGTATTATAATTTAATATTAGTTACCTTATAACTTTACCTAACCCTTTATAAGGATTAATAATATTACCTCTATTAATTAGTCTTCTTACCCCTCTTCTAAGGTAGTTAAGGGGCTAGTTCTTTTCTTACTAATATTATATTAATACTAAAATAAGCCTAAGGCTTATTAAGATTAATATAATTTAGTCTAATATAGCCTTCTTTATTATAATAAAAATAGATTATAGAATCTATCCTAATATTAGGCCTAGCCTTCCTTTTCAAGGTATTATCCTTAAAGCGCGACTACTTACTACTATTATTATTAGAACCCTTAGGCTTTATAACCTAGTCTTCTAAAGACTTATTACTACCTTTTAATTTTAGCTAGGACTTACCCTAAGATTTTCCTTAAGAACCTAAGCCACTTATATAGTAATTATATTCTAAAGTATTCTCTAGTATAATAGCCTAAGTGAATATCTCCTTATACTACTTAGTAATATTACTAGTATTAAGAATTTTATTCTTTAACTTATTATAGAGCTTTATAAGGAAAATATAGGCTTTATACTCCTTATTAAAAGGTAGTAAATAAGACTCTAACTCCTTTAAATAGGCCTTAAAATTTAAGACCTTTTAATTATTATATTAGCGTACCTACTCCTACTTTTTATAAGTAAGAAGATAGCGGCTTACTAGATCTATAATTAAGTTAAGTAGAAACCTCTTAAAGAATTTAAATATAATATTAGTAAGATTATAACTCTTAAAATAGGTATACTATTAAGCTTTAAGGTCCCCTTTTAAGAAGTCTATATAATAGGTTATATAAGACTTATTTATAGTAAAATACTCTAGACTTATAATAAATTTAATATTAACTTTATAGAATTAATATAAGTACTCCCCTTTAAAGGATCCTTTATAAGGTCTTATCCTTTTAGGGCGAAGTATATATATATAAGTACATTAAGACGGCGCTAAGATAGTAGTATTCTAAACTCCTAGGTTAATATTAACCCAAGGATTATAAAGGGCTTTATTACGGGCTAGTAATATTACTAATTTATTTTATTATTTAAGATAATAATTTTATTCTAGGCCTCCTCTAGTAGCTATTCTAGCTTATTTAGAGTAGAAGGAATAAAGAGTCCTCCTTCTACTAAGGCGTTATAATAGTATTCTAGTAATATTTTACGTAGTAGTAGTTCTACTTAGTTATTACTTTTAGCCTATTAATTATTATAGGGTAAACCTAATATAATAATAACTCTAGGCCTTTTCCTTTAAAAAGGGAGAGAGATTAGAATTATAAGGCCTATACCTACTAGCTTTATAACGGCGTATTAGGTAATAAAAGACGTAGAGTTATATTATAGGGTTTAATAATAGGTATAAGTCTACTAATAGATTAGGTAGTAGGCCTATTATAATAGTAGAACTAATCTCTAAGGAACTTAGAAGAATAATAGGGGATAGCTAGGAAGATATATATCTACTAAATATAGGCTTTAGTCTAGGCCTCCCGTTACTAGGACGTTACCCTATATTTCTAAGGAAGGTTACCTGAAGTAGGTTATAAGGTAGCGCGTAAGGCGTATATATATCTAAGCCTAATAAGACCCTTAAAGGGAAGGTAATTATTAGGATATCTTAATATATCTAGCTAGTATAATACGGCTTACTAGTAATATCCTAGTAGTAATAGTTTAACTTCTTATTATCCTAATAGATATCCTTTTATCTAGATATCTAAGAGGCTTAGTGGCTTCTTTAAGGGGTATTTAGATAATCCTCCCTCTACCTCCTTAAAAGGTAGAGATTAGTTCTTTTATAATTATAAAGTTACTAGAGTATTAAGTCTACCTTTATAATACTACCTACTTACTAGTAGTTTATACTAATTCTAGCCCTTAGGAACTAGGCTTCTAGGCTAGTTCCTAATAGTAAAGCTATTTAATACTTTTATTCTAAAAGTCTATTAAAGGATATTCTTATATAAGACTATTAAAGGGATAATACTTTAACTTATTTAAATCTAATATAAATAGCTAAGAATATCCTTTTATATCTAATATCATTTATAGGTATTAAGAGAGTCTTTAATCTTACTTAAAAAGTATATTTATAAGATTATATATAATTAAGATTAAAGTTTATAAATAAAGTAATAGTTCTAAAATATTATAATTATATTATAGGTTTAAATTTTAAAGAAGCTTTTACTAAGCCCTAGGATATTCTTTAAAGGAAAGAAGATACTGATTAAAGTATTAATAGAGGTAAAGATCCTTTTAAGTTAAAATTAATAAATATCTTAAGATAAATAGATTAATAGTTATAATTTTAGAGTTAATTAATAATTAGGTAGTATAATAATAAAGTAGGTTTAATTTCTATATATAAATATAAAAGTAATATAAGAAGGTAATATAATTCTTTATTTTACTAAGAATACTATAATACTAAGAGTATTATAATATTAAAAGTACTATAATATTAAGAGTATTATACTATCTTAAACCTACCCTCTACTCTTAATATTATAAAACTATTACTACCCTTAAGTACTAAATAGTATAATATTAAAGCTTTTTATTAATTCCCTTATAAGCTATAGATTCCTCTATATAATAATAATATATATAGTATAAGTATAAAGTAGATTTAAATCTATATTATAAGATATATTAGTAAGTAATTATTATAAGGATTAAATAATAATATAAAATAGTAATATACCTACTTAAGAGAAAAGATATTATAAATACTTTTATAATATCTTATAATACTTTTAAAGCTAAACTTTAAATTTAATATAAGTTTATACTAACTCTTATAATATCTATTATAACCTCCCTTATAATATAACTAAATAGTAGCTTTAAGATAAGGTTATTAATAGATTTTTAGTATTATCTTATCTCCCTTAAAGCTTTAAGACTTAAGTTAACCTTATACTTTTATCTCTTTAGTATTAGTACTACTAATTATAAAGGATTAGCTAATTATATTTTAATATATTACTTATTTATATTACCTTTCCCTTCTTATATAATAGCTTACTCGCTCCTCTACCTTATAAGGGTTTACCCCCTTTAGCTAGTAATTTTAATATTTTATTAGCTAATTATACTATCTACCTATTAATATATAGAATAAGAAATATATTATAAAATAATATTACTAGTCTACTTAGTATAAGCTATTATTAAAGTCGTTAAATATATATAATAATAGATAAAAGAAGGAATATAAGGTTTAAAAGTTTTAATATAAGGTAAAGTAATATTAGGCGGAATATTCTATATAATTATAAGTATAATTATAGGTAGAATTACCCCTTAAAATCTTCTTTATAACTCCTCCTACCTCTATATACTTAAGATATTATAGTAAGATAGGTTATTATTATATAATAAATATTTATTACTAATTATATTACCTAAATATATTACTAGATAAATAAGCTAATATAATATTATAATAATATTAAGTCTTACTAACTAGAATCCTAAATTAATTATAAGTAGAGAATAGGTAAAGGACTAGGATAATAATAAAAAGTTATTATATATAAAAGTATCTAATAACCGCGTAGTAGTATTAAAAAGGATTAAGAAGTTAAAGTAATTAAATATATAAAAGATAGCTATTAAAGAGGGTTATATAAAGTTTATAATTAAGGTTAAGGATATTATAAAGGAGGAAAGATATAAGAAAAGGATTTATAATAATATAATTAAGTAATATAATACTTTATAAATAGTTAATACTATATAATAAAATATTTTAAGATAGAGTAATACCTTAAAGATAATAAAGAGGCTATTAAGAAATAAGCTAAGCTAAATAAATATATAAAAAATATAAAAAATATATATAGTATTACTAGTTTTATAAAAGAGGTAAATATATAATTAGTCTTCAAGCCTATCTTCTAATTAACTTAACTTTTAGAATACTTCTAAGGAAGATATAAATACTATTAGGCTAAAACTTATTAGATCTAATCTACTAATTATATAAATTATTAAGTAAAGGATTATATATTATAAGGGTTTAAAGGAGTTAAAAGATATATAAGACCCTAATATTATAAATATTTATACTAAGTTTATATAAGAGTATACTAACGTGTTTAATATAAAGGATTATATTATACCTAACCTTATAAAGAGGAATTAAGATAAGGAGGGTATCTTAATTAAAGTTAATATTAATAGGAAAGAAATTAAGTATACTACTAAAAAGGATAAAGAAGAGGATAGGAAATATAAGTTAAAAGATATTAATAAGATTAGTAGTAATAATAAAGATAATAATAGTAAGTATAATAATAGTAAAGAGGATATTAATAGATAAAAGGATTATAAGTATAAGATTATAAAGATATCTAACTAAATAGATAAGCTATCTATTAAAGACTATTAAACAATTATATTACCTTTTTATATTATTATAAAGTATTCCTAATATTATAATCTAATTAAATACCCTTACTAAAATTAAAGTCTTAATAAGGTAGGTTAATTTTTTAGTACTAATACTTAGTACTACCTTATAGTATTAACTTAAATACTTAGTACTAACTATTAATACTAACTTAAATACTTAGGCTAGGAATTTAGTATTAACTTACTAAGAGTTAAGTCAGGTACCTAACTCGAGTTTAAAGTACTAACCTAACGCGGTTAGTCTATTCTTACTTCTACTTTACTACTTCTTACCTTTAAGTACCCCCTTCTTTACTTTCTTTATAAAGTTAAGTTTTATTAGTATAAGATTATAAAGATCTCTCTCCTTATAAGTTAATTAATAGGGTTTTATAAAATACTCTAACTATCTAAATCTTCTAGTACTACTATTATACTAATTTTTTATAATTTATTTAAATAACTTATTATTAATATTAAAAGCTTTATTTATAAGGTTATCTAAGGTATTTATAATTAATCTAGTCTTTATAAGTTTATCCTTAATATTATCCTTTAGTCTTTAATAATATATTATTATAAGAGTATTATTATCTTAGTTAGTTTAAGTAAAGTATTATTAAAATTAAGTAGAGTACTCTATAACTAATTTCTTTTATATAAGATATTAAATAATATATATTACTACCTTATTCTTATTTAATAGTTTAAAGACTCTTTAAATCTCTACTTTAAATCTAGTAAAGCTTTTAAATTATTATTATTATTATTATTATTATTATTATTATTATTATTATTATTATTATTATCATCTTTATATTTCTTTTAAAATATTTAAACTATTTCTATATATATCCTTATATATAAGTAATTATAAAGGTAGTTTATTTCTTAGTTAGAAGTTTTATTTCCTAAAAGGTAATATATAATTTAAGTTATATAAGCTAATCTTTAAGTTTATCTCCATATTTATAATAGAGATTTAGTTATATAACCTTAACTAATTTCTTATTTATATTATTTATTATTAAATATTATTAGCTAACTTAGCTTAGAGTAGGTTCTTATCCTAAGGTATTTATCTTAAGGGTACTTAAAATATTATAACCTATTTATCTCTAGGGTTAAGGGGTCTAGGTAGATCTTATAGAGAGGAGTATTAAAGACTAGATAAGTAGGCTTTATACTAAACTAGTCTAAAGGTATAAAAGGTCTTATTTAGTATCTAGGAGATATATTTATATAATAATATAAGTTAAGTATAAAGCTCCTATTTAGATAGAAATCCACGCTATTTATATAATTATAAGAAATCCTACTAAAAGGAATAGTTTATATAGATCTAGTATCTAATCTATCTAATCTATTAAGTAGTTTAGGTAGGTCTTCTAACTAATCTATATTACTATAATAAGATATACTCTTACTATATATATTATAAGAGCTATTTAATTCGCTTATAATAATTTTATACTATATTATTAAATATATAAGTAGTATATCTTATATTATAGAAAGGAACATAATATTTATCCTTATACTTAGACTTAAATCTCTTAGTAAGGAGGAAATTAGCTATAGCTTTATCTATAGTAAATCTATAGAGTTATTAGTAAAACTCTTAGAAAATAGTAATATATTAGATATATATATAATATTCTATATCTTATATAACTTAATTATATAATCTAGAATACTAGGGAGATATTTAGTTAAATATTAGTCTAATAGCTCTTTTATTCTAATTAATTAATTAATAAGCTTTTAGTTTTTATCTATATAGTAAATAGTAACTCTTATAAATTCCTCCTAACTATTAGCTAGCTAATAGCTAAAAGTAAGTAAGAATTAAGTCTTATACTTTATATAAAGCTTAGCTAGTTCCTCTTTAACTAGAGTAAAATTTCTATTAAAAAGAAGAACTAGTTCTATTTAAATCTAGAAGTAGTAGAGTTTAGAAAGTTATTATAAAATATCTCGTATATAGCCTAGAATAGAAACGTTCTAATTATTAATCCGAATACCCTAGCTACCCTTTTAGCGTATATTACAGGCGTACGGTCCATAATAATTATAACTAGATCTACCCTCTAGGGCTAGCTCTCTTAGAAGCTAGGGTAGAGTAGACTTATTAATTAGAGTTAGACCTAGTATTTAATTCCCTTTAAGGGGGAAGATCTATTAAGAATTTAGTATTTTTATTATAATTTACACCCTAGGCGATCTAATTACATACTTATAAGCGCTCTAATTGGGAGCTTATACTAGTAATAGTAGTATTAGTAGCGCCTAGTTTATAAGGGGATCTAGTTATTTATAATATATTTATAGCTTCCTTTAAGGGTCTTTATACTAGTAATTCTTATACCGTTTATATCTAGCGTATACGTAGGGGTAATTAATTATCTTAGCGGCCTAAAAACCTCTATTATATACCTTAAATAGACCTTAACTAGGCTAGGGGCCTTAGACTACTACTCTAAGTATAGCTTATAGTAGCGCGCTATTTTATTACTATTACTCCTAAGTTATAAGGCTAATAGCCTTAAAGGGATAGTTATTACGAAATATATCGTATATAACCTAGAATAGAGGTATTCTAATTATTAATCTAAATACTCTAACTACCCTTTAAGTATATATTACAGGTGTATAATCCCTAATAAATATTTACTAGAAGAGAATTAGCTTAACTTTATTTACTATTTTTAATATAAGGAGCTTTGATAGTAGTAAGAGGCTCTTCTTTACTACTTCTTCCTCTCTCTTTCCTTATATAACTATTTATAACTAGGCTATACTTATAATCTTTAAATCTAGGAAATTCTTTTTATTTTATTAGATAATTACTTTCTTTACTTCCTTTTATTCTAATATATCTACTACCTTCTTTAATACGTTATATATTATAATTAGAAATATTTATTTTAATACTTTTATTAATTTATATACTTTTCCTACTTAATTAATATTCTCTTTATACTCCTCTCTTACTTCTATCTCTATTATAAAAAGTATTAAGTTACCTCTAATTAAATACTTTACTATTACATTTTTTTATATCCTTAAGAATATAATTATCTTAAGCCTTTTAATTAACTACTTCTTTATAAGTACTTTAACTACTTACCTTTTAACCTTATTTTTAGTTTAAATACTTAAAGTCCTAGCCTTTTTATTATTTATTACCTTAGACCTTCTCTTTATAATAAATAATTCTTTAAGACTTATATTATTAATTTTTATACTGATAAAGCTTTAATTAGCTATTTATACCTAGCTCTTTTTACTTTCTTATATCTTTCCCTTCTAGGATTATACTTTTATTATCTTTTTAAACTTATATATTTCTTTTAGTTATTAATTAACTTTTATAATAAACTTTTTATATATTTTAACTTTATATCTATTATTCTTTCTACCTTATATATTATTCCCTTCTTTAATATATTTTATATAATTATAATAGCTTATAAGGCTTTTATTAATATCCTCTTAATATATATTTCTTTACCTTTAAGTTTCTTTTCCTCTATTAAGTCTCTTAGCTCTTATATAAGTATCTCCTCTCTACCTTCTAACTTACTATATCTATTATTACTACTACTTATATATCCTCCTCTAGAATTATATTTTAATATTAAGACTTATCTTATAATATATTAAAGTAGGTTTAATTTTATAATAACCTACCTTTATTCTTTCTAAAGATATAAAGCCTACTTTTTCATATTAGAATAATAATTATATTTTATAATTAGTATTATTATAATTATAATTATAATAGCTGTATTATATTAATAGTATATAGTAATACTTATATATTACTATTAATACCTTATTATTATCTTTAAAACTCTTTCTCTTATTTATTTCCCTAGGTTTTTAAAGGTTCTTAATAAGTCTTATAATAAATAATAATAATTAGTATTTAAAGATAATTATTCTTTAAAAAGAGGTAATTATTAAAATATTTTAATATATCTAGTTAGTATAACTATAACTTATTATTTATATTCTAGTAGTATAAGTTTAACTTCTTATTATTCTAATAGATATCCTTATATTTAAATATCTAAGAAGTTAGATAGCTTTCTTATAAGGTATTTAAGTAGTCCTCTCTTTATTTTCTTAGAAGGTAGAGATTAGTTTTTCTATATCTATAAAGTTACTAGAGTATTAAGTCTAGTATTATAATATTCCCTACTTACTAGTAGTTTATACTTTCTATTTAGCTCTTACGAACTAGTTTTCCAGTCTAGTTCCTAACAGTTATTAAACCCCCAGGCACCGGTCTAACTCGACGCTTCATCATCAGCCCTAGGGGCTACTCTACGGGGGCGGCTGGCCCGGTCTAGGCTAAGCCTCTATTACGTATCGTTTCCCCAGACGTTTGTCTTCCCGCACCACGTCTGCCGTCTTTATCAGACTACTTCCAGTCCTATATCACGCTCCACTCCCTGAAACTACACTCATAGACACGATTGTGCATAATGCCTGGGCAGCAGGTGCTAGTACAGCAGATCATCCAAGATCGATACATCGATTCAAGCAGGCTACATGCTTTGCTGGCTAGAAAGTTTCCTCCTGGGTCGTTCTCCATGACGGTAAGTAAAGCTCTCTGTAATCTTTCCACTGCTTTTCTGAATCATAAATAATCCGTCGTATAGTGGAAGCTCAATCGATGGATCATCTCTGCGCCTTCAGCACTGACAGATGTAAGACCCTTTCCTCACATTGCATTCCCATTTGCATTTCCAGGGTCGATCTGATGACACCGAGTAGTCGGAGCTTGATGACCTCACCATCTGAACGACAGTCCCTGACCTCCTCTACTTAGATTGAGATCGAGAGCACCGAGATTCAGACACACACAAGATGACTCCCGAATCACGGCATGAGATTCCTTCATCGCTTAATGACTGGTGGTTTCAACATTGTATTGCATGAACGACATGATGATACATGGGAACAAAGAACTAGCAAAGGCAGTATGGCCTCGTTAGTGAACCCGATGAACACGCACTCGCATGCTTGATACCTCTGACATTTCGTTCAATGAGAAACTACATCTGTGATCAACTGTCCCCCTCCTATCGTTGTCAAATGCACGCATAGGTCGCCCGAGAGATTTTGTTTTTTATTGAAACGTCACCGGAGCTGCAGCTCATCTTGCCATACCCTAGCTTTCAACAGCTCTAGGACTAATGAAAGCAAAGTGTACTTCGCCTTCACTACCCTATTTTTATCTACCGGATTATACTCTTTTTGTACTACTTATTACTAAGTATACAAGTAGTATAAAGCCTATAATTATCAGATACCTACTAGATACTTATCTATCTAATATTAAATAGTATAATATTAATAAGTTATCTATATATAATTTAGGTATAATATAATAGTATTATAATAACTAATAGATAGATATAGCTATATAGAATAGAATAACTATTATAAGAAATCTCTACTAGTCTACTAAGACCCTCTAACTAGTCCTAATTAGTAATATTAAGTTTAACCTAGCCTAAATTCTAATACTCCCTTTTAGATTAGTAGTAATAAGGTAGTCTATCTATTACTAACTACTATATTTAAATACCCTTATACTTTACTTAAAGCTAGTTCTAATTATTATCTAGCTAGGCTAAAGTTAATAGAACTAATAGGTTTTATTAGTAGGTTAGTATATTATACTTTAATATTAATCTATTAAAGACTAATTTTTTTAGTTTTAAAACTAGTTATTAAATTAAATAATATCTTATTTAGATATATTTTATAATAGTATAATTAATTAGGTTAGTAGCTATTTTTATAGCTACCTAGTTATTAATACTTAGGAGTACTAGTACTACTCCCTTATTATACCCTAGCTCTTTAAGTATAAGGCCTAGATATAGAGCTTCTTTATATACCTCTATTATAGTAATATATTTAGACTTATATATAGATATTACTACTAGCTTTTATAATTTAAATTACTAGGTAATAGGGCTATTAAATAGTTTATAAATATACGCCTTAGTAGAATAAGATATCTTATAATTATTATAGTATAACGCGTTAGTAAAACCCTCTAGGCTATTATTATTACCTAGTTAATAGATAAGACTATTACTAACTATTCCTAATAAATAATATAATACCCTTTTCACCGTATTTATATATTATAGAGTAGGGTTATTAAGTAAATAACTTAGGTTACTAATAGCGTATATAATATCTAGCCTAGTTATAATACTTAGCTAATTAAGTACTCTTATAAGGAACTAATAAGCCTCCCTTTTAGATAAGGAGGCTATATAACTATTAGGGGTAATAGTAATATTAGCCTATTCTATAAGTAACTTTACTAGTAAATATTTTTCTATACCTAGTTATTTTAATAATTAGTTAATATATTTTATTTAGTTAACTGAAATAGAATAGTTATCTAGATTTCTATTAAATAGTCTTTTAAGTCTCTTATATATTTAAAGTTAAACCTCTTATTAAGTTCCTTCTTTATCTAGGTAATTAGGTCTTAATTACGTGCTATAAATAGTAAGTTATTAATATATACTATAATAATAACTTTTATAATAGTATTAATAAATACGTAATAATTATACTCTAGGCGCTTAAAACCTAGAGACTTAAGTACCTTATAAAGGGTTTTATACTATTTATAAGATACTTATTTAAGGTTATATAGAGCTTTATTTAGTTTATAAGCGTATTCTTATTAGCTATTAATAAAGTAGTAGGGTTATTCTACCTAGATTTCTTCTTAAATAAGTAATTCTAAGAAGGCTACTATTATAATTACAAATTATAGGGGTTATATAGTAATGTGAAATCAGTCCATTTTTATAGTAAGACTAATTCTTAAGAAATCTAAGAATTATTCTATAGGGGATCTAATAAACCCCCTAAGGAGACTAGTAAGCCTAGTACGTTATTTCCCCTTATAGGTTAACGTAAGGACGTGACGCATACTAAGTATATATAACGTAGAACCTATTTAATTAGTTATAATAATTACCTCCTCCCCTAAAGAAACTTATCCTTAAGTTTAATATAAATAGCCTATTTAATTAAGTTTAATAAAAACCTTTAAACCTAGTACAGGATATAAAGAAAAGAACTTAATAAAGTAAGATTAATCTATATTATAATTATAATATATAATACTTATAACTCTATATTATAATATAGCTATCTATTATATATAGATATTATAATCTAAAGTATACGCGTTATATATAATAACTTTTTGTATATAATAATAATAGCTATATTAATATAATCTTGATATCTTAATATTATTATTATAATACTTAAAATTTTCCTTAATACTTTATCTTTTATAACTATTATTAATATCTTTCTAGGTACTTAGCGCCCTCTCTTTTTATATATATATAATATAGCGTAATAATAGCTAATTATATAATATAATATCTAATATCTTAATATCTTAGGTATTACTTATATATTAGTTTACTAGCTCTTCGCGTAAATATAGCTAATATAATATAGCTTAATCTAATATAAAATATACGTAGTACGCCTAGCTTTTATAATAGAAGTAGAAGTAGATCTTAATACCTAGTTAAATAATTTAATTATTAAGGATCTTATAGAAACTCCTATTATAAATCTTATAAAGATTCTTATTAAAGATCCTATTAAGGAGCCTACTCCTCCTACGCGTAAGCCTATCCCTAAACCTACTTCTTACCCTAACTCTACTATAAGTATTAATAACCCGTTTAGCCTAGATAATAATCTAGTTATACCTACTTATTATCCCTCTTTTATAGATATAAGTACTTAGGTATATCTTAACTATATAGTTAATATAAAGTAGTATATTATTCTTACCCCTACTTCCCTAGCTATATATTCCTAGAGAGCTCCCTATCTAAAATAAAATATATATAAGAGATATATTTATTATATTAATAAAGGACTTATAGAGTATAAATATTTATAGTTATATTATACTTAATATATATACTAATAGTATAGGTAATACTATATTTATAATTATTAATAGAAAGAAAATAATACTTAAGTAGTATAACTATTATTTAAAAGTCTATTATAACTATAAACTAGTAGGTTTTCCCTATATTCTTAAGTTACTTTTATAGTTATAGTATATACTAATTACTTAACTTCTAGATTCCTAATAATATAATCCTAATTTATAATAAAGTAATTAAACTCTATTAATTAATTAATAACGCGGATTATCCTAATACTTTAGAGGATAAATTAAAGCTTTAAGTAGCGGGTATTACCCTTATAAATATTATAATTACTATCTACTTTAAGCTAGCTTTTTATAACTATATTATAATATATCTTAGTAGTAAAAAGAAATTAATAAGTATATTAAAGTATATATTATAATTCTTTAAATAATAGAATATATTAGTAAAACCCTTATAGGTATTTATAATATTAAGTAAGTTAAGGTATACTCCCTTATACTTTTATTATATTTATTACTTATTATAACCATTACTTATATATCTTTAAGTAGGCCTTAAGCCCTTAGCCTCCGGCCTAGAGGATAAGATAGATATAGATAATAAGGAGTAGGTACCTAGCGTACTAATATTATATTACCTATACTTATATAAGTAGCTAAGTAAGCTTTAACTACTTAGCGCTAGGTTCCCTTCTCCTAATTTAATTTGGTAGTTTTTTATTTCTTTCCTAAGTTATCCTTATATACTAGCGCCTTTAAGGCGTTTTACCTACTCTTAGTAGGTAAGATAAAAGAGATTAATACTCTTTATACTTACTTTTAATAATAGCGCTTTTACTTCTTATTAAAGTCTTCGCGTATTTTTTATATATCTTCTAGATTTTCTTTTAAAACCTATTAATTATATTAGGGAGGATATCCCTTCTACTTAATAAGATACTAGAGTTTACCCTTCCTTATCTTTTTGTTTAAAATCTCTTCTAACTCCTACTACTTATTATTATTAATAAGTTCTAGAGGTAGTAGCTTAGGTATAAAGGTATTACCTTACCTATATATATACGGCTCTAAAAGAGGAATATAAAAAATAAGGTAGATTATATATATTAATAATAATACTAGGTAATATACCTACTTATTAATAGGTCTAAAGATATAGAATAGATTAATAAGCTTATAAAATAGCTTCCTACTTAGTTACTTTTACTTTAAGTTCTTTATATTTAATATAACTAAGTCTCCTTAGTTAGAAGATATTAGCTTATACTTCTTATTATAAAACTTTACTTATATTTCTAATATATCTTACTATTAACTTAATAGGTCTTTATATAATTTATAAAGTTTTTAGATATATTATCTTATATCTAGTACCTCCTCTTAATAAATTCTATCCCTAGAATATATAAGAATCTTAGGTTAATAGTTATAATAAAGCTTAAAAGGATGATAGCCTATTATCGCATTTTTTATACTATAATATATAAATTTAGCTAGGGGTAGTAAGTTCTTAAATAATATTCTAATATCTAATTCTAATATTCTATTTAACTATTAGTTTATAAATAGAAGGTTATACTTAACTTATAATTTAACTTTAAATAGTAGTATAAGTTAGACTAATAAGTACTTATAAATAGACTCCCTTAGTCTAATATAATATTATTAAGTATATTATACTTTAGGAAGACTTCTTTAAATAAGATATTTATAAGATTAGTTACCTTATAATCCTTTTATATAGGAAGGTAGTAAAGTATCTTTATATACCTATTAATAACTATAAGGATAGTATTATAAATACCTCTATACTATTTATATAGGGGAAGATTTATAATAAAATCTATTATAATTAACCTTTATAACCTAGTTAGCTTAGGAAGCGTAGTTAAATCGCTTTATAATTAATATTATTTTACCTTAACTCTTTAATAAATATTATAAGAATTAATATATTCTTTAATATCTACTTTTATACCTATCTAGGTATACTTTTAGTAAAAGAGACTAAGCGTCTTATTAAGCCTAAAATACCCTACTAAGGGGTTATTATAATAGCGCTTTAATAGCTCTTTATAAACTAATAAGTCTTTAGGAATATATAATTTCTTATTATACTTAAGTAAACCTTAATTATTAAATATCTATTAACTAGCTCTCTTAACTTATCTATCTATTATTTTACCTACGCGTTACTAGCTAATAAAAATATATCTTCTTATTAAAGTACTTTAATTAATTTAATTATAAACTTTAAAGTTATAATATATACTATTTTATTCTCTACTATTATACTAGCTAGAAAACGTGGAATAAGTTATTTATAACTAATAGTCCTAGTAATAGGGTTAAGCTATTTCTTAGCTATATTATAGGTATATTAAGGTAGTATCTTACTTATACTCCCTATAATTTTAGGTTAAGGGTCCTTATACCTTAATAGATATACTCTATCTAAAACTATTATTCTAATAGCTATATTAATAATTCCTAGTACTACTAATCTTATAACTAGTACTAGTATTTATAACAACCTTATATATATATTATATATTATAGTAAGTTTACCTTTATTACTAGAGGGTTATAAGCCCTATCCTAGTATAGGAAATATATAGGCCTTAATTATAGTATAGAAAATAGGGTTTAATAAACCTACTACTATTAATAGCTTTTATTATAAAGTAGGGATAAGTTTATTTATTACTTTACCCTTACTTCTATAATTAGGGCGCCTTAATAGTATATTAGCTAGGTTAGTCTTACCTAGTCTATACTTAATAATAAAGTTATAGGTTAAGAGTCTTATTACCTATCTTACTTATTAACTATTTAAGGCCTTTATATTTATAAAACCCCTTAGGTTATTATAATTAATAAGTACTTTAACTAGATAAAAACTACCTTCTAAGTAGTATCTCTACTACTTAAAGATTATAATTATTATAAGTAACTCCTTATTATAAGTTTTATAATATTCTTTAACTAAGTTTATTTTCTTACTTTAAAAGGCTATAAGATACTATTAACTTAATTCCTAGAGTTATAATAAAATATTAGCTAGTCTAAAATCTAATATATTAGTCTTGACTCGCGTAGGTAATATAGGGCTAAAATATCTTAATATTAGTATATTAAGAAATACTTAATAGAGTATATTAAATATATACTTTACTCTATTAGGCTAATTAAAAGGACCTATCTTAACGCCTTTTATACTACCCTTTAATAGCCCTATTAAAGGTAACATAATTTATAAATACTAATAGATAAAATAATAATTAAAATTTATAAATCTAAGAAAAATCTATACTTTATAAAAGCTCTTTAATCTAGGCTATAATTAGATAGTATCTACCCTATATTAATCTATTATTACGCCTTTAATCAATATAATAAATCCTAAGAACTCTACTTTAGTTATAAAGAACTAATATTTCTTTAGGTTAGTAAATAATTTATACTATTAAAGCTGCTTAAGTACTCTATATATATAATCCTTATACTTTATATATAATTCTAAATAGATCATAATATTATTAAGATAAATAATATAGAATTTATCTAGTAACCCTATTAAGGACTTATTAATATAAGCTTAAAAGGTTACTAAAGTATTTATAAGACTTAATAGTATTATTAAATACTTAAAATAACTATATTATATATAAAATATAGTCTTCTACTTATCTCCTTTTTAGATATAAATATAATAATATATATCCTTAAGATTAAGTTTTATAAAGACCTTTACTTTATTTAGGCGATCTAATATTTTACTAATTAGGGGTAGAGGGTATCTATTTTTAATAGTTACTTTATTTAACTTATAGTAGTTAATATATAGATATAGGCCTCTATCCTTCTTTAGGATAAATAGGATAGGTGATTCTATAGGACTCTTAAAGTACTTAATCTATCGTTTTATTGAGGTTTTATCTAGATAGCGTCTTAATTTTATTAACTCTATATTTAATAGGTTATATAAGGGTTTATAGGGCGGGTTACTAGTTATATTAATAATATAATTACTTTCTTAATAGGATAGTAGATATCTAGCTTCTTTAATTAAGAATACGTCTAAGAACTTATTAAACTCTAGAGGTAATATATATAAATTAACTATATATTTTTTATCTAGATTATTTATACCTACTACTTTAAGTCTTAATTATATAGGTTCTAGATTAATAATATTAGAAATAAGAAGTATATGAATAGTAGGCTATTTCTTCAAGAATTTTATAAACTACTATAAATTATTTAGTTAAAATAATAATTTATTAATTTTAAAATACTACTTCTTTATACTTATATTAACCTTAATACCTACTATATACTATATAAGTCTATTAATAACTAGTAGTAGTCCTACCTTATCTATTATATAAAAGATATAGGTATATTAATAGGAAGAACCCTAACTATTAGTAGTTTAGTATAGTATATTATATATATTATAATAAAAGATAGGCTTACTATTTATAAAGCTTAGATATAGTAATTTAGTATCTTTAATATATTTTAAACTCGCTTTAATAGTATAAGCTTATAAGATAATATTTAGCTAGGAATTATAATTAAGATATCCCTTATACTTAAGAGGCTTATACTTTAGTATTACCTTAACTTTATATTAATATAGTATTAGAGGTTTAACCTCTACTCCTTATAGCCTCTCCCCTAATAATTTAGAGTCCTTAATAGGATTTAGCCTTTTCCCTACTCCTTACTTATATATTAGCCCTATTTACCTATTATAATAAGGTTTAAGCGTCTTCCTTTTTATTAAAATCCGCCTTATTTTAGTAGGTCGGGATAACTTATAATATAATAGCCCTTCTTATTATAACTCTAATAAGTAATATCTAATAAGTTACGTAATTTAAGCTTACTATAATTACTCTTACTATTATAACTACCTATTCCTTAACCTCTTATAATATTATCCTTATTTATTTATAGTTTTTTACCTTTATTATAATCCGCGTACTTATCTAGTATATTTTACTAGCTTTTTTTATTAAAGCCTCTAGTCTTATTTATATTAGCTTTAAGGCGTACTACTTATAATAGGAGTTTATCTCTTATATTAAGTAGGGACCCCTAATTTATAAGGGCGATTTAAAGCTCTTTAATAAGCTTAATATATAAATTTATTACCCGCTTACTTTTAACTTTTTTAGGAAGCTAGGCTTCTAAAGATATTAAGTATATTTTAAATTTATAAATTACCTATATTAGGCGTTAATTATATTAATATACTATTAATATATACTTAACTCCCTATTTATAGGATCCTTAATATAATTTAATAAAAAGTCTATAAAATCCTTCTAACTTAATATTTCTAATAGATAAGAATATAAATAAGTAGCCTAAAGTTATTCTAGGTTACTTTTAAGCGCTAGTATTATAAATAGAATATGTGATATCTATATAATAAAATTAAATAGAGTTTATAAAAAAGATATATCATATTATTATATCTAGTCTTAGTATTTATAAATATTCTTATTATAATAGTTAGGAATAGGGGTTAGCTTTAATATACTTTAGAAGGGACCTAAGTACTCCTTAGCTTCGCTATATATATACTTCTAACTTATACTACTATTACTATAAAGAGAAATCTATTCCCCTAATTCTAGGGTAGTAATATCTACTTTAACTTCTTTAAGTTACTAAATTTATAGTAACTCTTCTTACTTACACCTCGCCTATATAAGGCGTTCTATTATAGGGGGAATACTTCCTTTATAATTTTCTAAATCTCCCTTAGGGGTATTTTTAGTATTATTAGGTTTATTTATTCCCTTAATATAGCTTTCCTGTAGGCTGAGATTATTATTAATAGTATTTAATAAATCGCTTTTATCTTAACTATATTATAACGGCGTATTACTTATAATACTACTAGAGCGAGTTATATTTACTATAACTAATAATAGATTACTACCCTTAAATTAGTAGAAGAATTAGAATTATTAGAATTATAAATTATAGGGGTTATATAGTAATATAAAATTAGTCTATTTTTATAGTAAGACTAATTCTTAAGAAATCTAAGAGTTATTCTACGGGGATCTAATAAACCCCCTAAGGAGACTAGTAAGCCTAGTATATTATTTCCCCTTACGGGTTAACGTAAGGACGTGACGTATACTAAGCGCATGCGACTGTTAGGATATCTTGACACATCTAGCTAGTACGATGCGGCTTACTAGCGATGTCCTAGTAGTATTAGTTCGGCTTCTTATCATCCCGACGGATATCCTTTTATCCGGATATCTAAGAGGCTAGATAGCTTCCTTAAGGGGTATTTAGATAATCCTCCCTCTACCTCTTTAGAAGGTAGAGATTAGTTCTTCTATAATTATAAAGTTACTAGAGTATTAAGTCTACCTTTATAACGCTACCTACTCGCTAGTAGTTCATACTATCTATTCCAGCCCTTAGGAACTAGCCTTCTAGTCTAGTTCCTAATAGCGACGTAGAACCTATTTAGTTAGTTATAATAGCTACGATAATATTTAAATACTTAATAACTAGCCTATATCTAGCTATTAGGGCTAGGAGGAGTTATTATAATAATACCTTTAAGGTTAATAAGAATATCTTATTAAAATTAACCCCCTTAATTTAGTAGAAGCCTTTAACTACCTATTATACTTTATATTAGCTAATTTCACCTATTAATCTAGATTTATAAGGTAAGACCTACCTACCTAATAAGATATATACTTTATAAGGTAGTTAATATAATTCTTACTATATTATCTCCTTATTATAATTAGCTAATTCTTCTTTAGTAGTAGTAAGCTATTTATCTTTATTAGGTCTATTAAGAGCTATATCTATTAATATTAGGTAGGGATACTCTTTAATACTAGTAATAACGCGGGTAAGTATAGCTTTAAACCTATTAGAGTTATTAGAAGATTTTAATAAGGGTTATAGGAAGCTAATAGGGTAATAAATATCTTATATTCCTAGAAGATTTATTAATATTTATAGCTTTAGACTAGTTTATTATTACTTTAAATAAAGGCTGTTTTATACCCCTAGTTATTCTAATATTTTATTTAGAACTCGAGTTTTTATAGTAACTCCGCCTAACTAGTTATATAATCTATTTAAGTAAATCCTATTACTTTATATATAGATACTATTATATTAGTATACCCCCTAAGGGTAGTTATATAACTTACTAACGCTAGGTCGATATACTAGTATTAATTAGGGATAGTAACTCTAGTTATTAATAATTATAAGGGTATTTAAGTAATTTTCCCTAATATATAACTCTTATATAATTCCTATTTCTTATATTATTATAAGTAATTAGTAGCCTTATAGTTAATATTAGTAGTATATATTATAGTCTTTATAGCCTTTATACTAATATACTTATATCTTTTATACTATTAGGTCTAAGACGTATTATTCTTAGCTAGGACTATTAATTTAAGGTAGAATACCCTTATCTAGTTAATTTATATAGTATCTAGCTAGTATATATAATTATATAGGAAGGCTTATAGTACCTCCTCACCTTATTTATTATAGAATATATTCTTCCCTCTACTACTAGTATATATATAGCCTTATAGGTCTAGTTATATAATAGATAGGAGGTTATATTTAAATTTAATATTTAGTACGTAGTAAATATTAGTTAATAAGAATTTACTAGCCTTATTATTAATAATTACTAGGATTTATATTATTCTAACCCCTTTAATAGTTACTAGTTTACCCCTAGTTAGTCTTAATATAATATAATTTTAGACTAGTAAATAGTTAGTAAACTTAGATCTATCCTAGAAGATATACTCTTAGTCCCCTAAGTTAATAATAATCTTATAGGACTTATTATTTTATTATAAGCTATACTTAAAGTAAGTAGTATAGGATTTATCCTATTTTTATTTATCTAGGTTTTGTTTACTTTATTAATAACTAGGACCTCTACCTTAATACTATTATATATTCTATACCTCTAGCTCTTTCTTTATTTTAGGAATAAATCCTTCTAGTCCTAGCTTTAGATTAATATACTAGTAGTCTTTTATACTATACTAGTAGTTATAGAATATATATTTATTATTATTATTACTCTAGCTCTTATTACTAGGCTTATTTTAATATTAGCCTTATTTTAGCTATTTACTAAAATTACTAGTATATACCTTAGATTCTTTAGTCTTTAAAGGTATAAACCTATTAAATAATAATATAGTAATATACTTAAAATCTTATAGCTTACCCCTAGATTAAGTAATCTTAGTAAGGGTATAAACTACTTCCTTTATCTCTTCTAATAAGCCCCTCTTAAAGACTACTATCTAGAAATCTATTTCTAGCGGACTATTTATTTATAAAAGCTTATTTATATACTCCTTAAATTTAATAAGGTAGGCGTAAAGGTCTTTAAATTAATCTAAGTAAAGCTTAAATAAGGTAAAGTATATTACTTTCTTAGTAGTATAAGAATCTATCTTATATAATAACTTTAATTTAGCTTATACTTCTTTTACTATTATTAGAGTTTTAATTATACTATAAGCTAATAGTAATATAATAAGATAAATAGTAGTAAGTGCTTACTCCTTTAAATTAATATACTTTTTCTATTTATCTTTATCCGCCTCCTTAATAAGTAGTTTTACTTCTCTAGTAGTAGGTAAGTTAGGGTTAGTTAGCGGTTTATATTCTAGTCTAATAACTTTAAATATACTATTAATTATAAGAGATACGCGTATAATAATTTCTTATAATTTATAATTCTTAGTACCTTTTAACTTCTAAATTTTATAATAGTTAGATATAATAGTACCTATTATATATAATTCTAGGAATATTTCTTCTAAAGTAACCCTAAGTCTTAGTAAAAAGCTTACTATATAAATTATATAATTCCTAGGTTATATAAAACCTAGGCTTATAACCTATTAAATAATATAATATTAATAAGTTATCTATATATAATTTAGGTGTAGTATAATAGTATTATAATAATTAATAGATAGATATAGCTATATAGAATAGAATAACTATTATAAGAAATCTCTACTAGTCTACTAAGACCCCCTAACTAGTCCTAATTAGTAATATTAAGGTTAACCTAGCTTAAATTCTAATATCTTATAACCTAGTAAGATAGCTTTATAATCTATTTAATATAATATATATATATATCTATCTTTATAGTAAGCTACCTATATATTTTATTAGTAATATCTAAATAATTTATATTACTATCTAGTATTAAAGTTAATAGCTAAGTGTATTAAAATAGTAGACTTGAGAAGAAAATATAAGTATATAGTTAGTATCGAAGTTACGTATTAATCAACACTAGTTTGTATATGCCTAGATGCGAGGCGAGGATAGTGCTAGTCTAGGATGACAACGATTCAATGGGGCGAATGGTGCACTGCCTCACAAGTTTAGGGCTGACGCCCGAGCATTGGGCGGCATCAATTGATCATCTGCAGATCTGCGCTTAGATTGGCATTCCAACTTGCCAACCAAGGCACAAAGAATCCATAGATATGGGCGGTCGGATTTCTGTTTTATCCGCGAGGGCTCCCAACAGTGCTTCATGAAATTCCCGTCTGAGGAATACTGGTCGTATACAGGCACTGAAGGATGAAAACGTCATCTTACGTTGAGCAGGCGCTGTTCTTTGAGCAAAGTCCCGCAACGGATCAGTATTTCGAAGATAGATCAAGCCAACTATTTGAACCCTCCGGAGGAACCTCGTTCGTCAAAACCCACGTACAACTGCCTTATTATGATCACGTACCCAATGGATCACACTGGGGCCGGAAGCTCAAGTACGACTTCAAGCCAGGCGATTCACCTACTTCCGATCCGCCATCACCGGTAGATTGGTATCGCTACGCGAGGGAATATCCTCCACACTACGTCGAACCACCTAAATTGCGTCGCGAAAAGATATCAGACCTGGGAAAACTGACAGAAATTGCGCAAGTGAGTCTCGCAGTGCTGGCCACGACACCAGATTCTAATATGATTTCTGATGTTAAGCAATCTAAAAACTGCTTTCGCATGTGGTTCGTAAATTTCCCCTTCTTTCTTCTTGGCCTTTTTACTGACGTTTACCAAAGTTTCATTGAGCAGCGGCATTCGTATTCTCGCCTGCTTGTAACCCGAGACCTATTTGAAGCTCTCATGTCGGAATTCAAAGTCCTTCCTCGATTCCGAGAGTTTGTTTTACTGTTTGGAGCAAAGCATGGAGAAAACGAGATCGGTCCTCCTCAACTACGTTGCAGGCGGATTGTAGCTAGCGCTGATCGTGCCGGGCATCAGGAGTATGCTGGCTTTGGTACCCACTATCACTCAAGTCTGTAATTAGACGCGCTGACCACTCTAGAAATTGCTTATGGACTGAGGTACGCTGAATTGAACAGTCGGCAATCCACAGAGCCATGGTCTATACGGCAAACGGCGATATACCACAGATTTCGAGCCAACAGTATGGCTTCAACTTGGGTCATGATTTCCGCATCACAAAGAGCAGAGCAGTGTATCGACCGTTATGTCAGAAGCTGTGTAGATCTATCTCCCCTCAACCCTTTCGAAATCCATCTCATCTTACTGGACACCATGATAGCGAACTGGCGCCCTTACATTGTCAGTCTTACAGATAGAATAAGGCAACAGGTATGCTAAGTCCCTCTTATAAAATTATTGTGAACAAAGCTTAGTAAGAAACCAGTCAGATAGAGTACTTGTTGCATCTATTGACGACAAAGATCCACAGCGATTATTGGATGTTGAAGAGCGACAGAAATTGAAAGATTACGAGGACCAGCTCACCGACATAATCCTAGTACTGGATTTAACCCATGATACAATTACATCTCTTCTCGAAAAGTACCGGCAGTTCTGCCGTGACTTCTATATAATGGCAGAGGATGATAATCCAAATGGCTTCGATACCATTGACTGTGCATTGCAAGAAAAGCAAAAAGATGTTCGGTCTTCACGACAGAAGGTAGAGACATTACATACAAAGGTTAGAGGGACGACAGACCTGGTAAGTTAGGAAAGCTAGAGGAATTAGAGTCGATCAGCACTGACCGAGTCATGTCAGCTGTCAAGTCTTCTGGACCTCGGAAATGGGCACTCTCTCAAACAGCTCGCAAAAGAAGCGCAAAAGGAGAATGTGATTATGCGACGGCTCACCGAGAAAAGCACTAAAGATGCAGCAGCTGTCAAGGTGCTAACGATCATCACATTAGTATATCTACCTACAACGGTGGTTAGTGTCAGTGTGACGGGAACAGCCTTTTGCATGGCTGAATGCTAACGATGTTGCAGAACTTTTTCTCAACTCAATTTGTAAGCCAGCTGCAGCATGAGGGCGGCCGAAACGAAGTCGTAGTGTCCTCAAATGCGTGGCTTTTCGCCGCAATATCTGTACCATTGACCTTAGGTACATTGATTGTCTGGTGGGCATGGGTAAAATTTCAAGCTCGTCAAATTGAGCAACCGTCGGGACCTTGGAGAATACCATTGGTGAAGAAAGTTTTGACAAGACGGCGGAGCACACGAGTATCTCTAAGCCAGGAAGCTTAGATTAGCGAGAGCCATTAAGACGCTGATCTCATCCGAATAGATACAGTAAAATTCACGGCTGTGGATTTTATGCTAATAACAAACGCCAAATTTGGGTCAGAGGCTCACTTTTGGGGGCTCATGCACCCGTTATTCGGAACGACCAATGGTGTTCAGCCGCGACCCTCCACACCATTTCGCTCCCACTGAAGTTGGCCAATCGCAGCCCCGACAGCCCCCAAAGCCTTACGCCCCATTATGCTGTATAGGGCACAAACGTGCGACTCACTTAAACCGGCTGTGCTCCTTTGGTGCCCAATAGATGATCTCCGTTGGAATCAAACACTCGTTCAGCTGCCCTATATATCTCCACCATCTTTAGGCATCAATATTCAATTAATATATTAGTAAAGCCTGATTTCTGGTTTAGCAGTTTACTATGGTTGTAGGGTGCTCGGGATCAAGATGCAACCTACGCCTCGCGGCAGAGACAAAAGTATGCAAAGACCAGGAAGCCTTTATGGATTCAAGGCTAATGTTCTTAACCATTGGGCTAGATGCCAGTGCTGCAGCATTGGCGCAGGTCGAAGACACCCTTAGTCCACATAGCCCTAGCATCGTTGTTCACCATTCCGAAGGTACCACGGTAGTTGAGGTACCGGCACAACAAGTCCATCATGACCTTCCAAGAGCCCAGTCTTCAGACGAATCACTATCCACCGCCTCCGGAAGCCTCGAACTGGCAGACTCGGCCTATTATATACCTCCTGGGGGTGTTTTACCCTTTAGCGTCACATACACGTTACACTTGACTTGTGATGGTTCCACAGACTCTGTGGAACGATCTGATCTGACGGTGCAATACAACGACGTGCACAGCTACCAGGCCATCGAGAAGATCGCGCAAGACTGCATTGAGCATTCATTTGCCAATGCTCTCATGGGAAAGAGCCTTCATTTCACGTACGGCAATTGCTCAATTGGACAGGATGTGGATAAGATGGGAATACCCCTAGAGACACAAGAAGACTGGGATAAGGTTTGCACAATATTGACCAACTATAGGGTTTCTAACATAGACCGAACCCTTCACGTTGACATCTATCGGGATTACTTCTCTCGAAGTCTAGCCGCAAGAGAAGTATCCTTCGCAGATACGAAACGGTCACAAATTCAAGCGTTGATGAAGCGAGCCTCAAATAATAAGCGATACATCCCGCGCACAGCCCGTATGAGAGTCACCTCACCAGATCAGATTCGAGAGATCATAGTCCAAGATCTGCGTCTAGAAATGGAGCCAAGAGTAAAAGAAGCCTTTATTCAGACCGTCCAGGAGAAGGCAAGCTGCTTGCTCGCCATCTGTGTTCTTGCTGGGTTGAGCATGAACTGTCTTAAGAGACTGTTAGACAATAACTGTTGCGATGCGAGTCTGCCTCTCGGCGACCACGATCTTTGTCATCCGGAGTGCAAGGTCAATTTCTTTGACCTGGTCGATAAGCAGGGTGGTTTCAGAACCGCTAATTTCGACATCCCCGGGCAGCATCAAGATTTCGATCCCGACGTCGTCATACCGATCCATTACAAACCAGTGGACTTGGATAAGGATGACTTTGCCAGCAATGGTCGCCGAAGAGATCTAGAGAATCGAGAATCTGGAGCGTACCACGACACACTCTCTCAAAAGGCGAAGGCTTTTTGTGGTTCTGTAAGTGTCTACTCACAACATCGATCTTTGTTGTTCTAGTGTGTAATGCCAAAATCACATCTGGCGACTTATGCGTTTCCACCTTGATCTCGACGAGGCCTAACATCTGTCTCGAAGTTATATATCTCATCTAGTGACGCACTTGAACTAATGGCACTAACTTGGAGAAATTCAAGGGCGCGTACTCGAATGTCTACTGCGTAAGGATAGACCCAGATCATTGCCATCTTTCCAGCGTTAGTCACATGTCTGTCGACTTGCGCCCGAAGCTGACTCGAAATCAGATAAAGGGTGTTGATTTCGCTCTAAAGGAGTTCAGGGAGCGGCCTCAAAGAGAAGGTGCCGACTTTAATCGCGAGCTGAAAACATTGAACGAACTCCGCAAATATCCCCACCGGCACATTGTCACGCACCTTGCTACGTGGACTCAAGATGGAAAGTACTACATGCTGTTTCCATACGCGCAATGCAATCTACGCCAGTACATGAAATGGCTGCATTTTGGTCCCGCCACAAAAGATAACATCATGTGGCTCCTAAATCAGCTTCGTGGTTTGGCGGAAGCTCTCAAAGACATACATAACCTTTCGAGCATTGGCCCTTCGTTGCCAACGCCCACGCCAGCACCCAATCTTGCCGCCCCGCAGCAGCCTCAAATGCGCAAATCGGGTTGGCATCACGACTTGAAACCGGAGAACATTCTCCTTTTCAAGTGTTCGGGCCACGGGCGTGGAACGTTTCAGATATCTGATTTTGGGTCGGGTAAAATACATACATATCGCTCCGGAAGTGTCAACACTCGATCGGCTATTGGGACCGTCACGTACGAGCCACCCGAAGCCCAAACTGAGGGGGCAACCTCGCGACCGCATGACATGTGGTCCCTCGGCTGTGTCTTTCTCGAGCTTCTCATCTGGGCTGTGTTAGACTGCCAAGCGGTGGACTCGTTTGCCAGCGAAAGGGTCGACCGTCGTTATCCTGGTTCGCAAACCTACCTCGCGGAGGATGATTCTTACTGGCAGAAGGCTGAGAGTGGAGGAATCACATTACGCAAACAGGTACTTGATTGGATTGAACGATTGAAATCAAAAGTTCAAAAGCAAAGGCAGCAACCCTTCATGGAGGTTTTAGAACTGATCATCAAAATGCTTGATCCAGATCGATATACAAGAATCCTAGCACTCGATCTCTGGAACACTCTAGAGCAGATCTGTTATCAGAAGAACCTCGATCTGCAAGACAGCCAGGACGATTGTGAACCCGAAAGTAACAACCATGATCCTTCTTCAGATCTACCGCGACTATCACTGTCGCCTCCCGACCGCACCTTCTTCCACAATGAAATGCTTTCCTTTGGGCCAAATGCAGGTTCCGTCACTGGAGACTCATTCACCCTTTCCCCTAGCGACCTCCGGACGAGCAGACCAAACAGCTCTGGAAGTGTCGTGTTCCCTAAATGAAAGTCTCCTTTATCTAGTAATCCATCTACTGCATCCTCGACCACGAGCATTTACGATCATCATGGCAGTGTCGATGACTATGACGACCGGAGGGACGAAAGCCGTCACATTCCACGTATTGTCTACCACTTGAGTCTTACTTTGTTGTACTCTATCATCGAGTGTCATTATGATACCCACATTAAGACAATATAGACGGCGAGGCGTGTCGTACTTGTATATGGGCATCAATTCTGCATGATGGCATCGTCATTCTTGAAAGCAGTCACAGCTACAATCAACATCCGCTAGGATTGGTATCGCGATTAACGAACGCATGTATGAGGAAAGTCACCAGCTGTGCGGAGACCTTGCAGGAAAATGAGGCATGGACGATGGAATATATGGGTCTCCGTGGCTATGTCTTGGTGGAAACATATGTATACTAATAGAGGAGTTCACCTCCTTCTTGTCCAAACATACTAAGTAAGGTAGTAAGTATGGACTATGATAGGGTGACTAATCAATATCCAGCCCTATCAAACTCTATCGTACCTCATTTCTCAATATTCCATCCATGCTCCACCTGCTACCCAAATCCAACCCTCCAACTCCCTCCAACCTTCCACCCTCCCCCCAAACACCAGCCTCCTCAGTCCCATCACTCCCACCTCCCCAAACCCCAAAATGTTCGGCGGCCGTAAGCCCCCCACCCCAGTCCACTCTCCATCAACTAACAAACCCCCAGCACAACAACCACCCAGCAAGGCCGAATTAAAGGTATGCTCCAACAATTCTTTGACCGCGATCAGGGCGCAGCAGCCTTCAGGCAACAGCCATAGAAACTACATACAAGAGAGGAAAAACACCAAGTTAACACCTCACCAATATCTAGACGCAAGAAGACGAGGCATATAGCACGTTGCAGCAGGTAGCTGCCGGTGCGGTACTGTTGTATTTGTGTACGTCGCGCGTCGTTTCTTCTGCGATATTACGAGGGCTAATATGCGTGCTACAGCGCCATTCGTGATTGATTATGTGAGGAAGCTTGTCTAGAGGGAGTGCCGAAGGGAGGGGAGGCGATGTACAAAATTCTAGGGAGAAGGAGAGCATGGAGAGCATGAGGATGGCGTTGGAGGGGTGACATGTACGATATGTATGGATTGGTGTACAAAGTGGCACTATGAAAGACGACCAAGTGTGTGGATGGATGGATTGGTAATACAAAGAACAATATTACCACTTTTGCTACCGCTATTTACGTGTACAACTTCAAATACCCAAGATCACAGGTCTATAAACACAAGCGCTACCTCGTCCGATTGGAGATGGCGCTGGGGTTCGAAGACGTCCACTCCGCCCAATCCTTTTGTATCTGCGCCAATTCTTTTGTTAGGTGGGCGAGTTGCGAGCTGTAGTCTTCCAAAATCTGTTTCAATGTTAGTATGTGTCGCCTCTCCAAGAACGATCACGTCGACATACCTTTTTCGCCTTCGCCATAACCTCCTCGTCGATGCCTTTCCCGCCGTCTTGCGCGATCCCATCCCCTGCCCTTTCGAATTCCCTCTGCAACTGCCTTCCCCGTTCTCTTACACTCACCATTCGAGCCCATATCTCCTCTCCTCTCCCATTAAGCGCAGGATCCAACACTTTCCTCTCCAGCACCAAAAGCTTCTTTCTCAGCTCCTCCTCGGCACTGTCCATCGCATACCCTCTATTCCTCAATATCTGCGTCTTGGCCGCCAATCCCAAGCACTTCTGGCTCAATCTCAAATGCTTCCTCCTACACTCGGCGGCGCGAATCGAGATCTCCAAGTCATGCTTCTGTAGTAAGCTATTCAAGCCTTCATTGATCTCGTGCAATCTCCCGCGTAATAGGCGGAGAGCCTCGTATTGCATCGCCATTCGTAGGCCCAGACTCTCGAAACCTTGGGCTAAGACTGGGACTGCGCCGGGACTGGGTTTCTTGGCAAGCGCTTCCTCCCATTTAGCTTCGTTATCTTCTGCTGTGGGGCCGTAGAAGGGCGCTTGCTCGATAGGGACGGTATTATAGAGATATGTTTGGAAGGCGCTATTGGGTGACTTGGGATCCCACTTTGAACAGGCTAGTTCCATCTGGTGAAGGACAGACTTGTGGGCTGCAAGTAAGAGAAGCATTAGTGTAGGACTTAATTCGATTGAAGACCAGAGTACCATGACTTACGTGGAACATTCTCAGACGCCATAAACTGCCGCGGCTGCCCAATGAAACTTCCTTGCTGCTGTTGACCCTGCTGCTGGTTTTGCGGTTGTTGCTGCGCATTCTGACCAAAGCCGCCGAATAAGCCACCACCCTGTTGGGACTGGTTCTGCTGCTGATTCGGCTGATTGTTCGTCGCTCCCAGATTCCCAAACATGCTATTTTGCTTTGGCTGTGCTCCAAAAAGGCTGCTACCAGCCTGTTGATTCTGCTGATTTGTAGTGGCTCCCAAGCTACCGAACATGCTTGAACCAGTCTGCTGAGGCTGGGTCGTTGAACCAAACAGTCCAGTCCCTGCTGGCGCCTGAGTCGTTGATCCGAAAAGCCCAGTCCCCGCAGGTGCCTGAGTATTAGAACCAAAAAGCCCAGTCCCTGCCGGCGCCTGAGTTGTCGATCCAAACAGTCCAGTCCCCGCAGGCGCCTGAGTCGTTGAACCAAAAAGGCCAGTTCCCGCAGGTGCCTGAGTAGGATTCGTCGATCCAAAAAGCCCAGTTCCTGCCGGCGCCTGCGTCGATGAACCAAAGAGCCCAGTCCCCGGCGGAGCCTGAGAAGACGAGGTATTCGTGTTTAAAGACGGGAAGAGGGTTGACTTGCTCTGCTGGGCAGGTGCGCCAAACAGGTTGGTGGTGTTCTGTTGCTGCTGATCGGTTTTTTGTCCAAAGAGGGACCCGCCGGCTGGCTGGCCGAATAGCGAAGACATAGGGAATACTCCACGGATTGTCTGCGAGAATGAGCGGAAAGCTGGCGCTGGGGGAGATCGCGCTGGAAGTTCGAGTTGTAGGCGCGCTCAGCGAGTTGGAATTGGATGGCGCGAGGTCAGATCATTGCGCGTAAGAAGGATTGATGTCGTATAAGGTAGGGCGAATATCTCTTCACACAGATGCTACCTTAGAAAGCCGTCGCATTCTCACGGCGACATCTGAGATTGAAGCACGCATTACAACAAGTTGTAGATATTTCTAAGCGCGCTTTCCGCACCAGCCAATCACAGCCGCTCAAGCTCAAGCTCCCACCACCATCCTCCACCTCCACCACATTCCCCCAAACCCATTGAACCCTCCCACTCCCCCCAAGATGTCCGCAAGACAGCCTCGGTAATTCCCAAGTCCTCCCCCCAGATCCAACATCACCACTAAACCTTCCCCCCTCAGATTCAACCAAGAGATCCTCATCGACACCACACCCCTCCCCGACTCCGTCCCCAAAGTCCCCGAGATCGGCGCCTCCTCCGCACCTTTGCTTTCGGCGTCATTCTTCATAGGCGATCGATGCAGAGCGTTCAATGACGATTATATGAAATGCAAAACGGATTCGCATGGTAAGGGCGAGATCGAGTGTATGAAGGAGGGGAGGAAGGTTACGCGGTGTGCGGCTAGTGTGTGAGTGTTGTTTTTGGAATTGTTGCGGGACTGGGGATGGGACTGTGGGTGCAAGAGGCGTTGTGTCGTCTCCGGACGGATTGGGGTACAGGAGGGCAGAACGCGGAGATTTAGACATAGGCACGATGCTCAGAGGGCGGTTGGCTGACATGGAGTTCTGGCAGCTTGGACGACGTCAACAAAAATTGTCTGGATCACTTTCGAAAACATTGGCAATGCTTGGAAAACAACAATCAATCGCTATGGCACTGTCGAAGACCGGAGCAGCTGCTCAACGCTTGCGTGTTTGAGAAGCTGGTACGTCTACTCATTCATGTGGTCAGTCTACGATGAATGTGCTAAAAGATTACAATGCAGGGTCTTGAGAAAACGATCCCCGGTACCCCCGAGAACGAGACACCCGTTCATTTACGGACGAGGCAATTATTTTCGCACAATATCTCGAGTATACGGGATGTCACGACATCAGAGGATCGCGCCGGATGAGGCTTTTGTTTCTGTACATAGTAAATTGGCGTTGACTTTCGTTGCAATGAACAAGGAATACTTGAAGCTTGATATTTGAATCTTGGATTTTGGGCATTGATTTCGATGAACAGAACGCTAATTATGAACAGCGAGCTATGCTACAATATGTGACTTTGAAAATCCACCGAACGCCTCGGAACGATATGATTGATGCATCAGCATGAGTATCGATGGAGACAGTCTGCTTCGACCATGGAGTAGTCTGTGAACGTGTGACTTATCCTTTGAGGTAATCATCGCAGACAAGCATGGCACAGTCGAAAGAAATAACGGTAGCCGGTTCGACCATTGCGTTAAGGGGTATGCAAGCGGCGATCCAACAAGGCTATCGTCAAGAAAAGGATACGATCCGTATGTTGCGCTTCGGATATTGCCATCAACCCAATGCCAAATAGATGAAAGCTATTGTGCTACTATTGTAGTAGCAAAGGCGTCGACAAGCTATTCCAGTAGTCAGCCATCCCGATGCGGCAGATTTGAAACGCGATCCACCCACGTCTGACATGTACTTTGCGCACGTTGCAATTGTTGTATCGCGGTCCCCATTATGCGAAGGACTCATGGAGTGCGAGCTCTGAGCTCGCGTGCTTGCCTTGCTAGGCCAGGGATCTTGCGCAGAGCTGGGCTCTGAGGGTCAATCTCTGCGACGCGCATGTACTCGCCTTCAAGGCGCTGGTTCAGTACTTCCAGAATTCTTCCAGCGACCTCGCGAATCTCAGGATCCTAGCGAATTGTCAGTAACATTTACAATAGGTCTATAAGGAAAGGCCCAGACAGACCCTCGTATCAATTGAATAAAACACCGTCTCAAGCCAGGCCAAGCGCTCCATCACGTTCGTTTCAAGTGCCGACGTAACCGCCGCTCCAACAGAAAGAATGACCAGCGGCGAGGTCTGGCGGAGGTAGCTTGGATCGCAGCGGACGAAGAAGTTGTCGAACAATTCCACCTGCTGCGAAGAATGAAGCCACTAGCAGGTGTCAGCATTTAATTAGACAGTCGCATGAATAAGTCACTTACTAGCAAGGTGGCTTCTTCGAATCGCCCTGTATTCATGGCTGCTGATATCGCGTCAAATTCACCTTGCTCAGGAGATGCAGCCATCGAGGCCGACTCGCTCGGTGTTGGTGAATGACGGACCAAGACATGACCGTCCTCGGCCGCTTTCTGTTGTTGCTTGAGAATCTCAACTTGAAAATCTGATTGGGCTGCTGCCATAGTATGAACTGTTTCAGAGAGTCCACGAACGAGATTGGTAAGTTGATCAATCTTCACACTATCCTCATGGTGCTGCATCTCTGCCTGCTGTAATTGCTCACGTACACGACGCTCTGTGTCTCCACTGATTTTCTGCGCAGTGTTGACAGCAAGGCTTGAGAAAGCTGGGACGATTGTCATTTGCAAAGCCGTCGTGAACTCTTGCTCTACATGGCCAGTGATTGCCTTTGTAACGTGCTCTGAGAGCACACGAAGGATTTGTTGGCTCTGCATAGTCCGATTGATAGCATCTGGTAAGAGTTTTTTCATGAGAGTAGTCATTTTCTCGTCGAGTTGCTGAGATATCGCCGTGGAGAGATTAGCCTTCAAGGTAACCGAGGTTGCATCTGCGACCGATGGAACGATGGAGTCTTGAATGTTCGTATGGATAATGCGAGACAGCGATCTCTCCACGTTATCACTCAAGGTGCTCGAAACGAGGCGAAGCATTGCATCCTGCTTGGCTGCTCCTGCTGCATCCTGGACGCGCTTGTCTTCAGAGAAACGCCGATACAAGGTTTCAAGCTCTCGGCCCAAGACCTTGTTGAACTCGTCTGAAACACCACGCTCGATCTTCTTAAGCTCCTTATCGAGGAAATCACCTGATATGCCAACGTTGATCGAGTCCCCATTCGCCACTGGGTAGTTTGATCGATCTTTGACTGAAGCCGTTGGCTCTGGTTCATCGCGTGAAGCATTCTTCAGCATGCTCGGCCGGTTCGTCTCTTTGTCTACCTTTGGGGTCGCTCGTGGTACCGGGCTTGGACTTGGTGCACGCTGGGCGGCGATAGCATTCGGCTCTGACATTACCGGTGCGGGGGTTGCGGCCGCTTGAGGGTTTGTTTCCGTGCCGACGGCACTACCGTCGTTACGTTTGTTCTTTCTCTTCTCTGATTTCTCGATAACGATCGGAGTAGCCTTTGCACTATCTGTACTTAGGCGGTCAGACTTCACAGGCTCTTTCACTGGGGTTTTGGATCTTGAACGAGCAGCGGGAGCTTGGTTGTCGCCATTAGTGGAGGACACACCTGGGGCTGATGATTGTTCACCAGCGGAGGAGGCTGATGATTCCCGAAGCTCTCTAACGACGACAAGTCCTTCTTTCTCAGCATCGATTGGGTGGAGGACCCTGCTCTCCTTTGACCAGCCCAAATCCTCTTTCTTGATGCCTAAGCATGTGACGCCTTTCGAATGCAAGACGTAAAGCTCGAACAGAGTCGGATCATCATCATCCTCTGCAGCTCTTGAAGGCTCCCCGGAGGAAGGGAACAACTCGACGCTTCGAATCTGGCCTTTGTCGGCGAATGAGTACTCTCTCATGCCACTCATGATAGCAGTAGCTTCTGCCTTGGGTAGCGTTGAATCCTTATTTGCAAGACGCTGCACGAACTTGGCCTGTGGCATAGCGGGTAGGTTGTACTTTGGTGCTGAGAGATGGATGAAGTAGATAGAGTTGCGTGTGGGGTGACCCACAGCGATTACACCAGACGCGGGATGATATGTGACGCTGCAGATAGCGTCGGTCTCCGACTCATGTGGAAAGCTCAACTCTTGTACAGCCTTGCCAAGACAGAGGTCCCAAAGCTGAAGTGTGTGGTTTTGCTTCATGCCAACAATGATATATCGAAGCGCTGTGCCTTTTGTGTAGGGACGCAACTTGTCCACAAACAAAACTGATGTTGGCCAAGATTTCTCAGCCGAGTTGGCTGTGCTAAATGTTAGAATAGGAGTCTTGATTTCTATTGGCGTCATCAATGATCTGCCTTCGTTTGCCTCATTTGTCAGGTCCCGGATGTCCCAAATCCTAAGTTTGCCAGCTTTATCAAGAGACGCTATGGTGCTATCATCCTCACTGAAAGCGAAATCTTTGCCGGCTTTGCCGGTGGTAACCTTGAGGTTACGGTCTGCAAAGTACTTTTCGGTATCCATCAATCCCTCCTTGGTAACTAATTCCGAGCTTTGAGCGTTCGACGCGAAGATGATCTGGATTGATTTGCCACGACCAATCGCAAAGAATTCAGGGTGTCGGTTGCTCTTCTTGGCACGGGTCTTCAGCTGACCACTTGAGGTGGGATCTGATTGAGAGGATACGGGAGGGATCGTAAGACCTTGCTTTTCCAGGTATTCTTCGGTAAGCTCTTCCCCTGGCTTCGCAATCGTGGTCCAGTAGACCGTCCCACTCACACCAGTAGCAATGACTGTCTGAGTACCCTTTGCAGAGCTGCTCCCCGATTGAGAACTTGAGATTGCAACGTTGAATATACGATCCTGAGACTTTGAAAATATCAGGCTATTCTTGCCATTATCCTGTTGAATAATCCGAATACCGCCATTCTTTGGCATGCCGTACACTATGAACTCGTTGGTCGCCGTGGCCAGAACTCGATCCGCTTGATCAAATTCTTTCTTGAAGCGGGCGACATGCATCACAGACTCCTCACGGATCTTGATATTGGCAGGTTCCTTCTGGACCAGATCGATATACACGAAAGGGCGCATTGGGAATTGGTATACCGGTATAGTTTGAGATTTCTCCTCGTTCGTTGCCTTCGCTTCACCCTCGACGCTCCCACATTCATCGCCCACATTTCCACGGGCAGCTTCATCAATCACAGCTTTGATCGCTTCAACGATCGGTGCTGGCACTGATTCCTCAAGCACACCTTGGTTCTCCGGCTTGTCTAGCTCCTTCTTCACATCGGCCGCCACCTCATGCGCAGCTTCCTCGATGTCTTTCAATGTTTGCTGGTCTACATCACCCAGCATTTCCTGCTTGATGTAGGCGTCTTGGCCTGTGACATCGGTTTTCTCTTCGGCCTTAGCCAAGGCGCTCTCGACTTGCCGATCGACGCTGTCCCCAACCTCATTTAGAGCCTCAGCAACCGTCTCAGCGTTTTGGGTTGGCACATCGATACCCATCAACGCCTCGATCTGACTCCGTTCGTTCGCCATCCTTCCTGTTGCAGGCGACTCGATACTTTGCATGATCTCGCTGCCAGATGGTGTAAGCTTCCTCCGAGACGACGCATGCATTGCCGCCGGAGATGGCGACTTCATCTTTCGCTTATCACCATTCGTAGGTATCTTTGGTTTAGCGTTACGAGGCGACGAAGCAGCAAGCTGCTCGAAAGGATTGACATAGGTGAAGATTGAGCCAGTCTTCTGGGCGGAATCAGCCGTTGGAGATACCACCGGCTCGAATGGTGTGGGCGCAGCGTTTTCTTTGTTACCAAAAAGACGTATCGGTGACTCATGGCGACTAGAAACATGATGCTTGACGTCTGAAGCGGATGGCTGTCGTTCTTCCACTGAAGACCGTGCGGGGTCATCGGATAATTTGATTACAGTAGTGTCCGCCGATCTAGCAGTCTTATGCTTAGCGGCATCTGGTCGCGCTGCCGTCTGACTGAGCAGTCGCAACAACGCGTCTTGATGGGTTGTAGTAGGCGGTGCTTGAGACTTCTCGCGCGGTGTCGGGTTCGCAGACTTTCCTCCTGTGAACGAAGCTACTAAATCAGAAGCTTGTGATATACAAGTCAGCGCCGCATTTCCTGTAGCAAATGAGTTGGCGAACCTGAAATCCCACGCCCATGCACGCTGTGTGTATTGGGACTTCCATACTCTGGTCTGGACACAGGTGCTGTTTGTGGAGACGTTTGTGGAGCAGCTCCATTCGACCCGAACTTAAGGAGCTGTATGACGGTCAGTGCTTCGTGGTGAAGGCTTCATTTTGACCCCTCAGAATAGGTTATGCCTAGTGACTCAACCACCTCTCACAACTCTCGCTGATGTCGGAGTGGGAGCAATGGTACGGAATGGGACGTACATTAAGCAAGGGATTCGGCATTTGACCTGCAGGATTGTGGGCACCAGCTGAAGCTGAGTTCCGCGAAGGGGTGTTGCTTCGACTGGTTTGCGTATTTTGAGGTGGATTGAAGGTGGAAGAGAGGCTAGGCGATGTGACGCCTGGCTGAAATGAAGTAAAAGGAGGAATTTGAGGTGAACTTAACGAAGGCACGATAGCATCAAAGGACTGCGATTGGCGGTCTCCCATAGCTGCGTATGTACGGAGTGAGCGCAGAATGCAGCAGGTTGCAGTCGATGAGCAATTTTGTAGATGAAGGTTTCCCACAAGAAACCGGCCCGCGCGCTAAACGCTTTTGACATTTGACTCGATCTCGGCAATCTCACTTTCGGAAATTGTATGCCACTTTGGGAAGACGGGGTTTGGGGTCGAAGATTGGTCTGGTTTTGAGGTCAACACAGTGTTTTCAAGCAGTCATGGCAGTTGAGATTGTAGTAAGAGCATTGATCTAGAAGAATACATTGGCTTTAGTCACATCGGACGACAGCTAGGTAAAACAACGGGCACGTATAGTGATTGATGGACCATCTGTCTGCGAACTATGATGTACCTTGAAGTTGATACCAAGAGGATCCACGCCACAATGCCTCTACAGCAGAGCCTAAGTCTGAACTGTCGCTGCAACTCATCCGCGCGGTTCAAGGTGTCCGAGTGCACTGTGGCTACTCCCAATATGACCCTCTTTTGGCAAAGCAGCGAAACGGAGAAAGATGACAATCCTACAGAGGAAGTGTTCCAGGAAGCAGTGCACCGCTCTAATGTTGCGTTCCGACGGTTTGCTCGCCCTTCGTTGCGATCGCGTATTCTGTGGCAATCTGATTATCGATTTTTGCTCTGGCATGATAGACAAAGTCTTTGACTTGACCTTTCAGCACGTCCCTCTTTGGGTTTGGCAATTCTTCAACCACAAAGATGCGGTCGAAGTCAAGAAGGATCATCTCGAAGACCTCATGGACACTATCCACCAGTTCAGGCTCAAGCATTTTAAGGCCGGTCTCAATTGCCGTCTGGAGGCCTGGCATGATCTTTGCGAACGGCTCGCCGCGTACCATTGCATCTTTAAGCAATGTCTTGCGCTGTACCCCCTTACTAGGTCCTAGCCTAAAGTCAGCAAGGGAAGACCATATCCCAGAACGGAGCTAACCTTTGACTCTTCTCATTTTTTCATAGATTGGGCGCATCACCTGCGTCAGCAAGCCTCCTCTGTCTTCCATAATCGCATCAAGTTTAGCGTCCCTGTATTGCGTCAGAGTGAAGTTGTAGATTGTCATAAGATGCTTCACCTGCAGATTCTTAGGACATTTGCAGAGAACACCACCATACTCCGATGCAAGTGCTCCTTCTTTGATGGCAGTGACTCCAGGAATGGAAGCATTGGCAGCACGGAGACTCCCTCAATCGCTGTCGTAAAGTCAGTACCTTCGTACGGCGGTAGGACCACTGGTGGTGTCCATCCTCACCACTCAGATCGTTACGGATGTTATCCAAAAGCTTCACAATGCGAGCGAGGTAAGCGTCCGTGCAGTCAGCAAGCTTTCTCTCGAAGGAACCCCAGTATTTGTTGACATCCTTGATCACTAGCTCCAACAGCTGAGCATCCCACTCGCGGTAGCTGCCACCCTTGGGCTTATGACGACCATACTTGCGGACGAATGCGAAGAATGATGGTCCGTTCATCTACAACGAGGGTTCAGCACTTGAGCCAGCTTCCACATACTAGATTCAGCGTACCTTTGTCCATTGTTCGCATAACCCAACACTGTGTTGCACCCATGCTATCCATCTAGGTTCTACAAGAGAGTCAACCGCGACCCTCATCAGCCAAAGTTAGATAGCACACTTAGATAAGCCATCATGCTATCTTGCAAGACGTCTTGCAGAGCTGCGATCATGTCGCTGATATATTTCCTTGCTTCCTGTGTTTCAAAGTCAGTCCGTACAACGTGAAAGGACTGATGACCTACCTTGCCAGGTTTTCCAACAACTTCTCGAAGCTCTGCCCGTTTCTGGAGTGCTGACGGGCTGCTCCACGCATTCAGCGAATCAATCACAGACATCAAATTTCCTCTCCAATGGTGAAGAAGGACGTTCTGTCTCCTTTCGGCAGGAAGAATGGAGATCCAAGAGCGGATTTGCGTGATACCAGTCATGTCTAACGGCAGAGGTATCTGTTCCTCATCATAGCCTATTTTGTGTATCTCGTAGTCTGTATTAGAAACGTGGAATATAGGAAGCGAGCTGTGGTCATCTGTCATGGCTTGATATTTCTTTCGTATCGCTGTATCGACTTTTTTGTTTCTCATATTGACAAGGTTGTGACGTATCCTAGTAGAATCTCAGCGATCTCAGTCATTTTCAAATACGGTCGAGAGTCTCTAACATTGCAGTATAAATCTTCTTTTTTACCCTTCCTGGTATTAGTACAATATGTTTCGCGAATGCGGGAATACCAACATAAGTTCACGTATTTTTGATTCTGTCTTCGCTTGCTTCTTTCCTCTCTGTGTCTCGTTGAGTTTTAGCAACCTCCTCCTCTCTGCGACCATAAAGTCAACAGCTCGCAATAGTCGATTGTACGTTCCTGAATCTTCGGGTATTGCCCCAAGGTTTCGAGGTTTCTCAGTTGTGGGCATATCCTACTTGGTCAGTTGTCCTTGTCCGTGACCATAGTAAGGATACTCACGTCAATCTTGGTCGTGATTAGTGCTCTTTTTGAATTGAGTTTGTGTGCTTGCTTGAGTCGCCGGTGGACTGCGTCGTCGGTCTGCACACGAGCTATAGGTGCGACCAAGAAGTAGTAATCGCACTCGCGAATGTATCGCTCTGATGCCATTGTACGTACTTCGTTTGTATCGCTTAGACCTAGAAAAGGTAATAATTATGCGCTGTCTCATAGAACCCAGCGGTCGGAAAGACGAAAACTAACCCGGGAGATCGCTAATGATAATACCGCGTCGTAAAAGTTTGGACTGCATACCAACCCTAACAATTCGTACCATAGGCCACAACGAGGGGGCTTGACCAAAGCCATCTCCATTAACAGCCGAGTTGGTGGTCACCCAAGGCTCGAGAAGAATGTTTAATTCCTCCGCTGTACTAGCTGTTAGATGGACTAAACCATCTTGAGGCTTGTGTTGTTCCATAAGTTCATCGATCCATGCTGAGAAGCACTGCAGGATTGTTTGGTCCTTATCAGACGTCGCTCGGTTCAGGAACTCTAATGCACAATTTTCGTCACGAAAACAGTCCTGTTCTGCAAAAATTGCGACCAAGACATCGAAAGCAGTACGCGCCTTGAGCTCTCGCTCGTTCAACTCTTCTTCGTCTAAATCCTCCTCTTTTTCGAGGTGGAATTGGTAGTAGGCCTCCAGATAATCCTGGAGCATTCCATGTATCTCTATTCGCCCGAAAAGCTCCACCGTAGCTAAGAATGGTGTTTCTTGACAGAGCGACGCTAGGTGAAATTCGGTAACGACACAAGTCATCGCACTTCCAGTGGATCCCTATAGTAATGGTAAAGTCAATTAAAGCAGATATGGATGACTTGGAGGAAAAGACACACCGCGGAAGCAAGGTTCGGAGCGTCCAGAATGGCGTTGATGAGTGAGCTTTTGCCTTTGTTTCATTAGTCAGGCATTTTTGGAAGGTTGCAGTTACCACTTGCCTACACCAGAATCTCCAATAATTCCGACTCGGCTAGGTGGGTCGTACTTGATGCTCCATTTGCGGTTGATCATGTCGAGGAGCTGGATAGTATATTTATCTTGATATTCAGATGACTGGAGCAAAGTGATAGCCTCTTCAAACACTTCACCGCACAGAGTTTCGACTTTAGCGAAGGATGGATGGTAAGCGGCATAGTTACTTGGCGGTGCTTCTTGCTGGGGATTGTATGGCTTTCGGAACCTTTCCAGTTCTTCTCTAACCTTGTCTTCAAACTCTCCGTCTACGCTATCTTCATCTGAACGCTCTAAGCCCTCTTCATCTTGGTCCACGTCGATTTCGGCCTCCCCATCTTCCTCCTGGTCGGGCTTACCAGCTCTTGATTGGGGTGAATATGGGGGTGGACACCCATCTGGCTCCTGGTTAGGGTACCGTCCGTCAGACTTGGTCCTAGTGGAGTCCATAGGAGCGAAGAGGGGCGTTTTGGAAGGCGTCCTGCTCTAAAGGTGGTCTCAATGGGATATCGACGGACGAGTCAGACTATAGCACGGCTAAATGCCAACTGAGGCTTTCGAGCTAGCTCAATGATTAAGGATGAGATGAATGTGAACCATACTGATGAAGCTCATCGATTGCTGTCCATTAGCGAGGGACCTGATTTTAAGGTAAAAGATAATGTGAAAGGTTAGGTCGATCTTTGGAAGGATGGGCACATCGATGAATGAGAGAAATGGTAATTCGTAGCCGGAAACAAAGTAGCCGGAAACGACGAATCGCAGAGAAGGTTTGGTAGAGTTGAGGATAGACTACAATTAATATCAGCCTTCACCCGAGAGGGAGGAAGCGAAGGTCATGCAGGGTTGGTCACCGTCGTAGAGTAAGAAGCCAGAGTTCTACTAGAAGTCGTAGTTGTAAAAGAGAAGAAAAGGTGGAGAAGAGTAGATATTCAGTATGGATACTGGCACAGAGAAAGAAAGTGAAGCGCTGAAAGGATGGTCCTTCCGCGGAGTAGTGAATACTGTGTCAACTCCTGTGATTTCGACGTCAAGGATGATGAAGCAAAGTTTTCCGAGATGAAGAAAATGTGCGAAGTTGGGAACAACTCATTTTACGGTGCGAAAGAGTTTACTTACACCGTACCTTGGTCATCAACAATGACGTGAACTTCCCGAAAGAACCCCATGTTGACACAGATCCACGACTTTGTCGTCAGGCTTGATGACAATTCTCGAGCTCAAGCATCAGCACTAGGGGAAAGCATTCAACCACCACAGCTTCATTCAAGGACTTCATTGAAGCATTGCCTTGAAGCTCAGCTCAGCTCCTACAGAGAAACTGTAAGCTCATAGTGATGAGCCCACGATGCAGCCATAGCTTAAACACACTGAAAATGTCGGAGACCTCGACAGTTCGCTCCCCCCAAGACTTAACCCCAATATATAATGAAGTGCACAGGAACCTCTGATCCTGCTTCTCATTCCGATCATGGTGTACATGCTTCATCCAAGTCATTTGCTTCACACTTATCAATGTTATGTTGGAGGATGGAGCCCAATCTCAAAAATGCCATACCCACATTTTAAAAATACCACATCCGGGTACGTAAGCACCCCTAAAGCTGGGCGCATTGCGGTGCGAGACACCCCGCAGCAGCCCCTGCACCTGCCCCCGTACGTCAGCTTCCCACGCTTCTGTCCCCGGCGCCTAGATAATCCCTATATCGACCTCCTAAGCATAGTCATCCATCATAAGGGATAAAAAATTTAGGGATAAAATAGAACTTTTTCAGGGACTTGTCCCTAGAGCTTAGGGTATACTGGGAGCCCTATCGCCGAGGGAGCTGGACTACGGTGGCTGCTGCGGGGGCTACTGCGGGGGCTGCTCCGCGGAGTCTCAGGCTTCAAGGGCGGCTGTGGGGCTGATGCGCCCAGCTTCTGGGGTGCTTACGTACCCGGATGTGGTATTTTTGAAATATGAGTATGGCATTTTTGAAAATATTCCAGAAAAGTGTGGTGTTTTTGTAATTTGCCGTAGATTGAATGAAGATATTTTCATCTTGTGGGTAAAAGATAACAGGCAAAGGTTTTTGGGAAGGGTGTCTTTAAGGAGTATTGATGCTGTAGATGGTGGGAGCTAGATGTTCATGTATACCAATCTTCCAGCAGTACGGTAATAGAAACATACTCGAGCGGACAAATTGAAAATCTCGAGGTTCAAAAGGACCCGTCGCCGCCAACCGGCTATATTCCGGCACATGATGTCTTGGCAAAGCCGTCCGTATTAATTTGGCCCCTACTCTACAAAATTAGACACTTCAAGCGCTCGAAGCGTCGAAAATGTTCTGCCTTCGTGCGTGGCTGCCGCTGTTGTTTGTATCTGTGAACGGCTCCCCGTTGTAAGTACCTCCACGTCCATAAGATATACGTTGAGCTGACCGTGAACGTGAACGTGACTAGATTTTTGGTCCTATTCTTCACCCTCACATTTATCTTAAATCGACCATGTATCTACTGCTCGGCCCTCCTGTTCATCCTCTTCGTCTCTTCATGCGCCTGGTCGGATCGCTGTCTTCTTAATATACAGGGCAACTGGTTCTCTACTCGCCACTTTTCCTCCCTTATCCCCAATCCGTCATCGCCTGCTCAAGCGACAGTGATATCGGGACTTGCTGGTGAGAGCCATGGGGACAACGGCTCGTTCTTGATAAGCGCGATCAATGAAACGGCGTCGGCACTGGCAGGGGCGGCGCTGGAAGAGGTCAAGCAGAGATTGACGGTTAAGACACCCGAATGGACTGGGATTGGCGGTGGTTGGATAAGAAGTTGGTTGGGCGTACGGCAGTGGAGGATCCCTTGTGTGGATGTCTACGTCCGACTATAGGGAGCACGCAATTTAGGCAATAAATGAGGTTAGGATATCGATTACGCATTGCAGGCGAAAAGGTTCGTCCCAGGACCTTGCATAGCTGATGGCGTTAAGCGCAGACCAGGCACTGGCATAGAGATCGATATAATACTCTCATTAGAGGGAGTAAAGCTCACGAGGATTACTGTGGCTGCTCACCCGGGCGCTGCCAAGGGAAATAGGCTCTCCACTTTGTTGACATTACCCGCTATACATGATTACTCTCCCTCGATGACCCGTGTGTTGTGATCATTGATGATGGTATGCTGCCTAACTGTAGTCCCTCGAAGCTATCGTACCAGCTGCTACTTCAAGCGATAAGACTGAGCGGGCTATACTTGAATTGGCGGGGTTCCGCTCCTCTTCTCACTCGGGCGCTGTCCGTAGCTAGCTGTTCTCCTGACCGGCGTAACCTTTCACATATTGGCATCAAGCTTGTAGGCTCTCCTATATATGTGGCGCAAAGCCCGTCTTTCCCCCCAGCCCGCTTTTGTTCATCTCTGCGAGCGACGTTTGCCACGATGTCTCCCCAAGACCGAGACGTCCTACCTGATACTGTCAAGCCCATCAATTACAACATCAAACTATTTGATCTTGAATTGGGAGCTGGGTTTGCGTTCCATGGCGCTGTTACAATTGAAATCGATATCAAGGCAGCTGTTGGTGAAATTACTCTGAATGCCCATGAATTAAATATCAGTAGCGCCACGATAGACGGCAAGGATGTCCAAGGTATGGTTCATTTGCTCAAGTGATACTCGTCCCATATGGCTAATCTCGTCCAGCGAGAGATATTTCGTATGATGAAAGGTCGCAGCGGGTCACTCTGGGCCTACCACAGAAGGTTGGGCCTTCCAAGGCGACTCTACACATCAAGTACAAAGGAACCATGAACAACACCATGAATGGATTTTACAGGTCCAAGTATCAGCCGACCGGTGAGCCCGCCAAGTCAGTACCAATGGACGGTGACAGCCATCTCATGTTTTCGACGCAGTTCGAGTCCAGCGATGCGAGACGAGCTTTCCCGTGTTTTGATGAGCCAAATTTGAAAGCCACCTTCGACGTCTCCATTGAAATACCTAATGATCAAGTCGCGTTGAGCAATATGCCGGAAAAGGCGACTGACGAATCGGGCAATGCCGGTAGGAAGATTGTCTCGTTTGAACGAACCCCTGTGATGAGTACCTATCTACTAGCTTGGGCTTTTGGAGATTTTGAATTCGTCGAAACGACAACTCGTCGAAAGTACAACGGCAAAAACCTTCCCGTCCGGGTTTATACTACGAGGGGCTTAAAAACGCAGGGACGATTCGCGTTAGAGAATTGTCATCAAGTCATCGATTACTTCTCTGAGATTTTCAAGATCGATTATCCATTACCGAAGATGGACCTACTTGCAGTCCACGAATTTTCGCACGGTGCCATGGAGAATTGGGGTCTCGTGACCTATCGGACTACGGCTGTACTATTTGACGAAAAAACATCAGACGCAAAGTACAAGAACCGGGTAGCATATGTCGTTGCACACGAGCTTGCCCATCAATGGTTTGGTAACCTCGTAACTATGGATTGGTGGAATGAACTCTGGCTCAATGAAGGATTTGCCACATGGGTTGGCTGGCTTGCTGTTGACCATCTATACCCGGATCATGAAGTCTGGTGTCAGTTTGTTCAAGAGGCCGTCCAGACTGCTCAAAATCTTGACTCTTTGAGATCGTCCCACCCGATCGAGGTCCCAGTCAGGGACGTGCTGGAAGTTGAGCAAATCTTTGACGCCATAAGCTATCTGAAAGGCTCGTCTGTAATCAGAATGCTGGGCGCTCATTTGGAGACGCAAACCTTCCTAGATGGTGTGGCCTCCTACCTAAAGACCCATGCTTACGGCAATGCAACGACCAACGATCTCTGGGCCGCTTTGAGTAAGGCGAGCGGGAAGAACGTCAATGAGTTTATGGATCCGTGGATCCGAAAGATTGGGTTTCCCGTGATCACTCTTGCTGAAGAGCCTGGACAGCTTGGTGTCCGCCAGTCCCGCTTTCTGCAAACAGGCGACGTAAAGGAATCAGAGGATGAGACATTGTGGTGGGTACCATTAGGTCTGAAAACAGATCCAAAGGCCGCCGGAGCCGCCACCGCAGCGCTTACAGTAAAGGAAGAAACGCTTCGCGACGTGGATGAGACTTTTTACAAATTGAACAGTGAGCAGGTCGGCTTCTATCGGACAAATTATCCGCCCGCAAGGTTAATAAAGCTCGGTGCTGAGAGAGCTAAACTCAGCGCTGAGGATAGGATTGGCTTGATTGCGGATGCTGCAGCACTGGCTGTCGCCGGACAGGGCACCACAGCAGGTCTTTTAGCACTGGTCGAGCAATTCCAGGATGAGACCAATAAGGCGTAAGTCATTCTACCAGGATGCGAGCGACGACTGCTGACGAGGCACAGAGTGTGGGCCCAGATGGGCTCCTCACTCGCACATATTCGATCCATTTTTGCAGACAATGAGACAGCTGCATCAGGACTGAAGGAATTTAGTCTACGGCTGGTAGCCCCAGCGACGGAAAAGATCGGGTGGGAATTCGCGCCCAATGAGAACTTCCTTACCGGCCAGCTACGTGCGCTTCTGATCAGTGTTGCAGGCACTGCAGGACATCAAAAGTATCCCCTCTGGTCGCTCTGTGTCAAGAGGTGAATGCTAACGTGGAATAGAACTATTACCGAGGCAAAGCGCCGCTTCGATGCATACATCAATGGCGATCGTCAGGCAATTCATCCCAGCTTGCGTTTAGCAGTCTTCCAAATTGCAATCCGCGAAGATGGCGAGCCAGCCTACAAAGCGGTGCAAGAGGAGTATCTGAGTACCAAATCCATCGATGGTAAGGAGACTTGTTTGTTAGCTCTTGGCAAGGTACAGACCACCGCTTTGGCTAGTCGCTTCCTTAATTTCCAATTCTCTGCCAAAGTCGCTATCCAAGACATGCATACTGGATCAGTCTCACTCGCGGCAAACTCCAAGGTCCGCAATACGCTCTGGCAATATATCAAACAAAACTGGGAGACAGTGCACAAGAAACTGTCGGGTAATCCTGTTGTGCTCGATCGCTATATCAAGACAACTCTATCAAAATTTGCGAGTCACGAAGTGGAGAGGGACATTGCCGCATTCTTCAAGGATAAAGATACGAAAGGGTACGACCGCGGTCTGGTACAAGTTTCCGACACAGTGAAAGCAAATGCGAGCTACAAGGAACGAGACGAAGCTATCGTGCTGGAGTGGCTCAAGGCGCACATGTATGTTTAAGCTGCCAGAGTCCTCAGACAGCAAATTAGGCGACAGTGTCAATGGTCCGAAGCAATAGCATAGTAAATACGCGACGTAGCAGCCGTATGATGAGCGCACCTGCTCATTATTGCCACCTTCCAAGCACTCTTTATATGGGAGAGGCTTCTTCAGATACGGTATGTTCGCTTCAATATCTGATCGCTTGTGATCGCTGTCTTCGCCACCAAATTCAGTGGAGTACAGGAGTGCCTCCCATACCAGATGACTGACATAGTCACCGAGAGCGTATCCATGACACGTATTGCGTACCACTTGGTCCCCGTGAAGAATGTAGCAGTGACATCTGTAAGGTACGAATGATACGCAGACCCCGTGCCCGATTGCGCCGTTGGTAGGGCTGAAAGCTATTCCCCTTCAAGACCGCCAGCGTAAACGCCTACAACGATCTTCATCGACTGTCTTCATCCTACAACGATACCCACTCATTGACAAAGTCTCCCGACTCTCTCCCTAAACCCGACTCCTCAAAACTCGCACACTCACAGCTACCGCGATGAATCCCGAGTAGTAAGCTCACTCCTTGCTCGACGCCTTTGTCCTTTACTGACGCCGTGAACTTACTAGAGTCTTCATGCCTTCCGTATCTCTTGATCTTCAGGTAACATGCATATTCGAGCTGATGACACATAACCCCGGGGGAAGAACTTGGGCACCGTTAATGACCAAACCACCGCAGATACGACTACCTCTTCAAACTCCTTCTCATTGGTGACTCTGGAGTCGGAAAATCTTGCTTGCTGTTGCGGTTCGCGGACGACACATACACAGAGAGCTACATATCGACTATCGGTGTTGACTTCGTATGCTGATACCCTCCTCCACCGTGAATGGGACGTATACAGGGCAGGCGGGCTAACGGCATGGCACAGAAAATCCGAACGATCGAACTCGATGGCAAAACCGTGAAACTCCAGATTGTATGATCGATAGAGACATGAGCGATAGGTGTGGAAGCTGATACAGAACATAGTGGGACACCGCAGGCCAAGAGCGATTCCGAACCATCACCTCCTCCTACTATCGGGGTGCCCACGGCATCTGCGTTGTCTACGATGTGACAGATATGGACTCGTTCAACAACGTGAAGCAGTGGCTACAGGAGATCGATCGCTACGCTACGGAGGGTGTCAACAAGCTCCTGGTCGGCAACAAAAGCGATATGTCAGATAAGAAGGTTGTCGACTACACCGTTGCAAAGGTGGGTAGCAGCATATGATGACGTACGATGTGTCCGAAAGAGAAAAGAACTGACAGGATCCGACACAGGAATTCGCGGACAGCCTGGGCATCCCTTTCCTAGAAACCTCGGCCAAGAATGCATCGAACGTTGAACAAGCTTTCCTGACCATGGCACGACAAATCAAGGAGAGAATGGGAACCACAACCGTCAACAATAAGCCCACGGTTCAGGTTGGACAAGGCCAAGGCGTACCATCAGGCTCGGCGGGAGGTTGTTGCTAGATGGGTCAAGGCTCCGACACAGAGGAACAAGTATTGCATCACGAACAAGCGAAGACCCATCGGCCGTCTCCTCAAGGCTGATGGAATCCGTACACTATCTGCACAGGGCTGCAATCATGGTCTGAATTTGCAAGCGTTACGTTAGAGGGGGTACTAGCGATGCGAATCTGAGGAGCAAGGACCACTTGAAATTCTAATTTGGTGCAGTACGACGGAGATCGAAGTCGCTCTTTCCTTCGGATTCGGCACATGTTTCATAGGCGTTTTTGTCTTGTCATGCAGCAATTCTAGAGACTTTGACAGATTGTTCGTCTTCTTTGTTCCGTGTCGTATAGTGAATGCCATGACTCATCCGCGTGCGAGATGTTTCTCGCAGTGTGCGTTCCTTCATCCCTACTTCCGTCCAACATAGGTACAGTTGCAATTACTTCCAGAGCCACTCGCGGTATGAACAGTCCAGCAACAGATTCCTGATCTTGCGCTAGCCTGTCGCTAAAAGCGTAATAGTAACCCGTGAAGTTCACACAGAACATCTTGCCGATCGCCTACGAGAGACTCATCTATAGATCCTATAGCTACCCTTCGCCCTCTCTAGAGGGGGGGGGGGGGGGGGGTAGAGAGATGGGAGGGGAGGGGGAATTGGGGAAGCTGGGGCGGATTGGGACGTGGGAGGGGTAGGATGGCGAAGGGGAGGATGAGGAGAAGGGGAGGAAGGGGAGGAGGGCGGTGGCTAGGGATGGTGGGGCTGATGACGATGATGGTGTTGGAAGTTGAGGAATATGAGGGGTTTGTGTATGATGGGAATGGGGGAGAGGGAGGGGAGGATTAGTGATGAGGCGTTGGGAACTATTAATATAGTATAGTAGTAGTGGTGTTGGTAGCTGTCTAAAAGATTCATTTTCCACTCTTTTCCTAGGGTTGGATTTTAGGATGGATGATGGCTACCTAGGTATCGTTGCTTGCGGATGAGATGGGATGGGGAAGTGTTGGGTGATGGGACGGTGGTTATGGGTGGGTGATTTGGTGGGAGGAAGGGGATGGTGGGTGTGGTGCATGTAATGTACCATATACCGTTGTGGGAAAGGTGGAAGATGAAAGGGTCTGGCAGGATATGAAGGTTTTGAGGAATAACTTCTGCTCAAAGTAAAGGAGCGTTGTGGATGACTTTCGATCGTTCAGTGTGCTCATGCTTGATATGTTGTCGAATAGCGAGCGTCAACGCTTCACCGACTGCCTTTCCTTGTCGAGTCCCAGCACGGGTCTTCAAGTAATTCTCATCGATGATCAAGCGAGTCGATAAATTCCTACGTCAACCATATTTCTCGCATCAGTACCAACAGCACGAAACGCCACACCAACCACATCGACGCATCCCATTGCAGGAACCCACAGTCTGAGCGCAGGACTGGTGAAGGTTATAAATAACGTGATTCAAGCGTTTTATATCAAGGTCCTGTGGAGGGGTTGGTGTGGATGGAGTTGGGGTTGATAATGATGGGACCAGGGGCAGTGGTGTAGAAGGGCGGTCTTTTGCGTTGCTTTGCATGTGGAAGAGCATGGGGGAAGTGGATTTTGTATTGTACCCTGCTGCAAATAGGTGTGGTGGGTGGGGATGCTTTTGGGGATGGGATATGGTGGGTCTGTAGGGGAGGGAAAAGAGGGTGGTTTCGGCGGAGTGGGGGGAGGTATCGTGGCTGGGAGCTGTGGTTGCTTTTGAGGCTCATGGGAGTTCAGGAGGGGGAGTGGTGGGGGGAAAGGGGGAAGGGGGGAAGGGGGGTGAAGAGGGGGGAAAGGGGGTAAGGGGGGTGGGATGGGGGAAGGTATAGTGGCCGACTTGGTGGCACGTTGGGTGGTCGAGAGGTTCTGGAGGAGGGAAAAGAGATTTTGAGAGAATTGCGGAGAATCTTGGGACGGAAAGCATTCGGTGATGGGAATAAAGGGGAGCTATCATGGAGAGAAAGGCTTGAGGCTGGTAAGTACTGTAAAGGAGAGTTCAAGCTGTCAGGAGTAGCCGAAGCGGTGTTTGCTTAGCAAGTTACTCACCTCCGGTATTGCTCGTTCCTGATGTTGTACCAGCTGACGCAGGTATCGTCTGATAGGCTTTTGCCATGTCGACCTAATGTCGAAGCTCGTTACCCACGGTTTTCGATATTCCTTGGGCTTCTGATAAATTTTGCGCTGGAGAGCTGGCTTGGTACATCTTGGTGAGGATCGATTATCCGGGATGTCTCATCATGTTATGTCGTCGACTATGTTGTACTCATGACAAAGCGGATGGCTGTCGATAGATAGAGGACAATATTGATGAGTTATTTAGTCCCAATTAGTTCATGTGGAAGATAACAAGAGAAATGTTTCTAGGATATGTGAGAAAGGGGAACCGGCTGAAGGAAGATCAAAGATTGCACTCATGCTGCGTTGCTATGCACGAAGCCATGAATGTCTCCGACAGGATGTATAAAAGAGTCTCGACCCTCAGCTTACCATCGAGATTCGAAAAGCTCACTTGATTATGACATGTGGAAAAGGCTCGCTCACTGTGCTAATGCATAGGTTGCCAACGGTACTGTCAGAGAGCTCTGTGGGGACCCAGCACTGTTGGCAAAGACTGAAGCACAGCAGTACACACAAGATACGCACAGTTTAGCATAACAATAAAATTCATCCAGTGATATCACCACGGGGCGTTCCTCAAAGTACCCACAACCTCTTCTGTGGCCAGATCGACATCGAATGGATTGACGATCAAGGTATAGTGAGCGTGAAATAGTATTCTGACTGACTCGATAAGCCCAAAGATGCTGATCAAGTCCATTCACATTGCCGGGACTAAGAACGCGCCATTTTCAGCGGACGTTGTTGTTCGAATATCGGTTTCGAACGTGTAAGAAGCCTATGAGATCGAGGCAGAAGCAGTCAATCAGAAATCCTTGGGGTCTGAAGGCGTGATCTAGCCGGCTCATTGTTCATGACTGCTCATGCTTTTGTCAGACTGTGAAGCTCGTGCAGACCAGCGGCCACAACTAGGACATAATGATATCTGCGGAAGTTTTCCTACTGCTGCGAGGTCCACAGGCTCCAGACGATGAATCAGTGGCGAAGCCACTTGTTGCTGCCACTATCGTCCTGTACCTATTTTCTGGGAGACCTGGCAACATCTATCGATTAGTGGAGCTTTGAGAACTTTACCCCTTCCTTGCCTGTCATCGAGCTCTTCATGAAAGAGAATTTCTGCTGGCCTTCGGAGAAGAGGATCAGAGGTGCTTTTGCCGACTTCTCCTCTTACATCAGGATCGCTACGCGTTCAATGACAAGTACAACGTCCAGAGCAACAGTCTTGTGGTCAGACCCAGGGGCAGCTTCTCCAGCTTCTCAACCACTTGATTCGCCATATGGTCAGGAATGCAGAAGCCAGTGCTACCATCGTCTGGGGTCCGGCCCAAATACAGTGCGTGTATGTGGGTTCCGATGTGCATTTCAAGGCTAGTGAATGAAATGTACTGGATCTGTGCGCAGCTGAAAACCTCTAAGGCTAGTGTTTTGAGGCTTGGTCCGGTCGCTCATAGTGTTCATTGTGGGTGGTGAAACCGTGAAGCAAGACATGGTCACCATAGTCCATCTGTCGGGAGCATATAGTGGAAGCACTAACGGAAGCAATAACAAGACCAGATCTTACTTAAGAATCGCAGTACGCACTGTCCTCTCATAGCTCTTGGCATAAGCAGGTCAATTTCAGATGTTGTTCACTGATTTGAAGATTTCATAATTTGACGTAACCCGTTCCCCTGGCTAACCTATGGGGGTTTAACGCCGATTTAGAGTTGCCCATGGCGGCCTGCCCGGCAAGTGATCTAGTCCTTGTAACGTTAGCCACGATCCCTTAAGACTATCCAAGGCACGTTCCTTTGGCTGGGCCGAAGTGGCCTAAGCGTCAGCAAAGATGCGCGCCAATGAAAGCGAATGGCCCTAACAGCCAAAGGAATCTTGCGATCGAAGCCAAGCTTTTCCAACCAAGCTTCGGCGCAGTCTACATCTAACGCTAAGCGCACTGACCAATCAAGCCCGATCTTCGTCTCATTATCTCCGGTCAAGCTTAAAAGCTAAGGCATACTACTACTACTTAAGGTAGGAGTAGTAGATGCGGGGAGTCGAGAAGTTGAAGGAATCGAAGGAATCACGAATTAAAGGGAGTCAACTACGTAAAATCATCCTGACTTGTCGAATGATCACGGCCGACTTCAGAGCTCAGGCCTCTTATGGTACTGCGATCGCCAACGACAGGATGATTCTCATGACAACACAAGGCGAGATGCCGCTCCCGCCATGGCACAGGATTCGACTAGATATAGATCTATTCCTCCCCTGCCCTGTTCCTGAATTACAAGGGATTGGCTCTCTTCTACTTCAACCCGACATCTTCCTCGTCGCTGCATCTCTTGCCCACCTGCCCGCGCCAATCATTTCCTTTCGATTGAGCCTCCACTGTTCCTATTCTCCAAGATACTCATCTCCTCTCGCCTGCGAATCATGCCCGGCTCCGCCCTCTTCGGACACCCCCCCAGCAACCAGGACGATTGGTACATCATCAGAGGCCTGGCGAGATTCTCTCACATACCCGACAAAGTCTTGGACCCGAAGAAAGGTTTTCCAATACATACTCATCGTCCTCCGAACTTTCATTATGCCTCTCGAGGACCTGGCATCATTGCCTCGGCCGCCGTTACCATGGTCCTCGTCATTGCGATCACTGGCACTCGCCTCGGTCTTCGATTCTTTCGGCGGGACCTGAAGTGGGGCTTGGACGACTATTTCATCATCCCGGCCGCACTGCTTACGATTGTATTCCTGGCCGTTGTTATTAGCGAGGTCACAAATGGAGGATTGGGAAAGCACATCTATGATCTGACATACCAAGAAGTGAACTGGCTCTTTCAGGTAACGATGGCCGTCCTTACCATCCGTGTGATCAAGGCTGATCAACTCGATGTCTTCTAGGCGTTTTTATTAACTGTCCCGGTCTTTTGGATGATCGCTGGCTTGATCAAGATATCCATCATTTTCTTCAATCGACGACTGACAGGCCTGACGTCCCATAGATGGATGATGGCCCATTATGCCTTCCTCGTGCTCGTCATCGGCTTCATGATCGCTGCACTATTCACCGAACTTTGCCAGTGCCGGGGCCCAGTCAATTTAAAATACAGCCTCCGGGATAGAGGCCGCTATCCCACTAATGTCAAATGTCTCGACGGGAACAAGCTCGGTTACGGCATAGCCATCGTCCATAGCTTCCTCGACTTCTGCCTCTTATGCGTCCCGCTGATCGTCTTATATCAGATGAAGATGACGCTTTCGAAGAAAGTGCGGCTCGGTTTCCTTTTCTCCGTTGGCCTTGTATCTTGCGTCGGCAGCGTCATGAGACAGGTTGTTCAAAATCGAAACTACAAAAATCCCGACACCCCTTGGGTTTATAAAGACGACCTGTCCTGGGTCATCGTCGACCTCTTCTTTGGTATCACGGCCGCTTCTCTGCCCGTCTTGAATGCCGCGATTCCCAAACGGTGGAGGTCTTCCCCCAATCGTACCCCGCAGCTCAATCATCTCTCGATCTTCGATAGTAACAGTACACCAAAACGCTCGGTCACCACGGAAAGTAGCGACAGGACTCAACGACCAGATGGAACACAGTCAGCGGACGCTGGGAAAGACTCTTATCACCACAAGACAGAGAAAAGGTGGGATGATGCTTACGTGGGGGTGCAAAGACCAGATGCAGCGCAGACGACGAATTTTGCTCCGAAGCGATCCGATGATACCCTAGTATGACCGCGATGTTTTCGTTGGGGCACGAACGGCAGCGACGGACTGGAATTATCGTTGTTGATTGTATATATGTGTTTCAAGGTTCATGTACATATGACTTTTTGGATGGGCTTTGCGCCCTGCGATTACCCTTTTGTTTGCGCCAGCTTGTTGTGCTTAGCCGAATCGAATGCCTAAAAATGAGCTCTATCCCGAAAAGAGAAATACGAACTGTTGCATTGAGCTGGATTGGGTTATCTCACGACTTGAGCTTTCACGGTTGTTTATGACTGGGGTCTTGCAGAGTAGCTTTGCAGGATCGTTGTTTGATTGGGTTCTGGTGAATCTTTCATTTTGGGAAGACTGCGTGGCAAGACTCTGTTGCAATACTGACATATCGTCGCCATGCTCTCGTCGACTTACCATTTTTCGGTCAAAACTATCGTCTCATCTCGCGACCTCAGTCGGACAGACTCCACAAAGATGAAGCCGAACCCACACATAAAAGCGATCGCCATCTGCACCCACCTAAAGCCTTGATTCAACTACATCCAAAGAAAGAACCCATCATTTGCATCAGAGCGAGGAAAAATTCCAATAGTTCATTCAAGTATACTCATTCATACTCTTCGCTTTCTTTCTTCACTTTGTCTCATTCTCTTGCATCGTGATACATAGCCTACGGATAGACCCTAGAGCCGTCATCAATCATTTCATCCTGACGCTTTGTGGAATAGCATAGCATGGCATAGCATCATGCGTAGATGGCAAGACAGGTTCACAATATCCATCGTGCGATTTACTTTCGTCTCGGTAGCTTATTCTTTTTTTGGAATCATCTGGGACGGCTTTTCTCGAATGGGATTGATGTGCATGATCTCGCCTGGGATGTGAGTAGGTGTTTAATGTGGCGGAAGGTGAAGGTTGGTGGTGGGTATCTATCGTATCTTCACTTGATGGCTCTTTAATGACAAAGCTATGTTGTTGTAGCGATTGGTAAGGGTTTAGGATCGTTTGAGTGATGATGGGTAGGTAGGTATAATGTGTTTGATGGGTGAAGGTTTGAAGGTTTGAAGGATCGAGTGGGTAGGATTATAGTTTGGATTCCCCCCCCCCTCCCCCTCCAGCTTCAACCATACCACTAACACCCTCAACACGAGACGCGCACGGACTCGCTTCTCGATAGTCTCAAATGGAGACTTAGTTGCTGCAGGGTAACTTTGGACGATGAGATGGGAGGGCTTGGATGTTGAGATTAGATTTTAGTAGGGGGATTGAGGGAGGAGAGGGGTGGATGGTGGGGGTAAGATGGGTTGGAGAGGAGGGATGGGAGGGAGGTGGATATGCGGGTTGTTGTGGAGATGGGGTCGGGGTTTTGGGATGGTTGGGAATATTTGTATGGATGGGTAGAGTAGGAAGTTTTTAGAGTATTTATATGGATGGGTAGAGTAGGAGGAGTTTTAAAACTGGGTGGGTTTGGGATGGTGGATGTGGTAGTGATAGAACGGGTATGGAAATTATGGGATTTGGAGGGAGGGATGGATAGGTTTGTTATGCTGATAAGTCCTTTTTGATTGCTGAATTCTAATTACGTGTCTTGTTTTGTACTCGCATTTGTCTGCTTTGGCGGCACTAATGGCTAAGCGTGATACGATTGTTTAAGGTGCTTTCGAATTTTTGAGTTTCAGGGTAGGTGTTATTTTGATGGACTGAATGGGTGAGATTCCGTTTGGAGGGTCGCCAGGTCACGGTGTTCGTTGGGGATGAGTAATAGATACCTGTAGGTTTGACATGGTGAGTCGTCGAATGCTTAGCAGATCACTTTACAATGAGCGAAAGACAGAAACGTTGGATCGTCGAGGTAGATGAGCTAAGACACAGGATCATCTATGCAGAGATTAGAGAAGAAAGCATAACATCATATCATAACATCATGTATATATCCAAATAACCCGCCAACAAAACCCTCAAAACCCTCAACCCCTATCCACCCCCCCAACCCCAACCCCATCCCCAACACCCTCACACCCCTCACCCCCCACCCACCTCCCAAACCCCACCCACCTCACCCTCCCCCGACCATCGCGATCAGCATCATCATACTCCCCCCCAACAGGCCGACTCCACCACGCTCCTCCCCCATCCTCAACCTCGATTTCAGACGCCGTCCCGCGCGACGACACAGACACAGCCACATCCCCCCCAAAGCCTCTGAAAGTAGTAGGGCGACGGTACGACCTCCCTCCACCCCCCTCCGACGCAAAGCGATGAGGCTCGACGTAATCGCGCCATTCCAGGATAGGGTGTCGGACGCGACCCTGTTCCGGGACCTGCAGCACCGGCGGCGGCGTCCCTGTTGCATGTTGTGAGCGAGGTGGTTTATGTATGTAGTAAGAGATTTGAAGGGGAGGGGAGGGGAGCGTACGGATTTCATATTGGGCTTCGTTGATCCACCTCCGCTTCGACCTTTCGGCCTTGGACGTCTTGGTTCGTTGGCGACGAGTGCAGACGCAGATGGCGAGGAGGAGGGCGAGGGCGAAGGCGAGGACGATGGTGGTGATGAAGATGGCGTTGGCGAGAGAGCCTGGGACGTCGATGTCCATGTTTGGAGACATAGGCGGGTTGTTTTGGGGGATGGGTTGGTGGGTTTTGTGTTGGTTGGATAGGGTTTTTGAGTTGGGTGTGAGGATTGGAGGTGGAAATGTTGTATGATTGTATGGATGTGATGAATATAGATGGAGGGAGAGGGAGAAGAGGGGGGGATCTTTATAGGGTGCTTGTCCGAAAGACGGATCCACTTCATGACAATATATCGATTAAAAGTCTCCACCTAGCCTTGAGGACCCACCCAAATCTTGTCATGGTACCGACCGCGATGGTGGATATCCGGACACTGTGACTCGTAAACTTAAAAGCCAATGGTGAACCGGAAATTGTGAGAATAAATCGATCATAAGTCTCCACATGGCGTCGAGGATCCACTTAGACCTTTGCTTGGTATCCACCTCGTTAGCGGAAATCCGAAGACTGTGACCCATAAGCTTGAGTTTCGGTTGACGACGGGTATATCATGAGAATAATTCGTATATATATAAGTCTCACATAGCGTTGAAGATCCACTTGAACCTTCGTTCGATACCCACCATATTGGACGTGTTCCCGATAGTATCCCCTATTAGCGTGACAATAGTCGAGGACAGGGAGGTGAGGCTATTGTTGTTTGGTTGCAGTAAGGAATTTTCACATTCCTTGTAGATTTTTTCCCTTTTCGACAATGTTGTACGTAAATTCTTGGGTAGGTTAGAATTAGAGAATATACACATCTGCTGCGACACAGTAGGAAGTACTGCCTGCTTGGTGACAATTATTTTGGGTTGCCAAAACAAGTTAAGGTATATTAGACCCCGAGTGATTGCAACGCATTCATTCAAGATCGTAACTCCAGAAACCCTCAATCATGCCAATATAGACTCCGAACTGCCACGAGCTGGTCGATCTCCCTCGCTGTACGCGTCGCAAAGTATGCTGGTGGTGGCGGCACGACGGATTCGTATGCTGGCAGTCCCGCATTCACCAACGTCTCTTCGCCTGGTCCCAAGTTCATGTTATACAAAGGCGGTGGCAGCGTTCCAGCACCTTCTGGGCCTCTGAATATCTCTATTGGTCTTCGAGGTGTGTCGATCTCCTGCCCTGGTCTGCTGCGAGTGTGTAAGGCGGGTGGAGGTAGGCCCTCGAGATCATTATCCCCAATTCGCAGTGTCTTGAAGATTCCTTGAGTATCCTCAATTAGCCTCAGTACTGTGATTTTGGCGGAAATAGCATACCATCAGTCATGACTCGAAACCGTGCTAGGAGTCGACCCGTCTTTCCATGTCTTGAGGAAGCTCCTGCTCTATCGTAGAGACGCTTCAAAGAGAGCAGTAGGATCATTGCCGCAATGAATGCAGGTACAGCTAGTACCCACCCTTTTCCTGCGAGGAACCCCATCTCGTATAGTGATTAGGTGGTATGGGTTACGTAAATGGTTTAGGTACAGATGTTGACTGGTAGAGTTCGTTGAGGAATGATGTAGAAGTGAGTGACAGATGGTGATAGTACATGAATGCTGGCAGAAAGGGTTCAACAAGCCTTCGGGATTCTAATAAGCTTCATCCAAATAATGATCATTATTTGATGTACTCATCCCATACCGGGCTTTTTTGCCGATGGGAACCGGTCTTGGCAACATGTTCATGGTATCACATATTTTTCAGGAAGTTCCACGTACGAGAGACCACACGAAAGAACGACCAAACAGAAGACATTAGACGATAGATACCCACCCCAAATAAATCCAAAGCATAAGTCGCAGACGTCAGACAGAAAATGTCATGACAGACGACGGATCGCAAATCTCAATGTATAATCCAAGATCGCCTATATGTATAGATTTGGTCCCTTTCTAAGAGCATTATATGGTATAGAGGGACCAACAGACCGTTGCAGAATCCGAGGACAGCGATTTCTAATCACAGATGACAAGGGTGACCATCCCAGGTTTGTTTGCTGCCGGGTATGGGACGGAGGCGGCTGCGTTCAATCGTTCGCGGCGGTCGACCCATACGGGAGGGTGAATCCGAACGAATGGCGTAGAAAATCCTAATTTCGATATCGTCCGGCTTGTGCTCTGGGACTCAACAATTCTGTGACACGTCACGGTTTGAGATAACTCTTGAATATGTTCGTCAGCTTGATTTGAGACACAGGTCAATATCTCTTGTACCCATCGCTATATTTCGAGAGTTCCGCCTACGCTCACGGGCGATTCTTTGACACTTCTTCTCGTGCAAGAAAGCTACCCAGATAACCCCAAGTCCGAAATCAACACCTATCAGTCCGACGACAACACGTTGGTCGGTGGAGTTCACTAGAGAACTATGATTAGCTTGGTTCTTTCAAGATGTTGCACCGAGGTACGCGTCGTGTATATATTGAGCACTTTTGGCAGTCTTTGAAACCATAAGAATGATGAGGAGAATTGTACATACTGACCAAGTTGGCCATTTCCTCCAGCCATGAATGTTTACCATCCATGAAATGGAGGCAGCCAAGCCAGACGCAGTCGTTACTGTGATTATGGCACAGGGTAAAATGACTTGAGACATCATGTCTAGTTGAAAAGAGAAAGTAAAGTGCAAGAAGTGTGAGAGAAGTAGTTTGTGTTTGTACAGTAGACAGCAGAATGTGTTACCATGTAGTAGACAAGAAAGTGACCCAGTAATGAGGAGATGACGGAAAGCTGCAAATTGACCAGCTCCAATGTCATTTTGCTTTGTTGACGAAAATTCCCGTTGAGCAAAAATCTGAATGTTGCATTCTTGGCACGTAGAGCGGCCGCGGGAGTAGCTGCCATCAATCCGGAATCGGAATGCCTGCTACTGAGAGGAATAGCTTTCGCCTACGATACCAAGCTTCAGGAGTTTTATACCCGGAAGCCATGAAACTTTAGAGGAGATATTCTTGATATATGTATTGCTGGCAGCTTCACGGTCGTAGCTTCTCTCATCTAGGAGTGTATCGAGAGACAATAGTCAGAGAACAGCCATATTATGAATGAACGCCACAGGCTTCGAGCTCAAGGTGAGGTACTGGGAGTCAGTGTTAGAGACAAGTCAGTCCTGCTGGGATTTCCAGTAGCTCGTGTGGTTTGAATTATTGCTTTTTTCCAAAGGGTGAGGGAAGTCACCTATGACATTTGTGTTGCTGTACAACGTATAGTGGAATATGGGGAAGCGATTGCAACCGGTGGCAACGCGCTCATGTCTCCGGAGGAAGCTGTTGTATGGTAACCGGAAAGGTTCAAGATGTAACCATCAGGCCATTTGCTCAGCGTAGGCGGCTGATATGAATGCAGCTGATGAGAAAGGTGTTCCCATGCAGCGATTCACAGCAAGTATATTGTAATGAAATGATGGATACCGACATCTGTAATCTAAGTTGCTTAGCATACGGAGCTCTGTGCATTCTCCTACGTTGATCTGGAGGCTTGCATCAAAGGCAGTGAGAAGCAAACACGCTAGATACTTTTAGCGTGTACAGGATCCTTAGGAAAGCTTGGCACTGTATGTACGATGTTGATATGGAGTAGCTTTTGATTTTAAACAATTCAAAATATGAATTCCAATGACCCAGATCACTTCTTCCAGACCTCGTACGTATTCACTGCCAACTCATCTTCAACTACTAAGAGCCTCTCAGTCATTCTCTCTCGGAAACCTCCCGCAAAAGGCTCAAATCCACCAACAACAATGGCACTCCAATCCGCCTACAAAGCAAAATCCTTGCCATCATTGCCGACCCTGCAGATTCTCGGGCCATATACATAGCCGAAAGTGCAGGAACAGCTCGAAGACTGGTACTTGACAATGTACGAACCCTCACACCTCCATAACCCACCCAATACTAACACCGTTCCACCAGTAGCCCGGCAAAACCACCCACATCTACCGCGGCCCCACCACGCCCCTCACATCTCTCGTCCTCTCACTCACACCCCAAGACTCCACTCTCTACTCCGGCAGCTGGGACAAAACCATCTGGTCCTGGTTCACCAGCACTCGCACCCCCCACCGACGCTACTTCGGACACACAGACTTCGTAACAGCCCTACAAGTCCTCCACAACGCCAACGGCCAAGCCCATCTCATCTCCGGCAGTGCAGACGCCAGCATCATAATCTGGCTCGCCTCCACCGGCGAAAAACTCCACACTTTACGCGGCCACACGCGCGGAATCCTAGATCTAGCAATCGACCCCCTCAGCTACGATACCTCCGCACCCATCACAATCTTCAGCGCCGGCAGCGACAGAGAAATAAGACGCTGGCGTATCGATGACAGGGAGAACCTTTCCAGCATGACACAAATCGAACCCGACAACCCAATCATCCAGCACGAAACCAGCGTCTACGCCCTCCAGTTCGACAGCGACGACGATCTCTGGACCGCTTCCGCCGACGGAACGTCCAAATGCCTCTCCCGCGACCGAGGCTGGGAAGCGGATACGACACTGCAACATGGCGACTACGTACGCGCTATCACCATCGATGAGCGCGGAGGCTGGGTCGTGACTGCTGGAAGGGATGAGGATGTGAAGGTGTGGGATAGGGCGAGTGGGAAGTTGCATCATGTGTACGAGGGGCATTTTGAGGAGGTTACGGGGTTGTTGGTTTTGGGGCGGGGGGTGGTTAGTGTGGGTATTGATGCTACGGTTCGGCAGTGGGATTTGTCGTCTGAGGGGTTGGGGAAGGCGGTGAGGGATGCGGAGGAGGGGAGAGATGGGGTGGAGAAGGAGATGGAGAAGGAGGTAGTGGTGAAGCCGGAGGTGGGTGGGTTGACGGAGGAAGAAGAGAGGGAGTTGGAGGATTTGATGGAGGATAGTGAATGACAATTGAATCTTGCATGGGATCATGTTTCAAACGTGAGAACGTATATGCATGCTTTATTTGTCGGCACAATATCCTAACCCAAATGACTAATACCACTACCACGAAACGCCATCCAACCCTCTGTGACCTATTCTACCCTTTCGGCGCCTGATACTTTTCCCCCACAGCTCTCACACCACCACTCCACACCTCAAACTCCACCCCCATCTCCCCATCCCCCGTCGCCTCCACCCACGGCGCAAACGCAACTCTCAGCCACCTCCTCCACCTCCTAGGATTCCACTCCGCTCCCCCCAAAACCCCAACATCGACTTCCCCCTCCCCAGTCCCAGCATGGCCATAGTCACGATCTTTAATCAGCGCAACACGACAGGCTATCTGATTCGTCCACACAAGACCTAAAGTGGGCGTCTTGAGGTTGTGGCTTTCGTGAACGGAAGATGGGTGGGCGCCCCAGCCGGTGAAGAAGCGCTGCTGGTGGTCGAGACTTAGTACCGAGGGCGTGGCAGTGAATTGGGCTTGGGTTGCTGTTGATGCTGGTGATGAAGATAGGATATTATTCGGTCCTGATGCAGATGCTCGTGATGTTGTTGTCGTGGTTGGGGCGAATCGATCAGCGACTTGATTTGCTACCACAATTGCGCAATCGTGCTCTCTCGCCAGGCCGCGGAGAAGAGCGCCTAAGCGAACAAGCTGCGCCGAGCGGGTCGCAAGTGCAGAAGGCGTGTTGGCTGAGCTGCGCTCGGCGCGGTAGTTTGCTGCAATGCTGTCTAGGATGACGAGGCCGACTTTGTGGCGGGCGAGGGCGACGGGTAATTGGTACGTGAGAATGTGGTCTTGCGATTCGAGGTCAGGCGTTTGGAGTGTCAGGATGCGGTTTAGAGATGGAGGGGATCGGTGGGTGGTGAGGAGTTGGTGCTGAGAGAGGATCTGCGTGACGCGAGTGGTGGGAAGGGGGTGTTCGGTGGATATGTAGAGGGTCGGGCGAGCGAGGCCGTGGGGCGCTGGGAGTTGGGCGCTGAGGAGCAGCGTCAAGAGGAATTGGGTCTTTCCTGCGCCGCTGGAGAAATTGGCATATAATTGTGAGACGCTCGGAGTATGATCCTACCTTTCTCCTGTGATCTCTGTTATATATCCTGTCGGGATTCCGCCGCCGAGCGCCCTGTCTAAAGCTGAATCAAGGGTACTGATAGTGCTCCATGACTCGATCACTTCTTTCCCGGTCGTCTTCAGCGCTCCATAATCACTTTGCCCTTCTCCCACACCTTCAAAATTTGGAGCATTATGGTTCACCAGGCCCAATTGGCCTTGCAAGATTGCAAGAACATGGTTCGCAAGTCGCCTTACATCGAGCAACGGCAACTGCGCTCGCTTCGCTACCTCCAAAGCATCGAGTGTGAGCAGGTCGACTGTAGTAATGACATGCTTCTCTAGCGATGGCAACAGATGTGTATATAGCTTCGTAGGAAAGTCTGGGATCGTATGCAGAAGGTCTGTCATGAGGAGTGGAGCATGCTCATTGTGGGGACGTCAATAGCGAGCGGGAAGAGCGATTGTCGCGGCACGCGTCGACTGCGCTTGTACTGATTGGGAGTAAAGTAAACAGAGCTCGATATCGATATGAAAGATGTTGGAAACTCCATAGACTCCCACACGATCAGACTTGCGAAGTCTCCATGCCTAATTTCACAAATCGAAGATGGCAAAAAACCCCTACCCACGCTCCACCCTCAGGCGAATCCTCAAGGCCCACACAAACCGCAGTCTGAGCAAGAACGTCGATATTCTAGTACTTCATCCCCACAATAACCACTCCACCACCACTATCAATGAAATATCTCGGAAGTCTCGCTAATCCAGCAAACCCACAGGTCTTCCTCGACTACACCTTATTCATCCAAGAGTAAGAAATTTCATCACCTGTCCCAAACACTAGAATACTAACAGGGCTGCCGTACGACCAGTCTACTTCGCGAAGCATCAGCAGACGCAAAGCGGAATAAACAACGCAAAATCACAGCGGATGGTATTAAGAGGGTGACGGAGGTAAGTGAGCTAGTTAGTACGAGAACTAAGGAATGTGGGAGCTGATCGCGCGTTGCAGAAGAGTCTCCGGAAGTTCAAAGCATGAGGGTGTATGAATGTGTATGATGGATATTATTATGTAGATTGTGTGGCATTGATTGCACATATCAGACTTTTCGGTGATGTGGAATGCTTGATGAAGGCGTTTTGATTCGCTTGGTAGAGCGTTTGGCAGGATATACCCTTGTTTGTCTTTTACTATATCCGGGGAATATCCTCCATGAACTGAAGACCCTTCAAAGCCAGTTGACGGAGGCCATTCCGACATTACTCCACCTCGATGCTGCTAACTGCACACACTTTATGCAAGTAGTCCGCATATGGTAATTGGAGTTTACCCTAAACACAGATATAGCACAGCGCCTATGTATCACGAATGCGCAGGAGTTGCGTCAGTATTTACATCCCTTCCATCTCCGCATGCCATTTCCTCCCGTGCATGCCACAAGCATCTATACATATCAGTTGAGCACCTTAGAATCGTAAAGAACGCCGGATGCATGACACTTAACCCTGACAAAACGAAAAGCATCCTCAAGGAATGTACAGTGAAGCAAACGTTGATGCATCTTCCATGAACTCTCTTTCGTAACATTCGTTCGAAGAGCAAGTAAACTCCCGGCATCAGAGAAGGATCCCGGATCCCTAGTACCAAAGAGGACCCCCTTACTCAATAACGTGACCCCTCTCTCATCATCGGTAGCGTCTCTCCGCCTCCACCCATCTCATACTTAAGTGGACTGCCCTGTATATTGCCACCATTGCTATATCCGCTCCATCCAGTGTTTGCGCTTTGCCCATTCTGATAACCAGCAGCACTCTGCATACCTTGATAGAACTGATCAAAACTTCCATTGTGCGCCGAATGCTGCGATTCGCGCTGGATGTGATGTTGGAAGTCTTGTGGCGACTGATACTGCAGGCCGGGCGTTACCATGGGATTGCTATTGGAATGATGCGGTGGAGAATGGTCAGGAAAAGGTGAGAGTTGCGGCTGTTGGTATTGTTGTAATTGCTGGTATTGGGAGCTGGGTTGTGATTGTTGTTGGACCGGGTTGGTAGGGAAGGATGGTGAGTATTGGCCATATGGTTGATAGGAAGTCGAAGTGTTGAAAGCATTCTGGTATGTATGAGGCGAATGGGGCTGTTGGGAGGATTGAAGTTGATGGATTGCTGCCATGGGAACGTGCTGGGGTTGTTGGTAATGGGCAGTATGATAGCTGCCACTTCGACTGTGACATTGACCGTGATTCAAGCTTTGTCGCTTTTGAGCTTGTTGCTGAGCGACCTGCCTAGACATTGTCTCAGCTTCGCGCATTCTGAACTCGCAGATTTTCAGCTTTTCGTCATGAATTTTCCGGCTGACTTCCTCCTGTTGGCTTGTCGTACGCTTCATGAGGTAGTCCTCGCTGATGCTGGGACCTCGAGGGCGACTTTTGGGAACGGATGTAGGTATTGGTGAGTATGCAGCGGTGAAACCACCATCAAGTGCATATGGTGATTGATAGATACGAGGACGAGCCTTTTCAGCATCATGAAGATAAATGTATTTCTCTGGAATCTTGAGGTAAGAGACACATTTTGCTTCAAATACAGGTGCTTTCGGGGCAGTAGGCGTTGGTGGCACGCTTGGCATACATGGTCTTCGTGGAGCGGACGATGGTTCATTGAAGGGGTTGTGGTCCATCGTGGGTGTCGTAGCCTTGGGGGCAGACCCCATCATGTTGGCAACAGGTGCTTGTGGTCGCGAGTAGCTCGTCTGCGGTAGCGCTGGGCGGGCTTGCTGATTTGAGTAGTACGTTTGCTGCGGCTGCTTTTGTCGTTTCGGCTGCTGGTAAGGGGCAGGTCTTTGATAATTGTGCGTCGAATTGTGATAAGAGCTTTCCACGTTGACATTCCAAGGCCTATACTCGGGTGTGCCATGGAATGCTTGAGGAATATTCGACGGTGCAGACGTCATGGGCGCCATAGGTGCAACAGAGGCCATTGGTGAAACATGGTAGCTTGGAAAATCCTGAACGGGATTGTAGTCGTTGTAGTTACGAGACTGATCTAGGCCAGCTTGTGTTATTTCGGTATTATGGTGGCTAACCGACTGGCTATCAATATGGTTGTTAAGTGGTCTAGGCTTGTACCTGTATTTTGGGTGTACGGGATCTGTGATGGCGTATTTACCATGGTACGGCCGATCCTTCAATGCTGCCGCGTCCGCTTGTGCGTTGGCGTACATATTAGCGTGCTGTGCCTGATAAATGGTACGTGGACCATTGGCTGCGTGTTGATTTTGCCAGACGGAGGGATATGAAGCCGAGAGAGATTTTCGTGGGACCGGTTGAGCTGCAGCAGCGGCTGCCACCGACGCGATGCGTACGGTCTCCAAGAAGTTGGCGCCGGGGTCATTGTGTTGCACCGCCAAATCACCAGTATACTGAGCTTTGGCCTCCGTGGAATGCTTTCCGAGATAGAACCATAGCTTCTTGGGCTTCTCGATATCAACTGTTATCTGCGCTGGGTTACGGAACGCCTTGCGTGTTTCAAATTCTGACCAGCGGAACAGCTCGGAATCGCAGAACAATTCGTTGGGCTTGGGACCTTCATTGACTGCTGGATCCTCAGCGGTGGTACGAGACTTTCGAGCCAATTCTAATGGCAGGGGTTTGGCGTTCTCGGACGGACATGGTAGCTGAGAATTGACAGGGTCAAAAACCAGGAGCCACTTGTATTCCACCTCAAACTTTTCACCCTTAGGCAGGAGTTCGACGAGGAACGTCTGCTCGCTCTTCCGGTTTTCCAGGATGTTACCAGCAAAGATGTCACCCTGAAGAAATTGAAATTGAGCGATTTCTCCAACTGGTAGCTTTAACGCCATCTTCTTTATTAGTGGAGTATCCTCGAGTACGTTGCCATCAGTATGCTTTCCTCGTCTTCCACGATGGATTTTGCATCTGAAATCAATTCCAGTGTCGGAGTATTCGGTTCCATCTGCTCCAAAGACCGGGACTTGGCCAATGTCGACGAGTACCCCGGCTTGGGCTGCGCAGGTCGCGTGATACGCTTTGACGCATTTCTTCTGTGAGCACTGGAAAATGGATCCTTTCTTGCTTCGGCAGTAATAACATTTCATCTCTAAGCGAGCTTTATCAATGGACCCGATATCACAGATGGTCTCCCGCCCATTCTCCTCGGCTATGTATGTCTCGGGTGTATATAGCGCGCATCGACGATGAGCTTGCTTGCCGTTGTCGGTAGGGAGCAGGGTCTCGTGCTTGTTGTCATTTGGACATAGAATGCAGGGTTCGTATGATGGAGCCTTGATCTTGAGCCGGAGCTTCTTGGCCTTGGGCTTCGCATCCTTATGATTTATATCTTTCTTCTTCTTGTGGCTTCGCTTTGGCTTGCCTTTCACACTTCCAGGAGGAGTAGGTAGGTTTGTAGGCTCGTCGTCCTCGTCATCATCTTCGTCGTCATCGGTCTCTTCATAATACTCGGGAGTCGGCTCGCCCCTCAGCTTCCGCTCGATCTCTCGAACATCGACCCAGACACTATCAGCTTCACAGTTGCACTTTTTGGCAATTCTGCCGTAGTCCAGCCAAGAGTCTGTTGCAAAATTGACGGACTCTGCGCAGTTGTAGCCAAGATTATATCCAGAGTGGTAACCGTAGGGGAAGGTGATGACGAACTCGCCCTCGTTGTGAACTAAACGGTTGACACTGATCCGGTGCTGCTGCTGGAGCTTCTCTGGTGAGATTAGATAGGTCTTGTGGCGTAGAAATTGATCACAATTTTTCGAATCGGTTGGCCACACACCTTCTATATATCAGTACTGTTGGTACAGCAGGGGTAGATCGACTTACTTCGCATCGCAGCTTCAAATTTTCTCGCGTCTGCCTGTGAGATGCTATACCACTGCTTCGGTGCTCCAAAGTGGATGTAGTTGATGCTGTAGAGGTCGACATCTTCCAGATGCCAAGCAAAAGACGCTTTCCACATGCCAAGGTAGAGGTATGCAGTGTTGACTCCAGGCACGTTCTGACCAAGAACGTCCAACAAATTTTCCAGTTTCGCAACATTCCAATTCTTTGTACTGTCGTCGAATAGAGAACCTGGCATATCTGCTCCATACATGGGATTGCTGAAATTCAAACTCTTCCAATACAATTTCTCGAGCTCCTGCACGCGTTCAGTGGTCCATTCTTCTTGATTATGCACCCGATAGTCGAAATTCTTGAAAGCTTCTTCATCCACGACCTCAGCCTGATCCCTTCGATTATGTTGTCTTCTGGATGAAACGGACTTTGACTGGTCAGCTTTCGGTTGGCGCCCCTTAGGCTTCGGCTTTCCCTTGGGCTTCGACTTCTGTGGTAGACTCTCATCATCACTATATTCATCCTTGATCTTAACCGGCTTTAGGGGCGGAGATGTTGGTGTTAGAGGTGTTTCCACGAGCTTGTTATCATCCATGTCTTCATCTCCCTCGTCATCAGGTTTATGAACTGTAGCCGTCAAGTCGGGGACCTTTTGGCGGCCAGGTCTTTTCCGCTTTGAGCCACTGCCTGTACCCGGTGGATTTCTAATTCTGGTCGAAGCAGCTCGTGAAGGCTTTTCCTGGTTGCGTCGGCGCTCGCCTCGCTTCGCTGGGGGTTGATTGCTGCTTTCCTCGCATAAAGCCTTCCATTGTGGTAAATTATAGGATCTCTGCTTTTCTATGTTGGCTTGGGTATAAGTTCCCTGGGTGCCGTGGAATTCTTGTGTGATCGGGTTTTTGACTTTGATAGTCTTAACCTGTTCATCAAGCGGAGGTAAGGCATCGCGCCTGACAGATGAAATCAGTCGAGATCTGCGGATCAAGGTTCGCGATGAAGAACTTACCATTCCTTCGGTGGAACCACCTTGACGATACCAGATTTCATACCATAATGGTCAATCCTTTTGATGAATTCTTTGAAGCTTCGGAATTGGTTCATAGTCTGGACAGACATCAGCTAAGAGTTCCTCCCGCTGACCAGGCGACATTAAGGGAGCAAGTTTTATACTCACGGGCTTAAAGACAGGAACGTTGCCATTCTCATAATAGTGATCTGGAAAGATTTCTGCATCGTCATCGCCCTCGTCAATCTTTTCGCTAGGTGCCGGCTCCTCGATAGACTCCTCAGGTTCCAGGTCGGACAGCTCCGAACCAGAGTCATCATCATAGTCATCTTTCTTACCGGTGCTTTCACTCGTGGGAGGGGTGAGAGCCGGCTTGCTGTCGTGTTGATCGTTATCCATCTTCACTTCTCCGATGTCGGTCGGGAAGGCCATTGTCGCGACCGCCATTGGAATACAGGACTCCGTGTTAGAGATTAGACTTAGTAGAGACAGTGGCCACCAGTTATTTGGGAAATGTTGACGATGTTAGGTTGGCTGCTCGAGTCCGCTGTCGTAGGCCGTAGAGGCTGGTAGTGACTCCCTGGCCTTCCAGCGCTTTAGAGATTCCCGCAGATCTCCTCCTCCGTACGTATCAGACTACAAGCTCTTGGCGCTTGCACTGCATTCCACTTAAGCAGCGAACAATCAGGAGAACATTAGTGAAGTCGATTGTGGAAGAGGTTGATGAAGTCGGGTTGCCGCCAAGGCCCTAGCCTCGGCTGTTCATGCGGGCAATCCACAAGCGCATTCGCTGTGGCAAGGAATAAATCCACATGTTTTCTTATCTGATTACATGGTAGATTTCAACAGGTGGGGGATCTAGGTAAGCTATGTTTTGCATAAAGGACCTGTTTGCCTGTCGATCCCAAATTTACCTATCTCCTCGTAAGGGTTCCAGGCAGCAAACCTTTCGCTTTATCTATTGATACAATGTCCTGGTTTTCATTAGGAAACTGCAATCAGTGAATGGTATCCAGAGTCCTTTGCAATATATGGTAGGCCTTGATGATAATTTCTTCACTCAATCATGATAATCTTGTGGATCTGCCATGAATAATGATATCTGAAGACGCTGCCTATTTTGTCATTGCTAAGCGGCTTGCTTTAGGGTTGACGCCCACTCTGCGGACTTCCGTTCATGTAGTGCTAGAAATCAAAGTCACGCCTTTCTGAATAGGTATGCGGGACACTGATGGTACCTTACAGGAATCGTGTTTGGGATGATTCAGCCCTAAGGAGTAGCTACGGCTGACATGCAACGCACGAACCAGCGGATTGCGGGAAATCGGTACGCCTTGTGGCATCCCTCGTGGACCCTTCTCTGCTCTTCCGTAAATTGAAAGACGAAAGGATGACAAATCAGAGTTGCATAGAGGGTGACCCAGGTGGGATTGTGCAGACGCAATGTATCCTTCGCTATGCTCGCTCAACGTGATAGGCTCAGTCTAAGCATACCTTAGACAGCCATGATGAAAGAAAACAAGCGCTTGACAACTTGGGTAGCTGTTGGGTAATCTCGGTAGATGCACAAAGAGCTTTTGCGCAGATGATGGTGGGATAAGACCTGTTGACAACAGGGTGCGGGGTTAACCTCAACTTACCCCGTCACCGCGTCCACGATTACCACGGAATCCACCGCGACCACGACCACGACGCTCACCGTCTCCTCCGACTCGATCACCACGATGGCCGCCGCGGCCACGACCTCCACCTTCTCCACGATCCCCCCTAAATCCGCGACCGCCTCGGTTACCACCACGATGCTCTCCTTGACCGCCTCGGCCACGCCCGCCGCGATTATGCTGTACCTCGTGGAATCCGTCGGCGGTCTCAGCCTGCGGAGGCTGAGCGTACGCAGGGGGTTGTTCTGATGGGACATCCTCAGCCCAGCTCTGAGTACCTGTCATTGCCGCTGGTGTGGCAGCATGACCGGTGTCAGTTTCGGCGGGGTCTCGAGGAACTTCGACCCAGTCATTTGGCTCGCTGGTTGCCGAAGCCTTGACGTCCCAACCAGTCTCTGCTGCTGCGTTCCCAGCCCCGACATCTATGCTGGCGGCATCTGGTACTTGGGGATTGTCAACGTGATTTGAGAGTCCGTTTGTTGTAGGCTCGACAGCGTCGATCTCTGTCAACCCAGCGTGAGCGATTGTGGGATCAGTGCCAATCGCTGTCGACGACGGGTCTTCAGCTGTGGGAGGAGCGGGCTCAGACTGGGCGACCTCCTCTGCCCAGGCTTCTTCCGCCGCATATGGAGCGTACTCAATAGCGAGGTCTCGGACTTGCTTGTCTATGGAGTTGATGCATCAGTCCCTGTATACGCATGTTGAAAGCACAGAAACATTTTTTAATTGGGAGAACTCACATGTGAACTCGGAGGGAGTTTGATCGACTGTGGATACTTTGTCTGAGCTGCCAGCGATCAAGCTTTCCATAGCCACGACTGCGCTGGCCTCACCTCCGTATATCAATAGCAGAGCGCCTTCAAAGGCTCGATTTTTAGCCGACGTCTCGTCGCCACCTTGACGTCTTGCCGCTGCGGCTCTCAAGAATTTGCTGAGAATGAGCAATTCATCCTTAGCATCCTTCTTGGCCTGATCGGCTGCCTCGGCCTTCACAGCATCTTTGACTTTCTGCAGCTCGTCCTTGTGTGCTGTCTCGAGAGCAGATTTTTCTATGGACAAACGCTTCTGGTAGTCCTCATCGAATTGCTTGTACTGTGATATTTGTTCTTCGAGTTGGGTCAGGGAAGCTTGTAATGATGGCTTCTTCTGGGCTTGAGCCTTTTGATCTGGGTTGATCTTGCGTGATGCAAGGAGGTCGTCAAGGGATGTATCGGGATTCTCGGCAATGATAGAGTCTACTTTTTGAGTAGCATTCTAAGTAGCGAATTGTCAGCGAGTATAGCAATGGCCGGTCAATCAAGAATCCTACTAGCTTCTTCTTGATGTTACGGATGTTCCTAATCAGATTTACAAGTCAGCAAATTCAGCAGAGCGGCTGTCATTCATGGCTAGCCTTACTTGTAAAGCTCTTTCAGGTAGGGACTCTCATATGCCCCTTCCACGCCATTGGTTGTACCGTCCGTAGCTGTTTGCCCAGCTGCTGCATCCGGTTCAGGAGGTGCTGTTGGTGGTTGAGCTGTGGCTTCGGCTTTGGCCTTCTTCTTCTTGGCACTCTTAGATTCCGAATGAGATGAAGGTTGAGGGTCTTGAGTAGTAGACATTGTGGATGATGTGGTAGGACGAATTAGGTCTGTTGATTTGTAGATGGCGAATCTGGATTGCTTGAGCTGGCTCGAGCACAGTTATCAGAAATGTGTTATGGAGATCGAGCTTGTACGAGCCGGAGATGGCAGTATCAATGATTATGTGGACGGATATAGCTGTTACAAAATAGGATGGTCGGTTTACATTGCCGAACTGAAAACACCAAGGACACTAAGGCTAGTACTAGGGGTGATCGCGGGACCAGCCGCACAGGCTAGTGGTTTCCTAGCTTCCCCTCGTTCAAGTAAAAGCTGTCCTCAATTGCTTCATACTTTACATTGCCTCCAGCGTTTCATAATGGGGCAAAGACATAGCTCCTAATCTTGGTGAGGCTATTCGGGCTTGGGATCTAGGTATCTTTGGGATTTCCATTCAAGCCGCGAGCCTATATAACGCCGTATCTTATCGAGGCCCATGGAAGGTGCGCCTGAGGTCTTTTAGTTACTTGCAATTACTGCATGGGTAATGAGATGTACAAGTCTCCGGCATCTCGCTACCCTTAGTGCTCCAGACCATGGGTCAACGCCTCTGGCCTGACCCCCCAGTCCTCTCCACAGAGTCGGTAGCATAGGTAATTAACTTTTACGACAGAATAGGCATACAGTCTCCACTAAGTGGACTAAACTGCTCATACTACCATGTATGTATATGAGCAGTGATCGGGCAGCGGCAACTTCCTTGACTGGAATGTCTGAAGCCTTCATCCATGTATGGTCCTCTCTGTGTTTCATCTTATAGACGTTGCGTCTCGCAATAATGGTATGCTCACAACAAATGATGAACTCGCCCAAAAGCAGACGGATCTATTCCCAGTCACTCTGTAACTCTTCCTTTCTCAACCAGCACGATTAGTGAATAATCGTGAACACATGTTCCCGCCCTCAGTGTGCGAATCATTGGTCTTGGAGATGAGTTGTATCATCGGGGGTGGATAATTGGTTATTCAGCTACTTTACGTTACGAGGACTTTTGCCAACTCAAAGATATCTTTTAATTTAGCGCCCTTTCTCCACAGTCGGCTAGCCCCCACTAGAATATTATAGGCCTAGTAATGAATACGGAACGTGGGGGTGAAGGCCCGACCATCTGACGTCTGCCTTGGTTGTCTGCACTGCTTCTAGACGCGATGGCTGCGCGAGCTAAAGTACCTTTGTGGCATCCATCAGCAGAGAGAACCATGTTCCATGGTCTCTGCCCAATATCCCGTCGTCCGTATTTCAAGATCTCGGTACTCCTGAGCTCCGTGTCTCCAACGCTCTGATTGATCCCATTCGTCCGGCGACCACTATCTCTGCAGTAGTCGCTCGGGCAGTATTCCTTCTGTTTCAATGGATTGACCACGGGAACAAGGTGTTCATGGTTGAATAATTGGAGCGCAACAGTCGGCCTTGGTGGACTCCAACCCTCTCGCCTAGATGGTCATGAGGTACGTGCTCTTCCGTGGCTCTAATGATTGAGGTAGCAACCTACCCTTCCTTCAGTCCGCGAGTACATGTTTCCCTTCACTTATCTACAACCCGTGGGCCTCTCACAAAGATCAATCGCCCTTCAGTCGTTTTTCCTATCCTTGGTAATCGCCGTGTTATGCACCTAGGTCTCATCCAGTGTCTAGCGCCGCAAGACTGATGCCTTCATACTACCTTCAAGACTGCCACTACTTTAATCGCAGTGCCTTGAAACTTCTCTCAATACTAACTTTGATCTCTTTGATGTGTGTCTGACTGACCCTTGGCAATATGGCAGTCCGCATCTTTACCATGCCTAAGTCACTGAACGAGTCCCTGGCAAATTCGAAGGCTCCTGCCTCGGATGCCGACCATGGCTCACCTCGTACCACTCAGCACACCTATTCTCCGGAACAAAAGGAGCCTCTGGCCAACCATGGGGTGAAAGGGAAACCGGGCATTACTTTCGCCGCTCAAGACAAGCTGGCAAAGCTCCCTATACCTGATCTCGAGAGCACGCTCAGGAACTACCAAGACGTCCTCAAACCGCTGCAAAGCGTGCGAGAACAAGAAGCCACTGCCGCGGCAACAGATGATTTCTTGAAGGGAGAAGGCTTGGAGCTGCAGGCGAGACTCAAGAAGTATGCCACAGGGAAGACAAGCTATATTGAGCAATTCTGTATGACGGCCAGCGTTCAACACGCCTTGCTTACGTGACTTTCGACTGACGGGATATCAGGGTACGATTCGTACCTAAATTTCGATAATCCCGTCGTCTTGAACCTGAATCCTTTCTTCCTTCTCGAAGATGACCCCACCCCGGCTCGAAACAACCAAGTCACTCGCGCTGCGTCTCTCATCATATCGGCTCTCTGTTTCGTTCGCGCCGTCCGAAAGGAAGAGCTGCCGCCTGACACGCTTCGAGGTAGCCCGCTTGATATGTACCAATACTCGAGACTATTTGGCACAGCTCGAGTGCCAACTGAAAACGGATGCCAGATCGCACAAGATAGTGGAGCAAAGCATCTCGTCGTGTTATGCAAAGGACAATTCTATTGGTTCGATGTCTTGGATGATAACGCAGATCTGATCATGACTGAGAAGGACATGGCTCAGAATCTCCAAGTGGTCGTCGATGACGCCGAGGAGACACCAATACAAGAGGCTGCAAAAGGAGCGCTAGGTGTTCTCAGCACGGAAAACCGAAAAATATGGTCCGGGCTGAGAGACGTCCTCATGCGAGAAGAAGATTCCAACAACGCCGAATGTCTCAACATGGTCGACTCAGCCCTCTTCATCGTTTGCTTAGACTACACCGAGCCGCAATCGAGCTCCCAGCTCTGCACCAACATGCTCTGCGGTACCAACGAAGTCGTCAAAGGCGTCCAAGTCGGCACTTGTACAAATCGCTGGTATGACAAAATGCAAATCATAGTCTGCAAGAATGGCAGTGCAGGCATAAACTTCGAGCACACCGGTGTAGACGGCCACACCGTTCTTCGCTTCGCCAGCGATGTCTACACCGACACAATCCTCCGCTTCGCCAAAAGCATTAACGGTCAAGCCCCCAGCCTCTGGACATCCGAAAGTCCCGATCCCTCAAAGCGCGATCCTGATAGCTTTGGCGACGTCAGCACGATACCACATAAATTGGAATGGGACATGCTTCCCGAACTCAGCACTGCCCTTCGCTTCGCCGAAACCCGCCTTGCCGATCTAATCCAGCAAAATGAATTCCAGACACTCGAATTCTCCGGCTACGGCAAGAACTTCATGACCTCCGCCGGCTTCTCCCCAGATGCTTACGTGCAGATGGCTTTCCAAGCCGCCTACTACGGTCTCTACGGCCGCGTCGAGAACGTGTACGAGCCCGCAATGACCAAGGTCTTCTTACACGGGCGCACTGAATCCATCCGCGCCGTGTCACAGGAGTCGGTCGATTTCGTCAAGACATTCTGGGCCGAGAACCCCGCCCAGCAGAAAGTAGACGCGTTGAAAAAGGCCACCCAGAAGCATACGGCGCATACGAGAGAATGCTCCAAAGCTCTCGGCCAAGACCGGCATCTCTACGCCCTCTACTGCGTCTGGCAGCGCTCCGTGGACGAAGACGGCGCGGAAGCCGCCAGCAGCAACGGTATGAGCGATGGATGTTCCACCCCCGCCGACGCGAGCTCAGACATCGGGTCCCCCAAACGAGACACCTTTCCCGCAGACGAAGATCGCACCTCCCCATCGCCCACGCGCAAACAGCCAACGTCGCACATGCCTGCCCTCTTCTCCGACAGCGGCTGGGACAAGATCAACAACACCATCCTCTCGACCTCCAACTGCGGTAACCCGGCCTTGCGCCAGTTCGGCTTCGGCCCCACCTCCGGCGAAGGCTTCGGCATCGGCTACATCATCAAGGACGACTCCATCTCCATCTGCGCCAGCAGCAAGCATCGACAGACGAAGCGGTACGTCGAGAGCATCGAAGCGTACTTTCACGAAATGAGACGCCTGCTGCGTTCTACGCGGTCGAAATCGACGTCTCATAAGGCGAGTCGGGCGCGGGAGGTGGAGGAGCGGGCGGCGGCGCCGAAGAAGAAGAAGTCGGGGAGGGTGATTAAGGGGGAGGAGGAGATTGTGGATGAGACGAAGGAGGACAGTGAGGATGATGGGTTGGGCGGATGTAAGTTTCCTTTACTTTTTTTGCCCTTTCCCCCTTTCCCAAATCGTTCCCTGGGCTTTGCGCGTGTTGGTAGCGGTTCTGATTGCTGCTATTTCCAGACGGCTTCTTCGACGCCGGGATGCTGCTTCAGGCAATCAAAGCCAGTCAGGAGGAGGCCAACAAGCCGAGTGAGAAAGCTATTGGGAATGCGAGGAGGAATGTGGGGAAGAAGTTGAGGTTGAGTGATTACTAGGGCGGTTCCACATTGATGTAGGTATGGAGTGTATGGTTAATGATTAGCGCAATTGTGAGTTGAACTTTGGATTCGTGAGGTACTTAGCACCGGGTTCATGTTTTATAGCTTATGTAGTTGAGATTTACACATGACCTGCCATCAATCATTTACCATGACCTACAGACTTCACAAGCTCATAGCATACAACACAATTCGAAGAAAAATACAGATTCATCCAGTAAAGACAGTGTATTCTCATTCTCAAGCAAAGGTATCTCAGTAGCTACAAAATAATCGAACCTCGGAGCAAACGGACCCCATCCATCCATCCATCCATCTGAAGATGCGCTCAAGCAATGCACATCAAGACTGAAGATGCACGAATCGCTCCCTTCTGGCGAATGAAGAAAGAAACAACACACTCCGGTCATGACGCTGTTATACATTTTTGGTATCCAGACCGCCTCGCGCAAAAAAAAGGTGACTGCTCGCTGCCGCATGCTGTGTTTGGACGAAGAGGTAATCGCTTTGGTATCAGAGTCATCTCGTCCTCTGCTCCATATTCAACGCGAGGTGAGCGCATGACCTAATTCTCCGTAGCAACAGCTCCGCGTCCTCTCGGACCACCTCTTCCACGACGCTCCACACCATACGATCCAGCGCCCCGTCCGCCACGGAACCCGCGACCACGACCACGGCCTCGGAAGCCGCCACGATATCCATTGTCGACGCTCCCCTGGCCAAAGGTCTCGAGATTCTTATTCCGCTCTTCGTTACGGAACTCGCGACCACCCAGTTTCTTGTCATCGCGGTCCTTCATCTCGCTCGAGATGTTGTCGAAGAATGATGAAGCCTTGCTGTAGCCTCCGGTGGCGGTGATACTGCTGCTGGCCTCGCTCTCGCGACGAGTGCCGTTGGTAGGCGCTTCCGCAGACTCACCATCCACGGGGCTGCTGATCGGCGATCCACTGGCAATGGCTTCCTTGACCAAGTCTCGCTTGTTGAACTTTGCGTTTGCGGACGCGAAATCGTAGTCATCCTTGGGAAGCTCGATTCTCTTCCCTTGCTGCTCGTCACGTTGGCGCCCGCTACGGTGTCCACCTCGCCCGCCACGATGACCGGCTGCGTAGCCTCCAGTACCTGGCTGCCGTGACTGACGTATGTTATCGTTGGTTCGCATTTCATTGACTTTGTTAGTCAAATTATCGATCGCGCTAGCTTCTCCATTTGTTTGCTTCTTTGCAGCCTGCCCTGGTGCTGAAGGTAGCTTGGCCATGGCTGCTGCCACAGCAGCCCTCGCATCTCGGTTTGCATCTTCGAGTGACTTGGTCGGACCTGGGTTTAGACGAGGAGCTGCTAGCGTTTGTGGGGGAGGAGCGGCCACAGGAGCGTTGTTCGCGTTTGTTGGTGATGCCCCGTTGACAGGGACTTTGGGCTTGACAGCAGGGCTGAGCATCGGAATAGCAGGCATGATACGCCCACTCCTTGGCGCACTGGTTGTTTGCTTGGTTGCGATGGGTGCATCTGTAGCAAAAGTAGGGGCAGGAGGCGCTAGAGCAGCAGCAACGTCCGGCTTGGATTCCGTGGGAGGTGGTGGACCTTCCGTTGGCTTGGCAGTGGAGATCGGCGGTGTGGGCAGCTTCACCGTTGCAGCTGGCTTCTCGACTGCTTTCTGTGGAGCTTCTGGAGCTTCTTCTTTATTCGCGATTGATTCAGCCGCTATTGCTGGCTTAGATGGCGGACCTTGCTGCATTGGCGGTTGGCCTGGATGTCCAAACGGCGCGGGAGGAGGGAAGAACTGTCCTGGGGGTGGATGTGGAAAGCCTTGCCCTGGCGGGGGAAACCATCCAGGTGGAGGAGATCCATAGGGCATGGGATAACCATAAGGTGGAAACCCCTGGGAGCCCGGGGGACCAAATCGCTGATTCGGAGGTACTTGATATTGGTATGGAGGGAAATTCGGTTGCTGATTGAATCGCCCAGGAGTTTGTGACTGTTGCTGCTGGGAAGGGAAATGCTGATGGTTCTGGAATTGGGCACTTGGCCCGGGAAGAGGCTGGCGATGAGCTTGTGGAGCTGCGGACGAAGGAGTCCCTGTGGGACGCGCATTCTATGCAGCCATATATGATCAGCGTTGGGCTCGAACCAGTCTCTAGAGATAGAAAAACAAGTGGGTTTCTGTAGTCAGAAGGAAGGCAACGGAAATATCCACATGGTTTTGCGCTCTCGGTGTTACAATAAAATGATTTACATCCGAAATTCTTCATCATCCAACAGTTTCAGATGCCTATGCGATATAAAAATCATCAAAGCATAGACAACATAGCAGATCATTGGACTTACTCCGAGTATGGCAGGATCGTCTGGCACCTGCGGCTGCTGCACGGGTTTCTTCTCTGGCTCCTTCTCAATCCTCAGATCTTTGACATCGCTACCACGGAATACGATGTATTCATAAACATTGTCTGAAGGTGGTATCTCATTCTCCGGATCTCGCCCTTCTGTGCCATATGACTTGACTTGTTCAAGGGCGACTGTCGAGTTTTCGGAGCTGATCTCATGGAGAATGCCGACATAGCTAGGAGAAGTCAGAAGTTGTTGCTACTGTTATAACGGATGGCCGAGTAAGGGATAGAATAAACTGTAGTCATACCGAATGTCTCGTTTCGATATCAGGGAAATGCGTGAGCTGCATGATCACAGTCAATCCAAGCTTGCCCGTATACTCCGGAGGTAGCCTCACCCAATGTATTCGGCCATGGTTATGTGATGCGCTCAGTGCGCCGATCCGTGGTTGGATAATCTCAGGATATCAAGATGGCAATGGCAAACGAGAGGGTAGAGAGTATGGGGGCCATGTGAGGAGGCGACGAGGATAATAAGTGCGATTTGAATAGCGAAGTGAAGTTGGCTGCTCTTCACAATTGCTAGCGTTGCGCGAAGTAAAGTATCCAGGTCCTGTCTTGGCATGGAGAAACCCTTAGCCGCGAGCTATACCATGTACGGATTAGCCTCTACGTACTCACTAGTCATTTCTTATGACAGTCATCCAAAGGTATAAAGACATGAATTGCATCAACGAAGTAAGGAGGTCTCAGGAATTTGTCTGGAGAATAGAAGCTAGAATGGAAGTGGCGGGGTAGAAACCTGTGGCCACACCAACCACATGTCCCAATCAAGAGTTTGGACAATTAGGCCAAGAAGCTATATCATGAGGGCTCGTGAACGATTTGGAAAGAAAGTCTAGCGTATTTGCTATCTGCAACATACGGTGATAGCGACTCATTCTATCCCCAACCACCTCTTCTATCTTTGGACTACTTCTTCGTTCTTTTGGTCCTCCGCTGCATTCATTTTCTCCCAACAAGCCATATGGAAGTTGCAAGTCTCGCGAGGAGAGTGAAAAGACACCTCTCATTGCGAACGACCTTTGTTTTCCTTTTGAGAGCGATGAAGCGCTTCATGGCGACGGTGTGAAGTCGGAATTGTGCTCATTCGCCGACCCGAGGACATGTTCAATCTTGAGAGCTGATATTGGAAACAGCTCGTATAGGAGCGGCAGTGCCGGTGCATTCGCCATGAGTAATGTCGTACGTCGTTAGGGTAGGTCTCATGAAGTGCGTCAAAGCATTTGGAAGAGCTGAATGGTAAGTAACAACATTATCCAATTCTTTCTCGGGTTCACGTGACCCATAATCTTGCGGATATGATACTCTATAATTCTTGTTATGGATCCTATTGTAGTGGACCCTCCAGTCGCCGATCTTTCCTTCATTATGGGTATGGTAGGCTGCCGATTTGAAGAGGTTGTTATTTTCTATGATGTGGGCAGTCCCAGTGTTTCCTTCTCAGGGAACAGCGCGGATCAAACGTGGTCTAACACTACGTCCAGTCCTTTCAAAGGTTTCTGTCAGTCTTGGATGACGTTATTGAGATTCTGTTCACGAATTGGGTAAGCTCATCATAGTACCTGCTGACCTTAAATGAAATATTCGATATGCTGTAGTACATTGAAGATGTAAGTCAATCTGCTCTGCCAAGACACAGCCTGCCATATCCGACCTGGGTACGTCGGAACACGCATCTCAAATACATCAACTCTTCTTGGTTGCGATATGGCTAATCATGAGCATGAACGGTTTGGCCCGGGAGTGCCATTCATCAATTCGAAAGAAGATGATATGTGTCTGCATTTCGGACACGATATCTGCCCAAGATGCCGGCCTTGGATAGAACTTAATATCGCGTGGTGAAGCTCTCACATGGCATTGTTATCCCCTCCCTTCATTATCAGCAATGCTTGTTCATGCTGATGGGCCACATGTATTGGATACCACTGGAGAAGCTAGCGAGTAACCAGTCTCAGTCTGGAAGAAATCCTTACTATCAAACAGAGTATACGGCACTATTGGAACGATCTAGAGATCGTGCACTATTTCGGTAATCGCAAGGTCCTGTAAATATCATCGATGTGTTGAGGTGGAACATCAAGTGATCGCCGCGCGGCCCCCCGACGGGGCGGCACGGGCGGGTACGTTGTGGCGTTGTTAGGGTGAAAAACGGTTAGTCAGCAGAAACCCCACTAGGTAGTCTACTAATAGTTCCTGCCTAGAAAAATCCTAGAATATATATCTTTTAACTAATTACTTATTTTAGCTTATTTTTACTTAGTATATATAAATTATTAATAATCTAGGGGCTTAGCTAGGATTATCTTAATTATTAATAATTTAAGTAACCCTATAAGTAAGTATTATAAGCTAGTACTAAAGGACTAGTACTAATTTAAAATAACTTAAAAGGATACGAGTTATTAATAGGAAGTTAAAGGAGAACTTAGAAGGACTTAAGTATCTCTTTAATATTACTTACTTAATTATTTTTATTAAGTATAATACTATCTATATATTATAGTTTTATTCTATTATACTAGAGAGGTACTAAAGTAAGTAGAGTATAGTTAACCTCTCTAGAGAAGGGAACTCCTTTATTATTATTAAGTAAACTACCTCTTAGTAAGGATAAATTTAATACTAATTTACTAGATGAGGGATTATTATTAGAGTCCTCTTTAAATTACCTACTAAGAATTATTTCTTAAGTAAGTAAAAGAAAGTAATAAAAACTAGATACCCCTTTAATTCTTAAGGATATATCTACTTTAATAAGTAGTATATAACCTAGCCTACTAGATACTTTAATTTTAAGTAGTCCTCTTTAAGTAAGAATAGTTTAAGTAAAGATCTAAACCTTTTATAATCTTTAAAATAGCTAAGAGGATTTAGTTAAATTTCTTAAAGATATTAATTATACTTATAAGTGAGATAATTAAGATACTAATAAAGAAGGTATAAATTATAATAAGGAATATAAGCTAATCTTTAAGTAATACTTAAATAGTAATACTTATACCTAATATTAAGATTTAAGTAAAGATATTAAGTTTAATTAAATAAAGCTTAAAAAGGCCTTTTTAATTAAATTTAAAATTATAAAGAAAGATACTTAAGTAAAGTAATTTAAGCTTTAAATATGAATAGTATAACTCTAGTAAGATAGTAAGGAGTTAATTATTAACTACTTTAAGAGATTAACTAATCTAGTAAGAAAGATAATAAGTAATTCTATTAATATTAGAATAGCTACTTTAAAGGGGATATAAGATTAATATAAATATAAGTAAGTAAACTTTAAATATAATAAAGGAGTAGACTACTCCTTTAATAATATAAAGAGGTTAATTAAAGTAGCCTATTATAAGATAGGTAAACTAAATCTATTTAATATTACTTATAAACTATCTACTAAGATACTAGTTACTTTTAGTTATCTAGTTTAAATAAATAATAATCTAATAAGGTAGGCGTTAATCTTATTTAACTAAGTATCCCTAGTAATCTTATAAGGCTTAAGAAGCTTAAATATTATAATAAGTAATATTATAACTCTAAGAGGAAACCTAAATTAAGCCCTATTATAAGGAGAGTAGTATATACTAAAAAAGGATATCTTTTAAGTCTAATATTTTAAATATAATAAATATAGCTATTATATAATATTTTATAATAAACTACTATTCTAACCTTAGTATCTAATAGTTATTATAAGGGTAGTATTACCGGCGCTACTATATATTTTATAAAGGCCTATTAAAAAAGGAAGTAATTAAGTAGCTAATTATTATCTAAAGTAAGTTACTACTATTCTCCTCATTAGAGAATATAATATTAATCCTATAATATTAGTATAAAATATAATGGTAATATAATAACCTAGAATTAAGTAAGGTAAATTAAGTAAGTAAGTAAGTTAGAAACGAACTAGTATTTAAAAGAAGGGAAAGTAAAAGGAAGCTTAGAGTTTTAAGCTACCTTATCTTTCTTAAGGAATCCTTAACTAGATAAATAAGTATTAAATAGCTTACCCTACTTAAGGTCCTACTTTTAGTCTACTTATAAGTAAGGATAAAGATAAAGAGATAGATATAAGGTAAGTAAATCCTTAACTTACTCCTAATACTATTTAAGTAAATCCTTAACTTACTCTAAGTATATCTTTAAATTAATAGCTACGCCCTTAAGTATAAGTATTATAAGGAAGGGTTAGACTTATACCTTAGACTTAACTTAATAAGATAAGAAAGGTATAAGAGTTAGTATTAATAAAGGTATTAAGATAATTAAATACTATTTAAGGAATAATAAATTATAAGAGATTTACTATTAAATTAATACTTAAACTCCCTCTTATAATAGAGGTTAGTTAGTTCCTTAATAAGTTAGATATTACTAGATAGGAGCTTATATTATTTATATAATATTTTATACCTAAATATAAAGTAAAGAAAGTACCTAAGTAAGATACTTAAGTAGGTACCTAAGTAAATATACTAGGGCTAATACCCCTAGTAATAGTAGCTATTATTTAAAAATATCCCCTTATAATAATAGGTAATTATAACTACTTATAATAACTTCTTAGATTAAGTAAGTAAAGTTAATATAAACTTTAATTAATAGAGGGGTAATTATTAAGCTTATAAATTATTAAAAGTTATAAATAATAGATCTACTACCTTAGGTCTAATAAGATAGTTACCTCTAGGTTAGCCTAGTAATAGATATAATTTATACCCTTATTAATTATATATTTTTACCTATTAATATAAAAGGTATCTAAGTAGTTATTAAGGCTTAAGTTATTAAGAATTAGGTATATAATCTTTTACTTAGAATCCCTTAGATAAAGTAAGTAGGCTTCTACCCTAATTATTATATAAGGGAAGTCTTAATTAGTAGAGATAATATAATATTATAAATAGTACTAGTTAAGATCTTTCTAATATAAGTAAATCTACCTATGATAGAAATTAAGGAAAATAAAGATAAAGAGGACGTAGCTAATACTACTTACTAGATCCTACTTAATAAAGCGGGAAATTAATAACCCTAATATATTAACTAGGGTAATATTAGGGGGCTAAGAGCCCTAGGTATTATAATATAATATATTTAACTCTTATATTATATAAAGTACTTAACTAAGTAGATAATTTTAAATATTTTATAGAATTACTAGTAGAGTTATCTATTAAACCTTAATTAATTTAAAAGGTTTAAGGAAATAAACTAGAAGATCCTAAAAATATTATAACTTTAATAATAAAATATTTACTAGGCTAGGGAGAGGGATTTTCTACCTAGCGCCGATCTAAATAAAGAGATATTAATAATAATAATAAGGAATTAATAAAAGAATAGTTTAAGTAAAGTAGAATTACTATTAGAATTATAATAGACTTAATAGAGTAATTAAAAGCGGTAAAGTAATTAGTATATACTTAGAAGGACTACTTTACTAAGAGTATTTAAGATATTAAAATAATAGACCTAATTAAATATAATATTAACCTTAAATTAAACGCCTAACCCTTCTAGGGTACCCTCCTTAAATATATCTAAGTAGAATAGGAATTTATTAACTAGATATTTCTAGAAATAGAAGACGTAGGAATTATAATAAGGTAAAGCTCCTTATAAGGAGTAAAGATAAAGTTCCCTTTAAAGAAAAAGGGATTTAAGTTATTTTAAATAGTTTATAACTTTATAACTCTTAATAAATATAGGGCCCTAAATATATTATAAAGTCCGCTTATCTAATATATTATCTAGAGGAAGTACTAAATACCTTAATTACGCCTAAGTTTAAGGTATTCTTTTACTTAGACGCTTTAAATAGCTACTAGGCTATTATAATAAAAGAAGAAGATTAAAATAAGATAGGATTCCTTACTTTAAATAGTTAATAAGTTTATATTTAAATAGGGTAAGGCTTAAAAGGTACTCCTTATATATATATATATATATAGTTTATAGATTTAATCTTTAAGCCCCTTCTAGCTAATAATAAAGGTTAAGTAAGAATACCTACCTTAATAGGAGAATATAATAGTTATATATTTTTAATATTTATAAATAATTATAATACTTTAGCTATTAATTTTAATATATTATATACCTTTCTTTATATAAGCTACTTCCTAAGGTATATATTTAGACTAGTTTATCTATTAGAAGCTAAGACCTACCTATTTATAAATAGAATTAAGGTATTAAGATTTTAGGGAAGTACTACTAGCTTAAAACTATTAGTTAAGTATTTAAATTAAATTTAAAACTAGCTTATACCTAGTAGTTAGCTAGAGCTAGATATATTTCTTTAATTAACTCTATTCCTCTAGATCTTTATATTAGGTAGAGTTATATATATTCTTAAAATAAAGAAATCCTATTTTAAGTAAATATTTAATAAACTAAAGTTATATAAGATCTATAATAATGAAGTTAAAGTATATAATAAAGACTTAATAAAACCTATAAAAATAAGTAGGGTAAAGAAATAAATTATAAGAATAAAGTAGATTAAGAAAGATATATTTAATTAGAGTAAAAATTAATAGGAATTATTTAAAGTAGTTAAGAAGGCTATTAATAATAATATAATATCTAGAACTAACCCTAATTTATAGTACTACTTTATTATAGATATAAGTAAGACTACTTTAGGCGGTTACTTATTTTAACTTTATAACTTAATAGTAGGTATAAAAGCTACTCTAAGATAGCTATTAAATAAATAAATAAATAAATTTATTTTATTTTAACTCTAAGATACTAAGACTAGGTACTTAAACTTAAAGAGAGAGTATTTTATAATAGTAAAATACCTAGCTAAAATTAGATAATTAGTTATTTATAATAAGTACCTAGTATTTATATATATTAATTATAAGGCTCTTAAACTAATATTTATTATAAGGTAAATAAAGAAGGGTAGGATATCTACCTAGCTTAATTAGTTAAGAGAATTTAACCCAAAACTCTTTTATAAGCCCTTAAGAAATTAGTATATTAATATTATTAATAGCTTAAGTTATATACCTACTTATCTTATAACTAGTAACTTAACTAACCTTTCTAAGAAACTTATAATACCCCTACTTAAGGTAAATTAAGTTAAGAGATATATATACCCTTTATAAATTATAAAGGGAGGAGGGTTAAAGAAGTACTAATAATCTCTTATATATACTTAGCTTATTAAATATATAAAGGGAGGGGAAGTAAGGTTAGATAAGCTTAAAATTTTAAAAGGGAGAAAGAAAGTACTAAGATATTAAGTAAAGAAATTCTATATACTATATTATATAGAAAGTAAGTACCTTAGATTTATTAAAGTAATTAAAGCTTAAAGTATTTATATTATAAAATTAGAAATACTAACCTTTTTAAGAAGTACTTATAAGGATTATAGATATTATATAATAGCCCTTATATTAGACTACCTAATTAGATAAGTATACTAGCTAATATAAATAAAGGATATTTATTTATAATATTAGAGCTATTATTTATACTAGCTTTAAATAAGGAAGCTAATTAAGATATTATTATTAACTATTTAATAGTTTATACCTATAATTATACTAGGGGCTAATTAGCTTAGACTAATTAATTTAGCTTATATAGTAACTAGAGCCTAATATATACTATTATTTATAGATTTCTTTAGTTAATTTATTTAAGTAAAGGTATATACTTATTATATAGCTTATAAGATAATTAATATACTCTAGGACTATATAACCCTAGTCTTTAATTAGCTTTAAGGCCTATATACTAATAATAGGTTATACTTTATAAATTATAATATATAATATTTACTTTATAATTATAAAGTAAGCTATTATATTAGACCTATTAGCTACTTAAGTAGTACTAGGCTTTTAGAATAGAATATATAAGAGATATTAATATTAATAAGTAAGAAGTATATTAAGTAGTAAATAACTAATTTATAATTACTTATAATAAGGGATAATATATTAATTATAAATATAAAAACTATAAAGATATATAAATATACCTTATTAGTTATTATACTTAAGTTTAAATTAAAGTAATATTATTTTAATATTAAACTAGTATAACTACTAGAGTTAAATAAAGTAGAGGAAGTAATACTAGGCTATTAATATTAGCTGTTTATAGCTCTATAAGATAAAAGTTAATTAATATTAAGTAAGGTAATATTATATACCTATTAATACTCTAAAAGGATATAAAGGAAATAATAGATCCCTAAAAAGGGGGACCTAGTACTAGTAAGGGACCTTTATTAGCAATCTGGGGGAGCCTGTATTTTATAAAAATATGCGTATTTTACGTATATTATATATAAATAACAGGCGCGCTTATATATTAGCCCTAGAGCTTATTATAATACCTCTAATTATAATAAGCTATTATTTATACCTCTATAATACTAAAAGCGCGCTTAGTTTTTTAATTATATATTAGGGCGTATAAATTAGATATTATAATTTATATAATATTTATATAAAAGGTTTATTAAACGTTATAGCTAATAATTATACTACCTACTTATACGTATTTAATAAATATACCTTTCTTAGATTTAGCGCTATTATTATTATAATTATATTAGGCGGCATTATTACTATATCTACCTATCTTATATATTTCTTAGATAGCGCCGTTTATACTATTATTATAAGCGGTATTATTATTAGGAATTACTACTTATCTCCCTATTTTAACTATAATAGTATATCCGCGCTACCCTAATTTATTATTAATATTAATACTAGTACTATTATTAATAATTTATAAAATTACGCTTATAACACTTAATACGTATTTATTATACTATTTACTTAGTATTTATAAACTACCTTCTAATAGAACTATTCCTACCTACTTAGCCTCCCTATATTATAGACTCTCTTCTTAGATCTTACTACTTTCTAGTTAAATTTCTATACGTAGCTTTTTTATAACCTACTTCTTAAACCCTATATATTTACCCTTATCGCCGTTTAATATAACTATATTACTACTCTTTACCGTCTTATACTATATCTAATCTAGTTATATTAGCCTAAATATACCCTAAAATTCCTCTATTATCTAGGATCTATAAGCGCTTTAATTTATAAGTAGATTTTCTCCTTCTATTATATATAACATATAGCGTCTTATAGGTTACTACTTACTATCTATCTTTAGTATACTTAGCGACTTATATCCGCTATCTAAGGTAGGATAAGGGAGGGGAGGGAGGTTATTATCCTATCTAATTTAAGAGATTAACTATATATAGATAGATAGAGTAAGTAAAATTATACTATTAGCCGTTTCCTCTTAAGCTTTACTAGTATATAAGGATAATAGTATTAAGGTTTAATACTTATACTCTAAAGAGCTATTTAGTAATATTTAATTAATACTAAGATTATTACCTTATATAATTTCTAAGTTAGCTATTATATCTCTCTTTATATTAGTTAGTTAAGAATACTTACCCTAAATACCTAAAGGACTAGAGTATTTATTATTATTTAAATTATCTACTAGTAGTAGGTTATCTAGTTAACTACTATTAATATCCCTTCTATTCGCCTTATTATTATTTTTATTTATAACCCTAATATTATAAAGTATATCCCTAACCCCTTTTAAATAAAGCTTATAGATACGGCTCTTATAAAGGTTATTATCTAGGTTATCCTATATATACTACGTCATTTACTAGCGCCTTATAATAGTATATAATTAGCTCTCTATTATATATCTATATATAATAGTAAGATAGCTAGTTATATACCCTAGGCCTTTTTACCCTTAAATTTCTTTATATAATAATTACTACGCGCGTATTTAAATATATAATATCCTACTATTATCGCGGTAAAAATTAATAGGATATTAAGTAGGGGGTTAAAAAACTTCCTTATACTTTCCTAATTAATAAAACTAGTCTTTATTAGTTTAAATACTATATTTATAAGTACTTTTATTAGGATAAGATTCGCCTATTTAGTCTTTCTAGTAAGGACCTAATATTTAATTAGAATTAATATTAGATAGAGAGGTAACTTATATTAAGATATATAAAAGTTAGGAGGTTTAATAATACCTTAGCTTACGCGGTTACCTCCTCTTATAAGCTATCCTATTTATATATAAACGTTACTATAACTTATATAAGGTTTAAAGAGTATAAATACTATTCTCTAAATAAGTTAATAAACTAGTACTTAGTTTAGTTAGGATAAGAGGTAATTATAAATATTATACTAACCTTTTAGGCTTTAACTTTAATAGGTATACTATCTACCTTATTTAACTTACTTCTAATCTTAAGCCCTAACCTTTTAATTACCTTATCTTATATAACTTTTATTTAACTACTTAATTATATAAGATTATCTTCTAACTATATCTCTCTTCCCTTCCTTAGGCTCTTAGCTACGCTAGAAAGAATTATTACCTTTAAATACTTTATATAATTAGGGATAATAATAGTATATATCTTATAGGAGACTACCTTAGTATAATATTTCTTATCTTACTAGAGATATAGTCCTATTCCGTTACTATTATAAAGATACTTATTAGTATTAGGGTTTAATAGGATATTAAGGATCTTACTACTCGCTCCCTCTACTAGACTTCTTATAAGAGGACTTATTAATAGTTAATTTCTCCTTAGACCGTATTGGTAGATAGTTATAATATAGTATAAGATGAATACCCCTATCTCTATATATCTATTATTAATAGAGGATATTATACGTTTTTACTTCTCTCTAACTAGAAGTTACTTATTCTCCTTATTACTTAATTACTTATAGTCGTCGCTATTATTAGATACTAATAACTTAGTAGACTACCTATTATTCTACCTACTATAATCGCGTCCTTTATTTATCCTATGGTTCTAGAGTTAGGTTATATTAGTAACTAAGTACTACGCGTCTTAGGATAGTAGTCTTACCCTCTTATATATTATATTAGTATTATATAGAGAATAGCTATTATATTCTTATAGGTAGATAGAAGGAAGAAGTAGTAGATTATATTATTAATAAATTTAAAAATACTACGTTTAGAGGAAGGGGAAAACCCCTAAATTATTAGGAAATTAACCTATTTTATATAATATTAGGGGGCTAAGCTAAGTTAATTAAACTAGATAGGGTTTAATAAACCGACTAATATTACTTTAGTCTATATTAAGTATATTAGTACTAATAACTTATACTACTTATTTATAAGGAAAACTATTACTAGTAATATCTACTATTACTCTTAAATATAATATCTTTATTATCTTTAGGCGTAGGGCGCCTTATTATAAATACTATTTAGACTCTAGTTAGTTAAAACCGCTTATTAATATTATATATAGGACTTATTCTAATATATACTATATATTTTCTAGTAGCTACTAAGCCCTATATATTAAAAGTAAAGCGCTTAGTACCTTAAGTATATATTTCTATTAGCGCTACCCTCTATTCCCGTTTATTAGTAATAATAATACTTAGTAACCTAGGGTAGGTATAAATAATAGCGTCCTTTATCTTATTATAGCCTAGGTTAGACCTAATTAGGGCTTTAAACTTTCTAAAGTTAAGGTTATTTATATCTAGTAGTTTTATATATATATTACTCTTCTAAATATCTTAAGTTATATATATTATACTTTATTTTATATTATTATTAATATATAATATAATATAGTAAATAGAAGCCGTATATTAATTAGATTCCCTAACTAAGTATATAGATTCTAGTCTCTTATCTAAATCCCTAGATAATTTAGTACTTAATATTTTATAATCTTCTCTACTATCCCTATAGCGTTATTTAGCCCTTATTTATCTCCTCTAATTATAATTATTTTATTAGGCGAGGAAGAGGAGGTATTAATCCTTCTACTATTTAGGGATATTATTAAATATATAAGTAAACTCTTTATATATATTAATAAACCTAGATTATAAGTAGTCTCTTACCTTCTTTATATTTAATCTTTAACCTAGTAGTCTTATAAACTCTAATTATTTTTATAATTAGGTAAGAAGAAGTATATAAGCGGTTTTATTAATTTCTAGTATATCCTTTATAATCTTAGCGGACTATCCTACGTTATTAAACTCCCTAGGGTTTATTCCTATTAAGTCTAGTCTAGGTAGCTATCTTATATACGCTAGATAAATAGTTATCTATATATTAATATTATAATATTATTTATTAGTAAACCTACGTAGTATACGCGATAATATATATATTATAAAAAGTCTATTACTTATATTTTATCCCTACCTCTAGGTAGCTTATAAATATAAATACTATATATATTATTATTTAAGTATTATTATACTACTTCCCTATTATAATATTTAAAGTATCTACTATAATATTTTATAGCTAGGGCTATTCTAGTATTATAATATAAAGTACTATATTCTATATCCTTAATAAAGAAGAATAAAAGGTAGGATATTATTATATTATACTTATAATATTATATATTAAGCCTTCTTATATCTAGTAATTAAGAAAAGAAAAATACTTAGATTATAATTCTATCTATCTAGTAAATAATTCGCCGTCTTTTATTAGCTTAAAGAGAATAGCCTTCTATTTTATTACTCGTCTAGTCTATTAGAGAGATTTCTCGTTATATATTATATTATATAAGTCCTAGTTAGTATAATTATTAATATAAGCTATATTATTATTTCTTATACTCTTTCTTATATAAGCTAATATAATATATATACTCCTTATAGTTCCTATTAAAGGGATAAGTTAACGCGCTCTAAGTATCCTTAAATTAGTAGCTATACTAATTAATTATAATTCTACTTCTACTATTTTATAGATCTTATATAGAGCCCCCCCTTTATAAATTCTTAGGAAATTTATAAGGGCTCTACTATACTTTAATAGTTAACCCTTAGTAGTTAGACGCCCTATATCTAATACTATTATAAGAAGCTAAAGCTTAATAGGCCTTTAGTTATAAAGTAATATTATATAAGCCTAAGGCCTTAATTCCTATATTAGGATATAATCGCGTTTCTACTTTCCCTAATTCTACTAGTTTACTATATATATTATATTATTAATAATAAGATTCTTTATATCTTCTAGATCTTTCCTATTTAATTTCTAGTATCTTATTAATAAATATAAGTAGATAAAGTATATATCTACCTACTTAAAATTATATTCCCTTCTATCTATATTTCTATTAATTATAGTCCTCTTATCTATCTCTTTTTAGTATTAGTATATAAAGATGGCTAGTATCTTAATAAGGCCCTCTACTTATAAATACTATTATATTACAAATAGTATATACTAGACCCTATTATCTAGTCTAGTAGCTGAAACTATTTATATTTACTACTTATTAAGGTTATATTAAAAACGTGATAATTTAACTTCGCGACTAAGTATTAGCATCTTAGTTATAAGGTCTACCCTTTTTAGGGTAGATAGCCTTATTATAAACTAAAATAGGTTATCCTTTATAGCTAGTATTTATAAGTAGCGGGTAGCGTAGTATATAAGTTATTCTTAAAAGTTTTCTTACTTATTAGTTAAATTAAAGAAAGCCTTAATTAGATAGTAATATACTACCTCTTTATATTTACTATTATAATTATCCGTAGTATTAAATCACTAAATCTACTCTATATAATATATTATTATATAGAGCTTTAGTATATTAAAATAGCTACCTAGGTTCGCCTTATTAACTAGCTTATACTAGTTAAAATAGGTCTTAAATTTATTAAATTAGTATAACGCGTCTTTAAGATATCCTAGTATTTTATTATTATATAACTAGTATTAAGTAATTAAGATAAAGTCTACTAGTACCTAGGTATATTTAATTTCTAAATTATATAAATTTATAAATAGTAGAGTAATTACTAATATAAGTTATTATATAATAACTTATTAATCCTTACCCGTCTATTATATAATAGTACTATAATACTTAAAAATCTTTAGGTTATAAAAGGGAGGAATATTATAGAATCTTTTATCTAATTATACCTTCCCTAATACCTCCTTTAATATCCCTTTAAACCCCTTTATTTTCTTAGTACTAGGTACGCTACCCTTAATAGTAAGATTAATCTATTTAAGTAAATAGTTAACCGCGCCCTTTAGGAGTTAATATAATATATTAATAAGTATTCCTATATATATATCTACTATTACGTATAATTAAGCGAAGTTTTATATTAGATATACCTATATATCGTTATTTTCTAGTATATCCTTAGCCTTCTAGTACTAGATTTAGGAATAGGTAGAGGAGTAGGTTTAGGGGGGCTACTTAACGCTAAGGTTCTATTATTAATTTAGTAGTACTATATAAATTATATACTATTAGCCCTTCTTAATACTAGTAATTAATATTTATTCTTTATAATCTATTATAAAGCTTATAATAACTAGATAGTAGTATTATATTATCTAATCTATATATAAAATCTTAAGACCTATAATAGTAATATCTTAAATTACTAAGAAGGTATTAATATTATAGGCTTATACTAGATATACTACTTATATACTTATATTTTAAGATAATTAATATAGACTTATATTATATATTAGATTTAATATAATTACTATTATTAGGTATAATAGATAGAAATACTAGGAGTATTAATCCTAGTTACTTTTAAGCTTAGTATACTTATACCTTTAAATTTCTTATAATAATATAGACTAGCTATATAACTAGATTACCCTTATACTATATAAGTACTATTTTATCTAAGGAAATTAATAGTAGTATTATAGTAGCTCTAATAGGAAGCTTCTCTTATATCTCCTACTATTAGTTACTAGTATATATCTTAATATATATACGCCTTTTATTACTATTAAACTAGCGTATAAGTTTAAATATTATATCCTCCTTAAATAGGTAATAGCCTAATAGGAATCTAAGGGTCTTAATAATACCTTAATAGATAATATTATATTCTCTTAGTTTTATACTATTAATATTAGATATAACTTTAAAGGTTTATTTATTCTATTTATCCCTATTAATACCTAGTATAATCTTATCTTATAACTCTATTATAATATTAATATTCTTATAACTTAAGAGGTTATATATATATTTAAATTAATTATTATTAAAAAACCTATTAATACTACCTTTAATTACCTTTTCCTTATATAATTATACGTACTTAAGAATAGGTAATATACTCCTCTATCTTTATTAGTATAATCTAAATCTTTATTAAGCCCTAAAGGATCTTTATCCTCTTTTATAAGCTTATAACCTATACTTATATAATAATTAGTAGCCTTTATAAATATTTTAACTTAAATATATAAGGATATTAACTACTAGCCTAAACGCGTAAGGTTAGGTAACGGGTATATTAACTCCTCTTCCTCCCCGCTTCTAGTAATATTAATATTAGGCGGGCTTTATAATAAGGTCCTTATATAAATATTAGTATCTCTTAAAATAGGAGTAAATAAGTCTTTATTAGTTTCTATTATAATATTAATATCTATATCCTTAATATCCTCTTAACTCTTTATAACTAGTTATAATAGTCGCTATTATTAGAAGGAAGGAGGGGGTAAGGGTAAGCTTTATAGAATTTTCCGTAGGTAGTTATAAATATAAACCTTATAATATAAGATATATCTATTAAATTTACTACTATTCTAAAATCCTTCCCTATAATATTTATACGTACGTAGCCCTATTACCCCTTTTTATTATAATAAATTAATTATAATTTAGCTTTAATATATATTATATTAATAGGGAGATATAAATAGATATCCTATTTTAAGCTCGCTATTTATAACTATCTACTTAGGGAATAAAGGTTAAGTATAATAGGGTTTAATAAATATTAAAAGTATTTATTAAACGCTAATACGTAGTTAGATTATAAATTATATTAGGTATATTTAGTTTAATTAAATAAGCTAGCCTCTCTAAAGTAGGATAATCTAAGTATTAAGCCTTAATAGGTTAGCTTCTACGTAGGATTAGAACTACTAATATAAAACTTACCTACTCCCCTAGTAAAAAACCGCCTTAAGTAGATATAAAACTTATATTACTCTAAGAGACTATATTCCTATCTTATACCTAACTTAAATAGGTAATTATAAGGCTATAAATTAGTACGCCTAGAGCTAATTTAGGAGTATATATATATAGAATTAGTACTTAAATATTAAATTCCCTCCCTAGTAATACCCTACTAATATAGAAGAACCTCTCGCCCCCCCTAGGGCCTACCCTAAAATCTACTCTAAAGATAAGTAGAAAGACACCTACCTATTATAAAAATCCTACTAGGAATATAACTTTAAAGACGACGGCCCCTAATAAAAGTATTAAGCGAGCTTCTTTAAAGGGTAAAACACCTATTATTAATATAGGGGGGACTTTTTCTAAGGGCACGCCGGTTATTAATATAAAGGAATAGGAAGAGCTACTATTTATTAAGGCTTAGAAATACCTATAGCCTTACTATTTAAATCCTACTAGCTAGTATCTTATAATTTATAGTTACTGTTATAAGCTAGATAGTAAAGATATTACTTTATAAAATTAAGTTATAAAGGTAGGCGTAGCTACGCCTTTATAACTACCTATTAATTTTAAGAAGATAATAAGGTTAAGGCCTATAAAATACCTAGTAGGAAAGAAAAATTACTTAATAGAAGTATTAATATTACCTCCGCTTATAACGCTATTATAAGGGGGTAATAATATAGAATATATTAGTAAGTTATAAGTAGAGACCTAATATAATACTATATAATATCTTCTCTCCCCCCCCTCTTAAATCTATTATAATATTTATATAGTATTATACTTATATCTATAGGCCGGCGACGAGATCCACCTGTACGTGGTGCCGGCTACGAACCTTCTAGTATCTCGGTACTAGGAGAGCTGAGAGATCTCACGGTGTTTTGGAAGCACCGTCTAGGGTTACCTAGTTATTACGGAATCGATACGCAGGTAGAGTATAGTAATAACGAGAATAGGAACGCTAACGCGATAGAAAAATAGAGAAGATAGAAGGAGAACTCTTAGAAGATTACGGTAAAAGATGTAACGCGATAGAATATATAGATATAGACGAAAAATATATACTATATAGATACCCTTCTACCTCTCTCTAATATAGCCTCCGCTTCCCTACGCGTGTTATAAACGCGATATACTAGTAATACTAGTAATACTAGTATAAGACGATAGAAATACTACCGATATAAAACCTTTATAATATTACAGGATATATATAGTACTTCCATACCTATACCCGCTACAGGGTCTCTTACAAGGCCACGTCCCTACACTCCAGCCGATTCCGCTCCGCGCGGTCTAGGTAGCCTGAGTCTACCTACCTTAGGGCAGTTATAGTACACACAGATAATAATAGTATAATAAAAAGATAGTAATACTATAGAGCTAGCCCTTCCTTCCTCTTAATAATCGAGCGTAAGCTAGATAGTATACCGGGTATATACTGCCGCCATTACTGCCGTACGGCGGCGAGGATACTCTAGTCCCCTTCCTAGGTAGTCCTTGCGGTACGGCTATAGGTAGTGGGCACCTAGCCCGAAATAGGACGTGGGTATTAGACTCCTCACCTAATAGCCTGTAAGCGCGATAGGGCCGCCGGTCTAGTTAGCTAATGGTGCCTATTATCTTCTACACGCATATACCTTAATAGCAGCGGCCGATATAACCGCGGTAAATACACCGGGTATCCGCTACCTTACTACTATACGGCGGGGAGATACTTAGCCGTACCTAGGTAGTCCCTACGGTATAGTAGTAGGTAGTAGAGGCCTAACCCGTATAGAGATACGTGGACATTAGCCTTCCCACCTAATGGTCTATAAGCACGCTAGGGCCGCTGGCCTCCTCACCTAGTAGTGCCTAGCACCGATAGACTAGTGGGTAAGTACTAGTTCTATCACCTCCCTTTACGTATACACCCTCCCCGTCACGGACGTTATAACTAGGACTATAAGGAATTATCCGTTATAAGGATTCATCCGTTACGCTAAACGGATTAGATTAAAAATAGCCGGTAGAGATAGAAAAGAGAAAGGGGCTAGGCCCTAGATAAGGAAAAGAAGTTTCACCTACAGACGAAACTTTAGTGTAATAGGTAGTAAACCCGACCCCTCTACTACCTCCCTAGTGGTAGGCCTACTAGGGGGGGGAGGGAAGGAGCTGTAAATGGTTAAGAGAACCGTAATTATCAGGTGGAGTTTTTATCCTTATAGCAGGGTTTCTCCCCGAATAATATGTACGTAATACGTACCCCTAAATAGCCTACCCTTATTAGCTTTTTAGCTAGTATAAGAGTATAATTAATTAATTAAATTAATTAAATCTATATTTATAAGCGAGGAATATTTAATATTATTAAGTAGTAGGGAGTTTAGACTATTCTATTCTTAAAAAGAAATATTAAACTTCTTTAAAAGGATTAACCTTAATACCTACTAACTATAATATCTATACTTTTAAGATTTTATAAAAAGGATATAATAGTATTCTTATAATAATAAGGGGGTTTAATTCTTAAATTAATTAAATATTACTCTTATAATAAGTTACTATTAATATCTACTATTTAATATCCCTTCTAAATTTATTACTCCTAAACTCCTAATTACTTATATAAGTAGATATTAAGGCTTTAAAATATTAAAAATAAGTAAGAGAAACTCCTATCCTAGTATTATATTAATAGATAACTAGGCCTTTATATTATATATATTTAATTTAATATATTTATATATAAATTAGATATTTTCTCTTAAGTATATAATTATTATTAGTATAAGTATATATATAAGATATATATATACTACTCTAAAGCTTATTACCTTATATAATATTATCCTCTTATATAATAAAATTTAGAATTAAATAGGAATTAAACTTATATACCTAGATTAATTATAGTAGGATAAGTACTTAATAGTAGAGCTAGCGTTCCTTTTATATAATTTAAAGTACTATTCTTTTATATATATCGCGTTATTATTAGGAAGATATTTTCCTCTTATTATAATATTATTTTATATAACTTAGAGATAGAGGTATATAAGATATAGGGATAAATACTATTAATCGCGTTAATATAATAGTTAATATAATTTAATTATTATCTTATAATATATATACGCGTCGTTAATATAATATTTATATATTTAAGCCCGCGCTAAGTCCTAGATATATATACCTAATAGTAGTAGATATCTATATTACTATTATTAGTTACTTAAATCCTCTTTTATAAGTATTCTAATAGAGACCTAGAGAATATTTATAGATATATTTTATATTCTATATAATATTATAGTTTATTCTACTTAATAGTTATAATAATTAGGTACTTATAATAGTATTAATATTATTTTATACCTAGTATATAAGAGTTAATTATATAATCCTAGCTATCTTCTCTTATAAAGCTACTTTCTATTTATCTAGTACTAAAATTAGTATATATACTTTATAATAATATATTCCTATTATTTTATTATATAAACCTTTATTTATTAATATCTTCTATCCCTTCTATTTCTTTTATCTCTTCTACTACTCTAGTTCCTCTTAATCCTTTATCTACGCCTCCCGCTTATTCTATCCCTTTCTTATCTTCTTATTCTTTATTATCCCTCCCCTTATTCCTTTCCTTACCGTAGAAAAGTCTAAAACCCCCTAGTAAGATAATACTAATAAAGATAGACTTAACGTGTTAAGCTAAGGACTAGCACTTACTAGTAAAATTACTAGATATCTTATTATTACCTAGAGCGTAGAGGATAGAGATATAAAGCTTATTATCTAAGTAGATATTTAGATAGGAGACTAAGTACTTAACCTAAAAAGTAGATAGTAAGTAGGAGTAATTATTAGGGAATATTATTTTAGCTCTAAAGTAGCTATTATAAAATATGAATAAATATAGACTTAGCGCGTTAAGCTAAGGACTAGTACTTACTAATAAATTTATTAGATATCTTATTATTACCTAGAATATAAAGGATAGAGATATAAAGCTTACTATCTAAGTAGATATTTAGATAGTAGACTAGGTAGTTAAACTAGAAAGTTAGTAGTAAGTAAGGGTAATTATTAGGGAAGGTTATTTTAGCTCTAAAGTAGCTATTATAATATATTAAATTAGGGTTAATAATAATAAGGGCTATATTCTAGTTAAAGATATCTTTATTATTTAGCGGCGAGGTTATTAAATATTATTAATCTTAGGGTAAATTATAAGGCTAACCTTAACTTCTACCTACTTCTCTTATAAAAGGAATCTAAACTTATTAAGTAGTATATACTTAGCTATTATTACTAATTAGTAAGGTTAATTAATATATCTTAGGTAGAGTAGTTTTAGAAAATAATTTCTTAAGAAGCTAGAGGTATTAGTCTTCTCTTATTAAGAATAGATAGATAGGTAGTAAGAGGAAGGAGAGACCTTAAAACTAAGCTAAAAGGCTTTACTACTAAGAAATTAAGCCTATTAATTAAGTATATTATCTCTTATTATTTAATTAGAGTTAATTAAGTAATTAATAGTCCTTAGTTCCGCCTTTATTTCTTAAATTAATTTAAAGGCGCTAGAATTAGTTATATTATAGGTTATAATAAATATAAGAAGATTAATATAATCTAGAGCTTTAATATACTTCTTAATTAAGTTCTAGATAAGATTTATAAGATAGGCTTTATTTAGGACTTTAAATATATTAATAACACCTAATAGATTAAAAAAAGATAAGTTTAAGAGGTTAAGATTATAAATTTTTTTTTAGATAGATAATATTTAGTAAAAATTTAACTTAATATATATAATTTATAAGAGGGTTTCCTAGCTTATACTTTTTATAAGAGCTACTTAGATTAAATATTACTAGTTAAGTACACTCTAGAGCGTCTATTATATTATCCTTTAAGGTAATATATATAAAAGGATAATCCTCGCCGTCTATATCTACTTAAGGACCTAAAGGCTAAGCCTTTATTATATACTCTTTTAGGCTACTCTAATAGATATACTTAATATAAAGGAAGACTTTATAGCTTTATTAGCCTTCTAGATTAATATCCTCTATTAGATTAATCTCTAATAGGTCTTAAGTATATATACCCGTACTTCGCGGAGCTTTAATTCTACTTATTCCCTTAATAAGAGAACTCTTTCTTATACTTTAATTACTAATTATAACTATCTTTAAGAGTAGTAGATCTAAATCTTTTATACCTAGGTAATATAATACTTAGATAGCTTAAATAAGCTCCTTTACTCCTTAACCTAGTATAAATAATAGTAAATCTATATACTTTAAGCTAAGGATAGTATATATAATAGTATTAATATAGGTAGGGGGTATATATTTATAAAAGTAATCTAGCTAAGTAGTAGTATATAATAGGTAGTAGAAGGGCTAAGTAATTTATCTTTAATATCTAAGAGTATTACTAGCTCTTTTTTATTACCTTTTATCCGCGTACTAGTATCCTAATACTTTATATTAGCTTCTCTTATATTCCTAGTAAGCGGTTCAACCTTTAAGGCTTACTTTATAATTATATAATAGTAGGGATTTTTAAGTATAATATTAAGGAAGATAAGAAATCTATTAATATTAATAGAGAGTTACTTTATAGTAAATATAACTATTAAGTCTCAAGTCTACTATATAAATAGGGCTAGGATAGGATAGATATACTAATAAATTTATAGCCTTATATCTACCTAAGTAGGTTTAGTAGTTTACGTAAGTATAATATCTAGTACTATTATAATTATTATATAATAAATATATTAATATAGTATAATCTTTAATTAGGGAGCGGGTATCTCTTATTTATTAAGGTCTAATCTAAAGCGCGTAGTAGAATATAAGTACTAGGCTATACTTCCTAATTTCTAGAATTATATTATAATTAGTAGTAAGTTAAATACTTTAGTAGTTCTATTATTATAAAGTAGGTTCTTTTATTAATTAATTATATAATATACCTAAGTAGTTATTATTATCTATCCCTTATTAGACCTACTACTATTATACTTACTATAAACCCCTAGAAAACTTAAAAGCCTCTAATAATAGTAATATAAATAGTAAACTTTAAAAGAGATTTATATATCTATTATCCTAGTAGTAGAAGTTAGTTAGTTATATATATAATAGTCGCTATTAGAGCTTAAACTTAGGCTTAAGTTATATTAGGGTAGGGTTTATTAAACTTATTCTAGTTAGATATTTCTAGAAGTATAACCTTAATATATAATAGCTAGGTAAATATAATTATTCTACTTATATACTTATACCTATTTTATAATATATATAAGGAAAGACTAATTAATAAAAGATTATAAAAGTAAAACCTATTTAAGGCCTTTAGATATAATAGATTAAATAAGCGCCGGTTTAATATTATTAATACTTTACTCCTAATACTATATTAATATAGCTAGTATCTACCTTATATTTACTTATATTAAGGATTATAAATTAATTACTACTTATAAAAATTTAATAATCTATCCTTTATATTAGAATTTCTACTAATTACCTACCCTTACCTAGTAAGAGCTTATCTAATACTAATACTTAAACTTAATAATAAAAGATAGCCTTTATACCTTTAAAATATCCTTAAGTAAATTTACTATTATTTAGAACTTAGTAATAAAAGCCTTAGTAAAATAAGTTACGCTAATAATAAATAGTCTTATTATTTTACTTTACTTAACTAGCGTATAACGCGGTTATATAGATATTACCTAGAATTAACTTATATAATACTAACCTCTTATTAATAATATATTACATATTATTTCTCTTTAACCTTTAAGAACTAGAGTAGTAGTAAGTAAGTATTTATAACTTATATATATAAATACTCCTTATTATAAAATAATATTACTTACTAATAAATAGACTTATAGTCTTATTATAAACCTCTCGCTTTAAATATTTAGCCTTAGGGTATCTACTTCTAGTTATTCTAATATTAAGATAATACTAGGTTTTAAGTTATAAATAGTAGCGGGTAAACTTATTTTATTTATAAGTTTACCCTTACTTATATAATATACCTCATTTAATATTCTTATAGGCTTTTACTCTAGACCTAAGATACCTTCTTCTAGAAATACTATAACCGCTCGTATATAGGATAAGGACCTAGGTTTAGCTAGCGGCGAGGTTTATATAAATCCTAATACTTATTAGCGCTATAAGGACGACTACTCTAAGGGCGATTATAAGCCTATTAAAGATACGGTAGGTAATAAGGCTATAGTAAAAATTAAAAAGTTACTTATATATAAAGTAAAGCTCCTCTTTCTAGGCTAGAAGTCCCCTATTAGCTAATTTAAAGATAATAGTAATTAGGTAATATCTAGGATCTTTATAATTAAATATAAAAATTAGTTATTAAGTATAAAGATTAAAATTAAGGCCTTAGTAAGTAAGGATATACCTACTCTAAAATATACTCGCGTAGAGGAATTACTTTATACTTAGATAAATTACATTAATACTATATATAATATCTTAGACTAGCTAGTTATTTATATATATCCTATAACTTATATAGGATCTATAACGGGTAATATAAATAGAAACTATATTAAGAAAGTATTTAAAGACTTTTATATTATAATACGTGATTAAAAAGTAATTACCTATTATTAAAAGGGTAGGTTAGGTTTTCTATCCTTAATATTCTACTCTATAAAGGTATATATTAAAGGAATCCTCTAAGAAGCTAAAACTCTAGGTAATTACTAATATATTTAAGACTAACTACTTAAGATATTTAATATATTTAATAATATAAGAGTTAAGCTATCCACGTTATTTATTACTTTAGAGCCTAATTTATTTTTTATATCCTATAATAGAATTATAAGGGTAGTAGTACTTAAGAAAGCCTTTCCGCCTTATACTTACTAGTTTAATAGACTAGCTAATATAAAATATAAAGTCTAAAAGGGTTAGACTACGCTACGTATAAAGCGTCCGCCTATTTAAATACTAATATCTTATATATATATAGATAGTAATAAGTACTAGATTATAAAAGGTATATTAATTATCTATTAAGAAGAAAATAATATTAAAGATATTATTAAATATTAGACCTAGGAATATTAATTATATATCTTAAAAGTTATACTTAAGAGTAATTATATCTATATAAGCCTTCTCTAATTACCCTCTAAGTTTAAATATTAGTTCTTAGTTAAAGACTCCTTCCTTATTAGATTTAAAAATAAGGAGTAGTTAGCGTATATTCTCTTATAACCGTTCCCTTATACTAGTTCTATTAATTATACTATTATACTTTATTATCCCGTTAAAGAAGGGGTCTAGAGTAACTTATATTTAGGGTTAGTCTTTAATCTAATAAATACTACTAAGATATAATTAGTTATAATTTAATACTACTATTTTTATAAACGAGCGATTATAATTAATATTAGACTAGTCCTATCTAATATATTATATAAGTTCTAGTTAACGGCTATTAAGACCCTAAATCCTATATATAAAGGGGATAGAAAGTATATCTATAACCCTAGATAGTAATAACTTATCCTTAGATAAGATATCTAGGTATATATTATAAGTAACCTCTTCTATAAAATTAATTATAAGGAGAAGCTTATAGCCTAGGGTATTAAGTTAAATTATTCCTAGATAGGTATATTAAAGTACTTAGTATACTCGCTTAATAACCTTAAACTTATTAAGGGATTATAAGGAATAGGAAAAATAAAAGTTAATATAATTATTATATTACTACTTATATTAGCTAGTAAAAAGGTAAAGGTATTAAGCCCTATAAATAGAGTAATAGACTCTTTTATTATAAAACTAAATATTAAGCTTACTTAGCTTAAGGAGGCTAGAATTATAATTATTAATAAGAACGTAGTCTGCTTTTATTTACCTATAATAGAATAAGTAGTTATTTAAGTAGATAGCTAGCGTAATATAACTTATAATATTAATAACTCGCGATAAGACCCTATCTCTTTAATCCCTATTTCTATTTATAATATAATTATAATAGATATTATTAAGAAATCTCGTAAGCGCTTATATAGTATCTTAGATTATTAATATTAACTTTATAATATAAGTTTTAGTATACTACTACTCCGAATTATAGGTATTATTAATTAGCCTAAGCTAAGCGCTAATCTAACTCTAATATAAAACGTCGCTAATACTAGTAAAGTACTAAATACTAGTAAAGTACTAAACCCTAATACTATACTAAACCCTAACGCTATTAATATTAATAGACCGGAAAACTATAATATTTAGATAGTACTAAATAAGAATAAAACTACTTAAGATTATAAATCTATATAAGTTATACCCTTTAAAGATAGTAATAAAGATTATAAATATGAGGTTAGGCCTAAGTAGAATAATATAGATACTCTAGTAGCTATAAAGTTATAAAAGGTGGTATAAGAGATAATTAATTATAAATTAAGTGAAGTTAATAGTATATCCCGACGTAAGAGGCTTTATATATACTTTTATAAGTTATTCCTCTAGGCTTTACTTAATATCCCCTTTAAAATAAAGGAAGAGTATAAGGTATTTAGATTATTTAAATATTTACTATCTAAGGATATCCTTTAAAATAACGTCGCCGTACTTACTATAACCCTTATAAATACGGGTTATATAATTATTAAAACTTCCTTTAAAGGGGACTATATAATTATTTAGGAAGCTAGTAAGGTAGAGAATAGGGATCTTTTTATTACCCTAGTAGAATATAAGAATAGTATATATCTTTCTAGTAATAATTAGTAGCTACTACCCTAGAAATAGGATATATAATATAACCTATTTACCTAATTAATAAATAAGAGTATATATAAGTACTAGGTAACCTTAAGCTACCCTAAATATAAACTTACTAAGTAATACTAAACTATTCTAGTTATTAGTAATACTATTTTAAAAATCTAGTATAAGGGTTCTATTATCTTAATAATAGATCTAGTAAACTACCCTAATTATAATAAAGCTATATAGATATACTAGGATATATTTAAATAGAATATTATACTTATATAAATTAAGACTAATAGTAAAGTAACTAAGATAGGATTCTCTTAATCTAGTTAAAATAAATATAAGTTATAAGTTATTATAAAGCTCTATTAATATTATATTAGATAAAGAATTAAAAGTAAGGATATTATTATCCTTACGGGGTACCTTATATAAGTTAACCTTACTAAATAAATATTAAAACTAGAAGATAGATTATATAATATAGAGTCTACTACTATTAATAGCTATTAAGGAGATAAGAAGTTTATAATAATCCTTTATATAATAGTATTATATACGCTAGGCTTTATAGCCCTCCCTTCCCGCCTCCTTTCTAGGGTCTCTTATATAAGTAATATCTTAATAATTATTATAAACTATATAGGAATTTAAATAGGTAATTAGCCTTACGCGCGAGCCTAATATAAAATACTTTAATATTTAATTAGAGTAGGTAACTATATTATATATAACGCTAAACTACTATTACTAAAACTTAGCTTATATAACCGCGATATAGAGTTAAATAATAAAGGAGTAGATTTAAACAAGGATTAATAGGAAGAGGTAGGGGACTAGGGCGAAGCTAGGGCTAATAAAATAATCCTAATTAAGCTAGTAAAGGGAGAGGGATATAATAAAAACGTAGCTGCTAGTACTAATAACTTAACCCTAGCTAAAGTACCTACTAATAGGTAGTAGGGGCCTAGAGGGTATTAAAATTAATTATAAGTAGTAGAATAGGTTAAATAAACCTAGTATAATATAATAAACTAATAAGTACGCGGTTATATAAAACTAGGTTATAAGTTAATATTTTATATAATAAGCTTTAATTATAAGTTAGTAGATTATATACTAAATTAAATCCTTTTTTTAGGCCCCCTTTTATAGGAGTAAGTATAACTTATAAACTAACTATTATATTACCTACCCTTACCTAGTATAAGCTATTTACTTAAAAAGAAATATATACCCCTATCTAAATTAAAGTAAGTAGCCTAAGTAATTACTAAGGTATATTTAGTTATAAAAAGTAATATATTATATTCTACTTTACTTAATATCTAAATAAGTTTTTATCTTATTATCTTTACCTAAATAAGTTTTTATCTTATTACCTTTATATACTTTATTAACTATAAGAAATATTCCTAGATATTAGACTTAGGATATATTAACTAGTAGCTCCTTATAATAATATATAAATAATTATTTATTATATTAATAATTATCTATATATATAGAGTATAGTAGCTATTAATCTAAACTAGTAAGGTTAGACTTAGTAAGGTTATACTTAGTAAGGTAAGTAAAGATATATAACCCTACTAATAAACCTTATTTATAGTAAGTATTATTAACTAATTATAAATAGAACTTATATTTAGGATTACTACCTCTATATAAGCTATAATTACTATTAAGCTAAAGAAAATATTACCTTAATAATAAGGGACGAGATTTATATTACCTATTTAAATTTAATAATATAATATTATAAATAAAATATAATAAGTCTTATAATAAGATAGAGGACCCTTCTTATATAAATATAACTAAAGTATATAATAAGACTACTATAATAGATGTAGATTAGGAGCTAGTAAGAGAGGATATTAAAGAATAGTATAGAAAGGTAGGTATTAAAGACTTTAAAGGTAAAGAAGCTAAGGTAAAGGAGTAGGATTTTATTATATAGCTAGGCTAAAAGTATAAGTATAATAAATTATACCTATTAAGTAGTCTAAATAGAGAAGGTAAACTTAGTACGCTCTTTAAGGTAGTATAACGGGTTTACTTAAATATTAGATAATAGGACCTTAAGACTAAATAAAAAATTAAGAGGGAGAAGGAAGGATATAAAGAATAATAACTATTACCCCTCTAAGATATAAGTTTAGACTACTTAATAATAGAAGATAGTATAGTAGTATTACTAGCCCTAAAATAATAAATAAAATAAGAGGCCGCGTAGGATTAAGATATAAGGGATATTAATCTAAAAGTAATATATAATAGGAAAATTACTAGGCTTCTTCTATTAGATATTATTTAGTTACCTAACCCTTTATTAGATATAAGAAGCCTACTAATATACTTAACCTTAGACTAGTTTATTTAATATTATAATAAAGACCTAGAGTTAAAGCCCTTAGAAGTAATATTATAATTTAAGTATAAAGGAGCTTAATTTCTAACTAAATTAATTAATAATTACTAACTTCGTAGGGTTATAAGGGAGGTTATTAACGGCGTAGGTACTAACCCTATATTTAAGTTTATAATAGGATAGGATAATTCCGCTTAGTAGGCCTCTATTCTATTAATTACTCTATTAGAGACTCTAGGTAAGTAACTACCTTCTCTATCTACTATAGTAATAAATATTATATAATTAACGTCCGCTATTATAACTAGGACCTAAATTTAAATAGGATATCCTTAGCCTAATAATAAGACGCGTGAAATAGAGATAAAGTATAATAAAAGGATATAATAATAGTAGGCTAAAGGGATAGTAGAGGCTATAATAATAGCTAATTAAATATTAAGGATTTAAATAAGATATAATATATTACCTACTTAGAAGTAATTAAAAATTATTATTATAGGTTAACTATACTTTAGCTAATTATCTAAGAATAAGAGTATTAAGTTATATAATAAAGATAAAGATAATATAATACTAAATATTATAATATTAATAGATTATAACTAAGAGGTAGAGCTAGATTAAAAGGGGGAGGTACCTAATAGAACGTTAGTAAAGGATAGAAGTATTTATCTAATATAAATAGGGTTATTAATTATCCTCTTATTATATAAATCTTCTAACCTAATCGCCCTTACTAAATTAACTAAAGAAGTTAAAGCCTATACTCCAGCTAATAACCTAGTTATATCTACTAAATTAGCTAAAGCCTATACTCCGGCTAATAATATAGTTATATCTATTAAATTAATTAAAGAAGCTAAAGCTTATACTCTAGCTAATAACCTAGTTACGTCTATTAAACTAGTTAAAGCCTATACTCCGGCTAATAATATAGTTATATCTATTAAACTAATTAAAGAAGTTAAAGCTTATACTCTAGCTAATATTATAGTTATATCTACTAAACTAACTAAAGAAGTTAAAGCCTATACTCCGGCTAATAATATAGTTATATCTACTAAACTAATTAGAAAGGCTAAAGTTAATACTCCTAATATTATAATACTATTTATTAAACTAATTAAAAAGGCCGAAGTCTATACTTAGCCTAGTACCTTACTAGAGAAGGATAATTCTCTAGATTCTATTAAATTAAATAAAGTAATTAATCTAATATAGGAATCTAAATCTAAAGGCTAAGTTATAGCGGATAACTAGTAATTATTAGAAAGCGCTAGAGTATTAAATAGATAGGAGTTATAATCTATAATAAAGTAGGGATTTAATAATACTTAGGTAGTATATAAATAAAAAGTTACTAAGTAAGGCGTAGATATTAGTCCTATTATAAAGCTAGATATTAAGGACGTAGAATTATATAAGATAATAGATATTATAGAAGAAGGAGAGGAAGATATAATAATAAAATTAGCTAATAACTATCTAATTATAATAACTAAATAGCTTTATTAATAAGATAAGAGGTAGGAGGATTATACTTATCTATTTTACTTTAATTCTAATATATATTATTAACCTAATAAGACTATTAAGTTATTTAAGTTATTATTAGATCTTAAGCTATTTTAAGTATTTAGGGTATTTATCTACTTTAAGATAGAGGTATTTTCGAACGGCGGATACCTTATAGATATAATAGGACTTAGAAAGGTAATAAACTAAGGTACCCCGCTTAAAACTATTAGCTAATAAGGGCTATAGACTATTAAGGCTATTAGGGTAATTATCTTAAACCGGACCCTTATATTAATTATTAATAGTATTAAAGAAGCTAGGACTAAAGGGAGATATAACTTATACCTCCTAAAGGGAATATTAAAGGACCTTTAGCTACCCGACGCTAAATACCTATCTAATAATCCCTTTAATATTTAATATATATATATTAACGCTAGAATATCCTAAAAACTAAAGCTAAGTTATAACCTAACCCTTATACTTATACCTCTAGCTTTATTATCCTATTAATTAAGATAGATAAAGTATTTCCTAAATATAAAGGCCTAGAAGTATAAGTAGACTTTATAATATATATATAATAATATTAAATTAAAAGTATATATACTAAAACTAGATAAAGAGGACTACTAATCTATAATACCCTCTAGGGATATCCCTACTTTAATAACTTAAATAATAAGTTATATATACTTTACTTTACTACTAGAGTATTATATAATAGATAGGTAAAGAAGAAGCTAGTAGATTATACTTTAAAGGTCTTAAAGATAAGTAGGAAGCCTAGTATTACGGCTTAATAGTAATAGTAGATAATAGGATAGGGTTATATTATAGTTAATAAAGTATATATTAAATCTAATAAGTCTACTAAGATAATTAGTAAAGTTCGGGTACTTAATATAATTATAAAGGGTTAGATACCTTAGAAGCTCTTCCTTACTAGAACTCTATTTAAAGCGTTACCCGTATATATAATAGGCTAAGTAGGTATACTTAAGGATAGTAATAGAGGGTAGGCGCTATATCTTATAATACTAAACTACCCTTAAATAAATAATTATTACTAAAACTTATAATATTATATAAAGTTAGAGCTTAATAAATTTAATAAGACTTATAATATCCTTATTAAGTAATATAAGGCTAGAAATATAATAGTAGAGGCGTATTACGTGTATAGGGATATAATAACTATTATTATCTAAATATTATAACTATATTATACTAGTAACTTAAAGTTTCTAGGGTATCTATTAATAGACCTCTAACCTAACTACTATTATAAATACTACTTAATATACCTAGAATAATATAAGGACGCATTAGACTAGGGGTTTAAAGGGGTAATTAAGGAAGTTAGGAAGATATATTTAAACTAAGTTAAACTTTATAAATAGGGTAAGAAGGTTATTATACTAGTTATAAAAGTAGAAATATAGCTAATAGCCGCGCGTCGCGCTAGGATTATATTATTATTCCCTAAATTATTATTCTATAAAGATACTAAGAAGCTAGCTTTTATATTAATAGAACTAATAACTAATATATAGCTTAAAACTATACCTAGGAAACTATATAAATTAGAATAATAAAACTTACCTTATAAGTAGTTAATATATTAGATTACTAGGGTTTTAAATTACCTAAACATATTAGTACTAAGGGTTACCTTAAATAGTATATAAGGAAAGAATAAAAAGTTCCTTATCTTAATAATAGGGCCTATATTAGCCCTTATTATTTACTAGGTATATATTTCTAATAGGCTATTACTTTATATTAATAATTACCTTAGGATTAAAGTATTAATTAGTATATAAGTAATCCGCGATATATTAAAGAAACCCGTTACCCTAATCTATTTAGGCCTAATTAAATATAAGATTACTAAAATTATTAAACTCTTCTAAGAAGGTAAAGATAGTAAGAAGAGTTTATATACTAATAATATCTTATAGATCCTTATTAGGTCTAATATACTTCTATTTATAAGATATATATATATAATAGCGAGATTTATTACTATCTTTAACCCTAAGTAATTATAAAAGAATAAAACGTAGGGTATTACGTAGGTTAATTAAATTAGGTAAGATAAGATAATAAATTTACTTAAACTTATAAATAACTCCTTAGAACTTAAAAAGGCTATATCTAATATAAAAACTACTCGACCTAAGATATATAAATTAATAGAAGCTATAATAGATCTAATAGATAGTAGTTATAAGGTATTAAAGGAGGATATAATTATAAATAAGAATATTAATAATAAAGGTAATCTACTTAATAAGGAAGGTAATATTATTAGCTAATAATATAGAGATAGTATACGCGTATAGAATCCTTCTAGGGTAATAAGTAATAGCGAGCTAAGTAGGAATAAATTAAATAGAAATAGAATATAATAATATTATAATACGGTAAGATTATTCTAAGATATCTTTATATATTATAAGTTAATACTACGTATATTAAACGCGATAAGTTTATAACAGCTATATAGAGTATATATATTATAAAATAATTTAATTATATAACTAAATAAAATAGGATAAACTAATAGGAAGGGTTTACTACCTAATATTCTCGCCTAGGCACGTATAGTAACCTATATACGAGTATTAGCTAGATAATTTATAAAGGTTAAAGGTTCTTTAAACGTACTAAATATATAATAACTGCTTTATCTATATATAAATATTTAATAAACCTACCTAGGGCCTACTAAATACGCTAAAAGCGTATTTAGTAGTTCGGATTTTCTATATAAGTTCCTACTTTACTAATATTACTAGTAATAAGTAATATAGCTAGAAGCTTAATAGGAAGTAGTTAGGTCTAAGACTACTAGTAGAATAAATATACTATTAATAGAGTACTTAAATTATAGAATTATATAAATACGCGTAAGTAAAATAATATTATATTAATAATATCCTATTATACTATTAAAGGGACCTAGTAATTATAGGATCTATCCTATTACCCCCCTTAAGTAAGGGAATTATATTAGTATATTAATTAATATTTAGAATATAAAGAGGTTAAGTAGGGTAATAAGCTCTATTCTTACCTTATTATTAAATTAACTATATTAGTAAGTATAATTATTACTTACTCTTACTACCTATATAATTTATATCTAATATTAGTTTATAAGAAGTAAAGTAGTAGTATTAATAAAAGTTAAATAAATAGCTAATTAATAACTCTTATTTTTTACCTTACTTTTACTATCCTTCTTATATAATACTATTATTATATAAATATATTTTTTATATATATTCTTATTACTTTTTACTTAAGGCTTTTATTTATAAATAACTTATATTTTAATATTAATAAATAAGACTTAGGAAGAGCTTATAATTATAACGCGTTATTAGAGGGCTAGATATAAGGGGGGGAAGAGAAGTATAAAGTTATAAGTATAAAAGATAGCTTTAAACCTTATAACCCCTCTTACTTTAAAGAAGAAATTAAAGAATAGAGGTAATACCTAATTAATACTAGTATTAAGATTAAAGTAAGTAAACCCTAGCCCTTTAAATTAAGTATAAACTCTTAGTAATAATAAAAATAATAATAATAATAATAATAAAATTCTACTTCCTCTACCCTTATCTTAGAAAAAGTAGAAATTAAATATTTAAAATAAAGAAGCTATATTAATAAAATTAGAAGGAAGGGGATTAATAAAGTTAAAAGATAAGGTAGCTTACCTCCTTACTTAAGTAGAAGTAAAGTAATTAGGCTTAAGTAAGGGGATAAATATACCTAATTACCTTTTAAATCTTTTAAATATACTCTAGGAAAGAGTAGGAATCCCTATTAAGATTAATTGATTAATTGAATTTATACTCGTGTCTACTAAACTATAGAGGTAATTACGGGCTTCTATAGACGACACTTTACGTAAGGGAAACCGTATATACCGGATAAAAACCCTTACGGTTTTTTAACTTAGTATCCTTCGTCTTTATTTACCTGCGTACTATATCCGTAATAAGTATAAATGGAGTAACGTGTATATATAAAGCTGCGACGTACTATAATACCTAGCCTGATAGCTAAGTAGTAAGGGAGGGAGGAAGAAGGAGGGGGGTAAGAGCGCTAAATATGCTCGATACGCGAGATATACTAGACCCGAGGGGTATATAGCTGTACTACCGCCAGCGAGAACTAGGGTAGTAAGCCTATCCGCATTAGCTATTATAATATGGCTTGGGGGCCCTTACCGACCGACGTTAATATAGCTTGGAGGTCGCTCGTACCCGCCCTATTAATAAGGAGTTGCCGTTAACTAGCATAGTCTAGGTAACTTATAACGATGTGTTTTATATCCTGTCTCCTATGCCCGCATCCGTAGCTAGGTGACGAGAAGCCTGGGACCCTAGCTTTATACAGGAAATCTATAAGTCTAATTCTCGCTATACGGGCTTAGGTAAGCACCGAGCTCTCAGCTTTCAGGAGCTTGCTATAGAGGCTGAGGCGGTTATCCTATAGACCTCTAAGCTAGGAGACGCTAGGGGGGTTATATTTATTAAACCTCGCCTTATAATCGTCCTATATTTTAACCCGCCGCCCGGTTAACTAGCGGCGTATCTTATCCTTAATCTTCTCCTTATAGCGGCTACTATCGCTTCGCTCGAGTTCCTTCCAGTTATTAAGGCCGAGGGACCGGAGTACCTACTCCCCTTTCTCCTCAGCGGCTATATTAGTAGCTACTAGCCTTCTACCTCTCTTCGGTCGTAGTTTCCTCCTGATGCGGGCGTTCCTAATCCTTGTTACTAGGTGTATTCCTTATTAGGCATAGTGCCGGAGGACCGCGCTATCGAGGGTTATCTATATAGGCGTAATATATACTTCTACCTCGAGGACTCGTGTTAGCGTGGCTTTATAGGCCCCTAGAATCCTCCGCAGGTAGTTATTCTAGATAACCTCGAGCTTTTATATATATGTTTTCTTCGCGTCGCGAAGACCTCTTAGTATATACTACGCAGATGCGGCGTATATTATCGCCGGCCTAATAACCGTATTATATACCTGCCTAGCTCGGCTTAGTATAATACCCCACGTTGAAGCCGCGGTTATTAATAGCGCTAACCCTTAGTTAGTTATCTTTACCTAGACTCTTTTAATATAGGGGCCCTAGCGGAGCTTCCTATCGATATGGAGGCCTAGGACCCGAATTTCCGCCTTAGGTCTGGTGACTACCGAGCCTAAGTTAACTACTACCTGTATATTAAATCGGCGTGGTCGCCGCGAAAGATAGATTAGCTTATACTTCTACGGGGTAAAGTTAGCCCTATATATATTCGCCTATTCCAGGCATAGCTAGTAAGCGCGTTCTAAGGTCCTGCAGTTTAACTTTATAGTATTACCGTACGCTAGGAGGTAGATATCGTCGATAAACCCACCTACTTAGAGCCGAAGGTTAGTCCTAGAACAAGCCTTAATAAGGGGGGCATTAAAGAATAGAAATAGTATAGGCGAGATCGGTAATCCCTGCGGTATACCTATCTCTACCTGCTCTACTACGCTCGTCCTAGTACCTAACGTTAAGGATGTGAACCTGTTTATAAGGAAGCTCCCCGTCCAGTTAATAATTCGCGCGGGTACTCCCTTCTTCCTAAGGTTATAGAGGAGCCTCTAATACGAGACGTTATTAAAGGCTCCCGCGATATCTAATAATAGTAGGCTAGCTATATTATTCTTCCCGCAGTCCTAGACTATATAGATAGCGTCGATAATAGTCTCGAGCGCTATCTCGCAAGACCGTTTTCTTCTAGCCCCTATTTACTCTAGGGGTAAAAGGCTATAGTCTTTAGTATAGTGGCTTAGTCTCCCCGTAACTACTATCTTAAGGGCCTTTCTAAGCGTATTTAACAGCGCTATTAGTCGATACGACTTCGGTTCCGCGTAATTCTCCTTCTTCGGCTTCTAGAGGATTATCGTGTTGGCTCTTTTAAACTCTTTTAGGTGGTATCCTAACTAGAAACACGCATTAAACAGGTGGGTAATCTTGCCTAGGAGTCCCCCGGAGATTATATAAATGAACCTGTTTAGTATACTATCTAGGCCCGGCGCCTTATCCTAGGCCGGGTAATAGATAGCCTTACGTACCTTATACTCTATAATCTCGTCGTTATTATAGATTAGATCTAGGTAGACTACCTCTGTAATATCTTCTAGATCCGCTTGAGGGGGTGGAGGGAAGAAGGTCTCGCGGAGCGTAGATACCTTCTTATTAAACGTTCTAGCCTGTCTACTATCCCTTATACTTAATAGGGGGAACCTAGGTAGCGGCCGTAGCCGTATACTATCGTTTCGTGCCTACTTAGCTAGACTCCATATACCCTTTAGTAACTCCGCCGCCTTATATACTCCCTCTCGGAAGTACAGGGTCTTTACTCTAGTAATAGCCTTGTCCCTCTCCTTCTTTATTCGTCGCCAGGCCTCTTCTATTAGCGCGCTACGGTCCTTCCGAAAGCTTCTCGTAGCGGCTAGTACCCGGCGGGTGGTCCGCGCGCATTCTAGGTTCTAGAATAATTTGGCCCGCCCGCCTGGTTTCGCCCATAGGATAGCCTGTTCGATGATCTCTTTAAACCCCTAGAGTATTTATTCTAGGTAGTTATTAACCTCCGCTACTATTCGTAGGGGTCTTATATAAAGAGCTACGTCTAGGGCTTAGGCACCCTTTTCTATTTCCTTAGGGTCAGCCGTCTTCTATAACCGCCGTTTTACTTCTAGCTGGTCTGGCGCCTATATATCTAATATTATAAGGATTAGTAGATGGTTAGACCTATATTATAATTCCGGGGCGACCCTGTATTCTATAGTCGCGTTTAACAGGAGCGGTGTCGCGAATATTAGGTCGATAGCGCTCTCCTAACCGCGCGCCCGCTATATAACCGATCCCTCCGGTAGGAGAAGCTCTATTCCCCGTCCTAATATAAGCTCGGCTAGTTTATCTGCCTCTAAGTGGTATAAGAACCTCCTAGGGTTATTCTAACTTAGGTGGTAGAGGTTAAAATCCCTAAGAAGGATAAGCTCCCTAGTATTACTAAGCTCCTCTATATTAGGGATATATAAAGGATTATCGTCTATAACTAATAATAGGCTTAAGTTATAAGCGTTATAAACCCGAATAGCCCCTCTACCTATTTATAGAGTTAAGACCATTATATCGCGTGATATATAGCTAACCTCCTATATTTCTATATCGAGTCTCTTGTTAATATAGAAGCATATGCGTGTGTCCCTCCCAGCCCTATACCCTAGGTAGAAGGTACTAGAGCTCGGGTTATAGGAGGACTCATTCCTGTTATTATAGCACGGTTCCTAGATTACTAGGATATTAATATCCTGTACCCGCTTATCCGCTAATAGGGCGGTTATTATATCAAGTTTATTTCGGATATTATACTATAAGATCTTTAGGCTTAGTATCTTAGACATCCGCTTGGAGTTATACGTTTAAGTCTACTTCCATTTCTATTATACTACCGTTCTAGTATCTTAGCGCGTTCGATATACTAGATATATTCGGCACGTCTAGTAGGCTTAACGTGCCCGAGGATGCGTTTAATATACTAGATATATTTAGTTTACTAGGTGTACTCGATGTCCTAGATATGCTCGATGCGTTTAATATACTAGATGTGCTTGGCTTACTAAGACTCCCGAGCGGGTTCTTACTACTTAAACCATCTATAAGTATATTAATATCCCTTGCTATAGTCGAGCGGGCTATAGTCTCTAGAGTAGTCTGCCCTAGCTCGGTCGCGGCGAACCTCGGCGAAGCGAATATCGGCGGCCTCCCTACCCTTGACCTAAGGGTAACCCCAGGTCCCTAACTTCCGCTCGGGGTCCTACTACTTAATAATAAGCCGGTTACCGCCTTCCTCTTCCTAGGCCCGACTATAGTAAAGCCTTCGGCGTCTACCGTCGCCTGCTTTGTTATTTCTCGTTATATACCGTATAACGGTGCTTTTATAGTAATCTTCTATAAAGCCCGATGCTTCTCCTTTATCCGTATCTGACATCCCTTCTCCTAGGCGGAGTGTCTAGGCTTCTTACACGCTGTATAGTGCCTCTACGTGCCGTGTTCCTTATCGTTATAACTCCTTGTATCATGCTCCTTCCTATAGTCTATACAGGACGTCCTGTTAGAGTATCCACGCGCTATATAGCCATACCCCTAGCAGTTAAAGCATTAGAGTATACGAGCCTTCGGCTCGTACCTCTCAACCGTCTTCAGCTCCTTGGCTTCTACTAGCCCCTACCTTACCAAGGCATCTATCTGCCGACTTAGGTGTAGCTACGAAGACTATAAGAGACGAATATAGTTTTATTAGCTAATAGGACCTAATCAGCCAGCGGGTTAAAACTACCTTAAGGTTATTATATAGGACCTCGTTATCCCGCTCGATCCTCTCCTTTATAGCGCCCTAGTCCTCGGTATTAAAGACCGAGGCTTTCATGCCGTATACTATCACCCCGAATGACTTCCTTGTTATTATAACTAAGTGCCACGTCTTTTTAACCTACCTTAGGTTCTTCTCGAGGCATTCCCTATCCTTTATACGGGCTGTCTCTAGCTATATATCCCCGCTTTTTAACCTCCTTAAAGTAATAATCTTCGAAGTGTCTAGGTATTTAAGTAATTAGAAAGCTGTAATAATCCTCTCGCTCGTTATATCCTTCGTAGAGTCTCTCTTTATACTATCCGTTAGCGTGATAAGAAGCTGCGTCGTGCGGCGTGTATCTGCCTAGCTCTATAAGTAGGGGTTCTAGCTGCTTACAGTTCGCGTTATTAGCATTGACGCTACCTAGCTCTATAGCCTAGTATAAGAGGGGGATCCTAATCGTGTATACGCGTTAGGCATATAAGATGTACTTAATATATTTAATGTGCTAGAGAGGCTATATAAGCCTCGCGCGTTATATTTCTACTCTTCCCTAAGGTACTTATTATCCTGCTAGATCCCTCTTAATATAGCCTTGATTTAATTAAGGCCGGCCTTTATTATCGCCTATTATAACGCGTTAATATCCTTATATAATATATCCTATATCGCCGTGATTATTTTAAACGCGACTGCTAACTATCCGCCCGCTACTATAGAAGGATAGGTATCCTTCTTCCTGTCTCTTCCCCGTGTATTACCTCCATCACAGTGTGCTTGAAATGCTTGTTCCTGCGTTACCAGTTATTATCGAATTACTAGGAAACCACTACCCGTTCCCTTACGTCCTCCTCTAATACCGCTACTACTACCCCTATTACTAGTACTACTGCCGCTGTAGTAGCTATTATTAGGGTCCCTAGGACCGTCGTTTATCTGTCCGCGTTTCTTAAACGCTTCGTCGCTCTGTAAGCTCGCCGCCGTTAATTTCCGTCTTAAATCCATTATTTTCCCCTATTAAGATATTATTAGAGGATAGATCTATATATTAATTTAAAAAATACTAAGAATCTTAATAAATCTTAATAAGAATTTTAGTTAGATATAATTAAATAGGTAAAGATATTATAAGACTTAAATATAAATTATATATATAAAATTAATAAGCTTCTAACTAAGGAATTAAGTATATTAAACCTTAAGTTATAAGCTAGTCTATTCCTAAGTATAAGCTTTACTAGAAATATAAGTTAGCTTAATTATAAGACTACCTAGGAGAAAGTTATAATAAAATAATAGTTTAAATTATATATTAAATAGATTAGAGATAATAGTACTATTCTCTTTAATAAGTTAAGTAAAGATATAATTCTTAATAACCTTAAAGAGTAACTCCCTAGCTAGATCCTTTAATATTTACTTAAGCTTAGTCTAATCCTAACTATTATAATAAAAGAGTATATTATATAAATATAAGCCTAAATTTAAGTAATAATAATAGCTATTAAAAATATCTAATAGGAGCTTACTCTTTATAAAATAATAGTAATTAAGGTTATAAATAAGGTAATAGATAATACTTATATTATAAAAGTACTAGTTATATAGATTTAAACTTAAATTAAGGTTAATAAAATAGCTATAATAGTCTAAGTAATAGGAGTAGCTAAAGTAGTCTAAGTAATTATTTTATATTATTTAAGTAGAATCTTAAGTTTAATTAGTAATAAAGAAATTAAAGTTAAAATTAACCTTAGTAAAGCCCTTCCCTCTAATAATAATATCCTACCTTATACTCTAAGTATATTATAACTCTTTATTATATTCTTTTAACTCTTATATAATAAATAAGTATATACCTATAAATATATAAGATATAATCCTAATATTAATAAGATTATAAAGTAGGAGGTATTAAAGGAGCTTAAGAAGGAAGAGATAGTAGTACTAGAAAAGTAGGTATAAGAAGAAATTAAAGTAGATTATCTAATTAAGAATTAATAGGTAATTATAATATATACTAAAAGAGACCTAATAAAGGTAATATAAATTAAAGCTTATTAATAAGAAGTATAAGTATTAAGGAAGATATTAAGATAGGAGATCTATAATAAGGTTATAATAATAGTATAAGTAGATATTAAAGTATAAATTAAAGAAGAATAAAAGTAAAAACTTAATTAAAGTATAAGTTAGTTAAAGTATAAGTTAAAGTATAAGTCGGTTAGAGTATAAAAGTATTTAAAGTATAATAGTCCTCTAGTAGAGCCTTAGGGATAAGGCTTAAACTAATTAGGGGTAGGCTATTAGGGTAAAAAACGGTTAGTTAGTAGAAACCCCACTAGGTAGTCTACTAATAGTTCCTGCCTAGAAAAATCCTAGAATATATATCTTTTAACCGATTACTCATTTTAGCTTATTTTTACTTGGTGCACACGAATCATTAACAGCGTCTTGAAAGCACAGCGGCTTGGCACTGTCTCCGCCATGCAATCCAACAACCACAACAAAAGAAACCCCCAATGGCTACACAAGACTCTCCCAACACCAGAAGACCTCAAAGCCAAGAAAACACAACATTCCAGCAACTAGAAAACTACCCCTGGGACACAGATGCCGAATTCCAAAGCGGTCTACACGCCATCCTGGGATCAAACCCCACTCCAGATCAAGCAGAACACTTGACGCTACGAGCGCGATCCTTCTACTTCTCGCGGTACACGGCCAGCAAAACATTCAAGTGGGCAAATTTACAAATACTAACACTTTAGTCCTGCAGCAAGAACAACGTCTCAATCGATTTCGATGCCTACCAAACGTGGCGGGTTCAACATGCTTCGTCCCCCTATGCTCACACAAACGGTAACAATGCCACAATCGAACAGTCTCTACCGTCCAATACGGAGCAGGGCATATCCACGAGTCTATCAAATGATCACCATGAGCCGGGTACAGCGCCAAATAGCACCCAGCAATCGGCACCATACCCTACTTCCTTTAGTGAGATAGTCACACTCATAACCGAGGGGCGACCCATACCTGGGATCAAAGAAGTGCCAGACACCGTACTTGACGGACAGGCTTCTCAACAAAATACTTCCAAGCGGAAAAAGCCCTGGGAGGAAAATGATGCACGAGTTGGAGAAGAGGCTGGTGTAATGATAAATGTATCATAGAGCAGCTATGTGAATGTCGCACGGTGCCAAACAAGACTTCCATGAGAAATATTATTACGATACGAGCAGTGATAGAGCTATGATGTGTCTATGGTACACTGATAATCTGCAAGCGGCCGCAATGGCCGAGTATTGGTACAGTAGGAAGAATAGACTGCCATGGATTCCCTCACGAAGTATCGACACCTTCATAAAGCTGTTGTTTGATCAGACAGCACCGGTAGAGAAATCGAGATACGGACAGGTGTAATCGTTAAAGAACTGTAAGCTCTCACACACCAGAGCGTCATCATTAGAACCTCTTACTCTCGAGTTTGCATTATGGTATTGTCCCTTGTTGACTTTCCAAACGACTCAGGGGAGATCCGAGATCCGTTGTTGCCGACCTTAGTCAAAGAGTCGCGCCTGTCTAGAATGTAATATGACAAAGTAGAATGCCGTAAATTGGAAGGAAAGTATCGTCGAACCAAAGAAAAGTATGTTGTCACAAGGGCGAAGGAACCAGGACACGATGGCGTTAGACGTTCCTGGAACAGTTGTAGCAATGAAGCTATCCAAGATTGTGCCGAGGAGTCTGGCTCAAGAGCATTGAAGCGAAGGTTCCCTTAGCGGTAAGCGCCACCAAATCGAGGAGCGCTGGGCTGAGCGCTGTACGAGCGAGTGTTGGGAAGGCCTACGCCTGGGCCGGGATGAGTTGCGTACGCAGGATTACAGCAGAGCATTCCAACTCGCGAGCCAAACTTGGAACCACGCAGGGACACCATGTGCTTGCTACGCATTGCATGAGCATTCAAATCTGACGAAATGGATTCCAGTGCCCGCTTACCGGATATGTGAAGCCACAATGTCACGATTGTTGGGGTTGGCATGAGTAAGGATGTACTGGATGAGGTAGTTGCCGTATTGGTCGCTCGCAACTAGTGACAAGAGTTAGTGATGGCTTGGCGCTACCAGAGAGTTAACCCACTATCGATCAATGGGATGCGTGGACGGTCAGCACGCCCTTCACAAACACGATCAAGATAGCGCTCGAGGAACTCCGAGCCACCAATCTTGAGACACTTCTCAACAACCTTGGACGCAAATTGGTCCATACTATATTCCGTAGCGTAGCGAAGGACATGGTCGATAGCGCGACTACGGTCGGCCGGAGCGCCGTGCTCGCAGATATGCTGGATGCACCAGTTGCCGAATTGCCCGTGGGCGACGATGTCGATGCTATTAAGGACCTCGGTGATGCAAGGACGCTAAGTAGAAGTGCATGTCAGCATCTGGTCATCTGAACATTGGTGATGGTGAGGGATGGCCCTCTCTGGGTAGTCGAAGGATCCTTGACATACCTTGTCTTCCTCCAAGCAATTCTCAAAGATGTTCTGCACAACCAGGCTGCCAGTCTCCCCAAGGGCAACTTCATGCCACATTCCACAGAGAGCTTCATTGACATACTTCATGATCTGTGGTGGAGAGTCACTCCAACGCAGCTCAAACAATTTTTGCCAGACGTGACAAGCATAGCGATGAATGACAGTTTCCGGGATACGACGCAGAAGCTCGTGGACCATGATGGCTTTGTAGTCTTCAGGCACAGCATCAAACGCCTTTTGGACCACGTGGCAACCGAAGGCGTCCATACTAAGGCTCAGAGTGTTGCCACGGATGGCATTTGCAATAGCAACGACCTGCTCTGGGGTGCCGTGCTCGAAGCAGCGCTGTACGAGAAAATTGCCGAAGCGATTAACCATCAGTGGGTAAGCTTGAGCAACAATAGCCTCAATAATCTCGTACTTCTGCTCAACAGTTCCGACTTTCAGCTTTTGCTGCAAGAAAATGGACGCTTGCTGGTCGTTGTTACAAACAATCTTATCGACGATGTACTTCCAGTTGCACGTAACGCTTCGATCCAGAAGACGACGATAATTAAGAGGCTCCATGGGCGAGACGTAGGTTTGTCCAGGCGATGCTGGAGGCTGAGAGAGCGTCAGTGACTCCATTAGGGATAATGGCAAGTCAGGCGAGCCACGGCTTACAGCATTGTTCCATGGGTTTGCTGAAGCCTGGCCACCAGCTCTAAACTCGGCGGCCGTGGGGGAGAGAGGGGTCCCAATGGGTTGAGGTTGATAAGCTGGCGGGTAGAGACTTAGCGAAGGGTAGACAGAACTAGTAGTCATCCCACTAAGATTCATGTCATCCATGGGGCCCGGTCCACCTGCGTATACGTCCCAGCCGTTGCCACGCTGGAAGATGGAGGAATTGCGGCTATTTTGGGTATGGCTTTGGCCAAAAGCGCGACCTTGGGTGAATTGATTGAAGTCGTTCATCCCGCGTCCGTTTCCGCGTACAGGAGACACTGGCATCGAATAGTTGCGTGACTGCACTGTTTGCTGTGGAGGAGGCATCATAACTGGAGGCAATGTATTGCCCGTCCCTCTCTGAGACCAAGGACGAGGTCCTGGGTGACCCCAGGTCGACTCTGGCTGCAGACCAGCATTGAAGCCTGGTCTATTTCCACTGGACCAGACATTTTGAACTGACGGGAAGGAGCCTGTTGGCTCAGAGCCATCTGAACGGGCATCTTCGAAATGTGCTTGAACAGATGCGAATGGACGCGTAGCAGTCGTGAAGGCTTTGGTAGCGTCAGTGGCATTGATCCCTGGGCTGTGGCTCTTCTCAGAGTAGGGTCCGATTGCTTGATCGAATGTATGCTTGATCACGCGGGACTGATCAAGCTCTTGCTTTTGACGAGCGATCTGATTTTTGGCAGCATCAAGCTCTTTCTTCAGACGAGCAAACTCCGCTGCTTCAACTTTGACTGTGTCCTCTGCATCACTCGTGGGGCTAAAGCGACCGAAGGATCCCGAGGCTGGGGTCAGGAGTGTTGAGCTGGCGGAGGATTCTTCCTTGGTCTTCTTTTCAATATCTGGGGCAGGGAAGAGCGCGGACTTCTGCTTCTTGAGAATGGCTTGTTGCTCTGAGAGCTTGGCAAGCAAGGTATCCATAGAGCCCGCCTGAATCTCGTCTTGAGGAGCGGCAGTAGTATATTCCTTTTTCACCTATAAAAGCTATGAGCAACATACGAGAGTGTGGAGTTGTCAATACATGACGAACCTTGGATCCACTAACTGGACCTGGCGAGGGCTGCACGTTTCCAAGCTTTGAGGTTGACAAAGGCGAGGGGCCTTCATAAGATGAAATGCTATGTTTAGAGTTGGGTTTGGATGCCTACATTGCAAACGTCTGAGCATCAAATGTGAACGAGAGGGGGGACGTGACGTACGGAACTCTCCTGACGCGTTGCAACGGTGATAGTCTTTCTATCATCCACTTCATCGTGGATAGCAAAGGGCACGGAAGCACGCCCACGTAGCTCAGGTGAGCCGGTGGACGGAAGAGCAGACATATTAGCTAATAGACGAGGTGATTGTTGAAGCTGCTGTGTATGCTGGGGTAGAGTGGCCTGTAGATAGATTGTGCAAGGCGAGCTGTTTGTGTTGACACTTCGAAGTAGCTTCTCAGTGTCAAAATCTTCGCGAGGGTGTTGGACTAGATGAATGCGGTAGCTGAAAGACGAAGCTCTGAAGACAAGTTTACAAAAAAGGATGAGTAAATGTGAGCGACCTTGCTAAGATTGCAATTTTGTTGTGAGGAAGGAGCGTGTTGACCTCGAGATCAAGTAGATTGCAACTATATGTTCCTAGTTGAGGGGATAAGAGAAGTTGCTGTCGGTGAGACGTGCTCATGTAAGTTGGTACAATTTCAAGGGAATGTGGGAAGTTGTCGAGAGGAGGAAGAGGAAGGTACGGGAAGGTGCGTGATCTTCTGTAAAGGTAGGGGCATGAATGCCGCTAATTTGGCGCTACTGCTGATTTCAGCCAGTCAATATGACGCCAATCTATACTCGTCCTGACATCGCACCATGAACACTTGTCTTGCTTCGTGCAATCGTTTCCTGCTTCTTATGTTCTTATATGCAATTTCCTCACCTTAGCTGACAAAGGATTCGTCTGATATGTTCCAATAGCGATCAAAAGAGCCCATCGCAAGCACGCCTCCAGCTCCTTCCCAGGCACATCTTTTGCTGACAATAACAAATTCTGGTTGGCCCACACCCGTCAGCATTGGCAAAAGACGAGCTGCTAGACGAAGTCCCAGGCTGTCGAACCCCCAAACAACAAGCTCAAGCCTTTCATCAGGGAGGGGCCTCAGGAAGATCGCTCCCAGCCCTTCTTGAAATCCAAAGACCGTCCTTCTGCCGCTGGACTGGCGAATGCCAAGTCCCTGATTTTGGATGAAGTCGATGGCGAATTGAGGATGCACAGATGGAGGGAAATCCCCACCCAAAGCTACACTAATGACATTTCCGCGAGCTGAACTACGATCATCAGTTTCATCAACAATCTCGGTGTCAGCAGAGAAGTATAGGAAGAGGTTGCGCGAGACCTGCAGTGCGATTTCAGATGCTTCGATCGACAGTTGGCGTATTAGAAAAGGCCCGCGACTCCTCAAAACCGCGTTAAGTGGTCCTAGCTGGGCTCCATGGCGCTCCTCCAAGAGCCAACTCTCGTCATGAGATGTCTGAAAAGTCAGCTCGTTGGGTGGCCGTGGCAGAAGCATGACTCTTACCTGCCAGTGACCGCTTAGCGACCGAACCACCCAGCAATGAGCGATCTCCTCTTTAGGCGGCATTTCAAGGTAATTCTGGTCGATCACGACCTTCAGCGGCATGGCAAACAATCTGCAAGACTCAAAGTGAAAGCGGCAGATGTTGGATGTTTTCATCGTCCACGTCGAAGCACTTCTGCTTATGTCGATGGTTCCGAGCTGGTCTGAGATACTAAGCTGATCTACTACAAGACCGCCACGAGAGCCCATGTCCGCAGGATTAGCAACCACAATGCTGAAGCTTTGTGGTAATGCTGGCAATTCCGCTCGAGGGTTCAGAATATCAGCGTAAAACTTACTAAGGGCCACCGTGCTCATAACACCATCAAACCAGTGGCCCTTGTCTTTCAGCTCCACGTAAGCTGTGGCAGCTGTACTAGTCGACTGAGTAACCAATTCTTTCATGCGCCGAGAATGGTAGGCTGGCACATTGTCATCTCCCCCTCCATGTTGCGAAAGCATTGGGATGCCGTTGAAGTTACGCACAAGCAGCTCGTGACGGAAGCTTTTCAAAGCACTTTGAAGCAAAAAATTCACTCTTGGATCTATCTCTTTCCACATCTGGTATGACACGTAATCTTGGTGACGCAAGAAAGACTTAGCGGCTTGAAGGATGAGGAGCATTCGAACAACTGACTTTGTATTGACGAGTAGCCCGAAACTGGAGCTGCCCCAATGACCCTGTCAGGTCGATGGGTTAGGGCATACCACGTGCCCTGGCCTTCAGAGTGTCAGTAGTTCCGACCAACGTATCTGGACTTTCTGTCTACCTCCGTTCGAGTGTCCGCTGACTAGCCACCTCTTCGTGCTCACAGAAGGACCCGTCCACCCAACGACCTTGATCCAGTCTACAATAGCTGCAGCACCTGCTTCCACATCGGCAAACCCCCATTGGTCTATTTGACAGTCAGCACAACGGCTAGGTAATCCAGATTAAGGTATTCACGCCAGTCGTCGGCACTCCATGGAGTTACACCAGTCGAAAACAACACCCACGAGGGAAGGTCGGGGACAGCATCGAGGGTATGCCTGACTTGGTGGCTGTCTGCTTCTAGACCGGCTCCATGTAGGTGGAGTAGGATTGGGAGATCTTCACTGTGGCCCGCTTCATGACATACTTTGCGTGATGGCGCTCTTAGAACGGCATACGAGACAATGCCACTAGGATGAAGGAACGTGAACTTATGTAGGCTGTGACTGTCCCTCCTTACGAAGACGTGGTTTACTGTGATGCGAAGGAGAGATCCCGAAAATTTAGCCGAGGTATACGTAACTTCCAATGCCATTGCAACGGGCAATATGCCCCTTGCAGATATATGGAAAGTCAGCGGTCTCGATTGGCCTGGTAGCAACCTCAACGGCGACTCTTGAAGCATGGTGGTGGCAACATCTTCCTACGAAGATCATTAGTGTTGGCTCAAAGCCTGAACTGGCACGAAGGACATACAGACGTGGAAGCAACACCCAGGATTTGTACAGCATCCATTCCGTCATTCCGGATGGTCATCGAGGCAAAGGGACTTCCTAGTATTCCATTGACCGCATCAGACACGAGGATCCTCTCGGCCATTGTCGCCAGCCTGGCATCGCTGCCTTCAGCCTTCAATGTGATTGATACTTTAGGGTCGCCATTGACACCCATTAAGCGAGCATCCCGAAGCAGTCGAATATCCAGCTTGTGGGCACCTGGGACAAGATGGAGTACTAATGGCGCATTCCGATACGCGTAGAAGTCACCGCCGAAGAAATGCTGTTCATTCACCCAGAATTCGAGTACGTTATCGGTATACAGCAAGATCGATTGGGGAGAGCCTGGTCTAATGGTCATAGATCCTCGAGCCCATGCTTGATATTGAAGGGCGGACCAGCCATATACGGATTGCAAGAAGGGCCAGTCAACGCCAGGAAAGCCAATGGTCAGAGTAGCTTCCGTCATACTCCTTCCACTCGATGAGTTTTCCAGCCGCTGAGATGACCAAGATACTTGACCATCTGACGCCAGAGAACTGGCATACTTTGTTTCAGCATCATACTGAAGGCTGCGAAATCCTCCGAGGGACTCCAGAGGGTCGGCTCCCCAGCTAGCCTCTACCCACGATTTAGGAAAAGAGTTGGCAGTAAATCTAGGTACTCACCTCTTGTGCCAACTTGAAAGGGTCCAAGAATATCCCATGTAGTGGAGAAGCTTATCAAGGGGCGCTCGTCGTTCCCATGCATATTGATGGCACTCCGCAGCCTACTTCAGCTTCAACTCATCGCTCTTTGGCTATTGAAATATTTGTTATGGGAATGCTTATGAGTATAAGCCACGTAAGCTTCTGACAATAGGACCGTGATTTTGAGAGGTTGTCTCTATCTCTGGACTACAGCAGTTTGCAAAGCCATTGATTTGACGCTAGTGGCCCGCAAATCGTCGAAGCTCCCCCACCCAAAATGGGTGGTAAGGCCTCAACGACGTGCGGTCTCAATTGTAGCCTGTAGATACTAAATAAACGTTGAAATGAAGCCGTGAATTGTCCCGTATGCATGATCCATGGTGTTTTAGCCCCTGGCCGCCCCCATAGTCACCCCCGCTGTGGCCTCATCATGGCCCCTGTAGCCGCCGCTGCTGTCATGTTGTAGGCCCTGCTGTTGTCATGCTGTAGGCCCTGTGGCCGCTGCTGCTGTCATGCTGTAGGCCCTGCTGTTATTATGCTGTAGGCCCTGTGGCCGCTGCTACTGTCATGCTGTAGACCCTGCTGTTGTCATGCTGTAGGCCCTGTGGCCGCTGCTACTGTCATGTTGTAGACCCTGCTGTTGTCATGCTGTAGGCCCTATGGCCGCTACTACTGTCATATTGTAGGCCCTGCTGTTGTCATGTTGTAGACCCTGCTGTTACTATGCTGTAGGCCCTGTGGCCGCTGCTACTGTCATGTTATAGACCCTGCTGTTGTCATGCTGTAGGCCCTGTGGCCGCTGCTACTGTCATGTTGTAGACCCTGCTGTTATCATGCTGTAGGCCCTATGGCCGCTGCTACTGTTATGTTGTAGGCCCTGCTATTATTATGCTGTAGGCCCTGTGGCCGCTTCTGCTGTTATGCTCATCGGCAAACTGGGAAGCCTGTATACTGTAGAAAAATGCGTATTTTCCGCACATAATAGGCGCGCTTATATATTAGCCCTAGGGCTCGTTTTAACACCTCTAATTACTATAAGCTGCTATTTATACCTCTATAATATTAAAAGCGCGCTTAGTTTTCTAATTATTTATTACTACGTATAAACTAGATATCACGATTTATATAATATTCCTAGAAAAGGTTTATTAAATATTATAACTAATATTTCCGCTACCTACTTATATATATTTAATAAATATATCTTTCTTAGAATTTATACTATTATTATTATAATCTTATTAGATAGTATTATTATTATATCTACCTATCTTATATATTCCTTAGAGAGCGCCGTTTATACTATTATTATAAGTAGTATTATTATTAGGAATTACTACTTATCTACCTATTCTAATTATAATAGTCTATCCGCGCTACCTTAATTTATTACCTATATTAATACCAGTACTATTATTAATAATATATAAAATTATACTTATAGTACTTAATATATATTTATTAGGCTATTTACTTAGTATTTATAAACTACCTTCTAATAAAACTATTCCTACCTACTTAACCTCCTTATATTATAAATTCTCTTCTTAGATCTTACTACTTTTTAGTTAAATTTCTACGCGTAGCTTTTTTTTAACTTACTTTTTAAACCTTATATATTCTACCTTATTACTATTTATTATAATTATATTATTACCCTTTAGTATCTTATATTATATCTATTCTAGTTATACTAGCTTGAATATACCCTAGAAATCCTCTATTAACTAGGATCTATAAGCGCTTTAATTTATAGGTAGATCTTCTCCTTTTATTATATATAATATATAGTATCTTATAAGTTACTACCTATTATCTATCTTTAATATACTTAGCGATATACGTCCGCGTATAAAGGTAGAATAAAGGTTAGAAGGGAGGTTATTATCCTACCTAATTTAAGAGGTTAGCTATATATAGATAAATAGAGTAAGTAGAATTATATTATTAGCTATTTCCTCTTAAGCCTTACTAGTATATAAGGATAGTATTATTAAGGTTTAATACTTATACCTTAAAGAGCTATTCTATAATATTTAATTAATACTAGAATTATTACCTTAATTAGGTTTTAAGTTAGCTATTATTATATCTCTCTTTATATTAGTTAGATAAGAATATCTACCTTAAATACTTAAAGGACTAAAGTATTTATTATTATTTAAATTATCTAATAGTAGTAGGTCATCTAGTTAACTAGTATTAATATCTATTTTATTTACCTTATTTTTACTTTTATTTATAATTATAATATTACGGAGTATATCCCTTACCCCTTTTAGATAAAGCTTATAAATACGCCTCTTATAAAGGTTAGACTCTAAGTTATCTTATATATACTATATTATTTACTAGCGCCTTATAATAATATATAATTAGCTCTTAGTTATATATTTATATATAATAGTAAGATAGTTAGCTATATATCCTAGGCCTTTTTACCCTTAAATTTCTTAATATAGTAAATACTATACTTATATTTAAATATATAATATCCTACTATTATCGCGGTATAAATTAATAGGATATTAGGTAGAGAGTTAAAAAACTTCTTTATACTTTCCTTATTAGTAAAACTAGTCTTTATTAATTTAAAGACTATATTTATAAGTACTTTTATTAGGATAGGATTTAACTATTTAGCCTTCCTCTTATAAACCTAATATTTAATTAGAAGTAATATTAGATAGAGAGGTAACTTATATTATTATATATAAAAGTTAGGTAGTTTAATAATATATTAGCTTATACTATTATATCCGCTTATAAGCTATCCTATTTATATATAAATAATACTATAACTTATATAATAATTAAAGAGTATAAATACTATTCTCTAAATAAGTTAATAAACTAGTACTTAGTTTAGTTAGGATAAGAGGTAATTATAAATATTATACTAATCTTTTAGGCTTTAACTTTAATAGGTATACTATCTACCTTATTTAACTTACTTCTAATCTTAAGCCCTAACCTTTTAATTACCTTATCTTATATAACTTTTATTTAACTATTTAATTATATAAGGTTATCTTCTAGCTATATCTCTCTTCCCTTCCTTAGGCTCTTAGCTACGCTAGAAAGAATTATTACCTTTAAATACTTTATATAATTAGGGATAATAATAGTATATATCTTATAGGAGAGTACTTTAAAATAGTAATAGATACTATCTTAAAGATATAGTCCTATTTTATTACTATTATAATAATCCTTATTAATATTAGAGCTTAATAGGATATTACTTATCTTACTACTTACTCCCCCTATTAAATTTCTTATAAGAGGACTTATTAATAGTTAATTTCTCCTTAGATTATATTAGTAGATAGTTATAATATAGTATAAAATAAATACCCCTATCTTTATATATTTATTATTAATAGAGGATATTACGCGTTTTTACTTCTCTCTAATTAAAGGTTACTTATTCTCTTTTTATTACTTAATTACTTATAGTCGTCGTCCTTAGTAGATACTAATAACTTAGTAGACTACCTATTATTCCGCCTATTATAATCGTGTCTTTTATCTATTTATATTTCTAGAGTTAAGTTATATTAGTAACTAAGTACTACGCGTCTAAGGGTAGTAGTCTTACTATCTTATATATTATATTAGTATTATATAGAGAATAGGTATTATATTCCTATAAGTAGATAGAAGGAAGAAGTAATAGATTATATTATTAATAAATTTAAAAATAATAGGAGAAGGGGAAATCCCCTAAATTATTAGGAAATTAACCTATTCTATATAATATTAGGGGACTAAGCTAAGTTAATTAAACTAGATAGGGTTTAATAAATTAACTAATATTACTTTAATCTATATTAAGTAAATTAATACTAGTAACCTATACTACTTATTTATAAGGAAAACTATTACTAGTAATATCTACTATTACTCTTAAATATAATATCTTTATTATATTTAAGCGTAGGGCGCCTTATTATAAATACTATCTAGACTCTAGTTAGTTAAAACTACTTATTAATACTAGGTATAAGACTTATTCTAATATATATTATATATTTTCTAGTAGCTATTAAACCCTATATATTAGAAGTAAAGCGCTTAATACCTTAAGTATATATTTCTACTAGCGCTACCCTCTATTCCTATTTATTAATAATAATAATACTTAGTAACCTAGGGTAAGTATAAATAATAGCGTTCTTTATCTTATTATAACCTAGGTTAGACCTAATTAGGGCTTTAAACTTTCTAAAGTTAAGGTTATTTATATCTAGTAGTTTTATATATATATTACTCTTCTAAATATCCTAAGTTATATATATTATACTTTAATTTATATTATTATTAATATATAATAAGGTATAATAAATAAAAGCTATATACTAATTAAGTTCCTTAATTAAGTATATAAATTTTAGTCTCTTATTTAAATCCCTAGATAATTTAGTACTTAATATTTTATAATCTTCTCTATTATCCCTACGGCGTTATTTAGCCCTTATATATCTCCTCTAATTGTAATTATTTTATTAGGTAAGGAAGAGGAGGTATTAATCCTTCTACTATTTAGGGATATTATTAAATATATAGGTAAAATCTTTATATATATTAGTAAACCTAGATTATAAGTAGTCTCTTACCTTCTTTATATTTAATCTTTAACCTAATAGTCTTATAGATTCTAATTACTTTTATAATTAGGTAAGAAGAAGTATATAAGTAGTTTTATTAATTTCTAGTATATCCTTTATAATCTTAGTAGACTATCCTATATTATTAAACTCCCTAGGGTTTATTCCTACTAAGTTTAGTCTAGGTAGCTATCTTATATACGCTAGATAAATAGTTATATATATATTAATATTATAATATTATTTATTAGTAAACTTATATAATATACGCGGTAATATATATATTATAAAAAGTCTATTACTTATATTTTATCCCTACCTCTAAGTAGCTTATAAATATAAATATTAAATATATTATTATTTAAGTATTATTATACTACTTCCCTATTATAATATTTAAAGTATCTACTATATTATTTTATAGCTAGGGTTATTCTAGTATTATAATATAGAGTACTATATTCTATATCCTTAATAAAGAAGAATAAAAGGTAGGATATTATTATATTATAATTATAGTATTATATATTAAGCCTTCTTATATCTAGTAGTTAAGAAAAGAAAAATACTTAGATTATAGTTTTATTTATCTAGTAAATAATTCACCGTCTTTTACTAGCTTAAAGAGAATAGCCTTTTATATTATTATTTATCTAGTCTATTAGAGAGATTTCTTATTATATATTATATTATATAAGTCCTAGTTAGTATAATTATTAATATAGAGCTTTACGATAGCGGTAATAACGGGCGAATAAGCGTACGCGTAAAGACTACAGGTAACGTACTAGGCGTTACATGCGAACTTACGGGAAGGAGACGAGAGGGGGGAAGGGGACGGAGGAGGTGGCAGAAGTAGTAGTAGGAGGGAAGCAAGAGGGGAGGCTCTTAGGGTCGCGACGACAGGACCCCTAACACTACTAAAGTCCCCGGAAATTAGGGAGAAAGAGTAAGGGAGACAAGGCTAGGAAGGTTAAGATGTTATAGAGTCTATTATAAAAGCAAGGGATATAATCTAGGTAATCTAGAGTCTCCGGTTCGGGGAGATAATAGAGGTGATATAGGGCGTCACCTAGGTCGCCCTTTATACTATAATAGGAGGCTTTAAGGCTGCGGAGGTACGTATTACTAAGCTAGAAACGCGTCTAGAAAGAACGGGGAGGGATAGAAACGCGTCGGTAGGGTATAGTAGGGGGTTATAGGCCTAGGTAGCTGGGGCTAGCATAGGGACTAGGTCCTGGTAAAACCCGGGCCTGAGGATAGGACCGGGCCTAGGGGGGACGCGAGGTAGCTAGCCACTTAAGTAATTAGACGTTCGGAGGATAAGGGAAGTAGTAGTACGATTCAGAGATGAAGAAGGCTATAAAAAAGCGAGTTAGATAGAAAAGGAGGAGCTTATTAAAAGCTTTATTAACCCGGTAAATACAGCTATAAAGAATATTATTAGTGCCTATACTAGGGGTACAATAGACGTAGTACTATAGACGGCGACGGTTAAAGGGCGTAAGGCCCTTAAGAGAATATAGGAGTAGGCGAGCGTAGCCTACCCCTTAGCGAAGGTAGTAAGGAAGACCTTCTACGTGGCGGCTAAAGGGGCGTGTATAAACCTCCTTAATAAAAAGGAAAAGGAGAAGGGGCTAGCGAGAATTAGGGAGGACAATATTATTACCTACCTAAATACTAACTTTACTAGTTTTAAGTAGGTAAAATATACGGCGAGACTAAGGTAGGATAGGAGTAAGAAGACCTACTTAACCCTAATTATCGGGGTGGCGACACCGGAGGCGGTAAACCGCCTAGTTCGAGGAGGGATAGCTTTTAATAGTAGTCTCTTAGTCTATAAGAGATAGGAGCAAGGAGTAGAGATAAGATAATACTTTAACTGCCATGGATACGGACACTTTACGCGAGAGTATTAAAGGGAGAAGAGGTGCGGCTACTATATAGGCAGCTATAGCTTAGCGGACCATATTACGGACGAAGGAGTAACGATATACGCTGCTTATAGAGGAGGCTATAAGGCCTAGAGTAAGGACTACCCGGTCAGGTAAAGGGAGTACTAGAGAGTAGTATAGAGACGCCGGACTAGGCCGGCGTTCTATAACACGTAGGGCTTACGGGGAACTAACACCCGCAGCGAAGAGGAGATAGACGCAGATGGTTTCAGGGTAGTCTAGGGTATATTAAGGAAGAGGAAGTCACCGGTACAGGCGGAAAGGGAACTACTGGACCTAGCCCCTCCCCGATAAAGAGGGCGGCCAACTACGATAGTCTAAATAGCCCGTAAGGAGGTAGGATAACAGGTCCTCCCGCTACCCCAGGGGGCACCTGGGGTCGAGGTTACTCTTAGGGGCGCTTAGGCTATAGACGACTAAATGGCAGTGGACTCTAGCCTTATACCGACTATATGGTAGGATAACCGCTTAAGATCCTGCAGTATAACGTACGAAAAGAAAAGGACGGCGTGTAAACGCCACTCCTAGAAGATACTAAAGTCTAGTAAATAGATGTCTTAGTAATATAGGAGCCATGGATCAACCCGAGGACTAAGTCGACGTACGACCTATCTTATAATAGGTTCTATCTAATTTATAGAGCTAAGGAAGATACTCGGGTATGCTTTTATATTAATAAAAGGGTTGATATAGAGAGCTAGGAGGCGGACTTCTCGAGCGGCGACTACTACTCGCTAAAAGTCAGCCTTAGGGGAGGGTAATAAAGAATCTAAGCGGATGATATCTGGATATATAATATCTATAGCTCCTCTCCGACGACGTATAGGTTAACGGACGGCCTAATAATAATCCCTCTAATAGCGGAGGCCCTAAAGAGGCTAGGGGAATATATTCTCCTCGGGGACTTTAATCTCCACTATCCCCGGTAGAATAATAAAGGGAGAAGTATATACTACGCTATAACAGATATATTACTAGGCGAAACAAGCAAATATAGCATGGAAGTCGCCCTACCGGAGGGTGCGGTAATATAGCGGGGGAGAGGTTTAAAGTCGGTAATCGACCTAGTCTTTACTACCGAGGGTACTACTAACGTACTCCGAAACTGCGGCCCGAGGGCAGACCTCTAGTATAGATCTAACTACCTCCCGGTGTACACGGAATTCGAATGGAGCTGGGAGAGCTAAACCCTAGTCTAGAGGAGGGCGTGGAAGATATTTAAAAACAAGGGGGTCGCTATAAACGTAAGTAACAGGGCCTAGTAGCTTAGACTTTCTCTAGGGCTCCCCTAGATTAGATCCGCCGGCGAGGCGGACGAGTACCTAAGGTAGATACTAGATAGGTTCCAGGCTATCGTATAGGAATATATTCCGTAGGCGAAGCCGTCTAGTAAGGCAAGGTCCTTTTAGAACTTAGCTTATAGGGACATAACGTAAAGGGCTAAACGGAAACTAAAGGCCTACTACTAGTACCGTAATACTAAGACGAGGGAGACTCTAAGAGAAGCGGAAAGGGCGAAGGTAGCCACGATCTGAAGAGAGAAAACCCTCTACTTCCGGGGGGCTATACACTAGGCCTTAGAAGACCCTCGGGGGGTATAAGCACTAACCCGGTAGGGGAAGACCAAGAGTATATCGCCAAGAGCCCTGCCTAAGTTCCCCTCCCTAAGTAGACAAGACGGGACGCTGGCGGCTACCTTCGAGGAGAAGGTAGAGCGCCTTCGGGAAACCTATTTCCTAGCCCCTTTGGGGGCAGATTTAGAAGATATTACCGAGGTAGAATACCTAAGCCCGATGCTAGGGGAAGGGGATCTAACGGAGGCGGAAGTCTATAGCTTTATAAAGAGACCGTCGCAGGATAAGGCTCCTAGGATAAATAGGATTCTAAATAGGTTCCTACGGGCCGTATATAGTAAACTAGAGCAGGAGATCCGCTATCTCTTCTAGGGGTGCTTCGAGATTAGATACTACCCCCGGAAATTCAAGGAGGCTAATATAGTAATCTTAAAGAAACCGTAGAAGGAGAACTATACTAACCCTAAGTCCTATAGGCCGATCGCCCTCTTAGATACCTTAAGAAAGATATTCGAGACGGTAATAGCGGCTAGGCTTAGAGATTACGCGGAAGCTAATAACCTCCTTCCGGAGGAATAGATAGGAGTAAGGCAAGGGAGATTAGTAGAAACCGCGCTAGAAACGATTATTAACGTAGTCTACACGGTATAAGGAATAGGGAAGAGGAACGTAGCGAGCCTCCTCTCCCTAGATATCGCCGGAGCCTTCGATCACGTCTCCTACTCCAGGCTACTCCACACGATAAAGATAAAGAGGGTCCTAAAAAGGATAGTACGCTAGACGGCAAGCTTCCTTACGGAGAGGGCGACTTTAATTACCCTCGGTAGGAGGACGAGTTAGATAGAGTTAGTAGAGACAGGGATCCCCTAGGGTTCACCTATCTCTCCGATATTATTCCTGTTTTTTAATACTCCCCTAATCGAGGAGTATAAAAAGCTAAAGCTACTAATTTAAGTCGGCGGATTTATAGATAATATCTATCTACTAGCCTATAGCAGGAGTATTAAACGGAACTACGAGGTTCTAGATAAAGCTTATAAGGTATACCTGCGGTAGGCGAAGACTTATAGAGCCTCGTTTATACCGAAGAAGTACGAGCTCGTTTATATAACCCGTAGAACGAAGGGTATAAAGATAGATATAATAATTAAACTTAAGGGAATTAAAGTTAAACTAAAGACGTTAATTAGGGTCCTAGGACTTATACTTAATAGTAAGCTAAATTAGAACGCACACCTAAGGAAGGTATAAGCTAAGATAGATAACTAGATTCAGGCGCTCTACTACGTCGCCGGCTCTATATAGGGCGCGATTCTACCGGTTAGTAGGCTTATATACGCGGTAGTAATAAGGCCTACGATAACTTTCGCGGCGCCAATATAATATAGCTTAAAGAATACCCCCGGGGTAGTAAGGAAGCATATAAAGACCCTGATAACGATCTAGAATAAAGGACTACGTAAAGTACTAGGGGCGTATAAGGCCACCCTAATTCCGGTCCTCGAAGTAGAGGCGGGAATCCCGTCGGTAAGAGACTTCCTTAATAAGGCCCTACTACGGAGTAAGATCCTCCGAGGGATATATAAGATAGTCCTGAGAGGGAACGCGAAGATCAAGTCTCGGTTATAACTAAAAAGGGGTAGGAGGCTACGCCCTCCGCTACCCCCGTTAGCTGAGAAGGAGTCTTAGGCGAAGCGGTCGCTAAACGGGGTACTTAATAACCTAACGCTATAGAAAAGGATGCTAACCTAGTAGGAAGGCCGGTAGTAAGGCCGGTAGCGCCACTACTAGCGGGGATTAGAGGGCCGAAACACGAGCCTAGCATAGAAGGGTGACCTAGTAGGGGGGAGATGGGACCTCTATAAGGGCCTAAAGAAGCCGGAGAGCTCTATAACGGTCTAGTTACGTACGGACAAGATTAGGTTTAACTACTTCTTATTTATTAGGAAGGTTCCTAGGATCCTAAGTCCTAGCTACCTGTACGGTACGGCGAGGTAGACCGGTAAACACGTCCTACTATTCTATCTTAACTATTATACTAGTAGGAGTTAGATATTACTAGAGGCTAGGTCGGAAGATTATAGTACTATTCTCTTATTACTAATAGGGATAAGGGCGGCGGCGAGGTAGCTAACTAGGTCAGGCGCTCTCTACTAGTTTATGCTAGTAAAAGAGATGTTAGCGAGAACCGATAGAGAGGACGGGCTCCGCCCTAACTAAAGAGAAGAGAATATAGTTAACGAAACCTTGGTATTATAGACGGTAGACCCGACCCCTTAATATACCGCCCCGATGGCAGGCCTATTAGGGGGGGGAGGGAAGGAGCCGAATAATAGTATGGCCTACGGATAGTAGGTGGAGTTTTTATCCCTTAGCTAGGTTTCTCCCCGAACGACAGGTACGCTAGGCGTACCCCCCGAAGAGTCTACCCTTATTAGCTTTAGCTAGTATAGGAGTATAATTAATTAATTAATTAATTAATACCTAATATAATCTTATCTTATAACTTTATTATAATATTAGTATTCTTATAACTTAAGAGGTTATATATATATTTAAGTTAAGTATTATAAAAAAACCTATTAAGACTACCTTTAGTTACTTTCTCCTTATATAACTATTATATAAATATATAGTTATATATACTTAAGAATAGATAATACTTTCCTCTATCTTTATTAGTATAATCTAAATCTTTACTAAGCCTTATAAGATCTTTATCTATTTTTATAAGCTTATAACCTATACTTATATAATAACTAGTAGCCTTTATAAATATTTTAACTTAGATATATAAGGATTTTAACTACTAGCCTAACTACGTAGAGTTAGGTAATAGGTATATTAAGTCCTTTTCCTCCCTACTCCTAGTAATATTAATATTAGGCGGGCTTTATAATAAGGTCCTCGTATTAATATTAATATCTCTTAGAATAGGAGTAAATAGGTCTTTATTAGTTTCTACTATAATATTAATATTTATATCCTTAATATCCTTCTAACCCTTTATAACTAGTTATAATAGTTACTATCTTTAGGAGGGAGGAGGGGGTAAGGGTAAGCTTTATAGAATTTTCCGTAGATAGTTATAAATAAAAACTTTATAATATAAAATATATCTATTAAATCTACTACTATTCTTAAACCCTTCCCTATAATATTTATATATATATAGCCCTATTACCCCTTTTTATTATAATAAATTAATTATAATTTAGCTTTAAGGTATATTATATTAGTAGGGAGATTTAAATAGATATTCTATTTTAAGCTTACTATTTATAACCATCTACTTAGGGAATAAAGATTAAGTATAATAAGGTTTAATAAATATAAAAAGCGTTTATTAAACGCTAGTATATAATATTAAGTATATTTATTTTAGTTAGATAAGCTAGCCTTTATAAAGTAGGATAATCTAAGTATTAAGCCTTAATAGGTTAGCTTTTATATAGGATTAGAACTACTTATATAAAAGTTACCCGCTCCCCTAGTAAAAAACTACCCTAAGTAGATATAAAACCTATATTACTTTAAAAGGCTATATTCCTATCTTATACCTAGCTTAAAGAAGTAATTATAAGGCTATAAATTAATACGCCTAGAGCTAACTTAGGAGTATATATACATAGAGTTAGTACTTAAATATTAAATTCCCTCCCTAATAATACCCTACTAGTATAGAAGAACCTCTCGCCTCCCTTAAGGCCTACCCCGAAGTCTACTTTAAAGATAGGTAGAAAGAGGCCTACTTATTATAGAAATCCTACTAGGAATATAGCCTTAAAGGTAATAGCCTTTAATAAAATTATTAAGCGAGCTTCTTTTAAGGGTAAAATACCTATTATTAATATAGGGGAGACTTTCTCTAAGGGTACGCCGGTTATTAATATAAAGGAATAGGAAGAGCTACTACTTATTAAGGCTTAGAAATACCTATAGCCTTATTATCTAAATCCTACTAGCTAGTATTTTATAATTTATAGTTACTATTATAAGCTAAATAGTAAAGATATTACTTTATAAAATTAAATTATAAAGGTAGGCGTAGCTACGCCTTTATAACTACCTATTAATTTAGGAAGATAATAAGGTTAAAGCCTATAAAATACCTAGTAGGAAAGAAAAATTATTTAATAAAAGTATTAATATTACCTCTACTTATAATACTATTATAAGGTAGTAATAATATAGAATATATTAGTAAGTTATAAGTAGAGACTTAATATAATATTATATAATATCTTCTCTCCCTCTCCTCTTAAATCTATTATAATATTTATATAGTATTACGCCTATATCTATATTTATAGGTAAGGAATATTTAATATTATTAAGTAGTAAGGAGTTTAAACTATTCTATTCTTAAAAAGAAATATTAAACTTCTTTAGAAGGATTAACCTTAGTACCTATTAATTATAATATCTATACTTTTAAGCTTTTATAAGGAGGATATAATAGTATTCTTATAATAATAAGGGGGTTTAATTCTTAAATTAGTTAAATATTACTCTTATAATAGGTTACTATTAATATCTACTATTTAATATCCCTTCTAAATTTATTACTCTTAAACTCCTAATTACCCGTATAAGTAGATATTAAGGCTTTAAAATATTAAAAATAAGTAAGAGAAACTCCTATCCTAGCGTTATATTAGTAGATAACTAGGCCTCTATATTATATATATTTAATTTAATATATTTATATATAAATTAAATATTTTATCTTAAATATATAATTATTATTAATATAGGTATATACGTAGGATATATATATATACTACTTTAGAGCTAAGTACCTTATATAATATTATCCTCTTATATAGTAAAATTAGGAATTAAATAGGAACTAAACTTACATACCTAGATTAATTATAATAGGATAAGTACTTAATAGTAGAGCTAGTATTCCTTTTATATAATTTAAAGTACTATTCTTTTATATATATTATATTACTATTAGGAAGATATTTTCCTCTTATTATAATATTATTTTATATAACTTAGAGATAGAGGTATATAAGATATAGGGATAAATACTATTAATCGCGTTAATATAATAGTTATTATAATTTAATTATTATCTTATAATATATATACGCGTCGTTAATATAATATCTATATATTTAAGCCCGTACTAAGTCCTAGATATATATACCTAATAATAGTAGATATTTTTATTATTATTATTAGTCGCTTAAATCCTCTTTTATAAGTATCTTAATAGAGAATTAAAGAATATTTATAAATATATTTTATATTCTATATAGTATTATAATTTATTCTACTTAATAGTTATAATAATTAGGTACTTATAATAGTATTAATATTATTTTATACCTAGTATATAGGAGTTAATTATATAATCCTAGCTATCTTCTCTTATAAAGCTACTTTCTATTTATCTAGTATTAAAATTAGTATATATACTTTATAATAATATATTCCTATTATTTTATTATATAAACCTTTATTTATTAATATCTTCTATCCCTTTTATCCCTTCTATCCCTTTTATTACTTCTATTCCTCCTAATCCTTCTACGCCTCCTACTTATTCTATCTGTAAGGACTAGTTAGGAATATAGTACTACTATTAACGTAGCGTCTATAGTATATAGTAGTACTACGCTACCCCTTTACCTATAATATATAGAGGAGGGAATTCCCCCTAAGGGAAAGGGTAGTAATTAGTTTTACTATTAATAAGAATAAAGAGTTCTATATATATATATATATATATATACTATTTATAGTACTTAATAGTTATATTATTATATAGTACCCTTATATTCTAATTACTTATCTCTACTTAGGGGTAATAGCCTAACTATTAATAAGATAATTAGAGAAGTATTATTACGGGTATAAGGAAAAAAGGTTAATTAATTATTATAAGTAACCCGCCCTAATATAAGAGACTAAGCTTAATAAGTCTTAAGAATTAACTAATAAATTAATAATAGATATATCGCGATTATAATTAACTATCTAGGGGTAGCTACTAGGCGTATAAACCTAGTCCCTATTACCTAAAACCTAAGAAGTACTATTATAAAGGATATAAGAACTTAAAGAAGAAGCCCTTAAAAGGTAGTAGATATAAGATTTATAATAATATTTATAAGAATTAAAGTAGGAAATATATATTAATAATACTACTTAAGCGGGTTATTAATATTACTTATTATTAATAGAAGAATTAGAACTAAAGCGTCTTTAATATAAAACCTATATTCTTAGGTTATAAGACCTATATATATATAATAAGAAATTAGTATAAAAATATTAAGAATAATTTAATAATATAATTAAAATAATTAAAATAAGTATAACTTATTTTCTTAATAACTTTATAAAAATCTAATATATATTATAATATATAGCCCTAGACCCTAAGGCTACGTAGTATAAGTATATAAAGGATATATTAAAGGATAAATAGTCCTAGGAATACTTTAATAATTTCCTAATAAATTAAATAAAAGATCTTTAAAATTAATATCTAATAATTAATAAATACTACTTAAAAGTTAAGTAAAAGGAATATTAAAAGATTATAAACTTTATAAATTACTTTATTAAGTTAAAAAGATAACTTAAGCTATTAATAAAGTATATACTTTATAATAACCTTTTAAATAAATTATATAAAGATCTTTATAATTAACTTATAATATAATCTAATATCCTAGAAATAAGGGATACTCTTATTATATTAGTAACTTAATTAGAGCCTTATATAGCTCTATTTATATATAAAGATTAAAGGGATAATACTCCTACTAGGGGTTAATATCCTTAAAGAGGAAGAGGAAATTTTTAAGGGCGAAGAGATAATAGCCTATATATAAAGTAAAAAGGATAGAGTAGTATTAAAGTATTATTATACCTTCCTTAAAGGCCTAAGCCTAACCTCTCTATTATTAAGTATTATAATTATTAAAAGAAGGGATATATAACTAAAGATTATTAGAATATAAAATTAATAGTTATAAATATTATAACTAATAAGTTTATAATTAATAAGATATTTAATAATAAATAGGCTAAGAGAGGCTTAAATTTAAAAAACCCCTAAGTATTATAATTATATCTACTATTATAGTATAAGGGAAGAAGTAGATATAAGTAGAATTCCTTAATTTTATTATTAATTATAATAGTATATATATAAATCTATATAAAGTAGATATTATAATAGGATAGCTAGAACCTAGGAGTATTAAAGATATTTAGATCTTTTTAAGGTTTATTAATTTCTATTATTATTTTATTAAATACAATTCCTTTATAACCGCGGCGTTAATAGACTATCTAAAAAATAATTATCTATATATTAAAAATAGAAAGTTAATATTAAGTAATATTATAAGAGTAGTATTTAAGTAATTAAAGTAACTCTTTTAAGAGGTATTATTACTTATATATTTTAACCTTATAAGAGAAATCTAACTAAAGATTAATACTATAATTCTAGTTATTATAACTATTTTATTATAAAAGTTCCTAATTAATATTAAAGAGGTAGAAGTAGAATAGTATCTTATTACCTTTTATTTTTATAAGTTATATTTAGTAGAAACTAAATATAAGACTTATAACTAGGAACTATTTATAATTATTAAGGTATTTTAGATATAAAAGTACTTCTTAGAAGGTAGCTTATACCTAATTATAATAATTACTAATTATAATAACTTAAGGTATTTCTAGATAATATTATTATTAATAAGGAGATAAATATATTAAGTAATAAAGCTTATAATATATAACTTTAAAATATACTATTATATAAGTATTAAAAACCTAGTTAATACCCTATTAAGGTAACTAGATTATATACTAGTAATAAATAAAGAAGATATTTATTTATTAATATTATAGAATAAGTTAAAGAATATTAAGTATATTCCTTTTAATAAGTATTATATATATAATATTTATAAAGGTTTATAAGATAATAAGGCTTATAATTATAAATAATATAAAAGGTTAGAGATAGGGCTTAGAAAGCCTTATACCCTAAAAATAGAGGAGAGTAATATACTCTTAGGGCTATAAAGTAATATAAGTAATAGTTTAAACCCTATTATAAGATAGTTTAATATTAATTAGATAGTATTTAGAAGGTATATTATAACTATATTAATAATAGAGTATATATAGAATAAATATAATAACTTAATATTAAAGATACTCTAATATCTCTAAAAGGGAGATAAGGATATTTATAATAAGAAATAATTATTAAAGTCTTAAGGTTATAAAGAGGCTACTAATATATCTTTATTAATAGATAAGATAAGGGTCTTTTATAAGGGTAGTATAGTTTTTATATTTAATAATAAAGTAATTAGATAAAAAATCTTAAAGCTTTATTATAATAACCCTTATACTAGCTACTACTTATAAAAGTATATATAAGAGCTTATTAAATAGAAGTTCTATTAGAAATTAATAGGATAAGATATTTATAATTATATATAAGAATACTTAACCTATTAATTAATAAAGTTATATAGATATACTATTTATAATATACTATTATTATTATTAATACTTATAAGACCTTTTTAGGAGATTATAATAGATTTTATTTTAAATTTCCCTTTAAGTAAATAAAAGGGTAGCGTTTATAATATAATCTTAGTAATTATAAATTATTATATTAAAGTAGCTAGATACTTACCTATTATAAAAATAGTTAATACTATTAATATTATTAACTTATTATATTATAAAATCTTTTTAAGGTTTAATTAATTAAAAGGTATTATTAATAATTAAAGGATAATATTTATAAATAGCTTCTAGGTAGCTATATATTATTATATTAATATAAAAAGAAAGCTTAATACTACTTCTTACCCTTAAATAGATAATTAAATAAAGAGATAGAATAGTACGCTTAAGTAGTATTTATACTACTATTTTAGTTAGAGATAAGATAACTAGGTAGAGTTACTTTATTTAGTAAAGTTTATATATAATTATATAAAGTATATTAATACTAGGTTACCTTTATTTAAGGCGCTTTATAATTATTTACTTAAGCTAGATATAAAGCTTTTAAAGCTACTATTAGGAGAAGTCCTATTAATATAAAAAAGGGTTAAATTACTTTAGAAATAAAGGGAAGGTTTAAAGTAATACTTATATTAAATATAAGTTATATAAGTAGAGTATATAAATAAATAGTAAAAATAAAGATAATATAATATAAATAATTATATCTTATTAAATATAAAGTATATTAAATTAATATAAGTAACTAAGAAATTATTATAATATTATCTAAGGCCTTTTAAAGTCTTTAATTATATTAGTAGTTAGGTATATAAGTTATAATTACTTAATACCTTTTATATATATAATATCTTTTATATCTTACTTATAAAGTTATATTAAGGTAATAGTAAGAGTATTATAAAAGCTATATAAATAATAAAAATAAATAATAAAGATAAATAGGAAGTTAAAATTATTCTTAATTATAAAATCTCTTATAATAAACCTTAATATTTAGTAAAGTAGAAGGGTTAGTCTTATAATTATAATTAATAATTATATAAGTAGGACTTAATTAATATACTAGATATATTAAAAAGATTTAAGTAGAATTACCTTAAAGTATAAAGTTTATATTATATAAGAGGGGAAATAATTTCTATTATTATAAATAAAAAAGAAAAGATATTTAATATAACTAGACTATTAAAAGTATTATAAAAGAGGGCTATTATATTATACTAATAGTAGTACTAGGCCTATTACTATTACTATTACTAATAATAGAAGTATCCTCTTTATTATCCTCTTCTTTATCCTTTATAATAGGAGGGAGGTACTCTTATAATATATTAGTAAGGCTTTAAAAGTACTTTAAAAGGGGAGATAAAGTAATATATATATACTAATAAAGAATATTAAGAATACCCTCTAGGGTATTTATAATATAAATAGTAATAGCTAGGTTAACCCTAATAGGAGTTATAATAGTAGCGGGGGTAGAGGAAGTATAATAAAGGTAGTAATAATATTATTAAATAAGCCTATTAAAGGTTTATTAGAATCTAGTAAGCTAAGAGAGGTTAGAGCTAGTATTTAAAGTAGTTATAATATCTAAAGACTAAAAAAGGCGCGTATAAATATAATAAATATAAGTAGGAATCTCTTATTAATATTTAATACTAAGATCTTTAAAATATTTATATTTTATTAACTTAGAGGAGGTATATATATAAGTTATCTTATTAAAAAAGTAAATAAAGCTTTAATTAAAAATATTAGACTTATAAGTCTTTAAATTAGAATATAATATAATAAAGGTATATTATATAAGATAATATAAGAATAGGCTAGGAGTAGCTTAATAGGGGAGGTTATATACTATTATAAATAGAGGGGGTAGTAGTAGTCTTCTTTTAATTAGTAGTAAGGGTAAGTTTATTATTAACGATTACTTATAAACTAATAACTAGAAGTAGCCGGCGACGAGATCCACCTGTACGTGGTACCGGCTACGAACCTTCTAGTATCTTAGTACTAGGAGAGCTAAGAGATCTTACAGTATTTTAGAAGTACCGTCTAGGGTTACCTAGTTATTACGGAATCGATACGCAGGTAGAGTATAGTAATAACGAGAATAGGAACGCTAACGCGATAGAAAAATAGAGAAGATAGAAGGAGAACTCTTAGAAGATTACGGTAAAAGATATAACGCGATAGAATATATAGATATAGACGAAAAATATATACTATATAAATACCCTTCTACCTCTCCCTAATATAGCCTCCGCTTCCCTACGCGTATTATAAACGCGATATACTAGTAATACTAGTAATACTAGTATAAGATAATAGAAATACTACTAATATAAAACCTTTATAATATTATAGGATATATATAGTACTTCTATACTTATACCCGCCATAGGGTCTCTTATAAGGCTACGTCCTTATACTCTAGCCGATTCTACTCCGCGCGGTCTAGGTAGCTTAAGTCTACCTACCTTAGGGTAGTTATAGTATATATAGATAATAATAGTATAATAAAAAGATAGTAATATTATAGAGCTAGCCCTTCCTTCCTCTTAATAGTCGAGCGTAAGCTAGATAGTATACCGGGTATATACTACCGCTATTACTACCGTACGGCGGCGAGGATACTCTAGTCCCCTTCCTAGGTAGTCCTTACGGTACGGCTACAGGTAGTAGGTACCTAACCTGAAACAGGACGTGGGTATTAGACTCCTTACCTAATAGCTTATAAGCGCGATAGGGCCGCCGGTCTAGTTAGCTAATAGTACCTATTATCTTCTATACGTATATACCTTAATAGTAGTAGCCGATATAACCGCGGTAAATATACTAGGTATCCGCTACCTTACTATTATACGGCGGGGGGATGCTTAGCCGTACCTAGGTAGTCCCTATAGTATAATAGTAGGTAGTAGAGGCCTAACCCGTATAAAGATACGTGGATATTAGCCTTCCCACCTAATAGTCTATAAGCACGCTAGGGCCGCTGGCCTCCTTACCTAGTAGTACCTAGCACCGATAGACTAGTAGGTAAGTACTAGTTCTATTACCTCCCTTTACGTATACACCCTCCCCGTTACGGATACTATAACCGGGACTATAAGGAATTATCCGTTATAAGGATTTATCCGTTACGCTAAACGGATTAGATTAAAAATAGCCGGTAGAGATAGAAAAGAGAAAGGGGCTAGGCCCTAGATAAGGAAAAGAAGTTTTACCTGTAGACGAAACTTTAGTATAATAGGTAGTAAACCCGACCCCTCTACTACCTCCCTAGTAGTAGGCCTGCTAGGGGGGGGAGGGAAGGAGCTGTAAATGGTTAAGAGAACCGTAATTATCAGGTAGAGTTTTTATCCTTATAGCAGGGTTTCTCCCCGAATAACATGTACGTAATACGTACCCTTAAATAGCCTACCCTTATTAGCTTTTTAGCTAGTATAGAAGTATAATTAATTAATTAATTAATTAATTAATAACTAGAAGTATAAAGAGATATAATAAGGCGTAGAGGGGGTAATAATATAAATAAGACCTAAAAAAGACTTAATATAATTAATAAAAAATAAAGATATTATAATTAAAAGAATAATATTAAAATTATATAAAAAAGATATACTTTAAGTACTTAATAAACCTTTAATAGTAATAACTTCCTATTTACTTTAAAATATTAAGACTTTTAACTACTTTTATAATAAATTAATAAAGGATAATAGGAAGTATAATAGGAATATATTATAATATAAAGATTATATATAAGAGTAATATCCGCGACTATTATAATTTAATAAAACTATAAATTCCTTAAGGCTTAACTTAGAGGGCCTTATAATTAATTATATTATTATACTCTTATTAGAGGTATATTTTATTATTAAGGGAGTATCTTTTATAAATTATAACCTTTTATACTCTTAAAGCCTAAGAGCCTAGATAGGGAGATAATTATAAAGACTAATTAGGAATATAATATTACTATTAATATAATATTTATAATATATAGTAGTACTATACTACCCCTTTACCTATAATATATAAAGGAGGGAATTCCCCTTAAAGGGAAGGGTAGTAATTAGTTTTACTATTAATAAGAATAGAGAGTTCTATATATATATATATATATATACGTACTATTTATAGTACTTAATAGCTATATTATTACGTAGTACTCTTATACTATCCCTTTCTTATCTTTTTATTCTTTATTATCCCTCCCCTCCTTCCTTTCCTTACTATAGAAAAGTCTAAAACCCCCTAGTAAGATAATACTAATAAGGACGGACTTAGTATATTAAGCTAAGGACTAGCGCTTATTAATAGATTTACTAGATATCTTATTATTACCTAGAGTATAAAGGATAGAGATATAGAGCTTACTATCTAAGTAGATATTTAGATAGTAGACTAGGTAATTAACCTAAAAAGTAGATAGTAAGTAGGGGTAATTACTAGGGAATATTATTTTAGCTTTAAAGTAGCTATTATAGTATACTAATAAGTATAAACTTATCGCGTTAAGCTAAGGACTAGCGCTTACTAGTAGATTTACTAGATATCTTATTATTACCTAGAATATAAAGGATAGAGATATAAAGTTTACTATCTAAGTAGATATTTAGATAGTAGACTAAGTAGTTAAATTAGAAAGTTAATAGTAAGTAAGGGTAATTAATAAGGAAGGTTATTTTAGCTTTAAAGTAGCTATTATAATATATTAAATTAGGGTTAATAATAATAAGGGCTATATTCTAGTTAAAAATATCTTTATTATTTAGTAGTAAGGTTATTAGATATTATTAATCTTAGGGTAAATTATAAGGCTAACCTTAACTTCTACCTACTTCTCTTATAAAAGGAACTTAAACTTATTAAGTAGTATATACTTAACTATTATTACTAATTAGTAAGGTTAATTAATATATCTTAAGTAGAGTAGTTTTAGAAAATAATTTCTTAAGAAGCTAGAGGTATTAGTCTTCTCTTATTAAAAATAGATAGATAGGTAATAAGAGGAAGGAGAGACCCTAAAATTAAGTTAAAAGGCTTTACTACTAAGAAATTAAGTTTATTAATTAAATATATTATCTCCTACTATCTAATTAGGGTTAGTTAAGTAATTAATAGCCCTTAGTTCCGCCTTTATTTCTTAGATTAATTTAAAGGTACTAGAATTAGCTATATTATAAGTTATTAATTAATTAATTAATTAATTATACTCCTATACTAGCTAAAAAGCTAATAAGGGTAGGCTATTTAGGGGTACGTATTACGTATATATTATTCGGGGAGAAACCCTACTACAGGGATAAAAACTCCACCTGATAATTACGGTTCTCTTAACCATTTATAACTCCTTCCCTCCCCCCCCTAGCAGGCCTACTACTAGGGAGGTAGTAGAGGGGTCGGGTTTACTACCTATTACACTAAAGTTTCATCTATAAGTGAAACTTCTTTTCCTTATCTAGGGCCTAGCCCCTTTCTCTTTTCTATCTCTACCGGCTATTTTTAATCTAATCCGTTTAGCGTAACGGATGAATCCTTATAACGGATAATTCCTTATAGTCCTAGTTATAACGTTTATAACGGGGAGGGTGTATACGTAAAGGGAGGTGATAGAACTAGTACTTACCTACTAGTCTATCGGTGCTAGGTACTACTAGGTAAAGAGGCCAGCGGCCCTAGCGTACTTACAGACTATTAGGTGGGAAGGCTAATATCCACGTATCTTTATACGGGTTAGGCCTCTACTACCTACTATTATACTATAGGGACTACCTAGGTACGGCTAAGCATCCCCCCGCCGTATAATAGTAAGGTAGCGGATACCCGGTATATTTGCCGCGGTTATATCGGCTACTACTATTAAGGTATATACGTGTAGAAGATAATAGGTACTATTAGCTAACTAGACCGGCGGCCCTATCGCGCTTATAGGCTATTAGGTAAGGAGTCTAATACCTACGTCCTGTTTTAGGTTAGGTACTTACTACCTATAGCCGTACCGTAAGGACTACCTAGGAAGGGGACTAGAGTATCCTCGCCGCCGTACGGCAGTAATGGCGGCAGTATATACCCGGTATACTATCTGGCTTACACTCGACTATTAAGAGGAAGGAAGGGCTAGCTCTATAATATTACTATCTTTTTATTATACTATCATTATCTATATATACTATAACTACCCTAAGGTAGGTAGACTTAGGCTACCTAGACCGCGCGGAGCGGAATCGGCTAGAGTATAAGGACGTGGCCTCGTAAGAGACCTTATAGTAGTTATAGGTATAGAAGTACTATATATATCCTATAATATTATAGAGGTTTTATATTAGTAGTATTTCTATCGTCTTATACTAGTATTACTAGTATTACTAGTATATTATATTTATAATACGCGTAGGGAAGCGGAGGCTATATTAGGGAGAGGTAGAAGGGTATTTATATAGTATATATTTTTTATCTATATCTATATATTCTATCGCGTTATATCTTTTACTATAATCTTCTAAGAGTTCTCCTTCTATCTTCTCTATTTTTCTATCGCGTTAGCGTTCCTATTCTCGTTATTACTATACTCTACCTGCGTATCGATTCCGTAATAACTAGGTAACCCTAGACGGTACTTCTAAAACACCGTAAGATCTCTTAGCTCTCCTAGTACCGAGATACTAGAAGGTTCGTAGCCGGTACCACGTATAGGTGGATCTCGTCGCCGGCTATTATAAGTTATAATAAATATAAAAAGATTAATATAATCTAGAGCTTTAATATACTCCTTAATTAAGTTCTAGATAAGATTTATAAGATAGGCTTTATTTAAGACTTTAGATATATTAATAATACTTAATAAATTAAAAAAGGATAAGTTTAAGAGGCTAGGACTAGAGATATTAAAATAGATAATATTTAATAAGAATTTAACCTAATATATATAATTTATAAGAGGGTTTCCTAGCTTATACTTTTTATAAGAGCTACTTAGATTAAGTATTACTAGTTAAGTATACTTTAAGACGTTTATTATTTTATCCTTTAAGGTAATATATATAAAAGGATAATCCTTACTATTTATATCTACTTAAGGACTTAAAGGCTAAGCCTTTATTATATACTCTTTTAGGCTACTCTAATAGATATACTTAATATAAAGGAAGACTTTATAACTCTATTAACCTTTTAGATTAATATCCTCTATTAGATTAATCTCTAGTAAGTACTAAGTATATATACCCGTACTTCGCGGAGCTTTAATTCTACTTATTCCCTTAATAAGAGAACTCTTTCTTATACTTTAATTACTAATTATAACTATCTTTAAGAGTAGTAGATTTAAATCTTTTATACCTAAGTAATATAATACTTAAATAGCTTAAATAAGCTCCTTTACTCCTTAACTTAAAATAAATAATAGTAAATTTATATATTTTAAGTTAAGGATAGTATATATAGTAGTATTAATATAAGTAGGAGGTATATATTTATAAAAGTAATCTAGCTAAGTAGTAGTATATAATAGGTAGTAGAAGGGCTAAGTATTTTATCTTTAATATTTAAGAGCGTTACTAGCTCTTTTTTATTACCTCTTATCCGCGTACTAATATCCTAATACTTTATATTAGCCTCTCTTATATTCCTAATAAATAATTTAACCTTTAAGGCTCGCTTTATAATTATATAATAGTAGGAATTTTTAAGTATAATATTAAAGAAGATAAGAAATCTATTAGTATTAATAAAGAGTTACTTTATAGTAAATATAACTATTAAGTCTTAAGTCTACTATATAAATAGAGCTAAGATAGGATAGATATACTAATAAATTTATAGCCTTATATCTACCTAAGTAGGTTTAATACTTTATATAAGTATAGTATCTAGTACTATTATAATTACTATATAATAAATATATTAACGTAGTATAATTTTTAGTTAGGAAGTAGGTATCTCTTAAAAGCGTATAATAGAATATAAGTACTAGGTTATACTTCCTAATTTCTAGAAATATATTATAACTAGTAGTAAGTTAAATACTTTAATAATTCTATTATTATAAAGCGCGTTCTTTTATTAATTAATTATATAATATAACTAAGTAGTTATTATTATCTATCCCTTACTAGACCTACTACTATTATACTTATTATAGACCCCTAGAAAATTTAAAAGCCTCTAATAATAATAATATAAATAGTAAACTTTAAAAGAGATTTATATATCTATTATCCTAGTAGTAGAAGTTAGTTAGTTATATATATAGTAGTTACTATTAGAGCTTAAACTTAGGCTTAAGTTATATTAGGGTAAGGTTTATTAAACTTATTCTAGTTAAATATTTCTAGAAGTATAGCCTTAATATATAATAGCTAAGTAAATATAATTATTCTACTTATATACTTATACCTATTCTATAATATATATAAGGAAAGATTAACTAATAAAAGATTATAAAAGTAAAACCTATTTAAGGCCTTTAAATATAATAAATTAAATAAGTACTAGTTTAGTATTATTAATACTTTACTCCTAATACTATATTAATATAGCTAGTATCTATCTTATATTTACTTATATTAGGAATTATAAACTAATTACTACTTATAAAAACTTAATAATCTATCCTCTATATTAGAATTTCTACTAATTACCTACCCTTACCTAGTAAGAGCTTATCTAATACTAATACTTAAACTTAATAATAAAAGATAGCCTCTATACCTTTAAAATGTCCTTAAGTAAACTTACTATTATTTAGAACTTAGTAATAAAAGCCTTAGTAAAATAAGTTATACTAATAATAAATAGTCTTATTATTTTACTTTACTTAACTAGCGTATAACGCGGTTATATAAATATTACTTAAAATTAACTTATATAATACTAACCTCTTATTAATAATATATTACTTATTATTTCTCCTTAACCCCTAGAAACTAAAGTAGTAATAAGTAAGTATTTATAGTTTATATATATAAATACTCCTTATTATAAAATAATATTACTTACTAATAAATAGACTTATAGCCTTATTATAGACCTCTTACTTTAAATATTTAGCCTTAGGGTATCTACTTCTAGTTATTCTAATATTAAGATAATACTAGGTTTTAAGTTATAAATAGTAGTAGGTAAACTTACTTTATTTATAAGTTTATATAAGGGTGCTACGTAATAATATAGCTGTTAAGTACTATAAACGGTGTATATACGTATATATATAAAACTCTCTATTCTTATTAATAGTAAGACTAATTACTACCCTTCCCTTTAAGGGGAATTCCCTCCTTTATATATTATAAGTAAAGGGGTAGCGTAGTACTATTATATACTATAAACGCCACGTTAATAGTAGTATTATATTCCTAACTAATCCTTATAATTATCTCCCTATCTAGGCTCTTAGGCTTTAAGAGTATAAAAGGTTATAATTTATAAAAGATACTCCCTTAATAATAGAATATACCTCTAATAAGAGCGTAATAATATAATTAATTATAAGACCCTCTAAGTTAAGCTTTAAGGAATTTATAGTTTTATTAAATTATAATAATTATAAATACTACTCTTATATATAATCCTCTATTATAATATATTCCTATTAATCTTCTTATTATCCTTTATTAATTTATTATAAAAGTAGTTAGAAGTCTTAGTATTTTAAAGTAAATAGGAAGCTATTACTATTAAGGGTTTACTAAGTACTTAAGGTATACCTTCTTTATATAACTTTAATATTATTTTTCTAATTATAATATCTTTATTTCTATTAATTATATTAAGTCCTTTTTAAGTCTTATTTATATTATTACCCCCTCTACACCTTATTATACCTCCTTATACTTCTAGTAGTTATTTTATAAGTAATCCTTAATAATAAACTTACTCTTACTATTAATTAAAAGAAGACTACTACTACCCCCTCTATTTATAATAGTATATAACCTCCCCTATTAAGCCGCTCTTAGCCTATTCTTATATTATCTTATATAGTATACTCTTATTATATTATATTCTAATCTAAAGAATTATAAGTCTAATATTTTTAATTAAGGCTTTATTTATCCCTTTAATAATATAACTTATATACGCGCCTCCCCTAGCTCTATTAGATATAATTATTATAAAGATCTTAATATTAAATATTAATAGGAGATCTTTATTTATATTTATTATACTTATACGCGCCTTCTTTAGTCTTTAAATATTATAACTACTTTAAGTACTAGCTTTAACCTCCCTTAGCTTACTAGATTCTAGTAAACCTTTAATAGGCTTATTTAATAGTATTATTGCTACCTTTACTACGCCTCCTCTACCCCCGCTATTATTATAGCTCTTATTAGGGTTAACTTAGCTATTACTATTTATATTATACATATCTTAAAGGGTATTCTTAATATTCTTTATCAATATATATATATTACTCTATCTCCCCTTTTAAAGTACTTTTAAAGCCTTATTAATATATTATAAGAGTACCTCCCTCCTATTATAAAGGATAAAGAAGAGGATAATAAGGAGGATACTTTTATTACTAATAATAGTAATAGTAATAAGCCTAGTACTACTATTAATATAATATAATAGCCCTCTCTTATAATACCTTTAATAGTTTAGTTATATTAGGTATCTTTTCTTTTTTATTTATAATAATAGAAATTATTTCCCCTCTTATATAATATAATCTTTATATCTTAGGGTAATTCTACTTAAATCTTTCTAATATATCTAGTATATTAATTAAGTCCTACTTATATAACTATTAATTATAATTATAAGATTAACCCTTTTACTTTATTAAATATTAAGGTTTATTATAAGAGATTTTATAGTTAAGAATAACTTTAACTTCCTATTTATCTTTATTATTTATAAGCTCTACTTATATAGCTTTTATAATACTCTTATTATTACCTTAATATAACTTTATAAGTAAGATATAAAAGATATTATATATATAAAAGGTATTAGGTAGTTATAACTTATATACCTAACTATTAATATAATTAAAGACTTTAAAAGGCTTTAAATAATATTATAATAGTTTTTTAATTATTTATATTAATTTAATATACTTTATATTTAATAAGATATAATTACTTATATTATATTATCTTTACTTTTACTATTTATTTATATACTCTACTTATATAACTTATATTTAATATAAGTATTACTTTAAACCTTCCCTTTATTTCTAAAGTAATTTAACCCTTTTTTATATTAATAGGACTTCTTTTAATAATAGCTTTAAAAGCTTTATATTTAACTTAAGTAAATAATTATAAAGTATTTTATATAAAGGTAACCTAATACTAGTATACTTTATATAATTATATATAAACTGTATTAAATAAAGTAACTCTACCTAGTTATTTTATCTCTAGGTAGAATAGTAGTATAAATACTACTTAAGTATATTATTCTATCTCTCTATTTAACTATCTATTTAAAGGTAAAAAGTAGTATTAAGCTTTCTTTTTATATTAGTATAATAATATATAACTACCTAGAAGCTACTTATAAATACTATCCCTTAATTACTAATAATACCTTCTAGCTAATTAAACCTTAGAAAGATTTTATAGTATAATAGGTTAATAATATTAATAGTATTAACTATCTTTATAATAAGTAAATACCTAGCTACCTTAATATAATAGTTTATAACTATTAAGATTATATTATAAATACTACCCTTCTATCTACTTAAAGGGAGATTTATAATAAAATTTATTATAATTTCTTAAAAAGGTCTTATAAGTATTAATAATAATAATAGTATCTTATAAATAGTATATCTACGTGGCTTTATTAATTAATAGGTTAAGTATTCTTATATATAATTATAAATATCTTATCCTATTAATTCCTAATAGAACTTCTACTTAATAAGCTCTTATATATACTTTTATAAGTAGTAGCTAATATAAGGGTTATTATAATAAAGCTTTAAGATTTCTTATCTAATTACTTTATTACTAGGTATAAAGACTACGCCGCCCTTATAAAGGACCCCTATTTTATCTATTAATAGAGATATATTAATAGCCTTTTTACGGCCCTAAGACTTTAATAATTAATTTTTATTATAAATATCCTTATCTCCCTTTTAAAGATATTAGAGTATCTCTAATATTAAGTTATTATATTTATTTTATACGCGCTCTATTATTAACGCGGTTATAATATACCTTCTAAGTACTATTTAATTAATATTAAACTATCTTATAATAGGGTTTAAGCTATTACTTATATTACTTTATATCCTTAAGAGCGCGTTACTCTCCCTTATTTTTAGGGTATAAGGCTTTTTAAGCCCTATTTCTAACCTTTTACGCTATTTATAATTATAAGCCTTATTATCTTATAAACCTTTATAAATATTATATATATAATACTTATTAAAAGGAATATACCTAATATTCTTTAACTTATTTTATAATATTAATAGATAAGTATCTTCTTTATCTATTATTAATATATAATCTAGTTACCTTAATAAGGTATTAGCTAGGTTCTTAGTATTTATATAATAGTATATCTTAAAGTTATATATTATAAGCTTTATTACTTAATATACTTATCTCTTTATTAATAATAATATTATCTAGAAATACCTTAAGTTATTATAATTAATAATTATTATAATTAGGTATAAGCTACCTTCTAAGAAGTACTATTATACCTAGAATACCTTAATAATTATAAGTAGTTCTTAATTATAAGTTTTATATCTAGTTTCTACTAAATATAACTTATAAGAGTAGAAGGTAATAGGATATTATTCTACTTCTACCCCTTTAATATTAATTAAGAACTTTTATAATAAAATAGTTATAATAGCTAGAATTAAAGTATTAATCTCTAATTAGATTTCTCTTATAATATTACTTAATATTAACTTTCTATTTTTAATATATAAATAATTATTTTTTAGATAGTCTATTAACGCCGTAGTAATAGAGGAATAGTACTTAATAAAATAATAGTAGAAATTAGTAAACCTTAAAAGGATTTAAATATCCTTAATACTCTTAGGTTCTAGCTAATTTATTATAATATCTACTTTATATAGATTTATATATATACTATTATAACTAATAATAAAGCTAAGGAATTCTACCTCTACTATTATAAATTTATATTTCTTTAAGTTAATATAAAGTTTAAATTTATAAAGATATTATAATACTACCTTTATAACTCTAATATAAGACTATTTATCCTAGGAGTAGATAAGAATATTATCTAGATAAATAATATATATAATATTAAGTAGTCCCGCTAGAGCCTTATTAATATATACTTAGAATAAGGTAGGTATATTAATAAGTTTAAAAGGTATAATTATATATTTAAAATAGTTATACCTTATATAAAATATAGTCTTTTATTTATTACCCTTTCTTATTTATAAATAATAATATATATCCTTAAGATCTAACTTAATTAAGTACTTAATACTAATTAATCTTATTAATCTTATTAATATTTTATTAATTAATAGAAGTAGATAGTAGTTTTTAATTATAATCTTATTAAGCGCCTTATAATTAATATATAAGTATAATATTCTATCCTTTTTTAATATAAAAAGAATTAGTATACTTATTAAACTTATAAAATAATAAATCTACCCCTTTTTTAAAGTCTACTTAAGGACTCCTTTATTACGCATAACTCTTTCTCTAATAAGTTATAAAATAGGTTAAAGGGAAGTTCTTTATTCTCCTTTATATTAATCGCGTAATTATAATATATATAATCTAATAGTACCCTAATATTCTTAATTAAAAAGATATCTTAGAATTCCTAAAATTTTAAAGGGAGCTTAACTTTAAGTAGTAGGCTTTTATTACCTACTTCTAAGTATATTATAATAAATATAATATTATTAAGCTACTCCTCTAAGGCTTTAATAGTATTAAAGTACTCCTTAATATTACTTTTCTTAATAGGGAATTACTAGTTTTATATAAGCTAATCTACTTAGGGATTTTATTCTTCTAATTATAAATACTTAAAGTAGAAGTTATAATTAAGATTTATTATTATATAAAAGGCGCCCTTATAATATTATATAATACTATTAAAATTAATAAGCTTAATTTTTCTTATATAAGAACTTAATAATAATATTAAGTTCCTAACTTTATTATATAGGGTATTATTAGAGCTAGGGTTTATTTCTTAATCCTACTCCTTTATTAAGTATATATTAATATAATTAGTATCTACTCTAAAGTTAATTAGTATAATAAATTCTCTTTATAAGCTTTTAAGCTCTACTTATATTATAATAATAAGTCGCTATATCTACTTCTTCCCTTATATTATAATAGTAGATATAATTATAATACTTAGGGGTTTTTTAAATTTAAGCCTTTCTCTAGCTTATTACTAGATATCTTATTAGCCGTAGGCTTATTAGCTATAATACTTATAACTATTAATTTCACGCTCTAGTAATCCTTAGTTATATATCCCTTCTTTTAATAATTATAATACTTAATAATAGAAAGGTTAGGCTTAGGCCTTTAAGGAAGGTATAATAATACCTTAATAGCGCCCTACCCTTTTTACTTTATATATAGGCTATTATCTCTTTACCCTTAGAAATTTCTTCTTCCTCTTTAAGGATATTAACCTCTAGTAGGAGTATTATCCCTTTAATCTTTATATATAAGTAGTATTATATAAGGCTCTAGTTAGGTTACTAATATAATAAGAGTATCCCTTATCTTTAAGATATTAGATTATATTATAAGTTAATTATAAAGATCTTTATATAATTTATTTAGAAGGTTATTATAAAGTATATACTATATTAATAACTTAAGTTATCTTTCTAACCTAGTAAGGTAATTTATAAAGTCTATAATCTTTTAATATTCCTTTTACTTAACTTCTAAGTAGTACTTACTAGTTATTAGATATTAATTTTAAGGATCTTTTATTTAATTTATTAAGAAGCTATTAAAGTATTCCTAGGACTATTTATCCTTTAATATATCCTTTATATACTTATATTATATAGCTTTAGAGTCTAAGGCTATATATTATAACGCGTATTAGATTTTTATAAAGTTATTAAGAAAATAGGTTATACTTATTTTTATTATATTAATTATATTATTAAACTATTCTTAATATTCTTATACTAACTTCCCGTTATATATACGTAGGTCTTATAACCTAAGAATATAAGTTCTATATTAAGGACGCTTTAGTTTTAATTCTTCTATTAATAATAGGTAATATTAATAACCCGTTTAAGTAGTATTATTAATATATATTTCCTACTCTAACTCTTATAAATATTATTATAGATCTTATATCTACTACCTCTTAGAGACTTCTTCTTTAAGTTCTTATATCCTTTATAATAGTACTTCTTAGGTTTTAAGTAGCGGGGACTTGGTTTATATACCTAGTAGCTACCCCTAGATAGTTAATTATAATCGCGATATATCTATTATTAATTTATTAACTAATTCTTAAGACTTACTTTCTCTATAAGCTTAATTCCTTATATTTAAGTAGGTTATCTACGCTAATTAACTAACCTTTTTCCCTTACACTTATAATAACCCTTCTCTACTTATCTTCCTAACAATCGGGCTACTACCCCTAAATAGGGTAGAGTAATTAGAATATAAGGGTATTATATAATAATATAGCTATTAAGTACTATAAACGGTATATATACGTATATATATAAAACTCTCTATTCTTATTAATAGTAAGACTAATCGCTACCCTTCCATTTAGGGGGAATCCCCTCCTCTATATATTATAGGTAAAGGGGTAGCGTAGTACTACTACGTACTATAGACGCCACGTCGATAGTAGTACCGTATTCCTAACTAGTCCTTACAGTTTACCCTTACCTATATAATATACTTTGTCTAATATTCTTATAGGCTTTTACTCTAGACCTAAGATACCTTCTTACTAAAATACTATAGCCGCTTATATATAGGATAAAGACCTAGGTTTAGCTAGTAGTAAGGTTTATATAAATCTTAATACTTACTAGTATTATAAGGATAACCACTCTAAGGGTAATTATAAGCCTATTAAAGATACGGTAGGTAATAAGGCTATAATAAAAATTAAAAAGTTACTTATATATAAAGTAAAGCTCCTCTTTCTAGGCTAGAAGTCCCCTATTAGCTAATTTAAAGATAATAGTAATTAGGTAATATCTAGGATCTTTATAATTAAATATAAAAATTAGTTATTAAGTATAAAGATTAAAATTAAGGCCTTAATAAGTAAAGATATACCTACTCTAGAATATACTCGCGTAGAGGAATTACTTTATACTTAAGTAATCTAACTTGATATTATATATAATATCTTAGACTAGCTAGTTATTTATATATATCTTATAACTTATATAGGATTTATAGTAGGTAATATAAATAGAAATTATATTAAGAAAGTATTTAAAGACTTCTATATTATAATACGCGATTAAGAAGTAATTACCTATTATTAAAAAGGTAGGTTAAGTTTCCTATCCCTAATATTCTACCCTATAAAGGTATATATTAAAGGAATCCTCTAAGAAGCTAGAACTCTAGGTAATTACTAATATATTTAATAATATAAGAGTTAAGCTATCCATATTATTTATTACTTTAGAGCCTAATTTATTTTTTATATCCTATAATAGAATTATAAGGGTAGTAGTACTTAAGAAAGCCTTTCCGCCTTATATTTACTAATTTAATAGACTAGTTAATATAAAATATAAAGTCTAAAAGGGTTAGACTATATTATATATAAACTATCCGCCTATTAAAATATTAATATCTTATATATATAAGAATAGTAATAAGTACTAAACTATAAAAGATATACTAATTATCTACTAAGAAGAAAATAATATTAAAGAAATTATATAATATTAGATCTAGGAATATTAATTATATATCTTAAAAGTTATACCTAAGAGTAATTATATCTATATAAGCCTTCTCTAATTACCCTTTAAATTTAAATATTAGTTCTTAGCTAAAGACTCCTTCCTTATTAAATTTAAAGATAAGGAGTAGTTAGCATATATTCTCCTAGAGCCGTTTCCTTTTACTAGTTCTATTAATTATACTATTATACTTTATTATCCTATTAATAAAGGGGTCTAGAGTAACTTATAATTAGGGTTAGTCTTTAATCTAATAAATACTACTAAGATACTATTAGCTATAATTTAATACTACTATTTCTATAAACGGGTAATTATAATTAATATTAGACTAGTCCTATCTAATATACTATATAAGTTCTAGTTAGTAGCTATTAAGACCTTAAATCCTATATATAAAGGGGATAGAAAGTATATTTATAACCCTAGATAATAATAACTTATCCTTAGATAAGATATCTAGATATATATTATAAGCGACCTCTTCTATAAAATTAAGTATAAGGAGAAGCTTATAACCTAGGGTATTAAGCTAGATTATTCCTAGATAGGTATATTAGAGTACTTAGTATACTTACTTAATAACCTTAGACTTATTAAGGGATTATAAGGAATAAAAGGTTATATCTAATATAAAAACTACTTAACCTAAGATATATAAATTAGTAGAAGCTATAATAGATCTAATAGATAGTAGTTATAAGGTATTAGAGGAGGATATAACTATAAATAAGAATATTAATAATAAAGGTAATCTACTTAATAAGGAAGGTTAGATTATTAGCTAATAATATAGAGATAATATACGCGTATAAAACCCTTCTAGGGAGATAGGTAATAGCGAGCTAAGTAGGAATAAATTAAATAGAAATATAATATAATAATATTATAATATAATAAGATTATTCTAAGATATCTTTATATATTATAAGTTAATACTATATATATTAAACGCGATAAGTCTATAATAGCTATATAAAATATATACTTTATAAAATAATTTAATTATACAACTAAATAAAATAGGATAAATTAATAGGAAGGGTTTACTACCTAATATTCTCGCCTAGGTATATATAGTAACTTATACGCGAGTATTAGCTAGATAATTTATAAAGGTTAAGAGTTCTTTAAATATGTTAAATGCGTAATAATCGCTCTAGCTATATATAAAGGTTTAATAAACCTATATAAGGTATAGAAAAGGCGGAAAATACGGGTAGTATAGATCCTAATATTCTATTCTACTTCCTAGTTTACTAATACTATTATCTTACTATAAGGGTACTATATAATAATATAGCTACTAAGTATTATAAACGGTACGTATATATATATATATAGAACTCTCTATTTTAATTAATAGTAAGACTAAGTACTACCCTTCCCCTTAAGGGGAATTCCCTCCTTTATATATTATAAGTAAAGGGGTAGCGTAGTATTATTATATATTATAAATACTATATTAATAATAATATTATATTCTTAACTAGTCCTTATAATTATCTCTCTATCTAGGCTCTTAGGCTTTAAGAGTATAAAAGGTTATAATTTATAAAAGATACTCCCTTAATAATAGAATATACCTTTAATAAGAGTATAATAATATAATTAATTATAAGGCCCTCTAAGCTAAGCCTTAAAGAATTTATAGTTTTATTAAATTATAATAATTATAAATACTACTCTTATATATAATCTTTATATTATAATATATTCCTATTATACTTCCTATTATCCTTTATTAATTTATTATAAAAGTAGCTAGAAGTCTTAGTATTTTAAAGTAAATAAGAAGTTATTATTATTAAAGGTTTATTAAGTACTTAAAGTATACCTTCTTTATATAACTTTAATATTATTCTTTTAATTATAATATCTTTATTTTTTATTAATTATATTAAGTCCTTTTTAAGTCTTATTTATATTATTACCCCCTCTACACCTTATTATACCTCCTTATACTTCTAATAATTATTTTATAAGTAATCCTTAATAATAAACTTACCCTTATTATTAATTAAAAGAAGATTATTATTACCCCCTCTATTTATAATAGTATATAACCTCCCCTATTAAGCTACTTCTAGCCTATTCTTATATTATCTTATATAATATACCTTTATTATACTATATTTTAATTTAAAGAGTTATAAGTCTAATATTTTTAATTAAAGCTTTACTTATTTTTTTAGTAAAATAATTTATACGCGCGCCTCCCCTAGGTTAATAAAGTATAAATATTATAAAGATCTTAATATTAAATATTAATAAGAGATCTCTACTTATATTTATTATACTTATACGCGCCTTCTTTAATCTTTAAATATTATAACTACTTTAAATACTAGCTTTAACCTCCCTTAACTTATTAAATTCTAATAAACCTTTAATAGGCTTATTTAATAGTATTATTACTACCTTTATTATACCTCCTCTACCCCTATTATTATTATAACTCTTATTAAGGTTAACTTAGCTATTACTATTTATATTATACATATCTTAAAGGGTATTCTTAATATTCTTTATCAATATATATATATTACTCTATCTCCCCTTTTAAAGTACTTTTAAAGCCTTATTAATATATTATAAGAGTACCTCCCTCCTATTATAAAGGATAAAGAAGAGGATAATAAGGAGGATACTTTTATTACTAATAATAGTAATAGTAATAAGCCTAGTACTACTATTAATATAATATAATAGCCCTCTCTTATAATACCTTTAATAGTTTAGTTATATTAGGTATCTTTTCTTTTTTATTTATAATAATAGAAATTATTTCCCCTCTTATATAATATAAACTTTATATCTTAAAGTAATCCTACTTAAATCTTTCTAATATATCTAGTATATTAATTAAGCCCTACTTATATAACTATTAATTATAATTATAAGATTAACCCTTTTACTTTATTAAATATTAAGGTTTATTATAAGAGATTTTATAATTAAGAATAGCTTTAATTTCTTATTTATCTTTATTATTTATAAGCTCTACTTATATAACTTTTATAATACTCTTACTATTACCTTAATATAACTTTGTAAGTAAGATATAAAAGATATTATATATATAAAAGGTATTAAGTAATTATAACTTATATACCTAACTACTAATATAATTAAAGACTTTAAAAGGCCTTAAATAATATTATAATAGTTTCTTAATTACTAATATTAATCTAATATACTTTATATTTAATAAGATATAATTACTTATATTATATTATCTTTACTTTTATTATTTATATACTCTACTTATATAACTTATACTTAATATAAGTACTACTTTAAACCTTCCCTTTATTTCTAAAATAATTTAACCCTTTTTTATATTAATAGGACTTCTTTTAATAATAGCTTTAAAAGCTTTATATTTAACTTAAGTAAATAATTATAAAGTATTTTATATAAAGGTAACCTAATACTAGTATACTTTATATAATTATATATAAACTCTATTAAATAAAGTAACTCTACCTAGTTATCTTATTTCTAGCTAAAATAGTAGTATAAATACTACTTAAGTATACTATTCTATCTCTCTATTTAACTATCTATTTAAGGGTAGAAAGTAGTATTAAGCTTTCTTTTTATATTAGTATAATAATATATAATTACCTAGAAGCTACTTATAAATACTATCCCTTAATTATTAATAATACCTTTTAATTAATTAAACCTTAAAAAGATTTTATAATATAATAGGTTAATAATATTAATAGTATTAACTATCTTTATAATAAGTAAGTACCTAGCTACCTTAATATAATAATTTATAATTATTAAGATTATATTATAAACGCCGCCTTTTTATTTACTTAAAGGGAGATTTATAATAAAATCTATTATAATCTCTTAAAAAGGTCTTATAAGTATTAATAATAATAATAGTATATTATAAATAATATATCTACGCGGCTTTATTAATTAATAGGTTAAGTATTCTTATATATAATTATAAATATCTTATCCTATTAATTTCTAATAGAACTTCTACTTAATAAGCTCTTATATATACTTTTATAAGTAGTAGCTAATATAAGGGTTATTATAATAAAACTTTAAGATTTCTTATCTAATTACTTTATTATTAGGTATAAAAACTATACTACCCTTATAAAGGACTCCTATCTTATTTATTAATAAAGATATATTAGTAGCCTTTTTATAGCCCTAAGACTTTAATAATTATTTCTTATTATAAATATCCTTATCTCCCTTTTAGAGATATTAAAGTATCTTTAATATTAAGTTATTATATTTATTTTATACGCGCTTTATTATTAATATAATTATAATATACCTTCTAAGTATTATTTAATTAATATTAAACTATCTTATAATAGGGTTTAAGCTATTACTTATATTACTCCATATCCCTAAGAGTATATTACTCTCCTCTATTTTTAAGGTATAAGGCTTTTTAAGCCCTATCTCTAACTTTTTATACTATTTATAATTATAAGCCTTATTATCTTATAAACCTTTATAAATATTATATATATAATATTTATTAAAAGGAATATACTTAATATTCTTTAACTTATTTTATAATATTAATAGATAAGTATCTTCTTTATCTATTATTAATATATAATCTAGTTACCTTAATAAGGTATTAGCTAGGTTCTTAATACTTATATAATAGTATATTTTAAAGTTATATATTATAAGCTTTATTACTTAATATATTTATCTCCTTATTAATAATAATATTATTTAGAAATACCTTAAGTTATTATAATTAAGTATAAGCTACCTTTTAAGAAGTACCTTTATACTTAGAATACCTTAACTATTATAAGTAGTTCCTAGTTATAAATCTTATATCTAGTTTCCGCTAAATATAACTTATAAGAGTAGAAGGTAATAAGATACTATTCTACTTTTACCCCTTTAATACTAATTAGGAACTTTTATAATAAAATAGTTATAATAGCTAGAATTAAAGTATTAGTCTCTAGTTAAATTTCTCTTATAAGGTTAAATATATAAGTAATAATACCTCTTAAAAGAGTTACTTTAACTACTTAAACGCCACTCTTATAATATTACTTAATATTAACTTTCTATTTTTAATATATAGATAATTAATCTTTAGATAGTCTATTAATATTATAATTATAAAGGAATAGTACTTAATAAAATAATAATAAAAATTAATAAACCTTAAAAAGATCTAATTATCTTTAATACTTTTAGGTTCTAGCTATTCTATTATAATATCTATTTTATATAAATTTATATATACGCCATTATAACTAATAATAAAGTTAAGGAATTCTACTTTTATAATTATAAATTTATATTTTTTTTAAGTTAATATAAAGTTTAAATTTATAAAAATATTATAATACTACCTTTATAACTCTAATATAAGACTTTTTATCTTAGGAGTAGATAAGAATATTATCTAGATAAATAATATATATAATATTAAATAGTCCCGCTAGGGCCTTATTAATATATACTTAAAATAAGGTAGGTATATTAATAAGTCTAAAAGGTATAATTATATATTTAAAATAGTTATATCTTATATAAAATATAATCTTTTATTTATTATTCTTTTTTATTTATAAGTAATAATATATATCTTTAAGATCTAACTTAGTTAAATACTTAATATTAATTAATCTTATTAATATTTTATTAATTAATAGAAGTAGATAGTAGTTTTTAATTATAATTTTATTAAGCGCCTTATAATTAATATATAAATATAATATTCTATCCTTTTTCAATATAAAAAGAATTAATATACCTATTAAACTTATAAAATAATAAATCTATCCCTTTTTTAAAGCCTACTTAAGGTACTCCTTTAATACGCGTAACTCTTTCTCTAATAGGTTATAAAGTAGGTTAAAGGGAGGTTTTTTATTCTCCTTTATATTAATTATATAATTATAATATATATAATTTAGTAGCGCCCTAGTATTCTTAATTAAAAAGATATCTTAGAATTCCTAAAATTTTAAAGGGAGCTTAATTTTAAGTAGTAGGCTTTTATTACCTACTCTTAAGTACGCTGTAATAAATATAATATTATTAAGCTACTTCTTTAAGGCTTTAATAGTATTAAAGTACTCCTTAATATTACTTTTTTAATAGGGAATTACTAGTTTTATATAAATTAATCTACTTAGGGATTTTATTCTTCTAATTATAAATACCTAAGATAGAAGTTATAATTAAGGTTTATTATTATATAAAAGGCGCCCTTATAATATTATATAATACTATTAAAATTAATAAGTTTAATTTCTTTTATATAAAAACCTAGTAATAATATTAGGTTTTTAACTCTATTATATAAGATATTATTAGAGCTTAAGTTTATTTCCTAATCCTACTCTTTTATTAAGTATATATTAATATAATTAATATCTACTCTAAAGTTAATTAATATAATAAATTCTCTTTATAAGCTTTTAAGCTCTATTTATATTATAATAATAAGTTATTATATCTACTTCTTCCCTTATATTATAATAGTAGATATAATTATAATACTTAAAAGTTTTTTAAATTTAAGCTTCTCTTAGCCTACTTATTATTAGATATCTTATTAGTTATAAGCTTATTAATTATAATACTTATAATTATTAATTTTATACTCTAGTAATCCCTAGTTATATATCCCTTCTTTTAATAATTATAATACTTAATAGTAGAGAGGTTAAGCTTAGGCCTTTAAGGAAGGTATAATAATACCTCAATACTACCCTATCCTTTTTACTTTATATATAAGCTATTATCTCTTTACCCTTAGAAATTTCCTCTTCCTCTTTAAGAATATTAACCCCTAGTAGGAGTATTATCCCTTTAGTCTTTATATATAAATAGAGTTATATAAGGCTTTAATTAGGTTACTAATATAATAAGAGTATCCCTTATCTCTAGGATATTAGATTATATTATAAGTTAATTATAAAGATCTTTATATAACTTATTTAAAAGGTTATTATAAAGTATATACTCTATTAATAGTTTAAATTATCTTTTAAATTTAGTAAGGTAATTTATAAAGTTTATAATCTTTTAATATTCCTTTTACTTAGCTTCTAAGTAGTACTTACTAGTTATTAAATATTAATTTTAAGGATTTTTTATTTAATCTATTAGGAAATTATTGAAGTATTCCTAGGACTATTTATCCTTTAATATATCCTTTATATATTTATATTATATAGCCTTAAAGTCTAGGGCTATATATTATAACGCGTATTAGATTTTTATAAAGTTATTAAGAAAATAAACTATATTTATTTTAATTATATTAATTATATTATTAAACTATTTTTAATATTCTTATATTAACCTCCTATTATATATATATAGGTCTTATAGCCTAAGAATATAAATTCTATATTAAAGACGCTTTAATTTTAATTCTTCTATTAATAATAGGTAATATTAATAACCTATTTAAGTAATATTATTAGTATATATTTCCTACTCTAACTCTTATAAATATTATTATAAATCTTATATTTACTACCTCTTAGAGACTTCTTCTTTAAGTTCTTATATCCTTTATAATAGTACTTCTTAGATTTTAAGTAGTAAGGACTAGGTTCATACGCCTAGTAGCTACCCCTAGATAGTTAATTATAATCGTAATATATCTATTATTAATTTATTACCTAATTCTTGAGACTTACTTTCTCTATAAGCTTAGTCTCTTATATTAGGGTAGGTTACTTATAGTAGTTAACTAACCTTTTTTCCTTACGCTTATAATAATACTTCTCTACTTATCTTATTAATAGTCGGGCTACTACCCCTAAGTAGGAATAAGTAATTAGAATATAAGGGTATTATATAATAATATAGCTATTAAGTATTATAAATAGTATATATATATATATAAAACTCTCTATTCTTATTAATAGTAAGATTAATTACTACCCTTCCCCTTAGGGGGAATTCCCTCCTCTATATATTATAGGTAAAGGGGTAGCGTAGTACTACTATATACTATAGACGCCACGTTAATAGTAGTACTATATTCCTAACTAGTCCTTATACTTACTATAGACCCTACTATTATTATATTATAAGCCCTGCTATTATTATACTATAGGCCTTATAGCCGCTACTACTATTATATTATAGGCCCTACTATTACTATACTATAGACCCTGTAACCGCTACTACTATCATGCTATAGGCCTTGTAGCCGCTACTACTATCTTCTTATAACCCATGCTATTGTCTTATAGCCCCCGTAGACGTCCTATTATAGCCCCCGCAGACGTCCTATTATAGGCTATGCTATCGTCTTATTATAGCCTGTAGCCGCCGTAGACGTCTTATTAATAAGACAACAGTAGTAGTTATGACAGGACGTCTACGGGGGCTACAAGACGACAGCATGGCCTACGACAGGACGTCTGCGGGGGCTACAAGACGACAGCATGGCCAACGACAGGACGTCTGCGGGGGCTATAAGATGATAGCATAGGCTATAAGACGTTAACGGGGGCTATAATAAGACGTCTACTATCATTTATAGGCTATATCTACCACCGCAAGTCGCTAAGGCCTTGCCACCCATTTTGAGTGGGGGAGCTTCGACGATTTGCGGGCGACTAGCGTTAAATCAATGGCTTTGCAAACTGCTGTACTGCAAGTACTGGTAGAACTAGCCTTCTCGTTACATAATCAACCCGTCGCTCAGTCCACCAATCACAAGCTGGTTCATGATCCGGCTTCTTCTCCTCCGTAGTGCTGTAAGGTGAGTGGAGGAAGAGGCACGTTTGACACACTTGAGCACACGAAGGAGCCTATCTGATTCTCACATTCGTTAAGATTGCGCTGTTCAAGATAGATTGAAGGGTAGCTGTCTGCCACTGGATTCTCCGGGCACCTGCAGCCAGCTCATAATCAGAACCCTTCGTTCTACACAGAATCTACAACATGTGCTTGCTTCCTCTGATCTCCACGATCCTGCCAACGTTTCGAGCTTGAGATGTCGTAAACTCCGCTTGCACAGCAGCCGACGCTGACCACTAGTTCCATGGATTACTAGCTACCGCCTCACCCGCAAAACCGTATGAGCTTCACGAGGACTATGGTGTCTGCCAGTGCAGAGCATCGCCGTCGATCCTCCTCGTCAAACCCGAAAGAAAAGTTTCCGGATTTCGACCGCTCCCAATTCGGCGACTACCTGGCAACGTACGATGAGAAGGACGAGGGTGCAGCCTTATCAAGAATACCAAGTCCAGCGAAAGCGAACGGCAGTATTCACAATGAAAGGTGGCCGGACCAAAGAGATAACCATCTTGTATGGGGCAATGGACATCTTAATGTCTCGGGCCCGAGGGAACATGGTCATGCTCGGCAGAAAAGTCTGAGTGATGCGTTTAGGACGATAAGGAACAGGAGGGCCAGTGTTAGCGAGAATGCACACGAGATTGCCGAGGCATTGAAGGCCCCCATATCTGTTAGAACTATTGTGAGTATATCAGTAGACGTTAGTTGTCATTCATAGCTGATCGACGTCCCAGATCCTGTGCCTCGTCTGGTACTTGAGCTCCGCCTTAACCAATACTTCGTCAAAATCCATACTGAACGCATTTCCCAAGCCAATCACCCTCACTATAATACAATTCGCATTTGTCTCTGGCTGGTGCCTCTTTTTCGCTTACCTTGCACGCCTATTCCCCCGTCTGAAGAGCACTATACCGTCTCTGAGGAATGGCATCAGATACCCCAGCCGCGATGTCATCGCTACAACCATCCCTCTTGCACTTTTCCAGATCGGCGGTCACATACTCTCCTCTACAGCTACCGAGAAGATCCCTGTATCTCTCGTCCACACTATCAAAGGTCTCTCGCCGCTCTTCACCGTTCTAGCTTACCGCTTCATATACAACATTCGCTACCCAACAGCTACGTACCTCTCGCTTATACCACTTACCCTCGGCGTTGTCCTAGCTTGCAGCGTTGAGTTTTCAGGGAACCTCTTTGGTGTCCTATGCGCCTTTGGCGGCGCTATCGTCTTTGTAACTCAGAACATATTCTCGAAACAACTTTTCAACGAGTCCGCACGTGCAGAAGCCGATGGAGCAGTCACCACTACCGCATCGCGCAAACTTGACAAGTTGAATCTTCTATGTTACTGTTCCGGCCTAGCCTTTGTCCTCACCTTCCCTATCTGGCTCTGGACAGACGCCCTTCCGCTATACTCTGCGCCATTAGGTCTCACACCTCACATCACCCCTTCGCCCTCGCCAACTTCTTCCCTGTACCTGCCTCTCGAATTCTTTTTCAACGGCATCTTCCATTTTGCCCAGAACATGCTGGCTTTTGTCCTGCTCTCTCTCGTCTCACCCGTCACCTACTCTGTGGCCTCGCTCATCAAGCGTGTCTTTGTCATCATCATGGCTATAGTCTGGTTTGGCAACAGCACGACCCCACTCCAAGGGGGTGGCATTGCCCTTACCTTCCTCGGACTCTACCTCTATGACCGTACCAGCGATTCAGCCAAAGCAGATCGTAGGGCGAAATTAGAAACTTTGAGGATCGACACGCCATTGCTGCCAATCAGCTCCAAAGATGCCGTCATTGAAGAATCACCACTCAACATGGCAATGGGCAACATACCTCTCCCTACACACGCAGGGAATATGTTCAAAAACACCAACGGCGATGCCTTTCGTGACGCCAAGAAAGCAGACGCTTCAGGGCCCGGGCGACCTAGAACGAGAAGTCATAATGAGACTCCGTGGCTGCCGCCTGGTACAAAGCAGGAAGAAACGTGGAATTCGAGAGACCTCAGCCGGAATTTGAGCGGAGCGAAGGACTCCTGATGTATGTTATGACATGATATGGATTTGGGATAATGTTGGCTAGATAGCCCTCCGATGTTTCAAACCTCGTGATGAGCCATGTAGAACAACTATAGAGTATGGACTAGACAGCGAACGGATGTTTCACAGCTCGTGATGAGCTATGTAAAACAACTATAGATAGCGGACTAGACCAGCCTGCCCTGAAGCAAAATGAACAATGCCATCTGTGAACAAGATTTTATCGAAGCCGCACAGCGCATTCCAAGCACAGCCAAAGCCCTCTGACTACCCGTATTCCTCCCTTTAGGCGTTCATCAACGATAGCCTCCACCACGCCCTTTCCCATCACCCTCACATACGCGAAAAGAAGATGTAGCGACCGTCGGTAAGGAACAAAAACATCATCGGCCAACAGACCTCGTTTGCTCCAGCTACGGCGCTGTCTGAACAGATCATTCTGGGATCACCTAGCAGAGGAAGGGATGGTGGGGTTTGTGTTGTCGCCACTTCTTCCTACAATAAAAAGTGTCCGGTGAGTATATATTTGGGGAAGGAAAACACAAGAGATTTTTTGGACGAATAAGCGTGTGGGGCGGCAGGCGCGGTAGGCGGGTGTGATGGCGGTTAGGGCGCTTATTCTAGGTTTGTACTTTAAGTGCGATCGATTAATACATGTTATGTCCTGTATATGTGATGGTTGTCCGTGGATAATAATTATACATTTAATCTGCTAATAATGAGAGTCTACGTACCTAGAAGTCCGAAAGGTATCTTCTGCTTTATTCAACATTCTACTATTGCGAGGCATCATTCGCGCTCACTTACAATACCTCCGGCCCATTTTGCCATCACCTATGCTGTTCACGAACAATCATACTTAAGCCTAGACATCACACCTACTTTGCTGGTTAGTGTCTAAGATTGAACAGCCTTAGCAAAGAATTCCGGGCTTGAGCGCTGCTGGAGGTTCCCAAGTGGTCTCAACTACAAATATGGTTCATTGTCAATCAAGATTGATGCAGGCTACAGTCTTTGCCATCGGAAGGTGTCGCAGCTGTTATCTGTACGAACCTACGACTCCAGGGCCTGGGAAGTCATGACCTACGAACTTTCCCTGAAAGCCGCTTGTGGAATTGTAATCAGTGTTTGCAAGGTTCAATGTCGATTAAGTCGAGGACATGGTGGCGTTGTACTGGGCACGACAAAACGCTGGCACACGCGATACCTTTAACAAGGAGCATTATCTCGACAATGGAGTCCTAACAACATCTTGATTTTAACAAACCTTTTTCCACAATCCACAGTATCGTTACAAGGAATCCAAGACCTTACTAAGCATTGGCACGAGAATGCCCTTTGATGGGGCCATCATCCGTTGACCTTGCCATAAAGGCGGTTTCTTTACTTCAATAAATTGAAAAGCTTTCAGCTAATATTACTTCTTTGTCATAATGTAGAGACCCAACCCCATTGTCTCATACCTCGTCATGTCTATATATACACCTCGCCGCTCTCTTCACTTCTCTCTCCTGCAGTCATCTCCCACACTTCAGATCTCTTACCAACTTCAAGACTTAAACAACAAGAGCTACCAAGTTTCAAATTCACGAAGAAGCCTCATTCTCTCACAACATATCAACATGTCTCTTTCACGAGCTCTCAGTCGCCAATCCGCAAGCTCTCGCTCTGACGATAGAAGCCATCAAGCTTCCCGAACGATCCGTGACCA